>Ga0207772_100024_pt1 | contig 204359 bp, 194 predicted proteins | sample A23M3SouthBayCA_2_FD_187750 | JGI IMG/M metagenome (GOLD analysis project Ga0207772, IMG submission 187750) | Aerobic enrichment media microbial communities from Eden Landing Ponds, California, USA - A23 M3 (2) (SPAdes) | ecosystem: Environmental > Aquatic > Marine > Unclassified | place... | reverse complement strand
CGTAGAACGTCCCTGTGCTTGTCACGGCAACGTTCTTGAGGTTCACGTCCACGCCCAGTACCCTGTCGCCGTCTCGTTCTTCGACCTCCTTCTTGACGACGATGTGGAGGTAGAACGCGTCCTCGTCTTCGCGGTAGTGGAGCGTTCCCATCCGTTTCTCGTAATCGTCATCGTCGAGGTAGGACTGCTGATAGTCACCGAGAACGTAGTCCACGGCCACTCTGCCGTTGATAGTAGAGATAGTGGCCGACCGGTCGTTGATGGTCACCGTCCGTTTGTCGTAGACGGCGGATGGTTCGTCGAACCGTGGAAGCGGTCGGCTATTTCCTTTCTTCCAGTCCGCAACCGTGGACTTCATCGCTTCGACGGCTTTCGAGTACGCCCGGATGCAGAGGTTCGCGGGCAGGTCTGTCTCGTCTCGCAAGTCGTGGTACACTTTGTCGTGTATGGTGGACTTGTTACAAATGAGGTAGCCGTCGTCGTTCCTGCCGTTCTGTATGGTGTAGTTGCAAGCGTGGTTGAACTGTTCGATGGTCTGATGGAGATCTGCTTCTCGGTCATCTGGAACCGAGAGTTTGACCGGAACGGTTCGGGTGACCTCCATCTGTATCATTACATATGATATGGGGTTGTATATATACTGCGACTGGCAGAGGGAGTCGGGGTTCTATCGCTCGTGGCTTGTATCGAGGAGTGTCAGATTCCTCCCACAGCTGAAGCCGTGGGCTTCCTCCTTGCATCTCTGTGATCAAACTGATAACTGGCCCGCAGGAGATATATACACGGAAACGAACCATTCTCACGCTAGTACCGGCACAAGTACTGGCATGGGACGCCCCGGCCATCGATAGCCATCCCCCTTGACCCCCCTACTATCGCGCCGGGGCTTTTCGAGACAGTCGGTTAGCAAACCTAACCAAGATGGTGGTGACGTTAACCGTTCGAAACGAGGGAGTATAACTGCCGGACGGCGCTGGTGACCCTTCCGGCAACCGACGAAGGCCAGTCGTCGAGGCCATCACCTTTCACGGCTGGCTTTTCGGGACTCACGCTTCGGTCAGCTGAACGTTCTCCGGCCCTTCTGAGAATCCCCACTGGCGCCCACGGTCGGAGCAGGATTATAGATACACGGTCTCTTTCTTGAATCATGAACCCACTATTCTTCGAATCTCGCAACGAGTTCTGCACCTGGCTGGAAGCACACCACGACGAGGCCGAGGAGTTGTGGGTCGGCTACTACAAGGCTGACGTCGAGCGGTCCGGTATCGGCTACGGCGAGTCGGTCGAGGAAGCGCTGTGCTTCGGGTGGATCGACGGCCTGATCAAGGGCATCGACGACGAGACGTACACCCGTCGGTTCACGCCCAGGAACCCCGACAGCAAGTGGTCGAAGGCGAACAAGGAGCGGGTCGAAGCGATGGTCGAGGCGGGGAAGATGACTCCGGCCGGAATGGAACTCGTCGAAGCGGCGGAGGAGTCGGGCGAGTGGGCGGCTGCCTATCGGCTCGCCGACGACCACGAAATCCCGGCCGAACTCGAGGCGGCGCTGCGTGAGAACGAGACCGCCTGGCAGAACTTCCAGCACTTCTCGAACACTGACCAGCACGCTTTCATCGCGGCCGTCGAGGAGGCGAAGACGGACGACTCCAAGCGAAAGCGCATCGAACGGACGGTCGAACTCGCGGCACAGAACCTCCGAGCGTACGACGAGAACAACAGGCGGCGGCTGTGATGAGGCCTTTGTTGGAGGCAACCGTCCTTCAAGAAGGCTGTCGTTGTTCCAGTGGACGCCGAACTCGATGCCGTCGGGTTCGAGTATCGTCGGGTTGTGCGGCGAGGCGAGCAACGCACCGACGGCGCCACCGAGCGTACTGGCGTGGCGAATAGTAACCCAGACAGCTCAAGAATGCCGAATCTCGGTGCTGTCAATACCCGCCCGGTCCGGCACCATTCGTATTGGAACCGCCGTTAGCTGTATCTGTGTATTGAGTGGGTGGTTCTGTGTAATTGGTGCTGGAAGAAAGGAGACCGCAAACACCCAGAAAGCCCTCGGCGCGCTCCGGTCCCGCGGACCTCCTGCGCTCCTCGCTGCGCTCCGGTGCTTGAAGGTCCGGGGTTCCCGGACCCCCCCTCGCCCTTTCATTCCTCCAGGTCAGCACCACAGCCCTGCCCTTCCCCTTGTCGCGCGATGAAACGCGCTCCCGGCCGACCGCCGTGCGGTTGCGGAGCGGTCAGGAAGCGTGATTCGCGGCGGAGGCCGCGAATCCGGGGAGGGGTGGGGAGTCAATCGCGAGCGCGTTTTATCGCGCGAGCGAGGCTGACCCTGGCGGAATGAAAGGGCGAGGTGCGGTCGCGTGGCCTGCGCGGGCCCTATCCGAGCGACGGAGGAGCGAGGATATCCCGCACAGGGCGCGCCGAGCGCACTGAGGGCTTTCGACGTGTTCGTTTTCATGCTCTCTACTGGAACGTGGACACCCCCTGATCGATACGTAGCTCACCTGTACTGATCGACAGGACTGTACAATCCACCGATCCACCAGCAGACAACACGACTGAGAACCACGCACCAACCTTTATCCAGTTACTCACGAGTACATTGTGCGTGCCTATTCAGCGCGCGAAGCCTGTGGAAACACTCTACGACGAGGTCGCGGGGTACGACCTTGTCCTGACGCCCGACGCGCCGCTGGCGAGTGCGATCAATCGCCGACTGGACGTCCCGCACTTCGGGACGTTCGCGACGACGCCACGCCGGCTCGCGGCCGGTCGCAAGGAGCGAGCCGAGGACCAGAGCGCGTTCCTCGAAGTCGTCGACCGGACCGACCACGACTGGAAGTCCATCAGCTACGCCGTCGGGAACACGCTCCAGTGCTGGGAACACCAGGGATCCATCGAATCGATCCTGGCGTACGAGGCCTACGTCGACGACGCCACCGAGGCAGTCGTCGACATCATGGCCGACCTGCGGTCGACGTCGAGGCGGCTCACCGAGTACACCATCGAAGCGGACTCCGTCGCCGTCGTCGGCGAAGACCAGCTCACCGAACTCGAACGGTCGATCCTCCCCGACGAGTACGACCAGTTCGACCTGTTCACCGACGAGCGCTTCGCGTACCCGTCGTTCAATATCTTCGAGTCCTCGGCGGACATCGTCGACGCCATCCTCGACACGGTCGACGCCGAGACGGCCGGCGACGTCGCGGTCGTCCTCGACAGCAACAGTCGCTACTCCTCGCTCGTCGAGTCGGCGTTCGAGGCGGCCGACGTCCCGTACTACGGCGGGCCGGGGTTCGTCGACGACCCCCATCACCGGTCCCTGCTCAGTCTCTGCCGGACGGCGTTCCGGGGGGCGGAGACGCTCGTCTCCGACGTCGAGCCGGTCCTCACGCAGATGGGCGTCGACGTCGCCGTCGACCACGACGACAAGCGACTCCACGCGCTGGACGTGCCGGAGACCGAGTGGATCCGGGCGTTCTGTTCGACGCTGGAATCCCGAACTTTCGACGAGGCACTCGCCGCGTACGAGTCCGAGACGGGCGCGTCGCTAGACCTGTTCCGCGACGAACTCGCCCGGCTCGGCCTCGCCGAGACCCGGATAGACGAACGTCGCCTCGACGAACTGGCGTACTACCTCCAGGCCTACGAGGTGCCCGTCGACCGGGCGAACGAGGGCGTCCTGCTCGCCGACGCGAAATCGTCGGGCTACGTCGACCGCCCCGTCGTCTTCCACGTCGGCCTCGACGAGGCGTGGACCCACACCGCGCCCAAGCGGCCCTGGGTCGACACGGAGACGCAGTTCCAGCGGTACATCCAGCAGTTCCAGTTGCTCCTCCAGAGCGGCGTCGAGCAGTACTACCTCGTCCAGGACACGGCGGGCGGTCAGCCCGTCACGCCGTGTCTCTACTTCGGCGAACTCCTCGACGAGGAGTACGAGCGGTTCAGCGACCTCCAGTCAGTGTCCCACACCCGAACCTTCGACGACGTCGGAAAGGGATTCGAGAAGGAGTCGATGGACGTCGACGCCGAGCCCGTCCGGAACGTCAGCAACTCGAGTCTCACCACCTACGTCAACTGTCCACGAGACTACTTCTTCGATCGGCTCGTCGACGGCCCCGACAGGGACTACTTCAAGGAGGGCAATCTCTTCCACGACTTCGCGGAGTTCTACGTCACCCACCCCGAGGTCGTCGACGACGCCGCTCTCGACGAGGTCGTCGAGCTCATGCTGGCGGAGGCGACGCCGTACTTCGCGACGAGCGACCAGCCGCTCCGCGAGCGGACGTACCGGATCGGCCTTGAGACCATCGTCGAGTACCTCGACGACCAGCGGCCGTTCGCGGACGACTTCCTCACCCCCTCCTCCGGGTGGGGCGAGAACGTCTTCGCGGAGTACTTCGACAGGCCCGTCGATTCGCCCATCACCGAGCGGTGGTTCGAGAACGGCGCCCTCGGGATGAAGGGAAAGATCGACCTCGTCAGCGACCCGACACACCTGCTGGATTTCAAGAGCGGCTCGAAGAAGTCCCGGCGAGACGTCGTCAAGAACGCAGCCGTCGACCCGCCCGGGGACACGCCGGACTTCCAGGCGGCGATGTACCTGTGTCACTACCGGACGGAGCGACCGGACGAGCCCCTGGAGTTCACGTTCTTCCACTTCCTGGCAACGCTGGACGACGTCGTCACGGGCGACCACGACGTCGCCGACACGCTCACGACGGTCTCGTACTACCCGTGGACGTTCGACGAGCACGTCAGTACGAGGGAGGCGTTCGACGTCCTCCTCGACGGCTACAACGACTGCGTGGCGACGTTCGAGGACCTGGGCTTCGAGGCCTACGCCGCGATCATGGGACGACTGTCGTTCCCCGAGACGACCGAGAAGGACGAACTCCGTGAGTCGACGTTCGCGACCGAGTTCACGAACGCCGTGATGGAGCGGACCAGCGACTCCGTGGACGCCGAGAAGGGCTGTGACCAGGCGATTCGCGCGCTCAACGGCGTCCGATCGAAGACGTTCTTCGAGGAGGACCTGGACGCGCTGGAGGGGTTCGTCGCGGAACGCATCGAGGAGTTGAATCGACGCAGTGCCGGCGATGAGCGATTCCCCATCGAGGGCCCCGGCGGCGAGCCGAACTACAGGCGGGTCGACCACCGCGACTGCATCCTGGAGGGCGCCAGCGATGAGTGATCCTGCGGTGAGCGAGCCAGAAGCGAGTGAATCAGCAGAGCGTGCGCCGACGCCGAACGCGCAACAGCGCGAACTCATCGAGAACACGGAGGGCATCTACGTCGTCGACGCCGGCGCCGGGACGGGCAAGACGTTCGCCGTCACGCGACGCTACGCGAGCATCGTCGACCAGCCCGACGTCGAACCGGAGGACGTCCTCCTCGTGACGTTCACCCGGAGCGCCGCGACGGAGATGAAAGAGCGCATCGTCGACCACTCGTCGTACTCCCTTCGAGAGCTGGCCGACGCGTCGATCCAGACGTTCCACTCGCACTGTCTCGACCTCCTGGAGGAACACGGCTATCGCGCCCCGACCCACCTCGGCATCGACGACCGCATCACCGGGTCGACCCGCGTCGTCGAGGACGAACTGGTCGAGACGGAACTGTTCCGCGAGTTCCTCGACGGGTTCCGGGACGACCACCCCGAGTACGCGGACTTCTTCCGCGCGCTCTCGGACAGGGGCGACCTGCTCGACGTCGTCACGGAACTCGCGTCGAAGGGCGTCTTCCCCACGGCAGAGGGCTGGTACCGCGACGGCGAGTCGTTCGTCGACGGGGACTTCGAGGCGTTCAAAGCCCTGTTCGACGAGGTGAACGAGCCCCGCAACGGCGGGAGCAAGCAGTCGGTCCTCCGGTCGAAGCTGAACGGGTACGGGCGGAACAGGACCTACCTCCCGGACGCGCCGGACAAGGGTGAGCTACGCGGCGACGGGACCAAGCAAGCACCGGACGAGACGGCAAAACGGGCCTTCGACGAGGACCGCGAGGACCTGAAGGAATTCGTCCACGACGTCTACCACGAATACCTCGAGTTCGCACTCTCCCGGAGCTACCTCACCTTCGGGTTCCTCCAGCTGTTCGCGTTCGTCCTGCTCTGCGAGAACGAGTCGCTCCGCGAGCGCGTCGGCTTCGAGTACGTGATGGTCGACGAGTTCCAGGACACCAGCGAGATACAGTTCAAGCTCGCGCTCCTGCTCGCCGGCACGGACAACCTCTGTGCCGTCGGCGACTGGAAACAGAGCATCTACTCGTTCCAGTACGCCGACGTCGAGAACATCCGCTCCTTCGAGGACCGCATCGACCGCTTCACGACCGACCTGAACGACGACCAGGAACGCGTCGCCTTCCCCGTCGACGACGTCGAGACCATCGAACTGGCGGAGAACTACCGGTCGACACAGACCATCCTCGATTTCTCGGAGGAGGCGCTCGTCACGCCCGCGTCGAACAACGAAGACGTCGACGAAGACGTCCTCGACAACGTCGTGTCGCTCTCCTCGAACGCGTCGTTCGACGACACCACCATCGAGGGGATCCATCACCCGGACCAGCACGAGGCCGTCCTCACGAAGATACAGTCTATCGTCGGGAACGACGACTACGCCGTCGAGGACGAGAACGGCGACCCCCGACCACCGCAATTCGGCGACGTCGCCGTCCTCACACGGACGAGAGACTTCGGCCGTGAACTCCTCTCGGTGGCCGACGACTACGACTTCCCGATGGCCTACGACGGCGGGGTCGAACTTTTTCGAACTGATCAGGCGAAACTCCTGCTCGCCTGGCTCCGCATCCTCGAATCCGACGCCGACCGTGGCTGGGCCGTCGTCATGGAGGAGGCGGGCTACACCCTCGACGAAATCGACCACGTCCTCGACACCGGCAACTATCCGTCGAACATGGTCGCCTTCCGCGAGCGACTCGACGCGATGGGAGCCGTCGGCGCCGTCGCCAGGCGCGTCTTCGACAGGTACGGGTTCACCGGAGAGTACGCCGACGTCATCCTGCACACCATCCAGTCGCTCCACGACACCTCGACGCTGACGCGCGGCGACCTCGTCCGGCTCGTCGAGCGCGGCATCGAGAACGGGGCCACGCACGACGTCGTCACCAGCGCCGGCGTCGACTCCGTGACGGTCCAGACCATCCACTCGGCGAAGGGGCTGGAGTACCCCATCGTCGTCCTCGCGAACATGAACGCGGGCAAGTTTCCGCCGAACGTCGGCGGGTCGAGCGTCGTCCAGTACGAGGAACCGGTCGGCCTGCGGCAACGGAAGCTGTACGCCGACGTCGAGGAACACGCCCACCCGCACGTCTACGACAACTGGACCCACGACGTCCTCCGGCACTGCCTGCAGGACGACAACGACGAGGAGCGGCGCCTGCTCTACGTCGCGGTGACGCGCGCCGAGAGCCACGTCGTCTTCGCCGGCGGCGAGGACCCAAACACGTTCTACGAGAAACTCTCCTTCGAGGGGACGCTTCTCGACCCGGCCGTCGAACCGGTCGACCGGAGCGAGACGGTCCAGACTCAACTCCCGTTCTCGGTCGTCACGCCGGAGGGGCCGACCGGGCACACGCCCCATACGCTGATGGACGACGCGGTGTTCGAGGGCGCGGACGTCGAACTCGAAACGGCGGAGTCGATGGAGTTCCGCGGCCGTGACCTCGGCTCTCGCGTCCACGACTTCGCGGAGGCCTACGCGCTCGGTGAGGACGTCTCACCGACCACCGACGGCCACGACGACCAGCGCAACGTGAAGGCGTTCATCGACGGGCTCGACGGCGAACTTCACGTCGAAGAGCGGGTAGTCCTTCCCCTGGCCGTCGACGGCGAGCAGGTGACCGTCTCCGGCATCGTCGACCTGGTCCACGAGACGGCGGACCGCATCGAGATTATCGACTACAAGACCGACCAGAGCCGACGCGCCGAGTCGGAGTACCAGAAACAGCTGAGCGTCTACTACCACGTCGTCAGCGAGTGCTTCCCCGGGAAGGAGGTAACGGTGAGTCTCTTCTACACGGCGACGAACGAACGCCGAACTATCGACCCGCTCTCGCTGGCTGAACTCGAAGCCGTCGTCCGTGCTTCGCCGTAGTCGGCAGCGGCTCCTGATTTCGACCGACAACGCTCCCCAGATGGTCTCTCAGGTCTCGCGTCCACGTCAGGTAACGTGTATCTCAATCTGAGTGGTCCATATCACCGCTTACTCCGACGAACTGTCGTACATGTCCTCGAAGGCCTGCTCACCGCGGATCAATTCGTCGACGCCGTCGGTGAGCGTGACCTCGCCAAAGACGGTCGCCCGGTAGTAGGTGTAGAGCCCGTCCTGTCCCCGTTCGGTTCGCTGGCGCTTCTCGACGAGGCCGACGTCGACGAGTTCGTTGAGATGGTAGTGAAGCGTGCTGTCGTCGATGCTGATCGCGTCTTCGAGTTCCGTGGGGCTCATCTCGCCACCGTGGACGAGGCGATAGACGATTTCGTAGCGGGTCCGATGCCCGACTGCGGCGTGCATATCGAGGTACTCGTCGAGGCTGCGGATGTTATGCACTGGCAGCAGATCTTCCGGATCCTCCGGGGCATCGCCGTGGACTGGAGGTGTTTGGTCCGGAGCCATGGTGATTTCACGCACGGGCAGCACGGTTTAAATGGCTCGCTGTCGGTTCATCGAGCACTCTCTCGCCGGAAAGCAGACGACCGACGGCGATGGTGACTCGACCAACGAAACTTTAGCGTTGGTATTCGAACCAACGAGTAATGAAATCCAATGACACGAACACTCGTCGTCACTGTCGAATCCGACGAAGCGTTCGATGACGAAGTCCGCTCGGCGATCGAGCGATTACAGGACGGAGAAACAGTCGACTCCACGCATACGGTCTCCGTTCCGAGCGAGGAACTCCTCGCGGAGACGCTCACGGCGACCACACTGGCGCTCCTCAGAGCCCTCTCGACGCACGAGCCGGCGAGTATCCGCGAGACGGCCCGGCTCGTCGAACGGGACGTCAAGAACGTCCACGACGAACTGATGCGCCTCGAAGCGATGGGTATCATCCGGTTCGAGGAAGTCGGCCAGGCGAAGCAGCCGATCTTTCCGTTCGACGAGCTGCTCGTGAACGTTCCGTTCCCCCACTCGCCCCAGGACGACGACCACCACACAACGACGTCGTAGGCTCCCGGAAGTTGCGTACCCACTCCTCGCTACGACCACCCCCTTCCGGCGACCTCAGATTTAACCGGTCGGTGCGCAATCCGAAACCATGCGTGCTGCCTTCGACCCACAGACCACGACGTGGTACGACGCGCCGGCCACGGAGTGGCTGGAGGCGCTGCCAATCGGGAACGGCCGCCTCGGCGCGATGGCCTTCGGTGGCCCGGGCGTCGACCGAGTCCAGTTCAACGCCGACACGCTGTGGGCGGGCGGTCACGAGGACCGGACGAACCCGGTCGCACGGGAGCATCTCGAAGCGGTCCGGCAGTTACTCTTCGACGGTGAGGTCGAACAGGCCCAGGCGCTCGCCGACGAGAAACTGCTGGGCGACCCCGTTCGCCTGCGGCCTTACCAGCCCTTCGGCGACCTCACGGTGGCCGTGGGCCACGACGACGTCACCGACTACCGGCGAGAACTCGACCTGTCGGCGGGCCTCGTTCGCGTCCGGTACGACCACGAGGGGACGACCTACACCCGCGAGTACTTCGCCTCGGCACCGGACGACGCCATCGTGGTCCGACTTGCTGCAGACGGTCCCGACGATGTGGACGTGACGGTTGGCCTCCATCGCGAGCGCGGTGCGCGAGCGGGCGCCCGGGACGACGCGCTCGTCCTCCGGGGTTCGGTCATCGATATGCCGGCCGAGGAACGCGGCGAGGGCGGCTGGGGGATGCGCTTCGAGGCGCAGGCCCGCGTGGACGCGCCTGCCGGGGCGGTCGAACCGGTATCTGGTGCCGACGCACCGGGCGCGTCGGAGGCGGGCCTCGCGGTCACGGGCGCCGACGGCGTGACGATCACGCTGACCGGCTTCACGAGCCACGAGACGGCGGACCCGAGCGGGGCCTGCGAGGACGTGCTGGACACCCTCGCGGGCCGGCCCTCCGACGACCTGCGGCGGGCTCACGTCGCCGACCACCGCTCACTGTTCGACCGCGTGGAACTGGACCTGGGCGAGCCCATCGACCGGCCGACGGACGAGCGCCTCGCCCGGGTGGCCGAGGGGGCCGAGGACCCGCACCTCGCGGCGCTGTACGCCCAGTTCGGGCGCTACCTCCTGCTGGCGAGTTCCCGGCCCGGCTCCGAGCCCGCAAATCTCCAGGGCGTCTGGAACGAGGAGTTCGACCCCCCGTGGAACAGCGGGTACACGCTAAACGTCAACCTGGAGATGAACTACTGGCCGGCGTTGCAGGCGAACCTCGCGGAGTGTGCGACCCCGCTGTACGACTTCGTGGACGACTTGCGCGGGCCCGGGGGGCGCGTCGCACAGGCGCACTACGGCTGTGACGGCGTCGCCGTCCACCACAACTCGGATCTCTGGCGGAGCGTGGCGCCCGTCGACGGCGCACAGTGGGGGCTCTGGCCGATGGGCGCGGCGTGGCTCTCCCGGCTGGTGTGGGACCACTACACCTTCACGCGCGACGAGGCGTTCCTCCGCGAGACGGCCTACCCCATCCTGCGGGACGCGGCGGCGTTCCTCCTGGATTTCTTCGTCGAACACCCCGACGAAGACTGGCTGGTGACCGCGCCCTCCATCTCGCCCGAGAACACCTACGTCACCGACGACGGGCAGGCGGCCGCCGTCACGTACGCGCCGACCATGGACGTCCAGCTCACTCGCGACTGCTTCGAGCACTGCGTCGCCGCCGCGGCGGTCCTGGATATCAGGGACGACTTCCACGAGCGACTGGTCGCCGCCGCCGATCGTCTCCCTCCGATGCAGGTGGGCGAACACGGCCAGTTACAGGAGTGGATCGAGGACTACGACGAGGCCGACCCGGGCCACCGTCACATCTCCCACCTCTACGGCGCGCACCCCAGCGACCAGATCACGCCGCGGGAGACGCCGGAACTCGCCGACGCGGTCCGGACGTCGCTGGAACGACGACTCGAACACGGCGGCGGCCACACCGGCTGGAGCGCCGCGTGGCTGGTCAACCAGTTCGCCCGTCTGGAAGACGGCGAGCGGGCCCACGAGTGGATCGAGACGTTACTCACCGAGTCGACGGCGCCGAACCTGTTCGACCTCCACCCGCCGTTCCAGATAGACGGGAACTTCGGCGCCACGGCGGGCGTCGTCGAGATGCTGCTGGGCAGTCACGGCGACGAGATCCGCCTCCTGCCGGCGCTCCCCGACGCGTGGGCCGAGGGGTCGGTCTCGGGACTGCGCGCCCGGGGTGACTTCGAGGTCGACGTCGAGTGGTCGGACGGGCGCCTGGACGGCGCGACCGTCCGGTCGGGATCCGGAGCGCGCTGTCGCATCCGGGCGACGCCCGACCTCGCAGTCGAGTCGGCCGACGGCGGTCCGGTGGACGCACACTGCGACGACGGCGCGCTGGTCTTCGAGACGCGGGCGAGCGAAAGCTACCGCGTGACCGCGGTCTCGGACTCCAGTTGAACGCTGACGAGAACTCCGACCGCCTTGCTCACGGTCCGGAGCGTCTCAGACCGTCGCGATGAACGCCCGGAGTTCCTCGGTCGCACGCTCTCGCTCGTCCCAGAACACGCAGTGGCCGGCGTCGTCCACGTGCACGATTTGGCCGTCCTGGAGGTACGCGGCTATTTCTCGTTCGCGCTCGCGCTCCGGTTCGTCCGCGTCGGCTTTCACGATCAGCGTCGGCGCCTCGACGTCGCCGTACCGCTCGGTCGGGTCGACCAGGTCGGCCTCGAACACGCGGGCGATTTCGGGTCGGAGCCGGCGCCTGGCTTCGGCCACCCGGCGTGCGAGGTCGGGCTGTCCACGCTCGGCGAGGTCACGGAACATCGTGTCTGTCTCGAGGAGTTCCTCGACGCTGTCGTCCTGCCACGCCGCGACCTGCGCCTCGATATCGTCGCCCGGTCCGTCCTCGCCGTCGTCGCCCGGTCCGCCCTCACCATCGTCGCCCGGTCCATCGTCGATAACGTCGTTGACTCCCTCGACAGGCCAGACGGGGTCTTCGAGGACGACCGCTCGCGGCCGCTCCGGTCGGCGGGCCGCGGCCGCCGCGACCGTATCGGCGCCCATGGAGTGGCCGAACAGGATCGGGTCCTCGATTGCGAGCGCGTCGAGCAGACCGAGCAGGTCCGTCGCCCGTTCGGGCGCGCCGTACGCCTCGTCGGGGGCGTCGGAACGACCGTGCCCGCGAGCGTCGTACAGCACGACGTCGAACTCGTCGCCGAGTTCGCGGGCGAGGTCGAGCCGACAGTACCCGTCGTCGGTGAAGCCGTGTGAGACGACGAACGTCGGCCCCGAGCCGTCGGTGCGGCAGTAGTGCAACTCGATGCCGTTCGTCTCGACGAAGCCGCGCTCCCACTGGTCCGGGACCTGCGTTCGGTCACTCATTAGATACGACCTCCCGTCGGGGGAAGAAAAATAATTCGGCGACGTTCTGTCATCCGGCGACGTCGGCCCTGGAGAGACACGCGAGTGCCTGGTTTGCAGGCGCATCGTCCACGATCCCGCCGCTTCAGGATTCGTAGACGAACCGTTCGATCACCGCGTCCGCCTCGCACGTGGTCCCGTGCCCGGTCGCGTAGGGACCGAGGAAGACGCCCGTGAACCCGGTGGCCACCTCCGTCGAGAGGTAGCGAGTGGCCGCCGACGCGAGTTCGTCGCCGTCGACGCGGAAGCGGTAGTCGTCGGTGTCGGCCACCACGGCCAGGTCGGTCGATGCCCCGACAGGCGTCCGGCCGACCACGTCCGTCGCGTCGCCGATGCGGAGGCGGACGACGGCTTCCCGCTGGCCGTCCCGACGGGTCACGCCGAGTTGGTAGTGGTGCCGTTCGTTGGCGACCACCGCGAGGCCCGCCTCCTCGCCGTCGGCCGGGTCGAAGGACAGCGACAGCTCGGCCCGGCAGTCGAAGGCCGTCTGGCGCCGGCCGACGAAGGTCGCTCCGGGTTCGTCGAGGGTCTCCGGACCGCCGCGGAGCCGGAGGCCGTCCGCAGTAGGCTGGTACCGTTCCCGGTCGGGATTGCGGCGGAACTCCCACTCGACGCCCAGTCCGTCCGCGAACCCGGTGTCGGTACGCTCGATACTATTCGGCTCTGCCCGGCGCTCGCCGGGGAGCGGTGCGTTCATCTCGGCCTGGATCGGATCCCCGTCGTTGACCACCGGCCAGCCGTCCTCCCACGAGACGGGCGCGAGGAACGTCTCTCGACCGAGGTGGTGGTACCGCGGCCACGGCCCGCGCTGGCGGATGCCCAGGCAGACGAGCCACCACGCCCCGTCTTCGTCCTGGACGAGGTCGGCGTGGCCGACTGCCCGGACGTCGTCTCGTGGCCGACCCCAGTGCGTGAGCACGGGATTGTCCGGACAACCCTCGTAGGGTCCCGTCGGGTCGTCGGCACGCGCCGCGACGACCATGTGACCCGCGTGGGTCCCTCCTTCGGCGAGGATCAGGTGGTACGTCCCGTCCCGTTCGAAGATGTGCGGCGCCTCGACGTGGGGGTCGCGGAACCCCGTCCAGATCGTCCGCGGGTCGCCGAGTTCGCCGGTCTCCACGTCGAGTTCGGCCTGCTGGATCGGGTTCTCGGTATCTTCGACGTGGTAGGTGAAATAGCAGGTGTCGCCGTCGAAGAAGAGGTCAGGGTCGAACCCCGGCGCGTCCACCCACGTCGGGTCGGACCACTCGCCTGCTGGGTCCTCGGCGGTGACGAAGAAGTGGCCGTCGCCGCTGACGTTCGTCGTGACGAGGTAGAACGTCCCGTCGTGGTGACGGAGCGTGGGCGCGAAGATGCCGCCGGACGAACCGACGTCTCGAAGGGGGAGTTGGGAGTCGCGAGTGAGTGCGTGACCGATGGGCTCCCAGTCGGCGAGGTTCTCGCTCTCGTAGAGCGGCACGCCGGGGAAGTACTCGAAGGTGCTCGTGGCGAGGTAGAACGTCCCGTCGACCTGGCAGAGAGAGGGGTCCGGATGAAATCCCGGCAGTACTGGGTTCTCGTAGCGCATGGGTAGCGCTTCTCACAGGGGTGGTATATTCGATTCGCTCCTGGGAGGATTTTGTCGGTACGGAGTTCCCCAGTCACGCCCGAGCGGACGGCTCTCGACGCGCACGGACGGAGAGCGCGACCGCGGCGGCGAACAGGAACAGCGTCGGGAACAGGAACTGGCCACCGATGCTGAACATCCCGACGACGGTGATCACGCCGCCGAGACAGACGGTCGCCCAGGCGAGCAGTCGGCGGTCCGTCCAGACCGAGACGACGCCGACGCCGGTGAGCGCCAGCAGGACGACGGCCCAGAAGAACAGGACGGGCGCGTTGCCTCCCGTACTACCCAGGAGGTAGTCGACGCCCGCTTCGCAGCCGCGGCTCACCTCGGTCGAGGTGACTCCCCCGTCGGAACTGCCTCGACTGGTCTGGCTGGTCCAGCACGAGACCGGGCCGAACGCTCCCATCAGTCGCAAGAAGCCGTACGAACCACTCAGCCCGGCTACGCCGCCGGCGATGCGGGCGAACCGTCGAAGGGAGCGTCCGGAATTCATCCCTGGACACCACCTGTCGGGAACGCCGGGCCGAGTACGAGAACCTTCATAGGCGTCTCTGGGCGAGGACGGCACCTTACGTTATCTCCAGTCTCTCGGGACAGGCGCTGTCACACCTGCAACGATATGTCCCTCCCCGCTCACTTGCGGCGAGGAAACGGGACGGAGAACGGCGAGTCGATGGTCGTCGACTGCTCCACGTAGCGTTCGAACAGTCGTTCGGCCCACTGGTAGCAGTCGGGATCCGTGGACTCGATGCACGCCCTGAGCTGCCCGTCGCCGTCGTAGGCGGCCATCAGCAATCGGTCGTCGCCGAGCGTGAGTCCGAACCCGACGTCGTCGGGGTACTCGTACACCGTGAGGACGTCGACGCTGGTGACGACGTCGAACTCCGTCGGGTTCAGTTCGCGTGCCGCGGCGATCGTCGACGCCGAGAGAACGAGGTCCGTGTGTACCCCGTCGAAGGCGAGGTCGGCGTGGGCCCGGTGGAACGACCGGCTCAGGACCGGCGCGATCATCCGGACGCGGTCGCCGTCGAACGCCCGGACGCGCTCGACGTAGAACTCGACGGGCGCCTGGGGATGTTGCTCCGTCGCCGTCCTGAGCGTCGCGTCCCGAAGCCACCGTAGCTCCGGCGTGTGGTCGCTATCGGGCAGGTGGCGGAAGAGCGGACCGAAGGCGTCGATCCGGTCGAGGGCATCCAGATACGTCGCGTGTTCCTCGACCACGAGATCGCCAGTCGTGGTCGACTCGTAGCGCCCGTCCGTTTTCGTCGCCCAGCCCCGGTCGACGAGGTCCTTGAGATGCCGCTGGACGCTTCGACGCGAGACGTCGAGCGTCTCGGCCAGGGCCGCCGGCGTCGCAGGGTCGGCTGACAGGGAGGTCAGTAGCCGCCGTCGCTCCGGCGACCCCGCCAGGAATTTCGCCGCGTCACCTGCCGTCATAGCCGTCCCTATTCCCGCCTGGGTAAAAAGTGAAACTGTGCTCGTCGTTCCCAGTACCGTGTCTGCGCAGCCGGAGAGTGGGCAACTGAGCCGTCGAACCGGTAGCCGGACCCTCACGCTCTCGCTTCGGTCTCATTCGTCTGCTCGTCGGAGACCGACTGGCTGACGCTCGCCGACCCGCTTGCGACCCCACGTTCCGAGTCGCCTTCGATGGTCGTGACCGTCTCGTCGTCGTGGGTCACGACGATTCGCCACGGATCGTCGCCCGCGGGGACGCGCATCGTCGCCTCGTACCGGGCGGCGCCGGGGCATTCCCGCGGCGCCTTGTCCGTTTCCTCGATGGGCACCGAGAGAACGTACGTCGATTCGTTCTGGCGCTCGAACGTCGGGCCGCCGATGGCGTACGACGGACCCGGCAACGAGACGTTCCGGGCGTGCGTTATCTCGGTGTTCGCCCCGCCGCTGGCGACCGACGTCGAACTGTTCGCAGAGAAATCGTCGGTGCAGTGAGCGCCGGCCGATTCGAACGAGAGGAGCGCCGGTGGCTGGGGGTCGTCTCCGAGCGGGCTACCGGCGCCAACCGGCCAGAGACCGAGCCCGGTGACCACGGCGACAGTCCCGACGATAGCGACGACTCCGACGACTGCGAGGACGACAGCGACGCCACGTCTGGTCATGTCACGCCGTTTCACCGTCGTGAGTATAAGAGGACCGCTAGCTCAAAATCGCGTCTGACCGTTCTCCGGGACTCGTACGGCACTGGTTCTCGCTATCGACGAGGGCTACTGCAGACGACGTTGACGGTGGCTTCTCCGACGACGGCGTCGACGAACTCGCGGCGTTGATCGACAGCACTGTCGCACCATACCGGTAGGGGAGGGTTCCTCATTGCACGATGCAGAGTGCTTTTGCGACCCCAGTAACAACCTCGGGTATGGATTCCGGTTATCCGCAGACGCTGCCCGACGTCTTCGCCCGGGCCTTCCGAAAGTTCGCGGACCGGACGGCGCTGGCCGACGGCGTCGAATCGGTCACGTTCGGCGATCTCGACGACCGGTCGGCACGGTTCGCGACGGCCCTCGCCGACCGCGGCGTCGACGTCGGGGACCGCGTCGGCGTCTTGCTCCCGAACGAAGTGCTATTTCCGACGGTGGACCTCGGCGTCATCCGGGCAGGAGCCACTCGTCTACCGGTAAATCCCGAGCACACGGCGACCGAACTGACGTATCTGCTCGAGGACTCGGGAGCACGAACGCTCGTCTGCGGACCGGCCCAGCTCGACGCCGTCGTCGAGGCCGCTCGATCGGTCGCGGCGCTCGAGACGGTGGTCGTCGCCGGTGACGAGGAGGTGGCGTCGTTTCCCGACGCGGACGTCGAGTGGCACCGCTACGGGGAGTTCCTCGCCGACGTCCCGGACTTGACCACCGTACCGACCCCTGGCCCCGACGACGTGGCGGGACACTTCTACACCGGCGGGACGACGAGCCGACCGAAAGGAGTCCACTACAGCCAGCGGTGCCTGGTCGAGAACCTCCAGGCCGTCGTCACCGAGTTCGGCTTCTCGGGAACCGACGTGGGCCTGCTGGTCCCACCGCTCTCGCATTCGGCCGGGACGTTCTGTTACGCGGCGCTGCTCGCCGGCGGTACCGTCCACCTGCGGACAGGGTTCGACGCCGGGTCGCTCCTCGAAACCGTCGACGACGAGCGCGTCACGTGGACGTTCCTGGTCCCGACGATGATCTACCGACTGCTCGACGCCACCCCGGACGGACTGGACCACCCCTCGCTGGAACGGATCATCTACGGCGCGGCGCCGATGCGCGTCGACAGGCTCCGGGAAGCCATCGAACGATTCGGGCCCGTCTTCCACCAGTTCTACGGCCAGACCGAGGTGCCGAACCTGATCACGTCGTTCCCACCGCGCGAGCACGAGGTGTCGTTCGCGGCGGGTGACGACGACCGCCTGGCCTCGGCCGGAACGCCGTGTCTCCGCGCGACCGTCGAGATCAGGGACGAGGAGACCGACGACGCGTTGCCGCCCGGTGAGGTCGGCGAGGTCGTCGTGGCGGCGCCGTACGTCTTCGACGGCTATCACGAACGGCCCGCAGAGACGCGCGAGACGCTACGAGACGGCTGGGTGTACACCGGGGACGTCGGCGTCGTCGACGAGGACGGCTATCTCACCCTGCTCGACCGGGCGAGCGACGTCATCGTCACTGGCGGGATGAACGTCTACAGCCAGGCCGTCGAGCAGGTGCTCAGGGACCACCCGGCCGTCGACGACGCCGCCGTGGTCGGCGTCCCCCACGAGGAGTGGGGCGAGGCGGTCCACGCCGTCGTCGTCACGAACGACGCGGTCACTATCGAGGAACTCCGGTCGTCCGCGGGCGAGCGACTCGCGAGCTACAAGAAGCCGAAGTCGATGACCGTCGTCGATTCGCTCCCGACGACCACACTCGGGAAGGTCGACCGCAGCGCCGTCCGGGAGCGGTTCTGGGACGACGGAGACCGGTCGATCTAGTGAGGCGAACGGGGCGCTACCGGTCGAGGGACGCCCCGACCTGCTCGAACGTCGCGTGCATGCGGTCGATCAGCTCGTCGGCCGCGTCACGGTCGATGGTGAGCGGCGGCGTGATCAGCGTGTGGTCGCCCCGGTCGCCCGCGACGTGCCCGCCGCTCGGGTACGTGATCACGCCCTCGTCGAGACCGGTCTCGAAGAGGAGCGACTGGAACTCGGCGCCGCTCTCCGGGAGCGGTTCCTTCGTCTCCCGGTCGTCGACGAACTCGACGCCGAGCATCAGGCCCTTGCCGCGCACGTCGCCCACGAAGTCGTACTCGTAGAACTCCTCGCAGCGCTCGCGAAGGTACGCGCCGACGTCGCGGGCGTTGGCGACGAGGTCTTTGTCGTCCATGTACTCGAGGACGGCGTTCCCGATGGCCGCCGACGCGGGGTTGAAACAGTAGGTGTGGCCGTGCTGGAAGCCGTCTTCGACGTCCTCGAACACCTCCGCGATCCGGCGGTGTGGCATCGTGCCGCCGATGGGGGAGTACCCGCCGCTCATTCCCTTCGCACTCGTGATGATGTCCGGCGTCACGTCCCAGTGTTCGATGGCGAAGTTCTCGCCTGTCCGGCCGAAGCCCGCCATCACCTCGTCCACGATGAAGAGGACGTCGTACTCGTCGCAGATCTCCCGGATCCGCTCGAAGTAGCCGTCGTGCGGGAAGGCGGCGGCGTTCGCCGCGCCCGTCACCGGTTCGGCGATGAAGGCCGCGACGGTCTCCGGCCCTTCGTCGAGGATGGCCTGCTCGAGTTCGTCGGCACAGCGGACGCCGCAGGCCTCGCCGCCGTCACCGTCGCAGTGCTCACAGCGATAGGGGGTTCCGGCCGAGATGGTCGGCCAGTCGTCGAAGAGGGGTTGCATCTTCGTCTTCCGGGCGGGGAAGCCGGAGAGGGCCATCGCGATGCCGGTGTTGCCGTGGTAGCTCGGCTGGCGCGAGACGACCTTGTACTTCTCCGTGTTCCCGCGCTCGTAGTGGTACTGGCGCGCCATCTTGACGGCGCTCTCGTTCGCCTCGGACCCGCTGGAGACGAGCCAGGCGTGCTCGAACCCGTCGGGTGTGAACTCGGCGATTCGCTCGGTGTAGGCCATCGCCGGTTCGTTCGCGAACAGCATGCTGGAGGTGTACTCCAGGGTCTCGATCTGTTCGCGCGCGGCCTCTGCCACCTCGGTCCGGCCGTGGCCGATGTTCACGTTCTGGTTCCCGGCGATGGCGTCGAGGTAGCGGTTCCCGTCCGCGTCCCAGACGAAGTGGCCGTCGCCGCGGGTGATCGTGACGTACTCCTTCTGGAACGCCCGCGGGAACATCCCGCCGAGTTCGGTGCCGGGCGTCGTCTCGCGGTGCGGTGCGTCTGATGGGTCGTCGGGCATCTGTCTATCACTCATTCGTCTTGGAGGGTCTTCCAGTGTTCCATCACGCGCTCGCTCCACTCCTCGAACTCCACCTCGTACACGTAGTCGCTCCCGCGGAGGACGGTGTCGGTCGGGTCGATAGTCCGCAGGACGGCGATCTCGCCGCGCGTCGGTTCGGGCGTCGTCACCACGTCGTCGGCCACGCGCAGGTCCCACTGGACCGCGTCACGCACGTCCGCGACCGCGACGCCGGGATGGGTCGACGCGAGCACCATCTCACCGTCGTCGTCGAAGCGGAACACGGCCATGTCGGTGATGACCGCCGACGGGCCGTCTCCCCGGAAGCCGGCTTCCTCGCGGTCGTCGCCGCCGTCGAGGTGGCCGGGAGCGGTCGTGTAGTCGAGTTCGGTCGTGAACGCCCGTCGCTGCTGGCGCATCATCACGATCGACCTGCCACACGAGGTCATGATGTCGTTGCTGCCGCCGGAGCCCGGCAGGCGGACCTTCGGTCGCTCGTAGGTCGCTTCGTCGCCGGTGACGACGGTCGAGTTCGTGTTGCCGTAGCGGTCGATCTGGCCGGCGCCGATGATCCCGACGTCGAAGAGGCCGCGCTGGTTGTCGGTGAAGATCTGGAGCTGGTTCGTCGCGACGAGGGCGTCGACGCCCAGTACCGTGTCCGAGATGGACTGGACGACGCCCGGCGGGCGCGAACCGACGTAGCCCGATTCGGTGACGAGCTGGCAGTCCGGCGCGCGCGTGTGCTTGGCCAGGACGCCGGAGATGAGCGACATCCCGACCCCGATGAACGCCAGTTCGCCGTTCTCTATCTCGTGGGCGGCCGTCACGGCGAGCAGTTCGGTCAGCGAGTAGTCCTCGGACGTCTCGTGTGGTCGCTCGACGTCGACGGGGTAGGCGACGTCGTCGCCGGTCAGGGTGTGCGTCGGGTCGTCGAGGCTCATCGGGACCCCTCCGGTGCGGTCGCGTCGTCGCCTCGGACGCCCGGTACCTCGTTGATCTTAGACTCCATCTCCTCGAGGGTCGCGAGGCGGTCGGCTCCGATCTTTTCGAGGTACTCGTCGTGGGGCAGGACCCACTCGTCGGCCCACTCCAGGAACCCCTCGCGTTCCTTGGACTGCAGCCCGTACTCGCGGTAGAACGGCAGGTCGGCGTAGTAGTAGCCGTAGCAGTGCCAGGGGTGAGAGCCGAAGGGCACCTCGACGACGGCGTCGACGGCGTAGAAGGGGATCCGCGTCACCTCGGGGTGGCGCTGGATGGTCTCCGTCGGCACGACCTCCTCGCAGGTGACGACGACGTGCTCCGCGGCGCGGGCCTTCAGGTGGTCGTTGACGACGTTGCCCCAGATCTGCGCGTTGCCGAGGGCGTCGGCGCGCTGGACGTGGATGATCGCGACGTCGGGCTGTGCCGCGGGGACCAGCGCCAGGTCGTCGCCCGACCCGAGCGGGTCCGCGACGACCTCGACGTCGGGGTTGTGCGCCGGAATGTCCGTCTCGACCATCGAGCGGGTCGGGACGAAGGGGACGTCCATCGCGCCCGCGAGGAACATCAGCGACGACCCGAAGTTCGAGACGTCGCGCATCTCCAGGTGGTGCGGTATCGATTCCTCGACGGCCCGGCGGACGTTGAACCCCTGGGAGATGAGACTCGTCCCGACCCAGGACCCGGTGTACTGGTCGACGCAGCCGGCGCCGACCATCACGTCGAACAGCGTGGTCCGCGCGTCGTCGAGAACTTCGAGTCCCGACTTCCCCTGGCGAACGATCTCTCGGGCCGCTGCCTCCGGATCACGCCCGCCCATTCCCCCGAAGGCGACGCTCGCGCCGTCGGGGACGTACTCGTCGATTGCCGTCTCGAGGTCGGTCGTCTTGTCGCGACGACTGCGTGCGCCCGTCGGAGTCCCGGACGGGGCGCGGGACGAGAGGCTCTCCAGGGCCCGCTCGCCCCCGTGTGCGCGCCCGTCGCCGTCCGTCCGGCTCACTGTTGGCCCTCCTGGCGGGCCGCCTGGTCGGCGTCGGCCGCCTCGTCGTCGCGGTCGTACCCGCACCACGCCATCGCGATCAACGCGAGCGACGCGATCGCCTGCTCGAGTTCGTCGACGGGGAGGTACTCGTCCGTCCCGTGGATGTTGTGCGCGCCGGGGCCGAAACACAGCGCCGGCGTGTCGGCGTCGTTGACGAAGAACCGGGTGTCGATGCCGCCGGGGAAACCGATCGCGCGCGGCTCGTGGTCGAACCCGTCCGACACCACCGACTGGACGGTTTCGACGATGGCTTCGTCGGGGGCGACGCGAGCCGAACTGCCGCGCCAGCCGAACCACTCGACCGTCGGCGGGTGGGCTTCGAGCCACTGGTCGCCCGCGGCAGCGGCCTGGACCGTCTCCTCGACGACGCGCCGGATCTCGGCCCGTTCCTCGGCGGGCGCGTGCGAGATGCGTCCCTCGAGGACGGCCTCGTCCGGGACGCTCGAGGGCCACTCGCCGGCGTCGACCGTCCCGACGTTGAGCGAAACGGTGTTCTCGCCGTCGCGTTCGAACAGTTCGTCGTGGACCGTCTCCGTCCGTTCCTCGTGGAGGTCGGTCAGTGCCTCGAAAATTGGGATGAGCTTCGCGACGGCGTTGACGCCACTGTCGGTGTTGGCGGCGTGGGCTCCCTTGCCCTCGACGGTGACCCGGAAGTAGGAGACGCCGTCGTTGGCGATCCAGCAGTCGAAGTCGGTCGGCTCGGGTATCACGACCGCGTCGGCCTCGGGGCCGGCGAGGGCGGTGGCGAGCGAGCCGCCGTAACCGCCGGCCTCCTCCTCGATGACCGACTGGAGGATCAGGTCACCGCTGAGGGAGACGCCGGCCCGTTCCAGCGCCTCGACGGCGTAGATCATCGCCGCGAGCCCTCCCTTCATGTCGGAGGCCCCGCGCCCGCGTATCTCGCCGTCGACGATCGCTCCGCCGAAGGGGTCGAACGACCACTGGTCGGCGTCGCCCTCGGGGACGACGTCGACGTGTCCGTTGAACAGGAGCGACCGTCCCTCGCCCGCCCCGTCGACTCGCGCACTGAGGTTCGGACGCCCGTCGTAGGAGTCGTCGGTGTCGGCGAACTCGGGGTGGTCCTCGATGCCGGGGACGTCGTCCGCTTCGAGTCGATCGATCTCGAGCCCCAGATCCGCGAGCTTCTCGGCGACGCGTTCCTGTGCGGTCGCCTCGGCTCCCTGAACGCTTCGCTCCCGGACGAGATCGCCCGTGAACGCCGCGGCGTCGTCGACGACCGTTGCGGCCGCCTCGCGGACGCGCCGTCGGTCCGCCGGTCCGATGACAGACGACCCGGTCATCGTCGGTCCTCGTCGTCGAGCCCGTTTGTGCGACGGTTCTGTGAGTGCATACGTACCATGTTATTTACAGCGTTAACTAAATTTTGCATCCGGCTTTCAATGGCTGTCGCAATTTGTGTTTTCTTACCAAAGTTTATTATACTTCCGGGATAAGTCACCAGTGAACATGGATGATGCGCTTGACGGAACGGGCGGTAACTCCGACGGAGACCACACCACGTCGACCGATTCGAGTTCTCGAGGACGGTTGAGCCGACGCCGGGTTATCGGGGCGTCCGGCGCCGCCATCGCCGGACTCGCAGGCTGTCTCGACGGGTCGTCGAGCGGCGACGGCACGGAAACGTCCGACGGTTCGGACGATACGAGCGAGTCCGCGGGGACGACCACGACCACGTCCAGTAGCGGCGGTCAGGAGATGGCGGACACCCTGAAGTTCTACTCCTGGGGTGGTTCGACGCAGGAAGCGCTCACCGAGCACCTCATCGAACCGTTCGAGGACGAGTACGGCGTCACGGTGGAACAGTCGAGTTTCTCGAGCCAGGACAAGATGCTGGCGAACGTCCGATCGAGTCCCGACGGCTCCTACGACGTCATCATGCCGTCGCTTTCGGGGTCGTACAACGCCGTCAAACAGGGCCTCGTCGAACCGATCCGGCTCGACAACGTCGACACCTGGTCGAACCTCCTCCCCGCGTTCCAGGAGTACAACTCCGCGGCCTCCGGCGACGACCACTACGTTGCGCCGCTCTACTACGGCACCGTCGGCATGGTGTACAACAGCGACGAAGTGTCCGGTTCGCCACCGTTCTCCTGGCAGGAGACCTGGAAGGACCAGTACAGCGGCGCGCTCACCCTCGAAGGGTTCGCGTTCGTGCGCGTGTTCACGACGGCGCTTTCGCTCGGAATGGACCCCAACGTGATGGAAGGCGACACCGGGTCCTACGAGAAGGGCATCGAGAAAGTGTACGACGCGATGGCCGAACAGCACGAGTACGTCACGAAGTACTGGACCAGCGGCCAGGAGCAGACGACGCTGTACTCGAACGACACGGCCGTCCTCGGCGACGGCTGGTCCGGTCGCATCCTCGCACTGCAGGAGGACGGCTACGACAACCTGCACTACACCATCCCCGAAGAGGGCGCCTTCGGCTGGGCCGACACCTTCGCCATCGCCAAGGGGTCCGAACGCCGCTACACCGCCGAGAAGTTCCTCCAGTACGCCTACCGCCCGGAGGTTCAGGAGAGCCTCTCACCCACGCTCGGCTACCCGCCGGCGACGCAGGCGACGTCGAGCGACATCGAGGCGCTGCCGGACTTCGACCCGAGCGGCGGTGAGCGCCTGAAGTTCCAGAACCAGCAGTTCAAGGAAGAACACCAGGACGACTGGAACTCGACCTTCGAGAAGATCAAGTTGGGCCAGTACTGACCAGACGACCCCCATTCCCACCCACCTGTCCGATGTTTCCAACGAAGCACCCATGAGTCACGTAGAAGTAGAACACGTAACGAAACAGTTCGGCGACGTCACGGCGGTCGACGACGTGACGTTCACCGCCGAGGAGGGGGAGTTCGTCTCCCTGCTCGGCCCCAGCGGTTGTGGGAAGACCACCACACTGCGCATGATCGCGGGCCTGGAGATGCCGACCGAGGGCGCGATCCGGATCGGCGGCGAGGACGTCACCGACCGGCCGGCGTACGAACGCGAGATCGGGATGGTGTTCCAGCACTACGCGCTGTTCCCCCACAAGTCGGTCGGCGAGAACGTCGGCTTCCCGCTCAAGATGCGCGGCGTCCCGGCCGCCGAACGGCGCGAACGCGTCGCAGAGGTCCTGGAACGCGTGCGCCTCCCCGACGTGATGGACCGGTCGCCGGAGGAACTGTCGGGCGGCCAGCAACAGCGCGTCGCCCTCGCGCGGGCGCTGGTGTTCGAACCCGACGTCCTGTTGATGGACGAGCCGCTGTCGGCCCTGGACCGCGTCCTCCGCGAACAGATGCGGGTAGAGGTCCAGCGCATCCAGCGCGAGTTCGACATCACGACCATCTACGTCACGCACGACCAGGCGGAGGCCTTCGCGATGTCCGACCGCGTGGCGGTCCTCGACGAGGGACACCTCGCCCAGCAGGGCCGGCCCCTCGACATCTACGAGAGTCCGCAGACGAAGTTCGTCGCGAACTTCATCGGCGAGTCCACGACCCTTTCGGGCACCGTCGCCGACCGCGACGGGAAGCGACTGCTCGAAACCGACGCCGGCGTCACCTTCGAACTCCCGGCGGCGCCCGGTCTCGCCGACGACCGCATGACCGTCTACCTCCGTGCCGAGAAGCTGGGTATCTCGCCCGACTCGTCCGGGGCGACCAACGAGTTCCCCGCGACGATCGCCACGACGAACTACCTCGGCGAGAAGACCCAGTTCTTCTGTACGCTCGCGGACGGGACCGAGCTCGTGGTCGCCGAGCAGGGGTTCACCGCGCTCGACGCCTACGACGCCGGTGATACCGTGTACGTCACTATCGACCCCGCGGACCTGGTCGTCGCCCGCGACCCGGGCCAGGACGAATCGAACACCGCCGTCGACGAGTCGGTAGCATGAGCGAGCGCCACCAGCGCGCGGCGGACAGCGCCGATCGCACCGGGTTCGAGCGGTACCGCTACCGGCTGTGGACCGGCGTCCTCCGGGCCGAACCGGTGCTGCGAGGGATCCAGGCGCTGAAGCGGCGCGAACGACTGCTCACGGCGGTCCAGGCGGGCCTGGGGATCGCCTGGATGGCCGTGTTCCTCCTCGCGCCGCTCGCGTACATCCTCGCGCTCTCGTTCTGGCAACGGGGCGCGGGCGGCGTCGTGGTCCAGGAGTTCACGCTCGCGAACTACCAGTCCATCCTCCTCGAAGACGTGCAGTTGCTGGGGTGGCAGATCGGCAACGTCTACCTCCTGATACTCTGGCAGTCGCTCAAGTTCGGCTTCCTGACGACGGTCACGACGTTGCTGCTCGGCTACGTCCCGGGGTACTTCCTCGGCCGGACACAGAGCAAGTACCGGTCCTTGCTCCTGTTGCTCGTCGTGCTCCCGTTCTGGGTGCCGCTGATCATCCGCTACTACGCGTGGATCCTCGTCATGGGCAACGAGGGGATGGTGACGACGATACTCGGCTGGGTCGGCGTCGAATCCGGCGGGTTCCTCTACACCGAGGTGGCCGTCGTCACCGGCCTCGTCCAGGTGCTCCTCCCGTTCATGATACTGCCGATATACAACAGCGTCGCGAAGATAGACGACGAGTTCGTCGAGAGCGCGAAGACGATGGGCGCGACGCCGCTGCGCGCCTTCTACGAGGTGACGCTCCCCCTCTCGTTGCCGGGGATCAGTGCCGGGTCCATCCTGGTGTTCATCCTCGCCGTCGGGAGCTTCATGGCGCCGGCCCTGCTCGGGGGCCCGGCCAACTCGATGGTCGCGAATCTCATCAGCCAGACGTTCGGTGAGAGCTTCGACTGGCCCCTCGCCAGCGCGATGGCGATCGTGTACCTCGTCGTCCTGTTCACGCTGATCACCGTGTTCAACCGCTTCGTCGGCCTCGAGGAGGTGTTCGGCGAATGAGCCCGCTGCTCCCGGACGAGCGGCGGTGGGACCTGATCCGGGGCACGACGGGGCTGCTGTACCTGTTCCTGCTGTTGCCCCTGTTCGTCGTCGTGCTCGTCTCGTTCAACCCGACGCAGTACCCCACGTTTCCGCCCGACGGGTTCAGTCTCACGTGGTACGAGGCGTTCCTGACGAGTGACCGGCTCCTCGGCGCACTCTGGAACAGCCTCGTCGTCGCCGCGGGCAGCGCCGTCGTGGCGGGCGTCGTGGGACTCGTCTCCGCGCTCGGCTTCGTCCGGCGGGAGTTCGAGTACAAGAACGTCCTCTCGAGCCTGCTGTTCCTGCCGATGCTGATCAGTCCGGTCGTCATCGGCGTCGCGCTCACCGCGTTCCTGACGGACGTCGGGATGGAGAAGAACTACATCTTCTTGATCCTCGGGCACTCGACGCTCGTGCTCCCCTACGTGTTCGTGACCGTCCGGGCCCAGCTGTTCGGTTTCGACCGCTCGATGGAGGAAGCGGCACTGACCCTCGGCGCGAACGAACTGGAGACGTTCGTCGAGGTCACGCTCCCGACCATCGCTCCGGGCCTCGGCGCCGGCATGTTGCTCGCCTTCGTCATCAGTTTCGGCGAGTTCACGGCGACGCAGTTCTGGGTCCAGCCCCAGACCGTCACGGCGCCCATCGAGATCTACACGATGGTCCGGACGAGCCTGACGCCGAAGATCAACGCGATGGCGACCATCCTCATGGTCATCACCGTCGGCATCCCGCTCCTGCTGGACGTGCTCCTCGGCAAGGAACTCATCCTCAAGTCGGCCTGATAGTGGTGGTTGTAAGCCCCTCCCGGCGTCCGGCCGAACTGCGTGAGGCCGGACGCCGGGAAAAAGTTACAACCACCACTATGAGAGCAGGCCGACGGCCACCGCCGTCGACGATCGAATCGGCCGTTACCGGTCGCCGGCGTCGTTCAGTAGCGCGAAGATTTCGGAGTCGGTCTGGAACTTCAGGAGGTTGTGGACGACGGAGTTCCGGACGTTCGAGACCACGCCGCCGTGTGCCTTGTAGAAGTCGTGGATCCACTTCGACTCGGTCTCCCGGTCCCGGAACATCATGATGGTCTTCCACTGGTACTCGCCGTTCGAGATGAAGTACATCAGCGTGTGCCGGTCGTCCATGATGTACTCCATGGCCGCTCGCCACTCGTCGCCGAAGTTCCGGGCGTCGAACTTGAACTCGAACAGCGCGAAGTTGAAGAACTGCTCGTTCGGGAGGATGGCCTCCCGGAACACGCCGGCGTCCCGCATCCGGCGTATCCGCTCGCTCACCGTCACGTGAGAGATGTCGATGTCGTGCTCCGTCTCGAGGACGTCCGCCATCTCCCGCGAGGACATCTGCGGGTCCTCGGAGAGTTCCTGCAGTATCTTGATGTCCCGTTCCTTGAACTCCCAGTCTACCTCGTCTTGGCTCGTACTGTCTACCATGGATACCTCCTACCGAGGGGCCCCACCGTTGCGGCCCGACCCGGTAGCTTTTTCTCCCTCACTTATCATTGTTATCCTGTAACGGAATAATACTTACCATACTATGTCTGAACAACCAGATGTCCCGCCAGACAATGCGGCGGTGGTCGAGGGATACGACGAGTACGTGATGCCGATCTGGAAGTCGCTCAACGTCCCCGTAGAACGCGCCTCGGGGTGTACGCTCGTCGACTTCGAGGGGAACGAGTACCTCGACGTGTTCTCGGGTATCTCCGTCGCGAACGTCGGGCACAACGACGAGACCGTGACCGAGGCGGCGAAGGCACAGCTCGACGAGTTCGTCCACGGCTGTTCGTACGTCCACCCCAACGGACCAGTCGTCGAACTGGCCGAGCGCCTCGCCGAAGTGACGCCCGGGGACCTGCAGAAGTCCTTCTTCTGTAACTCCGGCACGGAAGCCGTCGAGGGAGCGATCAAACTGGCCCGCAAGTACACGGGAAGCAAGGAGGTCGTCGCCCTGGAGATGGGGTTCCACGGTCGAACCCTGGGCAGCCTCGCACTGACGGGGAACCACAGCTACAAGCACGGGATGGCGCCGACCATCAACGACGTCACCCACGCGCCGGCGCCCTATCAGTACCGGTCCGAGTACGGCGACCGCTCGGAAGCGGCGTTCGCCGAGGCCGCCGCCGCCGAACTCGAACGCGTGATCGGGACCCACACGAGCGGCGACCTCGCGGCTGTCGTCGTCGAACCGGTGATGGGCGAGGGCGGTATCGTCGTCCCGCCGGCGGACTACCTCTCGCGAGTCGCAGACGTCGCCCGCGACCACGGCGGTCTGTTCGTCCTCGACGAAGTCCAGACCGGCTACGGCCGCACCGGCGAGTTCTGGGCGAGCGACCACTTCGACGTCACGCCGGACATCCTCACCCAGGCGAAGGGAATCGCCAACGGCCTCCCGCTCGGGGCGTTCACGGCGCCCGCGGAGATCGCGGACGCGTTCGAGGCCGGCGACCACCTCTCGACGTTCGGCGGCAATCCGGTCTGCTGTGCCGCCGCGCTGGCGACTATCGACCAGCTCGAGGACGGCGCCGTCGCGAACGCCCGCGAACAGGGCGCCTGGCTCACCGACGCTCTCGCCGAACTCGAGGCGCTCGAATCGGTGGGCGACACGCGCGGCCTCGGGTTGATGCAGGGCGTCGAACTGGTCGACCCCGCCGAGTCCGGACCCGGCGACGCGCCGGCGCCGGCGGCGGACCTCGCGAGTCGCGTCGGCGATCGGCTGCGCGAACAGGGCGTCGTCATCGGCGTCGGCGGCTACTACAAGAACGTGATCCGCTTCCAGCCGCCGCTGACTATCGAACGCCAGCAGCTTCGACGGGCCGTCGAGGAACTGCGCGCCGCGATCGAGACGGAACAGCGCTGAACGACCCGGACACGACACAGTACATGGCAACACAGCGAACCCAGACCGACGACACCAGCACCGCACTCGCCACCGCACGACGCCAGCTCGAACGGGCAGCAGCGGAGACCGACGTGAACGAGCAGGTAGTCGAACGACTGAAACACCCCTCGAAGCTGTTACGGGTCGCGGTTCCACTCGAACGTGACGACGGCAGCGTCGAGGTGTTCGAAGGGTACCGTGCCCAGCACGACGACGTCCGCGGTCCGTACAAGGGCGGCCTCCGCTATCATCCCCACGTCACGGCCGACGAGTGCATCGGGCTGTCGATGTGGATGACCTGGAAGTGCGCCGTCATCGACATCCCGTTCGGTGGCGCCAAGGGCGGCGTCGTCGTCGACCCGACGGACCTCTCTCCCGAGGAGAAAGAACGACTGACGCGCCGATTCGCGGAAGAGATCCGGGACTTCGTCGGGCCGACGACGGACATCCCCGCGCCGGATATGGGGACCGACGCCCAGACCATGGCCTGGTTCATGGACGCCTACAGCATGCAGGAAGGAGAGACTGTCCCCGGTGTCGTCACCGGGAAGCCGCGCGTCATCGGCGGCAGTTACGGCCGCGAGGAAGCGCCGGGACGGAGCGTCGCCATCGTCACGCGCGCCGCTGCCGAGTACTACGACGTGTCGCTCGACGGGCTGCGCGTCGCCGTCCAGGGGTACGGGAGCGTCGGTGCGAACGCCGCGCGCTGTCTCGACGACTGGGGCGCCGACGTCGTCGCCGTGAGCGACGTCAACGGCGCCATCCACGACCCGGACGGCCTCGACACCTGGGCCGTGCCGTCCCACGAGGAGGAACCAGAGGCCGTCACGACCTGCGACGCGCCCGAGACGATTTCGTCGTCTGCCATCCTCGAACTCGACGTCGACGTGCTCGTGCCCGCCGCGGTCGGCAACGTCCTGACCGCGTCGAACGCCCCCGACGTTCAGGCCGACTTCGTCGTCGAGGGCGCGAACGGTCCGACGACGGCCGCGGCCGACGAGATCTTCGACGAGCGTGGCATCCCGGTCGTTCCCGACATCCTGGCGAACGCCGGCGGCGTCGCCGTGTCGTACTTCGAGTGGCTCCAGCACATCAACCGCCACTCCTGGTCGGCCGAGCGCGTCGACGAGGAACTGGAGTCCAAGATGCTCTCGGCGTGGGACGCCGTCGTCGAAGCGGCCGAGGCACGAGACGTGACCTGGCGCGTGGCGGCGTACATCGTCGCACTGTCCCGAATCGCCGAGGCGAAAGACACCCGCGGACTGTGGCCCTGACATGACGGGCACGACCGAACCCAGTGACACGACGCCCGTCGTCGTCGGCGCAGTCCGAACGCCGCTCGGGAAGGCCAACGGCGCGTTCGCCGAGACCCGGAGCGAGGACCTCTCCGTGCCGCTGGTCGACGAACTCCTGGCGAACGCGTCTCTCCCCGGGTCCCTCGTCGACGACCTGCTGTGGGGCTGTGCCCAGCAGCGCGACGAACAGGGCAACAACCTCGCCCGCGTCGTCGCGCTCCTCTCGGACCTCGGCGAGACGGTACCGGGGGCCACGATCAACCGCTGGTGCGCGTCGTCGGCCGAGTCACTCATGCGAGCGGCCGACGCCGTCGCCGCCGGCCAGCGTGATTGCGTCATCGCCGGTGGCGTCGAGAACATGTCCCGGGTCGCCATCGAGGGCAACGTCGACAGCGTCCACCCGGGGCTGGGAGCGGACTACGACCTGGACGCCCTGTCGATGGGCCAGACCGCCGAGGAAGTCGCCGACCGCTTCGACGTCGACCGGACGGACCAGGACCAGTACGCCCTCCGCAGCCACCAGCGAGCAGCCGACGCGAGAGATACCGGACGCTTCGACGACGAGATCGTTCCCGTCGAGACCGCCGACGGGACGGTCGAACGCGACGAGTGTATCCGGGACGACACCTCGCTGGACCGACTGGCGGAACTCTCCCCCGTGTTCCGCGAGGACGGCACCGTCACCGCGGGCAACGCGTCCCAGATCAGCGACGGGGCTGCGGCGGTCCTCGTGACGAGCCGGGAGTTCGCCCGGGACCACGACCTCGAGGAGTTCGCCGCGATCCGATCCCACGCCGTCGCCGGCGTGGACCCCGAGATTATGGGTATCGGCCCGATACCCGCCGTCTGGTCGCTCTGTGACCGGACCGGGCGGGACCCGACCGACTACGACCTCGTCGAACTGAACGAGGCGTTCGCCAGCCAGTGTCTCTACTGTCGGCGCGAACTCGGCATCGACGAGGACCGCTTCAACGTCAACGGCGGTGCCATCGCGCTCGGTCATCCACTCGGTGCGACCGGTGCTCGGCTGCCGGTGACGCTGCTCCACGAGATGCGACGACGCGAAGCGTCCCTCGGTCTCGCGACCGAGTGCGTCGGCTACGGACAGGGCGCAGCCATCGAATTCGAACGCGACTGACGACCTCACATGACATTCGAGACGACGAATCCCGCGACTGACGAATCGCTCGCGACGTACCAGGCCGCCGACGCCGAGACGGTCGAGGAGACGCTGTCGACGGCCAGCGACCGCTTCGACGCCTGGCGGCGGCGACCGCTTTCGGAACGCGAATCGCTCCTGGCGAACGTCGCCGACGTCCTCCGGGACGGCAAGCGTGAGTACGCCGAACGGATGACCCGGGAGATGGGCAAACCCGTCGACCAGGCGATGGCCGAGGTCGAAAAGTGCGCCTGGGTGTGCGAGTTCTACGCCGAGCGCGCCAGCGAGCACCTCCAGGACGAACACGTCGGGACGGTGCCCGGCGTCGAGAGCTACGTGTCCTACGAACCGGTCGGTCCGGTGCTGGCGGTCATGCCCTGGAACTACCCGTTCTGGCAGGTGTTCCGCTTCGCCGCCCCGCACCTCACCGCCGGCAACGTCGGCGTCCTCAAACACGCACCCAACGTCTTCGGCTGCGCCCGGGACATCGAGTCCATCTTCCGTGCAGCCGGCTACCCCGAGGGCGTGTTCACGTCGCTCCAGGCCGACACCGACCAGGTCGCGGACGTCATCGCCGACGACCGGATCCGCGCGGTCACGCTCACGGGCAGTACCCGCGCCGGCCGCGCCGTCGCCGTCCAGAGCGGCGAGCACCTGAAGAAGTGCGTCCTCGAACTCGGCGGCAGCGACCCGTTCGTCGTCCTCGACGACGCGCCGGTCGCCGACGTGGCCGCCGAGGCGGCGACTGGTCGCACCCAGAACTCCGGCCAGTCCTGCATCGCCGCCAAGCGGTTCGTCGTCCACGAGGCCGTCGCCGACGAGTTCGTCGACCGCTTCGTCGACGAGATGGCGTCGCTCACGGTCGGCGATCCGATGGACTCCGGGACCGACGTCGGTCCCCAGGCCCGCGGCGACCTCCTCGACGACCTCCACGATCAGGTGCAGGCGTCCGTGGACGCGGGAGCGACCCTCAGGACCGGCGGCGAGCCGCTCGACCGGGAAGGTCACTTCTACCCCCCGACGGTGCTGACCGACGTGCCCGACGGCTGCCCGGCGGCCGACGAAGAGCTGTTCGGCCCGGTGGCGGCCGTCTTCGTCGTCTCGGACGAGGAGGAAGCGATCCGCGTCGCGAACGACACCAACTTCGGGCTCGGTGCGAGCGTCTGGACGGCCGACCCGGCTCGCGGGGAAGCCCTCGCGCCCCGGATCGAGTCGGGCAACGTCTTCGTCAACCAGGTCACGAAGTCCGACCCGCGCGTCCCCTTCGGCGGCACGAAAGACTCCGGCTACGGGACGGAACTCTCCCACCACGGCATCCGCGAGTTCACGACGAAGAAGACCGTCTGGGTCGAGTGACGGCATCCGGCTGACTTTCTCCGGTGGCGCGTCGCTCCCGACCAGTTGCTATCGGACAGTTCCGACGACGTCGCTGCTGGATCGCATCGGGACGAGAGACGCGCCCTCTCCCTTGTACGACGCTCTGGACGTCGAACCGTTCGAATCTCCCTCGCGGGAGCGACTGCGAGCGACCCGACGAATGCCGGGTCCGTCGTGGGAGGTCCGTCGTGGGCCTCCTCACCGGTCGAGTTCGACGCGTCGTCCCTGCTCGGCGGATTCGTAGAGCGCACGGATGGCGCGCATGTCGACCATCCCGTGTTCGCCGTCGGGTTCGGGGTCTTCCCCGTGCTGGAGGCGGTTGGCGAAGTAGTCGAACTCCTCGCGCATCTGGTCGACCGGTTCCGGCCGGTACTCGCCCTCGACGTCCGGACTGGAGACCCGGAGCACTTTCCGGGTCTTCGGGAAGAATAGCCCCTCGATGCTCAGTTCGCCCTCGGTGCCGACGAACCGCAGACTCGATGCCAGCGTCGCGCTGTGCGTGACCGTACACGAGGCGAGCTTGCCGTCGGGGAACTCGAGCTGGAACGCCCCGTGCTCGTCGGTGCCCTCGTAGGCCGGCTGCTCGGACTCCGTCCGGGCGTACACCGCCTGGGGGTCCTCCTCGAGGATGAACCGGATCGTGTTCAGCGGGTAGATGCCGATGTCGTTGAGCGTCGTCCCGCCGGAGAGGTCGGGGTCGAATCGCCAGCTGTCCTCGCCGACGGCGTCGACGATGTTGTCCGACATGTGCCCGACTATCGAGACGACGTCGCCGATGGCGCCGTCGTCGATCAGTTCCCGGGCGCGGCGAGCCACTGGTTCGGTCTGCAGTCGGTAGGCGACCATCAGCGGGACGTCTGCTTCCCGGCAGGCGTCGACGCACGCCCGGGCGTCCTCGACGGTCGCTTCGAGGGGCTTCTCGCAGAGAACAGCTTTGTCATGCTCGGCCGCAGCCTCGACGTGGCCGCGGTGGAGGCCGTTCGGCGTGCAGACGTACACCGCGTCGTAGGCGTCTGTCGCGGCGCCGTCGGCGTACTCGTCGTAGGTGAGCGTCGCTTCGACCCCCTCGAGGTCGGCCGCCACCTCGTCGGCCTTCTCCGTACTGGAACTGACGAGGGCCGTCGTCGTGCAGTAGTCCGCGTCTTCGACGGCGGGGATCGCCTGTTCGCGCGTCCACCAGCCGAGTCCGACCATGGCGAACCGAACCGGGTCGGCGTCTGTGGGGCGCTCCCAGTCGCGGGCACTGAAACTGTCGAGGTCGTACTCCATGCGCAAGGATTGGCTGCCCCCGATAGATAATCTTCGTGCCCGAGGATCCACTTGCATCGAGCAGCGGCGATCCCCGGGAACACGGCCGACGACCCGGTCCTCCACGAGTGGCGTCGCAGTGCTCGACGGGGTTCCTGTGGACGCGAAGCGGTGTACGCGATCCGTTCTGCCGCGGAGCGATAGCAGACAGAGCGTGTTCCAGTCGGTTTTACGTCGCTCGCCCAGCAACGTGGGGCGATGGGAGCCACCGTGGACAGCGCGGATTCGCTGACGGTCGTCGGTGCGGTGAGTGGCGTCCTGACTGCCGTCGCACTCGGGTACGTGACCCTGCGGAACGGGGGCAGCGTCGGGATCACGGCGCTCGTCGCGACCGTCTCCGGGGCCGGCGCGTTCCTGTTCGTCCCGTACGTGGTACGACTCGACCGCTACGGCCAGGCCGACGACGAGGAGGATCGGCGGCGGGTGAATCCCGGGGCCGCCGGGGCCACACTGGGTGTGACCGGGCTCGTCGTCCTCGCGCTCTTGCTTCTCCTCGGGAACTCGCTGCTCGCCGCCGGGATCGGGATGGCGCTCGGGATACTGGAGTTCGCCATCTGGTCGCTGGCCCTGCCGCGGGCCGCCCAGGAGCCGAAAGATCGGCCGCCGATACACCGACGGGGCTGACCAGACGCCGACAGTCGAAGCGTGACCCGGCCGACGAGCCGCTCCTGGCCAGGTGCACACAGCACCGTTCGACACGCCAAGAAACGGAATTTCCACCGTTCTGAGGCCCAGCTCCGGCGATGAGTGGTTACTCGTGTTCGTGTAAACTGAGATATGTCCCGTTAGATATATACAGATGCCAATATACAAGTCAACATATGCCACAGTCCGATGACAGTGACCCAAACGCAGACGGCGAGCCCGTCGACACCGGTGACGACGGGGGAGAGTACTCTCGGCGGAACTTCATGGAAACAGCGGCTGCAGTGGGGGCTGTCGGCGCCACGGGCGGTCTCGCGGGTTGTTCGGGAGACGGCGACGGTGGAGACGGGGGCGACGGCGGAGACGGTGGCACGGACGGGACGGGCGAACAGGACTTCCTCTGGTGGACCATGCGGGGGTACATCCCCGCCGAGACCGAGGGGATCAGGAACGCCGCCAAGGGCTTCGAAGATGCCGCGGACGCCAACGTCAACCTGAGCACGGAAGTCATCACCTGGGACTCCATCTTCCAGGAGTGGGAGGCGGGCGTCCAGGGGCGGTCGCTGCCGAACGTCTCGGAGATGGCGGGCGAACACGCCGTCGACTTCGGGTACCGCGGAGCGGCCGAACCCCTCACCGACCTGTTCAACCAGTACGACGACTGGTACGACGTGATCAACAAGTGGCAGAACTTCCAGGGCGAGCAGTGGGCTGTCCCGTGGTTCATGGAAGTACGCACGACGCACGTCAACCGGAACCTCATGGACGAGGGCGGCGTCGACGGCACGTTCGAGAGCTGGGAGGACATCGTCTCGAAGGGCCAGACGATCATGGAGAACACGGACCTGGCCGGCGCGTGGACGACGCCCGGGGCGCAGGACACCACGACCGGGCAGAACGTGGCCGCGTTCAACTACCAGGCCGGCGGGAAGTACTACGGGTACGAGGACGACCAGTGGAGCGTCGAAGCCGACGCCGCGGGCTCGCTGTTCACCCACCTGTGGGTGATGAGTATGCGCGAGCAGTGGGGTACGGCCCCGGGCGGCTGGGGCAGTATCGACAGCACGTCGAACCAGGAGCTCTTCCAGTCGGGTGAGGTCGCCGCGGCCCACCTCCCGACGGACCTGGCACGGAGTCTCATCGACCCCCAGAACGGCGTCAACGAGGAGTACGCGGACATCGCCGAGGCGACCGAGCTCGAACCGATGCCCACCGGACCGAACGGCGAGAGCCACTCGTTCATGGGCGGCAGCGTCTTCGGTTCGTTCACCGACGAGGTCGCATCGTACAGCGCGGGGTCGGAGATCTCGAAGAGCTTCGTCGACTACATGACGCAACCGGAGAACCTCAGCGAGTACTTCCCGGTGTCGGCACCGACGTTCATGCCGGTGCGGAGCGGGCAGGAGGAGATGGAACTGTACACCAACAACCCGACGGAACTCCCCGACTCCTGGCTGGAGACTCGCCTGGAGCAGGCCCCCCAGGCCGTCCGCTACGGCGTCACCGGCTCCGGACGGGCGACCCCGTTCATGGGTTCGCTCGAGGGGGCAACCGACGGCTACTCCGTCGCGATTTCGGCGATGATCGGCAACGACGCCGACCCCAAGAACGCCCTCCGGAGCATGGCCAACAACATCCGCTCGACGATCAACGAGGCCGACTACGTCGACCAGACACTCGAAGAGAGTTCGTCGGGTCCGTCGCTGGACGACGCACCCGACATGGTCCAGGACTGGATCTCCGGCAACGGCAAACCCCAGATCTGGAACCCTTACGAATAGCTATCGGGACCGGGGTCCGAACCCGGACGGCCCGGTGATCCACGGCCGACCTTGTCGGTGCAGTCGGCCAGATTCACCCGGAACGAGCACGGTCCACCCCCGTTCGCGATTCGACGCGCGCCCTTTTTCTCTGTATAGCCCAGTCACACCCTGCTGAAACAGGTGACCAGCATTGCTCGGCGAATTCCTGAAAAACCGGAGATAGCGCGACCAGTACCGTCATTTTGCCGACCGTTCGGGCGCCCGCAGCCGATTCAATAAAGTATCTGGGCCTGCTTGGTTTGATAGAGTATGTCAAACGCAACGCCGACCGAGGGAGGGTCGATAACAGAGGAGTACCGATACCTGCTCTCGAAAGAGAGTGTCTGGGGTTGGTTGTTCCTCTTACCGACGCTCGTCGCGCTCGCGGTCGTGAGCGTCTTCCCGATCATTCGCGGGATCCTGTTGAGCTTCTACGAGTACAACGCCCTCAGACCGGACGTCTGGCTCGGCCTCGGGAACTACGCCACGATCTTCGGGCTGCCGGAGTTCTGGAACGTGCTGAAGAACACGTTCGTCTGGTCGTTCGCCTCGGTCGTGATGATGGCAGCACTCGGTCTCGGCTTCGCGCTGCTCCTCGACCGGGAGTTCAAGGGTCGGTCCATCGCGACGACGCTCCTCCTGTTGCCCTGGACCATCCCCTTCATCGCTGTCGCGTTGAACTGGAACCTGCTGTTCGACTTCAACCTGGGGATGTTCAACGGCATCCTGAACCTCCTCGGGTTCGAGCGGATCGACTGGCTCAGCCGCGGCCGATACGCGCTGTTCTCGGTCACGCTGGCGTACGTCTGGCGGAACTTCCCCTTCTTCATGATCACGTTCCTGGCGGCGATGAAGGGGATCCCCCAGGACCTCTACGAGGCGGCGCGCGTCGACGGGTCGACCCGACTCGACCTGTTTCGACACATCACGCTTCCCTTCCTGCAACCGATCGGGATCGTGACGACGCTGCTGATGAGCCTCTGGACGCTGAACCACTTCACGCTGATCTACGTGATGACCAGCGGGGGCCCGGGGAACGCGTCGATGGTGTTGCCGGTGTACATCTACCGGCAGGCGTTCCGCCAGAACGACTTCGGGCTCGCCGCAGCCATCGCCGTCGTGATGCTGATCATCATGATGGGGTACGGACTGGTGTACCTGCGACTCTATCAGGAAGAGGTCGGAGGCAAGTAACATGGCAACCCAATCACGCGATACGACCGAACTGTTCGGTGTCGAGCTGTCGAATAGCACCGTCGACCGGCTGAAAGCGGTCGGCTTCCACACGTTCCTCTGGGGGTCGATCTTCGTCGTCCTGTTGCCGGTCCTCTGGATGGTCGCCGTGTCGCTGAATCCGCTCTCTTTCCTCAACGTCATCGAGGACCCCATGCGATGGGTCAACGGCGTCAGTCTCGACGCCTACGAGCGAGCGATATACCAGACCGACTTCCTGATCTGGTTCAAGAACTCGGCTATCGTGACCCTCGCCGCGACCGCGCTGACGATCGTCGTCTGTACGTTCGGCGCCTACAGCATCGGTCGTCTCAGGTTCCGCGGCCGCAAGGCAGTGGCGACGTTCCTGCTGATGACGCAGATGTTCCCGCTCATCCTCGTGGCCGTCCCGCTCTTTCTCATCTTCAGGGATCTGGGCCTCGTCAACACGCTCTACGGCCTGACGATCGCCTACATCGCGTTCATCCTCCCCTTCTCGATCTGGATGTTGCGAGGGTTCTACGAGAACCTCCCCGAGTCGCTGGAGGAGGCGGCGATGGTCGACGGCTCGACCCGGGTCGGCGCGGTCATCCGCGTCATCGTCCCGCTGTCGGCGCCCGCCATCGCGACGACGGCCATCTTCGCGTGGATCTTCGCCTGGAACGAGTTCGTCATGGCGCTCATCCTCATCAGCGACAGTTCGAAGACGACGCTCCCGCCGGGGCTGAGTACGTGGGTCGGCCGCTACTCGCTGCAGTGGGACCTGCTGATGGCGGGCGCGATCGGCGCGACGCTCCCGCTGATTATCATCCTGTTCTTCCTGCAGAAGTACATCATCACCGGCCTCGCCGAAGGGGCCGTCAAGACGTGAGGTAGTAACAATGACACGATACACCACTTACACGACCGAAACCGTAAACCACCGAGGAGGCGATCGATAACCCATGGCCCGAATACTGTTCGACGAAGTCACCAAGATCTACGGCGACGACACGCTGGCCGTGGACGACTTCGATCTCGAGATCGAAGACGGTGAGTTCCTGACACTCGTCGGTCCCTCTGGGTCGGGGAAGTCGACGCTGTTGCGGATGGTCGCAGGCCTCGAGGACATCACCGAGGGAAGCATCCACATCGGCGACACCGTCGTGAACAACCTTCCCCCGCGCAGCCGAGACATCGCCATGGTGTTCCAGAGTTACGCGCTCTACCCGCACCTCACGGTGCGCGAGAACATGGCCTTCGGCCTCAAGCGGTCGACCGACCTCTCCGATCCCGAGATCAACGACCGCGTCGAGGAAGCGGCGGCGATGATGGGCATCGAGCCCCACCTCGACCAGAAGCCCAAGCACCTCTCCGGCGGCCAGCGCCAGCGCGTCGCGACCGGACGGGCCATCGTCCGCGACCCGGGCGTGTTCCTGTTCGACGAGCCGCTCTCGAACCTCGACGCCAAGCTCCGGAAGCACATGCGGACGGAGCTCCAGCGCATCCAGAATCAGCTGGACACGACGACGATATACGTCACCCACGACCAGGAGGAGGCGATGACGATGTCCGACCGCATCGCCATCCTCAACTACGGGGAACTCCAGCAGGTCGGCTCGCCCCGCACCGTCTACAACGAGCCCGAGAACGTCTTCGTCGCGCAGTTCATCGGCAGCCCGTCGATGAACATGTTCGTCTCGACGCTCGACACCGACGCCAATCGGTTCGTCGGCGACATCGACGTCTCGATCGACCCCGAGCGGGCCAGCGCCATCGCACAGAACGCCACGTCAGACGAGCTCCTGCTCGGCATCCGGCCGGAGCACATCACCGTCCACCTGGAGGCGGTCGAGGAGTCCGTCCCCGCATCCGTCGACATCATCGAACCGCTCGGGAGCAACGACCTCCTGTACTTCGACCTCGAGGACGGCACCGGCGTCGAGGACGTCATCGCCGACGACGTCAGCATCGGCGAAGACGAGGAGAAAGACGAAGAGGAGTACAAGGTGTTCATCCAGCCCGATTCGGTGCCCATCGAGTACGAGGACAGCGGCGAACTCGTCTACCTGACCTTCGACACCGAACACATGCACGTGTTCGACCCCCGGACCGGGGAGAACATCGACGTCGAGACGGCGACGCGGACGACGGTCGACGCACAGACCGAGACCGCCGGTGACGACGACTGATCTCCGCCGCGGGACGCCCCGCCTCCCGACCGCCACGTTCGTGCCCGTGGACGACGGCGGTATCGAAACATGAGTGCTGACGACAGCTCGCCCGGATACGACACGGGGTACGACCCCAGCGCCGACCCACACGGTCCGGACGTGGGGGTCGGCGGGAGGGAACTGACCTACCGCCGGTTACCGACCGAGTTCCGGGACGCCGAGAGCGTCGCCGAACTCGTCGCGACGATCAGAGCCTACGGCTGGGTCCCGCCCGCACTCGCACTGGTGACCTACGGCGTCACGAGAGGCGTCTTCGAGTTCACCTCGGAGACGTACGCCATCGCCAACGGCTACTTCTTCGAGGCCTGGCCGGCCGCGGTCCTGATCAACCTCGTCTTCGGTCTCTTCCTGGGGGGGTTCTCCTGGTTCCTCTACTTCGGCATCGTCGGCGTGTTCGCCGGCTTCTTCACCGAGGACACGAGCATCGACACGGACGTCTTCAAGGTCGGCGCGTACCTGTTGCTGGTGTTCGTCCCGCTCCTGGTGATAAGCGGCGTCATCGCGACCACCATTCCGGCGTCGGTGGTGACCCTCTCGGGCGAGGGCGCACCGGCCGTCGCCGACGCCCACAGGGCACTCGCCGCGACGACGCAGATGCGCGTCGTCGGCGTCCTGATCGCGGCGGGCTGGGGCGCCGTCGGATTCTTGCTCCTGCCGATCGTCAGGGAACTGTACGGGATCGACAGGAAAGCGGCCGTCGTCTCGGTGCTCCCGGCGACGCTTGTCGCCGTCGTCGCGACCGTCCTGGTCTGACCGCGCCGGCCGCTGCCCGGGAGTTAGCTGTCCATATCCGGCCCGGCCATCAGGTTCCCCGGCGGCTCGTCGTACTCCGGTTCGCCGAGGACGCTGTCGACCGTGGGGTCTCGCTGGTCGACGAGGAAGCTGTCGACGCGGGTCAGGCCGTTGACGAACTCCACGGCGCGGACGAGCCCGGAAACCCGGACGCGGAATGCGTCGAGGCCGTCGTGGGCGACCACGTCGTCGACAACCTCGCCGTCGACCGAGACGCCGGCGCGGTCGTTGCCGGCATCGTGGCGGCCACGCAGGTCCGCCAGCGCTTCGAGCGGGTCGAGTCCAGCGTTGCGTGCCAGCGTCTTCGGGATCGTCTCCAGGACGTCAGCGAACGTCTCGACTGCGAGCTGTTCGCGGCCGTCGAACCGCCTGGCGAACGACCGCACGTCGACCGCGGCTGCCACGTCGGGCGCGCCGCCGGCCGGCAGCGCGCGCGGGTCCTGGACGACCGCACGGAGCGCGTTCTTCCCGGTTCGGATGCGGCGCTCGGCCTCCTCCGCGACCGATTCGGTGCCGCCGCGGACGACGATCGTGACGGCCGGCTGCCCGGTCCCGGGCGGTGCCTCGAAGGCGAGCCACGCTTTGTCCCGGGCCATGTCACGGAGACTGAGCTGCACGTGGCCGAGGACGTCCGGGTCGATGCTCGTGCCGGGGGTGACGGGTCCGATCGGCGTGGCGCCGGTCACGAGCTGGAGGTACTCGAAGGTGGAGTCCTTGGTGTCCCTGACGAGCACCGCCCCCTCGCCGGCGAGTTCGTAGGCGACCTGCATGTCGGCATCGCCGGTCACGACGACCGCGACGGCACCGGTCTCGCCGATGGCGTTCGCGATGCCAGCGCTCTCGTCGAAGCTGGCGGCGGTCTTGCCGGGGTCCTCGGGATCGATGGAGACGGAGACGTCGGCCGTCAGTTCGCGCGAGGTGAGGTCGCCGTCGACGAGCAAAATCGGCCCTTCAGCGGGCAGGAGGTACTCCGCGTCGACGACCTCGCGGGGGACGACCGTCCCCTCGACGAGTTCCGTGTCGGTGACGGTGCCGCCGTGGACGGCGACGGTGTCGGCGAGGTCGAGTCGTGTGGTCCCCGTTTCGGGGTCCGAGACGCGCAGGACGGCGTCGACGACCGTGTCGACGACCCGGTCGAGTGGCCACGACTGCGTGCGCCCGTTGGTCATGCCCGTCATCGCGATGGTCTCGAGGGTATCGCGGTGGAGTTCACCCTCACGGGCGACCGGGATGGCCATCTCGACCCAGTTCTCGATAGTTCGCTGGGCGGCGATCGAGTAGCCCTCGACGACGTCGTTCGGGTGGACCCCCCGGTCGACCAGATCCATCGACGCCGAGAGGAGGTCACACGCGAGCAGGAACATCGTCGTGACGCCGTCGCCGACGTCGTCCTCGTGGTCCTCGGCGAGCGTGATGTACTGCTGGGCGATCGGGTCGTCGGTCTCGCCCTCGAACTCCTCGATGATGCCGATGCCGTCGTTGGTGACGAACCCCCGGAGTTCGTCGTCGGGCATCCGCCTGACGATCATCTTGTCCAGTCCCAGCGGCCCGAGGGTCGACCGGACCAGTTCAGCCATCCCGCCCGAGGTCTGTCGGACGGCCGCTCGGGTCTCCCGCGACGGCACACGCGACCAGCCAGTGTAGGTCTCGTCAGTCGTCATCGTCGGTGTGACCCCCACGTAGCGTCCAGCACGTTATCGCACCAGTAGCTTGTCGTAGGCGAACAGCGCGAGGACGATGATCAAAAAGGCGTAGGCCAGCTCCCCGATGAGGTTCCACCCGAGGCTGTTGCGCAGGAACTGGGTGCCGACGAAGACGAGAACGGCGGTGGCCAGGATAAGGCCGGCCAGAATACCGACGTTTCGCCGTTTGTCGAAGTTGACGGACATAGGTATGGGAGAGTATCACACCCCGGGACTATAAATCAACCGTGGTCCGGCGAACAGCCCGTTCGGTCCACCCGGGCCAGGGCCATCGGAACCCTCGGTCGGTCCGGGCCAGGGTGACCGAATACCGCACTCGACGCACCCGGCGTGCATCTATATCAACGCGGCCACCGATAGACGTGCTATGGATACTGGTGTCTGTTACTTCCCCGAGCACTGGCCGCGCGAGCGCTGGGCGACCGACGTCGAGCGCATGGCCGAGGCCGGCATCGAGTACGTCCGCATGGGCGAGTTCGCCTGGAACCGCTTCGAACCCGAACCGGGCACGTACGACTTCGAGTGGCTCGAAACCGCGGTCGACCTCGTCGCAGACCACGGGATGCAGGCCGTCCTCTGTACGCCCACGGCCACGCCACCGAAGTGGCTCACGGACGAGTATCCCGGCATCCACCAGGAGGAGCCCGACGGCACCCCCCTGGAGTTCGGCAGCCGCCGCCAGTACTGTTACAACTCTCCCGACTACCGACGCGAGAGCCGGCGCATCATCGGGAAGCTGGCCGAGCACTTCGCCGGCCACGACGGCGTCGCGGGCTGGCAGACCGACAACGAGTTCGGCTGTCACGAGACGGTCCGGTGTTACTGCGACGACTGCCAGAGCGCCTTCCGTGACTGGCTCCGCCAGAAGTACGACGATATCGACGCGCTGAACGAAGCCTGGGGCAACGCCTTCTGGAGTCAGGAGTACCAGGACTTCTCGGAAGTCGACGTCCCCGGGCCGACGCCCGCGGAGGGACAGCACCACCCGACCCGGCTGCTCGACTTCCATCGCTTTTCGAGCGACAGCGTCGTCGACTACAACCGGCTGCACGTCGAGGAGCTGCGCGGCGCCGAGGCCGACGGCGACGACTGGTTCGTCACGCACAACTTCATGGGCGACTTCGAACCGCTGGACGCCTTCGACGTGAGCGAGGACCTGGACTTCGCCGCGTGGGACTCGTATCCGACGCTGCACGCCCAGCAGGCCCCCGACACGCCAGACCCGGCGAGCGAGGCCGCAGCCGACGTCCAGCGGGTCGGCGACCCCGACCTCACGGCGATGAACCACGCGCTCTACCGCGGTGCGAGCGAGGGGCCGTTCTGGGTGATGGAGAACCAGGCGGGCGACATCCGTGCGTACCCATACTCGGCCGAACCCGCCGAGGGGATGATGCGACTGTGGGCTCACCAGGCCGCCGCCCACGGCTGTGACGTCGTCTCCTATTTCCGGTGGCGGCGCTGCCGGTTCGGCCAGGAACAGTACTGGGGCGCGCTCAACAACTACGACGGCTCGCCCGACCGCGGCGTCGGCGAGGCCGCCGAAGCCGCCGAGGAGTTCGCGGAACTGCCCGACCTCGCCGCGCCCGAGGGCGAGGTGGCGCTGCTCGTCGACTACGACAGCATGTGGGCGCTCCACGCCGAACGCCACACCCCCGACTACGACTACTGGCCGCACTGCCGGGCGTACTACCGCGCGCTCCGTCGACGCGGCGTCACCGTCGACGTAATCCCGACGGACCGGGATCTCGAGGGCTACAGCGCGGTCGTCGCACCCTCCCTGCACCAGGTCGACGACGACCTCGCCGGGCGACTGGCCGACTACGCCGCCGACGGCGGGGAACTCGTGCTCACCGTCCGCAGCGCTACTAAGGACGAACACCACAAATTCCGCGACGAACTCGCGCCCGGCCCCCTGTCGGAGTCACTCGGTGCCCACGTCGTCCAGCACGAGAGTCTCGCACCAGGCGTCGAGACCCGGGTGACGTACGGGGACCAGTCGGGTGGCGACGGCACCGACGACGGAGAGGCCTACGAGTTCCGAACCTGGGGCGAGTGGCTCGACGCCGACGCCGCTGCAGTGCTCGGCCGCCACGAGTCCGGTCCGGCGGCAGGCGAACCAGCTATCGTGCGCAACGACCACGGCGATGGCGGCGTCACCTACGTCGGCGTCTGGCCCGAGTCCGACCTCGCCGACGCGCTCGTGGCCGACCTGCTGGAGCGCGCCGCCGTCCCCGCGGCCGACCCGCTCCCCGACGACGTCCGCCTGACCGAGCGCGACGGCTACACCTGGGTGACGAACTTCGGTCGCGACCCCGTCGAGGTCGACGCCGGCGATGCTCCCGTCGTGGTCGGCGACGCCACAGTCCCGGGCCGCGACCTCGCGGTCGTCGAGGGGCCCGCTCACGACGTCGTGATCGAGACTGGAGACTGACGACAAGGAATGGACGCGGAGAGACAGAGACCGCCCGGACGGCGTGCTACCGCCCGGACGGCGCGGCGGCCTGTGCGAACACCCGCTCGTTCCGGACGAACGAGTCCACGACGCCCGACTTGTACACCTGCTCGTAGGAGAGACAGGTGTCGGCGAGGTCGTCGACGTAGCCGTTGCGCTGTCGCCAGCGTTCTTTGACCTCGTCGCTCACCGTGAAGTCGTTGTCCTCGTAGAAGCTCGACTCGGCGCCCATGTGTCGCATGACGAAGTAGAGACTCGACGTCGGGAAGGCGAGCATCCCGCGCTGGTAACCCTCCTCGGTGACGAGTTCGGAGTCGAACAGTTCGAAGCCGTTCGCGTCGTAGTAGTCGATGTAGTCGCGGACGCGGTCGCTTATCGGGATGGACTGCATCGCCTCCCAGAACTCGGTGTCGCCGTCGGCGAAGCGGTAGTGGATGCTGATGAAGTCGTAGACCGAGTTCCAGCTGCCGCGGACGTACCGGTTGTACGACTCCCGGAACCCGTCGTCGACGATCCGGCCCCTGGCGGCGAGCCGTCGCGACAGTCGCAACGCGGTGTTGAGGTGGGTGGTCAGCGACGTCGCCTGGAGCGGTTCGATGAACCCCTGTGCGTTGCCAGTCGCGACGCAGTTGCCCACCCACGGCTCCTCGTAGAAGCCCGAGTCGAACCGGTAGTAATCGACCTCGCCCAGGTCCTCCTCGCGGTGAGCCCTGAACTCCGCGAGCGCGTCCTCGTCGGAGACGTGGTCGGAACTGAACACGTAGCCGAGGCTCCGGCTGTCGTAGGTGTCGATCTGCCAGAACCAGCCGTGCTCGCCCGTCTCCAGGACGGTTGCGGGAACGATCTCAGAGAGGGGACGGTCGACGGCGGCCCGGACGGCGGTGTCGAGTGGGACGTCGAAACTGCGGTAGGAGGCGTCGAGTTCGTCCATCAGGAGGCGCTTGAACCCCGTCGAATCGACGTAGAGGTCGGCCTCGTAGGTCGCACCCGAGGCGCCGTGGACGGCCGCGATACGCGTCCCGTCGGCGTTCGTCTCGACGTCCGTGATCCGGTCGTCGACGAGCGGGACGTCCCGTTCCCCACAGAGCGTCCGGAGGAACTCGTTGAAGCGACCGACGCTCAGGTGGTACGCCATGTTCGGGTACATGGCGTAGGTGTCCTGGCTGGGCGCGTAGACCAGCGGCGTCTTCCCACGTTCGGCGATCCCCTCGGCGGGCGTCGACATGTCCCCCGTCTCGTAGTAGTGATACAGCGACTCGACGGAGTTCGGATCGTCCACGTCCGGTTTGACCGACCGGATGTCGAAGGCGTAGTGGAACGGCTCGTAGCCACCCCAGTCACGGAAGTACGACGAGGCCTTCCAGACGGGCTTGACCTCGCGGAGGAACCGCCCCTCGTCTATCCCGAGCACGTCGTGCAACAGCGGGACGATCGACTGGAACGTCCCCTGGCCGACCTCCGTCGGTGGTTCGCCGAAGTCGTCGACGACGGCGATGTCCACGTCCGGGTTCACCTTGCGGAGCGTGAGCGCGGCGAGGAGTCCAGCGTCTCCACCACCGACGACGGTAATGCTCGAAACTTCAGCCCCCATTTCGCTGAGCTTGGGGAGATTGGGATAAGTATCTGTCTCCGACCTGGCCGGACGCGACGCCGCAGGTGGCGGAGGGAAGCGTGATCCGAGGAGCGCTGGCGTACTCGGAATCGCTGGCCGTACAGTGACACGGTGTCGTCGAGGCGAAGTGGCCGAGGCCATTAATTTCGACGATTCGAAGCAGAAACGGCTGACGAAGTCTATTAATGTAAAACAAGCATTTTAGTTATGTGGTACCGTAGTACATGCCAATGGCTGAACTCGAGTCCCACCACGACCCGCGCCAGCACCTCTCCATACTCCGTCATCACGTCCTCGGACCCGTGTTGACGGCAGAAACGCTCGCAGAGCGCGTGCGCACTGAGGTCGCCAGCGAACGGGATGCGTTCGACGCGTTCGCCGACCGCGTCGCTACCATCACAGTCGACTCACCCAGACCACCTGCGCTCATGGCTGGAAGTGTGGATACAAGCGGCACGTCGTCCGCGACGGCCGCACTCCAGGAAGCGTACGAAGCGACGGTGATGGCGGTACAGCACTACGACGAGATCTACGACGAATCTGTCGAGGAAAACGCGAGTGCGGAGTTCGGGCCGGACCTGGCGAGTCTCCTCTCGTCGGAGACGTCGACGACGTTCACGCAGTCTCACAGGGAATTGCTCGTCGGCGCGGCGGAACAGCGGGCGCGTGACCGCGGGGAGTTCTGTGACAGACTCGATTCGGAACTGCACTCGCTCCGTTCGAGACGCCACGACGTCACGACCATCCTCGACAACTTCGACACGAGTATCGTCCCAGCCTGGTACCGCGAGCAGTTCGAGGAGGAGGTCAGACAGGTGCTTCGCACTCGCCAGTCGACGCTCGGGTCACAATCGTCCGTCTCGTACATCGACGAGCACAGCCTGTGTGCGTATCTGTACGCCGAGGAGTCGTGGACGTATCCGGTCCTCACCGCAGTCGCGCGATTGCTCGACTCGATATCAGTACCGGATTGAACGGTGGAAAAGTCAGCCGTGTTAGGTGATGGCCGCGACGGCTGGACTTGTGGGGTGGGGTGGGTTGGGTGGAGTGCCGGATGAACCACAAATGAACTCCGGCACCAGTTCTAGACATTGCCAGCGTAAAAACTGCACGCCGATTTGATTAGGTTTGTAAAACTGGTGTCTCGAAGCGGAACCAGCTGCAAGTGGGGGTGCGCCCAAATCCACTCCGTGCCAGCCGGGCCGCTGGTGGCGACCAGGTTGCACCAGTGGGTCCGAGTGACAGCCGAGCAATCGGTCGTCCAGCCGTCGATCGCCACCGGAATCGGCCAGGTGAGTCGGGCGATCGCGACGGCAACGGGCCGGAATTCACGAAAAGGACCCGGCTCGAAGCCCAAGCAAGTGCCAGGGGATGAGCGTTCGATGGCCGGGTCTCCCATGCCAGTACTTGTGCCAGTACTAGCCCTTGAAGAGGGAGCGCCGAGGGATATAGCTCCTCCGACCGACGCATTGCAGGGGCCACTGGGGGATTCGAGTGGCGATATCTGGCCACGTCTGGACGACGACGACGGTGCGAGAAACGGATGCCAGCCGCGGGGTGGGCGCCGACAGACTGCGGCTGGACTGAACTGGCTGTGGGGTGGGGTGGGTATGTCGTACCGGTACTGTGTCACCGGCATAAATATGTTAGAATAGAATGTATAAATAGCAACACCCAATGTGATTAGGCCAGAATAATCGAAGGATGGTAATCAACCAGGACAGCTAGCGCCGCTCGAAAGCGTCCAACACTGGGTGCTGGTACTGAGACAGCAGTAGCCAGGGGGACCGGTGCGCTGGCAACGAGTCGACTCCATCAATTTTTGTACCGCTCGTAGTTGCAGATCGGACACCCCAGCTGCCACGGGCTGCTGTCCTCCTGGTGAACAACGACTTCCGGGAGGTCGTGGTCACCGCAGACGTCGTCGGTGACTTCGATCTCACCCTCACGGGGAAGCGGGAGCGAGTACTCACAGTCCGGATACCGGGTGCACCCCACCAGCCGAGAGCCGCTGTGGACCCGCTTGATCGCCAGTTCGCCACCCTCGCGGGCGTGACACTCCGGGCAGTCACCGATGACGCGGTCGTCCGTGTCGGCGGCGTCCCGTTGCTGGCATCGCGGACAGCCGAAGACGAACGTCTTCGACCCGGCGATCATCTTCACGTGGTGCAACCCGTGGTCGTCGCACAGCTCGTCGAGGATGTGTGGCCGGCCTTTGTTCGGGAGCGGGAGGGTGAACTCGCAGTCCGGATAGCCGTTGCAACCGACGAATCGCGACCCGCTGTTGGCTTGCCGCGGCAGTAACGGTTCCCCGCACTCCGGACAGTCGCCGACGCTGTCGCTCTCGTCTATCTCCGCACGGAGCAGCTCGCCGATCTCGTCTCTCGCGCGCTGGAGGTCGTCGAACACGTCTTCCAGCATCTCGCGCGAACTTCCCGTCACGTCGTCCAGCGTCGTTCCCCCGTCGGCGATCGCCGTCATGTCGGCCTCGAGCTGTGCCGTCATCTCGGCCGAGGCGACGTGGGCGCCGTACTCCTCGGTCGCAGACACGACTTTCCGGGCGAGATCGGTCGGTTCTGGTGGGTTGCCCGTGACGTAGTCCCGGTCGTAGAGCTTCTCGATCGTGTTGTGGCGCGTGCTCTTCGTGCCGAGGCCGAGCGACTCCATCTTCTCGACGAGTTGCGACTGGCCGTAGCGGTTCGGCGGCCGCGTCTGTTTCTCGTCGAGTCGACTCTCGACGATCTGCAGCGCGTCCCCCTCGGCGACCGCCGGGATAGTCGTCTCCCCGGTGTCGTAGTACGGGTAGACGGCGTGGTACCCGGGGTCGACGAGGCGGCTGCCGTTCGCCTTCAGCGAGTGGCCCTCGACGTCGACGTCGACGCGGAGCTTCCGCCACGTCGCTGCGTCGGCGAGCGTCGCGAAGAATCGCCGGACGATCAACTCGTATATCTCCCACTCCCTGCCTTTCAGGGCCTGCTTCTTCGGCACGTCTTCCGTCGGGTGTATCGGCGGGTGGTCCGTCGTCTCGGTCTCCCCCGCAGTCGGTGAGATGGACTCCTGGTCGAGCAGGGCTTCGGCGTCGGCCTCGAACGGCGACGCTTCCGACAGGGTCTCCAACAGTTCTCGCGGGTCCAGATCGTCCGGATACACCGTGTTGTCGGTGCGCGGGTACGTGACGTAGCCGTCGTCGTAGAGGTCTTCGGCGACGTTCATCGCCGGTTTGGCGTCGTAGCCGATCGCGTTCGCGGCCTTGATGAACTCCGTCGTATTGAACGGGATGGGCGGGTTGTCGTTCCGGGTCGACTCGTCGACCGTCTCGACCGTCGCTTCCGACGCGTCGTCGACGTCGCGATACACGGCGTTCGCCGTCTCCTCGTCCCAGAGTCGCTCCGCTTCGTTCTCCTGGTCGTTCAGGAAGAAGTACTGGGCTTCGAACGAGTCGCCGTCGAGCGTCCGCCCGAGGTCGGCGTAGATCTCCCAGTAGTCCTCCGGGTCGAAGTCCTCGATCTCCCGTTCGCGGTCGACGAGCAGCTTCAGCGTCGGCGTCTGCACCCGACCGACGCTGATGAACCCGTCGCCGCGCTGGTTCGACGCTAACGTCAGAAAGCGCGTGAGCGACGCCCCCCAGCGCAGGTCGATCCGTTGCCTGGCTTCGCCCGCCGCTGCGAGGTCGAAGTCGATCTCGTCTGGGTTCTCGAAGGCGTTCCTGACTTCGGGGCCGGTCAGCGACGAGAACCGCACGCGGTCGACGGGAGCGGTGTCGTTCACGGCCCGCACGAGGTCGTAGGCTTCCTTCCCGATCAGCTCTCCCTCCCGGTCGTAGTCCGTCGCGATGATCACCCGGTCGGCCTCGCTCGCCAGCGTGTTCAGCGCGGAGACGATGTCCGGCTTCGACGCCCGCTTCGTTATCTCGACGTCGACGAGCGAGGCCGGCGAGACGCTCCCCCAGTCGTTGTACTCGTCCGGGAAGTCCACCTCGACGACGTGGCCGGCCAGCCCCATGCAGTACGTCCCGCCCCACTTGAACACGGTCACGCCGCTGACCGTCTCCCGCGACGCACTGTCGCCACTCAGTATGCCAGCGATCCGTTCGGCCGCGTTGTATTTCTCGGAGACGATGAGTTCCATAGACCAGTTAGTAGCACAGGCAAGGGCGAGAACGCACCTAAACGTTCGTCCTCCCGGAGCCCGATCCGGGAGTCGAAACGAGGGACACAGGTCAACGACGGAGGGATATGAGTAGCGGGGGGATGTGGCAGTCAGCCCGCGTCGTCCTCGTCGTCTCCCGACGGCGGTCGCTGTGACAGGCTATCGAACCGGCTCTGGGCCCGTTCTGACCGGGCTTCCGTCTCCGCTTCCTCGTACGTGACGTCGACCAGTTGGTCGTCGTCGAGTTCGACGCGCAGTATCGCGTCGATGTGTCGCCCATCCTCGGGCAACGCCGCCTCGTCGACGACGACTTCACCGACCGTGTCCCCGTCTGCTTCCAGCAACAGCACTGCCAGGTCCTCCTCGAATCGGTCCACGACCGCCGTGTAGGTTCCGTCAGATGGCATCAGTATTCCTCCTCCAGGACGGTCTCGCCGTCTCCGTCCCGGACGACGACCGTGTCGCCGCCGTTGTTCCAGACCGGCGCGTCGGCGCCCCAGTACAGGTCGGTGTCGCTGTCGGTGCCACTCCCCGTGCGGAGCGTCACCTGTGCGCCCGGGTCGAGTGTGACGCCCTCGGGGAACGTATACGTGTGGTCCGCCTCGTCGCTGACCGTCCAGCCGGACAGGTCGAGCGCGGCGTCGCCCGTGTTCTCGAAGACGACGTACTCGTCGTCGAGGTTGTCGTACTCGTCACCGGCCGCGTCCGCGTGGACGGTGGCCACCGAGAGCGCTCCCGCCCCATCGTCCGATCCCGATGAGTCGGTCGGCGATTCCGTCGCCGAGGATTGGGCCGGGGTCGTGCCACCATCGGGAGCGACGGCGGACGTCGTCCCCCCGCTCACGTCGATGACGGTCCGCAGCTGCAGGTCGTCGGTCGACCCCGGTTCGACGGCGTCTCCCTCTCTGAGTTCGAGCGGGTCGGTCGGTGCGTCTCGCTGGGTCGCCACCGTGACTGCCGATCCGTTGCTCGTCATCCGAACGTTGCCGTGCGTCGCGGTCCAGTACGTCTCGACGGAGCGATCCGAGAAGCGCTGGAGGACCTCCTCGTGGGGGTGGCCGTACTGGGAGTCGTAGCCGCTGGAAATCAGCGCTATCCGGGGCTGGCTCGCCTCGAGGAAGGCGTCGCTCGAACTGGACCGACTCCCGTGGTGGCCGGCCTGCAACACCGTCGCGTTCAGCGACGCCCCGTACTCGTCGAGGAGGTACTCCTCGCCGGCGTCCTCGGTATCGCCCGGCAGGAGGAAAGTCGACGCGCCGAAGCCGAGGTGGACGACGACGCTGTTCTCGTTCCGGTCACCGTCGGCGAGGTACTCCTCTGGCGGCATGAGGACCGTCGTCTCGACGCCCTCGAACGGGATCGTGTCGCCCGCTCGCGTCTCGTACAGCGTCACGTCGTGTTCCTCGATGGCGTCGAGGTAGTTCCCGTAGGTCTGCGAACTCGACGCGATGCCGGGGTCGTAGACGGCGCCGACGCCGTCGCCCTTCGTCTCGAAGTGCTCGATGACCGCGGCGTGGCCGCCGATGTGGTCAGCGTCGGCGTGGGTCGTCACGAGGTAGTCGATCCGCTCGATACCGCGCTCGTCAAGATACGAGAGCACCTGTTCTCCGTCGTCCGACCAGTCGCCCGTGTCGATCAGCATCGTCTCGTTCGACGGCCCGACGACCAGCGTGCTCGCTCCCTGCCCGACGTTGATGTAGTGCACTTCGAGCGTGCCGTTCGCGGCCGCGCTGGTGGCGACTGACGGTGTGGGAGATTCGGCCGTCTCGGCGGCGGCCCGGTCCGGCCCGGTGACGGCGTCGAAACCGGCACCGCCACAGCCGGCGAGGGCGACGAGAATTACGACTGTAAGAACCCGTATCACGGGCAGACGCGTCATTAATCCACAGACGCAGCGAGGACGAATACGTGTGGCGACGGGTATTGTAATTTTCCGTCGTAAAATTTAGAGTTGAATATCAGGACGATTGTAATCATCCCGGCGGGTTCGAATGCAACGTCCTGGGGCTCGGTTTTCGATATCGGTGTACCGAGTCTCGGGGTTCGTTCACTCCCTGACGGACGGATCCGGTAGCAGATTTCGACAGCCCGACGCCTACTGTCCGAACCACGCGACGATATCCCGGCGCCGGGCGAGAAGCGTTCCGAGGTGATCGGTTTCGGACGGACACAGCGTGCCGTCTTCGTCCTGCACGAGCGATCGTACCGGTGAGAGCGGCGTGTTATCGTCCAGGGTGCCGTGCCACGCTCGAACGGGGACGGAGAGGTCACCCGTATCCAGCGAATCAGTGCCGAACGCCCGCAGCTCGCGACGAACGGCGCTCCCACCCTGTCGAAGCGCCTCCTGGAAGTCGGCCCCGACGGCCCGCGCGACCGGGCCGGAGACCGACCGGTCAGTGTACTGTCGGACGACGAGGTCCGGACCGAACGCACGCGCGACCAACCCACTGAACCGGAAGAAGAGTTCCAGTGCGAGTGGGACGCGCGCGAGCGTAGTCAGCCCGTCTCTCGCAGGTGGCACGACGGTACTGAGCAGTCCGAGCCGGGTGGCCCGGTCACTCGTCGCTGCCGCGACCGCGAAAGGGCCACCACCGGAGAATCCGAGCATGCCGGCGCGCGCTATGGATTCAGCTCGCAGCAGTTCGTCCAGGTCGGCCTGCCAGTCCGTCCAGGTCCATCCGGAGGGCGGAGCGCCGGAACGGCCGTATCCCGGCCGGTCGGGAACGACGAGCGTGACACCCGCATTCGTCGCGACGTCTGAGAGCAACGGTGCGAACAGTCGGGAGCCAGGGGTGCCGTGATGGACGACGACCGGGAATCCAGACGGGTCACCGGCGATGGCGTAGGCGAGTGTCCGCCCATCCGAAAGTGAACACGTACGCGTGATACTGGCGTGGCCCGCACGGGTCATGGGTGAGTGAATCGTGAGTCCAGTCCGCTCGATCTAGTCATTCTCGAGCACGAGCTGTGCCGAGGAGGTCGATTCTACCTCGGACCGCTGGATGGGGGTGCGCTCGTCGCGGGTGAGACACACTTCGACGCGCTCACCGGTGAGCGCGTAGACGTCCATCTCGGCCCCCTTCGAGGAATACCAGGTGCCGACGGCTGTGACGAGGCCCGCGTCGAGGAGATTGTCGAGGTGGTACGAAACGGTCTGGACCGAGATGTCGCTTTGCTTCGCGATCTCCGACGCGGGCGCCGGGCCGCGTTCGAGCAACCGCATGATGGACCGGGCAGTGGTCGAGCCGAGCGCATCGAGGACGGTTTCGGAGCGCTCGCTACGGAAGTCGACCACCAGTCGTTGGCGAGGCGCGTGATCGATGGAGGGCCGGTGGGGGAGCGGGCGAGACATGATTTGTTCCGTCGAAATGGGGGTCACGGGGAACGCGTTGAACCAAACTATTCACTTTGTTCGGTTCATTCCGAACAAACATACCAAACTGTTTAATACTTCCGGTCGGTCCTTCGAAGCGTGACGGTTCTACGAGCGACCCCCGGCCCAGAACGGGACCATCACCCATGAACGGGGATGACCCAGAAGCCGTCCGAGAGGACGTCATCGAGTCGATGGAGCGGTCTGCCGAGGTCTACGGGTTGAGCCGAAGCGCCGGTCGCGTCTACGGCGTCCTGTATTTCTCGACGGGCCCACTCTCGATCCCGGAACTCGTCGAGGAGACGGGCTACGCGAAGTCGACGATCAGTAACGTCACACGCAAGCTCACCCGTATCGGGCTGGTCCAACGGCGGTCATCCAGCGGCGGCGGTCGGCGGGTGCGATTCGCACCGGAGACGGACCTCTGGTTCGTGGTCCAGGACGTCTTCCAGCAGTATCTCGCCCGGGAGATGACGAGCGCACAGCGGTCGCTCGACCGAGCACTCGACCGCCTCGAAAGCGAGGATAATCAGGAAAGGACCGCTGACCGTGACCGGATCGAAGACCTCCAGGAGACGTACGGTGACCTCCAGCGACTACTCGAGCTAGCGACGGAGCATTCGACGACCGAACTCATCGAGGCCATCGAGCAGTACGACGGGTGAGTGGCTCGGCTGGTCGTGGGGCAGTCCGTGGATGGAGACGCGTCTGTCCGGCGTGGTGGCCCGGACAACTCACCAGGAAATCGTGTACGTACAGGTGTCGCTTCCGTCTCGCCGACACGCGTCGCCACGCTCTTCGACGAACACGAACGCTTCGACGGGCGCGTGACGGCGGGCGACTGCCCGGATCAACCCGCGATCGAACGGACAGGGATAGGGCGTGGTACAGACGACGCGACCGGTTCGGTCGTCGAGTTGCTCGAATCGGTAGCTGCCGATATCACCACCGCGATGATTTCGCTGGTAGGCGTCGTCGATGGACTGAAGCGCGTCCGCCATGCTCCCAATGTCCGTCGGCCAGTCGGCGACGGCCGGTATCTGTTCACCGAGGCGGTCGAGGAGGTGCGGTTCGAGGTCCTCTGCGATGTCTTCGAACGTGTTCAGCCAGGCCTGCTGGGGGTACCACTCGTCAGGGGCGGGATCGTCGATGCCGTGACTGAGGAGGGCTTCACGGGCGCGAGCCCGGTAATCCTCGGAGAAACGAGCGAGCGCGTCGTCCACGACGTGAAGAATCGTGCGTCCGTGAACCTCGACGCCCTGGTCGAACGCCTCGTACTGGACCATTAGTGGTACAAACTAACGCGCCAACATATATGTGGTGAACTAGAGCCGAACGCGAGGCGTCACCGCTCGTTCACCTGGGATGTATTCCTCCGTCCCGGTGTCCCACTCGATGCGGCGGGTTTTGGCTAATCTCCCGCCTGCTTCTGCAGCATGGATCGTCGGTGGCCTGATAGAAACATCGGACCGAGTAACGCGGCCAGCTCGACCGGGTCGTCAGGTGGCTTAAAGACGGTTCGAAGTCATCGGCGGTCATATTTCTCACCGGAAGATGTATCGGGTATGTTCACAGATTGGTCCGCCGCTCGAACGGCGGTGAGCGAGGCTGGCGTGGTGACGATGGTGGTACTCAGGCGACTACTCGGTGCGACGCGCTCGGCGACTCGGACGGTGTGGCGTCTCCTCACGTGGCTCGTTCACGGGCTTCGGTCGCTAGCCACTGTCGCCTTCAGCAGAGTAGCTGCTGTCCGCTCGGTGGCTGCCGAACGAGACGTGGTGGGCGCAGTGCGTGTCGGTCTTCTGGGAAAGCGTTCCGACGTCTCGGTGGTCCTGACGCTCCTGTCGCCAGGACTGGCGCTCCTCGCGGCCTGGTGGGTCGAATCGACGGTCGGCTACGAGACGTTGCCGACGTGGGTTCGCGGAACGTGGTTCGGAACTGACCCCTCCCCGATGATTTTCCTCGCAGTCGGCGGCCTGCTCGCCCTCGGTGTGATCAGCGCGGGTGTCAATTCGGGTCTCCTCCCGACAGGTCTCTTGGTGAGTGCACCGATCTTTGGTGCGAGTGTCACGCGATACGGGACCACCGTCACCTACACGTGGGGAAGCCAGGTCGTCTCACTCCCCAACGCGGTGGGGATGGCGATCATTTTCGCGCTGGGATTCGGCGTTCCGATCACCATCTCCGGCTTCGTACTGGGGCGAGCCCTCAGACGCGTGGTACGCGTACTCGGCGGCGGTGCTGGCCCGTCCGCACCGGACGACACCGCCTGATCAGGGCTACCAGACCTCCTCGTGAACGAGCAGGACTGTCTCCCTGACTACAGATGAGTCGCCCACCCTGTTCCAGCCGTCGACCGTCCTGGGTAATTCGTGCGGTTTAGCGCTGGCCTGGAGGCGGCTTCACCCACCGTGATGACTTCGACGAGAATCAGAGCGTCCAGCACGCTTATTCAGGTCCTGGGGGTCGTATGACCTATGTCATCGGACGTTCCGTTCGTCGATCCGGGAACTGCGACGCTCGATTTCGACCAGATTATGGTCGAATCGATCCTGCTCGCGAAACTCATCGGGCTGTTCGTCGCGATCGCACTCGTCCCGCTCACAGTGGTGTTCTTCTTCGGCGGCCGGTCCGGGCTCGGCCTCTTGTTCACGCTCCTGGCGCAATTTATCCTCGCAATCGGGTCGGGCGTAGTCCTCGTCTACGTGGTCGCACGTGGCATTTCACTTGCAGGCGACGGAGATTGACATCCGCCCCGAAAAGTGACCGCCGAGTCAGCCAGACCCCGACTCCGATCAGTAGCCGGTATTGTCCTCTCTATCGCACTCGAACGGCGAGAGCGGCCGTCCTCCTGAACGGACTGAAGGATGGCTCGGGAGAGTGGAGCTATTCCGGCGGATTTGAACCGACTGAACTTCGCTCACTCCGTTCGCTCGTTCCGTGCTTCAAATCCGCCATTGCCCACACAGACGGCGCTGGCGACTCGCTTCGCTCGTCGCATGGCGCCGTCAGAAGTGGGTCCGGGCGGAACTACCTCGCACCCCGTGCGGTTTCTTCCCCTCCGGGTTCGCGCGCGCCAGGCTCCCTCCCGGGGTTCCGTGACAACCATGAGCACGAACCCATCCGACCTCGAACCGATCGAGCCGCGAACCGCGCAGGAACTGTACCTCGACCACAAAGCCAGCCAGTACTCCGAAAAGACTGTCCAGGCCCATCGCTACCGGACCAATCACTTTGTCCGGTGGTGCGGCGTGGAAGACATCGACAACATGAACGAGTTGACTGGCCGGAGCGTCCAGCGCTACCGGCTCTGGCGGCAGGACGATGGCAACCTCGCCAAGATCACGCTCAACCAGCAGATGAGCACGATCCGGGTGTTCCTTAAGTGGGCCGGATCCATCGAAGCAGTCTCGGCGAACCTGTACGACAAGGTCATGGTCCCCCGAGTCACTCTAGAGGAAGAGCGACGGGACGAGACGCTCTCGTCCGAAGCGGCGTCAGAGATACTGGACTACCTCTCGACGTTCCACTACGCGTCCACAGACCACGCCCTGTTCGCTTTGCTGTGGGAGACGGGGATGCGCCTCGGCGGGGCCAACTCGCTCGACGTCGGAGATGTACACGTCGACGAGGAGGCAATCGAACTCGTGCACCGTCCCGACAAAGGAACGCAGCTCAAGAACGGCGCGAACGGAGAGCGCCCCGTGGCGATCACGTCCAGTCTCGCCGAGGTGCTGTCCCAGTATATCGAGAACACTCGGCTCGAGAAGACCGACGATGTGGGTCGGGAGCCGTTGTTCACCAGTCGCTACGGTCGACTCTCGAAGGCTACGATGCGGAGAAACATGTACCGGGTTACATCACCGTGCTTCCGAGGCGAACCGTGCCCCGATTGTACCGGCACTGACGACGCGAAGTGCGAGGAAGCGGTGAGTCCGCATTCGATTCGGCGCGGGAGCATCACGCACGCGCTGACGAAAGACGTGCCCGTCGAGGTCATCGGTGACCGGATGAACGTCACCCGCGACGTCCTCGACAAGCACTACGATAAGCGGTCGGAGGAGGTGAAACTAGAACAGCGGCGTGGGTATCTCGACAATATATAGTTGAAGCCCGAAACTGGCTGCCTTTGCTCTCTATTCACGACTGTCCCTCTCGAAAGGTCATGACCTACTTATCTTCGTTATTAACGGAATATCAGTGACGCCCATGGTGAACATTTTACTATCGCCAATATTATAATTGCGGCTAGACATTAGGTGAAATTTGATCGTTACTTACGCGGAAATGGCATGAACTCCAGATCAGTTCTGAGGACTAATTTGCCCCAACTGGAGTGAGGGGCATTTATTCCCTACCTCATAAATAAGCTCACGAGAATGCCGAATTCCATGTACCTGAGGATCCTTCGTGCCGGCAATACGTTGGATTAATTTCCAGAGCGCAGACTCCTCGCCATCATAACCTGGTTGATAATCGGTGTCTTGATAGACCTCATCAAATTGGGTCATTGCATGTTCTACCAACTCCGTTGCTAGTTCATATGATTCCTCCTCGGTTAGGAATTCATCACGGTTTGATTGGTTCGGCTCATCACCATCTCTAGGATGGTCTTCACCCCCATCTGAGCGAAGTCTTAGTGTAGGAGAGGCTCGGGACAACTTAGATATTTTCTGTAGCCGGATGAGGAAATCCTCGTATTCCTTAGTTTTTCGTCCATTTTTCCGGACAAGCTGACCGATAGCCTTGACATCAAGTTTTCGCTTTATATCTGACCAACTCTTAACAGCGCTCCTTGGAATTGTGGGATATTTACTTTCATTCTCCACTTTCGTCCGAACCGGATTTGAGGGAAATCCATGTGGAATGTATAGTCGAGATACGTCCGATCTAACCGCATGTGCTTTGATAAAGTAACAATTCTTCAATGATTTAGGGAGTTGGCCCCGGTTTTCCACCCAAGGACAAGCTAAGTATGGAGTCCCCAGATTGTCCCGGAGAGACAGTATTCCTACTTGGTCTCCATTTATCTCAAACGTCATTCCATACTTATTGTGGATATTCACAGGGCGTTTGTATTGGAATTGAAGCCTAATTACATCTGATAGCTGTACGTCGTATCCAAGGCCTTTCTCTTCAACGCGAGTTGGCGATGTCGCAGCTACCCGTTTTCCAGAGCCTTCAAGAGATGAAAGCATGGCGTGGGTTGAATTGATCGTCAGGGAATTTTCCGTTGGATAGACATTCATACTATATACCCCCATACTTGGTATATGAATATTTCTCACTAGGGAAAATAGAGCGACTATTCTAATTTCTCAGGTGAACACAGCCATATTATCCACTCTCGCAGTTTTTACTGTGCTTCAATCGTCATCGATAGTTCACCAGCAGATTTTTCCAGTACTTTTCCTGCACTTTTTGCACGGCTATGATAGGGATCGACAGCGATAGTGTCATGAAAACCGTACCAACGTGCTAAGTTAGAACATTTTTGAGAGGTTTCCTCGGTTAGCTCAATAACTTCCTCGTCAATCTCATTTGGAGCATTCGCTGCTTTCTGGGATAACTTGACCGAGAGAGTATCAAGTCTAGACTGAGCAGCTTCATTGGTTTCAGCACCGTATGCTGACCAAGCTCCTCTTGCTTCTATTGCCAATTCGTGGGTTTCGTTATACCAGTCCCTAATGTTGTTTCGGCGATCAATCATTCGCTGACGAAATAGACGATATTCTGCCGAAACAACTGTCTTTGATGCCCATAAGAGTAGTCCTGAGGCAAGACCTGCCACATAACCAGCTCCAATACTGGTAATATCTAGATTGGGTGGGTTTATCATGATATGGATTCTGGCGTTTCCATTGATATAAGACATGCCCTCTGTCACCTCGTTATGGTCCTTCATAGAGTCGGTTGCCAGATGGTTCTCAAGCATGGCGATCTTGAAGTAAATGAGTTGCTGCCCGACATCTACGACGAACTCAACGAGGTGCGGTCATTAGGCTCCCGGACGAAAACCGAAGGCGTTCGCCGCCTGTTCTCCGCAGAGGGCGGGGCCCTTCGGGTCTAGACGTCCAACGACTCGAGCGGGAACGACTGATACCTCTTGGCCGAATACGACCGCTCGGTAGGGGAACCAGCGGCCGTCGACGGGGACACGTGGACCTTCGACGTCGGGGCGAATCTATATGGCGTGCTCGGGGAGACGATAGTGAAGTCGGGAGGAAAACCGCCAGTCATCGAGTACTTCGTCAAACAGGACCTCGACGAATACCCCGACGACTTGGAGTCTGGCCTGCGGATAAGTGTCGAGTCGGACATCTACGTGCCGTCCGACGGCGACGGGAATGGTTGGAAGCCGGACTGCCGCGTCACGGCGCGCGATGGCTGGGACGGCGAAGTCCTAGAGGAGTATTGGTGCGAGATCAAGACTGGCGACGCGTCCTTCGAACGCGGACAGGTGGAGACCATGCGCCAACTCGCCGCCGAGGCGCGGGTGCTAAAGATACGAGTGCTCATCGACGAACTCCCGACCAGTACTCCGTCCGGATCAACGAGGTCGAACCCTCTCGAGACTGACCACACGGCCGTCCATCAAGCGTCGGAGTACTCGGCCAAGTGCTTCGCCAGCTCCTCGCGCCGACGCCTCGACTTCTGCTCCTCGGTCCGCTGGTCGTAGTGCTTGTCCAGGACGGGCACGGAGACGTCCACACGGTCGCTCAGGAGCTCCTTGGGCATCCCGGCGTCCAGCTGGTTCATGATGGCCCACTTCCGTAGCGGGTGCGTCGTGAACCCGGATGGACACTCCGACGCGTTACTGTTCTTGGCCGCGTCGCAGTCCGACGCCTCTCGATCATGGGGGCAGTCGGACGAGTACACGCACGGCCGGGTCATCTTGTAGAAGTCCCGACGCATCGTCGAGACCCGGCCTGCGGACGTGGTGAACAAGGCGTCGCGGCCGTACTCGTCGACGACGTCGTGGCGGTTGTACTCGACATAGTCGACCAAGAAATCGCGAAGCTCGGCGGAGATGTTGACGATCCGCTCGCCGTCGGATCCGTTCTTGAGCGGCGTGCCGTAGTCCTCCGTCGCCTCGGGTCGGTGGCGAAGGTGGATGACCAGATCCTCCGGGTCGAAGTCGTCAACGTCGATGGCCCTGATCGCGCCCATGCGGAGGCCGATCTCGGCGATGAGTTCGAACTCGGCGTGACGTCGGGAGGCGTACTCGAACCGACGGAAGTACGACCGGATCCCCTCGACCTCGTCGTTCGTCGGGACGTCCGTGTTGACCTCCTCGTCCGGCGGAACGTTGGGCAGTGGGACCCGGTCGGCCACGCCCTCGGCGACGGCGTCGATCCGCTCGCAGAAGCGGAGGAATCGGCGGAGTATCGCGAGGTTGCCGTTGAGGCTGATCGTCGCGAGGTCGGTCTCGTTCTTACGCCAGGTCTTGAACCGCATGAGTTCCCGGCCGCCGACGTCGTTCATGTCGTCGATGCCGGCCTCGTCAGTCCAGTCGACGAACGTCCCCAGGGCCGAGGTGTGTTTCCGCCGCGTGGCGGTCCGCAGGCTCTCTCGACGGTGCTCAAGGTACCAGTCGAGGGCGTCCTGCGGCGCGAGCGATTCGAGGTCGTCCTGGCTCATCGGGGTAGGGTGCTATTGCTCCTCGTTGGCGGTCCAGTTGGTTTCGGTCTCCGGCGACAGAATTCCGGCCTTTTCCAGCGGGCCCGTTCCAGGATTGCCCGTCTGGAACGAGGGAATTCTGTCGGGGTTCTCCACAGCGTAGTACCGAAGCGCTCGTCCGAGAAGGTCGGACCTGGACAGCCCTGTCTGTTCGACCGCATCTCGCACGCGTGCTGCTTCCGCGGCCGGGAGCCGGGTCGCGAATGCCTCCGTTTCGCTTTGCGTCATCGACTTCGCCGAGAGTATCCTGCTATAAATAGGATAGTGAGAATTGGCGCATGGCATGGTGAAACGCCGGAAAGTCGGATTTCGAATGGAAGATACCGATAGTCGAATTGGCGGCCGGGTACGTGATCGTCAACAGAGAAATGGCGATCCGGTTTCGATCCGGATGGGCCTTCGCCAACTCTGGTGGTCAAACAGTCACGAGAGTTAGGTCTAACAATGGCGGAAAGTTGGCGAAATGACCCTCAACGTTGTTCCAAAACTGCAGGTGCGGTTGACAGAACGGGGAAATCTGCGCCGATTAACTCTGGCGCGCGGTGATGCGTGGTTTTTGGGATTATCGATTTCACTGGATCGGCCGATTTCGTCCAATTGTTGGCCCAATGATTGGGGGAATTCTGATTTGAGGGCCGTCTATGGATGGGTTCGTGACAGTGAGAAGATTTGTTCCGCAGATGGCTTGGGATCCGCCTGTAACAGCCTGTTACGTCTGGAATTCTGGCATACCGCTGAATATCAATTGCATTTCTGCAGATCTGGGCCGTAACAGGCTGTTACAACGCAAATTTCCTATCGATGGTCAGGCCGGTTTAATCGGAAAGCGAGCGCCCGAATCAGGAAGTGCGTCTGTGCCGGAGGTCTCCGGATTGGTGGCTCGCAGTCGAGGATGTCAACGATGAATTCCGGATTGCCAAGCAGTACGACCGAATCGGGGTTGTAGACGAACCTGTGGCCTTAGGGCGCGGTGCTTAATTCCGAAGCAACGTCGGGGTCTTCCTGTATCCGAACGAGCGCTTCTTCGTCAGTGTTCTCTGCGAGAGTGAGTAGTTCCATTCCGCGAAGCTCGAGCCACGTTGTCCCGAAGCGGCTTCGCTCTGTCTCCGTCGCGGGGATCCAGTGGCAATCACCGACCAGTTCTCTACTCCCTTTCGATGCGAATGCGAAGGAAGTAGTCTCGTTCGGTATCGAGGTTAGCGCCTCCTGGGCCGTGAGCAAGTATTTGGTCCCCAGCGCAACGAATACCAGATCGTATCTTTCGTCGAGCGTTTCACGGAGGTCTTGGGGAATTCTTTTCTCGCGACCAACGGCTTCGGCCAGCTCATCGTTGGTCATCGAATCTACATCTAATCCCATTCGTCGGGCACGGGTTCGGACCTCCTCGACTTCGCTAAAGGTGCAATCGTAGGACGGGATCCGCGTATCTTGAGAAAGCACGCCAAACCCAGCGGAGATTATCTGCCAGTCGACCTCGGCTATCTGTTCGAGTTCCCCGACGGCCGACTGAATGAGTTGGTGTTCCCGGCCGGTGTACATTTCCTCGGCCACGGCTACCGCATCGGGATGTTCACGGAGCAGTTCTTCTCGCGGCCTCGTGTCGATCTCTTTGACCTCGACGACGGGGTCACGTCGTTTTGATCCAGAGCAAGGGGAAATGACGAGGATATCAGTCACCATCTCTCACACTTTGCGCTACTGGAAGGCCAGAGCGGGTAATTCTTTGTGTGATCCCACGGGTTAGGTAGTTAAGCCAGACGATGACACGACGTGAACACATTGACGATCTGTACGATCTCCTCGGCGAATTAGAGGCGAAGGTAGACGGAAAGCAGAAACTCGGCGACTGTACGGGATACATGGACTGGCCCGACCGCGGCGTCTACGTTTTCTTCGCGCGAGATGAGTATCGGGAGAACGAGGATCAGCACCGCATTACTCGGATCGGTACGCACGCCGTCTCAGAGGGGAGCAGTACGTCCCTCTGGAACCGGCTCCGGACCCATCGAGGTGCTATGAGCGGCACCTACGAGGACGGTGGGAATCACCGTGGCTCCGTGTTTAGAAAACGAGTCGGTGAAGCTGTTATTGAGAAAGAAGGGCATCACGACGAGTATCCCGAGTGGGGCGACGGTTCGAGCGCGAAACGGGAGCTACGTCTCGAAGAACTTGAGATGGAGCGACAGGTTAGCGATTACCTGCGGGAGCTTCCGTTTCTCTGGATCGATGTGGACGGGGAGCCAAGTGCCAATTGTGACCGTGCCTATATCGAGCGAAACATGATCGCGCTACTCAGTAATTATCAACGGGATTCAATCGACGCGCGCGGAAGCCAGTGGCTCGGCAAACACAGTCGAAGCGAGAAAATCCGCGACTCTGGGATCTGGAACGTAAATCACGTTGATGAAGGGTATGACCTGTCTTTTATCGGTATGCTCAAGGAGGCAGTCGAGAAAACGGAACCAGTATAGCCGCTATAGCCTCTATCTGCGACATACACGTTACCGGCTTTGTTAAAATCGTCGTTAGTTGATGCAACATGCCGCTGAATACAAAGAGTGCCCTCAGAAGCGGACCAAACCACAGCTCAGCGGAAATCACAACCCAAGCGAGAGTCCAAGCGCAGGGAGTAAACTCAGTGGCTTCAATAGTTCCATTACCGTCTAACAACAGTGGGCGTCACTCCGAAAATCGCAGTTCGTACAGCTTCTGATCAAGGATTTCATAGAAGCTTAACCCTCTCTGTATTTGTTTGAGTTCGTAGTCGCTAATCACAATGATCGCAGTTCCCTTGTCCCGAAAGATATCTCGTACTCGTTTTGATGCATCAGCACCGGTATCCCCTGAGATTCCATTACGAGCGAAGAACACCCCGAAATCTAACCCATGTTCATTCAATCTGTCTTTAAATACCCGAATCTGTTCAGATCCGACTGACCCACTCCAGTTCTTACATTCAGCTAAAATAAATCGAGAATAGTTGTCAAATATCGTCAGATGGTCTGACCCTAAATACTCGATGATGACGTCAATTTCACCTGTATGAGTTCTGAGCTTTCGATCTCGTTTCTGAAGGAATGTTATGCCTGAAAAAAGCAGCACTGCCAACCGCTCAAACGAATCGCCCTTCTCAGTAGTCGAGTCTACCTCATCTACCTCTCGGAGAGCTCGTGTATACTCTACAGTGTCAAGCTCGAAATGTTCCGTTTGAATAGAGCTAGTTTCAGCACTTTTGATTGACGGAGCGATTTCTCGTGGAAGCTCCTCTGGTGCTCGTAACAATTCCAAGATTTCTGTTGCGTCACCTATGGAAACTTCTCGAAGATCGTAGTTCGAGTACCCATCATCACCATAAATAATCAGTGAGAAGTTAGTCAAGTATACAAAAAAGAACGGATCAAAAGCATCAGTATGTAATTTCAATTCTTCAGAGAGGACATGGTTGTATGCTTCTATGTCACTATCAAATGGGAGCTCTTCCGAGTATTTTGTCTCAATTACCATGTACGGCCTAGAAGAAGTACTTCTTGCTACTCCTACATCCGCCTGAATGAATCGGTATACCTCTCCTTCCCGTGAGACTCTATCTTCATCCAAATGAGCGGGATCCACTTTGTACTGACCACCCAGCTCATAGAAGATGACATCCGAATCATACTGAAGAATGTCGAGTAACTCGGAAATATTCTGATACATAAACTCACTGCTCGTTTCGTGGTCCTGCTCTGGGAGTTCAGATAGAAATTCAAAGAACCTCTCACGGATCATACCTGAGGGGTTAGGTTCAAGTGTATTAAATCAACTTCTAATCTGGCTCCCGCCAAGATATACGCCCTATATTTAGCTCGTCTCCAGAAACCCACCGCCGACGGGGGGTTAAAGACAAGGCGATGTTACTGTGGATTGAGCACGATTCTGGACTGCAAATTCTTATCACACGTCACGAGTACCACTGTATCAATGCAGCCTGCGGCAGCCAGGGATCGGCTCCTCGATCAAATATTGTCACTCGACAACGAGCAGTTCGAGCAGCTCTGCAAGATGCTCATCGAGCGGGCGGAACAGACGAGGGATCTGGAATTAACGCCGTTTAGAGGCGACGGTGGAATCGACGTTCATGCAATCGTCGACCGTGATCTGTTCCACGCGAGTCTCGGCGTCCAGGCGAAGCAGTACCAACCGGGCAATACGGTGGGCGTCAATACGCTTCGCTCGTTTAAGGGAGCACTCACGGACCAGAACTACCACATCGGAACCGTCATCACGACATCTTCGTTTACTGATGGCGCGAAGGCGAGCGCAAAGAAGGACTCGATTAGACTGATCGACGGTGACCGGCTCCTCGACATCATGATGGGCAGTGAGATCGGAATCCTCGAAGTCGAGGGCGGTCAGTTCGAAATGGACTCAGAGTTCTGGGACGCATTCCAACAACCCGAAGATACAGACGTCATTCCGTCGCTGGAGGTTCCACAGGCCGACAACTTCGATGTCGTTCGACTCGTCCTCCAGGCGGTTGACGACGGACTGGATATGAAGCCAAAGATCACGGGATATCTTGAGAGAGAAACCGGTAATGACTGGGACCCCCGACAGGCCGATTACTACGGCATAGCCGGGTGGCTCCTCGGCTTCCTCCACAAGGAACAGCGGGTCGAGGTCGATGGACGGCCGGTTCGGCGCTGGGGTCTCACGCGTGCCGGCGAGGAGTACGCCGAGTTACTCGACCGCGGCGATGACCAGCGAGCGCGGGACCGGCTTCACGAAGCGATCCGTGACGTCGAGATCGTCTCCCGGATCTACGAGCAACTGGAGCAAGCGGACGTTCTGGAGCGACAAGAGATATCGGGCATTATTGAAGCCGAGACCGAACTCAGCGGGTCGACGGTCCCACGGCGGGCCCAGACGGTCGGTCAGTGGCTCGCAGCGCTCCCCGAAGTGAAAACGAGTGGGAGCGGGTCAACTGAAGAGTACAGACTCGTGCGCGGCAATCTGGACGATTTCTAAACCCTGAAGTCGTCGAGCGTCTTTCGGTGCTGTTCGTCCTGGGGAACGTTGGTGATCAGGACCTCCGCGACTTCGTCCCGGTTCTCGGCATCGCTGTTTATCGCTCGCGTTGCACCGACCGTGTCGACCGTGAACTCGTCGTAGTCCTGGTAGAGTTCTGCGACTGGAGGCGAGTTCGAGAGGACGACGTACGCGCCGGCGTCTCGCAGCTCGACAGCCACGTCCCTGAGGCGCTTCTGGTCGTCCTTGTCGAATCCCTCCGCGTGATAGTCGTTGAAGTTCGCGGTTTCCGAGACGGGCTGGTAGGGCGGGTCGAAGTAGACCAGGTCGCCTGCTTCGACCTCGTCGAGGACGTATCCGAAGTCCTCGTTGTGAATTGTCGTGTTCTGGAGGACCTCATGGGCTGCCCTGATTGCATCGGTGCGAACCCAATCGGGATTGGCGTAGTTGCCTACGGGAACGTTGAACTCACCACTCTGGTTCTCGCGGTACAGCCCATTGAATCCGGTCCGGTTGAGGTAGAGGAGGAGGCTCGCTTCGCGGACTGCCTCGTCGGGGGTCTTGTCTGATACGTTGCGTAGTTCGTTGAATTCGTCCCGAGCGTCGTAGTAGTACTCATCCGAGTGTTCGTGGGTCTTGTTCTCGGCGATTAAGTCCTCGGGCCACTCCCGGACGACCTCATAGAAGTTGACGAGTCTGGCATTGATATCGTTGATTGAACCGCGCGTAGGTTCGAGGGCGAAGAAGACCGCGCCACCGCCGATGAAGGGTTCGTGGTAGCTTTGGTATTTGACCGGAAATCTGGCGGTGATCTCGGAGAGGAGTTGCCGTTTTCCGCCCGCCCACTTGAGGATCGGCTCTGCCATTCTGTTAGTGGGCTGTTGGGGTCGGTCGTTAAAGATCTATCCGTCCACAATCCGAGGTGGGGCTGCAAATTTATTCTCAGCTTTTTGATCTAGTTGGCTAACTCGGTTATCTACCACTAAAATACCATTCTAAATGACAATTCTGACGCAAACTATGAAAATTCTCTTGGATATCACCCGGCTGAAAATGAACCGACGCGAATGTGGCGTAGTTCTTCAAGAACAGGGACAGAATCCCCCATCAGATATGAAGCAGCCACTTATTGACCAACTTTTTCCCAAGAATAGATACTCATAAGTGGCTTACCTCCAACCGCTTTCTTTATGGCTGGTAGAACTATCGGGTTTTTGGATTCTTATGATATACTAGGAAAAGCTATCCCTGGTATTGTTCTTTTATTCGGGATATTGTTTACTCTGCCAACTTCGGTATTTGCTAATGCTCAAACACCAATTAATATCAAGAGTTTAGCTGCCATCTTTGTTGCCAGCGCCATTGCAGGGGTTGTATTCGGAGAGGGTGTCCATACGTTAGCGATCCTCGCAGAAAGAACGCTTGCTTGGTTGACTAAAAGAGCAACAGCCATTTATCGCATATTTTACCAAATACTTGCATTTGTCTGGAAAGGATTAAGTCCCTCTCACCAAGAGAGCGGATCCACTGAAGAAACCGAGGTGGATCGGGGCGTGGCTCGTTCTGATTCTCCTGCTTCTTCCTCAGAAGACGAAGGAGAGGTGACGGAGCAGTCAACGGAGGACGAAGAAGGAGAAGTAACGGAGGACGAAGAAGGAGAAGTAACGGAGGACGAAGAAGGAGAAGTAACGGAGGACGAAGAAGGAGAAGTAACGGAGGACGAAGAAGGAGAAGTAACGGAGGACGAAGAAGGAGGGGAAAACGACAAATCCGTTTTTGCCCAAATCGGGAGGTGGTTTATTTCCCTCATTCTGTATCAGTTTCCATTCACCGACGATACAGAATTAGAACAACTTCGCCCTATAGGGGTTAGCAGTAGGTCGAGAACGGGCCTCATAGAAGCATTTCGCATGTTTGGTGATGCATTTGTGCCACACCGAACACTCTTTACCCGCTTCGTAAGTGAAAGAGCGACTTACACGCGAGGCGAAGGCCCTGGTGATATACGATTTAGACATTTTCGTGACGCTGTCACTGACTATTATGATCTTCCCGCTGATGCGTTCTTCAAAGCAGGAACACTTTATCCACTTTTAGTGAGCCATCTTGATGCGAGCTCTGTAAATCGCTCTCGTCGGTTTCAGGGCCGATATTCATTCACACGAGGAATGTGGCTATCGACAGGTCTCCTATCTATTCTCTACTTTTCCATCTATTGTTCTGCTTATGCTGATGAAATCCAGCCCGGTCTTCGTGACACCTTCAATGGAATGCCAATACTCTCTCTGCAACTGACTGTTTCTGCTGCCATTTTTCTGTTTCTATGGCTTCTTGCCAGCTCGGGAATTCAGCGGGCCATCGAATGGATTACAAACAAATCAACGGGAGTATTTATCCCTTGGATATTGGGCGGTATTGTTATTTTAATATCACAAAATCCCATAAGCAACTTCACACACCAATTTTCCTTGTATACTTGGGACTGGATACATCAGGCTTTGCTTGTTTTTCTTACTGTGGCACTGGAGATCGGTCAGGTTGTTCAATTCTTGGCTGGAGTAGAGTCAATGACCGAGATCTATGCTACAACAGCGTTCGAAAATAGCTTGTTAGCATTATCTATTTTGTTGGCCATCTCCTCCTTTGCCTTCATAATCTCTACTGGATCATACAAGAGGTACTATGTAGAGTATCTAGTGATAGACGCTTGGGAAAGTCTAGAAGGGGGAACGCCACAACGTTTGTCTTTATCAGTTGACTCTGAAACTTTGGAGGATTTCGGTGCTGTTATAGAACTGGATAGTGAAAATCCGAGGAAATCGCATGATGACTACTGGGATCGTCGACGAGGGGGTTAATCTTTGATAATGCGTGCCAAACTTTGATTACCCCTTCCTCCGAAGGTGCTCTCGAAATAGTAGCGTGTGTCTAATAAACTGATAACAGAACCACAATTCACCCACTAGTAAGAAAATGTCTTCACGTTCGAGCAGATCCCCAGCCCGCGGCGATTCCCCATACCGTATGAAGAGCGGTGCAGGTAGAAAGAGAAAACACCGCCAACAAACTCCAGGGGAAATTACGACGGTTAGAACCGCTCTGAGGTACTTCCTCACTAATCATGATAGGATCTTAGAAGAACGTGCTCAAGCATTGATGTTCCTTGGAGAGATTGAGGCTCTAGCCAGATCACAAAAGCGGTTAACTGATGCAACTTATCGACGGGATGCGTACAACGTCTTTTCTGAAGAAATATCTCAGGAGCTGAGAATGCTGAACCTCCCACATCGTTCAGTCTACCGTGGAGAACATCGGGTGCCTGTCTATGACACGAGGAGTATCTCTATCGAGGAGATTGGTGGTGAAGCAGAAGGCGTCCTAATGGCTGTGGTGGATTCCACTACAGGACTGTCAACGGACAAGATTGTGGAGATGTGCAGAACCATCCCGGCAGTCCGCCAAGCACAACTGGATGAGGAGGTTGACCTGTCAACAGCGATTGGGATATCTTCTGTTGCTGACCTCAGGAATATCGTTGAGGAATAGCTTTACGAGTTTGAGCGGACCGCCTTGGGCCCCTGAATGTCTATATTGTGCTTCGTTGCCCATGCGATGAACGCGCTGGTCGACTCGTCAACGCCTCGCTCTGCGGCCTCTATCGCTTTTTCGCCAACTTCAGCAGCTCACCTTGTCGCCTCTTTGTCTTTACTCACTTAATCGTGGACGAAATCGGCAATGTACTAAGAACGGAGTGAGACGCTCCATACTCTCGCTCAGCCAGCTCGGGGATGCGGTCAAGTGCTCGACGGACGCTTCCCGGATGCCGCCCCGCTTCTTCCATATCCTACGGACTAACTTCTCTCCAACCAGTTCCCAAAACTTCGGGCATGTCCCACGCCGTTGGTACGAGCCTGTCTACTATGTGCTTGATGGCAACCAACTTCTGACGGCGTTTTGCGGGTGAAATCTAACTTGGCGACAATCGGATCACGAATAGGTATTTGAATTCGAACTTTTCATCCTCGACCATGGGTATCTGTACCAGGTCGAAGTGGAAGGCCCGTTTAGGTGAGGACGCCAAACAGCACCTCCTTGAGCTAAGTGATGAGCTGCTCGATTCCCGAACAGTGGTATTCCATCGCCTCGCCCCGGAGTGACTTCTGGTAGAGGATGCTGACCTTCAGATAGGCAATCGAGCGGTCGCTGTCCTTGCTCCCACTTTTTTTAGCAGAGTAGTGCTTGACCTTACATCCTCTCATTCTGGCTGTATTTTTCGTTGGCTGACTTACTTAGCAGCTGCTAGTTGACGCGTGAGAGGACACGTTGCCGTTTCTTGCAGCTACGGCATTTGCCGCACGCGGCGTTCGACGCTGTACAAGAATGAGTCCACCCGAGCAGTGACTCAGGGGGGTTTGCTTCACGTACGAACTCTTCTGTTGTTCTATCGATTGCCGGAGCTTTGACCCTGAGATTTCCTTCTTGGAAAGAGAGGAGAGAATCCATCAGCTCGAAGAACTTCGCCTGCCCATCAGCATGATCCTGATCGTCGGTTACCGCACCGACTAGCAATCGATCTGCACCTCGACGAACGACATCCATTGCTACCAGTGTGATCACGAGTTGATTCCGGTATGGCCACCACTCAGGAGCGTCGCCGAGGTGAGTCTCTTGCTGGCCAGCCATTGTACCAGCTCCCAGATTCTTGCAATCCACTTCGATGACTTCATGCTCAAGATCCAGCTGATTGGCGATTTGCGCTGAAGCTTGAATCTCTGCGTCCGCACAGCATTGCCCGTAATCAACAGTCACTGTAAGATCTGGTCTGTTGGTATACGCGAGTGTCGCAGAGTCGAGTCCACCAGATAACAATAGGACTGACTCAGGCATATGCCCTCCAGATCGCGTTAAAGATCGCTGATGACAAATCCTCATAGACCTCACACCCAGAGCCTCGAATCATGGTTTCACTGCTTGACTCGAAATCATTCGCGTATCCGATAACAGGTGTCCCCTCCTTCCGAGCATATCCTAGTTCAAAATGCGTTCCGGAGTCCAAATGGTCCAGTAACGCGAACACGAGATCTGTCCGCTCAATTGCGTCTAAGTCTTGCTTTGCTACCTCCTCAGCGGTGTCGTAGTCAGCAGCTCGACCAATATCGTGAACGGGGGAAATCACGTCAGCCCCCTCGTTCTCGAGAAGGTGCTTGACTTCCTCAACAAGGTACCGTTCGCCAATGTCAAAGAAGGGGCCCGCCAGATAGATCGTCGGAGGGGTCTCGTCCGGTGAGATGAATGTAGATGAAGCGCTGTTGGGAACTGTTTCGACGTTTTCTCTAGAAATCGGCAGATTACGGTATCTACAGTAGTAGGCTGTCGCTTTGGAGGCGGTCAGTGCAGCGTTAGCAGCAGCTTCGCCATTTTCTGCCCACTCTCCAGCAAAGACGGCACTGAACACATCACCACTTCCAATCCCCCAAACAGATTCCATCTGAAAAACTGGGATCTGAGTCGTCATACTGCGTGTTCTGACAATCGCTCCTTTCGCTCCCCGCTTGAGGACGACCACGTCTGCATCAATAGGTCCTTCCACAAGTCCGGTCAAAATCGATTCCAAATCTGTTTCTCCACTTAGTTTCGCGGCCTCGTCACGATTCAGAACGAGGGCGAGCTCATCGGCAGTAGAGCCATTCTCATCGAACGGCACGGGGGTTGCTGATTGAGGATCATAGACAACGCGCTCACCTGAAACAATTGCTGTTCCTTCAACGAGCCCGAAGCGCAGGACTGCATCTCCACTAATTCCTGAAAGTTTTCGATTATAGTTGGATGCATCTGACGGAGAGAGCACAGGATTCGAATGGTTATGCAAATAGTCGAAGCTCACCGTCTCCGAGATCTCGGTAGTATGGACATCGAAGTCAAACGTGGACGCGTAAGTTTCGAGCACTTCTCTGTCGGCAGGGCCGATGCAAGTGTGGAGCTGACTGCGAGAAGGGACGATGGTCTCAGTAGCTGCGGCTGCTCGGACACCCGATCCGAAAAACGCCGTATCAGGAGGAAATTGACACAACTCACGATAAGTGCCACCTGCGATAATCATTCGTCACTTGTCGCAGTCTGAATATTGACTTGGCAATACTCCGGTGTAACGTCACGAACACCTACCTGGTATGTCAGTCCCTCGTCAATACACTCATCGAGAAGTCGAGCCCATGGGTCAGGAACGTCACCAACTCTAGACCCGTTATCCATGACAACAATCACCTCTTCGGTCGTAGTTTCGACTGAGAGGGGAAGCTCCGGATGAAGTTGGTCCCGTACTGCAGGATTTATGCCGGTTAGATTGATGTTCTGGTTGAGAAGACACTTATTGGTCACTCGGACTTCGCATTTCCCACCGTCAATATCGAGTATCCGAGCACGATATTGTCGCCCCTGCTTAATACATTCCTTCAATGTACCAACCCACGGTTCGGCGATTGAGCCGATAGTCCTACTTTGTGGGTCTACAATGCATATCGCCTCGTCCCGAAGGCGTACTGAACAGATGTCCCCTTCATCCACATCTTCTAATGGTTCAGGGTTCGGTGAGTGGAGAATTGCGGATTCGGAAATCAGACACTCATCGTCCTCGTCATCCTCCCTTTCATCGTCCTCGTCATCCTCCCTTTCATCGTCCTCGTCATCCTCCCTTTCATCGTCCTCGTCATCCTCCCTTTCATCGTCCTCGTCATCCTCTTCGTCTCTCTCTCGCTCTTGATTATCTTCTTGCTCTCCTTCTCGCTCTTTCTGACGCCTATCCTCCTCATCTTCATTAGCGTCGGAACCATTGGGCTCTTCCTCGGGGCTCGTATCTTTTGGGCTCTGTCTATCTGACTCCTCGTCATCGTGCCCGTCGTCGTCTCCTGGTCCCCCCGATTCTCCGTCCCCACCGTTTTCATTTTGTGAGGACTCTTCCTGCCCAGACTCAGAATCGCTGTCTCCAGGCACCCCATCAGACCCTTCGCCGGGACCGGCTACCGGTGCACCGCCACCTCCCCCGCCACCAGTTGGTGGTGGACTCTGTGGAGTCGCTCTTTCACTTGTTCCACTTGATTCGTCAGACTGATCCTCTGTCGCCTCCTCCTCTTCCGGTTCTGATTCTGGAGGAGGGACGCTATTAGATCCATCTTCATCAGAAGTACCAGAATTCCCTCCGTCGTCATCAGAAGGACGATCATATCCGCCGCTTCCTCCACCCATAGTGTCGAACCATTTGTATTTAAGACCATTAAGTGTATGGTGTGAAAGTGTAAATGCAGTAAACTAGAACCGGTATTATATCTAGCCGATGAATGATTCATCAACGCCCAGCTTCGACATAGAGAATGTTTGATCCCTAGTAGTGCTCCTTTCTGCCGTTTGCTTAAAAGCATAAAACTCGACAGACAATCTTCCCCCAACCGCTTGATAGTGCCCTAATTCATCAAATCTCTAGATGACATGTTCCAATACCGTTGATAACTCCGAATCAAGCTCTGCTGCCTGGAGAACGGTAATTTCATTCGACTTTTGCTCGCCTGCGGATGCAGTATTTTCCTCCAAGTCTTGTACCACCAATAGACCATTCCACCCGCTCCCGAAGTAGTCCTCAGCGTCGCCCTCGCCGAACACGAACTCGTCGTTCACACGGAGGAAGGCCAGGTACTCGACAGTCTCTTTGATACCTCGCCGAATGGTGTCGCTATTGGTGCTGTTCTTCACCTCGACAATAAGATACTCGTGCTCCCCGTTTTCCTCATCGATTACTTCCATCACGATAACGTCCGGCCGGCCCGTGTGATTCTCGAACGTCCGCTCCGAGAAGTACTCGTTCGCGACGCTCCGGGCGACGGTCTGAACCTTCTCCGTCCGAGAAAGTGCTCTCTCCGCCGCCTCAGGGACGTCAGAAACGAAGGACAAGTCCCGGTCTCGGGCGGAGTTGTCATGGTACAAGACGATCTCTTTCTCTCCCTCGAGCCGCGCGATTTCTTGTCTATCCGTCGCGATAGTCTTGAACTGGAAATCGCCCTCTTCGAGATCCTCTAAAGTGGAGACGAACCGGAAGAGTACGAAGAGCTCGAAAAGCGCGTGATCGTCGTCGGGAGTGATGGCCGTCTCGTCGAGCAGGTTCCGAAGGGCTTCTTCCTCGCCGTCGAACAGAGTGTCCCGGGTCCGCAGTAGCGAGGCAGCTTCACGATAAACCTCCTGTCGAGAGTTCTCTGCGGTAGTGAGCATCCGTTCGGTTGGCTCGTAGACGTCTGGTTCCCTGATCCGCCGGACGTGGACATTCCGCTCGACGATCCGATTCAGCTCGTCGATGAGATCCTCGTTTCCCCTCCACGTCTCCCTGACCCACTCGTATTCACCTCGGAGGTACTCCTCGGCTTCGCGCAATGTTTCATGAATCACCGAGAGCAGTCGCTTTAGGACGACGTTTTCGGCGATATCGTAGTCCTCCGATCGGTTGTCGCAGACGAAGAGTGAACTGTCGTTCGGGTTCCGCGAGTATCGCTCCTTTATCGTCGAGTTCCAGTTGATATTACCGTCGACCGTCCCGCGACGAGTCCTCGAGACTGTTTCCGTCTCCGTCCGGACGTTCCGGAGATGAGCGGGTAGCTCGCGGACGAATTCGATGACGTCTGCGGTCAGGATGAAGTGCAGGTCGAGGAGGAGCTCGTAGTCCTCGAAGCGTTCGTCCAGCACGTCGGGCTTGATCGACCGGGCTATCTTGTCCTCAGGGAACGCCCCGTGCATCACGTAGGTGAGCACGTCCTGCGTCAGCTGGTCGAGGAGCTCTTCTCTATTCATCGTCGGTGATGTTCACCTGCAGCATCTCGGCCGCTGCGTCGCCGAGCCCGTCCTTGTCAATTTCCTGGACGTTCGAGATCTGGCGGACAATCTGCTCACGCTTCGGAACTCCCTCCAACTGTGGGAAGATGTAGCTGATGACGGCCCTCGTAAGGCGGTCCTCGAGATCGATTCCTTTGTTCTCGGCGACATACTCAACGATGTCTTTCACAATCGCCGGGCCGATTGCGCGGTCTTCGACCGCCGTGTTCATTGCTCGCCAAACGCGGCCGATTGCGAGTAGTTCTGGCTGGTCGCGCTCTTCCACTGGTATACTCCACGCTGCCGCGTAATCGTGCATCAAGTCGCCCATCTCGTTGTCGTCCTCTGGTATCGAAGGAGCTCCGACGCGGATGAAGGCGAACCGCCGCATGAACGCGTAGCTCATCTCGTAGAGCGACGTCTTGTCGTAGGTGTTCATTGTCGCGAATATCCGCCAGGATTCGGGCACGACGTACTGATGGGGTTTCGGCTGTCGATCGGTCTCCGACGCCGAGAGAAGCTCGATCTCTTCCCCATCTCTGGTGTACGGTAGCTGTACCGATTGGCCGGAGAGAAGCGTGAACAGCTGTCCGAATGCCTTGTCGATGTCTGCGCGATTGAGCTCGTCGATAACGAGGGGCTCATTCACCTGCCGGTCTGTCTGGCGATCTTTGAGCCTGTTCAGAACGACGCCAGGCGTGAACGAGAGGTCATCGCTTCCCTCATCCGTAGACTCCGGCATGTATCCACCGACGGTGTCGAAAGTGGACCAATCAGCAGTGGCCGTCGTGAGCTGAAAGTCCGAATATAGATACGGGTACTCGGATGCTAGGTGCGAGCAGACCCGTCGAGCGATTTCCGTCTTCCCGGTCCCGGGCGGTCCAGTGAGGATGATGTGCTTACCAGAACGGAGGGCGGCCTCGATCTGTTGGGTGATCTCGCGTTTCTGATCGCCGGGGAAATGCAGACCGTCGAGCGGCTCAGTCGGCACAGAGCCGGCAAATGATGCGTGAGCGTTGATCGTCCCGGTCTGCTTCAAACGGTCTGCAAGGGCTTCGAGTAACGCCCGAGGGCGTTCATAATCCGGAGAGCCGTCATCCGCTCTGAAGAAGGCATGGGCACCCTGTGCCGGGAAGCTAATTCCGTTCGTCTCTTGGCAGATGGATCGGATCTGTTCGAACCCGAGGAGCTCAGAAGTGAGGGCTGCCATCTGGTCCTCAAGCTCGTCGTGGGACATGTCGTCGACTCGTTTCGACGTGTCGAGGCGTTCGAGGTCGCTCGTGAGATAGAGCTCATCGAATCCGGCCAGATATGGGAAGGGATCCTCTTGGGTCTCATCAGTCCACCAGCGGTCATCCTTCGTCGATTTCTCTCCGATGATACCGACGCCGAAGATCCCGTGCGACTGATCACCGATCGATTCGGTCGTGGCCTCTGACCGAGTATGAAGGAACGCTACGGTTCCCGGTTCTATCGATTCCCAGGTTTGCTTAGTATCCGACTCAAATGAGACAGTGCCGTACTGGATCGCCGTCAGCCAATACTCCGGTGGTGCAGTGAACTTTCGGACTGGGAGATTGGAGTCCTCGACCAACTCTGTCAGGGGATGCTCCGGTGTCGGCTGTCCTCCCTCTCGAGCGACTACGGTGTACGTATTGCGGAGAACGCTGTTGAGCCGAGGCTGGCTAAGAGATACGTTCGGTACGTCCAACCCGTCCTGGATCACTCGGAAATAGCCCAAAAAGAGCGTCTTCGCGGGTGAAAAACGCCCGAGCGAGCCGACGCCGAGGTCGTCCGCTTTCGCTTCGAGCTCCGATTCGACGGACTCGTAGAACGCCCGAAGTTGGGCGAACTTTGCCGCCTTGCTCGCGGTGACTTCGTCCGACGGTTTGTACCCGGCGAGTGCCGTAGACCAATCTGCGACGACCGCCTGACCGAGTCGGTCGTGAAACCAAGTGGTCCCTTCTGGAGCGCGATTCAGTCGATTTCTGATGTCTTCTACCGCGTCTTCGAGCGAGTCGTATTCCTCCCTCCTTTGGATTCCACCGCTCGTGAGCACCTCAACTGGATATCCTTTCCCCTTTAGTTCTGATTCTAACTCCGCCGATTCCGCGTTGATGGCGGCCAGGAGTTCGGGAGGACATCGAGTGAAATAGCCACCCTGCACGAGTGCGAGGTTCTTGTCGAAGAAGATGTTGCTATACTCCTCCCGAACCTCGCGCAGCCGGGACTCGTATGATCGGTTATTGAGGACGTCTTCGTAGACGTCAATCGGTTCTTCGAATTCTCGATAACTGGTCAGCCAGCGGCGGTACCCGGCTTGGTCCTCCGTCCAGCCGAACTCCGGAAGTCCCTCGAAGTCGGTTTCGAGCTCGGATTCAATCGTTGAGAGGCCGACGATCAATCCTTTGTCCTGGAGGAGATGGAGGACAAGGTCGCCGGGGTCTGCCTCCCGCATTTGCGCGTACCGGTCATGACCTTGCTTGTCCTGCGTCGGCGAGTAAATCGCATTGCCAAGCTGCAGCTCGCCGTCTTTCTTGTAGGTCCGGCCCTCGATTTCGGTCTTTTCGATCCAGACGGACGGCGAGTCCGTCACCTCGACGTCGAGGTCGTCTCTATCTCGGATGTTAGCCTCAATCTGCTCAAGAGCTTTGTCGAAATGCTCTCGCTGGTACTCGTTCGAGGAGACGTGGTCCTCCCAGGTTTCGCGGCCGCATTTGCTCTGGACTGTGTTGACGGTCACTCCCAGATCTTCCGCGACGCGCTTTTGAGCTCGGTTCCGTCGCTCGCGTGTCGACATCTCCTGCGGTGTATCCAGGAAGTAATCGATTACGGCGAGGATTTGTTCGCGCCGCGAAGTGGAGTCGCCCCACCCAGGTGGAAGATACTCGTCTGCGACGTCTGCAAACCGCTCTCGACCGGCCATGGGACTGACATGGTTAACGCCGGGTAAAATTGTAGGGGTGTAGAACTTGCTTTAGTCTAAGAGGGGGTAGGTTAGGGCCACACTGATCAATCCACTTCTATTCGCGCCTCATCAAGATATTTGCAATCCCCAGAGTAGATCGGGCGGCCATCGTACTCAATCAATAGATGTTCTAATTCGTGGATGGCTTCTTGAGCATCATCAAGCACCTTTGCTGCTTCAACTGTCCGCCGATACGGAACTACGTCCTCCACACGGTCCAACACCTGTCCCAAGATTTGCTCTGTATCATGTTCACACTTCGCCTCCCACTCGCGCAACTCATCCCGGTCATTTGTTGGGAAGACAGCCGAATAGACGGCCTGTTGCTTTTGACCTCCGATATCAGCCCGGATCCATATGGTAGTAGAATCCGGTGATATGCCGGTATCACCACGGGCGAGTTCACCTTGGGCCTTTTCCCGTAGATCCTGAAAACTCTCTAACCGGCCGCGTTCAAGCATGACTAAGAATTCAAACATCCACCTTGCCAGAAATCTCTCTGGCTCCAGTGTGAATTGCTCCGTCTCATGGACAACACCCTCATCAAACGACTCGATAAACTCAGTGCGCAACGAATCGAACCGTTGGTGCAACTGTTCAATATTGTCTTTCACCTGTTTCAGATCGGTTGCATGATTTTCGAGAAGGTCGTTAAGATACCGGTCGCTCTGTAACTGGTGAGGGATAACTTGGAAAGCATCATCTGACTGGCTGGGTATAAACGCACCCTGCGGCGCGGACTCAAATGACGCTCCTTTCACCATTGGGAGATTTTGGCCAGTTGGGTCTAATGGGTCGTCAGGTGTTTCTTTGTCAGGGTTGCCATGCCAAAGACGAACCCGTTCTCGTAATGTTTCCGTATGTTGCTGTCGGGCATCTCGGTTCAGTTCCTGAGTCCGCAGGTTGCGTTGAGATTCGAGAATCGTGGTCTGTCGGAAGTACAGAATGACCAGAGCCGCTGTGAGAACAGAAGAAACAGCAATGTTGAGTACATTAAGACCAGAGGACCCGCCAACATAATATACAAATTCACCAATTGCAAGGACTGCTGCTGCAACTAGTAAGAGAAAAATTAGTATTCGATATTCGGAGGGTTGATTGTCTGTATCAAACATGGGCCTGGGTTTTAAGCAGAGCGTGAAAATCTATGCGGTCCGCCAAGGGTCACCTAAGTGGTCGGGAAAGGAATCGATTTGGAATCCGACCCTAACCACTAATGGTGTACCGGCGGATCAAGATGGGAGCATCCGTAGACTTGCTAACCCTTCGATTTGAATTGTGCAGAGAGACTTCTGCCTGACGAGGGGGAAATATCTCATAGTCGTATTTAGCATCTTATCTGGTCGACTAAGCATTTCGAACCAATCACGAATGACAGAATTAGTACTTCAAATCAGGTCAATTCTATTATTCGTGGCTCAGATTCTCGCATGAATTTGTCCGCGTAGAACCCATGCACCAAAATCCACCCCCGTATCTTTATTTTCCTCCGGTGATTTCGAATACGCGGAACCCCGGACGGTAGCGGGGCGCGTTCAGCGAGCGCATGGGTCCGGCCGATTTGAGACGCCGCCATATGGCGGCCAAAATCTCGGATCCCCCTCCACATAACGTCAGAGTCCAGGAATCCGGAGAGTTAGAGACCGTACGTACCGCGTATGGGTCCGGGCGGATTTGAACCGCCGACCTCTTCCTTGTAAGGGAAGCGTCATAACCACTAGACCACAGACCCGACACCTCGAAACAATCCACCTGAAGGAATAACGCTTTCTCTCTGCGACGGAACGCTTACCTGACCCCTGCCCGACAGCTATCCCATGCCGCGCCGTTCGACACTGGCGGTCGCAGCCCTCCTCGGCGTGCTGGTGGTGGCACTGCTGGCGGTCCAGACGGGCGCGTGGGTGGATGTCGTCGGGACTGGCGAGTACGAGCGGACGAACGTCACGGCCGTCGACGCCAACGGCACCGAACTCGCGACGGTGGACGTTCGCATCGCCGACTCGTACGCGAAGCGGTACGTCGGGTTGAGTAACACCGAATCCCTCGGGCCCGACGAGGGGATGCTGTTCGTCCACGACGGCGAGGACGAACGGGCCTTCGTGATGCGGGAGATGGCCTTCCCGCTCGACATCGTCTTCGTCGGCGCGAACGGGACGGTCACGAAGGTCCACCACGCACCGCTGCCGGCCAACGGCACGGGCGAGAGCGACCTCCAGCGCTATCGCGGGACCGGACAGTACGTCCTCGAAGTGAACCGCGGCTGGACCAACCGAACCGGCCTCGACGAGGGCGACCGGCTCCGGATCCCGGGCGAGACGAGCGGGACTGTCGAGGTGAACGAGACAGGTGCGATAAGCGAACCGCGAGACCCGATGGCGACCTGCACGGCCAACGGGACGGCGGCCGCCGCGATGGCACCGGACGAGCGCCCCGTCGTGTCAGCACTCGGCGGGAACGGGACCCGGCTCGGGTCGGTGCGAGCCGCGGTCGCGGCCAATGGAAGCGAGCGCTTCACCGGGCTGAGCGAGACGGAGTCCCTCGGCGACGACGAGGGGATGCTGTTCGTCTACGACGACGTCGGGACGCGCACCTTCGTGATGCGGGACATGGACTTCCCGCTCGACATCGTCTTCGCCGACGCGAACGGCGCCGTCACGGCCATCCACCACGCGCCGGTGCCCCCCGAGGGGACGAACGAGAGCGAACTGACGGGGTACGAGGGGACCGGGCAGTACGTCCTCGAAGTGAACCGCGGCTGGGCGAACGAGACCAGTCTCGACGTCGGCGACCGCATCTGCTTCCCCGTGAATCAGTGACGCGGTGTCGAGAGTATTTTGAACGGCGAGCCCCTGCCTCTCGGTAATGGATATCGACGCGACAGACGACGACGTGTTCGACGACGTCCGCGAGCGCGTCGATCATCCGATGCGTCGCCTCTTCGAGGAGTACGGTAGCGACAACTGGGTGGCCTTCGCCGTCGGCTTCCTCGGCAGCGTGGCCGCACGCCTCCTCGACCTGCTCCCGCCGGTGTTGCTCGGCATCGCCATCGACGCGACGTTCGAGGACGCACGGCCGTTCTCGCTCGGCCCGATTCCCCTCTACGAGTACGCACCGGAGCCGGAGAGCCAGGTGATCCTCGCGACGGCCATCATCGCCGGCGCGTTCCTCCTCGGGGCGGGGTTCCACTGGATCCGAAACTGGGGGTGGAACAGCTTCGCCCAGCACATCCAGCACGCCGTCAGGACAGACACCTACGACCAGATGCAGCGGCTCAACATGGACTTCTACGCCGACAAGCAGACCGGCGAGATGATGTCGGTACTCTCGAACGACGTCAACCGGCTGGAGCGGTTCCTCAACGACGGGATGAACTCGGCGTTCCGGCTGGCGGTGATGGTGCTCGGCATCTCCGCGATCCTCTTCTGGTACAACTGGCAACTCGCGCTGGTCACACTGGTCGTCGTCCCCGCCATCGCCTTCTTCACCTACCGGTTCATCAAGACCATCCAGCCCAAGTACGCCGAGGTCCGCTCCTCCGTGGGTCAGCTCAACTCTCGACTCGAAAACAACCTCGGCGGCGTTCAGGTGATCAAGACGTACAACACCGAGGGCTACGAGTCCGACCGCGTCGAGGACGTCTCGCAGGACTACTTCGACGCGAACTGGGGCGCCATCGAGACCAGGATCCGCTTTTTCCCGGGGCTGCGCGTCCTCGCTGGATTCGGGTTCGTGGTCACGTTCCTCGTCGGCGGGCTCTGGGCACTGCCCAACGGCGGCGGCGCACCCCTGTTCTTCACGGGCACGCTCTCGACCGGTGAGTTCGTCGTCTTCATCCTCCTCTCCCAGCGGTTCATCTGGCCGATGGCGCAGTTCGGGCAGATAATCAACATGTACCAGCGGGCCTACGCCTCCGCCGAGCGCGTCTTCGGCCTGATGGACGTCCCCGGCGAGATCGAGGAACGACCCGACGCCCCCGACCTCGTCGTCGAGGACGGCGAAGTGGCCTTCGAGGACGTGAGCTTCGGGTACGGGGCGGGCGAGACATCGGACGACGAGACCATCCTCGACGACGTCAGCTTCACCGTCGACGGGGGGAACACCCTCGCGCTCGTCGGGCCGACCGGCGCGGGCAAGTCCACCGTCATGAAGCTCCTGATGCGGATGTACGACGTCGACGAGGGCGCGGTCCGCATCGACGACCAGGACCTCCGAGACGTCACCCTCCCGAGCCTGCGTCAGGCCGTCGGCTACGTCAGCCAGGAGACGTTCCTCTTCTACGGGACGGTCAAGGAGAACATCACCTACGGCACCTTCGGCGCCACCGACGAGGAGATCGTCGAGGCCGCGAAGGCCGCCGAGGCACACGCGTTCATCCAGAACCTCCCCGACGGCTACGACACCAAAGTCGGCGAACGCGGCGTCAAGCTCTCGGGCGGCCAGCGCCAGCGCATCGCCATCGCCCGTGCGGTCCTCAAGGACCCCGAGATCCTGGTGCTGGACGAGGCGACGAGCGACGTCGACACGGAGACGGAGATGCTCATCCAGCGCTCGCTCGACAAACTCACCGCCGACCGGACGACCTTCGCCATCGCCCACCGGCTCTCGACGATCAAGGACGCCGACCAGATCGTCGTCCTCGAGGACGGCCAGGTCGTCGAGAGCGGGAGTCACACTGAACTGCTGGAGGAGGGCGGCCTCTACGCCAACCTCTGGGCCGTCCAGGCCGGCGAGATCGACGAACTGCCCGAGGAGTTCGTCCAGCGGGCCACCGAGCGACGGGCCCAGACCGACGCCGCCGACGACGACGACTGATCGGACGCTGATCTCGGCCTGGTCAGGGCGTCTCGACGCCGCGGATCTCGAATCGAGCCCCGCCGTCCTCGCTGTCCGTCACCGTGATTTCCCAGTCGTGGGCGTCGACGATTTCGGCGACGATGGCCAGACCGAACCCCGTCCCGTCGTCGTCGGTCGTGTAGCCGAACTCGAATATTCCTTCGCGGTCGGCCTCCGGGATCCCGTTCCCGTCGTCGGCCACGAAGAAGCCGGCGCTGTCGTCGAGCCCGCCGACCCGGATCGTCGCGCTGGCGCCGTGTTCGATCGCGTTGCGAAAGAGGTTCTCGTACAGCTGCTGGAGGCGGTCCGGGTCGGCCAGGAAGTCGCGGTCGCTCTCGACGACGAGGGTCGTCCCCTCGGACTGGACCATCTGCCAGGCCCGGGTGGCGACCGCTTCGATAGCGACGGGCGAGGGGTCGTCGACGTGCTGGCCCTGCCGGGCGAGCGAGAGCAGGTCGTCTATCAGCCCCTCCATCCGTGCGAGCGCGTCGTCGACGGCCACGAGGTGCTCGTCGTCCTCGCCGTCTTCGCGCAAGATCTGGACCCGCCCGCTCGCGACCGACAGCGGGTTCCGGAGGTCGTGGGAGACGACGCTCGCGAACTGTTCGAGGCGCTCGTTCTGGCGTTCGAGTTCCCGGCGGTAGCGTTCGCGGTGGGTGACGTCGGCGAACACCAAGAGTCGCCCGATCGCGGCTCTGTCGGCCGAGAACGGGTTCGTCGACACGTGATAGTACCGCGTACCACCGGGGCGGTCGAACGAGAGGATCGGTTCGTCGTCGTCGAGGACGTTGGCGATCGCCGGCAGGCGGTCCGCGAGCGGCTCGCCGAGCCCGTTTTCGAGGGCTGGAAACAGGTCCAGTGCCCGGCCGTTGTAGTCCCGGATACGGTCGTCGTCGTCGAGGACGACGACCGGGTCGTCCCGTCCAGCGGCGAGCTGGATCGACTGGAACCGGTCGAGGTAGAGGAAGGAGACGCCCAGTGCGAACGCCGCGACGCCGATCGGTTCGTACGGGATGGCGACGAGCCTCGTGCTCACCATCGAGGCGATGTCGAACAGCACGGGCAGGCCGGTGAGCGTGACGAGCACGGCCAGCGGCGTCGCGTCCGAGTCGACCTGCACGAACAGCTCGAACAGCATGAAGTAGCCGATGGCCGCGAGCGTGTACGCGAGCCCCATCGTGACCCAGTGAAGCACCGTACTCTGGATCGCCAGGTGGGGGAACGGGTCGGTGACGTACGCGGCCGTGAAGTACAGCTGGTGGACCGGGTTGGTCATCTTCACCGCGACGACCGAGACGAAGACCACGAGAGCGATGGCGTGTATCGTCCGGTTCCGGTGGAGCGAGCGACCCGTATAGGCCGAGCAGAAGTAGAGCCACGGCCCGACGGTCGAGAACCCGACGATCAGCCCCGCGAGATAGAAGGAGAGTTTGAGTTCGAAGTTGCTGGCGGCGAGGAAGCCCACCTGTGCCAGGGCCCACGCGCCGCTGGTGACGAGGAGGCCGACGAGTCCGAGGCGCGTGTCCCGGTCGGTGATCTGGCGCACCCTGACGAGACTGCCGAAACAGGCCAGGGCGGCCCCGCCGAAGGCCAGCACGTAGGCGGCGTAGAGGAGACCGTCCGTAGTGAGCTGGAGCGGGGTCACGTCGCGACGGCCTCCGGTCCCGGGTCCGGAACGGATGCGTTCGAGCGGCCGTCGGTGTGCGTCGAGCGGGTCCCAGCCCAGTGGCCTGGCATTACATGGTACCTCAACCGCGACGAGATGATAAACCCCGTGCCCGTTCGGGGTCGAGTGGTTGGTCCCCGCGCGGACCTGACGACCCGGTGCCGGGATTTACCTTCCCTCGCGGAGAGCGTGAGGCATGCGACTGTACACCACGCAGGGGTCGATGGAACGCGAGGACCTGGGACTCGTCCTCCCCCACGAGCACGTGTTCGTCGACCTCGGGCCCATGGAAGCGGCCAACTGGCGTGACGCCGACCCGGCCGACGTCGTGGACGTGATGGGCCCGGAGGTCGAACGCGCACGCGACGCCGGCGTCACCGCCCTCGTCGAAGCGACGCCGGAGGGGGTCGGTCGGCGCGTCGATATCGACCTGGCCGTCTCGGAGGCCACCGAATTTCCAATCGTCGTCCCGACGGGCATCTACCAGGAGCCGTCGATTCCGCAGTGGGCCCGCGAGGCGAGCGAGGACGAACTCGCCGCGTGGATGGTCGAAGAGCTGACCGACGGCGTCGACGACACCGGCGTGCGGGCCGCCTGGATCAAGGTCAGCACGGACGACGACGACCCGACGGGGCTCTCCGACGACGAGGCGAAGATCCTGCGGGCCGCCGCCCGCGCAGGGGCCGAAACCGGTGCCGTCGTCGGGAGCCACACGCTCCACGGCGACGTCGTCCACCAGCAACTCGACGTCCTCGAAGAAGCCGGCCACGACGCGGAGCGGTTCATCTGGATCCACGCGCAGGCCGACGACGAGCGGTACCACCGCGAGGTCGCCGAACGCGGTGCGTTCGTGGAGTACGACTGGATCGGCGGCGACGACCAGGACGACGCCGAGTACGTCGCCCGGATCGAGACGATGATCGACGCGGGGTACACCGACAACCTCCTGTTGAGCCAGGACCGTGGCTGGTACGACCCGTCCGAACCGGGCGGTGGCGAGCAGCGACCCTATACCTACCTCGTCGACGAGTTCCTCCCGAAACTTCGCGACGCCGAGATCGACGAGGAGACGATCCGGCGGATAACGCACGACAACCCATTCGACGCGTACGCGCGGTGAGCGGACGTGACCACGAAGCTTACGGCGCCCGACGCCGGGGAGCCCGTATGCGACGACGCGACGTCATCGCCGCCCTCCCCGCGGTCCTCGCCGGCTGTCCGTCCCTGCGACCCGACGGTGGAGACACTGCCACGGACCGAGCAAGGAACAGTGACGACGCCGGGACCGAGACGACGATGGACCAGCCGACCCCCGAATCACCGCAGGTCGAGTGGGCGTTCGTCCAGGACTCCCCCACTGTACCGGTGACCGTCAGGCACGAGTCCGGGGACTCGCTCACCACCGAGAACACCGCACGCCTGGAACTGGTCGTGACGACGTGGCCGGACCACCCCATCCCGACCGACGCGACCCTCACGCCGACGCGGACGCCGACCACCCATCGTCGGACGTGGCGCGAACTCGCGACGGGGGATCCCTATCCGATCGAGGCTGGCGACTCTGTCACGCTGGAAGCGGTCACGCCGGGAGACGACGTCGAAGTTCGCTGGTACCGGTCCGACGACCACGACGGCGAAGTGCTCGGGTCGACGACGCTGCCGAAAGAATCGTAGCGTCGCCTCAGCCGATCAACTGCGCCGAGACGGCGACGAGGAAGAGCGCGCCGGCCAGCGTCGCGGTCTCTGCGGCGGCGATGGAACTGGGGTGGCCGCGCCCCTTCGCGGCCGAGTAGGTGCCGTACAGCAGGTACCCGCCCAGCATGAGGCCGCCGACGGCGAGGACCGGCAGGCTGAGCAGTCCGGCCGGCGCGTCGGGGTTCGTGACGAACGCGAAGACGCCGCCGACGGCCCCGAGCATCAGCGCGACGAAGCCGACGATCCAGGTCGTCGGCCGTTCGAGGAGCGGCGGGCGGCGCTCGCCCGCCAGCGCCGGGACCTGGCCGTGCTCGTCGGGTGCCGGTGCGTAGTGGTACCACCGGCGACTCCGGACGAGGGCAATCAGGACGAGCACGGCGAGGGCGGCCATCACCAGCATGCTCGTGACGTACGTGGCGCTCATGGTCGCCCTCCCGTCGCGGTGTGGGCCGCTGGACGGTGCCTGCTGCTATCCTTCGTCGTCGGTTCGTCGGTGTCGTCGTGGGTGTGTGCTGGTCCAGTCATGGTCACGTGATGGAGAAGCTCGCGGCGGCGGTCAGCGCCACGGCAGCGACGACGCCGCCGACGACGAGGTACGACACCGCCCGCGGTTCCCAGCGCAGGTGCTGGTAGTAGGCGGCGACGATGACGGCCTTGATCACCGACAGGACGATGATGGCCCAGAACGCCAGCCAGTACGACTGCTCGAGGAAGCCGGCGTACTCGACGACCGCCTGGATGGTCGCGAAGGCGAACAGGACGACGTATATCGCGGCGTATAGTTTGGTGTGTGACATTGTTGGTTCACCTCAGAGGATGTAGAACAGCGGGAACAGGAACAGCCAGACGATGTCCACCAGGTGCCAGTACAGTCCGAAGTACTCGATGGGCTTCTCGTCGCCCATGTAGGCGCCGTTCCACGCCCGCAGGAACATGTAGGCGACCATGATGAGGCCGATGGCGACGTGGGCGCCGTGGAGCCCGGTCGTCAGGTAGAACGTCGACGACGCGAGGTTGGTCGTCAGGTCCCAGCCGTGGGGGAACGCCTCCGAACCGTGGAGGTTGAACAGGTGGTCCCACTCCATCGCCTTGTTGACGAGGAAGCCCACGCCCAGCGCGAACGTCGCGCCGAGCGAGAGGAGGACGCCCTTGCGCGACTCCTTCTCCGCGGCGACCATCGCGAGCACGACGGCGAAACTGCTGGTGAGCAGCAGGTAGGTGTTGATCAGCCCCGGCAACGTGACGTGGGCCTCCGGGATGAGGTGGTGCCACTCCTCCCAGCCGTAGGCGACCCGGACGAAGACGTACGAGCCGATGAACGCCCCGAACAGGACGATGTCGCTGGCCAGGAACGTCCACATGCCGAGTTTCATCTTCTCGACGCCGCCGTAGGGCCACCGCTCGGCCAGCAGGGGTTCGGGCGCGTAGAACGGCTCCTGGGCCATGCCGACGAAGCTGCCGAACACCCCGACGGCGCCGACGACGGTGAGCGACGTGTAGAACGTCCCACCCGTCCGGATACCCGAGAGCCCCAGGAAGAGTACGAAGCCGGCGATGCCGACGATGAACGGCCAGAGACTGGCGTGGTCGGCGTGGCCGTCGTGGCCGTGTTCGCCGGGCGTGCCGGTACCGAGGGCGGTCTCCGGGCCGGCACGGGCGAGCGCGCCACCGCCGGACTGGACGCCGGAGGAGGCCGCCGTCGCGCTGCCCGGCTTGCCGCCGTCTGTCGAGGTGCCGCCATCGGTCGAGGTCCCGCCGTCCGTCGCCGCGGCGCCGTGACCGGCGAGGCCACCACCCGACGAGCCGCTACTCCGCGCGGCCACCTCCTCGTCGTCGAGGAACTCCAGCCTGCCCGAGGCGTAGCTCGGCGTGTCGTGGAAGTTCTCCAGGGGCGGCGGCGAGGAGACGGCCCACTCCGCGGAGGTGGCGTAGGCCCAGGGGTTGTCGCCGGCGTCCTCCCCGTGCCAGTAGCTGACGAAGAGGTTGTAGAACATGATGAGGAACGAGGCGCCGAGGATGGCGGCCCCGATCGTCGACATGTTGTGCCAGACCTCGTAGGGGATGACGTAGACGCCGAGTTCGAGCGCGCTCAGGTCGATGGTCGTCGAGAGGCCGCCGTAGTCGAACACCCGCCGTGGCGTCTCCCAGGCGAGGAACATCGGGAAGTACAGCAGGTTGAACCCGAGCATGAACACGCCGAAGTGGACCTTCCCGAGGAACTCGTCGTACATCTTCCCGGTGATCTTCGGGTACCAGTAGTAGAGCCCCCCAAAGAGGGCCGTCGCGCCGCCGACCATCACGTAGTGGAAGTGGGCGACGACCCAGTAGGTGCCCCGGAACTGGTAGTCCAGCACGACGGCGCCGAGGAAGACGCCGGTGATGCCGCCGAGGATGAAGACGATGAGCGCGCCCAGCGAGAAGAGGAACGGCGTCGTGAAGCGGATCCGTCCCTTGATCATCGTGTAGATCAGCGAGAAGACCATCAGGTCGAACGGCAGCGAGATGCCGATGGTCGTCGCCATGAAGATGGTCTTTATCTGCAGGTTGATCCCGGTGAGGAACATGTGGTGCATCCAGACGATGAAGCTCTGCAGGGCGACCAGCACCATCGCGATGATGAACCACTTGCGCCCGACGATGCGTCGGCCGGTGAACGTCTGGAAGCACTCGGCCATGATGCCCAGCGCGGGGAAGAAGACGATGTACACCTCCGGGTGGCCGAAGAACCAGAACAGGTGGGCCCACAGCAACGACGCGCCGGGGTTGTTCGCCCCCTGCGTGATCCCCTCGCCATCGATCTGGTATGAGAAGTAGTGGGTCCCGAGGATGTGGTCCGAGGTGAGGATCATCAGCGCCGCCAGCAATGCGGCGAAGGCGAACAGCATCATCCACACCGTGAGGTTGATCGAGATGGAGAACAGCGGCAGGTCCCGCATCCGGAGCCCCTCCGCGCGCATGCGGTACATCGTCGTCAGGAAGTTCACCGACCCGAGGGTGACCGCCGTCACGAACATGATGAGCGCCAGGACGACCGTCGTCGCCCCGAGCGCCTCGCCGGGGAGGTACGTCGGCGTGTTCAGCGGCGCGTACATCGTCCAGCCGCCGGAGAACGTCTGGCCCTGGAAGAACGAGACACCGAACAGCAGCCCGGAAAAGAGGTAGAACCAGTACGACAGCGCGTTCAGCCGCGGGAACGCCAGGTCGTCGGCCCCGATCTGGAGCGGGACGACGTAGTTGGCGAACCCAAAGGCGAACGGTGAGATGAACCAGAACACCATCAGCAGGCCGTGGGCCGAGACGGCCTGGTTGTAGCCGGTCTCGCCGAGGAAGTCCGCCGCGGGCGAGAGCAACTCGATCCGGAACAGCAGGGCGAGCAACCCGCCGAATATCAGGAAGAACAGCGCCGTCAGCAGGTAGAGGACCCCGATGTCCTTGTGGTTGGTCGTCAGGAACCAGCGCTTGATCGACGATTTCGGTGGAAGTTCGCTCATGGGGTGATCACCTGCTGGGCCGCGGCGGGACCGGAACCGGCCGTCACGCGGGCGCTCTCGATACTGGCGCTCTCGTTGCCGCCGGCCTCCGTAGCGTTCCCGCCGGTCTCGTTGCCGGCCGTCTCGTTGGTCCGGTCGTACCACTGGTCGTAGCCGTTCTGGGTGACGACGCGGATGTCCGCGGTCATGTAGGAGTGGCCCGAGCCACACAGTTCGTAGCAGTTGGCCTGGTAGGTGCCCGTCTGCTTGGCGACGAACCAGGCGTCGGTCTCCTGGCCCGGCACCGCGTCGGCCTTGAACCGGAGCTCAGGCGAGCCGATGTTGTGGAACACGTCGGCGGAGGTGACGTTGAGCTCGATCAGGCGGTTCTGTGGCACCCGTAACTCACCAGTCGTCGAGTGCCCGTTCGGGTAGACGAACTCCCAGGAGAACTGGTGGCCGACGACGTCGATGGTGATCGGGTTCAGTTCGCCCGACTGGTTCGCCTGGGCCTGTGCCGCCGCGTCGGACTCGCTCGCCGACGCGATGCCGGCGTTGTCCAGCGCCTGTTGCTGTGCCTGCTGACTGGACGGGCCGGTCTCGATGTACAGCAGCGAGACGTACGTCCAGAGGATCAACCCGACGACGATGATGGCGCTGATCGTCAGCGAGAGGAACAGCTTCTTCCCACCACCCCCGCCCGTAGGTATTTCGCCCATCTGGGGCCGTTCGACGTCCGCGTCGACGCCGTCGCCGGCGCCGTCCCGGTACTTGTACGCGTTGTACAGCGTGTACCCGACCACCACCACGCCGACGGCCGTCCCGAGCACCAGAAAGACCGTGAAGATCTCGTTGAAGACGTCAGCCGGGGCCCTGACGTCCCCGGCGTGGGCGACGGGGAACCACGCGAGTATGAAAGACGATACCGTGTGAACACCCAGCATTCCACTCACTCTTGCTGCCCCCATCTATTAGATATTGTGGTCATCGAAGGGGTACTTTCGCCAATCTCGCGACAGGCGGCCTCTGGCATCCGAAATCGGGACGGCGTGTGTCGAACCCCCACGCACGTGGGCGAGTGCGATCCGTGACGCCGACGCACTCGATCGGCGTCGCTTCCGGCGTTCGGTTCCTCGCGCTCCGGTCGAGTCGGATCAATACCTAACGAGTAAGCCTGATCTTCTATCCTTCGTCCACTCCGTCAGTTACCTGCCGGATTCCGTCCCCGGCAGACTCCCCACCCATCCCCACACGTCCGGCCACGTAGATCTGTCCGTCGCCGTGGCTGGACCACTTTCGTTATTGTACACGTCCACCAGCCGCTCAGCCCTTGGCACGCTATCGCTCGCCGGTCGTCTCCCGTTCGAACTGCGCGAGGAACTCCCGGACGAACCCGGTTCGCTCGTCAGCGAGGTCGCGTCCGGCGTCGGTGTACATCCGATTCGGGAGGTCGAGGATCTTCCTGTGGAGATGGTTGAACTGCGTCTTCCCGGCCGATGTCGGATCGTCCTCGGGCGAGAGCGACGGGTCGTGTATCGGCGACCCCAGCTCGCCGCCGTAGGCGAAACAGCGCGCGACGCCGACCGCGCCCATCGCGTCGAGGTTGTCCGCGTCGCTGACGATCTCCGCCTCGATGGTCTCGGGTTCGATCGCGTTGGAATAGCGGTGGGCGTGGATGCAGTGTCTCACGGTCTCGATCGCTTCCTCCGCAGCGCCGTGCTCGCGGAGGATTCGCTCGCTCTCGTCGGCGCCCCACACGGCGTGGTCCTCGATTTCGCCGGCGTTCTCCTTCGCCCGGCCGATGTCGTGCAGCAGGACCGCGAGCCGAACGCATTCGGTGTCAGCGTCGGGCAACTCGGCGAGGAGTCGCTGTGCGTTCGTCTCGACCCGCTGGACGTGAAACCAGTCGTGGGCGGGGCTCGTCTCCGGTGGGAAGTACGACCGCGCGACGGGTCGGATCGCCCGGACCAGGCTGTCGGCGTCCTCGGCCATGGCACCCTGTCAGCGGAGCGGAACAAAAGAGCGGTGATGTGGGAGCCGGGCCGAGTCGGTCCCTGTCAGTCGTCGGCTTCGACCTGCTCGGCCCGCGGGACCGTCACGTCGGCGAGACCGGCCTCGATCTCCTCGCGTCGGGCCTCGAACTCGCCGGGAAGGACGAGGCGACCGCCCAGGTCGTCGAGCGGTTCGTCGCTGTCGTAGCCTGGCCCGTTCGTCGCGAGTTCGAACAGCACGCCGCCGTGTTCGCGGAAGTACACCGACCGGAACCAGTGACGGTCGATCTGCTGGGTGGGGCTGAGTCCGTCCGACCGGACCGCCTTGCGCATCGACTCCTGGTCCTCGTCGGTGGGCGTCTGGAAGGCGACGTGGTGGACCGTGCCGTGGCCCTGCCGGCCGCCCTCGATGGTCGGGAGCACGTCGACGTAGCGCCCGACCGGCCCCTCCGCGGCGAAGCGAGTCCGCTCGTCGCCCGGCGTATCGCCCTGGGCCTGCTCGGTGCCGACCTCCTCCAGGCCCATCGTTTTGAGCAACTCCGTCGTCGGGCCGGGGTCGGCCAGCCAGAGCGTCACCGAGTGGAACCCACGGATGGCGTACTCGTCAGGGACGAACTCCGTCCACGGGACCGTGGGGTCGTCCTCGGGAATCTCGACTGCCACCAGTTCAACGGGGAGGCCGTCGGGGTCGCGGAACGGGAGGACCGTCTCGCCGAATCGCTCGACGCGCTCGTCGTAGTCGACGCCGTACTCGTCGAACCGGCCCTCCCAGTAGTCGAGGCTCCCCTCGGGGACGCGGAACGCGGTCCGGGAGACCTGGCCTGAACCGACCTTGCCGCCCGACTGGTTCTCCCATGGGAAGAACGTCATGCTGGTCCCGGGGTTCCCCTCCGCGTCGGCGAAGAAGAAGTGGTACGTCCCGGGGTCGTCCTGGTTGATCGAGCGCTTGACCAGCCGGAGGCCCAGCGCCTCGACCCAGAAGTCGAGGTTCCGCTGGGGGTCGCCCGCGATACAGGTGACGTGGTGGATGCCCGGTGTGGGCGTGGATGCTGCCATTACTCTCCCTTGCGACTGCAGGAACTTGAGTTCGCGCTGACGTGAGTGTTACCACCGGCGCAACCATAGTGTCGGCTGTAACTATTTTCAGCAGGCACACGCCACCGAGGTCGATTGCGGCTGAACTATCTGCTGACGGTGAAACACCGGAAGCGGGTTACAGCCGACACTATCACTCGTACCGGGCGACCACACGAACCGGCGACCCGTCGCCCGCCCGGAGCGCGAGCGGAAAGGCCAGCACCTCGAACCGGTCGGGGAGCCCGGACAGATCGGTCAGGTTCTCGAATATCAGTTGATTCGCCCCGAGGAGTGCGTGGTGGGCCTGGATACCGGCCGGTTCGTCTTCCGCCGCTTCGTCACTCCCGCCGTCGGTCGGCGTCGGGTCGACGTTGAGCGCGTCGACGGCGACGTCGTACCCCTGGTCGACGCAGAACGCGGCCGCGTCGGGCGCCAGGAACGGGTGGTCGAGATAGGTCGGTTCGCCCCAGTGCTCGTCCCAGCCAGTGCGGACGACGAGCAGGTCCGCGTCGGTGGCGGGGAGGGCGTCCCGCTCGATGGCTTCCCGCGGGTCCATGCCGGTGCAGTCGGCGAGGACGGCGTCGAACGCGAACCGGTCGACGTCGACGGCGTCGATGGCGCGCCCGTCGGCCTCGGTGTGGCTCGGTGCGTCGACGTGCGTGCCGGTGTGGCTCCCCAGTTCGACTGCCGACACGCGATAGCCGTCCGCGTCGACGGTAGCGTGCGGTTCGACCGAAACGTCGGGGTCGCCGGGGAACACCGGCATGTCCGACTCGATCGCGTGCGAGAGGTCGCGCGTGTGCATGCCCCGTCCAACGACCGGCCCACGCAAGAGTCTGGCCGAACCGGTGGCCATCGCTCGAGCAACGACGACCGCGTCCGCGAGGGGACGCTGCACTGAACTCGGTCTCTCTCGCCGGGCGGAATCCGCCGGCGGAGTGGACCTGCCGAGCCGCGCTCAGGGCCAGAGGCCACGGCACTCGTGGGCTTCGGCGATTCGGGAGAGGGCGACGATGTACGCCGCCTCACGCCACGTCACGTCGCGCTCCTCGAACTCGTTCCGGACGGCGTTCCAGGCGTCGATCATCTCGTCTTCGAGCTCCTCGTTGACCCGGTCGCGCGACCACGAGCGACGGTTGATGTCCTGGAGCCACTCGAAGTAACTCACCGTGACGCCGCCCGCGTTGGCGAGGATGTCGGGCACGACCGGAATCTCCCGCTCGGTCAGGATGGTGTCGGCGACGAACGTCGTCGGCCCGTTGGCTCCCTCGGCGACCATGTCGGCCTGGACGTCGTCGGCGTTGTCTTCGGTGATGACGTTCCCGATCGCGGCCGGGACGAGGAGGTCGACGTCGAGTTCCAGGATCTCCCCGCCGGCGATGGTCTCGTCGGCGTACTTCGTGACCGCCTCCGGTTCCTCCTCGTGGGACGGGATGGCGTGGGTGTCGAGGCCGTCGGGGTCGTAGGCGGCGCCGTTGACGTCGCTGACGGCGACGACAGTGGCGCCCCACTCGTCGAGCAGGCGGGCAGCGTTGGCGCCGACGCTGCCGAAGCCCTGGACGGCGACCGTCGTATCCTCGATGGCGTAGTCGTAGTAGTCCAGCAACTCCCGGCTGATGATGGCGACGCTTCGGCCGGGCGCCTCTTCGCGTCCTTTGCTCCCGCCGATGACGGGCGGTTTCCCGGTCACGACGCCGGGGATGGTCTCGGCCTCCTGGACGCTGTAGGCGTCCATGATCCACGCCATCGTCTGGGCGTCGGTCCCCATGTCCGGCGCCGGGATGTCGGTCATCGGGCCGATGACGTTGCGGAGTTCGTTCGTGAACCGGCGGGTCAGACGCTCCATTTCGTCGTCACTCAGCTCCTTCGGGTTGACGACGATTCCCCCCTTCGCGCCACCGAAGGGGATGTCGACGACGGCGCACTTCCAGGTCATCCACATCGCCAGGCCGATGGACTCCTCGCGACTGACGTGCGGGTGATAGCGGAGCCCGCCCTTGTAGGGGCCGCGGACGCTGTCGTGCTGGGCGCGGAACCCCTGTAACATCTCGACGGTGCCGTCGTCGCGTTTCAGCGGGACGGTCACCTCGTGGACCGCGGTGGGGTAGTTGAGCCGCTCGACGATGTTCGGGTCCGCGTCGACGTGGGCCGCCGCTTGCTGGAGCTGGTGGCGGGCGGTGTCGAGAGCGGTCTCCGGGGGCGATTCTACGGTGGTGTCGACACCGTCTCCTGTCGCTGTGGACTCTCCTGACATTGTGGAAAAAGGAGACGTTATTCGAGCGACTTCGCCCGGTTCTGGAAGTCGCCGCCGCACTTCGAGCACGTCCCCGGGTGGGTCTGAGATTCGACGATATTTCCGCACTGCAGGCATTCGTACTTCGACGAGTAGTTCGAGGTGTCGCCTTCGATGTCTTGCCCGTGGGGCATAGTTCACTCTCGCGCCCCCAGGGGTAAATATTAATCGTAATAGTAATAATAGGCCATATTAGGATGGCGGCGGCATCTCGGCCAGCGACGTGTCCCAACACAGGCAGCGACCGCTGGCTCGTTCGCGCTGACTGGCCGTCAGGAACGCGCAGCCGAACATAAACCGGCCCGAGCACTCCCGGGGTCTGGGAAACAGTGGGGTTTCATTTACCCGTGGATGACATAGCCCTACGTAGAGATGAGCGCCAGTGAAGAGTACGTCTTCGTGTGCCCGGACTGCGAGGAGTCCATGGAGGTAAACCCCTCCATGCGGGACGCGCTCGTCGCGAACGGCTGTGTGGTGTGTGGTGCACCGGTCTCCATCGACGCGTTCACCCGTGTGGAATCGTCGGCCGACCCGTGACGGGTGCCGTCTCCCCGGCCGCTCCGTGACGGGACCGCCGCTCCGACCGGTCCGTGACGAGGTCGTCCTCGTTCCGGGCCGGTCCCCCCCAGACGACGTCGAGCCGGTCGCGTCGACCGTTTTCTCCCGCGATCCGGCGGACCCAGGACGAGATAGGCAACAATAAAGTACCGACGAACAAAGCCGACGTACCGACAATGGGTCTGGAGCAAGAGACGGAGATGACGCGGGAGGAGACGGACGCCCTCCTGAGCCGCCACGAGACCGGTGTGCTGTCGCTCGCCAGCGACGACGACCCCTACGCGATCCCGATCTCCTACGGCTACGACGCCGACGAGCGGCAATTCTACATGCGACTCGTCTCGACTCCGGACAGCAAGAAGCGCGAGTTCCTCTCCGGGTCGCCGACCGTCCGTCTCGTCGTCTACGAGGAGGCGGGACGGACGTACCGGAGCGTGGTCGTCAGCGGCGTTCTCCACCCGATCGCTCGCGACGAGATAACGCCCGAACACGTCGAACAGTACGGCGACGCGAAGCGACCGCTGTTCGAGATATGGGGCGACGCCAGGAAGGACCTCGACATCCAGCTCTACGTCCTCCGGCCCGAGACGATCAGCGGTCGCCGGATCGAACTCGAACTCGACCAGTGACGCGCGACCGGTGACGCCCAGGGGGGCGTGCCCGCCGGCCCACCCGCTCGCCGACTCAGTCACTCGCCGACTCAATCACTCGTCGACTCAGCCACAGACCCGCAGACTGAAGTGACGACGCCGGATACCAACGGACGAATGCCAGCCGGGATTCGCGTGACCGTCGCGTTCGAGACGCCGTCCGCGTGCCCCATCGCCGACCTGTCGGCGGCCGGTGGAACCGTCATCAAGGACGTGTCCACGACCGCCGGGCCGGCCGCTACCGAGGGGGCGTTCACCGAGTTTCTCGTCGACGGTGACGCGGTCCCGGACGACTACGACCACGACCCCGTCTTCGCCTACGCCGACCGCCACCTCTACCGAATTCCCCACGACGCGGACTGTCCCTGCGCCTGCCTCGGTGAGTACGGGGTGCCCGCCTCCCGCTACTTCGCCAGTGACGGGGAACTCGAACTCGTCTTTCACGCCCGCGACTTCGGCCGGCTCCAGACCATCGTCGGCGAGTTCCGCGACCGCTTTCCGGCCGTCGACATCCAGCGCCTCGTCCGGGCGCCGACCGGCGGCACCGCTCGCGACACTGTGTTCGTCGACCGGGCGAAACTCACCGACCGACAGCTGGAGGTGCTCAGGACCGCCTACGAGATGGGCTACTTCGAGCGGCCGCGGGCCGCCAACGCCACCGACGTCGCCGCGGAGTTCGACCTCACCCCCTCGACCGTCACCGAACACCTGCTCGCCGCCCAGTCCAAGCTCCTGCAGGACGTCCTCGAAGCGGGATCCTGAGGACACCGGTTCCCTTCCGCCGCCACGGCAGGATTGCCGACCCCATATAAACCACCCACGATAGCTGGGCTATCGAACCCTGTGTCCCGGCCGCTTTCCTCGATACATGAGCCAGTCGCAGCTAGTTGGAATCGAGGCGAGCCGGGACCAGACCGAGACCACCGCACTGACCGAGGACGCCGAGATCGGGTCGCTCCTCGAACCGCTGGAGGACGGAGACTGCCGAACGATCCTGGCAGCGACCAGCGACGGCGCGCGGACCGTCACCGAAATCGTCGACGACCACGACATTGCGCAATCGACTGCCTACCGGAAGGTCGAGATGCTCCTCGATGCCGGCCTCCTCGAGGAGAAGCTCCGCATCCGTGGGTCCGGGAGCCACGTGAGCACGTACACCTGCCGCGTCGTCGACGTCTCCCTCTCGGTTGACGGGGAGACGGGCGTCGAACTCTCCCTCACCCGTACCGCGAACGACGATCCCTTTTCCACCGACGTTCCCCGGTACTGAGAGCCGCTCGGTTCGAGAACGCAGACGGCGTCGCCTGAACAACCCGCCACTGAGAGCGCCGTTGCGGTCCCCCGACTGACTTGCTGTACGTACGTCGGTCCAGACACAGCCACTGGCCGGCAAATCCTCAAACCCCTGTTCATTCCGGCGCCCAGTGACGAAACGGACGTGATAGATTGGTGAACGGAACACAACGTCTCGATCCGGACCAGATTAGCCCCGGTATTGCCTCAAACGTCCCAGTTAGCGAACGGACGACTCGCTCACAGTTCCCGTCCGAACCGCTTGCGAATCCGCCTGGCCGGCCGCTCGCGGGAACCTTTTTACGCGCTGCCATGTTACCTCCCCCCATGGCAGACAATCCCCCACACGTCGACGACACGTCCCACGTCGACGACATCACGGACGACGACGAGGAGTTCGACACGCTGATCGGTATCATCGGCGACGGCGTCGTCGGGGCCGCGGGCGGCCTCGCCGGCACCGCCTCGCTGACCGTCGGCCTGCTGATCGCCGAATCGATCGGTGCCTTCGACCGGGAGTCGTTCGCCCTGCTGACGCGGATGATCGGCCTGGAGGGGTACGTTCCCGCCGTACTGTTCGGCTTCTTCCTCTTCCTGCTCGGCGGGATGATCCCGTGGCCGCTCCTGTTCGCCTCGCTCAAGGAGTACCTCCCCGGCGAGTCTGACCCCGTCAAGGGCGCGTTCTTCGGCGGCGCCATCTGGACCGGCTTCGTACTCGCCTTCTACACCGGCCAGTCCGGGCTGATGCTCGTCGCCTACGTGATCCTGACGTTCCTCGCCCACGTCTTCTACGGGCTCAGCCTCGGCGCCGTCTTCAACTACTTCATGACGCGGCCGGACTCGATCGTCTGAGTTCCGGACCGCTCCCGTCCGCGCCCTCGCATCGCCAGCGGGAACGAACACGGCCGTTCGGCCCAGTGGCGCCGGAGCGTCCGATACCCTTGTAGACCCGGGCGACAATTTCCTCGACATGCACCTCTCGGAGGCCACGTGGACCGACGCCGCGGCGGTCGACACCGACCTCGCCATCGTGCCGGTCGGCAGCACCGAACAGCACGGCCCCCACGCGCCGCTGGGAACCGACGCCCTCACCGCAGAGGCCGTCGCCGACGCCGGTGCTGCGTCGTTCGAAGACGAGGTCGTCGTCGCCCCGACCATCCCGGTGGGTGTCGCCGAGGAACACCGCCGCTTCGCCGGGACGCTGTGGGTCTCCCCGGACACCCTCCGCGCGAACGTGCGCGAGACGGTCGGGAGCCTCGCCCACCACGGCTGGGACCGCGTTGTCGTCGTCAACGGCCACGGCGGCAACGTCGGGCCACTCCGGGAAGTCTGCGCCACCATCTCACGCCACGACGACGCTTACGCCGTTCCCTTCACCTGGTTCGACGCGGTCGACGCGCCAGACATGGGCCACGGTGGCCCCGAGGAGACCAGCCTGGTCCAGCACCTCGACGCCGACCTCGTGCGCGAAGACCGCCTCGACGAAGCGGCGGAGGGCGGAGCCGACGGCTGGGGCGAGTGGGTGTCTGGCGTCAACCTGGCCTACGACAGCGACGATTTCAGCGAGAACGGGACCGTCGGCGACCCCCGCGAGGCGAGTACCGAACGGGGCGAAGCGCTACTGGACGACGCGAGCGAGGCACTTGCGGCCCTGCTCGCGGCCGTGCGAGACCGGGAGCTGTCCTGACGACATGCGTTCGAGCGACGCGTCCGACCTACCTGCCGCCTCAGGCCTCGGCTTCCGCTTCGGCGTCGGCGTCGGCATCGGCATCGGCGTCGACGTCCGCGTCGTCGTCTTCCGCCGCCTCGCTCTCGGCCTCGAACTCCTCGAGCTGGCTCCGGAGCTGCGGGACGGTGCTGGCGAGGTCGCCGACCTGCTCTTTGGCGTCCTCGACGTCCTCGACGAGTTCGCCGACGGTCTCGATCTCCTCGGCGAGGTCGTCGGCGTCCTCGAAGGCGTCGGCGCGCTCGCCCATGGTGTACCACTTCTTGGCGTCGCGGAGCTCCTCCTCGGCGTCGCCGACGTCGAACGCCGAGCGCAGGGCGTTGAGCACGCCGAGGGTGTTGTCGGCCTCGACGTCCCAGATGTCGTCGGCCGCCGGGAGCGACTCGCGGGCCGATTCCAGCGAGGACTCCACGTCCTCGCGGATCTCGCTGGCCGCTTCGCCGAACAGTTCGTCGTCGTCCAGTGTGGACTGACTCATGACTAGCCGTTGGCACGGTGAGGGATTAAAAGCCCGCCTGAAAGTGAAAGTGTAATCGCCGGACGTGAGAGTTCTCGCTGCGAGTTTTCCGAAAGCGAGGCCGTGGGCCCCGTGGGGGAGTGGCCACGCTGTTCGGTGACGACCTACTCCCGGACGTCCTCGACGGCCATCATCGGGTAGTCGCCGTCCATCCGCATCGCCGTCTCGACGGTGACGCCCTCGTACTCGACGACGACGTCGACGTCGGCGAACTCGCCGGTGAACTCCACGTAATCGGCGTCCCCCGTGGCGATAGCCTCCTGCAGGGCGTCTTCACGGATGCGTACCTGCACGTCCTCGCAGTGGGGCTGGTTCTCGATGGCCTCCTCCATCGCGCGAGCGAGCGAGTCCGCGCTCTCGGGGCTCACCGGCGTTCCCGCGAACTGGTGGTACAGCGAGCCGAACTTGATCCCCGCCTCGAAACAGGCGACCTGGTCGTCCGTCGGGTCCATGCCAGAAGGGGTCGACCGGTGGGGACGAAAGCGTGTCGGGCCAGCCGCGACGACGGTGAAGCCATCGTCGCGAGAACCGCTGGCCCCCCGAGGGCAACAACTATTGGACCGGCATCGGTTTCGGCGAACGTGTCGATCCGACCACTCTTCGAACGGCCGTGGGTGTTCTGGAGTGGCGTCACGCTCGCTCCCGTCGTGGCCTCGTTCGTCGCGACGGTGGTCGTTCGCCGACGCGTTCGCAGGCGAAGCACCGTCGTCGTTGGGGACCCAATAGCGCACGTCGCCGTCGTGTTCGCCCTGTACGTGGCTATGGCCGCGACTGGTGGCGCGATACTATCGAGCGTCCGGGGCATCCCGGGCGGACTGGGGTTCCTGGGCAGCTTCGCCTTCCTGCTCGGCGTCTACGCCGTCCCGCTCGGTGCCGGCATCGCCCTGTATCGACGGTACCTCGCTGTGTGGTTCGACGGAACCGGGAGACCAGATGCCAACCGGGCGGTGCTCACCGAGGCGAGTGCCGTGTTCCTGTTCGCCCACGCGTCGATGTTTCTGTTAGCCGCCGTGGCGTACGTCGTCGCCTAGCGCCGCCCGTCGCGAGAGAGCGAACCGCCGGGGCGCCGTTCGACCCCCGTTCCACATGATCGAAACCGCAAGCTACGTATCGTGGGTTCCCCAGTGTCTACCTGAATGGACGACCCAGTCTTGCTCACGGGTGCTGGCGGCGGCGTGGGGGAGGCCATCCTGGAGGGGATCGGCGACGCCTACGAGTGGAAGCTCATGTTCCACAGCCCGCCCGTCGAAGAGCCCGACCACGAGTACCTGGTCGGCGACGTGACGGACGAGGGAGACGTCGCGACGGCGGTCGCCGGGGTCGGCGCAGTCATCCACCTCGCGGGGGACCCGCGGAAGACGGCCCCGTGGAACTCCGTGCTGTCGAACAACATCGACGGGACCCAGAAGATGTACGAGGCAGCCGTCGAGGAAGGCGTCGAGAAGTTCGTCTACGCCTCCTCGAACCACGCCGTCGGCGCCTTCGAGACCGACCAGCGCACGCCCGAGATGTACCGCACGGACGACGACTTCCTGCTGGACGGGACGGAGTTCCCCCGGCCCGGGAACCTCTACGGCGTCTCCAAGGCTACCGGCGAGATTCTCGGCCGGTACTACCACGACGAGCACGGGATCGAGGTGTGTAACGTCCGCATCGGCAACCTCACCCGCGGCCACCCGCCCATCGACTACGAGCGCGGCCAGGCGATGTGGCTCTCCTACCGCGACTGCGCCCACATCCACGAGTGCGCGCTGGAGGCCGACTACGACTTCGAAATCGTCTACGGCATCTCCGACAACGACCGCAAGTACTACTCACTAGATCGCGCGAAGGAGGTGCTGGGCTACGAGCCCCGTGACAACTCTGCCCACTTCGAGGGCGAGGAACGCGTCGTCGAACCCGACGTCTGAGCCGACTCGCTCTGCCTATTTGCGCTCTTGCTCTTCGACCACTGCGAGCGGCGCGTTGCTCTTCACGCTCTCGAGCCCGTTGATAGCGCCGGCTTTGCGGTCGTACCCCTCGCCGCTGTCGGCGATGACGTTGCCGTTCCGGTGACGGAGCCGCCAGCGCCACTCGTCGGCGGCGTCCCGGAACAGTTCGAACGTCGCCTTGCTCGCAGGGTCGTCGGCCGGCGCGTCCGCGTCCGTCGCCGGCCCGACCAGGTCGGCGGCGGATTCGACCGGTTCGGTCACGTCGGGAGCGGACGCCGCGCTGTCGACGGTCGATTCCGTGGCGTCGGAGGCGGCTTCGGCCGCGTCGGCAGCGGAGTCCCCCTCGTCGAGCGGTTCCCTGATGGCCCCGTCGTCGGTCTGCCACGCCAGTTCGGCCTCTAGATCCACGGTGCCCTGGAACTGTTCGAGTTCGGCGATGAACGTCAGGTCGTCGGGGATGTCGACGGCCACGGGGCCCGCGCCGGCAACGATCGAGACCGACCCGGCGGCCACGCCGTCGGCCAACTGTCTGAGCGCCGTCGCCGCTTCGTCGCGTGAGACCGCCCGTTTGGCTTCGTACTCCTGGGACATAGACACCGTGTTTACTCTCCCGGTGAATAAAGTGCTGTCCTCGGTGTATTTCAGTGGACGATCGGTCGGCTTCCGGTGAGCGCGGCAGGCCCGCGGAGCTAGTCGAACAGCCCCTCGACGTCGGCCTCCCTGCTGCGTTCGCGCTGGACGTGCTCGGCGAGTCGCTGGAAGACGATCCCCCGTTTCGCCGGGTCGCGGACGAACGAGAACACCAGGCCGGTGTACGTCCCGCTGGTCCCGGCGTCGATCTCCTCGCGGGCGTACTCGATGGCCCGCTCCATGGCCGTCTCGTCGTAGCCGTCCGCCTCCGCGAGGACGACCGCGGCGACGGCAGTCGACTCGAAGTCCAGGTCGTCGTAGCCCAGTACGTCGCCCTCGTGCGTCAGCGGCGGCGGGCCGACGCGTTCGAGGTGCTCCGGGTCGGCGGCCATCCGCGCGAGGAATCCCCGGACCGAATCGAGGTCGATACCCCGATACTCCGCGGGCAGGTCGGCGAGGTACTCGCCGGCGCTCTCGGCGAGGCCGACGGCGCCCGCCCAGTTGCGCTCGCGGGCGTGGTGGACGACGGCGGTGAACTGGATGAGGCCGTGGAGCAGGCGCTCGTCGTCGGTGCCCGACGCCAGGTCGAGCCAGTAGTCCTCCCACGCGTCGTGGGCTGCGTGGTACCGGCCCTCGTCGTAGACGGCCACGCCGGCACGCAGGTGGGCGCGCATACCACCCAGTTCGGCTGGCGCCGGGAAAACCCCTGCGAGCGGCCGTCGCCGAGGCGGTCCGCTCACCCGTGGCGCGAGAACGACACGCCGACGAGGTGCTCGACGAACAGCGCCGCGGCGAGCGCCGCCAGCCCCACGAGTCCCGGGTCGATGGCCGCGAGGTCGACCGGAACGTGGCTCCCGAACGCCGCGTCGGCGTCGGCCAGCAACTCGACGACGAACGCCTCGTGCAGGGTGAACAGCAGCCAGAGCGTCGCGCCGCCGGCCTGGACCAGGCTGGCCCCCAGCGCGTCGAAGTCGACCAGCGTCGCGACCAGCGACTCCCCCCTGAGGACGTTGTCCGCGACGGTGTGCTGGACGAGGAGCAGCGTGGCGAAGACGGCCCCGGCGGCTGCGATACCGGCGAGACCGTCGACCCGGCGGGCGATCGAAAGCCACAGCGCCCACGCCCCGACTTCGAACAGCACGACCGCTATGGCTCGCCACCCCGGCAGCGACGCCTCCGAACCGTTGACGGCGAGGTCGGTCCCGAAGAACGTGACGACCAGCCCACCGGCCAGTACGGCGAACCCGAACCCCGTCGCAAGCGAGAGTGTCGGGGAGGACCGCACGAGCACGAACCAGACACCCAGGACGAGCATCTCGACCACGACGACGAGCGCCACGAGAATCACCCGCACCCAGACCGCACCGGTGCCGTACGACGCCGGCCGGTCCGCGCGTTCTGGCGTCGCCATGGGGAACGCTCAGAAGAATACCTGGTAGTTATACACTGCGTACCAGGCCCCAAGGTCCGGTTTATCGAGCATCTCGCCGCCGATCAAAACCATTACGCCGTGGTACCCTCCAGTGGTAGCCATGGAGCTTACCGACTCACAGTTTCACCAGTACCAGTCCGACGGGTACGTCGTGGTCGAGGACGCGCTCTCGCCGGCGACGGTCGACCGGGTGAAGACTCGCCTGCGGGAGTACACGCACGGCGACCGCGAGGCCGACGGGTTTCAGCAGCAGGACGAACCCGCCGTCGAACGCGGGGAGATCGACGTCGCCGACCCCGGCGACGCCGTCCGCAAGTTCGAGGGCCTCGGCATGGTCGAGTCCGACGACGTGATGCGGGACATCGCCGACGACGACGCCATCACCGACGTCGCCGCGCAGTTGCTCGGCCCCAACCTCAAACTGCTGCGCAGCGCCGCGATGTTCAAACCCCCGGCGGTCGGCAGCGAGAAGGGATTCCACCAGGACGCCGCCTACTACCCTATCCAGCCGATGGACCACCTCACCGTCTGGATCGCGCTGGACGAGGCGACCCCAGAGAACGGCTGTATGAACGTCGTTCCGGGGGCGCATACGAACGGCATCCTCGGCCACGAGGCCGCCGAGTACGCCACCGACATCGTCATCGCCGACCGGGAGTTTACCCGCGAGGACGCCGTCGGCCTCCCGATGGAACCCGGCGACGCCCTCTTCCAGCACTGCCTGCTGCCCCACTACACCGCACCGAACACGACCGACCAGTGGCGACGGGCCCTCATCATGTCCTACATGGACTCCCGGTCGCGCTTCACGAAGTCCGGCGACGAGCGCCCCGACTGGGTGGATTCGGTCCACATCCAGGGCGAGGAGTTCCCCGGGTGCGTGTAGGGACTCCAGAGCAGAATCTGGACACGCCTGGACGGAGTTTCGGCGCCACAGCCGCTCGCTATCGCTCGCGGAGTGGGGTCGGTAGAAACGTCCGAGCGGAGATTCGAACTCGTCCAGAGGTTCCTACTCGCTCACTCCGTTCGCTGTGCGGGCTGCCACTGGTCTGCTCAAATCTCCGTTTTCCGCTTCCTTCAGCGCGGACCGTTCGCTCCGCTCACGGTTTTGCGCTGAAGAGAAACGTCCGAGCGGAGATTCGAACCAGGCTTAGACGTTCCTGCTCGCTCACTCCGTTCGCTGCGCGGGCTGCGACTAATCCGTTCAAATCTCCTTTCAGCCGTTTTCCTTCCACAGACTCCTCGCTATCGCTCGTCGATTGGTGGAAGGAAAACGTCCGAGCGGAGATTCGAACTCCGGTCCCTGGCTCCGCAAGCCAAGAGGATAGTCCACTACCCTACCCGGACTCATCTATTCGTAGCGCGGACCTCTGTAAAGGGGTTACGGTTCGACCGGCCGACTGCGAGGCGTTGGCACTGTCGACGGTCAAAATCCGGTTTCACTGACCCGAAGGAACTTGCCCCGCTCACCGATAGAGGCGCGTATGCACAGACGGACGATGCTCACGCGGGTCAGTGCCGGCCTCGGCGCCGTCGCGCTGGCTGGGTGCGTCGCGGACGAGAACGGCGACGAGGGAACGCCCGCCGAGAGCGAGACGGAGACCGGGTCCGGAGGCGGAACGCCCGGGAACGAGACGGACGGTGGCGATGGCACGGAGACGGACGGTGGCGACGGAAGCAGTGGAGGAGTATCACTCACCGATGCGACGCTGTCCCTCGTCGACGCGGGCTGTGGCCAGCAGACCGACGAGGCCGCTGTCGCGTTCGAGGCCGACGCAGGCGAGGTGGTCGTCACCGGCACCATCTGGGGGTCGGACGCGTGCAAGATTCCGCGACTCGCGGACGCGAGCTACCACGCCGACGCCGACGAACTGGTGGTGCTCGTGGCGACGCAGAATCGAGAGGACGCGCAGGGCTGTGCCCAGTGCATCACCGAACTCGACTACGAGGTGACGGCCGCCTTCGAGGGCGGGTTGCCCGGACAGGTGACGGTCAGACACAGCCACGGCGACGACCCGACGACGGTGTCGACGACGTCCCGGGACTGACGGCGCCAGTCGCGTCGCCGGAGCCCTCGTCCGACGGCCCGATGGTTTATCCCGCAGGACGGCACAGGTCCGCCTATGAGACACTCGGCGACGGATCGGGAAACCACCGGACAGCGATGGGTCGTTCGCGCAACGACAACGCTTAAGCGCGGCGCTACACTGCCTAGTACACGATAAATGGGTGCGATAGAGGACATCTACGCGGATCTCGATACTGACGTGGACGAGGAGACGTTCCGGGAGGCAGTCGAGGAGAAGGTCGAGCAGATGGGCGGGCTCGCCGACGAGGAGACGGCGGCGATGTTGCTCGCCCACGAACTGTCCGAGAACGAGGTGAACGCGGTGGCCGACGTCGAACCGGGGATGGAGGAGGTGAAGTTCCTCGCGAAGGTGATGGCCATCGGCGACCTGCGGACCTTCGAGCGCGACGGCGAAGACGAGGAGGGCCGCGTCCTCAACGTCGAGGCCGCCGACGAGAGCGGCGCCATCCGGCTCACCTTCTGGGACGAACAGGCCGCCTCCATCGACGACGGCCAGCTGGAGGTCGGGCAGGTGCTCCGAGTAAAGGGCCGGCCGAAGGAGGGGTACAACGGGCTGGAGGTCTCCGTCGACAAGGCCGAACCCGACGAGGACGTCGACATCGACGTGGAACCGGGCGACGGCTCCTCCATCGACGCGCTGACGATGGGGCAGTCGGACGTCGACGTCCGCGGGCTCGTGCTCGACACCGACTCCATCCGGACCTTCGACCGCGACGACGGGAGCGAGGGCCGGGTCGCCAACCTGACGCTCGGGGACGAGACCGGGCGCATCCGGGTGACGCTGTGGGACGAGCGGGCCGACCGCGCCGACGAACTCGAACCGGGCGACGCCGTCGAGGTCGTCGACGGCTACGTCCGCGAGCGCGACGGCAGCATCGAACTTCACGTCGGCGACCAGGGCGCCGTCGACGAGGTCGACGAGGAGGTCGCCTTCGAACCCGAGGCCGACCCCATCGGCGACGTCGAAATCGACGACACCGTCGACATCGCCGGCGTCGTCCGATCGACCGACCCCAAGCGGACGTTCGACCGCGACGACGGGAGCGAGGGCCAGGTCCGCAACATCCGCGTCCAGGACGACACCGGCGACATCCGGGTCGCGCTCTGGGGCGACAAGGCCGACAAGGAGATCGGTCCGGGCGACGAGGTGCTCGTCGCTGACGTGGAGATCCAGGACGGCTGGCAGGACGACGTGGAGGCCTCCGCGAACTGGGCCTCGACCGTGACCGTCCTCGAGAGCGGCGCGACGGCGCCGTCCGGTGGGAGCGCCGGTGGCTCCGGTGGCTCCGGGTCCAGTGCCGGCGGATCCGGAAGCAGTTCGACCGGCCTCGACGACTTCGCCGGCGGGAGTAGCAGTGACGGCGATACCGGCGACGAGAGCGACGACCACGCCGCGGCGGAGGCGGCAGCTGTCGCAGGCGACGCCGGCGGTGAGGGTGGCGACGGCGGTGGCGAGGGTGCCGACGACGGCGCCGTTGCCGACGACGGATCCAGCGACGACGGCCCGGCCGACGGCGAACACGTCGAGTTCACGGGCACCGTCGTCCAGACCGGTGACCCGGTCGTCCTCGACGACGGGACGGAGACGATGACCGTCGAAACCGGCGAGACAGTGACGCTCGGACAGGAAGTGACGGTCCGGGGCGAGCTGCGGGACGGCCGGGTCGACGCCGAGGACGTGTTCTAATCGGCCCAGCGACGCTACGGAAACCCTTAAGGCGGCAACAGCCCCGCATTGTGGTATGAGCGTCGAGTTACCGTCTGCCCCGGTGGATGCTGTCATCCGGCGGAACGCCGAGGGCTTGCGGGTGAGCGCCGAAGCGGTCGAGGAACTCTCCCGTCGCATCCAGGAGCACGGGGCGACCCTCGCCGAGGCGGCGGCCGCTGAGGCGACGGCTGACGGGCGAAAGACGCTGATGCCCCAGGATTTCGGCGTCGACGGCGGGCGCGACAAGGACGACATCGAACTCCCCATCGCGCCGGTCGACCGCATCGCCCGCATCGACATCGACGACCGCTATCGGGTCGCGATGGACGCGCGCGTCGCGCTGGCCGACATCCTCGAGGCGTACGCCGACGACGTGGCGGCCGCGGCGGCCACCCTGGCCCGTCACGCCGACCGGCGGACCGTCAAGGCCGAGGACGTCGAGACCTACTACGAACTGCAGCAGTACTACTGAATGAACTTCGGCTACCGCGAGGTCTGCCTGGACCACGACACCGGCCCACGCCATCCGGAGAGTGCCGACCGGCTCCGGGCGATCAAGCGCCGCCTCGCGGAGTGTCACGACGTCGACTACGTCGCGCCGCCCGACGCCGACGCCGACCTCGTCAAGCGGGTCCACGACACCGACTACGTCGACGAGTTCGAGCAGTTCTGCGCCGACGGCGGCGGTGACTGGGACGCCGACACCGTCGCCGTCGAGGCGACCTGGGACGCCGCCATCGCGAGCGCCGGCATCGCCGCCTGGGCCGCCACCGAGGCCCTCGACGGTGCCGACGGGCGCGAGACGCCGTTCGCGCTCGGACGGCCGCCGGGCCACCACGCCGTCGAGGACGACGCCATGGGCTTTTGCTTCGTCAACAACGTCGTCGTCGGCGCGCAGGCCGCCCTGGAGGCCGGCGCCGACCGGGTCGCCATCGTCGACTGGGACGTCCACCACGGCAACGGCGGTCAGGACATCTGCTACGACCGTGGGGACATCTTCAACGTCTCGTTCCACGAATCGGGCCTCTACCCGGGGACCGGCGAAATCGACGAGACCGGCGAGGGGGACGGCGACATGCGGAACCTCAACGTCCCCTTCCCGCCGGGGACGGACACCGTCGGCTACCTCGCCGCCTTCGACGAGGTCATCCTCCCCACGCTACGGGAGTACGACCCCGACCTCGTCCTCGTGAGCGCCGGGTTCGACGCCCACCAGCACGACCCAATCTCCCGAATGCGCGTCTCGACCGAGGGTTACGGGCTCATGACCGAGCGACTGACCGAGCTGGTCGAGGAGTGCGACGCGGGCCTCGGGTTCGTCCTCGAAGGCGGCTACAGCCTCGACACGCTCGCCGACAGCATCGCGACGGTCAACAAGACGATCGCGAGCTACGACCCACAACCGCCCGAGGGCGACGTGAGCGAGGGTGCCCAGGGGGTCATCGACGACCTCCTCGATCAGGGCTTCGGGTCGAAGTAACGCGCCAGTTCGACGCCGAACGATTCTGCGAGTGCGGCGACGTCCTCACCGACGAGTACCTCGTAGCCCTCCTCCAGGGCCGACTCGACGTGAGCACCCAGTGCGACGTCGAAGAGGGCGTCGCTCCGGAGGAGGTCGGGAGCGCTCGGGTGCGCCCGCTCCCGTTCGACCACGTACCGGTCGCCGTCGACGTAGGGCCCGGCGGCGTCGGTGTCCGCGTACTTCTCGTAGAAGCCGCGGGCGTGCTCGCCGACGTGGACCGGCGGGCCGTCGTGGCGCTCGACGGCCGGTCGCTCGGCGACTTCCAGTTCGACGAACAGCGCGGCCGACTCGTCGGCGAACGCCGCGGCCCGGAGCACGTCGAACCCACGACGGTCGAGTTCGCTCGTGACACCGTCGATCGAGCGGTAGAGCTGGGGCCAGAGCTGGTCGTCGACCAGGTCCGGCGCGTCGAAGTGGATCGCGACGGGCGTCGTCCCGCGGCGGTCGATGGCTTCGCGGACCGCTGCCGCGTCGATGGGGTCGGGATCGGACGGTACGAACAGCGACTCCCGCGGATCTGCCAGCAGCTCGCGGGCGTAGTGCTGGAACCGGGCGACGGCGTCGGGAGCGACGACGGCCGCGACGTTGCGCTCGGGGTCCGTCGGGTCGACGAGGACGAGTGGATCGTCGAAGGATTGCTGGCCGTGGTCCTCGGGGTCGAACACGACCGGCGGGTGCCAGTCGTCTGCGGCGGCCTCGACGAGCGGTCGGAACCCGCCGTACTCGAGGACGAGCAGTTCGGTCAGGTAGCCCGAGAACCCCCGCGTCTTCAGGTTACTGCCGTAGATTCCGATCGCCTTGCCGAACTGCTTTGCCACCCGAACGTCCGCTGCCAGGTCGTCGTCGATCCGCTCCTCGACGTAGCGAGTGTGGAACGGCGTCCGGTCGACGGCCGACTGGGCCGCCGTGGCGTCGTCGACGGCGTAGCAGGGCACCAGGTCGACGTCGTACCCGTCGACCGGGCCCTTGACGTACGGATGCTCGGCGTACTCCTCGTGGCCCTCGGGAAGGACGGCGTGGCCCACCTCCAGCCCGTAGCGTTCCAGTCGCTCGCGGTCGAGATCCGGTGAAAAACAGACGAAGACGTCGATGTCCCGGTCGCCGGCCGTCCAGGTCCCCCGGGCCGTGGAGCCGACCCTGACGACCTCCGCGTCGACGTCGAGATCCGCGATGGCGGCCTCGGCCCGCCGGACGACCTCGTCGGCGACGGCTTCGAGCTTGGCCCGCTCTGTGGCGTCGGGCGTCACCCGCTCACGGACCTGCTCGACGACGGCGTCGAACTCCTCGCTCATAGCCCGGAATTTCCCCGGCGTGCGTGAAAGCGTGTCGATGCAGGACGGAAAGCGAAAGTCCTATACAACAACTCGGGCTATCCGTGAATGCGAGCCGCCGTAGCTCAGTTGGTAGAGCACCTGGTTGTTACCCAGGTTGTCCCAGGTTCGAGCCCTGGCGGCGGCGTGTTGGCTGGTTCCGAACGAAGTGAGGAACCAGCTTTTTCGTGAGCGGTGAACGGAGTGAGCCGCGAGCGCTTCTGCCGGCGACAAATCGCGAGGAGCGCTAGCTCCGAGCGTCGTCGCCGGCGAATACGTACCCAGACAGGGCTCGAGCCGACGAGTCGCAGCCCCGGAACGGCGAGCGAAGCGAGCTGCACGCCCGGAACGTCTCACAAGCTCGAGCCCTGGCGGCGGCCGGAAGACGTGCCGTACAGTCGGACGTTTCCTTATAAACAAAGACGGCACAATCCGCTCTATGGTGTCGGATCATTTCGAGGCTCTCACCGAGCCCCAGCGGCGTGGTGACGCAACTGAAGCGATCGTTCGCATGGCGTTCGTCGTTCGCGGCGTCACCGTTCTCGAACCGGTCGGGGACAACGAACCGTACGATATCGTCGTGGACCATGACGGTGAGTTCTCTCGCATCCAGGTGAAGACCGCATACGACGCCCCGAGTGACGGGTCGGTGCGGTTCGAAACGCGAACCACGCGCGTCAAATCCAGCGGGTACGAACGCGGACGATACGACGGCCATATCGAGTTTTTCGTGGTCTACAGTCCGAAAACGGGAGACGTCTACCTAGTACCTGTCGAGGAGACGCCGAAGGACGCCATGACGATACGCTACCAGACGGCGAAGAACAACAATACCTCGCAGATAAACTGGCACGCCGACTACCTGCTGGACGAGTCACTCCACCTGCTCTGATGCCGACAGGCTAAAGAAGAGGTATCGAGAAACCACGGGTAGACGGGCCCTTAGCTTAGCCTGGTTAAAGCGACCGGCTCATATTTCCACGCTCGGTTCCGAGGTGGAATGGGTGACCGGTTGAGCGCTGGTTCAAATCCGGCAGGGCCCATACACGTAGCACTCGATTTCGGGCCGAAACTGAACTCCTCGTAGAGGCACCGAACGCTACGAAAACGGAAATTTTCCGGGGTCGACCCGGACCCGTCTCACTGGTACTTGAACCAGGGACCAGTGCCGGGTCCGCCCCGTCTGGCGAAACTGCGATTCGAACGGGGTGGTCGGCGTGAGTCAGCCCGCCAGCCCACAGCAGCGGGTCGACGTCGAGACCGCGGTTCGGAACCGCTCGCAGTACGCGACGACGCTCCACCGACAGGACCCGGAAAGCGACGACGTGCAGCCGGCCTGTCCGGAGGCTGACTACCGGGACGACGCCGAATGGACCGACGTCCCGGTCGCCGCGTACCGTGGCCACTACGGGATGTGTGGGAATCCGGAGTGCTTCGGGGGTGAGTGGCGGTGAAGCACCAGGCCAACCTCTTCGAGTTCGAGGAGGACTTGTCTGCGCTCTCTGAAGCGCAACGAGAAGTCTACCAGGCCATCGAGCAAGATGGCTACGGCGTCCGCGAGTACGCCCGCAAGACCGGGCGAGCGCCCGGGACGGTGGGCAACCTGTTGCGACGAGCGCGACGCCGAATCGGAGGTGAGGCGGCGTGACCGAGTTCGTGCCCGCCTCTCGGCTCTACGACGTCGAGCGAGGCGAGCGCGTCGTGTGGGACTGGTCGAAGCACCAGCCGATCACAGAGTCCCAGCGGGAAGTTGAGCGGGCTGTCGCCGACGTGGAGGGTGACTAATGCGGGGTAGTGTTTCCCGCGACCGCGAGCGGTTCCCCGAGCTGCGCGAGCGACTCGGCGAGGACCCGGCGCGGTGGCTCGATGCGGAGATACTCGGTACCGGAACCAAGCACGTCGACGGCCGGTCTCGGATGGTCCGCGACCGTATCGAGAGTATCGACCGCATCGTAGTGATCCGGGCCTGGAAAGCGGTCGAGCGCCGGCTTGGTCGGGGCGAAGACGGCGGCCCACGGTCGGGCATCATCGACGCGCTCGACGAGCGGGAGAAAGTCCTGGAGGAGATCGGCGAGCGGCCGGACCGCCTCGAACCCCGTACCGAAGCCCGCGACCTGCCGCCGGTCGAGACGAGCTGGCCGGACCGGCCGGACGTCGACAAACCGGGAGACCGGTCGGTGTACCTTCGACCCCGGCGATTCGGGCCGGATGACGCGGTGGCGACCGACGGGGGTCGATGCGAACGATAGGGCTGGCCCCTCACGAACTCACGGCCAATCTGCTGTTCAATAGCCATGGGCTCGCGCCTTTCTTCGCTATGGACAGCCAGGTCAAGGCCGGTGAGGGGTCAAAGTCTGCAGAGTTCGTCATCGACGGGGAGCGCTGGCGCGTCCGTCTGAGCTACCAGTCCAGCAACATCGTCCACCCCGGCGACCGAACCCCGCAGGGGACGGAGTGGCGACTGACCGAGATGCGAGAGTACCGGTTGAAGGTACTCCGCCACCCCGACGAGGACGACGTCGGCCAGCAGGACTTCACGGCCCACGTCGCCCCGCGCTGGCCGGGAATGCAAGGCGAACGCGACGACGGATCGCGCGTCGAGATACCAGTGCCGGACGGCTTCGACGAGGGTGTGAACGTCCGGATAAAGGGGTCGAATATCGCTTTCGACCGGTACCCCGAGCTACTCCGGCGGGCGGCCATCGAGATCGGCGTCGCGGGCAAGTACTTCGAGGAGCCCCACGAATTCAGCAACATCCAGGACGCCGAGCGGTACGTCCGCGTTCACAGGGACGCCAGCGGCCCCGTCCACGCTCGCGATGGGCCGATAGCATCGATGGGCCATCTACTCGAAAGCGACCGGCGTGGGTACCGCAAGGTCGTCCAGAACGACGACGACGAGCGCGGCCAGAAGCTACCGGGCTACTACCACACCGCGACGCTCGATAGCCGGCGGATCCGCGAAGCGTTCCCGGATCATGGGCTGCCGAAAGAGGTGAAGCACTACTACGCCCGCGAAGCGCTGGCCGTGCCGGACGATCACCCGCTGGCCCACCCGAAGGTCGGCGCGTCGCTCCAGGTGTCGCTGCTGGACCGCGACGAGACCGTGCGGTGGGCTGACCTGGAGAAGCTCCGGCGCGAGCTGGACCAGACCGTTCTCTCGGTGCTGGCTGACGCCGGCCTGGACGTCGCGCCGTCAGGAGACGGGCCGTTCGTCGAAGATGCCTACTTCGCTCCGGAGGTCGACGAGACCGGGCTGGACCCGATCGGGCTGGACCTGACTCGCGTCGAGCAGACCCAGGAGAGCGTCGTCGTTCGCCACCTGGCCGACGGGCTCTCCCCGGTCCAGTGGGAGACACTGGAGACCTTGGTCACCGACGGTGGGCAGGTCGCACCGAAGGACATCGCCTTCCAGAACGACCGACACGTCGAGAGCGTCCGCCGTGCGCTGAGAGAGATGGACGACCTCGTCGAGCACGAGTACGCCGACGTCTCCCTCCGGTCGGACTACGTGGCCGAGATGGTACACGAGGCCGTCAAGGAAGCGCGTGAGAGCGTTCGCCGGGCCGCAGAGACGACGGCGAAGGCGGTCGAAGCTGTGGAGCGCGGCCTCGAGGAGACGATGAGTGCATTCATCGCGTGGGGCTCTCGCCACGGTGTCGACGTCCAAGATGCTCGCGAGGCGCAGATGACGCTCCGGTTCGAGGGCGTCGACGTCGCGAACGCGGCAAAGGTGGTCGGTGAGGGCTTCCGGATGTGGAAGGACGCCGGGATGCCGGAAGAGCGGTTCCGGCAAGCACGGATCCGGTTCTCGGACGGGAGCGTGGGCCAGGCCTGGCGATTCCTGAACCCCGGATAGCGCCGGGCCTGGATAGAGGCATCACTACTCAGCACCGCGAAAACACCGCTATTTTCGCCGCTTTCTCGTCCCGTGAGCCCCGATCGGCGTCGCGACCGTCCCGACCAGCTCGACGAGCGGCGAGTCTCGCCGTCTCGAATCCAACCCGGGGGGTTGAATTCTGCATTAGGGGTGTGGCTAAGGCCACATCATCAAAATACACCGCACAGCGCATCTTAGGACCATATCTACAAGAAAACGCTATATCGGTTTGATTGTATGACCGTCGGGCTCATAGACTTCGCCATCCATGAGAAGTTCATGTAGGGCAGAATCTATCTTTTCTTGGGGAACCCCCATCTGAGATCCTATTTTGTAAACCAAATTCTCACTGGCTCCCTCCCCATCGTCTAATTGGGAAATGATTTCAAATAGAACTTCTTCAAACGGGACATCTTCGGGATCTACCCCTAATTTCAAACCGGAATACCTTGCTTCTATGTCATCAAGCGTTTCCTCAAATATATCCGTAATCGTGCCTACAACAATCATTAACGTCCGCTGTGCTTCTTGAGGTGTAGGAGACTCAACAGGGTGACTCACTTCATTCCGCTTTTCCTTTAGGTAATATAGATTGGACAGAACGGGTGGAAGGTCACTCAGCTGTTGTTGGACCGTTTGATTTTTCTTGTCATCATCAAGGTATTCATTAATTAACTGTTCAAGTCCTCTGCCCCAGCCAGCATCAAGTGACTCACCAGTTTGGTCCTCATGCCATACTCGTAAACAGTGCTCAACGGCTCGCAATGATAACATGACTGAGGCAGTTGAAGAGCCAATTACTATGGCTCGACAAGATTCGCGTAGGTCTGACTTAGGCCCTTGTTCAAGCCAATTCCAAACAGGTTTTGAAAATAAGGAATCTGGAGATTTCAATAGCCGTTCAACATCCATCAGTCCAGTTTGGGCTGCCGGGATTCTTTGTTCGTCTTGAATATTATGATAAAATAAATTCATCCACGTTGAAACTTCTTGGATGAGATGCTCCCTATCAGAATCAGAAAGTTGATCTTCTGAATCTTCATAGTGTTCTTCAATACGGTTCCTCATCCGAGTTACCTTACCTGCAACTGGGGACTCAAATTCGCGGGATTGAAGAACAATATGGATAGATTCTAAAGCTCCTTTAATTCCCTCTTGCTTTTCAATTGATCCTACTTTGTAATCATGTTCTCCTGCATTTTTCAAGTATTGAAATAGATGGCCAATGTAAAATGAATCTGATAAAGTAAGATGTTTCTGTTCACTAGAAATATTAAGAGTTGATTCTTCTGTATCCACTCCCGTGAAGTCGTCGATCCTTTTCATTATCCTCAATAGCCAGTCATGGGGTAAATAGCGTTCCCCGATTTCAGTAAGTAAATTTGAATCCTTCGCTACACCCATGCGCGGTTATACTCCGTTCCTATGATCTGCCACAGGATTAGGGAGGAAAATTCGAACCGTGATAACTAACTAATTCCCGAAGATTTCGCCAATACCAATTTTAGCTTGCTTCGCTTCACGGTGGCTTCCGCCTCCATGCCACTCCAGTTGAGGAAGCCGCGACGAGTGACGCATCTTCATTGCGATAACCTGAATCCCACGACCTCGCGGCCTGTAGGGAACGAACACGTACCAGCCGTTCGCTCGCCGTAGCTTCTGGTGGTACTTGTCGTAGACTTTGAAGTTCCCCGGCTGGCCGTCTGCATGTTCGTACATGGCGGCCTTGATCTCGACCGGCGTACCGTCCTCGCGCTTCGCGTCGTGCCAGCTGCATCGCTCCAGGGTCAGCCGGTACCGCTCGGCTGCCTTCCGTTCGGCGAGCGTTCCGTAGTGGTTCGCGCGGTGACTCCGATTTTTCGAGACCATTATTCTGACCTTCTCGGAGCGACGGTACGCGCACGTCGCGCGTCATATATATCTACTCCTCCGGGTGCTGTCGGGCGATTGCCCATGGCTGGCGCACGCTCGCCCTCGGCGAGCGAGCCATGGGCCTGCACTATCCAGTACGCCGGGGGTGGTGCAACACGCAACGCGGGTCGTCGTGCTCCCGTCATGCGATTAGATTCTCCACTCGTTGCACCGCGTCGACGTACTTTCCGTCCTCCTTGTACCGCTTCCACCGACGAGAGCACGTAGAGGCGTCCCAGGGCGTCTTTTTCGCCAGTTGCCGGTACGCAACAGGGTCCTCTTGCTCGCGCTCGTTGACGATAGTCCACATCGCGACATCCTCGACGACGTCGTCGTACTCGACGTCCTCCTCGTCCTCGCCGGACCAGCTCCAGGAGGTCGGTTCCTTGTCGTCGTAGCGCCAGTCCGTCTCGGGGATCCCGGTGACCGACATGATCGGGCGGTGACCGCGCCGGTTCCGGACGTCCTGGTAGAACGTCGCTTCTTTGAGTCCCTCCTTGTGGATGGCCGTCCCGAGTTCTCGAATCAGCGGGTGGACGTCCTTGCCGTCGTGGCCGATGACGATGAGCGACCCGCCGTACTTCCGGATCTTGTACGCCAGCGGTCCCATCTTCTTCTTCGTGTTGTGGCCGTCCGACCCACTGCCGCCCGCGCTACTGCTGGCCTCGTCAAAGATGAACAGCTTGGGGCGCTGGTCGTTGTGCATCGGGTCGCCGTCCTGGGTGAGCCACTCTTTCAGTTCGCCGTAGTTCGCTAACCAGCCGTCGCGTTCCTCACCGTCGCCCACAGACCAAGCGTCGGTCTCTTCGAGCGTCCGGACGTTGCTGGCGACGATGGCATCAGCGGGCTGCTGTTCCTTCCAGAGTTGACCCAGGAGGCACGCGAAGTTCGTCTTCCCGGCGCCGGGTTCGGCCCACACGTAGAACATCGGCGCCGGCCCAGTCATTTGGTCGCGAAGCGCGTCGATTGCCTTGATACCAGAGACGTCAGCGCGCTGGCCCTGGTCACCAGTAAGATGCTTGAGCGTCTGCATGTCGCCGGCATCCATGGCTTTCCGGCCCGTCTCGGTGGCTTCGATCCGGACCATGTCACGAACGTGCCGGAGGTCTTTGGACTGTCCGGGCATCGCCGCGGGCTTCTCGGCCTCGCGCGGGTCGTAGTGCGTCGCGAGTATCGAGAGGTACCGCGACAGCCTGGCGTCCCTGACGAGCGCCGTGTGGTCGTCCACGTCGCTATCGCGGCCGCCGTAGCCCTCCTGATACTCGCGGAATTGCGCCGGCGTGTAGAGGTCGTCACCTCCGCCCGAGCCGTCGTCAGTCATCGCCGGGCACCTCCTCGAGATCGGCGCCGTTCTCTTTCGGCCCATTGCCCATGGCGGGGTCGACCCACGGGTCTTGCTCGGGGTCGTCGACGAGGTCGTGGATAGTCGGCGCGTTCTCGAACTCCTCGCCGTCTTCCATCATGTCCTCGAAGGTGTCTTTGGCGCCGGTCTTCTGGAGCATCTGGCCGCGCTCCAGGGCTTCGGCCTCGGCGTTGACCAGCTTGTTCTGCAACTGGACGGCACCGCGCGACCAGCGCCCGCGAAGCGCCGCGAGTTCCTCGGCTCGGTCGATGAGCCAGCCGTGGATGTCCTTCATCTGCTTCTTGGCGGTCATCAACTCTGTATCCCGGCAGCCTTCGAGCCAGACGCCCTTCACGCGAAGCTCTTCGATGTCGTCGAGCCACTCGTACTCGCGGACGGCCCACGCACTGCCACCGTTGACAGGGTACGGGTCCGGCCCTTCGACCGTCTTGTTTCGCCACACCTCGGGCGGGACGTTGTGCTTCTCGACGACGTCCTCTGCCGCGTTGACGTGGTGAACCTGTATCCAGCGCCGGTTGCGGAGCCACACCGCGATCTTCCGGCCGACGAGGAAACACGGGATGGCCAGGACGAGCCAGCCGACCAAGAGCGCCGGAATCCACGTCGGTAGCGTGGGGGCTTGTGGCTGGTAGTAAGCGACCAGTAGCAGCGCTCCGACGAGCATCCCGCCGATTAGTACCTTGTACTCCGCCAGCAGGTACGTCAGCCGGTCGCGGTTGTTCTGGAAGGTCGGCGCCGGGCTGGTCATGTCGCCACCTCCGGGCGGCCGCCCTCGCGACGCATCACCGACCAGCCGGCGATGACCGTCCAGACGAACGCTATCGTGACGCCGCCGAGCCACGCCTGGAGCGTCGAGACCGCTTCGAGGACGCCCAGGCCATCGCCGCTGTCAGACTCGATGATCTCCGAGTACAGCGGCGTCTTGTCGGTCGAGATAGAGACGCCGACCCGGCCGTCGACCTCGGTAACCGAGATCTCGATGGTCGACGTCGTGCCGCCGCGGAGCGCCACGGTCGTCGTCGGAACTTTGCCGCCCTGGATGAACCGGCCGGCGTCGGAGAGCGTCACCGCCTGCGACGTCTCCGAGCGTATCGTCACGCGGGCTACGCCGGCGGACTCGTTCCACTCGCTGGCGACGAGCACGGTGTCGCTGTCGATGCGTTCCGTTTCTGTGGCGTTGGGCGTCGAGGCCGGTGCCGGGCGCTTGGTCGCCGTGGGCTGTGGGCTGGCGGTTTCGGTGGGGGTGTCCGTCGCGGTCGGCGTGGACGTCGTCGCCGGCGCACCAGACGTGACGTTGACCTGGACGTCGTCGGCGTCGAGGCCGTCGTCGGTCAGCGTCTCGGTCGCGGTCGCCCCGATCGGCGCCACGACGAGCGATACCACTACCAGCAGCAGCGTGATGAGTGAAAAATGGCGCATTGGTGGGGTTACTCTCTGGCGAGTGCAAGGAGGACGATGGCCGCGACGAAGCCGAGCGCGACGCCGGGCGGAACGTCCCCGTTCGGGAACAGACCACCGCCACCGCCGCCATCGGCTTCCAGTGCTTTCTCGCGGGCTTCGATCTGCGCCCGCTCGTACGCCAGGTCCTCGTAGAGTTGCTTCAACTCGGTCGTGTTCGTCGTCTCGTAGGTCTTCTCGACGATAGTCACGTTCTGGCGCTTCTCGCCGTCGTGGGTGGTGATGGAGTCGATCGTGAAGTTCGAGTCGAGCTCCTCGATCGATTCGTCGGTGACGACGTACTGAGTGCCATTGATGGCGCTGGGGTCGTACGTCGCATTCGTCTCGAACTGGCCGCTGGCGGGATTCTCCTGCGAGAAGAGGACGCCCGAGTACTGGCCGCTCGACGTGGTCACGTTGAACCGGCCGATTTGGTCCATCGCCTCGGGCGAGTTCTGGCCGAGCAGGGTCAGCTGCGCGGCGGCCCAACCTTGGTACTCGCTGCCAGGCGAATACTCAGACGCCAGAACGTACGGGTCTATCAGGTCAGAGTTGTTGATTTCGCCGTTCTGATAGGCCTCATACGTGTTGTTAGCGAGCGTGTCCATCTCGCCAGTGACCGTCTGAGACTGGCTCTCGATGAGGTCCCATCGCTCTCCGGCAGCGCCGAAGTCGATGTACTGGATTTCTTCGTCAGAGTTCGGCGCAACGAAGGAGATGCCGGTAACCTCGCCAGACCCGGAGACGCCGTCGTCGAAGTCAGACACCTGGACGTTCTCGGCGTGCATTCCCGCAACCCGAGTAACAACCCAGTGAACGCCGCCGTCAGTTTCCAGTCGGTACTGGAACTGTTGAACGTCGACAGTCGACCCGTTTACGAGCGTCTTCGACGCCGTACTGTGGGTGTACTGCTGCGGTTCGTCCATTTGGTCGTTCGGGTCATGGTACTCCACGCCCATGCCGTCAACGGTGATGTTGTCCGTGTTGCGGAAAGTGACGTTTTGGTCGATCCCGCTTTCGTTCGCCGCGAGGGTCCGCAGGTACTCACCGTGTGTCAGCTTCTTGTTCCACTGCTGGGCGTAGTTGTGCTGGATGACTGCGTAGTGGTCTCTAACGGCCTCCTTTGCAGCGAGCCGGGCTGCGGAATCTGATGAACCATTGTTGAGTGCCCGTATGTAGGCGTTTTTACCCTTGATTCGGGCCACCGTCTTCGCATCTTCGAGGCGGTTATCGAGGGACGTCTCGTAGCCCTCAATGCCAGCCTCTTGGTTCACTGCGGACTGATAGATGTCCTGCTTTGTTTGCACGGCGTCGGTCCCGGTAGTGTTCACCTGACCCGCTCCAGGAAGCGGTTTGTGACAGTCGACGATGTGACTCAGCGGGTTGACCATCGTGTTAATCTTCTCGCCGGGGTCACAGGTGAGGTCGGCGTCGCCGCCGGTCGACGCGGTGATGTGCCTGGAGCCCACTGTCGGTGCTTCATTGCCGTCGATAAGGTCCGGCGCCCCGCTGTTCCCGCCCGTCGGGATTACCGAGACGGTGATGTTGTCGTACGCACCGGCGTTCCGGAAGTAGATGAGCTGGGCGCTCTCGCCTACGTTGTAGCCCTCCTGGTAGAGCGTGATCGTGTCGCCGGGCGCGTCGCCAGCGGTCACCTGGAAGGTGAAATCACCGGAGAAGTTGCCGGTGTTGACGCCGATCAACTCCTGGCCGTCGGTAAAGGTCCGGTCGTATGACGTCGGCTGTTCCTGCGCGGTCGCGAGACCGGCCGGGAGCATGGCCGTGACGACCAGCACGGCGAACAGCGCGGCGAAGGCGCGTTGCCTCACGCCGCACCACCCTGGCGCTGGTCGACGTCCTCGATGGCGGCCGAGACCTCGGCCTGGTCGGCGTCGTTCTCCTGGTCGGCGTCACTGTGCATGTGGTAGTGGCCGGCGACGCCCAGCACGGCCAGCACGGCCGGGAGCATCACCGGGAGCGGGTCGCCGACGACAGCCGCGGCGATCGTGGTCGCGCCGAGGCCGATCGTCCCGACCAGCAGATAACTGAGGATGTCGTCCATCCTCGCTCACCCCAGGTAGCTGAAGACGTAGTAGCCGCCGAGCTGGACGCCGACCGCAGCGAGGCCGGCCCACCAGTTTGCCATGATGAACTCGTGCGCGCCCATGACGTTGAGGCCGTTAACGGTGACCAGCAGGACGGTCCCGCCAGCGATGTACGTCTCGTAGCTGGCTTTCAGCCAGACGATGTCGTTCAGGTCAGTACTGACCTGGATGTTCTTGCCGCGGCGGCCGTCGTAGCGGTTGGTCGCGTACGCGACGCCCAGGCACGCCAGCGAGATGAGGAACGCGAAGCGGATGACCGTACCGCCGTTGGCCCACACCTCGCCCATCAGGTCGACGTTGTACCCGGCGAGGATGAACGTCACCGCCAGGATACCGTTGCTTGCGAGGGACGATACTGTGAACAGGCCGCCCGCGAGGGCGTCCTCGAAGTCGATTTGTCCGAACATTTGCGGTTGTGTGACTGCCTGTCGGGCTGTTGCCAGTCCTTCAGCAGCTACTCACCGCGTTCCGAGTGGGCTGGTTTAAGACAGGTAGCTGAAAGAGCTATTTGGAATCCTCAATCCGATAGTACTGATATTGCCAGATTTTCTAGAGCTGTCTCCCTCAGTCACAAATTTAGTAGATGGAATCCCATTCGTGTTGACAGATCCGAAATAATAAACCAATGATTGAATATATGGACGTATGGTGAATATCGGATCAGGCACTCTAATCGGGGTGGCAGTGTCAATATTCTTCTTTCTCATGTCTTTAGGAGTGAAATTCATGTACGACATTTCTGTGAATACCTCTAATTTCAATACGAAATTAGACAGCATGAATGGAAAACTCGGCAAGCTGAGAGATGAAATTCATGAAACGAATAATTTACTGAATCGGTTAGACGCAATGAGAAAGACAGATGGGGGTGTGTCTGACCATCATGTTGAGCAAGAACCGGAAGAAGAACCAACGCAAGATGATCCGCCTGAATCGCTTTCTTTAGAGAATTTGAGGGAGTCAAACTCACCAGGCTACTCATCGGTATACACAATGGAAGTCGGAGGACAAGACATAGAGGTGATTGTCGGAGAAGTTACTACTTGGCAGAGCAGCTCGTCATCCCGGGGAAGCATAACATTCTCAATGGAGCGTCCATTTAAAAAGGAGATCTTCACCGACTTATTGATGACAGTATATGAGTCGAAAGAAACAATAGCTACAGAATATGGGGAGATAGAGCAAATTGATATTCAGGGCGCGGATCCTAAGGACGAAAAAGCGTATTTAGAAATAGCCATTGACAATAGTGACCCTGAAGATCTGAATGAGATTTCCGAAGGTATACTGAGAAATCTTCAATTCCGTGCCGGGAAAGATCACACTTTGTCTGAATTTGATGATTTGAATCTGTTTGATGAACCGGATATTGATGATGCGGACATTAACCCTCTGGCTGACCTGTTTTCTGAGGAAGAGGCCGAAGATGATGAAGACAACCACGTTTCATAGATACTCTCCCCCACCACTTGCGCTTCGAGAAATCCACTCGCTCCGATATGCACACGAGCCCGCTCAGTCCGTGTGCATATTGAGTGGGTAACGATGGGCTCAGTCCGGAGATCGGCGAGCGATGGGCATGGGTACGGAGTAGTACTTAAACAGAAGCCCGTTCAGTTACCCGAGCAGACCCTGTTTTACGGCCCCGTGTGTACGAGCGGCCTTCATGCGTATCCGAACTGACGGGAAGCACGCTCGACGCGAAGACACGATCGAGCAGGCCGCGGCGTTCTGGAGCTGCAACAAGACCACGGCGCTCATGAAGTCCGCCGAGTTCGCCGTCCGAATCGATCAGCGAATCCGGAAAGTGCTGGCACGTGAGGATTTGACCAGCGCGCAGAAGTGCGAGATCGCGGAGATGCTGAGCGTTCCGAGTTACTACGAGATAGATGTCACTCAGTCCGTGGACGTCGAAAAATGAAGTGCGTTACCGATTACGCGTCTGGGCCTTCCCAGGTCGCGAGGGTCGAAGACTGGTCTCCACTCTCAGCGGTGTAGACGATTCTTACAGTGGCTCCGGAGAGGTCGAGATCGCTTTGATCGAAGTCCTCCGAATTCAGGTCGTAGGTAGATCCTGCTTGTACATCGTCGTACGTGGTAGAGTTGTAGAGTTCCCCACCATTGTTGGAACCGGTATTCCCGAATGTTGCGTCGTTAGAACCACCATCATCTGTGGCACCGCTGACAGTAGCGTTGAGCCTCTCAGCGTCTATCGTGTCACCGCCATCGTGTGTGATCGTGAGTATGTCGTTGCTACCAGAGGCGTCGTAGTCGAAACTGAAACTCGCCTGTGGTGTTGTATTCGAAGCCTGGTCGCCGAGACCGAGGACGAACGACGCGATGACGGCCGCGAGGATGACGGTGATCGCGACCATAAGGATGACGCCGATAACCGGTGAGACAGCATCGTCGTCGTGAATGAGGGTTTTTAGATCCATTCTCTTATTTATGCGTTAGGTGCTTCCCAGGTCGCGAGGGTCGAACTGCTGTCTCCCGACTGGCCTGTGAAAATCACGCGCACGGTGTCAGAGTTGTCAACACCAACCTGTGCGCTGCTCCCCGCGGAGATCTCGCCAATACCCGGGCCGGCGTCAAACGTGTTCGTCGTATCACTACCATCGGTTAAATTAACCCTGGCGCCATCAATGGTGTCTCCGCCATCGTGGGTCACTGTGAGACCGCCATCGCTACCAAGTTCTGTACTGAAGTCCCCAGGAGTAGCAGCCGAGGCCGAATTATTATAGTCAAACGAGAAACTCGCCTGCGGAGTAGTCTGCTGTGCCTGGTCACCGAGACCGAGCACGAACGATGCGATAACGGCCGCGAGGATAACGGTGATCGCGACCATAAGGATGACGCCGATGACCGGGGAAACGGCATCGTCGTCTTGCATGAGGTGTTTGATCTGCATGTGCGGGTTGAACCGTGATAGAGTGGACATTAAACCCTTCGTACCGTTCGCTAATTCTGGATTAATCAAGTGCTACTTGACGGGTACTGAATGTGTATATGGGGGTGCGACGGGAACTTCCAGGGTCGAAACGACAGTATTCCGGGATTCCAGCAGTTAGAATGTGTCAAGACCAGCTTTATCACGTTGCGTTACTACCAATTTTGGCCACTCAAGGCCCGCTTGAAGGGGCATACGTGTCGGCTCAGTTGAGCGATGGCGCTCTCTGAGCCACACCTAAACTTTCTCTCGGCTACAGCTAATCAAGGGAGAAATCTGACCGGATTTTTGCCTGGCAGTTTTCAGCCAAAACGTAGCTCCTCGATGGCCTCGGTAGAGATGCTGACGCCGTCACCACGAACGTACACGGGGCCATCCACGACGCTCTCGATCAAGTCTCCCAGTTCCTCTCGGAACTGCTGTGGCCGCTGCTCGATGATCCGGACCGTGTCCCCGTTTCCTGGCCGCTGACCCCGATTCCAGACGTACACCTCCACGAAGTCCCGCAAAACGTACTGGGGAGCGTCGTCGAGGTAGTCGGGGAGCGAGATATCGGAATCACTGGCCTTGCCGCCGTGCGGTGCGCCCAGCGCGACGAGGACCCGACCCAGAACAGAGGCGTTGGTGCCGGGAAGTACTTCGACGGGTCGGTCGGGTTCGTCGTCGTCGCCGCGGAGTTTCGTGCCACAGCCCAGCCGGTCGAGTGCGTCGTTCACCCGGGCGAACGTAATTGATTCCCTGTCGGGCGTGAAGGCCGGTTCGAACCGCTCGCTGATTGTACCACCCGAGAACACCGCAGCGACGAGGGTATTCAGCGCGTCGAATCGCTCGCTTTCGACGTCGACGTCGAGCCAGCCATGGTCCTGGGCGATATGGACGCCATGGGCGACGTCCGGTTTCCCGCCGTTGTCGACCCAGGTTCGGATCTGGTTTCGTGGTAACTCTACGATGCTGGATAGCGCCGAAGATTTCTTGTTGGGATGTTCGGCCGCGACTTCCATCACCCGCTCGTAGGCCGCCAGTCGTTCGTATGGGCTCGCGAACGAATCTTCGCTGTACGTGTCTGTGAACGCCTCCAGCGTTGGATACCCTGGCATCGTTGACTCCTGGTCGGATCAGTCCTCGTCGTCGAGCCGGAGGTCGTCGGCGTCGAGATCGCCAGCGAGGTAGTCGCGTCCCTTCTGTGTAATCTGGTAGTACCCGCGCTTCTCGTCGGCCACGCCGAGGAGGCCGCGGTCCGTCAGATTGTCTCGCATTCGGCGAGCAACGGTGTCACGGCTCTTGTCGATCACTTCCAGCCGCTCGGCGAGGTTCCACCAGACGACGGTGGGCGGGAGCGCCGCATCCGCCTCCTGGGCCTCGAAGTATTCGAGGACAGCGTCGTCGACTTCGTTCATTCCTGCGACACGCGGGCGCATACCCGCAAATCTGAGCAATTCGTGTTAGTTGCACCGGAAATTCCGCGTCGTTGGGCCATCGTATGCGTTTCCACGCAATATAGTGCAAACGTATAAGTAAGCACGGTATGGTTGAGCAATATAGAGAGAAACGCCGCGCTGTCGAAGTCGGTGAGGGGGAGAAAGAGTGCAGGCCGGTTGGGTGAAGACCGGCAGGGTGGCGCTCTCTGGCACCACACATGACCACGAAACCACGATGCCGCCTTAATGCAGGTGGCCCGACGAACCGTTTCACTTCCGCCCGCCAGTTAGCGGATTTCGGCGGGACGGGGCGACGAATCGATTACTTTCACTTCCACTCTCCGGACGTGGATTTCTCCCTTTACAACCCGGGCCATCTGTCCGGATGCAACATGGGCGGAAAGCAGAAACAGTTGGTACGTATCGAGAATGCAGCCGACCGATGGCGGTTCACCTGTCCCCGCGGCCACCGGGACTGGGAGCCGACGAATCACCACTTCTGGTGTGCGGCCTGTGCCCGCATGGACGACGTCGACGGCGTCTTCGACGAGCTGCGCGACGTCCGTGACGGTGGGCTGCTTGAGCGCGACCAGATTCGCCTGCTGACCCCCTTCGGTCCCTACGACGGGGATCTCGACGGCGACGACAACAGCGACGACGAAACAGACGGGGAGGGTTCGGAATGACCTGTCCCGACTGTGGAAGCGGCCACGTCCATCCCTCCGGTGGGTGTCCGTTCTGTCCCGAGTGCGGCTGGTCGAAGTGCGGGGGTGGGCACGCGTGAGCGCCGATCGCGTCGTCGACGTCGAGCCGTGCGAAACCGAGGGCTGTACGAACGACCCCTACCCCGGCGAATCGCTGTGTCTCGGCTGCTATCGGAAGACGATCCGGAGGGTACTGTGAGCGAGGACCTGGAACCGCTCGACCCCGAGACGGCCGTCGAGATGTACGTGACCGCTCGCCAGGACGAACTGAGCGAGGCGACGATAAACGCCCAGGAGTACCGCTTGGAGGCGTTCCTGCAGTGGTGCCGGGAGGACGGCATCGAGAACCTGAACGAACTCTCCGGCCGGGACATGTACGCCTATCGCGTCTGGCGACGGGAAGGCCACGGGGAGGACCGCGGAGAGATCGCCCCGGTGACCCTCCGCGGCCAGATGGCGACGATCCGTGCGTTCCTGGGCTTCGCCGCCGAGGTCGACGCGGTCTCCGAAGGCCTCAAGGAGAAGGTCCCGCTGCCCATCGTCAGTGGGAGCGGCCAGGTCTCCGACACGACGCTCGACCCGGAACGAGCGAACGAGATACTCGACTACCTGGGCATGTACGAGTACGCGGGCCGTCGCCACGTCATCCTCCTTTTGCTGTGGCACACCGGCTGCCGTGCCGGTGGGCTTCGCGGGCTCGACGTCGACGACTGCGAGCTGGGCGGCGACCAGCCCGGCGTCGAGTTCGTCAACCGCCCCGAGGAGGGGACGACGCTCAAGAACGGCGAGAAGGGCGAACGATGGAACGCTATCAGCCGGTCCGTCGCGAACGTCGTCGAGGACTACATTGACGGTCCTCGCGACGACGTGACCGACGAGTACGGCCGCCGACCGCTCGTCACGACCAGTCAGGGCCGGGCGTCTCTCTCGACGATCCGAGACACGCTGTACTGCGTGACCCGGCCGTGCTGGCGCGGTGCGGAGTGTCCCCACGACCGCGATCCCGAGACATGCGAGGCGACCCAGTACGCGAAGGCGAGCACGTGCCCGTCGTCGCGGTCCCCCCACGACGTCCGGAGCGGGCGAGTTACCGCGTACCGGCGCGACGACGTCCCGCGCCAGGTCGTCTCGGACCGACTGAACGCGAGCACGGACGTCCTGGACAAGCACTACGACCGCCGTTCGAAGCGCGAGAAAGCCGAGCAGCGCCGCGACTACCTTCCACGAGAATCACAATGACAGTTGCAATACTCAGCGCAGCGACGACCGGGGAGTTTCCATCCGGCAGGGCCCATTCAGTAACTGGTCGATCCGTGACCGACATTCTTCTCGTCGATAGTATCCGTCTCTGCTGATTCGAAGCGAGGGGTCACCTTCACCGGACCCCAAGTCGATTCACCCGACGCGCTTGTTCTCGCCGTCGATGGTGTTGGGCAGTCGGACGGTGCTCCCGGTGTCGAACGTCGCCGCCGCGTCGTGGGTATCGTAGGACGGATTCGGCGTCGATTCGTCGTCGCTGGTCGGGTCAGCGTCGGATTCGAAAGTCGGTTCCGCGGGCGATGCGTGTCGGGGCGCTGGGTCGATGTGAGTGCTCATTTCCGATGGGTTCGTGGGCGGTCGGCGAACGGGACGACGCGGTCTGGGGGAGAGAATCAGCGTACGGCTACTACGGGGCGCGTCGTCCGGGACATCGGAGTTCTACGTCCACCGAAGACAGCAACCATAATAAAAGTTCATGTTTGATTCGGCAGTGTCGCTGGTGACGGCAGCGGTTCCGTCTCCACGGCTGTTCGGTGTCCGGTTCGGCGCCGTGGGCGAACACGGTTGCAGGCCCCGTTCGGTCGCAACCCCGCGACCTATTTGTTCCTGGGTTCTGGACCCACCGGTATGGTCTCCCGACAGGTCCTCGCCCTCCTCGCAGTCGTCGCTCTCGTCGCCGGGCCCGCATGGTACTTCGGTCCCGGGAACGACTCGCCGCCGACGCTGACGGTCGAAAACGGGGACACGGTTCCCTACGACGTGACGGCCTACGCCGCCGAAGACAGGCAGTCGGCGATGCTGATGAACTTCGAGGTGACGACCAGGGACGGCGACCGACGGCTCGCGACGGGCGAGCAGTTGTACTGGGCCGGCGAGTTTCGGAACGTGACGCTGGCCGACGACGGCGTCCCGACGACGCGCCTGCACGTTGCCTCCGGCGAGAACGAGACGGTGACGATGAACGGCTGCGGATCAGGTGCCGTCACCATCATGATCTTCGAAGCGCTCGATGGCAACGAGAGCCACGAGTGGACGCACGTCGAAAGCTGTTCTCCCCAGGGGAACGAGCACACGATAACGCTCCGAGAGGGCGGGATGAGCGGGTGAGGGATAGCGAGGGGGCGGTCGCCGGCCTCAGCGCCGATCGCGATCGGTCGGAGTGTCTGTCGACGGGAAGCGTCTGTCCAGCACCACGGCCATCGCGACGGCGTGTACCGGCGCGACGATAGCGGTGCTCAGGAAGGCCCCGGCTATCGGAACGGTGGCCAGTGCCCACGACCCGATGCCGAGCACCAGTATGAGACCGAACAGAGTCCAGCCCTGGCCGCGAGACCGACTGGCGCTGTTCCGGATGGCCGCACCGAAGCCCAGGCCGGTCGCGAGGAAGGCGGGGACGAGAAACAGCCGAACAGAGACGAACGAGACGGCCAGTAGGACCACGAGACCGACAGACAAGCCGACGTCGACCGTCGGGGAGCCCAGCAGTCGGGGGGCGACGGATAGCACGACCGGGAGGCAGAGGTACCTGGCGAGGGCGTCGAGACGCCGCTGGCCGTCCAGCACCCGCGTGATCGTCAACCAGCCCGCGACGCCGACCGCGAGCGGCACAGCCAGTTCGATCCCGACGCCCCGGAGGAGATACGGGGTCTCGAGGTCGACCAGTGCGCCGACCCCCCTGGCCGTTCGCGCCGTGCCACTCGGATAGAGCGAGAACTGGACGGTAACCGTCTGGTCCAGGGCCGCGGTGGGCTCGATCGGGATCGGATCGCGCGTTCGGAGGACATCGGCCAGTGCGAGGATGAGACCGGTGACCGCGAACGGGATCAGGAGTGGCGGGTCGCGACGGACGCGGGCCCACACGGCACCCAGGACGGTCCGGGTGTCGGTCGGCGTCCGGCGAGAATCAGCGGGCCTTCGGCGCTCACCCGTCGCCGCGGCGTCGTCGTCGGTCGTCATCCTTCCTCCCGCAGCGCGATTACTCGTTCACGGTTGGCGGCGTAGAGAACGCCGTCCCCGACGACCGGGATCGAGAGCGGTATCTGATCGGGTTCGTACGCGAAGCGCTTCTCGCCGGTCGCGGCGTCGACGGCGACCAGTTCGAACTGCGACCGGACCGCGTACACGACCCCGTCGGCGACGACCGGCGACGTCTTCCCGTCGAACGGCGCCGTCCACAGCGTCTCGCCACTCGTTAGGTCGAGCGCGTAGAGCGATTCCAGTTGGTCGACGACGAAGACGGTCCCGTCGGCGACTGCCGGTGCGCTCTCGGTGACGTTCGCGTCCAGATTTCGCTTCCAGATCGTGTGTCCGTCACCGGCGTCGAGCAGGTGGACCGATTCGCGGGTCGGGACGACGATCCCCTCGTCCGTCGCGACCGGTGGCAGGACCATCTGGTCGTCTATCTCGCGGTGCCAGCGCTGGCTGCCGGTCTCGGCGTCGTAGGCCGTGGCCTGGTGGGGCCAGGCGGTGACGAACACCGCCCCGTCGGCGACGGCGGGCCTGTTGTACGGACCGCTTATCGGGCTGTCCGCGTGGTGAGTACGGCGCCAGCGGACCGACCCGTCGTTCGGATCGACCGCCGCCACCGAGTTCGTCCCCGGAATCGGGACGTACACCGTCCCGCCGGCCGCCACGGGCGTCGTTGGTTCGCCCGGACCGAGGAGCCCGCCGCCGGGACCCCGTGGCCCGCCCCACCGTTCGATACCGACGTTGCGCTCCCGGAGGGGCACGTCGACGCCGCCGCCGGCGTTGAGCCCGAAGACGCCGGTCGGGGCCGTCGTCGCCAGCGTCTCGGTCGTGTAGACTGACGCGCGCGCTCGCGCCGGGGTGGAGCGATAGGGGCCTGGAACCCCGAATCGCTTCGTGCCCGTCTCGGCATCGAGGGCGAGCACCCCGTCGCCGACCGCGTAGACGGTCCCGTCGAGGACGATCGGTGACGTCGTCCCGCGGAACCACTCCGTCGCGTCGTGAGACCAGGCGATCTCGACGCCGTCTTTCGGCCCGGTCGCCGCCGGCTGGTGGCCGGTGCCCGCCGGGTCGTACCGCGCCATGGGCCAGTCGTGGGAGAATGCGGCGGCGGACTGGTCGGTGTCAGCGTTGGACCTGTCGGTGTCGGCGACCGTTGCTTCGGCGGCCGCTCCGGCGAGAGCGACTCCGGAGAGGGCGAACCCGGAGCGTTCGAGGAAGCGACGTCTGCTGGAGGGCATTGGCCGCCGGATTTGCCGCACCGGACATTATGTCTGTCGGTGACGGCCGGAACGAACTCGCGTCGATGGCCGGGCCCGGCTCACCGTCGGTGGGGAAGCCGCTGTGGACGGCACAGTTGGAACGAAATTGGAACGGATTTACAGTTCATTTCGGCCCGATATTGTAGGAAAATCGAAAAATCCTCTTGCGTGTCTCCCTCCCAGCGACGGGCGTGGTAACCCCACACTGATTCAGATGACGGATGCAGAACACTCGGCCGACGGACGGAACAGTGCGGAAACCAGCGTCGTCTCGCGACGGTCGTTCGTGGCGGCCGCCGGCGCCGCGACGGTCGGCGCGCTCGGGTTCGGGAGTGCCGCCGCGAGGAACATGCAGGGAGCACAGGATCACTACTTCACTGTCCACCTGGAGAACCACTCGAACGGCAACACGCTGTCGACCAGCCTCGAAGGCGAGGGGAGCAGTAAACCCGTCCCGCTCTCGCCCGTCGCCTACGCGGTCCACCGCGAGGACGAACCGATCTACTCCCACGGCGAACCAGCCCGCGGCAACGGGCTGGAGGCACTCGCCGAGGACGGCAGCCCCGGGCAGCTGGTGTCGAGTCTCCGGGAGCGCGACAGCGTCGTCGAAGCCGATGCGACCGCCGTCCCCGTCGGCGCCGACGGGCCCGGCCCGCTCCTTCCCGGCGGAACCTACGAGTTCTCGACGGATGCCTACGACGGCACGGAGTCGCTCTCGCTGTCGCTCGTGACGATGTTCGTCCAGTCGAACGACCTGTTCTACTCGCTGGGCGGGCCGTCGGGCCTGCCGCTGTTCGGTGAGGACGGACCGACGAACCGGAACGTCAACGACGCCGTCGTGCTCTGGGACGCCGGCACCGAGGTCAACCAGGAGCCCGGCGTCGGTGAGCACCAGGCCCCGCGCCAGCGGGCGAAGAACGTCGGCGACGTCGAACGCGGCACCGTCGCGCCCGTCAACGAGATCAACGGTTACGACTATCCCGATCTCCGGGACGTCCTGATCCTCCGGGTGACGGCCCACTAAGGTCGTCCCGGCCCCTCTCGGAAACGATCACTCCGCGATACCCCTTCTTCCACTCAGCGACGGTCTGTCAGGGTGATGGTCTTCGGACCGTGCCACTCGCCCGCCGCGGCGCGCAGGCGAACGGTGAACGAGTCGGTCGCCGCCGACCCCGGGCCGACCTCCACCACACCGCTGGGGAGCACTGTGACGGCCGCGCCGGCCGCCGTCTGCGCGTCGTACTCGACCACCATCCCCGTCACGGGCGATATGGTCGGGAAGGCGGCGAAGACGGTCCGGGACAGGTCACCGTGGGCGTCCCCGACGACCGTCCGGGCCTTCCCGTCGGGGACGGTTTTCGGTTCGACGAACAGCGCCCCCGACCGGGGCGAGTACCCGTCTTCGAGCGACCCCTGCCATGGGTCCGACGGGAACCCGTCGCCGTGCGCGGTGTAGATGCCGGCGTCGGACGGGTCGTTCCAGTCGTGCCCCCACTTCCGGATAGCGTCGTGTTTCACCGCGACGGCCAGCCTGCGGCCGACGCGGTCGTGGAGCGAGAACGGGTCGACGGGGAAGACGTGCGTCGCCACCTCGTACCCGTCGCCGGTCGCAGCCGGCCGCTCGGGGAGCGTCTCCTCGTGGACGAACAGTAACTCGGCCGTGCCGTCGACGCCGCCGGTGATATCGTAGAGCGCGACCTGGACGGTCCCGCCGTCGAGTTCGCACTCGACGCCGCCGCGGACGACCTGCGTCACCCCGTCGTCGACGACGTGGGTCTGTGCCGGCCGGGCGTTGAGGTGCGCCTGAGTCGAGTACGTGTCCGTCGCGCCGCTGCCGCCCGCCAGGAATCCCATGTCGGCCATTCAGCGCACCTCCAGCGAGACGGCGGTGCGCTCGTCGGCGGTCGTCAGGTGGAGCGTCGACCCGCGGACCGAATCGATCGACCCCGTCCTGAGCACCGCCGAGACCCGGTTCGACGACCACGAGCGTATCTCGCTCAGTCCCAGTCGGGTGCAGTCCCCGTAGGTCGCGTCGTCGCCCAGTTCGAGGCGCGCGTTCGCGTCCTCGCCCGTGGCCAGGTAGACGTCGTCGTACAGCACCTCGACGTTCTCGGCCGGCGTCGACTTGGTGTTGCTCCAGCCCGGGATCACCAGTCGCTTCCACGAGTAGGGCGGGGTGCCCTCGTCCATGAACGTGAACCCCTTGTCGACGATCGTTCGCGTCTCCTCGCCCTCGGTGACGACCTGCCACACCAGGCGGCCGGGGTCGCTCTCGGGGTCCGGACCGCACTCGAACCAGAAGGAGAGGCGCATCCACTGCCCCCAGCGCCACCAGTCCGGCTGGCTGCCGGCCCAGTGGGCCGTGTCGACGTTGTTCCCACCGATCGCGAGCACCGGCGTCCACGTCGGGATGGTGACGTCGACGTCCTCGCCGGCACCCGTGTCGTCGTGCATGAGCCAGCTCATCTTCCAGACCGACTCGTCCATGGGGAACTCGCCCGGTTCCTCCCCGCCGGGCATAGCGCGTCCCTCGGGAATCTTCACGCAGTAGGAGAGGAACACCTCTGTCGTCGCCGGGAACTCGGCCGCGAAGCCGTGGACGTCGTTCCGTCGCTGGGCGCGCATCGAGTACTCGCCGGAGTGCCCGTCGGCGACGAGTTCCGGCGACCCCCGGTGGTTCGCCCACTCGCCCCGGGTCGCCTGGAGCGATGGTTGGTCGCCCGCCCCGGCCCCCTCGCGCTCCAGCGTGTCGAACACGTGAACGTCCGGTCCCGACCCCCAGTCCGCCTCCCCGGACTCGTCGTAGAGGACGGCGCGAGCCCCGTCGGCCGGTTCGTCCCACGTGAACAGGTGGACGGATCCATCCGTCGTGTGATACGCCGGCCCGTCGGGCCGCGCGGTGAGCCGGCTCCCGTCCGGCGCTCTGTCGGCGACGAGCGTCGCGTCCCCGGCGTCGTCGCGTTCGGTCACGCGCACCTCGTCGACGTGGTAGGCCGTTCCGCCCGCGCCCGTTCGGGCCGTGACTGCAACGCGGAGGGTGTCGCCGGTGAGACCCGTCGCTTCGACGGTCTCCCCGGCCGATCCGAGGTCGTCGCCGTAACTGGTTATCTCCGTCTCGGTCCCGTCGAGGACCGTCGCGACGGTCAGTTGTGGCCCCCTGTCGCAGCCACCGGTCGAGTCGCCCCCATCGCCGTCGGCACGGCTGGCGAGCGAGACGACGTCGGCGTAGTCGACCTCGCCGTTGCAGTTGCGGTCGAAAGCGGCGGCGTCCGCCGTCACCGGGTCGCTCTCGAGGTGGTCGAACAGCGTCACGGCGTCTGCGAGGTCGAACGTGCCGTCGCCGTCGACGTCCTCGTAGCGGCCGTCGCCGTCCAGATCGGTCGGCGGCTCCGTCCCGACGACCGACGCCGGTGGCTCGCCGCCGTCCCCCGGCTGTTCGGTCCGCCGGACCGAGACGGTCACGTCCACCGCGCCGACGCCGGAGAGGTCGATGGCCTCGCTCCGCCACCGCGCCTCGCCGGCGGTCTCGCTGGCGGTCAGCGCGCCCGACTCGACGGCGACGGCCGGGTGCCCGTCGCCGGACTCGATCGTCCATGCGGTCTCGCCGTCGTCCACCGTCGTCCCGTCGGCCAGGTCGAACGTCTCGGCCCACGGCAGGGCGTCGCCGGTCTGGGCCGTCGCCGCGGCGTCGGCACCGGCACTCCAGATCGCGGTGCCAAGTGTGACAGTGCCGGCGGCGAGCGCCCCGAGGAAGGCGCGGCGCGCGCTCGCTCGCGGCCGGTCCTCCGTGGTGGGTTCGACCTCGTCGCCACCGTCCCTCTCAGACATCGGTGCCCTCCGTGGCGCACCACCACGACCGGTGAGACCCGCGGTCGTCGGTGTGACGAGTCGTCATTGGCCACCCGACTCGTTCGCTTCCACGTCGACCTCGCCGCTGGTCGTCGCGACGGCTATCGTGGTTCCGTCGTCGTCGTCCAGCCGCTCGGCCGTCAGGTCGAGCGGCGAGGTGCCCGCGTCGACGCCGCCGACGGTGATCGTCGCGAGGTGGACGTCCGTGGCCCCCGGCTCGGCCAGCCGCTCGTCGTCGACCGCTTCGACCGTCACCGCCGACCCGTCCGCGGCCGCGTCGACGCTGGAAATCTGGTCGAACGCGTCGGCCGGCGCGGCGTCCTCGATCGTCGCGACGTCGGTGTCGAGCGCGATACGCGCCCGGAAGCCGGCCATCCCCTCTGGCGCCGTTTCGAGCGTGAGCCGAACCTCGGCCGTCCCGTCCGCGGCGACCGACGTCGAGCCGACGGCGAGGCTGGTCTCGTCCGCCGCTCCACTGCCGCCCGTGCCGTCGGTGGAACCGTCGCCGCTCCCGCTGGCGCCGCTGGTGGCGGACCCGTCGCCCGACCCGCCGTCGCCACCGGAGTCGCTACTGTCGCCACCATCGGCGTCGGCGTCGTCACCGTCACCGCCGGAGGTCCCCTCGTCGTCAGTACCGTCGTCCTCCGTAGGTGGTGCCGCGCCAGCACCGCTGTCCGCGTCGGTATCCTGTCGTTCCGTGGCGTCGGTGGACGACTCCCCAGGATCGTCAGTCGCCGGTGACGGCGTTGCGTCGGTGTGCTGGTCCGGCGCGTCGGATGGTGTCCCCGCCTGTGGCCCCATCGCCCAGACGGCCCCGCCCAGTACGGCCACGATCAGTACGGCGATCACTGCTTTTCCCCCAAAACCCATACCCCAGATGTATCGAACGCCGGCAATAATTTTTCGGTGATCGCTATCGATGGAAAATATTGCTTCGTCGGTGTCGCCCGTCCGCTTCGCAGATGGATCTGTTGCCGGCTAACGGTTCCCCGGCTGGAGTCGCGTCCGGAGGATGGCGCCTTCCTCGGGCGTGTCGTTGGCGAAGTTGCAGATGAACAGGTCGCCCCGCTGCCTGCGCGTCCGGCCGAGGACGACGTCGGACGGGAAGACGAGGCCGTCGTCCCCGTCGGCGAGGACGGTGCGTTTCTTCCCGGGGTTCACGCGAACGACCTCGTTGCGAGCGTTGACGGCGACGTACAGGTGCGGGCCGAAGCTGGTGACGCCGTCGGCGCCGTAGATGGCATCGCTCTCCAGGTAGGTGGACGCCTCGCCGGCGTCACCGCCGCGGGTGAGTGGGACGCGAACGACGCGGCCCACGTCGTCCCCGGCGTCGTTGGTCCCGCGCGTCACGGCGACGTAGACGGCTCCCTTCCCGAAGGTGAGACCGTTCGCGCCGAAACTGTCGGTCGCCAGCCGGTCGTCGTCGCTCCACAGCGAGGCCGCCGTCTCGGGGTCGTCGGCGTCCAGCGGGATCTCGTACACCGCGCCGCCGAACGAGTCGGTGACGAGAAGTCGGTCGTGGAACGGGTCGTGGAGGACGTCGTTGGGGAACCCGTCGACGGCGGCGAACAGCTCCGGGTTGCCGCCGTCGACCGGCACCCGCCAGACGCCGTCGCCCGCGTCGGCCTGCGAGGCCACGTAGAGCGCGTCGCCGGCGACGAGTTCGACGCCGACGGCGCTCCCGGGGAGCCGCGCGACCCGTTCGGTGTCGTCGAGCCCGAGACCGGTCGCCTGGGTCTGTTCCGGGGTGAGTTTCCGGACCTCGCCGCGGGTGAGACCGAAGTACAGCGTTCCGTCCCGGTCGATGGCGAGGTTCTCCGGGACCGGGTCACCGGGGATATCGACGACCGTCTCGACGTCGCACGAACCCGCGTCGTCGCCATCGAACGTCGCCGTCGCAGTGCCGGCCGTGACCGAGAGCGCGAGTCCCGCACCGATTCCCTTCAGCGCCGTCCGCCTGGTGTATCGCGTCATACAGCCCGACATTAGCCATCTGAAGGTTAAATAAACTTATTTTTTATATGAACTAAATTTGGTGCGTGGGCGCACGGGACGGATAGCCTGAACACGCAGACAGTGTACAGATGTGGTATTTCTTGCCGGTTTTTCCCCGTCGGGTGGTAACGACGGGTGCAATGTGGGAACTCGGTTCCGACGCTGAGAGACCGGAGTGGAGAGAAGTGGACAGCCCGTTCGAGAAAGCACTCTACGGGGTGGTCGACACCGCGGAAGGGCCGTACGCCATCGGTGACGGCGGGACGGTGATCGCCGACCGGGGCGACGGCTGGGAGGTGATATTCGACGATGGCCCGCGGACGCGCGACAACCAGCTCCGCGGCCTGGACGTTACCGACGACGGCAAGCGGATCTGGTTCGCTGGATCGAGCGGCGCGCTCGGCTGTTACGACGTCGTCGGCCGTCGAAAGTACGACTACTCGAACCCCGACGAGATGACGAGTACGTGGGAGGGGATCACCGTCGCCGGCCAGGCCGGTTCGGAGAAGGTCCTGGTGGCCAACGGCTCCGGCGAGATACTCCCCTTCAGCGTCGACGGGTTCGACCAGGACTGGGAGCCGGTCCGGAAGCCGGCCTCCAAGGGGTCGAACGTCGCCGCACTCGCCGCCTCGCCCGACGGCATCGGCTACGCCGTCGACACGAGCGGCAACGCCTTCCGGACCACCGCCGACGACGGTTGGGAGGACATCGGCATCGTCAACGCCCAGGTAAAGTTCTACGACATCTTCGCGGGCGAGAACGGGCGGGTGTACGTCGCTGCCGGCGACGGTCGCATCTACCGCTACGACGACTCCTACCACGACTGGACGCCTATCGGCGTCGCCGAGAAGTCGCTCCGCGCGTTTGCCATCGAGCGGGGCGAGCAGGACCGGATGGTCGTCATCGGCGACGGCGGGACGATATACGAGCGGGCCGGTCGCGAGCGGTGGGAGGAGATCCCCTCACCCGTCGGTTCCAGGCTCTTCGACGTCGCGCTCGGGGAGACGGACGTCATCGTCGGCAACAGCGGGACTATCCTGGAACGGCCCGACGAACCCCGCGACGCCGGGTCGAGCGCGGACACCGACAACTACGACGGTCGCGGCGAGTACTTCGACAACGACGAACAGGAGCCGGGTGAGTCCGGCGGCGACGACACCTCGTCCGAGGGCGACGATTCGCAGGAGACCAGTTCGCCCAGTGGCGGCAGCTCGTCGCCGGAAGACGGAAGTTCTTCGTCCAGCGACGGAAGTGCTTCGTCCGGCGGCAGTTCGTCAGGCGAGGATAATTCGTCGAGGAGCGGCAGTTCCGCCAGTAGCGGCAGGTCGTCCGTCGGCAATGACTCCGCGGGCGACGGTGGCTCCGTCGATGACGACGGTTCGTCCGACGACGACAGTTCCTCTCCCGACGGGGGTTCGGCGTCTGGGGGAAGCACGTCAAGTGACAGCGGATCGGTGAGCAGCGACACGGATCAGGGCTCGACCGGCAAATAACCGGGCCTGGCCTAACTGGAGGAAGGGCCCCTGATCAGCCCTCGTCTGTCGTTCCGGACGACGCGGGCTGGGTTCCCTCGCTGCTGGCCGACCGTTCCAGCACGACGCCGTCGTTGCAGACCGCGACGTCGACGTCTCCGAGGCGGACCCCGTTGACGGTCTTCGAACCGTCCCAGTCGTTCGTCTCCCAGTCGTCGCTCCTGGTGACGAGCCTGCCGTTCGATCCCGCAGCGAGCGCTCGCCCGCCCGCCACGTCGAGCGTTTTCACGGTGAAGCTCCCGAGCGAGTACGGCGTCCACGACCCGCCACCGTCACTCGACAGATACACCCGCCCGTTTCCACCACCGGCCAGCAACCGGTTTTCCCCGGCCACGACGGCGTAGAGACTGTTCTCGGCGGCGTCGACGCCGATGGCTTCCCAGCCGTCGTCCGGGGTCGTCTGCCACACGTTAGCCTCGCCGTCGACGGCGTAGCCGACGCCGTCAGGCGAGGCCGCCAGGTCTGTGAGCGCGGTGTCGCCGGCGGGGCGAAACTCGCGCCCCCAGTCGAGAGAGGTCCCGGTGGCCTCTGCGGTATAGACGGCGCCGTTGTCGTCGGCCAGGAGGAGCTTCTCAGAGCCGCGCGGACCTGCGACGGCCAGGCTCGACAGGGAGTCGGTGACACCGTCGGGTTCGGAATGGTCGCGCCTGCGACCCTCACCGACCTCGTACGCACCGAGGGCACCGTTCGTGCCCGCGAACCAGATCCGCTCGCCGTCGGCCGTCGACGCGACGGCGTACAGCGTTTCGCCAGACGCACCGGGACCGTTCTCGACCAGGACGTTCCACGCACCGTCCGCCGATCGAGCGACGACTGTTCCCGCGTTCCCGGCGGCGACGGGGCCGGTCGCCGCTGTCGCGACGTCGTGGAGCGAAGTCGTCATCGGGACGTCGACGACGCTCCAGCCGCCGCGGCGCGTCTCGTTGGACTCCGACATACCAGTGATACCGGTCAGAGCCGGATAAACACGGGAATCGGTCCGCCTCGCTGGAGTATTCCACGCCGGAGCGACCGTGCATTTCCGATCCGCACTGGAGCGAGCGCCGCGACAGTCGGTATTTCTGGACGGTGTCGGTGTCTTTTCTCCGGTGACGGCCAACGGCAGGTGATGCCTCACGAGGCAGCCACAGACCGCGAGTGGAACAGCGTCACGACACCGTTCGACGTCGACCTGCGCGCCGTCGTCCAGACGAATCGCGGCCCATTCGCCGTCGGTGGAAGCGGCACGGTCGTCGCGAACACCGGCGACGGCTGGGAGGCAGTCGTCACCGAAGGCCCCGGGAAGCAAAACAGGGCCCTCTCCTCGATCGACGTCACGGCGGACGGCGACCGCGTCTGGTACGCGGGCGCGTCCGGCGCCATCGGGATGTACGACGTCGCGAACGGCGAGCAGTACGACTTCTCGTACTCGAAGGACATCTCGGCGTCGTGGTCCGCGGTCGCAGTGGCCGGCCGTGCCGGCACCGAACGCGTCTCCGTCGCCAACACGTCTGGTAAGGTCCTCCCCCTCTCCCTGTCGGGCCGAGAAGCGACGTACGGCGCACCCGCGACGCCCGGCGGTGGGTCGGAGATAACGGCGCTCGAAGCCACCACGGCGGGGACTGTCTTCGCAACCGACACCGCCGGCACGGTGTACGAGACGACGAAGTCGGGATGGACGACGACCGGCGTCGACGCCGCGTCGGTGAGCCTCCGGGACGTCACCGTCGGCCCCGACGGGCAGATATACGTCGCCGGCGCGAACGGAACGCTCTACGTGAACGACGGCGCGGAGCAGGGATGGACCGCGAACGAGGTGACCGGCGCCGCCCTCCGCGCGGTCGACGTGCTCGACGGCCACGTCGTCGTCCTCTCCGCGAACAACAAACTGTTCAGGCGGCCGGTCGACGGGCGAACACGGTGGCAGGAGTCGGCGCCGCCGACGAACAGCGACCTGCTGGCGCTCGCCCTCGGCGCGCCGGATGTCGCCGTCGGCAAGGCCGGCACCGTCGTCACGGGCGAGGCTCCCGAGCCACCGGCCGAATCGAAATCCGAGGCCAAGCCCGAGCGGCCCCCGGTCTGTGACCTGCTGACCGAGGAGTTGATCGGCCGGCTCGAGCGCGAGGAACTGGTCGCGCTGCTCGAACGGAAGGAGACGTGCGAATCGCCCGTCGTCGAACTGCTTGCCGAGCGGCGAGCCGAACCAGCGGGCGAACTGACCGGCCTCCTCCAGGGCGGGACGGAAGCCAACGTCGTCGTCCTGCCCGTCGCCGCGGCCGGTGGACTGGGAGGGATCAGGAGCGAACGCCGCCACGCCACCTGCGAGTGTCACGGCGAGGCGACCGGCCGGAGCGCGCTCGAACGGTTGATCTGCGACTGACGGCCCGGGCACGTCCTGGTCGCACGCGTCGGCCGGCAACCGATAGCCGGCGCTGGCCTTCCGAAAAATGGCAGCGCGGTCGGCGCGTCCGGGTCTCCGTGAACGGTCGTCCTCAGCCCTCGGCAGACTCCCCGGTTTCCTGTTCCCCGTACGCGTAGAGAACGAGCAACACGAACGTCGCGCCGACGCCCCACAGCGCGAGGGCGTAGTGAAGCCACATCGGGAGATACGTCGCGCCCGACACCTTTGATTATAGACTACCAAAGGTCGATCATCGGCCCCTAGTTGCTACTGCTGTTCGGTTGGTCCGGCTTACTCGCAAGCGATGTTGAGCCAGAGTGGTTCGGTTGCCAGTCGAATCACTCGAACGCTCAAGTTCGGTCGACGACTGCGTGACCACAGACCCCCGAAACACCTATGCGCTGTTACGGGATACCACGGACGATGATCGACGGATCGAAGTGCCCCGACTGCGGGGGGCACGTCTCGACGGCCAACGGCACCGACTACGAGTGCGACGACTGCGGCACGGAGTTCGATAGCGCCGACCTGTTCTTGCCCTAGCGGGCCGCCGACAGCAGGGGGAGAAAATGCTTTTTCACTGGCACGAGAATCGCGTGTATGCCCCGGAACGTCACGGTCCGCGAGGCGTCGGCGGACGACGTGACCGCCATCCAGTACGTCGCCCGTGCGACCTGGCACGCCGCCTACGGCGACGTGCTCAGCGCCCCGGCCATCGACGAGCAGGTCGACGAGTGGTACCGGGACGACGTCGTCGCCGACGCCGTCGGGAGCGAACAGGTGATCTACCTGGTCGCGAGCGAGGGCGGAGACGTGGTCGGGTTCACCTCCGCCGGCCCGAGCGAACAGGTCTCGGACGACGCCGACGAGGACGTCGCACAGCTGTACACCATCTACGTCGCGCCCGACTACTGGCGCGACGGGATCGGGAGCCGATTGTTCGACACCGTCCTCGGCCGCTTGCGCGAGCGGGAGTTCGACGCTGTCCGCATCTGCGTCCTCGAAGGCAACGACGTCGGCCGCTCGTTCTACGAGGCCCACGGGTTCCCCGTCGTCGAGGAGGACACCGGCACCATCGCCGGTGAGCCGGTCGCAGAGGTCGTCTACGCGGGAACCCTCTAGGTGTGGGCCCGCCTGCCGGCTTTCGAAATCCTTTTTGATACCCTCGGCCTCGTCCCGTATGCGAGCCGCCTTAGCTCAGACTGGGAGAGCACTCGACTGAAGATCGAGCTGTCCCCCGTTCAAATCGGGGAGGCGGCATTTTCCTGCGAACCAGCGAGGGAGCGAAGCGACCGAGACTGTGAGCAGTGAAAATGCTCCCGACACGATTTGAGCTCGTGAGTCGCGCGCAGTGAAACGAGCACGTCTCACGGCGTTCAAATCGGGGAGGCGGCATTCTTCTGAATCCGACCGCCGAGCGGAGCGAGCGCGGCGGATTCTGCGAATGGCACACCGAGCCGATTTGAACACGCCAGTCGCAGCCCCGGAACGGCCGAACGAAGTGAGGCCGCACGCCCGGAACGTCTGGCATCTGTTCAAATCGGGGAGGCGGCATACTTTTGCGGCGAACAACTTCGTGAGCCGCAAATATGCGATCCGAGCCGATTTGAGCTCGGAAGTCGCACGCTCGCGAACGGAGTGAGCGAGACCGTCTTCCGGTGGTTCAAATCGGGGAGGCGGCATTTCTCCGACAACAACGCGACGAGCGACAGCGAGGAGCCCGTCGTCGGAGAAATCTATCCGAGCCGATTTGAGCTCGTGAGTCGCAGTCCCGGAACGGCCGAACGAAGTGAGGCCGCAGGCCCGGAACGTCTCTCATCTGTTCAAATGGGAGAGGCGGCATTTTCCTGCGAACAAGCGAGGGAGCGACGACGGATCGTTCTGCGTCGTCGGTGTGTCTACAGAGAACACGCGGAAATGACGGGCTCGAACGGTGCGAAGCGCGGATGCGCGTTCGGCGGTGACCAAAACGACTAACTATCGGTTTGTCGATGGGGTGCCATGACAGAACTCTCGCGCCGAGCGATGCTCGCTACGGCGGGCGTCGCGACGGTTGCAAGCGTTGCGGGCTGTTCCGCGCTTGGAAATTCGTCACCGACCGATCTCAACATCTGGGTGCGGAACGACCTGGACGAGAAACGAGCCTACGAGATAACGGTCGATTCTGTGACGAAAACCGGAACGCTGGCGAGCGGCGAGACGGATTCGTACGTCGATGTCGTGCCACACCCCGGTGTCGGTACGGACGTCACCGTCGACGTGACGTTCGGGATCGGTAGCGAGGACGATTTCCTCACCACGCAAGAGGGCGGTGATACGTTGACGGTCGCCGACGAGACGGTGGCGGTGTTCGCTCGAAATACGGAGATGGGCGCGTTCTACGGTCTCTCTGAGGACCCGGGGACGCCGGAGGGCGCCGAAGCGGACGCCGAGTGAGCGCCGGTCGGTGAACGGGGAACGAGGTGAAAGCGCTCGGCGACACCGGAACGAAGTAATGAGCAGGGAGCCCCGGTACGGCGATCGGTGCGTGGGCGACCGACGGGAGGCCACGGGTAGCGAGCGGGGAGCAGCGCGACCCGCGAGCCGCACGCCCGGAACGTCTGGCATCTGTTCAAATCGGGGAGGCGGCGGTGGCGGTCGGCCGCGACACCTGCTATATCGGGCGATCCCTTCACGTGTCGCGATTCCGTACGTCCAAGTGTCATGGCAGCAACAGTAGACGGCTCGACCGCGACGGTCATCCAAGTGGGAATGCTGCTTCAGGAAGCGGTCAGCCAGGCGGAGGTGTTCGACATGATCTACGAGGACGCCGTGCTGGCGAGTTCGTTCTGGGTGAACGTCGCGCTCGCCGGCCTCTCGATCCTCCTGTTCGTGTACATGGGCCGGGACGTGGAGGACCCGCGCGCGCAGCTGATCTTCGTGGCGACGATCGTCGTCCCGGTCGTCTCCCTGTCGAGTTATCTCGGCCTGGCGAGCGGGCTCACGGTGAGCGTCGTCGAGATGCCAGGCGGCGCGCTGGCAGGCGAGGAAGTGCTGTCGATGTGGGGTCGATATCTCACCTGGACGCTATCGACGCCGATGATCCTGCTGGCGCTCGGTTTGCTCGCGGGTTCGAATAGCACGAAGATATTCACCGCGATCGTCTTCGACGTCGCGATGTGCGTGACGGGCCTGGCGGCCGCGCTGACCACGTCCTCCTACGCGCTGCGGTGGGGCTGGTACGGGGTGAGTTGCACGTTCTTCGCGGTCGTGCTGTACGTGTTGCTCGTCGAGTGGCCGAAGGACGCGGCGGAGACGGGCACGGCGGAGATATTCAGCACGCTGAAGCTGCTTACGGTGATCCTCTGGTTCGGGTATCCGGTCTTCTGGGCGCTCGGGGCCGAAGGCATCGGCGTCCTCGGCGTCGCCGTCACGTCCTGGGCCTACAGCGCGCTCGACGTCGGTGCGAAGTACGTGTTCGCGTACCTGTTGCTCTCGTACGTCGCCGACGAACCGGCGTCGGTCACCGGCCTCACGGGACTCTCCGGTGGCGCAACGGCGGTCGACGACTGAACGACGGCTACCGGCCCCGACGGTGGACCTCCGGACCACACCCGATCACGGGGCCGTCACCCCCCGTTCGCTTCGATCGCGACGGCGACCTCGTTGCGCCGGAGGAACGGAAGCGTCCAGGGAGCGTCGTATCCCATCGAAAACGGGTCGCCCGAGGTTGGGATCCGTGCGTGGTCGAGCGTTTCGAGGAGGTGTCGGCGCTGGGCAGCGACGCGGCGGTCGGTTGGCCGCCAGGAGAACTGACGGACAGCGAGCGTTCGCTCCGGAACGGGACGGAGCGCGACGTTCTCGTCGGTCGGCCTCGGTGCGGTGTCGAGGTCGTACTCGGGAGGAAGATAGAACGCCATTCGGACCGCGTCCCGGTCCCGGTTCGCATCGGTTTCGACGGGCGTCGTCATCGGGACTTCCCGCCCCCGTTCTGCCACCTGAACGGGACTGGTCATCTCGACCTGCGTTCCCTGGTCCGAAACGGCGACCGGTGCCGTCATCGAGACGTTCGAACCGCCCTCGTTGGCACCGGTGATGTACCGGAACAGGCGGCGGAACGCGTCGTTCCTGGTGTCAGCCACCGTTTCGGCGACGACGGCGGGCGGGTAGCGCCGAAGTTCGACGTCGTCGACGCGGCCGACGACCGTGTACGGAACCGTTTCGGTCGTGAACCGCTGGTAGAGCGTCCAGGTGGCGGCCGCAGCGACGACTCCGCCGGCGACACCCAGCGCGACGGCTGCTGTTCGAACCATACGACTAGTTGTCGTTGTGAGAGGATAAACTGTTCTGCCGGCAGGAGAAGCCAGTTCGTCCGCATCGGTCGTCCGGAACCCGATATCGACACCCTCGACCGGACCGGCCCGTCCGGCGTCTGTCATTAGGTGGCGAATAGGCATCCTTGATAGCCGGTAACGGGCGGGCATGGCAGGATCGAAACCGGGTCGGGGGACGTCACGCAGAGCGAGCGCGACGGTCGTGGCACTTGGCATCGTCGTCACCGTCATCGTCGTCGGGGGACTGGTCGCGTTCGGTCAGGGAACGTTCGGGGGATCAGGCGACGCTCACACGACGCCAGCGCAGACGGCGGACCACGGCGGAGCGGCAGAAAGCGACGATGACTCGTCAGGCGGGGGCGAGCGACCGTTCACGCTCGACGTACAGAAGATCGAGAACTGCGGGAAGACCTGTCGTGACGTGACCGTCTCGCTCACGAACAACGGCGGGAATCCACGGGAGAACATCTCGGTCACGACGACCGTGTACGCGGGTCAGGACAGCGTCTGGCAGGGTGAGGCGTCTATCGGGACGCTCGCGTCGGACGAGTCGACGAGGCGAACCGAGCAGATAGACGTCGGGTACGTGGGCGGTGCGAAGATCGAGCGGAACGGCGGCACCGTGACCATCGAGACCGTGGTCCACTGGGACGGAGGGGAAGCGACGTACAGGGAGCAGCGACAGGTCACCTGATCACCCGGGCGTCCAGAACGGTCGTGAACCGAAATTCGAGCGTCATAGTGGTGGTTGTAACTTTGTACCGGCGCTCGACGGTACGGACCACGTCGAGCGCTGGTACGGGCTTACAACCACCACTATCAGTCGGCGGTCTCCGCGGTCGCTTCGCGGCACTCGACGTGGACGATGTCGTCGTTCTCGTCGGGGCCGCGGGCCTGACCGGGGACGATCGGTTCGCCACAGATCGCACACACCAGGGCACTGCTCGTGGCGGTCCCCGACGGACTCGCCGTCGGCTCCGTCTCCAGCGTGTCGGTCGTCACCTGGTATCCCAGTGCGAGCGCGCCGATGCCCGCGAGGGCGCCCGTGATCCGCTTGCCGCGGCGGAACAGCGCGGCGGCGGCGACAGTCAGGCCGGCGGCGGCGAGCATCCGTGCGAGGCGGTCTCGACCAGTCGCGTCCTCTTCGAGTTCCATACCTGATCGTCGGGCTACAGGGCCTTGTATCCCACCCCGACCAGGCGGCGCCGACCGTCGCGAGAACGTTCATCATCGAACATCCGATTTATGTGATCCGGGCGAGATAGGTTCCACGTGACGAGTCACCTATGCACAAACCACTGCTCGTAACGGACTTCCTGGACCGGGCCCGTCGCCACTACGGCGAGGAGGAGGCCGTCGTCGCGACGACGGGGGAACGGTTCACCTACGACGAGTTCGGCGACCGGGTCGACCGGTTCTCGGCGGTGCTACGCGACCGCGGCGTCGAGAAGGGGGATCGGGTAGCCGTGCTCGACCCCAACACCCACTACCACCTCGAGGCCGCCTACGGGTCGATGCAGCTCGGCGCGATCCACACGCCGCTCAACTACCGATTGACGTCGGAGGACTTCGCGTACATCCTCGAGGACGCTGGCGTGGACGTCATCTACGCCGACCACGCGTACGCCGAGAAGATCGAGGCGATCCGCGAGGACGTCCCGACGTCGACGTTCGTGACCAACGACACCGACGCGGTGGAGGGTGAGTGGGAGTCGTTCGACGAGGTCATCGAGGGCGTCGACCCCGACGTCGAACGGCCGGAGATGGCAGAGGACGACGTCATCACGATCAACTACACCTCGGGGACGACCGGCGACCCGAAGGGCGTGATGCGGACTCACCGGACCGAGACGCTCCACGCCTACCTGATCTCGATCCACCAGGAGATCGCCGACGACGACGTCTACCTGTGGACGCTGCCGATGTTCCACGTCAACGGCTGGGGCCACATCTACGCCATCACCGGGATGGGCGCGACCCACGTCTGTAGCCGCGGCGTCGACGCGGAGTGGATCTTCGACACCGTCGCCGCGGAGGACGTCTCCTACCTCTGTGGCGCGCCGACAGTGCTGAACAGACTGGTCGACCACTACGAGAACGAGGCCCCCGCGACGACCGGCGCCAACGACGTCCGCATCGCGACGGCCGGCAGCGCGCCGCCCGAGGCGACCATCCGCACGGTCGAGGAGGAGTTCGGCTGGTACCTCAAGCACGTCTACGGCGCCACGGAGACCGGGCCGCTCATCACCACCTCCGACGCCCGGCGTCACTTCGACGACGACAGCGCCGACCGGTTCGCGATCAAGAAACGCCAGGGCCTGGGCTATCTCGGCACGGACGTCCGGGTCGTCGACGAGGACGGCGAGGACGTCCCGCGAGACGACGCGACCATCGGTGAGGTCGTCGTCCGCGGCAACCAGGTGATGGAAGGGTACTGGAACAAGCCAGAGGAGACCGAAGAGGCGTTCTCCGCGCGTCTCGAGGGGTACTACCACACTGGCGACCTCGGGACCGTCGACGAACACGGGATGGTCGCCATCCAGGACCGAAAGAAGGACATCATCATCTCCGGCGGCGAGAACATCTCCTCGATCGAACTGGAGGACGCGCTGTTCGACCACGAGGCCGTCTCGGACGTCGCAGTCGTCCCCGCCCCGAGCGACGAGTGGGGCGAGACGCCGCAGGCGTTCGTCGTCCCCGCCGACGACGTCGACGACCCGGACGCCCTCGAGTCGGACCTGATAGAGTACACGCGCGAGGCGCTCGCGAGCTACAAGGCCGTCAGGAGCGTCACCTTCGTCGAGGCGCTCCCGACGACGGCGACGGGAAAGGTCCAGAAGTACGAACTCCGCGCCGAGCTGTGGGAGGACGAGGACCGGATGGTCGGCGAAGGCTAACAGTTTCGACCGGGAGAGAGCAGCCACAGCTCGCCGTCGAACGCGTCACCGCCAGCGCGGTATCCTTCGCGCAAAAATACGGAAGAGCGACGCCGCCTCGCTGCAGGCTCGCCGGCCGGGCTAGTCGTCGGCCGGCGGCGCCAGGTCGAGGAGGCCGCCCGTACCGCCGTCGGCGCGTTCGCCGCCCTGGGCCGTCTCGACGGTGACGAGTTCGAACGCCGCGTCCGAGGCGTCTTCGGCGACCTGTTCGTCGTCGCCACCGGCGGTCGCGTTGGCGGTCTCGTTCCCGACGCCGGTGACGTTCTCGCCGACAGTATCGTTCTCACCGCCCGTCTCGTTGCCGGCGTCCTGGTCGCCAGCGCTGGCGGCGGCCTGCGTGTCGAAGTATCCCGTCGCGAAGGCGCTGTAGACCGTATTTCCATCGATCGAGAGGGAGACGCGCCGAACGCCCGCCTCCGGTGCCGCACCGTCCGCGCCGACGGCCTCCGTCTCGTTCTCGCCCGCGCCGGTGCCACCGATTTCCTCGGTTTCGTTCCCGGCGTCGGCCTCGGTTCCAGCGACGGTGCCATCGTCACCGCCGGCACCGCCGCCGGCGGGAGTCCCGCCGTCGGAGATCTGCGAGATGCTCACGGCGCCGACGTCGGGGACGGCGTGGAAGATGCGCACGCGAGCGGTCCCGTCGCCGGGGTCGCTGACGTCGTCTTCGAGGACCTGGACCTGGAAGCCGCGGTCGGACCCGCCGGCCTCACCAGCCGGCTCCTGGCCAGGTTCCGTGTCGGCTCCGATGCCGTCGGTTTCGGTCCCGTCCGTCTCGTCGACGCCGACGGAGTCGTCTTCGGCACCGCCGAGCGCGTCCTCGGCCCCGCCAGCGCTCGTCTCCTCTATCTGGAGCGAGTAGTCTCCCGCGTCCAGTTCGAGCGTCTGCGACTGCCCGAAGGCGAGTTCCTCGACCAGCGCCTCGCCACCGGCTGGCGTGCCGCCGGCCCCGGTGCCGTCCGTCTCGTTCATGCCAGCACCGCCCGTCTCGTTCCCACCGGTCTCGTTCAGGCCGACGCCACCCGTCTCGTTCGCCCCGCCGCCGGTTTCAGTGTCACCGACCCCGTCGGTTTCGTTCCCGGCCGCGGCGGTCTCCATGCCGGCGTCTTCGGCCGGGATGGGGCCGCGGGCGACCTCCCCGAAGGCGACGACGGTGTAGGTCGTCCCCTCCTCGACTTCGACTTCGCCGTCGAACAGCACCGTCTCCTCGTCTTCGCCACCGCCGCCGAAGATGTCCTCGATGAATCCCTGGATACCGCCGGAGGCAGGGACGATCTCGACCTGATAGGTTCCCGGATCGACCTCGTTGTAACTGCTCACGTCCCGGAACCCGAGACCGCCGATTTCGGTCTCGCCGTCGCCGGCCCCACCGGCGGTCTCGTTGGTCTCGTTCTCGCCGCCCAGGCCGGTGTCGTTCCCCGCCGTCTCGTTCCCGGCACCCGCCGCGACGCCGCCGTCCTGGCTGGTCAGCCGGACGTCGACGTTCGGTGCGTCGGGAGAGAGGTGCGCGACCCGGATGGCGGCGCCCTGGTCGCCGGCCCCACCGCCTTCCTGCGCCGAGATGACCGTACTACCGAGGCTCGCGACGCCGATCGCGCCGGCTCCCTGTAGCACTCGCCGTCGTGTCACGTTGGATTCTACCATTGCAGATACTGACAGGAACTCGATCGCTTTTGTTAGTAGCATCCTCCCTGGGGAAAGCCGGAAGTACCCGCCGTCCGGCTTTTGAGTCCGGTGTTTGACTATTCAGGGTCGGCACCAGTAAATGAATGATTTCGTATAACTTTGCCAGCGAGACCGGGACGCGGAGCTAACGAGTCGCTATTTCACGGTAGGCAACTGTGAACGGCTGGCCCCCGCTCTCGCCCACGCGGCGCCGCCCAGGGACGGCGTTCACACCCCCGAACCCCCGACTTCCTGACCTCCGCTCGCCACTCCGCGCACGCACCCAGGCCAGCAAACCGGAACGGCGACGACCCGGCGGCGGACTGGCGCCGACCGTAAGCCCGGCGTACCGGCGAGACCGGTTCACTCTCCTCATCGGTCAGCGGTACCAGACGGGTTTCCACGAGGGAACTCGTCGACGGGGTGCCCGCAGTCGTGGGCAGCAATCTGCTGTCCCTCGACGGAGACGCTCCCGCCCCCAGTCGGGACGAGGGATTTTGTCGCTCGAACGACTAGTCAGTGGTGCAATGGCAACACTGTCGAGCGACGACGAAGGGAAGTTCCTCGTCGACGCCGAAGACGAACAGATCGGTATCGTCACCGAGGTCGACGCGGACGCGAACGTCGCGTACGTCGACCCCGACCCCGGCATCGGCGAGGCGTGGCTCGAGGGGTTCGGGTACGGCGACGCCGACGATGACGACATCCGCGTTCCCTTCGATGCCGTCAGCACCGTCACCGACGAGGAGATACGCGTGCCGCGAGACCTATAGCGAGCGGGGTACCGACCCTGCCGCTGGCGTCAGTCACCGACAGTCGCCTCGTCGAAAGAAGGGTGCCGTCAGCCGTGGTCCCGCCGCCGTCGGCGCCGTCGACGCTGCCCCGGGAACCAGCTACCGGTCCCGGACGTCGAAGGAAATAGTCTCACTATCCTGACGGCCTTCCCCGTCGATCACGCGGAGGGTCACGTCGGTGGGGGCGCACCGCTCGAAGGTGACGTCGAAGATCGGACCAGCGGGCTCGAAGGAACCGAGGTTCCCCCGTCGCCACTCGTACGTCTGAACGTCGCCCGTCGATGCCGAGGCGTCGAGCGTGACGGTCGACCCGTATTCCTGGTAGCGATGGTCCGCGTCCTCGGGGTCGGTCCTGATCACCGCTATCGGCCCACTTGCGGACGGCGGCACCATCGAATCGTCGGGTTCTTCGTCCGTTCCAGTGAGCGCGATGAGACTGGCCTTCCCGCCGGCCCCGCGCGCGTGTTGCACGACGTAGACCCGACCGTCGGCGACGGTCGGCGTCCTCGCGTACTGGGGTTCGATGTACCGCGTATTGGCTCGATACCCCCATCGCTCCGTCCCGTCTTCGGTGGCGAAGGCGTGGACGGCCGCGTCCCCAGTCGTCCCGGTCTCACCGGCGACGTAGACGGTGTCCCCAACGACCGTCGGGGGGCCCAGCAGTAGCGTCGAGACGTCGCGTGCCCACCGGACGGCACCGCTCCTCGCGTCCACGGCAGAGAGGGTCGACTGGATCCCTGCCTCCCAGTTGCCCCTGTAGGACGTCGCCGTCGTCACGTAGACCGCGTCGCCCGCGACCGACGGTCGGCTGAGAAGCGGCCTGCCCAGTTCGCCCGCGGGCGTCAATCGCGTCCGCCACAGGTTATCGCCGTTCGCGTCGTGTGCGACGACCACGTTCGCCCTGTCGTCGGTCTGTCGCGACCCGTAGATCCGTCCGTCGACGACCACCGCAGCCGCGCCGTCGAGACCGTTCGGAACGGGCCGTGACAGCTCGATCTCACCGTCTTCGCATCTCCAGGCGACCAGTTCGTTCTGGTCGTCCGAGTGGTAGCGAACGCCGTAGAGCAGGTCGTCTGCGACCCCGACGTACTCGTTCGACGCCGTCGCGTCTCGCCACAGGATCTCGCCGGTCTCGGGATCGAGCGCGTTGACAGCGTCGCCGTCTGGCCCGCCCTCGGCAAAGAGCGTGCCCGCAGCGAACAGCGGTGCGTCCACCCATCCCCCGTCCGTTCTGCGCCAGCTGAGTTCGCCCGTCTCCGCATCGATGGCGTGGAGACCGCCGTAGGGGGCGCGGTCCACCCCCGGGCTACTGGTCAGGTAGAGCCGACCGTCACCGACCGCCGGTGGCGAACCGACACCCCCGATGCCGGGTTCGCCCTGCTCGGCGTCGTGTCGCCATCGCTCCGTGCCCGACTCGGCGTCGAAGGCGATGACGCCACCGCGAAACGTCAGGTCGTCGTGGATGAACGGCAGGTAGACGGTCCCGTCGGCGACGATCGCCTCGTCGACGAAGACGTGATCGTCGACGCTCGCCACCCATGCCTCCGCGGCGAACGGGTCGTCCAGCGCGGCCGCGCCGTCGACCGCACCCGTGCGGCCAGGTCCGGCGCGGAACTGCGACCAACCAGTCGTCTCTGCGGTTCCGGTCGGTTCGTCGACCCCCAGCGCAGAACCACTCAAGCCGAGAGCGGCGAGCGGGAGGGCACCGAGCGATGCGAGGACCGTCCGTCGCGGAAGTTCGGGCGTCACGACTGCCCCGTCGTTCAGCGTCGGTTCGACTAACTATTACCTCTCTAAGGCCCGGACCGGCCACTTAATACCCTATTTCTGGCGACATCCGCGTCCCGTTCGAGGCCGTCAGTACCGTCACCGACGACGAGATACGCGTGCCGCGTGACCCGGAGCGAGGGGGCCGCGGCCAGAGGTAGCGACGGTCGCTCTCGGGCGACGGTCTCGTCGAAAGCGACGTGGTCACCGATCCGCCCATCGCCAGATTGTCTGGCATCTGTCCGCCCGGTACCTGGACCCGCCGCCGGAACGCGAAACCCTCAAACGGGGGCTGGTGATATGGGCGGCTACATGCAAGCAGGCGTCATCGGGGTCGTCGACGGTTCGTTCAACGTAGTCGATTCGTTCTCGGAGACGGTCGAGGAGGGCGGTCAGGAACTGCGCCGGGCGCTCGACGTCGAGCGCGTCTTCTCGCTCCCCTCCGGCGACACGGCCTTCGCGGGACGGGCGGCCCGCGAGTACCGCCGCGAACGCGAGTCGGCCCGCATCGCCGACGACGGCGTCAGCGTCGTCGCCGAACCCCAGACAGCCACTCGTCACACGCAGTTCGTGGGCGTCCCCGGTGAGTTCGTCGTCGCCGGGTCGAGCAAGGGGACGTTCGCTTTCGATCTCATCGGCCAGGACACGAACACGTCCATCGGTCGGGGCGAACTCGACCTCGACGCCTTCTTCGAGCGCCACGGGGACGCCGCGCCCTGGAAGGCAGGGTTCTCGGGGACAGAAGCGGACGGCGTCAGCGGCGTCCTCCACGGAACCGACCTCCGGGAGAGCCACGACCTCGAGGACCTGCTGGCGGGATCCAGCCTGAACCAGCTCGGGCTGACCTACACCGACGACGGCGACGAGGTCAAGGTCACGGCCGCCCGGAGCGGCTACGTCGAACTGTACCGGCCCCGCGACCTGAGCGCCGAGGAGTATCTCGCCTACCTCCAGCGGGAGATTATCCCGCACCTCTCCTGAGCGCGCGCGAGCGTTTCGCCGTCGAAGGTCGGAGCGAACGCTCGCCGGTTGGAGAACACCGATTCCGGCACTCTGTCCGTTCTCCGACCCGGTACACCGGATTCAGCCGTTTGAGCGTTGCTCCGGCGACCGCAAATCGTTCAGTCCGTATTACACATTCTGGAGACGTTATACGAGTCACCGAAATCGGGCGAGGGAGTCGGATCTATCCGTTTACAGTCAGTACTGGTGTCATGTTTACAGAATAAGACTAATAACCGAGTGACGGGATAGGCGCAGTGCTAGAGAGACAAGTGCGCGGAGAAGGACGCCTGGTAGGACATGCTGTCCTTCTCCCCCGGAGTCAATAAGCGTTGCCCAGCGAGAGTGGCGACGCGACCCCGGGCGGCGTCTCGCGTGCCGGCGTCGACGCGAACACCCCGACAGATGAGCACGCCCATGGACAACTCACACACCGACCGTGGTATCGACGTCGTCATCGACGCCTCCGCGTCTGACGACGACGAGTTCGGGACGCTGGTCCTGACCACCATCGCGGACGAGCTCGGGACCGACCCAGCTTCGTTGCCGCCGTTACGAGACAGTATCGACCCCGACGTCCTGAACAGCTTCTTCCAGGCAGGCGGTGAGTCCGCGAAGGCGCTGTCCTTCGAGTACCTCTGCTACGACGTCGTCGTCACCGACGACGGCGTCATCGAGTTGCGAACCCGAGCGTAACGACGCTGTTCTGTCGACGCTGGCACGTCACACCGCTACCCCTCCAGCGCTTCTCACCGACGCGCTCCCACCGTCGTCCATCCCCGACCACTGGCAAGTGTCTGCAGCGGAACTAACCGCCCGAAGGCATCGGCCCGATGGCGGGCCCACGACTCGACCGAGTACCGTTCACGTCGAAACGGCGACTTACCCCAAATTTCCTCACCATAACAAAACCGGCGTGACGGCATTGTCCGACAGTCATGCCAGCAGACAAGCGGTCAGACGACTCTCGGTCGCCGTCGCGCCGCTCGACCCTCCAGGCGCTCGGCACGCTCCTCGCGGCCGGCGGCGTGACGGGCGCCGTCGCCGCCCAGGAGGACGGCGGATCGTACCGGATCAGCCAGGCCGACCAGACGCTCGCCGTCGAACCCCTGACCGGCGACCGACCAGTCGAGGAACTGTACAGCTACCGGCTGCCGGACCAGTACGAGGGCGTGGGCGTCCACGACGTCGCGGGCGGCCCGTACTACGAGTCCGCCGGCACCCATAGCCTCCAGGCGGAGTCGACGACCATCACGTTCCTCTACGACGGCCCCAACGGCCTGAGCCTCGTGACCGTCCACGGCAGAGCCACGACGACGTCTGACAGTGAGTCGGCTGACGGTGAGTCGGCCGGCGATGAGTCGGCTGGCGGCGGGTCGGTGACCTGGGACGTCGCCGTCGACGCGGCGAACGCCGACTGGCTGGTCCGGGACGACCAGTACTGGGACCGCGAGACCGGCGAGCGCGCGGCCTCCAACTTCGACAACTGGGACGTCGACGGCGACCACCACCGGATCGACTGGACGTGGTCCGGCGAGGCGACCGACGGCGGCGTTCTGGGTTACCTCGACGACGCGAGCGCGCTCGTGATCGATCCCTCGTACAACGAGCAGGCAACGCTCTACGAGGAACACTACGCGGGCGACGTCACCGACTGGCAGTTCCTCAGCGGCACCGTCGACGACCCGGACCGGTTCGCGCTCGCCCTCGACGAACACCTCGGGGTCGCCGGCCCGGACGGAGACCTCTCCGGCGTCAGCGTCGACGACGAGCGGGAGGACGACGGCGACGAAGCGACAGAGACGGAGTCCACGAGGACCGACACGGAGACTGAATCCCCCGAGCGGGACACGGACGAGACCGAGGAGCCGGACGAGACCGAGGAGACCGAACAGACGGAAGAATCGGGGGAAATCGAGGAAGGCGACGACGAGGAGGACGACGAAGACGACGACGAGGGCCAGGAAACAGAAGACGAACGCGACGACGATGACGACGAGGAAGCCCAAGAACTTCTCGAGGAGAAACGCGAGCAGATCCAGGCGTTACGCGAAGAGATACAGGAGCGTCAGGCGGCGATCGCCGACGCGGCCGGCGATGGACCGGCGGAACTCCGGGAGGAAATCGCGGAACTCCGCGAGCGGATCGAGGAGATACGCGAGGAACTCGAGGACGACCGCGGGAGTTTCTTCGAGCGCGACGACCGCCCAGGTCGGGGACTCGGCCGCGGTAACGGTAACGGCAACGGTGCCGGCAGGGCCGAGCAACGGGGCCCTCCGGAGCAGGCGAACGGGAACGGGCCCGGTGGCAACGGGAACGGACCAGGGAGGGGCAGATAGCCGCGTCCGTCCCGTTCAGGCGACGTCGAGCGGCCCGTCGGCGCGGTAGAGCAGGCGCATGGGGTACCCGTCGGCGTCGGTCTGGGGCTCCGGCGGGAGCGAGTAGACGTCGCCGCTGCCCGGCCACGACGAGTACGCGAGCGCCATCGCGTCGAGGACGTCTCGCACGGCGACGTCGTGGCCGGCGACCGCCTCGGCGGCGGCCTGGACGGCCGGCGGGGCGTCCCGGTCGAGCGACGCGAGCGTCCGCATCCGCTCCGCGTACCCCCCCGCAGTGGCCGGGTCGCGTTCCAGCGGCGTGCCGGCGATGGCGCGGTAGCACAGCTCCGGGTTCGACTCCGCGATCACGTCGGGCGCGCTCGGAAACTCCCTGAGTACGTCCCGGAGCACCGCTATCTCGTCGCTCGTGGCGAACGCCCGCTCGGGGAGGGCCTCGCCCGTCTGGCGCTCGTGGACGCTGCTGGCGACGCCGTGGCGGCGCTTGCGGACCGCGTCGGGGACCGGCGGCGAGACGACGGCCGACGCCAGCGGGCCCAGCGCGCGTCGAGCGAGGCGGTCGCACTCCCGGTCCCCGTCGTCGGGGAGGCCGATCGGAACGTCGACGAGCAGCCGGTCGGCCACCTCCTGGTACCGGAGCCAGCAGTCGCCGACGCCATCGAAGACGTCGGCGTGGTCGTAGCCATCGGCGTCGAAGGCCACAGCCAGCCACTCGTCGCCGCAGTAGTGAGCGCCTACCCACGCCGCGTCGTCGGTCATCGTGTCGACGTGGCAGCCAGCGACCAAAAACCTACGGCCCCCGGCCGATCGCCAGACGGGACCGGCCGATCTGGCGGCGAATCGGCGACGGAGGGGGCCGTATTCCGGTGATATGGGGCCGTAGTGACCACCTACCTCCGTGGTACCGCCTCTCTCGGAAGGGTTATCCGTGATGCCCTCCTCGGTTGATTCGCAATGGCAGAAGGCAAGGTTGACTTCTTCAACGACACAGGCGGTTACGGTTTCATCGATACTGAGGACGCGGACGACGACGTTTTCTTCCACATGGAAGACGTGGGCGGCCCGGATCTCGAGGAAGGGACGGAAGTCGAGTTCGACATCGAGCAGGCGGACAAGGGTCCGCGTGCCACGAACCTGACTCGACTGTAAGTCGGTGATTTCCGCAGGCGTATCGGCATAGACTGATTTTCGGATTTTTCTGACCCGTCCGAGCAGTGGCTCCGCTTCGATGTCGTACTGGATATTGTTGCTACGTTGTCTCTTCGTGACGGATAGAACTACTGTGTTGATCGGTCAGAGCTACGACTGCCACTAGAGCGCTCAACAACAGCCCGAAAGCCCCCTCCCGCTCGGGTCGGAGGCCCGCGACTGCGCTCCTCGGCTTCGCCTGCGGTGCTTGTCGGGGCCACCTTCCCCGACCGGTCGGCCCCTTTCATTCCACCCACTTCGGCTGGCTCGCCAGGAGAAACGGGTGGGACTGAAAGGGGCGACTGGCTCCGGGAACCCCGGCGAAGCAAGCACCGACGCGAACGCAGTGAGCGAGGCGCGCAGAGAGCCGCGGGAGCGGAGCCAGCCGGGGCTTTCCTCTGTTTTGGGTGATTGTGGCAGTCGTAGCTCTGACTGATCAACACAGTGGTTCCACGCCGCAGTTTCTCCACTGGCCGAGACCATCCCGGAGGGCTACTCCACTGACGGTTCATAGTCCGTCGCCGAGACGTCCTCCCGCACTGCCTCGTACTGGAAGAGCACGCAGCCGGCGAGTAACAGCAGCGCACCGACCAGTGGCGGTTGCGCGAATCGAAAGATTTCCCGGGTGATAGCCGCGAGCGTCGTCGAAAGCCCTTGAGACACCGGCGCGATGGCGAGCAGCCCCTCGACGGCCGGGTAGCTGATCACGGCGGACAGGATGACCGTCCCCGCGACGAACACGCCGCGGACCCGACCGGGTTCGAGGAGATACAGCAGCGGGACGAGTGGGTAGTAGAGCAGCGAAAAGTAGAAGGGCTCTAGCGGGAGGACGAGCATGGGCGCGAGGAGCGTCGCCAGGAGGGCGACCAGACGCCCGCGGCGGGTGGAGACGTCCCACGACGCGGCGACGACCACCGGACCGAGCAGGGCGAGCGCGGTCAGCGTGAGGAGCGTCGGGTCAGTCGCGGGGAACAGCGCGGCGAGCGGGCGGCGGACCGTGACGTACATCGTCGACGGGTCCAGCCCGCCGGCGAACTCCGCAGTGTGCGATTCTCCGGCGAGCACCTCGACGAGGTACGTCTGGAACAGCGACGGGCCGAAGGCGAGAACGCCGGCGAGGAGGAGCGCGGTGCCGGTGGCGACGGCGGCCGCGACCGCGCGCCAGGCCCGACGCCGGAGGAGCCACAGCCCGACAGCGGCGGGGAACAGCTTCACCGTCGCCGCGGCGGCGAAGGCAGCGCCGGCCCGGGACTGGCTGCCGCGGTCGAGCAGGATACCACCGACGACGACGGCGAGCGCCAGCTGGAGGTTCACCTGGCCCATGACGAAGACCGAAATCGAGTGGACCGAGGCGAGGACGAACCCCGCGACGAGGACGCGGTCCAGGCGGGTGAGCGTGACGCCCGAGCGCTCGACGTACCGCACCAGCAGGATAGCGATGGCACCGGCCGACAAGAGGTTCAGCGCGGTCTGGAGGACGTACGCACCGAGGGGGCTCCCGGTGAGGGCGTGCGGGACGAACGCCAGCACCACGACGGGCTGGTAGACGAACTCGTAGCCCGGGCGACCGGGCGGTGCGGCGAAGTACGGGCTCTCGCCGGCGAGCACTCGCTCGGCGGCCAGGAAGTAGACGTCCGTCGCCAGGCCGACCTGGGCGGGGCGCAACAGCGGGACGGCGACGAGGTAGGCCAGCCCGAAAAGGATGCCCGCGGCGAGTGCGGCCCGGACGGGTCGGCGATCGGTGGTCGTGGACATCTATCCGTTGTCCTCCCGTCGATGCCGGGTTACGTCAGCCTGGCGGACCGGGGAAGCGCGGGCGAATCTGGGGCGTCAGCTATCCGACCAGCGCCAGATCGTTTCGGTCTCCTGGATGTCGGCAGACGCGGGGTCCCAGACCAGCCGGAGCGTGGCGTCGCTCAGGTCGAGATGTTCGTTGGCGCCAGTATCCACTGTCGTGGCATCGGCGTCTATCGTCATCGTCGCTCCGGCCGTGGTCTCCGATCCGATCTGGTTCTGGATCAGATTCCCGTCGAGTTCGGTCGGCGATTCAGTTCCAGAATCGTCGACCGCCACGGCGCCCTGCAGCACGAAGTAGACGTTCTGCTCCTCCAGTGTGTCGCCGCCCTCGAACACGAGTTCCAGGGCCTGCCCGTCGCCGTCGGTCGTCCGGTCGTACGTGGCGGTAATAGCGGGCTGGGGCGCCACTGCCTTCGTCTCGTCGGCCATCCCGAACACCACGTAGCCCGCCGTCGCCGCGAGTATCACGGTTATCGCGACCATCAATACGACACTGATGACCGGGCTCACGCCCCTCGTTTCCCGACGAACGCGTCCTCGCACCATCTGATTGGGCTGTTCTTGTCACGTCGCTTCATAAAGGCTGACCGAGAATCGATCCGCGACAGTGTGAGGCGTGTTATCAGGCCAGCGGCAGCAAGTCTTCCGGCGGACCGCCGGGCAGCTCGTTGCGGTCGTGGGGTTTGGTGAAATCCGGGTCGGGCCCCATCGGGACGATGCGCTTGGGGCTGACGTCCGGGTGCGTGGTGTAGTAGTGCTCCGTGATGTGGTCCATGTCGACGGTGTCGGCGACGCCCTGGGTCTGGTAGAGGTCGCGCAAGTAGGGCCAGAGGTTGTCGTACTCGCGGATCAGCTGGTGGTTGCACATGAAGTGCGTGTGGTACACCTCGTCGAAGCGAACCAGCGTGGTGAACATCGCGATATCGGCCTCGGTCAGGCGGTCGCCGGCGAGGTAGCGCTGGTCTTCGAGCACCGCGTCCCAGTGGTCGAGCGCGTCGAACAGTTCGTGGACCGCCTCGTCGTAGGCCGCCTGTGAGTTCGCGAAGCCGGTGCGATAGACGCCGTTGTTGATCGGCTGGTAGATCTCTTCGATGATGCGGTCGACGTCGTCCCGGTAGCCCTCGGGATAGAGGTCCACGTCGCGGGAGGCGACACTGTCGAACGCGGTGTCGAGCATCCGCATGATCTCCGCGGACTCGTTGTTGACGATGGTCTCTTCGTCCCTGTCCCAGAGGACCGGGACGGTGACGCGCCCGGTCATGTCGGGGTCCGCTTTCTGGTACACCTCGCGGAGGTAGTCACTCCCGTGAATGGTGTCCTCGGTGCACCCCTCCTTCTCGGGGGTGAACTGCCAGCCGTCGTCGTCGCGGTACGGGTCGACGACGTCGACGGAGATTGCCTCCTCAAGGCCCTTCAGCGCGCGCGTGACGAGCGTCCGGTGGGCCCACGGGCACGCGTAGGAGACGTAGAGGTGGTACCGGCCGGCCTCCGGCTGGAACCGGGCGTCCGGGTCGTCCTCGACGAAATCCCTGAACGACGTCGTACCCCGTTCGAACTCACCGTCCTCGTTGGTGTATTCTCCGGCGTCTGTGCGCCACTCGCCGTCGACGAGCATGTTCATGTAACTATCTAGTGGCTCCGGAGGGAAAAGGAGGGTAGTAACGTGAACTTTACCTGGGCGACGTGGACGCGCGACCGACCGGACGCGTGCGACACTGGCGCACGGGAGCGGCCCCGCTTCGAAGGGTTAATAGGCTCGCTCGGCTTCGTATTTCCCAAGAGTATCTATGTCGGACAAACCAGCCTCGATGTACCGGGAGATCGACAAGCCCGCGTACACCCGACGGGAGTACATCACGGGGATCCCCGGTTCCAAGATCGCACAGCACAAGATGGGAGACAAGGAGGCCGACGCCGAGGACTACCCGGTCCAGATCAGCCTCGTCGTCGAGGAGGAGTGTCAGCTCCGTCACGGCTCGCTCGAGGCCTCGCGCCTCTCGGCCAACCGCCACCTCATCAAGGAGTTCGGCGAGGGCAACTACAAGATGACGCTGCGAAAGTTCCCCCACCAGGTCCTGCGCGAGAACAAGCAGGCGACCGGTGCGGGTGCGGACCGTGTCTCCGACGGCATGCGCCAGGCCTTCGGGAAGATCGTCGGCACCGCCGCCCGCATCGACAAGGGCGAGCGCCTCTTCACGGCCTACTGCGAGGTCGACCAGGCCGAGGAGGTCAAGGAAGCGTTCCGCCGTGCCTACAACAAGATCACGCCCCCGTGCCGGATCAAGGTCGAACGCGGTGAGGAACTGCTAATTGCGTAAGTCAATTAGCAACTTCATCACCCCGTTCGCAGAGCGGGGAGAAGATCCGCTGATCGCATAAGCGAATCGACGGCCACGTTCTTCCGCGCCAGCCGTGGTGTGGATTCCGGTACTTCGAGTCCGTGAGTTCGATGGCTCCAGCCCTCGAATCGAGACGAAGTATTATCCCCCTCTACCTGCTTGATCCAGTGTGCCGAATTGCAAGAACTGCGAGGCGTCCGTGACGTCGGCGTACGTGCGAGTGTTCGCACCCGAGGGAATGGACCACCCGCGCGTGTGCCCGAACTGTGAAGACAAGATCCGCGAGCAGGCCGAGGTTCGGCAGAAGCGGAACTGATAGTGGTGGTTGTAATCCGTTATCGGTGATGGTCGCGACTGGGGCGACCATCCGCGGTACAAAGTTACAACCACCACTATGAGACGGCGACGCGACGGGCCCACGTTTGCGGTCGACGGCGGCGCGCGTCGCCGAATTCGCGGCGTGACGTTCTGATCGAGGTCAGGCAGAGAGCCACGCGTACGTCTGGACGGCGCCGAACAGGAGCGCGAACGCGGCGTTCTCGACGACCAGCAGTCCGTTGGCCGGTTGCGTCGCCCGCGCGACGACGGCGAGCACGCCGAACGCCGTCGTGAGCAACAGGTTGTACTTCGCGAACGCCAGCCAGCACTCCTGGTCGAGTTCGATCAGGCCGTCGCTTCCCATGGCGGCCGTTGGGGCTCGCGCGTGACAAGTGGTCGGCCTCGGTCGAACGACGTCGACGTCACTCCCCATAGGCGTGCCCGTCGCTCACCGGCGGCGCGCCCATCCCGACGACGTGGACGTCCTCGCTCGCGTCGTCGGCGTTGTGCGCCCGGTGGGCGCTGCCCGGTTCGGCGACGAAGAACTGGCCTGCCGCGACGGCGTACAGGTCCTCGGGCGTTTCGATGGACAGCGTTCCTTCGACGACGTAGAACACCTCCTCCTGCTCGTCGTGGTAGTGCAGGCCGGAGAGGGGAATCTCCTCGCCGGGTTCGACGCGGTAGGTCCGCAGGCCGATGTTGTCCATCCCCGCCGCTTCGCTGACGTACTTCATCTCCGAGGGCCGGTCCGGTTCCGGTTCGAGCTCGGCCGGGTCGACGACGTGGTATCCCATGGACGACGTGTCGTTTGGTGGAACTGTAAGTGTAGGTCTGAACGAGGGGAGTAGACGGGACTGATCACGTGAAGGGGATCTCGCCGTCGTTCCGAGCCCACAGTGATACCGCAAACACCTCGAAAGCCCTCAGCGGGTTCTCTGGAGTGGACACCGGAACCAACAACAAAGGAAAGCCCTCGGCACGCTCGCGGTCGCTCAGCGGGATACCCTCACGTCCGTTCGGGTATGGCCCGCTGAGCGACTGCCTTCCAGCGCGAGCGTACCTCGCCCTTTCATTCCTCCAGGCACAGCCGTCGCTCGCGCCATGAAGGCGCTCGCGATTGCGTCCGCCAAACCTCCCCGGTCGCGCCTTGCTCACGGCTGGCGCCGTTCGCAGTGAGGTGGCGCTGACGCGCCACCCTCGCGGCGCGACACGCTTACTTCAGCAACCGCGCGGCGGTCGGCCGGGAGCGCGTTTCATCGCGCGACCAGGGGAAGGGCAGGGGTGCAGTGCTGTGCGGGCCTCGGAGGACTGAAATGCTCTGTAGGAGCGCTAGTTCGCCAGTCTCGTGAGTCGATTATTGATGGGCTCGAACAACAGTATCCAGCGATGATACACCGATCATCTGTAACAAAGTAGGCGAAAAGTGAGGGTTCCTGACGGTAAACTGCTGAGCTATTCTTAGCGGACGATCTCGTCTACCACAGACCCACTCAAGCGATCCTACAGAGCAGACTGAAAGGGCGAGGCGGGCTCCGGGAACCCGGGCGCCGCTAGCACCGCAGCGGAGCGAGGAGCGCAGCAAGCCCCGGGACCGGAGCCAGCCGAGGGCTTTCTAGTTGTTGCTACCATCAGTATCGGTTGCTAACGAACGGACCGAAACTGTTCCGTCATCACTCCATCCTCCACCGGTCGAAACCACTCACAGAACAGCGTCAGTTCCTAGCGCCAGTTTAAGGTCGAAAGCGACGAACCACCGAGTATGCTCAGGCTCGCCGTGGCGACGCAGGAGGAAACCTACGAGCGAATGGGCGAGCCACTCGCCGACAGGGGAATCGAGGTCGTCCCGGTCCAGCCGTCGGAGCGGACGGTCGACATCACGGACGCGCCGTTCCCCGACGTCGACGTCGGGTTCGTCTTCCCGCCGCGAATCATGGAGGGTGGCGTCGCGGACGCGCTGCTCTCGGTTCCGTGGGTCAACGACCGCGAGGCGGTGCTGCGGTCGCGGAACAAGGCCGACGTGCTCGCCCGGCTGTCGGCGGCGGACGTGCCGGTGCCCAAGACGGTAATGGCGTCGAATCCCGTCGGCGAGGGGGAGTTAACCGAGGTCTACCGGCGCTTCGACGAGCCGGTCGTGGTCAAGCCCAACTCGACGACGCGGGGGACGGGCATCGCCAAGGCCCACGACCTCGACTCGTTCCTCGGCGTCGTCGACTACCTCGACCTGGTCCACGACTACCGCGCCACGGCGGACCGGTCGTTCTTGATCCAGGAGTTCCTCCCCGACGCCCGGGACGTCCGGGCGATGGTCGTCGACGGCGAGGTGGTCGGCGCGGTGGAGCGTCGCTTGCCCGAGGAGTCCGTCGCCGACGGCCAGTGGAAGCACAACGTCCACCGCGGCGCCGCGGCCGAGGGCATCTCCCTCGACGGCGAGTTGCGCGAGCTGGCCGAGCAGACGGCGGCGGTGCTGGATATCGACTACCTCGGCGTCGACCTGCTCGTCACCGACGAGCGCGCCGTGGTCAACGAGACGAACGCCCGGCCGACCATCGACGCGGCGACGAAGTACGAGGACGGGTTCTGGGACACGCTGGCCGGACTGGTTCGGGCGACGGCAGAGCCGTCGTAGCGGAAGGAACGTACAGGTCTGCGATGCCGACCATATCGTTTTAGTTCGCGTTTGCGCTCTGTTCCAACAGATAACTCCGAAAACATATACCGAGAGGTGAGCCTCACTTGCCCTAATGCGACTTCCCTCCCCCCGTTTCGCCATCGTCTGTACTCTGGCAAGTCTGGTGCTCGTTGCCGGTTGCTCGGCGCCGTTCTCTGACGACGAGACGCAGATACTGATCGAAAACGAGCGTGAGTCAGTCTATCAGGTGACTGCCTTCCAAGGTGCACACGAGAGTCAAAATGAACTCACGTTCGATGTCATCACCCAGGACGGAGAACGACGGCACATGGGCTACACCGAGTTACAAGACCGAGCGAACTACACCAACGTCACCCTCAGTGAGGCGGAGCGCTCGGTACGAGTGCCGACGATAGCAGACGAGAACAGCACACAGTTCGTGGACGACTGGAACGACAGTCAGACGACCGTCTATGTCGTCGAAACGTACGAGAACGAGCTAGTGGACATCCATGTAATGCAGTGCGCTCGAAATATGGCTCTCAAGTTCACAGCCGATTCGAACGGGTCATTCACCACCGTCTCGCGCTGCGCTAAGAGCGTTCATTGACTATTGTTCAGTGCGTAACCGGTGACCGTTGCGCGCGTTCCGTTTGTAGAATGTTCGAAAGCTAGGAACGACAAATTTGTCGAAGCTGTCAGAACGTATGCCGACGACTCACCGCTCCCGCCACGCCGCCGCCAGGAAGAGAAAGCCGAAGATGCCGGCGAGGGCGGCGAACCACGCTCGGAGCCCCGTGGGAACGGCGTCGAGTGTCCAGAGCGCGGCCCCGACGCCGAACGTTCCAAGCCCGAAGACCACTAGCACGGCCGCCACGGTCGGGTTGGTGTCGCGCTCGCGCTCCGGGGCCGGGACGTCGATGGCATCCTCGAACACCGGCGCTGCGGCCTCGGCGACCCGGGGCGGCACCGACAGGAGTCGCGGCCGTGGCCCGCGGCTGCCCCTGGCGTAGGACGGCCACAGGACCACGACCGGGCTGACGCGAAACTGGCGCAGGTTCGTCCAGCCGTCGAGGTCGACGGTCCGCGTCGCGCTCCGCTCGGCCCAGTGGTTCGGCCGGATAGTGAGCGTCCGGGCGTCGGGGTCGATCCGGCCCGCGCTGAGGAAGAGGCTCATCCCCAGGCTCCCGACCAGTCCGCCGACGGCGAGCAGGAGCGCCGGGCCCATTCCGGTCGCCCAGGCCGTGATAACGTGAGCAGCCGCGCCGAGGACGGCGGCCACCACCACGCCAGCTCTGGAGAGCGAAGCGGGCCACGACGACACCGCGATCCCCTGCCGTTGCTCCGGGTCGGTCAACAGCGGCCAGAGGTAGAGGAGCGACATCGGTCCGCCGACCAGCGCGAGCAGGGCGACCACCGCGAGCGTGGCCGGGTCGTCGAGCAGCGACCCGACGATGAAGGGCAGGAAAACGACGAGCGCAGTGGCGATGAGGAGACCCAGGCCGAAGAACGACCCGAGGAAGACGTAGGCGAACAGTCGCGCGCCGCGGCTTACCTCGAACGAGCGGTCCCACTCGATTGATTCCATCACTGCCGCTTCGAAAGCAACTGGCAAGAAACTACGCGGTACGGCAGGTGGCGTCGCGCGAACCCGGACCGCTCACTCGCTGGGCAACAGCTCGACCGCGTCCGCCTCGAAGTCCTCGACGAAGGCGCCCTGGCCGCCGACGCTGAAGGTGCCCTCGTCGGTCTCGACGAAGAGGGTGTTCTCGACGGGGAAGTCGTTGGTCGCGGGTTCGATGAGTCCCTGCCGGACCTCCACGACCTGGCCCTCCAGTTCCGCGACGTCCAGGTCGTCGCTGACCGACCGGCCCGTGACGCGGGCGCGGACCTCGTCGTTGGCCCGGAGGTGCAGCGTCGCCTCCAGCACCGCGTGGCGGAAGTCCTGGAACGTGGCGGGGAGGCCGGTCGGGTCGGCGGTGTACACCTCCGTCGACATCGGGAGGTAGTTGCCCAGGAAGGAGCCGACGATGACCGGGCCGAGTTGTGCCTGGGCGAAGACGATGGCCTGGGCGGTGCTGTCGGACCGGGAGAGCATCTCGCCGGGGGCGACGATGCCCGCCTGCTGGTCGACGGTGAGCATCGTCGGCATCGGCTGCTCCCAGGCGCGGGCGACCGACGCCAGCCCGTCGAGTTCCAGGTCCGCCGCCGGGTCGACGTCGGTGACGATCAGCACGACCAGCACGCCCCGGTCGACGGCGGCGCGCAACTCGTCTGCCACCTCGTCGAGCAGCCGGTAGGGGATGGCCAGCGTCACCTCCACCTCGGCGCGGTCGACCAGTTCCGCGACGCGCTTGAGCACGGTGACGCGGGATTTGACCACCTCGAAGCTCTCCGACCGCGGCGCCGTCCGTGAGAAGCGCGACTCCAGGGCCGGCCGCATCTCCTGGAGGTCCCCCGTCAGCGCCTCGACGACGTCCTCGGGCTGGTTGGCCCGAATCGTCGTCGGCACGGCGTGGTCGTTGACCTCGACGAATCCCCGGTCTTCGAGCGTCTCGGCGATGCTGTAGACGTACCGCTTGGACACCCCCGCGTCGTCGGCGATGGTGCTCGCCTTCGCCTCCCCCAGTTCCAGTATCGTGAGATACGTGTCCACTTCCTTGTCCGAGAACCCGAACCGCTGGAGCAGGTCCTCGAGCGACGCGTCGTCCATGGCGAGTAGTTGTACGAGGTGGCTACTTACATGCCCCGGTGGATTCGCTAGGAGCATCGGTTGGTACCATCGAAACGGACACCACAGCCGAGAACAACCAGAAAGCCCCCTCCCGCTCGGTGGCTGCGAACCGCGCTGCGCTCCTCGCTTCGCTCCGGTGCTTGCGGGTTCTCGCTCACCGAGCGGTCGGCCCCTTTCATTCCCGCCCGATAGAGTCACAATCAGGTAGAATCACGGCGGCCGGTTCCCCGCCGACCGGGCTCGTTACTCACTCCGCGAGCCGGACGACGACGGCGTCGGAAACGCGGAGGGAGTCGCCCTCCGCGACGTCGGTTTCGGAGAGCAGGTCCCGCTGGTCCACCGCAACGGCGGGTTCGACCGTCGCGGGCTCGTCGCCGAAGTTCAGGACGACAACGAGTCGCTCGTCGTCGCTGGCGCGCTCGTAGGCGACGACGCGGTCGGGGTCGCCGGACGCTATGTCGACGTCGACCGGTTCGACACCGTCGGCGCGGAGCGCGGGGTGGTCGTCGCGGAGCGAAACGAGGCGGCGGTGGAAGTCGGTCAGTTCCTGGTCGCCGTCGTACCACTTCATGGTGCCGCGGGAGTCCTCGACGCCGCGTTCCTGGCCGTAGTAGATCATCGGGACGCCGGGGAGGGTGAACGTCGCGGCGGCCGCGGCGGGAAGCGCCGCTCTGCCGCACTCGTCGAGGTAGCGGTCCTCGTCGTGGTTCTCGACGTAGCGCATGTGGACCGCCTCGTCGGGGTAACCGTGGCGCTGGGTATCGGTCAGCGCGTCGAAGATGGCGTCGGCCGATTCCTCGCCGCTGCCGATGTCGCGCAGGGCGAAGTAGAGGTCGGCGTCGTAGTGGACGTCGAACTCGTTCTCGTGGAAGGCAGCGTCGCGCTTGGGGACCGTCTCGTCCAGCAGGAGGAAGTCGCTATCCTCGGCCTTCACGCGCTCGCGGACCTCCTTCCAGAAGCCGTGCGGGACGCCCCAGGCGACGTCGCAGCGGAAGCCGTCGACGACGGGCGCCCACTCGGCGACCACGTCGAGCATCCACTCGCGGACGGCCAGCGAGTCGAAGTTCACGTTGGGAATCCTGGTCCAGGTGAAGTAGTGGCCCGGCGCGTCGTCACCCGCCCAGTCAACGTCGCTGGTGTCCTGTTCGGCCGGGATGCGCTCGTAGTGGTCGGCGTACTCGGGGACGCCGGCGCGGTGGAGCTGGAAGGCCGGGTGGTCCCGCGAGGTGTGGTTGATCACCAGGTCGAAGACGACGCGGATGCCGGCCTCGTGCAGGCGGTCGACGAGGGATTCGAACGCGGCGCGGGTCCCCAGGTCGTCGGCCGTGTCGAACATATCCGTGATGTGGTAGCCGTGGCGGGTGGGGCTCTCCAGGACCGGCGTCAGCCACACGACGTCGATACCGAGGTGTTCGAGGTACGGGACGCGGCGCTCGATCTCCTCGAAGGTGGTGTCGACTGTCTCGCCGGCGAACTCGCGGACGAATATCTCGTACATCGACGCGTCCCGGAGCCACGCCGGCGGGTCGGCGGGCCGGTCGAAGGCGACGGCACCGTCTGGAGCGACGGAAAGTTCGAGCGTGTCGGCGACGCTGTGGCGTTCGGCGACAGCGACGGCATGAACCCGGGCGAGGTCCGGCAACGCGTCGACGAGGACTCGCAGTTCGTCGCCGTCGACGACGACGTCGTCCTCGTTCAGGTTGTCCCGATCGTCGAGGTGGAACTCGACGTCGGGGTCGCTCCCGTCCGGGGCGGCTGTCGCGGTGGCAGACACCACCACGTCGTCGCCGTCGCGTCGCCCGTCGAGTCGGACTCTCGGTCGGCCCGACCCCTCGACGGTCACCTCGGAACTGGCGAACGGGTCGAACGCGTCGTCGAAGGCGAAGAGGCCCTCGTGGTCCCCAGGGGGGAGTTCGACGCCGAGGACCCACGCGCCGTCTTCGAACTCCGCTCGGTCGACGCCCATCGTGAAGTCGTTGAACTGGCCGATGACGCTCGCCGTCTCGGCGGCGGAGACGTCCCCGTCGACGTCGGCCGGGTCCACGCGGAACCGGGCGGGTTTCCGGGGGTCCGGGAACGCGCGGACCGTCTGGTCGTGGGTCCCGTCCGGCGCGTCGAGTTCGAGGCGATAGGTGCCAGGAACGTCGGGCGCCAGGTGGACGACGGCGCCGTCGCCGACGGTCGCGTCGCTGTCGGCGGGCGCGTCGCGAAGTCGCCAGGCGAACGAGGCGTCCGGATCCGGTGCGCGCGGGGCGAGTGCCACCGACTCGCCGACGTGGACGAACCGGGGTGGGCCTGGGTGGTGCATACCCGCACGGAGCGCCGGGCGTCGCTTGGCTGTTACGGTCTCGGAAAATTTGTGAAATAGAATTACACCAAAGTTATTACACGGCCGTCCGGATAGGGAGGCAATGAACCTACGGGACGCGCTGAACGACTACAAGCGCCATCAGGGAGCCGACTCCCGGTTCCCCGGCGAACGACGCACGACGGCCGGGCTGTTCTCCGGCCGCGGCGGGCGGCTCGTCCACGTCGACGCGGACGGCGCCGTCCGGGACTTCAGCTACCCGCTCGTCGGGTTGACCGGCGTCGCCCGCTCCCGCTTCGGCGTCAGGCCCGCCGGCGAATCCACCGCTGAGACGACGTGGTTCGACGCCGCCGCGAGCGAGCAGCGCTACCACGGCGACACAACGCTGGTCGTCACCGACCACGAGACGCCCTTCGGCACCGTCACCCAGTACGACCTGACGCTCGACGACCGCCACGTCACGCACGTCGACGCCAGCGCGGCGTCGGAACCGCTCGACGTCGTCGCCTGCGTCGGCTTCGCGCCGGACGGCCGCGAGGACCGCGTCGCCCAGCTCCACCACGGCGACGCCGTGGAGGTGTACCACGCCGACGAGACGGACTACCTCGCCAGCGCGACGGGGTTCGAGACGGTCCGTGGCGACGCGTTCGAGGGGTTCGAGTCACTGCTCGACGACGAGGCCACCGACTACCCGCGTGAGGGGCCGGAGAACCCATACGACGAGGACCTGCTCAGCGGCGACGTCATCGGGGTCGCGCCAGTCGAGGACGGCACCGCCACGGTTGCGACGCTGCTCACGACGCGGAGCGAATCGTCCCGCAGCGACGCCCTCGACCGGGTTCGGGCGGCGGCTGCCGAGTACGACCGGGACGCTCTCGAACGCGTGGCGAGCGCCCAGGTCGGCGTGACCGTCGCCGACGACCTCCCCCACGCCGACGCCGTCGCGACCGACCTCCGGGTCGTCTCGCTGCTCACCGGCGCGAGCGGTCTCCGCATCGCCGCGCCGGACTTCGACCCCTTCTACGCCTACTCCGGCGGCTACGGCTACTCCTGGTTCCGCGATGACTCGGAGATCTCGCGGTTCCTGCTGGAGGCCGACGAACACTTCGACCTGGGCATCGACGACTGGCACGACCGGAGCGCCGCGGCCTACCGCGACACCCAGCTCGAGGACGGCTCCTGGCCCCACCGCGTCTGGGCATTCGACGGCTCGCTGGCGCCGGGGTGGGCCAACGGCCGGCTGGAAGCGGGCGACGACGTCAACTACCAGGCCGACCAGACGGGCAGCGTCGCGGCGTTCCTCGCCCGCGCCGGGGGCGACGACCGCGAGTTGCTGGGGCGGGCCCTCGACGCCCTCGACGCGTCGCTGGCCGACGACGGCCGGCCAGTCACCTGCCAGAACGCCTGGGAGGACATGGTCGGCCGGTTCACCCACACCGCCGCGACGTTCCTGGAGGCCTACGCGACGCTCGCCGCCACCGACGTCGACGGCGTCAGCGGCCGGGCCGCCGGGCGCGCCGACGAGGTGTACGAGGCGCTGGACGACCTGTGGGTTCCTGAGAAGGGGATGTACGCCCTCAGGGAATACGGCCCCGAGAGTGACGAGAGCGGGCTGGACGCGCGGGTCGACTCCGGGACGCTCGCGCTGGCCAACGCCCACCGCGCTTACGCTGAGGTGGATGACGTCGACGACCAGCGAGTGGACAGGCTCGTCTCCCACGTCGAGGGCGTGGTCGAGTCGCTGTATCACGAGACCGACGACGTCGCCGGCCTGGTCCGGTACGAGGGCGACGGCTGGCGCCAACGGGACCAGGGTCGCGAGAAGATCTGGACGGTCTCGACCGCGTGGGGCGCCCACGCCGCAGCGACGACCGCCGCGCTGCTCGCGGACCGCGACGACGAGCGGGCAGAGGAAATAGCGGGGACGGCTCGCGACCTGCTGGCGCTCGTGCTTCCGGGCGGGGCGCTCTGTGAGCCGACGGGCTACCTGCCCGAGCAGGTGTTCGACGACGGCACCCCCGACAGCGCCACGCCGCTGGGGTGGCCCCACGCGCTCCGGCTGGCGACGGTGGCGCTGATGGACGAGTACGACCTGCTCGAACCAGAGGCAGTGGCGGCCGACGACTAGCTTCGGTCGCGCCTCGTCGTCTAACGAAACAAGAAGGGGTACGAACGAAGTACCTGTCCAGCGACAGAAGACGCTTCATCGCGTGAACAAGCACGACGGAGTGACCACTATGCTCGGAGTACGGCTTTGTACGTTCCAGACGAACGTATCGAATTGCCTCTCACGGAAAACGCGAGGAAGGAGGGCCGCGCGGAGAGGCGGAGCCACCCATGGTATCAGCGCAAACACAGCGAGAGATGGAGGAGTATCTGGGACAGGTCCCCGACTGGATGGGGATCGTCGCAGAACCGGCCGGCGACCACAGCTGGGGGATCTTTCGGGACCTTCTCCTCGGCGACACCGAACTCACTGGCCGGGAGAAAGCACTCGTGGGAGTCGGCGCAGCAGCCGTCCTGAAGTGTCCCTACTGCACCTACTTCCACAAGGAAGAAGCACGGCTGGCGGAGGTGAGTGACGACGAGATCAAAGAGGCGGTGAACGTCGCCGGGTCGACGTCGTACTTCTCGACAATGCTCCACGGCAACGAGGTCGACCACGACGACTTCGTCAGGGAGACCGACGAGATCGTCGCGCACATCAGGGGCCAGGCGTCGACGCCAGCGGACGACTAACGACTCCCCTTTTTCGTGATGTCTACCGATCGGTTCCCATCCCTGATCGAGGAGCGCCTCAGGCAGCCGCGACCGCGTCTCGCTCTTCTTCCTCCTCCTCGAACAGCAACGAGTCGCCGGTCTCGGCGTCGAAGACGTGCACGGCCGCCTCGTCGAACGCGACCGTCACGGTGTCGCCCCACGAGGGTTCGACGTCCGACGCGACGCGGGCGACGAACTCCTCGGTGCCGAGGTCCAGGTAGAGGTAGTTGTCGCTGCCGATGGGTTCGACGACCTCGACGACGGCCTCGTTCGTGTTGTCGCCTGCCTCGCCAGTCCCGACGGTGACGTTCTCGGGTCGGACGCCGAGCCTGACGGACTGGGCGCCGCTGTCGGCGATCCGTCGGGCTCGCTCGCCGCGGAGCGTGTAGGAGAAGTCGTCGCCGGTGAGCGTCACGGCGTCGCCGTCACTCGCGACGGAGACGTCGAGGTTCATGAAGTTCATCGCGGGGGAGCCGACGAAGCCGCCGACGAACTCGTTGCGTGGGTTCTCGTAGACGTCTTTCGGCCGGCCGGTCTGCTGGAGCTGTCCGTCGTCGAGGATGGCCAGCCGGTCGCCCATCGTCATCGCCTCCTCCTGGTCGTGGGTGACGTAGATGGCGGTGATGTCCAGTTCCTCCTGCAGGCGCTGGATCTCGGTCCGCATCGACGTCCGGAGCTTCGCGTCGAGGTTCGAGAGGGGTTCGTCGAAGAGGAAGACGTCGGGTTCGCGGACGATGGCGCGCCCGAGGGCGACGCGCTGTTTCTGCCCGCCGGAGAGTTCGCTGGGCTTGTCGTCGAGCAGGTCCGCGATGCCCATCATCTCGGCCGTCTCTTCGACCTTCGCCTGGCGCTCGTCCTTCGAGAGGTCCGTGCTCATCCGGAGGCCGAAGGCCATGTTCTGATGGACGGTCTTGTGGGGGTAGAGCGCGTAGTTCTGGAACACCATCGCGACGTCGCGCTTGCGCGCGTGGACGTCCGTCACGTCCTCGCCGTCGATAGCGATGCGACCGGATGTGGGTTGTTCCAGACCGGCGAGCATCCGCAGCGTCGTCGACTTCCCACAGCCCGAGGGGCCGACGACGGTGACGAACTCGCCGTCGGCCACGTCCAGCGAGACGTCGTCGACGGCGAGGATACGCCCGCTGTCGAACTCCTTCGTGAGGTGGTCGAGCGTGACTGTTGCCATGTGGTCGAGTGTCGGTCTAGCCCACCATAGGTCTTTCTCAAATCTCGTAATTTGTGATGTACAATTTCGTAGCACTTTTTACGCCGGGGCGTGTGGTACCGAGTGGCGGTCCGGATGCGCTGCCAGGTCCACCCCGTCACTTTTCGGTCGGAGAGCGCCGCTGCACCCGGGAAATGTGATGAACGTTCGTGAGTTATCCGAATGATTTAAGTCGTGAACGACTATTTCATCCAATATCCACACATGGACCGCAGAACCGTCCTCGAGCAGATCAGCGCCGCGACGGCGTTCGGCGCGCTCGCGGGTTGCGTCGGCGTACAGGAACAGGACACCGAGACCGCTACGAACGACGGCGGCGGTGACGGCAGCAGTGACGGCAGCGCGGACCAGGACACCGAGACGGCCGGTCCCGCGGGCGAGGCCACGGCGTGGTACTCGCTCCCGGAGCCGGAACTCCCCGGCCGCGAGAAGGCCATCGAGACGTTCACCAGCGAGAGCCGGCACACGGTCGAGGGGTCAGACATCTCCGACCTCGAACAGAAGACGACCAGCGCCGTCCCGGCCGGCCAGGGGCCGCAGGTGTTCGACTGGGCCCACGACTGGGTCGGCGACTACTACCAGCGCGGCTTCCTCACCGACCAGAGCGACGAACTGACCGTCGACCTGGACGTCTTCACCGACGCGGCGGCCGACGCCGTCCAGTACGAGGGCAACGTCGTCGGCCTCCCGTACTCGGCCGAGACGGTGACGCTCGTCTACAACACGGACGTCGTCGACGAAGCCCCCGAGTCGGTCTCGGACATGGTCGCGGTCATGGACTCGTACCACGACCCCGACGCCGGCCAGTACGGCCTGAGCTACCCGTTCGACCCGTACTTCACGAGCGCGTTCCTCCAGGGCTTCGGCGGCTACTACTTCGACCCGACGGCCGACCCACAGCTGGGCGTCGACCTCGACGAGACCATCCAGGGCCTCGAGTTCGCCCTGGAGAACCTCACGCCGTACATGCCCAACGACCCGACGTACGAGCCCCAGGCCGCCGCGTTCGCGGAGGGCAACGCCGCCTTCGCGATCAACGGCCCGTGGTACCTCGCGACGCTCAACGACAAGGGCGTCAACTACGAGGTGACGTCGCTGCCGGCCGTCGACGGCGGCGAACTCCGCCCGTACACCGGCATCTCGATGTGGTACTTCGCGGACGCGATGAGCGACGGCGGCGCCGACGCCACCGCCGGCCGCGAGTTCGTCGAGTGGTACGCCACCAACGAGGAGATACACCTCCAGAACGCCGAGGAACACGGCGCCATCCCCGTGCTCGACAGCCTCGTCGGCAGCGACGACCTGCCCGAGAACGTCCAGGCGTACTCCGAGACGGTCGGGCAGGGCATCCCGATGCCGACAGACCCGAAGATGAACAAGGTGTGGGGCCCGATGGAGACGGCGCTCATCGACGCGTTCAACGGTGACGCCACGGCCGAGGAGGCGCTGACCACGGCCGCAACCAATATCCGCGAGAACTGGGAGTAAGGAACACCAATGAGCACGGCATCACGCGTCGCTCGCCGCGTCGAGGCAGTGCCGTTCCTCGACAAGCGTGACCTGGGACTCCTGTTCGTCCTGCCGGGGCTGTTCGTCTTCTCGGCGTTCATGCTGTTCCCGGTGCTGTACCTGCTCGGGATCTCGTTTACCGACGCCGCACCGGCGAACCTCTACGCCGGCGAGGGCGCGTTCTCGGTGCTGACCTTCGGTGAGGCGACGTTCGTCGGCCTCGCGAACTACGTCGACGTCCTCACCGACCCGCAGTTCTGGAACTCGTTCGGCGTCACCTGGCTGTTCGTGGCCACGAGCGTGACGCTGAAGCTGCTCCTGAGCATCGGCGTCGCGCTCGTCGTCACCAACGACCGCGTCAGGGGCAAGCGCCTGATGCGCTCGTTCATCATCCTCCCGATGGGCCTGCCCGCCATCTTCACCATCACGGTGTGGCGCGGCATCTTCAGTTCGGCCGACTTCGGGCTCGTCAACCAGCTCCTGTCCACGGTCGGCGCCAGTTCGGTCGCCTGGCTCTCCGGGCGCTGGACCGCCTTCGTCGCGTACAACATCACCGAGATGTGGCTCGCGTACCCGTTCATGGTCATCATCACCGTGAGCGCGCTCCAGGACGTCCCGGAGGAACTCCACGAGGCCGCCGTCGTCGACGGCGCCGGCGCGTTCGCGCGGCTGCTCCACGTGACGCTGCCGTCCATCAAGCGGCCCGTGCTGTTCGCGACCATCCTCACGTCGGCCGCCTCGTTCCAGCAGTTCCTGATCCCCTTCGTGTTCAACCAGGGCGGTCCGGCGCGGGCCAACGAACTGCTGATCGTCTACGGCTACCGCGAGGCGTTCCAGTTCTCCGAGTACGGCCGCGGCGCCGCCATCAGCATCGTGGCGGTCGTCTTCATCGGCGCGTTCATGTGGCTGAACGTCAAGCGCGGCAAACTCGCCGACGGGGTGAGTGACGAATGAGCTTCGTCGGCGCGATCGTCGGCAAGGTCGCCGAGGACGCGAGGCGCGTCGCGTACGCGCCCGTCGAGAGCGGCCGGGCCGCCGTCTACACCGCACGACAGGTCCGGGACGGCGAGGTTCCGGCCACCGAGCCGCTGAAGACCGTCGGCGCGACGCTGGGCGCGCTCCTGCTCGTCTCGGCGCTCATGTTCCCCATCTACTGGATCCTCCAGGCCGCGCTGTCTGGGTCGGGCGCGTCGCTGTACACCTCCGGCGGCATCTCACTGTTCCCCGAGGATCCGACCCTCCAGCCGTTCGTCTGGGTCGTCGGCGACCTGATACTGCCGGCCTACAGCGTCACGGTCGACGTCCCGCTGACGGACCTGGCCGTGGTGTTCGACACGCCCCAGCTCACCGTGCTCGACGCCTCCGCACACGGCGTCGAGAACCCGTCGGACTTCAAGCAGTTCCTGTGGAACAGCCTCACCGTCGCCATTCCGACGGTCATCATCTCGATGTGCCTGATCGTCCCGGCATCCTACGCGCTCTCGCGCCGGGAGTTCATCTTCCGCCGGAAGATCCTGTTCGTCTACGTGCTGATGACGCAGGTCGGCGGCGGCCTCGGCATCGCCCTGCTGATCGGCCTCTACGCCGTCTACGTCCAGCTGGGATTCAACGACAGCAAACTCGCGCTGTCGGTGTACTACGCCGCGACGGCCGTCCCGTTCAACACCTGGCTGCTGAAGACCTACATGGACGGTATCCCCGTCTCCTACGAGGAGGCCGCCGTCGTCGACGGCGCGCCGCCGTGGCGGGTCGTCACCGAGGTGATCCTCCCGCTGTCGGCCGCCGGGCTGGCGACGGTGTTCATCTTCACCTTCCTCACCGGCTGGACGGAGTTCGTCGTCGCCCAGACGCTGCTGGGGACGGATAACTACACGCTGCCCGTCGGGCTGTTCGGGCTCGTCTCGGAGTACTCTATCCCGTGGGCGCGCTTCTCCGCGTTCGCGCTCACCTTCGCGACGCCCATCATGCTGGTGTACCTCTTCGCCCAGCGCTACATCGAGGGCGGCCTCTCCTTCTCCGGGATGGAAGGCTGATCTTCCGTCGCTTTTCGTCGCTTTCTGGGTGATCTGGTAGTGTTCTGCGTGCGTGGTTCTGGGGAGTTAGCGCTGGGTGTACCGGTGACAGCAACCACGAAGAAAGCCCTCGGCGCGCTCTCTGGAGTGGACACCGGAACCAACAACAAAGGAAAGCCCTCGGCACGCTCGCAGTCGCTCAGCGGGATACCCTCACGTCCGTTCGGGTAGTGCCCGCTGAGCGACTGCCTTCCAGCGCGAGCGCACCTCGCCCTTTCATCCTGCCAGGCCAGCACAGCACCGCAGCCCTGCCCTCCCCCTGGTCGCGCGACCCTCACCTTCGTTCGGGCACGCGCTCCCGGCCGAGCGGTTGCAGTCAGTCAGGAAGCGTGATTCACTCCGGGCGGCGCAAATCCCGGGAGAGGAGCCACGCGCGAGCGGCTCCACGCCGCTGATCACTCGTCGGAGCCGTCCAGCGTCTCCGAGTCGTCATCCGGCCCCTCTTCGCTCTCGTCGACCGTCGACTCGTCTGGCGAGATCAGCACGCGAGCGACGCGCGCGCCGTCCACCGCATCGACGTCGAGGTGGTGGCCGTCGGCGGTGACGCGGTCGCCGACCTCGGGGGCGCGGCCGAGGCGGTCGAGGACGAGGCCGCCGATGGTGCCGAACTCCTCGGTCTCGAAGGCCGTCTCCAGTTCGTCGTTCACGTCCGAGACGGCGACGCCGCCGTCGACGGCGTACGTGCCGTCGCCGTTCCCCTCGATCGACGGTTCGCGCGCGTCCACGTCGAACTGGTCCCTGATGTCGCCGACGACGACCTCGACGAGGTCCTCGACGGTGACGATACCCTCGAAGGAGCCCCACTCGTCGATGACGGCGGCCATCTGGCTCTGCTCGTCCTGGAACTGGCGGAGGAGCTGGTCGACCTGGCCAGTCTCGGGGATGACGGGCAGGTCGCGCACCAGGTCCGCCGCGGTGGCGGTAGGCTCGCCGTCGCTGGACTCGGTGACGCGGATGAGGTCCTTGACGTCGACGAACCCGACGACCTGGTCGCCGTCGTCTGCGTCGAGGACCGGGTAGCGCGTGTGGCCCTCCTCGACGACGAGCGCACGGAGGTCGGCGACGGTGGCGTCGGCGGACGCGCTCACGACGTCGGGACGGGGGACCATGACCTCCCGGACGCTGATGTCGTCGAGGTCGAAGACCTGCTCGATCATCTCGACCTCGCGCCTGTCGACGTGGCCCTCGGTGCCCGAGCGAGTCAGTATCATCAGGATCTCCTCCTCGGAGAGGGTCTCCTCGGTCTCGGAGGCCGGCGGGATGCCGATCAGGCTCGTGAAGGCGTTCGCCGTCCCGTTGAACACGACGAGACCGGGGTAGAAGACGTAGTAGAAGATCTTCATCGGCGGCGCGACGAACAGCGCGATCCGTTCGGCCTGGGCGATGGCGATGGTCTTGGGGGCGAGTTCACCGAACACGACGTGGAGGAACGTGATGAAGCCGAAGCCGATGGCGAAGGCGACGAGCGAGACGGCGCTCTCGGGGAGGAGTGACGCCAGCACGGGATGGATGAGCTCAGCGACGGCCGGTTCGCCGATCCACCCCAGGCCGAGCGAGGCGATTGTGATTCCCAGTTGCGTGACCGCGAGATAGTCGTCCAGGTGTGCGAGCGTTCCCTGCAGCGTCTCTGCTCCAGGTTTCCCTTCCTCGACCATCTGGTCCACCGCCGTCGAGCGGATGCGAACGTACGCGAACTCCGCCGCGACGAAGAAGCCGTTCAGAAAGACGAGGAAGAACGCGGCCAGCAGCCGGCCGAGCGATAGTGCGACATCTACCATGGCAGGCCGTACGGCAGCACGTCATTAAACCATGGTGTCTGGCGGATTTGCCCGCCTTATCGACTGAATCGCCAGACGGCGAGTCGACGGACGTCACGAAGCCGTTCGGCCCCGCCAGGGCGCACGGACAGACTGGTCAGTGCCACGAGAGCGTATTCGTCGTGTTCAGGTGCATACGCGAGGGCCGAGGACGGCTGGTGATCTGGCGGTGGAACTGAGAAGTCTCGACGAGAGACGAAAATCGGCGGAGAGCCAGCGCGACGACGGGACCGCTAGTCGAGGCTGATGTCGCTGGCGTCTTCGCTCCGCGTGAAGCTTACTTCGAGAATACCGTTGTTGTACGTCGCGTTCGCGGAGTGCTCGTCGACGTGGGCCGGGAGTCGCACCCGTTCGCCGTAGTCGCGCTGGTCGGCCGCGGCCTTGATCGTGAGGACCTCGCCGTCGCACTTGAGGTCGATAGCGTCCTTGTCGACGCCGGGCACGTCGGCCACGACCCGGACTGCGTCGTCTGTCTCGTGAACGTCGAGGTGGAGGTCCGCCCCGTAGTCGGCGCCACTCTGTTCGATGTGGACGTCCCCACCGGCACCCATCACGTCGTTCATCATCCGCTCTAGCTCGCGGAAGAACTCGTCGAAGGGGTCGTCACGGTCGTCGCGTCTCATCCTGTGAACGCTTATGACGACCCACGGAATAAAGCTTCGGCCGTCCACAGCGCTGGACCCTCTCCTGTAGGAGACACTACAGTTCGTTGGATGGTTCGACCACCGCATGGCGGGCGGATGGACGGGATCCTTCACGGAACCCATAGGACGCTTGACTCGTTCGAGAGAGCCCGCCAGTCCGACGACTTTCCCACGATCGTTCAGTTGCGACCGTTCCACGTTGATGAACGAGCGATTCGTCCCCGACTTCGAAAACCCTTTACTCGCTCTGAACCCAATTTATACTCGTCATGAACAACGAGCCTGTCCGCGTCGGTCTCAACGGCTTCGGGCGCATCGGTCGGAACGTCTTCCGAGCGGCGCTCGAGAGCGACGCCGTCGACATCGTCGGGATCAACGACGTGATGGAGGACGAGGAGTTCGAGTACCTCGCGAAGTACGACACCGTGCTGGGCCGATGTGACGGTGCCTCGCTCGACGACGGCACGCTGACCGTCGACGGCACCGACTTCGAGGCCGGCGTCTTCCACGAGACCGACCCGAGCAAGCTCCCCTGGGGCGAACTCGACGTCGACGTCGCCTTCGAGGCCACGGGCATCTTCCGCTCGCACGAGGACGCCAGTCAGCATCTGGAGGCCGGCGCGGACAAGGTCGTCATCTCCGCCCCGCCGAAGGGCGACGAGCCCGTCAAACAGCTCGTCTACGGCGTCAACCAGGACGAGTACGACGGCGAGGACGTGGTCTCCAACGCCTCCTGTACGACCAATTCCATCACCCCCGTCGCCAAGGTCCTCCACCAGGAGTTCGGCATCGAGGTCGGACAGCTGACGACGGTCCACGCCTACACCGGCACCCAGAACCTCGTCGACGGCCCCAACAGCAAGCCGCGCCGCCGCCGCGCCGCCGCCGAGAACATCATCCCCACCACCACCGGCGCCGCCCAGGCCGCCACCGAAGTCCTCCCGGAACTCGAGGGGAAACTCGACGGCATGGCCATGCGCGTCCCCGTCCCCAACGGCTCCATCACCGAGTTCGTCGTCAACCTCGAATCCGACGTGACGGCGGGCGACGTCAACGCCGCCTTCGAAGCCGCGGCCGAGGGTGAGATGGAGGGCGTACTCGGCGTGACGAACGACGACATCGTCTCCTCCGACATTCTCCAGCAGCCCTACTCGACGCTGGTCGACCTCCAGAACACGAACGTGGTGGGCGGGATGACGAAGGTGCTCACCTGGTACGACAACGAGTACGGCTTCTCGAACCGCATGCTCGACGTCGCCCAGCACGTCCACGAGTACTAGGACTGGCTGGCTCTCTCGTCTCTCGAAGTTTGTTGCTTCCTACTGGCTAATCGAGCAGAGTAGCAGCAGGTGGCGCGCGCTGTCGAGCGGCCGAGCGAGAGCGAGGTCGCGAGACGATACTGTGCGAGGGATGAGGAGCGCAACGGAGTGAGCACCGCAATCGGCTGGGGAGGCGTGTGGTTGCTGTGTGGGCGGGACTGAAAGGGGCCGGTCGCTGGCGGAGCGAGAACCGTCAAGCGACACGGGACCGAAGGTCCCGTTAGTCCTCAGACGTAGTCTGAGGGCACCGCAGTGGAACGAGGAGCGCAGGCGCGTTCGCAGCCCGCCAGCGACCGGGGGCTTTCTATTTCTTGTCGGCATGAACAACCCGAAAGCCCCGAATCGGTCGACGGCTGCGACTCGCTGCGGTCCTCACTCCGTTGCGGTCCTTGCGTCGTCTCGCTCGTCGAACGATTCGCCCCTTTCAGTCCCGCCCAACGCGACCACCACAGCCACACCCTCCCCAGCCGATTGCGGTGCTCGCTGCGCTGCGCTCCTCATCCCTCGCGCAGTTCCGTCGCGGCACGGAGGCCGCGACAGCGCGCGCCTGACGTGTCGTCAAAATCTTCTCAAGGAGCGTAATCCAGCGGTTCGCGGAGCGCCCACGTATCGCCCGAAGGATCCAGTTTGTTCGGCTCCGACCCGCGCTCAGTCAGCACGCCGGCGTGGTAGAGCATCGCCTTCAGCTGGAACACCGTGGGCGAGTGGTAGACGTTTCCGTCCCGGAGCTCGTCGACCTGCAGTTCTCCGTCGGCGTCGAGTACCCGGGAGCGGACGTCGTCGGTCCCCCGGAGGAACAGTTCGACGGTGAAGGTGGGATGTAGCTGATGAAGCCGCTCGACGAACTCCACCAGCGATGGAGAGGACTCGCCGTCCTCGTGCATGGTCTGGAGTTCCTCGACGATGAGTTTGGTCGCGGGGTACTCCCAGAGGACGCGCCGGGTCAGGAGGCCCCAGTCGGGGGCCAGGTCGTAGAAGCGCTGCACGGACCCCTGCCACTGTTCGAACTCGGCCAGCGCCGCGTCGGCCGACCCATATCGGTCCAGCGCGAACCGGACGACTTCCTCGCCGAGCGGCGTCAGGTCGACGCGGTGAGGCTTTTCCTCGACCAGTCCGAGGAACGCCGCACCGGTCCGCGCCCCGTCGACGGCGTTGACCACGCGCTCGCCGAGAACAGTTTCCGTCGACTCGGGGTGGTACACCGCCAGCGGGTAGGCGAGGTAGTTCTTCGGGTGGTTCAGGGAGAAGGATCTGTCGGCGACGCCCTGGGCAGTGGCCTGGAACCGGATGGCCGTCGCGTCGTCGGAGGTGTGGTTGCCGACGACGCGGGGAACCTCGATGGCACTGACTCCGCCGCCGCTCTCGACGCCAAGGACGCCGACGTTGAGCTCGCGGGCCAGCGTCCGCGCGGACTGCGAGATGGCCGCCTGCGGCGCGGCGACGTAGGCGGCGTTGGCCTCGTTCAGGCGGTCGTAGGCCTGGACGACGCCGCGCTCGACGTCGACGTCCTCGTTCTCCCGGTACCCCTTGGCCTCGATGGCCACTAGCGGGGGCTGGTCGCCGACGCGGTCGACGGCCAGCAGGTCGTCCTCCAGTTTCCGGACGCCGACGAGGTCCGGGTAGCCAGATCCCAGCCGGACGTGGTTGAACGGCGCGAGGCGGTCGCGGACGGCCTCGGGGACCCGCTGGTCGGCGAGCCACTCGTCCATCGCGAACTGGGTGTCGACGACGGCGTAGGCCTCGTCCTCGCCGGGGTCGGGAAACAGGCGGGCCTTGGCGTGGGCCAGGACCTGGGGTTCCGAGAGCGCCGCGCTTGCCATAGTCGGCGATCCCCGTGCGGGGACAAGAAGGTTCGCCCGTCCATCGCTCCGAAGCCGGTTCGGAAAAACGGTCTCGACGGCGTTACTGGCTCGCGATCCAGTCGCGGGCTTCGGCCATGTCGTCGGTGATCAGCGCTTCGGGACCGCCGTCTGCGTCGTCTGGCATGTTCTCGCTCATCTCCTTCATCTCCATCTCGGAGATGACACTGTCCGACCGGACCATCGCCGTGGCCTCGACGCCCGCCTCCACGGTCTTCGGCGTCCACTCCTCCTGTACCCACTGCTTGTCCGCCTTGTCGTGGGCCTTGACCGCGCTCGTGTCGATGATCAGTTTCGTCGCGTTCCGCTCCTGGATGGTCGCGAGCAACTCGTTCGACCCCTCGCGGAACGCCTGCCCCGAGGCGAACGCCGTCCACGTGTGGATCACAGCGCCGACGTCGTCGTCCCACTCGATCGTGTACTTCGCTGCGTCCGTGACGATTTCCTGTGCCATACTCGAACTCTCTGGTAATTTCGGATAAACACTGCCCCGCGGTTATCACGGCTGGTAACTCTGAGAGAGCACGTGAAAAAGCGGGGCAAGGCCCTCGGCATCACGCGACGCAGTGTCGGCGGAACGCCCCCGATCAGCCGGTTTTTTCTCGCCGACGCGCGACCGTTCGAACTGACAACAGATGCCCTCGTTCAAGACCCTCGACGACCTCGACGACGGCCAGCGCGTCCTCGTCCGCCTCGACCTCAACAGCCCCGTGGAGGACGGCGACATCCAGGACAACCGCCGGTTCGACCGCCACGCCGAGACTGTTCGCGAACTCGCCGACCGCGGGTTCCAGACGGTACTGATGGCCCACCAGGGACGACCCGGCCGGGACACCTTCGTCTCGCTCGAACAGCACGCCGACGTCCTCGCCGAACACACGGGCGTGGACGTTCAGTTCGTCGCGGACACGTTCGGCGACGAGGCCATCGCGGCCATCGACGACCTCGACTCCGGCGACGTCCTGTTGCTCGAAAACACCCGGATGTGTGACGAGGAACTCCCGGAGGAAGCGCCCGAAGTCAAGGCCGAAACGGAGTTCGTCCAGACCCTGAGTGCGGAGTTCGACGCCTACGTCAACGACGCCTACTCGGCGGCCCACCGCTCGCACGCCTCCCTCGTCGGCTTCCCGCTCGTCCTCCCGGCCTACGCCGGTCGCGTCATGGAGACGGAGTACGAGGCCAACACCGCCATCGCCGAGAAGGAGTTCGACGGCAACGTGACGATGGTCGTCGGCGGCACCAAGGCGACGGACGTCATCGACGTGATGAGCGCGCTGGACGAGAAGGTCGACGACTTTCTCCTGGGCGGCATCGCCGGCGAACTATTCCTCCGCGCGGACGGTTACCCCGTCGGCCACGACGTCGGCGACATGGACCTGTTCGACGAGCAGTGGGAGGCGAACCAGGCAAAGATCGAGTCGATGCTCGCCGAGCACCGCGACCAGATCTCGCTAGCGGTGGACCTGGCCTACGAAGATGACGACGAAAATCGGGCCGAGATAGCCGTCGACGAGATCGAGGAGAAGACCCAGGGCTTTCTCGACGTCGGCTCGGAGACCGTGATGACCTACTCGCCGATCATCCGGGACTCCGAGGCCGTCTTCGTCAAGGGCGCGCTGGGCCTGTTCGAGGACGAGCGCTTCTCCGTGGGGACCGTCGGCGCGCTGGAGGCCATCGCCGCGACGGACTGTTTCTCCGTCGTCGGCGGCGGCGACACCTCGCGAGCGATTCGTATGTACGGCATGACGGAAGACGAGTTCGGCCACGTCTCTATCGCCGGCGGCGCCTACATCCGGGCGCTGACCGGCCAGGAACTGATCGGCGTCGAAGTACTGGCCCGAGAGTAACGGTCAGTAGTGGCCGAGGACGCCGCGTTTGCGCGCGCGGGTGGCCAGCGCCTTGAACACGAGGTAGCCGCCGCCCAGGTAGAGGACGGCGACAGCGAGGAGGGTGAGCAGATCCGGAACGGGAAATTCCCACAGCCGCGTCCCCGTGGCCATCGCCTCTTCGAGCAGTGCCGTTCCGAGCGAGAGCGGGACGAACCGGAGCAGGGGGTGTGCGTCGAGGGGCATCGCGAGGAAGACGATGAACCCGAGTTGCATGAGCGACGCCGCCTGGCCGACGCGTTTGTACAGCAGGGCGAGACCGCCGAAGCACAGGCCGACGCCGACGACCGGGAGGATCGTCAGGACTGCGACCGGGACGATCGTCACGAGATCGATCGCCAGCGCGGTGCGCGTGGTGACGACCATGGATCCGAGGATGACCGCGCCGATGAGCAGCGTCACGAGGACGTTGACGACGCTGGTGAACAGAACGACCCGACCGATCCCGTACGGCGAGAGGTGCAGTTGTTCGAGCGTCCCCCACTGGGCCTCTCTGGTGACGTCGCTCGAGGTCTGCTGGTAGGCCCTGACCGCCATCATCCACACGAGGTAGCCGACGACGAGGGCCTCGGTGGAGTCGGAGACGACCGTCGGCGCCATCATCCGGCCGCCGAAAAACAGCAGGGCGAACAGGAGGTACATCCCGACGACCATCATGACGGTGTTGAACAGATACCGCTTCAGGAGCCAGACCGCCTTCTCGAACGTGGCCCTGAACAGGATGGCGTGGCCGTTCATCGCTGTCCCCCGACCGCGAGTTCGTCAGTCGGCGGGTCGGCGCGATCGGTCACGCGCAGGAACACCGATTCGAGGTCCGGCGTCGTCGTCTCGGCGCGCTCGATGGTCGCGCCCGCCGACTCCAGCGTCCGCATCAGCCGGTAGTAGTCGTCGGGCGCTTCGAGCGTGACCGTCAGTTCGACTGCGTCACTCGTCCCCGACCACGAGACCGATTCGGCCACCTCCGCGACGGCCGCCCGGTCGACGTCGTCGAGCGGCGCCGCCAGCCGGAGCCGGTGTGACTGGGTCCGGAACGCGTCGAGGAGCGCGGACACGGAGTCGTCGACGACGACGCGTCCGGCGTTCAGGACGACGACGCGGTCACACAGGTCCTCTATCACGTCCATGTCGTGGCTGCTCAGGACGACGGTCTTCTCGTCGCGGTCGACCATCTCACGGAGGGTGTCGACGAGCGCGGCCGACGCCTCGACGTCCAGGCCCAGGGTCGGCTCGTCGAGGAACACGAGGTCGGTCCGACGCGCGAGCGTACACGCGAGCGTCGCCTTCTGTTTCATCCCGCGCGAGAGGGAGTTGACCGGTTCGTCGAGCTTGTCGGTCAGCCCGAGCGACTCGACGAACGCGAGGTTCTCTTCGGCGACCTCGTCCGGGTCGATCCCCTGGAGGCTGGTGAAGTACCGGAGGTTCTCCCGGAGCGAGAGCCGCCAGTAGACGTTCCGTGCCCCCTCCAGCATGGCCGAGACGTGGCGATACAGCTCCCCGCCGGCGGCGGTGACGTCGGCTCCGAGCACCGCCACGTCTCCGTCGGTCGGGCGCACGAGGTCGAGTATCGACTTGATGAGCGTCGTCTTGCCCGCCCCGTTGGGGCCGAGGATACCGACGACCGTCCCACGCTCGATCTCGAGCGAGATGCCGTCGAGAGCCGTTACCTCGCCGTCTTCGGCGTCGTACACCTTGGTCAGGTCCGTCACCCGAACTGCCGGGGCCGAAGCCGACCCGAAGTCGTTACCCTCCATTTGAGTGTAAATTAAACTGGAGAATAATAAAATTTAACAGTTAATTTTCAGAATTGTGCCCGGTGTGTCCACGCCCACCGGGATGGTCCGTCACCGGAGCAGCCGCCAGCGGCCGACGACGGCGACGGCCATCGACGCGACGGCGACGGCAGCGAAGAGCGCGGCGCTGGCCGAGGGCGCTCCGGTCACGCCCCCGTAATCCAGCGCAGGCGTCTGGTTCACGATGGCGACGTACCAGACGAGGAGGTAGCCGACCTCGAAGACGCGGCCCGTCCGTGTGGTGACGCCCGCGGCGGCCGCGAGCGACGGCACCATGAGAACGCCGGCAGCCATCGCCAGCGCGACGCCCAGATCGCCCGCGAGGCCGAACCGGACGGCCGCCGGGCCGACGAGCACGCCGACGCAGACGACGCTCGCCGCCCAGGTCGCCAGTAACTGCGCCAGCGGGTGCAGCGAGGTGAACACCAGTTCGTGCGTGCCGTGGCGGTACTCGCGAACGCCGGTCTGCGACCAGACGAACAGCGGCCAGACCCACGCGAGCGTCAGCACGACCCGCGTCGCCGGCCCGGACGGCGCCGCGAGGCCGCCGACGAACAGTCCGACGTACCCCGCGTACCAGAGGCGAGAGCGCCCGGCCAGCGCGAGTTTCAACTCCGCCACGAGCAGTCTGACGGGGCGGAACGTCCGCGCGGCGTCGACCGTCCCGAGCGTCACCGGTTCGGGTTCGACGGCCGTCCCCGAGCCGTGATCGACGGTGACCATCGGGTCAGCCGACGCGTCACCGTCGGACACCGACTCCTCTCCGCTGCGGGACGGCCACGGCAGCGAGCGACCGAAGCCCGCGTCCGGGGAGAGCCGGTCGAACGGGACCGCAGCGAAGACGACGATGACCGGCGCGACGGCGAAGTACGCGACGCGGTGGAGGAGGAGGTCGGCCGTGACCGGGAGGCCCTGCCACTCGAAGCGCTGGTACTCGCCGGCGATGTACCCGAAGGAGAATCCGCCGCCAGTGTAGTCCGGATACTGGGCCGCGATGGCCTGCTGCATGCTCTCGACGATGAACGTCCCGCCGAGCGGGTCGACGGCCGGCACGACCGGAATCGCGACGAGCGCGACCAGGTAGAGGACGTTCCCGAGCGAGCCCCGGAGGACCGGGGTCGCCTCGAAGGCGAGGGCGACCGCCGCGACCAGCGCCGCGACGGGGAACGCGAACAGCGCGAGCGGAGCAAGCAACGCGACCGGGTCGAACGGTCCCGTGCCCCGAAGCGCGAACAGGAGCACGACCGAGACGCCCATCGCCCCGAGGACGACCGCCAGGAGCGCGAGGTTGCTCAGCCACTTGCCCACGAGGTACGCGACCGTCCCGATGGGGCTCGACGCGATCAGCTGTCGGGGGCCGCCGTGCCGGTCCCGTTCTATCGCGGTTTTCGTGTAGTAGAAGCCGAACACCGCGACGGCCGCGCTGCCGGCCAGCGCCATGTTGGTCCCCAGCCAGGCCGCGTTGTGGACCCCACGGAACCCGTTGTCGCCGAGCGCCATCTCGAGGTCGCCGACGGTGACCAGGTGACCGAGGTAGGCGCTGGCCAGCAGGACGATCAGGAACCGCCTGTCGCGGCCCCTGTCGAGGACGTCCGCCCTGGCGACGGCGACGCACTGACGGAGGGCGTTACGCGCCGCCATCGTGTTCGATCGTCCACAGGTATGCGTCTTCGAGCGTCGGTTCCACGGCCGTCGCATCCGGGTCGGGGCGTTCGGGACTCACCGCCCGGACGAGCACGCCGCCCGCCCGCCTGACGGTCTTCGTGACCGGATGGGACTGTTTCACCGCCGTGAGGCGATCACTGGAGACCGTCCACTCCCAGGTCATCCCGTCCACCTCGTCGATCAGCGCCTCCGGCGTCGTCTGGGTCAGCAACCGACCGTCGTCGAGCACGACGAGTTCCGTGGCTGTCGACTCGACGTCGGTGACGATGTGCGTCGAGAGGATGACCAGTCGGTCTTCGGTCAGGTCGCCGATGACGTTCCGGAAGCGGACGCGTTCGGCGGGGTCGAGGCCGACGGTCGGTTCGTCGACGATCAGCAGGTCCGGGTCGTTCAGCAGCGCCTGCGCGATGCCGACGCGCTGGCGCATCCCGCCGGAGTATCCCGACAGTTTCCGCCCCCGATACTCCTCGAGGTTCGTCACCGCCAGCAGTTCGTCGATCCGGTCGCGGGCGACGCCACCGGGCAGGCCCTTCAGCGCGGCCATGTACTCGAGGAACTCCGTCGCGGTGAGGTTCGGGTAGACGCCGAAGTCCTGGGGCAAGTACCCGAGCACCGAGCGGACGTCGTTCGGCGACGCCGCGACGTCCGCGCCGTTCCAGTAGAGCCGCCCCTCCGTCGGCTTCGTCACCGTCGCGATCACCTGCATGAACGTGGACTTCCCCGCGCCGTTCGGTCCGAGGAGGCCGACGACGCCGTCGTCGAGGTCGAGCGACGCGTTTCTGATACCCCACACGTCACCGCTCCATCGCTTCCCGAGGTTCTCGGCTGTCAGAGTCATTGGTCGTCAGGTGGCGGCGTACGTCACTCGCCCTCTACCCGCGTTCGTTCGACGCCCGCGATGGCGTCCTCACACAGTTCAGAGAGCGGATCCACGAGGTCGGCCCGGAACTGCTCGGCGTCCCGGTCGTCGCCCGCCGCGACGAAGAGCGTCTTCTCGTCGGTCCAGAAGCCGAACCGGTCGTCGGGCCGGCGCTGCCACTCCATGAACTGGACGCCAAGGTCCACGACGTCGGCGTACACCGCCGCGGTCGCCGTCCCGCCGAGTTCCCGGATCAGCTTCGCCCCGTCCTCGAGCTGGTAGTCGGCGAACAGGTCGAACGCCCGCCCCAGCGTGAGCAGGTTCGTCGCCTCCGACTCGTAGTCGAGCTGTCGGTCGGTCGCCAGCGCGTCGATCTCGGGCCAGCGTTCGAGCAGGACCCGGCCGAGCGTCGCGCCGATCAGGGTTGGGTGGTAGTGTTTCGCCCACGCCTCGCTCTCGTCGTCCCACGACCCGATGTCGATGTCGAGCGAGCCGTCACCGATGTCGCCCCGTCGGGCGCCGATGGGGAGGCTGTCTCCGGGGTGGGGAACGTACCCCTCCGCGGAGACCTGGTCGAGGTACCACGCCAGCGCGAAACGCGCCAGGCCCCGCGGGAGGCGCTTCTCGAGGGCCCCGCAGAGCAGGAGTTCGCCGACCAGGTCGCAGTTGTCAGCGGCCATGTACCGCAACAGGAGGCCGTGGAGCGTGGCCGGATAGCGGTAGGGAATCGGCTCGTCCGGGAACCGTTCGTGGCCGCTCCCGAAGTTCTGGTAGTACATCAGGACGTGGGTCAGTCCGTAGGTGTCCTCCATCGACACCGTCGCGGGATTGATCTGGTTGGCCGCACACGTCGAGCCGACCGCGTCTTCGAGGGAGGCGTCGACCGGCGGCTCCTGCCCGTAGAGCCGGCACAGGTGCAACAGGTCGAGTTTCCGGAACGGCAACACCTCGCTCGCCCAGAGGTCCGGGCGCGAGACCGTTCGCTCGAACGCCTCGGCGGTCGCTTCGTCCAACGCGCCCTGGTCGTCGGCGTAGGCCACCGGATAGCCGAACATCGCGACTTGCTGTGGCGACCGCGCCAGGAGGTGCCGGTACTCGGCTTCGTTCACGTGGTCGAGGACCAGTGACCGGAGCCGATCGGACGGTTCCGTCTCCGAGTAGGCCGCTCGCTGGAGGTACATCCCCGCTTCGGCGAACGCTTTCCGACGGAGGAACCGGACCTCCGCGTCCGACCAGACGAGCGGGTCGAACTGCGCAGCGTGGTCGTCGAGCCATGCGTCCGTGTCCGCAACGAGATCGGCGAGCGCCGCCTCGACGGCGCGCTCGTCGGGGAACGGGTCGATTCGCGGAATATTCCTGTCCATTCCTGCCGGAAATAAATACCAATTAAGTAATAAAACTTCTCATCTGTCACGAACGGTTTGGATTTATCTGCCGGCGGCGTCGCGGCCTCGGCCCGTCGAGCGATTCGACCGTCAGATCGCACGCAAACGTGGGTCGTCGCTCACTCGACGTGAGCGCCCCACGTTGCGCTGAATCGCTCAGTTATTCGTCGACGGCGAGGACCCAGTCGCTCCAGCCAGCGATGTAGTCCGCGCGCTTCTCCGTGCCGTCTTCGGTCAGTTCCGTCAGTTCGCCGATGGTGAGTTCGCTCGTCATCGTTTCTCTGAGTGGTTGAATTTACCACTCGCCTAATGCATATAAGTCCTATATAATAAACATTTGCAATTGTCACTTTTTTGCGCCGCGTCGCCTGTCCCGGCCGAAAACCGGACGAGCGGCCCGCCGACTGTGCCGGAACCGCTCACCGCGGTCGGTTGCCGATCAGTTCTCGCAGACGCCGTCTTCGCAGTCGATGATGAAACTGCTCCAGCCGATGATGTAATCGGCACGTTTCTCGATGCCGCCTTCGCTCAGTTCCGTCAGTTCGCCGATGGTGAGTTCGTTCGTCATGGCGTATCCGGGTGGACCGCCCACCCATGCAGTGAGTAACAATGACAATCAATAAGTATTACTAATTGATGTAATTGAATTTATGAGTGTCGCGCCGAATCCGAGTGCGTTCCTCGAATTCGGCGCGCTCGTCGTCGGTACGACGGTTCTTGCGGTGGGCGACGGAGACCGGCGACGACGCCGACGAACGGTCTAGTCCTCGTCGAGAATTCGCGATTCCGGCGACGTCGCCCGTCTGTTGATCAACAGCGTCAGCTTCGGTCCGCGAAAGACGTACGCCTCGGTGAGCGGGATGTTCACGTGCAGCCGTTCGGTCAGGTCACCCATCGCGGGAGCCGACTCGCCGTCGCCGTCGCGTTCGGTCGAATCCATGAATATAGTTTATCATATTCGAGTGATAAATTTATGGGACGATCGGCCGTATCGTCGAGAGGGTACGCCGGCACGTTCCCCACCGTTCGACCTCGTACCGGGCGTGTGGCTATCCGTTCGCCCGACGGGCGAGAAAGAGCCCCACACCGGACGCGACGAGTGCGATTATCGCTAGCACCAGGAACAGCGCGGTGACGTCGGCGAACGCGAGGATGGCCCCGGCGATGGTGCCCCCGAGCGCGCCGACGCCGAACACGCCGAGGTAGGTGAAGCCGTAGGAGAGCCCGCGCGTGCCGGCGGGCGTGTACTCGGCGACGGTCGCCTGGTACAGCGGCTGGACGACGAAGAGGAAGATGCCCAGGACGGCACCGAGCGCCATCAGGGGGCCGATGCCCATCCCGGCGACGGGAACGAACGCCAGCGCCAGGACTGCGAGGACGGCGAAGGCGCCGGCGATGCCGTACTCGACGGGGAACCGGTCGGTCAGCTTCCCGCCGGCGTACTGGCCCACGACGCCGACGAGCAGCAGGCCGGCGTAGAAGTAGTCCTGCGGTGAGAGGGTCTGGGCGTCGCCCGCTTCGACGCCCAGCGCGGACCCGACGCTCGCCGGCAGCAGTTCGGTGACGGGAATCGGCGCGAACCCGGGCAGTCCGCGGAGCAGTTCCGGCAGGAAGGTGAGGATGCCGCGGTAGTACAGCCCCGAGCACATCACGACGACGAACACGAGGAGGAACCCGCCGGCCAGGAGCCGTCGCGACTCGGTGAGGAACTCCCCGAGCGAGTCGACGCCGGTGTCGGCCTTCGAACTACCGCCGTCGGCCGCCGTTCCCTCGGGTCCCCCCTCGACGGCGGCCGTCTCGTCGAAGTTCGCACGAGCGGCGTAGGCCGCCGCGAGCAGCGCGGGCACCCCCAGGATCAGCGCGACCGTCCGCCAGTCCACGAACAGGAGCAGGACGGCGGCCAGGAGCGGTCCGAGGCCGATGCCGAGGTTGCCGGCGATGCCGTGGTAAGCCAGTCCGGTCCCGCGCTCCTCGACGCCCTTGCTGATCAGCGAGAGCCCCGCCGGGTGGTAGACGCTGGCCGCCACGCCCCAGAGGATCAGCGCCAGGGCGACGACGAGCATGCTCGGCGCCAGGCCGAGCAGGACGTAGGAGAGCCCCATCCCGAGCAGGCAGGCGCTGATGAGCCGACGAGAGCCGACGCGGTCGACGAGAATCCCGCCGGGCAGCGCGCCGAGGCCGAAGAGCCCGTAGCCCAGCGTCACGACGACGCCCAGCGTCGCCGTCGTCACGTCGAACTGGGCGACGCCGAGCGAGATGACGTCGAACTCCGTCAGCCAGACGACGACGAACAGCGGGACGGCCATCTCGTAGGTGTGGACCGCCGCGTGGGCGACCATGACGAGCGCCGTAATCGAGCGGTCGTTGGCGTTCACTGTGTGCCTTCTCTCGTCGCCTCCACCTTATTTCGTCGGTCCCGGGACAGTGGCGTCCAACTCCGACCAGACGTCGATGTTATTCTGGCAGCGCATCCCACTGTTCACCGTCATCTTCCGGCTCGTACCCCAGCACGTCCCGCGCGTGGTCGATGTCGAACCAGCGACGGTCGTTGTCGCTGACGCCGTAGAACACGTCGAACTCGACGGTGTCGTCGGCGAAGCAGCGCTCGACCATCTGGGCGTGGTCGCGGCGGGATTGCCACATCCCCTTCATCCGGGCGACCTGGGTCGCGTAGGCGTCGCTGTCGCGCTCGAACTCGCCGCGGTCGACGCCGGCCTCGGCGTCGCCGTAGGGGTGGTCGTACTCGGGGTCCCGGACCGCACAGATCCGGAGCGCGTACACCTGCATATCGTGGGCCTCGGCGGCCAGCCGGCCGAGTCCCTCGGCGTACACCTTCTCGACGCCGTACATCGAGTCCGGCCGCGGCTGGACGGTGTGGTCGACGGTGAGGTCGTAGTCCGGGTAGTAGACCTCGGGCGCGTGCGCCACCTCGTACAGCCCGACGGCGTGGTTCGAGGAGGCGTAGACGAAGGTGTCGACGCCAGCGTCGACGGCCGCCGCGTAGGCATTGGCGTGGATCTCCAGGTTGGCGAGGTGGCCGTCGAAGGCGTGGATCGACCGGTCCGACGGGCCGCCGCCCTCGATAGGGGCGTGGGCCAGGTGGACGACGGCGTCCTGGTCCTCGAAGTGGGGCCGGATCGCGTCGTAGTCGCCGACGTCGCCTTCGACGGACTCGACGTTCGGGTCGGGATGGGGCTCCGGGTCGACGCTCGTCAGCTGGTACTCGTCGCGGTCGGCGAGGTGATCGGTGATGGCGGTGCCGACGGTGCCAGCGCCGCCGGTCAGGAGCACGTTCATAGAGACTGTTCGGGGCTGACCGCCTTGACTCGTGGGGCCGCGAAACGGGTGAGGAACGCTCGCGTCGATAACCCGTCAGCCGGCGGCGACGCCACTCAGTCGGTAGTGATGGCGTCGGCCCGCTGTTCGACCCGGTCGACGAACTCGGCGGGGAGCGACTGGACGTCGCCGACCTGGACGTGCCAGAGCGACGCGTACAGACCGTCGGCGTCGAGCAACTCGTCGTGCGTTCCGACCTCGGCGACCTCGCCGTCGTCGAGGACGACGATGCGGTCGGCGTCCCTGACCGTCGAGAGCCGGTGGGCCACGACGAGGGTGGTGCGTTCGGCGACGAGCGAGGCGATGCTGCGCTGGATGAGCGCCTCCGTCTCGTTGTCGACGTGGCTCGTCGCCTCGTCGAGGATCAGGACGTCCGGGTCGTGGAGCATCGTCCGGGCGAGACAGAGGCGCTGGCGCTGGCCACCGGAGAGCCTGACGCCGCGCTCGCCGATGGTCGTGTCGAGGCCGTCGGGCAGGTCCGCGACGAAGGCGTCGGCCTCCGCTCGCTCCAGGGCAGTCCAGACCGCCGCTTCGTCGGTCTGCGGGGTGCCGTACGTCACGTTCGCCCGGACCGTCCCCGAGAAGAGGAACGGGTCCTGGCTGATGTAGCCGACGGCGTCCCGGACGCTGTCGACGGTCAGGTCCCGAACGTCGTGGCCGTCGACGCTGACGCTCCCCTCGTCCACGTCGTAGAACCGCATGAGTAGTTTGAGCAGCGTCGACTTCCCCGCGCCGGTCGGGCCGACGATACCGACCGTCTCGCCCGGGTCGACGTCGAAGGAGACGTCTGTGAGGACCGGGCCGTTCTCGCCGCCGTCGCCGTTCGTCGGGTCGCCGCGGTCGCTCTCGGGGTAGGCGAACGTGACGTCGTCGTAGCTGACGCCGCCGTCGACCGCGTCGAGTTCGGTCGCGTCCGGTCGCTCGGTGACCGACTCCGCCGCCCGCTGGACGCCGAGGATCCGGTCGGCCGAGGCCTTCGCACTCTGGTAGCTATCGATGACGCCGGCCACCTCTATCATCGGCCAGGAGATGCGCTGGGTGTACAGGAGGAACGTGAGCAGGGTCCCGGCCGTCAGTGTGAGCGTGAACGGACCCGGCGGGCCGTCGACGACCCAGAACGCCCCGATACCGAAGGTCAGGACGACGCCGAGGCCCGTGAGCGCGCGCATCGACGGGTAGTGTCTCGCCCTGATGTCGACCAGCTCGAGGCCGGCGTCGACGACGGCCCGGGAGGCGTTCCCGACGCGGTCGTACTCGAAGGGTTCCGCGGTGTAGGCCTTGACGACGGAGATCCCGCTGACGCTGTTCTGGAGCTGGGCGTTCAGCTTGCCGGTCGTCTCGCGGATCGCGCCGTACGCGGCGCCGATCCGGCCCGAGAACCAGTAGTTGGCGGCGACGATGACGGGCGCGACGGCCAGCGCCACCAGCGTGAACTGCCAGTTCAGCAGGACCATGAAGAAGCCGACGCCGAGGAGGAAGGAGACGGCGGTCATCGCGTCGTCGATGGTGTCCGTGAAGAACGCCTCCATCTCGTTGACGTCGTTGTTGAGGATGGACATCACCTCGCCCGTCTGGTGGTCGTCGAAGAACCCCATCTCCAGGCGCTGGACGGTGTCGTAGGTCCCGGTGCGCACGTCGTGCTGGAGGTTGAACGCGAACGCCCCCCAGGAGAGCGCCCGGAGCACCTGGAACACCTTCCCGAGGACGGTCAGTCCGAGCATGGCACCGGCGACGAGCCACAGCTGGTCAATCGGTTCCTGTATCCAGGCCTGCGGCACCAGCGGCGGCGCGAACTCGCGGGCGTCGCTGAACAGTGTGTCGTAGGCGTACCCCAGGATGGCCGTGCTGGCCTGGCCGGGGACGATCCACACCAGCCGGATCAGCAGACCTGCCACCGCGAGGTGGAGGTAAGGGCGGCCGTGGTCGCGCATCAGTGCCAGCACCGGCCAGTCGGTATCGGCCCGGTAGCTCGACTCCCGGGTCTCGTTCGCTTCATCGGCCTCCTCGGTGTCGTCGGACTCGTCGACTTCTTCGGACTCGTCGCTCATGCCACGTCCTCCTCCCGGCGAACGCGTTCGAGGAACGAGTCGGGCAGCGCCGCGACGTCGCCGACCTGCACGCGCCAGAGGTCGGCGTACAGCCCGTCGCCGGCGAGCAGGTCGTCGTGCGTACCGGATTCGACCAGCCGCCCGTCGTCGAGCACGAGGATCCGGTCTGCGTCCCTGACCGTCGAGAGGCGGTGGGCGACGAGGAACGTCGTCCGGTCGGCGGCCAGGCTATCCAGCGTCCGCTGGATCAGCACCTCTGTCTCGTTGTCGACGTGGCTGGTCGCCTCGTCGAAGATCAGGATTGCCGGGTCGCGAACGATGGCCCGCGCGATGGCGATGCGCTGGCGCTGGCCGCCCGAGAGCTTGACGCCGCGTTCACCGACTTCGGTGTCGTACCCCTCGGGAAGGTCGGTGACGAACTCGTGGGCGCCGGCCAGCTTCGCGGCCTCGACGACCGCGTCGTCGGTGCGGTCGGTCTCGGCGTAGGCGACGTTCTCGCGCACGCTGCCATCGAACAGGAACGGGTCCTGTGAGACGTACCCGACCGACTCCCGGAGGCTTTCGACGGTGAGGTCCCGGACGTCGTGGCCGTCGACGCGAATCGTCCCCTCGTCGGGGTCGTAGAATCGCAGCAGGAACGAGAGCAGGGTCGACTTGCCGGCCCCTGTCGGGCCGACGACGCCGACGGTCTCGCCCGGTTCGACCGTGAAGCTCACGTCGTCGATGGTCGGCTCCTCGCGGCCGGGGTAGCGGAAGGTGACGTCCTCGTAATCGACGGCGCCGTCGGGGTCGGCGAGGTCGTTGGCACCCTCGCGTTCGGCGACGGCGTCGTTCTCGACGGCCTCGCGGAGCCGCGTTGCCGCCGACTTGCTGTTCTGGTAGGAGTCGACGACGTCGGTGATCCCCTGCATCGGCGTGACGAGCGCGCCGGCGTACATGAGGAAGGAGACGAGCGTCCCGGCGGCCAGGTCCCCGGTGAAAAAGAGCGGAGCCTGTCCGGAGATCACCCAGTAGCCGCCGAGGACGAGCGTGAGCACGCGACCGGTGTCGGAGACGACGCGCATCACCGGGTCGACGGTCGCCTGCGACCGGTGAGCGTCCCACTGGGCGTCGAGGTGGTTCCGCGAGGCGCGCTCGACGCGCTCGCGCTCGGCGCGTTCGGTGCCGAAGGCCTTGATGACGGAGACGCCCTCGACGTTGTTGTTCAGCCGGCCGTTGAGTTCGCCGACGCGCTCGCGGATGGCCTCGTGCTTGGGCTCGATGTGGGCCGAGAACCAGTAGCTCAACGCGAACAGGACCGCCGGCACGACGAGCAGGACGACCGCGAGTTGCCACTGCAGCCACAGCATGTAGACGAACGCCGCGACGGCCAGCGACACCATCGCCGCACCCCGGCTGACCGTGCCGTAGACGAACGCGTTCAGTTCGTCCACGTCGTCGTTGAGCACGCTCATCACGTCGCCGGTGTCGCGGTCGTCGAAAAAGCCCAGTTCCAGCCGCTGGACGGTGTCGAAGACGTCCATGCGGACGTCGTGCTGGAAGTACGTGCCGAATCGACCCATCTGGTGGCGTGCGACGAAGTCGAACAGCGTCTCCAGACCGTAGGCCGCGACGAGCAGACCGCCGGTCAGGAGCAACTGGCCCCCCTGGTCCGTCGGGACCAACTCGCTGGGAACGAGCGGCAGCCGAAACGCCTCCGTCCCGGCGAGAATGGCGTTGATCGCCATCCCGATGAGGAACGCCGGTGCCTGCTGTGGGAAGCGCCCGAGGGCGGACAGCGTCATCCCGACGGCGAACTGGCGCCACCGGGGGACCCCGTGGCGCCGGAACAGCCACCAGAGGGGATTTCCCCGTTCCGTCGCCCCATTCCCGACGATTTCCGTCGACGACATGTCTTTTCGTCGTACCGACGACCCCGGTAAATATCATTCGGTACCCTGTGACAGGGCCACAATCGCCAGTGACGCCAGCCTTCTTGCCCTGGCCGGGCGAACGACGGGTATGCTCGTCGGCATCGTCGCGGACACGCACGACAACCTGGACCTGGTCGAAGCAGCGGTCGAAACGTTCGAAGAACGCGACGTCGAGACGGTGGTCCACTGCGGGGATATCGTCGCGCCGTTCTCGGCGGCGCCCTTCGATTCGGACTTCGCGTTCCACGCCGTCCGCGGCAACAACGACGGCGAGTGGGCGCTCCAGTCGGCCATCGACGAGTTCGGCACCTACCACGGCGAGATGGCCGAACTGACCCTCGACGGCACCGAACTCGGCGTCTATCACGGCACGAGCGAAGCCATCGTCGAGGCGCTGGTGGCCTCGGCCAACTACGACTACGTCCTCCACGGCCACACCCACGAGCGAACGCACGAGGTGTTCGAGGGCACCGTCCAGATCAATCCCGGCGGTATCGCGTTCGCGGGCGCGCCCGAACCGTTCTCGGTGGCGGTCCTCGATACCGAGACGGGCGAGGTCGAGTTCGAAGAACTGGCGTAGGTCGTGGAGAAAGACGAAAAACGGAGAAACAGCGAGAACGCCGTCAGTCGTCGCTGGCGGCGTCGGAGATGGGGTCGATGTGGTCGACGGCGTGGTCGGTGAGGCCGGAACCGACGCCCAGCGCCTCGTTCGTCCGCTCGACGCTCTCCTCCTTGGTGGCGGCGTCGGCGATGGCCCGGACGGCGTCCACGTTCTCGGGGACGACGTCGGCCTCCTGGTGGATGGCCTGGAAGAGGTACAGGTCGGCGCCGTCCATCGTCAGCGACTCGTCCCAGATGCAGTTCTCCCAGACGTCGCCGCGAGGCCGGCCGGCGTCGCTGGTGTACTCCTTGAGCTTGCCGGCGCCGTCGATGCCGAGACGCTCGGGGAGGAGGAAGAGGCGCGATTCACCGGCGAACAGGTCGCGCACCTCCTCTGTCGAGGGCTCGGCGTCGAGGGTGACGTTGAGCGCGTGCGTGTGCATCAGCGTCGAGGGGACCTTCAGGCCCATCGTCGTGATGTTCACGTCGGGGAAGATGGTCTGGACGTCGGGGCCGTGGTGGGAGGGGATCCCGATCGGATCGGGTAGCGTGTCGTTGATCGGCCCGCGGCCGGTGTCGGAGGGGTCGCCGCCCCGCCGTACGAGGGTCACGCGGACGTTCTCAACGCCGTAGGACTCCTCCAGCGGCGCGAGGACGCGGGAGAGCCCCGTGGTGTTGCAGGAGACGACGCGGACGGAGTCGGCGCCGACCGCCTCGTCGTAGTTCGCGCGGGCGTTGAAGCTCACCTCGGCCACGTCGGCGGACTCGCCGCCCTGGAAGATGGCCGGGGTGTCGTGGGCCTCGTAGATGCCCTTGTTCTGGGCGCCGACGCCGGAGGGCGTGGCGTCGACGACGATGTCGCTCTCGACGACGAGGTCGTGGACGCCGCCCTCGACGGGCAGGCCCGCGTCCTCGAACGGCGTGGCGCCGTCGTCGGCGGCGCTGTATAGTGCGTAGCCGCGGTCCAGGGCGACCTCGGCTTCGTAGTTCGGGGACCGCTTCGCGACGCCGGCGACCCGCATGTCCGGCTGGGCCCGGACGGCGTCGGCGACGCGCTTCCCGATAGTACCGAATCCATTGATGCCCACGCGGAGCATGTCCCGTGATTCTCGGCCAGCGGGTATATTTCTTGTCGTCTCCGATGCAACAATTTAACTCGCTTCGGAGTATATCGGAAACAACTGATCGTCCCCGGACAGTAGGTGGACGATGTGGCGGCCTCTCGGACCGCGGACGCAAGACCTAATCCCCCGCCGAACCCAGTCCTCGGCATGAACTCCTCGCTCAGGAAGCCCGCGGAGACCGCCGTCGAGCAGTGCATGGACCTCCAGCCCGGTGAGTCCTGCGCCGTCGTCACCGACGACAAGCGCCAGGCCATCGGCGAGGCGCTGTACGCCGTCGCCAGCGAGATAACGGACGACGCCATCCTGCTTCGCTACCCGCCGGGTGACCAGCACGGCGAGGAACCGCCGGAACCCGTCGCCGCCGCGATGGCCAGCGCCGACGTCGTGCTGGCGCCCACCACGAAGAGCGTGACTCACACGCGCGCCCGGAGCGACGCGACGGATGCCGGCGCCCGCGTCGCAACCCTACCAGGAATCACCGACGCCGTCTTCCTGATGGGCCTGGACGCCGACTACGAAGCTATCGCCCAACACTGCCGGGACGTCCTCGCGCAGGTCGAGGACGCCGACGAGATTCGCGTGACCTCGCCCCAGGGCACGGACATCACCTTCGAGCCGGGTGCCCGCGAGTGGCGCCTCGACACCGGCATCGTCCACGAGGCCGGGTCGATGTCTAACCTCCCCGCTGGCGAGGTGTTCCTCTCGCCTGAGACCGCCGACGGCACGTTCGTCGTCGACGGGACCATGATGCCCTACGGCGCGCTGGAGGGCAAGGAACTCCGGTTCGACGTCGAAGACGGCTACGTCACGGACGTATCGGACGACCGCGTGCGCGAGGAGATCGAAGAGGCGGCCGAGGAAGTGGGCGACGCGGCGTACAACCTCGCCGAACTCGGCATCGGCACTAACGTCGCCGTCGAGGAATTGGTCGGGTCGGTGCTGCTCGACGAGAAGGCCGGCGGCACCGTCCACATCGCCATCGGCGACGACCACGCCATCGGCGGCGACACCGACGCACCGATCCACCTCGACGGCATCCTGACGGAGCCGACGGTGTTTGCAGATGGTGAGGAGATCGATCTGCCGCGGTCGGAGTGAACAAGAGCGCGAGCGACACGCGAACGCGGGGATGAAGTAGACTTTCCCGGGTATTGGTGAAACCCACTCGATTCCACGTTGCGATTTATCGAAGTGCCGAGGCCGCTCGCCGTCACGTTCTCGCGAAGAGGGCAGTATCGGAGCAGCCAACGGTCCGGTGTTCTCGGGTGGATACGCCGACACTACACAGCTAGTGTCTCGTTATTCAACGGTGGGCGTGAGACGAGTTCTGTAAGCGCTCCGCTGACTGGTGTCGGTGGAGAACGAGCGGTGAGGGGCCGGCTGAGACCGGTTCCGAGACCGGTCAGGTGTGAATGATGAAATACGAACCAACCGTTTTCGGGAGGGAGATGAGGTCGACGCTGCGTGCGCTCGGCGTCTGTGTTGTAATCGTACTGGTGGCCGTCAGTGCTAGCGTCGGAATCGCCTCGGCAGACGACCCGGATGCACAGATAACGGAGATAACCATCTCAGACAGGGAGGACGTGGACGGCGACGGGTACGTGTCGTCGTTCCAGGTGACGGTCGACGCGGACACGGAGTTCCCCGAGGTCGGTGGATTGGGGGCCGGCAATCCCGAGATGGAGGTCGTGCTGGCGCTCGACGCCGGCGGGACGTCGACCGTGCGGAGCGTTCCGGTCGGGCGGGACCGGGACGGGACGTTCATCTTCGAGATAACGGGCGACGAGGTGTTCGCACAGGGCGGCGGCGACACCGACCCGATAGCGGTCGACCCGACGTTCTCGGTCCTGACGGTTCGGCTGCTCGATGCGGACGTACTCTCGTCGGAATCCGTCACGAGCCTCGACTACGTGTTCGTAGACGATCCGCTCAAAATCGAGACGCCCGCGAATGACACGCGCAGGGACGTGACGGTGACCGCGAACGTCGACGGCGCGGACGTGTATCTCGACGGCGAACGCCGGGGGGAGACGCCGTGGACGGGGTCGTTCGCGGTCGACCACACGAGGCGATACGGCGAGACGACCGTCGAGGTTCGCGCCGACGGCTATCGGACGGCGAGCGAGCGTGTCGCACTGAACAGGTCGACGGTTCGACTCTCGATGGAGCGACGGACCAAGCCGGTCATCGTCGTCTCGACGCCGGACGATGCGACCGTCTACGTCGACGGACAGGCGGTCGGACAGACGCCGTGGGTCGGCGAGTTCTGGGTCGACCAGTCCCGTACCGTCCGCGTCGAGAGAGACGGCTATTTCACCCAGACGTTCACCAACGTTTCGGCACCGCGGAGCATCAACGCCTCGCTGGTGTCGGTGAACACGCGACTGTCCGGTGTCGGCGGGACAGAGTTCACGTTCGTCAACGGCACGAGTACGAACGAGTCGAGCACGTCACAGAACGGAACGCAGGTCTTCGACGTGGGTAGCATCGAGTCGTCGACGGCCACGGGCGATCCGACCGTCGCGGTCCCCGGATCCCTTCCGGGCATCGTCGACACCACCTCGGTGCTCGATACAGCGATTCACGCGAACGTGACTGCCGTCCCCGATAGGCCACGCTCGGCACAGACGATCGCCTTCGACGGGCTTGACTCGTACTCGCTGTTCGGGGCCATCGACAGCTACACGTGGTCGTTCGGGGACGGCACGACCGCCAGCGGGCAGCGGGTCACCCACAGCTACGCGACGCCGGGGACGTACGATGTTGCGCTCACGGTCGAGGACACGGACGGGTTCCGTGACACGGTTCGGACACGGCTCACGGTCGAAGACAGGGACCCGAGAGCGGTGTTCGCCACCTCTCGTGGCAAGGTCGAACCTGGGCAGCAAGTGACGTTCGACGGGTCCGGGTCTGTCGACCCAGAGGGACAGATTGCGAGCCACGAGTGGGACTTCGGCGACGGAAGCGTCGGCACCGGTGCGAGTGCCACGCACAGTTACACCACCGCCGGGTCGTACGATGTCACGCTCACCGTCACCGACGCGGCTGGAAACGTGGCGACGGTGACCAGAACACTCACCGTCCGCACGCCGAACCAGCCGCCCACGGCGGCGTTCGACGCCTCGGACGCGAGCCCGGCGGCCGGCACGCAGGTGGAGTTCGACGCCTCGGGGTCGGCAGATGCCGACGGGCAGGTACAGGCGTACGGATGGGAGTTCGGCGACGGCACGAACGCGACGGGCGAGCGCGTCACCCACCGGTTCGCGTCACCGGGCACGTACACGGTCACACTCAGCGTGCGGGACGACCGAGGAGTCGTGCGGACGACCACCTCGGAGGTGGACGTGGCCGCCACACAGGACGCGTCGGCCTCGACTTCGGCCTCGAATCGCGCCTCGGCGACCGAACGTGCAGCCGTGACGACCGCGGCCGAGGCGGCGGCCGACGATAACGGCGGCGTGCCCACGTCTGTCGGAATCGGGGCCGGCATCACAGTGTTGGTACTCGGTGGCCTGCGCCTGCTTCGCGGCTGACGCCCTCGGCTGATCACCGTCGGCAGCAGCGCGGGGTGCACGCCGAGTACGACGCGCATTTACGCTCGGACCCAGTAGCCCTTCGCATGACAGACGCTACACCGGGCGAACGCGTCGCCCTGCCGTGTCCGGCCTGTTCGCCGGACCTGGAGACGGTCCACGAGGTGCTCAAGCCGGGCGGGCAGGTGACGGTTCGCTGTACGGAGTGCGACCACGTCCACAAGACACAGCTTCCCGAAGCCAGCGAGATCCAGCGCAAGGTCGTCGTCTCCCAGGAGGGCGAGTCCTTCTCCGCGCAGGTCGACGTCCCCGCCGAGGAGGAACTGGCGACCGGGGAGGAGTTCCTGCTGGAGACCGAGGAGGCGATCATGACAGTGCGAATCACTAGCCTCGAACTCGACGGCGAGCAGCGCGTCGACGAGGCCACCGCCGAGGACGTCCGGACCATCTGGACCCGCGCCGTCGGCAACGTCTCGGTCAACGTGACGATGCACCCCAAAGACGGCCGCCACGACGAGACCGAGAGCTTCAAGCTCCACATCCCCGGCGACGAGGAGTTCATCGTCGGCCGCAGCTCCGAGTACGGCGACAACGAGTTCACCGTCGAGGGGTTCCACGTCCGCGACGACGCCCACGGCTACGACCGCGACCGGTACGACCAGGGCGGCGACTCCGTGGTGGCCAAGGACGTCAAGCGCCTCTACGTCCGCGACGAGTCCACGACGGCGTGGTCGGCCTGGTAGCGCCACCGGCTGCTCGACCCTGACCGCGGGGAGACCCACTGCCGTCGGTCGCTTCTCGCCGACGCGCTCTTGTCCTCGGCCGTGCTAACGGTACCCATGACTGACTGGGCCGAGCGCCGCCGGCGCCTGGTCGACCGGCTCGCGGGGCGCGCGGCGGTCGACGACGAGCGTGTGCTCGACGCGATGGGGGCCGTCCCGCGCCACGCCTTCGTCCCCGACCACGAGCGCGCCGACGCCTACGCCGACCGCCCGCTCCCCATTGGCGAGGGCCAGACCATCAGTGCGCCCCACATGGTCGCCATCATGGCCGACCTGCTGGACCTGCGGCCAGGTGACAAGATCCTCGAAATCGGGACGGGCTGTGGCTACCACGCCGCCGTCACCGCCGAGATCGTGGGCGCGGAGAACGTCTACAGCGTCGAGTACCACGGAAACCTGGCGGAGGAAGCCCGGGGCCGGCTAGCCGACCTGGGGTACCAGGGCGTCTCGGTCCGCGCCGGCGACGGCAAGCAGGGGTGGGCCGACCACGCCTCCTACGACCGCGCGTACCTGACCTGCGCAGCGCCGGAGTTTCCCGATGCCGTCGTCGAGCAGGTCCGCCCCGGTGGACTGGTGCTGGCCCCCATCGGAAGGGGACGACAGACGCTGGTCCGCGCCCACAAGCGCGCCGACGGGTCCCTGGAGCAGGAGCGCCACGGCGGCGTTCGCTTCGTCGAGTTGAAGTGACCCGCTACTCCGCCCTGGCGACGTGAGGGACGACGAACCGGCGGGCG
>Ga0207772_100023_pt1 | contig 205477 bp, 204 predicted proteins | sample A23M3SouthBayCA_2_FD_187750 | JGI IMG/M metagenome (GOLD analysis project Ga0207772, IMG submission 187750) | Aerobic enrichment media microbial communities from Eden Landing Ponds, California, USA - A23 M3 (2) (SPAdes) | ecosystem: Environmental > Aquatic > Marine > Unclassified | place... | reverse complement strand
GAGCCTCTACGTCACCTCGGACCCGCGAGTGCTCGTCGTGGCGCTCGTCGTCGCCGGAGCGGTGGCACTCTTGGACCGCCGGCGTCGAACCACCGGCTGACGGTTACCAGGTCAGCCCCTCGTACGTGATGCCGTCGCGGCGTTCGACGACGCGGCGGCCGTCGGCGACCACCGGCTCGGCCATCGCGTCGAACTCCGCGTCGAGCGCCGCGAACTCGTCCCAGTCGGTGACGACGACGGCACCGGACGCGCCGTCGAGCGCCGCCGCGGCGGAGTCCGCGTACTCGATGTCGGGGTAGCGCTCGCGCATGTTCTCGGTCGCGACGGGGTCGTACGCGACGATTTCGGCCCCCCGCTCGCGGAGCCCCTCGATGACCGGGACGGCCCGCGTGTTCCGGATGTCGTCCGTCCCGGGCTTGAACGCGAGACCGAGGACGGCGACGCGCTTCCCGGCGACGTCGACGTGGTCGTCGAGCAGCGAGAGCAGGCGCTCGGGCTGGGTGTCGTTCAGTTCGACGGCCGCCGAGAGGACCGCAGGGTCGTATCCCAGGTCCCGCGCCGCGGCGATGATGGCGTCGGTGTCCTTCGGGAAGCAGCTGCCGCCCCAGCCGACGCCGCTGCGGAGGAACCGCTCGCCGATGCGGTCGTCGAGACCGATGGCGTCGGCCACCTCGTAGGCGTCGACGTCGAGTTCCTTGCAGATGTTCCCGATGTCGTTGATGAGGCTGACCTTGGCCGCGAGGAACGTGTTGTTCGCGTACTTGATCATCTCCGCCTCCGGGATGCCCGTCTCGACGACCGGCACGTCCCCGTCGGCGGCCTCACGGAGCGGCTCGTAGAGTTCGTGTAGGAGCGCCGTCGCGCGCTCGTCGTCCGTCCCGAAGACGAGCTTGTCGGGGTTCAGGAAGTCCTCGACGGCGGTCCCCTCGCGCTGGAACTCGGGGTTCGAGGCGACGAGGAAGTCCTCGCCGCGCTCCAGTCCGGCCTCGGCGATGCGGGCGGCCAGTCGGTCCTCGGTCGTGTTCGGGACGACCGTCGACTTGGTGACGACGAGGTGCGGACCCTCGCCGTCGTCACCGTCTGCCAGCGCCTCGCCGACCGACGCCGCCCCGGCCTCCATGAACTGCAGGTCGATGCTGCCGTCGTCGTTCGACGGCGTCGGGAGCGCGAGCATCGTCAGGTCCGTCTCCCGAATCACGTCGTAGTCCGTCGTCGCCCGCAGGCGCTTGCCCCCGTGCTCGGCGACCAGTTCGTCGAGCCCCGGTTCGTGGATCGGCGCCTCGCCGTCGTTGATCGCGTCGACGATGTCCTCGTCGATGTCTACCGTCGTCACCTCGTGTCCGAGATCGGCGAGACAGGCCGCGACAGTCGTGCCGACGTACCCGCTGCCGACGATGCTGACGTTCATCGAGCGGTCGTAGTCGATGGGCGGGTATTATAATTCGGGTCCTATATTCGACAAGAGTTTTACCGGCCGGCGGACGAGTGGACTGATATGAAAGCTGTCGTGCTCGCGGCCGGTGAAGGGACGCGTCTCCGCCCCCTGACCGAGGACAAGCCCAAAGGGATGGTAGAGGTCGCAGGCAAGCCGATCTTGACCCACTGTTTCGAACAGTTGATCGAGCTAGGCGCCGACGAACTCCTGGTAGTCGTCGGCTACAAGAAGCAAGTCATCATCAACCACTACGAAGACGAGTTCGAGGGCGTCCCGATCACCTACACGCACCAGCGCGAACAGAACGGACTGGCCCACGCGCTGCTGACCGTCGAGGAGCACGTCGACGACGACTTCATGCTGATGCTCGGCGACAACATCTTCGAGGCGAACCTCCAGGACGTGGTCAACCGCCAGCAGGAAGACCGCGCCGACGCCGCCTTCCTCGTCGAGGAGGTCCCGTGGGAGGAGGCGAGCCGCTACGGGGTCTGTGACACCAACAAGTACGGCGAGATAACCGAAGTGGTCGAGAAGCCCGACGACCCGCCGTCGAACCTCGTGATGACCGGATTCTACACGTTCACGCCGGCCATCTTCCACGCCTGTCACCTCGTCCAGCCCTCGAACCGCGGCGAGTACGAGATCAGCGACGCCATCGACCTCCTCCTGCAGTCGGGCCGGACCATCGACGCCATCCGGATGGACGGCTGGCGAAACGACATCGGCTACCCCGAAGACAGGGATCAGGCAGAAGAGCGGTTGCAGGGCGAAGTCGACCCGGAGATGGCCGCCGACGCCATCGAAGCGACCGACGGCGAGTGAGACTCCGTCATCCGCTTCGAGGAACGCGCATCTGTCGTCTGCCCTAGCGTCTGACGCTTGGTCGCTCCTCACAGACTTTTTATACGGCAGCGACATTCCCACAGGTAATGCAGTCTGGGTGGCGATACCGGTTAGCTGCCATCTTCGGAGCGGCGGTCTTCGTCACGTCCGCGGTGGCCGTTGCCAACACGCCGCCACTTCAGGCGCTCGTGACGACGGTCCCACCGCTCCAGAACCTCCGGCCGGAGACGCTGTCACGTCGCGACCTTGTCGACCAGACGGCCGTTACGGTCCTCGTCACGCTCGGCGTGCTGTGGCCGCTGTTCAAACCCCGCCCCCGCCGGATTCTCGATACGATCTCGCTCACTCACAAGCGGGTGTTTCTCACCGCGGCCGTCCTCGCGACCATCGGCTATTTCGACTGGTCGTCGCGCCTTCCACGGCCGACCCTCATCGCGACGATCGCGCTCCTCGCCGTCGTCTTGCCGGTGTGGTTCGTCAGCATTCGTCAGCGTCCGCGGTCCTCTACCCGAGCGATAATCGTCGGTGACGACACCGAGATCATGCGGACACTCTACGAGAGCGCCGATCTCCCCATCCTGGGCATCGTCTCGCCGCCGGGCGCGTACCCCGGCCGACCCCGGCAGCGACTCACCGACGGGGGGATGACCATCGAGCGACCGGAGGACCTGCCGCGGCTCGGCGGGCTCTCCCGACTCGACGAGGTGCTCGTCGAACACGACGTCGACACCGTCCTGCTCGCGTTCGAACACCCCGATCGAGAGGAGTTCTTCGGGACGCTCTCGGCCTGTTTCGAACACGGCGTCGCGGCGAAGGTCCACCGCGAACACGCGGATAGCGTGCTCGTGACGGACGCGGCCGGCGGCGACCTGGTCGACACGCACCTCGAACCGTGGGACTGGCAGGACTACGTCGTCAAGCGGCTCTTCGACGTCACGTTCGCGAGCGTCGCCCTGCTGTGTCTGCTCCCGATCATCGTCGGAATCGCGGCGGGCATCAAGCTCGACTCGTCCGGGCCGATCCTGTACAGTCAGACCCGGACGGCCGCCTTCGGGGAGACGTTCACCATCTACAAGTTCAGGAGCATGGTGACGGACGCCGAAGCCAGAACCGGGGCGAAACTGAGCGAAGAGGACGCCGGGAAGATGGACCCGCGGGTGACCCGTGTCGGCCGAGTGCTCCGACGGACGCACCTCGACGAAATCCCGCAGCTGTGGTCGATCCTCGTCGGCGACATGAGCGTCGTTGGGCCGCGGCCGGAGCGGCCCGAACTCGACGCGGACATCGAAACAGACGTCGACGAGTGGCGGAGCCGATGGTTCGTGAAACCGGGGCTGACCGGGCTCGCACAGATCAACGGCGTGACCGGCCACCAGCCGGAACAGAAGATACGGTACGACATCGAATACATCAGGGAACAGTCGTTCTGGTTCGACATGAAGATCGTCGTGCGCCAGATCTACGGCGTCGGCCTGGACGTCGTCGTGTTGCTCGATCCGCGGAAGTGAGCGAACGCAGCGGCGCCCATCACTGCGCCTGTCGGACCGGAATCCAGTCGGAGTGCGCAGACGCCACGAGCAGGAGGACGAGCAGGAACATGAGCCGCGGCACCCGCGCGTAGGCCCCGCCGATGCCGGCACAGAGCAGTCCGACGAGCCAGCCCGCGCCTGCCGCGCTCAGGACGTACGACCCGCGGTAGCGGTTCCGGACGAACGTTCGGACGAGCGCGAGATAGAAGCCGGCGAGGATGACCACGCCGACGATACCGACGTCCACCAGTATCTGCGAGTAAAACACGTCAAGGTAACCGACCGTCTCCGGCGAGGCGAACCAGCCGTACCCGAAGATGGGTTGGTCCTTCCAGAGTTCGATTGCCTGGAGAGTCAGGTCGTATCTGGAGTAAATCGCTCCGGTCCCCTTCCCTGTGAGAACGATCGTCCCGCCTTCGAACGTCACAGTCGGGAGGAACCGCTGGAATATCGTCGCGTTGAGGACCGACGCGAGACCGAGTCCCGCGAGCAAGCCACACCCGGCGACGCCCGCGACGAGAGGCTTCGAGAGGTATCGATAGGAGAGCGTCGAACCGACGACGATGCCGGAAAGAAGCGTGATCAGACCGGATCGGGACCCGCTCATGACGACGCCAACGGCGACAAGGAGGCCGCCTACGAGGAACCAGACGGCCCGTCGCCGCTGAAACGAGAACGAACAGGCACCGGCCAGGACGCACAGTATCGCGACGAGCGCGAGAAACACGGCGAGGCCGTTCGGATTCTGCCAGAACACGGTCGGTTGGCCGTACGTGGACAGGAACGGGACGACGGTGATACGGTCGTAGCCGGTCAGGAACGGCGTGATACTGATCGCGACGACCGCCTGGAGCGTTCCGCCCACGAGGACGGTCCAGACGACTGGGTTCCAGTCCACGCGCTCGGCATACTGCTGGGCGAGCAGGAAGAACACGGCGATTTCGAACCACTTGAGGGTCCAGAGCGCGTTCGGAAGCATCGAGACCTCGGATCGGATCGTGGCCACGACGACGGTGACGACGATCCAGGCCCCGGCGACGAGGAACCAGGCCATCGGTCGGGGCAGCGACAGGCTGATCTCCCAGTCGTCTCGCCGCTGGCGCTCCTCGACGAACAGCACGAAGATCAACAGGAGCGCGAAATCAGAGCTGTTGATCGAGGCGAACTTCGAGCCGACGCCCGGGAGCGGGAACTGGATCGAAAAGAGGATGGCCAGCGCGAAGAGGACGAACAACCACGTGTCACGGTTCAATGACATTTATTTAGAGGTGCGCCAGGGCTTCTGGACGGCCGTCCGTGAGGTGATAGAGGCTCTGTAGCCCCATCGCCGCCCCGCTGAGGATCGGTTTCGGGACGACGGACTCGATAGCCGACGTCGGATAGTCCGCCTCGAGCCGAGCGATCTCCTGTCGTCGTTCGGCAGGGGGTTCACCCGTGGTCTTCGCCGCTTCGTGAAGCCGGCGGGCCCCGAAGAAGACCGGGACGTGGGTCAGGGTGAAATCGGTCTCCAGCAGTCGCCAGAAGAGGTCAGTGTCCATCGCGTAGTCGTAGTCCTCGTCGACGCCGCCGAGAGCGTCCATGACCTCGCGTTTGAAGAAACTGCTGTGGTTGCCGGTGAACTGATACCAGTACTTGTGGACGAACTTCGAAGGCTTCGTGTTGTACTTCTTGCCGATCTCGTTCCCGTCGGCGTCGACGAACACGAAGTCGCCGTAGATGAAGTCGCTCTCCGGATGTGCCGCCCGGGCGTCGGCGAACGACTCGATGGCGCCGGGAAGGAGGTAATCGTCGGAGTTGATCCAGCAGAGCCACTCGCCGGTCGCCATCTCGATACCCTTGTTGACCGCGTCGGACTGTCCCTCGTCCGACTCCGAGACCCACCGGAGGTCGTACCGGTCCTCGTACGCCTCCAGCAGGTCGACGGAACCGTCGGTCGAGCCCCCGTCGACGACGACGTGTTCGACCGGTGGGCCGGACTGCTCGAGGACGGAGACGAGCGTGTCCTCCAGGAACTCCGCCTGGTTGTAGGAGGGCGTTACGACAGTGACGAGTGGAGCTGACATCGTTCCATATTCGGAGAGAGTCGTTCGTTGGCCGACACGTGAGACGAGCGGTTTGACGTGTTGAAACAGTGTTCTCTCCGTGAATAGATAGTGATTGCGCAATCGCTCTCCGGAGGCACCCCAACCAGAAGATACAAACGACGAAATCGTGTTCCAACGAACAGATGAATATCGAATCTGCGTTCGCCGAGCGCCCAGTGTTCGTCACGGGGGCGGACGGATTTGTCGGATCACATTTGACCGAGCGACTCGTCGACATCGGAGCGAACGTCCACGTGTTCGTCCGGGCGACGTCGAGCGGAGAACTCCGGAACATCCGGCACCTTCGAGACGATCTCACGGTCCACCGAGGCGACCTCCGCGACAAGCACTCCGTCTCGGACGCGCTGAGCGCGCTCTCCGAGTACAGCGACAGCATCGTCTTCCACCTCGCGGCACAGGCCCACGTCGGGGAGTCCTGGGACCGGCCGTACGAGACCATCGACACGAACGTGACCGGGACCCTGAATCTCCTGCAGAGCATCGTCGACCTGGATCTGGATATTTCGAAGTTCGATACCGCCGGGACCTCCGAGGAGTACGGGAACGTCGACAATGAAGTCGCCGACAAGCACGACTACCACGAGGAGGGACAGGTCATCCTCAACGAGCGCTCGCCGGTCAATCCGAAGTCGATCTATGCGACCTCGAAGTTGGCCGCCGACTTCCTGACGATGAACTTCCACGACGCCTACGGCGTCCCCGGCGTCACGACGCGGATGTTCAACAACTACGGTCCGCGCCAGAATCCCCGATACATCACGGGGACGATAATCACACAGGCCCTCGAACGCGACATCGTGGAACTCGGGAACCTCCAGCCGAAGCGCGACATGTGTTACGTCACTGACGGAGTCCGCGGTCACATGCACGTGGCGATGGACGGAAATCCCGGCGAAGAGTACGTCTACGGCTACGGCGAGAACATCTCGATGCGCGAGTGGACGGAGACGATCCTGGAGGTCGGAGCCGAAGAAGGATACTGGGACGACCCCGAAATCGTGCAAGCTGACGACCGCTACCGTCCGGGCGACAGCGACGTCGAGGAACTCCTCGTCGGGTACGAGAAACTCAACGAGGAGACCGGCTGGGAGCCCGAAGTCGAGTGGCGGGACGGGATCCGAGCGACCATCGAGTGGTACGCCAAGAACAAGCCGTCGTGGTACGGACGGGTCGACTGGCGATGAGCGGACCTGACGGCTTCTGGGACGGGCGGACCGTCATGGTAACCGGCGGTGCCGGGTTCCTCGGAAGCCACCTCGTCGAAGACCTCCGGACGCGGTCGGACGACGTGGAGATATTCGTCCCCCGGAGTCGAGAGTACGATCTCCGGGAGAAATCGGACATCCGGCGGGCGTTCGAGGATTCTGGAGCGGACACCGTCATCCACCTCGCGGCGTCGGTCGGCGGCATCGGCGCGAACCGCGACAACCCGGGACGGTACTTCTACGACAACGCGATCATGGGCGTCGAACTCATCGAACAGGCCCGTCAGTTCGGCGTGGACAAGTGCACCATCCTCGGGACGATCTGTTCGTACCCGAAACACACGCCGGTCCCGTTCTCTGAGGAAGACCTGTTCGACGGCTACCCCGAAGAGACGAACGCGCCGTACGGCATCGCGAAGAAAGCCCTGTTGACCCAGTCGAAGGCGTATCGGAAACAGTGGGACTTCGACAGCATCTACCTCCTGCCGGTGAACCTGTACGGACCCCGCGACGACTTCGATCTCGAGACGAGTCACGTGATTCCCGCGATCATTCGCAAAGCCATCGAGGCACGCGAACGGGGCGACGACGCCATCACCGCGTGGGGGACCGGCGAGCCGACGCGCGAGTTCCTGTACGTGAAAGACGCCGCCGAGGGAATCCTTGACGCGACGGAGCAGTACAACAGGAGCGAGCCGGTGAACCTCGGAAGCGGCGACGAAATCAGCATCCGGGGCCTGATCGAAACCATCGTCGACCTGACCGGCTTCGACGGCGACGTCGAGTGGGACACGTCGAAACCGGACGGCCAGCCGCGTCGACGGCTCGACACGTCGCGCGCCAGGGAGCGGTTCGGCTGGGAGGCGACGACCGAACTGGAAGACGGACTCCGTCGGACGATCGAGTGGTACGAAGAACAGCGAACCGACGAGGGCGATGACTGATGGCAGGTGTCGCCGTTCCAGAAGAGGCTGAACCCCGAGCGAGTGTCAACGACACCATCCGATTCCCGTCGTCGAGACTTCGTAGCTGAGATCTATGAGTGAGAAGCTGTCTCATCGAGACCGATTCGCCGCGCTACTACGAGCAGGACGGTATCGACCGAAGTTAGCGGTCGTCGCCATCGCTCTGAGCGTTTTTTCGGCCGCCTTCGAGGGAGTCGGACTCGGGTTCATATTACCGATTATCGAACTCGCGAGAGGGGACATCGACCCCGCCGAAGCGAGCGGGATTCTGGGGTCCTTCGCAGACGCCTATCTAACGCTGGGCATCCCCTTCACGCTGGGATATCTCATCGTTGGCGTCGCAGCGATACTATCCATTCGATACATCACGAGTTTCCTCGTAGGGTGGTTACGCGGCGTGATCCGAACGTACTACACGGCGTATCTTCAGGAACAGGCGTTCACACGCGCCACAGTCGCCGAAACATCGTATTTCGATCAAGAGGGGTCAGACGACATCCTGAACGCTATCGTCACACAGGCGGAGTACGCGGGACAGAGCCTGAACGCGATTATCAGAATCATCCAGGAAACGCTGCTCTCGTTGATGTACTTCTCGATTGCCCTGTACGTCGCCCCTCGTCTTACCCTCGTAACGACGGTCCTGTTCGGAGCGATTAGCTACCTCTTCAACAACGTCCTCGAATCGGGCTACAACCTCGGTGGAAAGGTCGCCGACGCCAACGAACGAATCCAACAGGCGGCACAGGCCGGGACGCAGGGAATCCGCGACGTGAAACTGTTTCGACTCCGTTCGGAGCTGCTGGATTCGTTCACAGGAGCGGTCACTCAGTTTCGGACGGCGTCGGTCAAGTCGGCGCGCAACGCGGCAGCCATCCAGAACTTCTATCAGCTCCTCACCGCCATCGCGATATTCGTTCTCATCTACGTGGGACTGACGTACTCCTCGTTGTCGCTGAGTTCGCTCGGCGTATTTCTCTTCGCACTCTTCAGGCTCGGGCCGCGTGTGAGCACGCTCAACCACCTCTTCTACAACCTCGACACGAGGTTGCCACATCTCGTTCGCACACAGGAGTTCATCGACGAACTGGAACGAAACCAAGAGACGCAGGCGGGAGGCTCGTCGGTTCCGGATCGCATCCATTCTGTTCGCTTCGACGACGTCACCTTCGCCTACGAGGAAGGGGACGAGACAGTCCTCGAAGAGGTGAGTTTCGGGGTCGAACGGGGAGATTTCGTCGCGTTCGTCGGCCCGTCGGGCGCAGGGAAGTCGACCATCGTCTCGTTACTCGCTCGACTGTACAGCCCGGACGCGGGACAGATTACGGCGAACGAGACCGATATCTCCGAATTCGACGTCGACGAGTGGCGGTCGAAAGTGGCCGTAGTTCGACAGGACCCGCACATTTTCAACGAGTCCCTCCGACGGAACCTGACGATCGGGAATCGAGACGCGTCCCAGGCCGAAATCGACCGCGCGTGTGAAATCGCACACGTCTCGGAATTCTTCGATTCGCTCCCGAACGGATACGACACTCGACTCGGTGACGACGGCGTCCGACTCTCCGGCGGGCAGCGCCAACGGGTGGCGCTGGCTCGCGCCTTGCTCGTAGACGCGGACGTGCTCGTACTCGACGAAGCGACGAGCGACCTCGATATCGGAATCGAGCGGAAAGTCCAGGAAGCGATCGAGTCGATGGATCGAGAGTACGCCCTGCTCACCATCGCACACAGACTGTCGACGGTCCTGAACGCGGACCGGATATACAGTATGAAAGATGGCCGTATCACGGAAGCGGGACGGCACGACGAACTCATCGACGCCGACGGGACGTACGCGAAACTCTACTCGTCACAGCGAGAGAACCTGTAGAACAGGAGCGTTGGGCTTGCGAGATTGTACAGTCGTTCCGGAGAGAAGAGATGATACTATCACTCCCAGAATGGCGGCAACGATGCATTTCTGGTATTCAGAACCGGAGAACCGAAGCAATTAATCCCACAAAGACAGTGTGACTGAACTACGATGCCACGGGTACTCGTCACCGGCGGAGCCGGATTTCTGGGCTCACATCTCTGTGAATCTCTACTCGAAGACGGCTACGAAGTCATCGCCATGGACAACCAGATTAGCGGGCAGACGGAGAACCTCAAGCCGATCTTCTACCACGACAACTTCACGTACTACGAACACGACGTAACCAACTTCATCCACTCGACAGGTGACCTGGACTGGGTTCTGCATCTGGCCAGTCTCGCGTCTCCCGTGTTCTATCAGGAGAACCCCATCAAGACGCTGAAGGTGGGTGCTCTCGGGACACACAAGACGCTCGGACTCGCGAAAGAGAAGAACGCGAAGTACCTCTTTACCTCGACCAGCGAGGTGTACGGCGATCCGGAGGTCAATCCACAGCCCGAGAGCTATCGGGGGAACGTCGACCCCTACGGCCCGCGGTCGTGTTACGACGAATCGAAGCGCTACGGCGAGGCGCTCGTCAGAGCGTACCGCGATAAGCACGACATCGACGTCCGAATCGCGAGGCTGTTCAACACGTACGGTCCCCGAATGCGACTCGACGACGGCCGTGTAATCCCGACCTTCATGCGACAAGCACTGCAGGGCGAACCACTGACGGTCCACGGCGAGGGAAAGCAGACACGTAGCTTCTGTTACGTCAGCGATCTCATCGACGGACTGCGAGAGCTAATGAAAGCGGAGATCCAGTCGCCCGTCAATATCGGCAATCCCGACGAGCGGTCGATCCGGGAACTCGCGGAACTAATCATCGACGTGACTGATAGTTCGAGCGAAATCGTATACGAAGAGCGACCGAAACAGGACCCGCAAGTTCGGAAACCGGATATTACGAAGGCCAAAAAACACTTCGATTGGGAACCGTCGGTATCACTTCGAGAAGGACTGGAACAATTACCAGAATATTTTCGAGGGGAAATCGGAAAGACAGAATCAGCGTAATTGATTCTCTTCAACTATACCTCAGTGTCATAAAAACACATCTTTACCACAATCAGACAACTCGTCTCGATCAAAAGTAATTCCAAACTGTTCTTCGATCTCTTCTAAAGTATATGTATAGTTAGGGCGCCGACGATCTCTCTCTCTGTAATCGCGAAAGTCACTGGGGATCTCGTATCGTTCTTTTGGGAGTGCTACCAAATATGCTAGCGGCAACACGATTAGATAAACAAGCCTATCCATCAACGTTAGACGCTCATCTGTGATAACAGTGTACTTGAATAGACTACGAAAAGTGGTCCCCATCTGGAAACGAGCAACCGTTGCTTCGAAAGATCGCTTGAACCCATAAAATTTGCTCTTTTTGCGTTCCGGTTTATCAATCTCTTCGCTAAATGAATCGTGGGTGAGATAGATAACATCGTCCTCATTTTGAAGGCGGATTTCAAAATCCTCTTCAGCTGCGCTTATTGGTAGGTTTCGGTGCGGAGCTTTATTTAATAAGAAATCCCGAGAAGAGATGTTTATGTTCCCACCGGAGAGATAGAAATCGTGTCCAAGAGATTCCCGCATTTGTAAATAAATTTCAGCAAAGTCAGTGATTCCACAATTATATCTATCATCGGCATCGACATAGATCAATACGAAGTCACCACGTGCTTCCTGAATGCCGATATTCCGCATTTTTCCGAGATTTCTGTCGGGATCAGGATCTAGCTCAACTAACCGAAGATTATCATGAGATTGCTGAACTTTCTTTACAACATCCCGACTATTATCCGTTGATTCATCGACGACTAATACCTCAAAGTCATCTGTGACGTTCTGGAGAATGCTTTGGAGGGACTCTTCAATCGTGTTCTCCATATTGTAGTTACATATGGAAATAGTGAATCTATAATCTTCACTCATGAATCTGCTATTTATAAAATAGACCACCCTTCCAATAAAGAGATGTTGGTCTCCAGTTGTCTACTCAAGTATCTAATCGGAATCGAATCATACAGGAAAGACAAGACAGGACTTGATCAGTTTAGACCTACAATCTAAATGTTTACATTTAGTCGAACTTGTACCCGAGCGCATCAAGAGTTTCCATTAATTCTTCATCTTCACCCGGATGTTCAACCGATGGTTGTGACTTCTCCGGGCGAGGGAGATTGTCCAACCACTCGTCAAGTCGGGTGCGAAGATCGGCACAGCGGTTTGGCTGCTCTGCGGCGAGGTTCGTCGTCTCACCGGGATCGGTCTCAAGGTCGTATAATTGTTCCGCGGGTCGAGACACTGACGCGGCCTGTCCCGATCGAGTCCGATCGAGTTTTCGAATGTACTTGAACTCACGTGTCCTAATAGCCTGCTGTCGCGCGTCGTGTGTTTGCTCACAGTACACTGCGTCCCGATCAAGAGAACGTTCATCGTCGCTCGATGGAACGAGAGAGCAACCGTCGACTTCGTCGGGATCGTAGGAAATATCCAGCAGATCCAACACCGTTGGAAGCAAGTCTACGTGTTGAACGAACCGGTCCTCGGTACCAGCGAACCTCGGCGCATTGATTAATAGTGGAACGTGCATAGTCTGGTCATATAGCTCACGATGATTGAAGAAGATATTATTTCCAGTCAAACTTTCTCCGTGATCGGCCGTGATTATGATTGCCGTTTCGTCTAGTTCCCCCCGACTCTCCAGTGTATCGAATAGGCGTCCGATCTGTGCGTCTACGGTTCGAGCAGCAGCATCGTAGGCCCGTTTTAGGTCACCAACAGTTTCGACATCACTGTATCGTAACCGGCCATCGGCTAGTTCCGGATGCTCTGGATATCGATCTTCAAGTTCCGCGATGGTAACATCTCCGTCCTCATACGTTCGGTCTGATAAGGCCCGAAGGTGATTTTCTTCCACAGTGTATCCGAGATGTGTGTCCCAGTAATGAAGAAAACCGAACCACGGAGAGTCGACTGCATTTGCTGCAGAGAGAAATTGGTCAGTCAACCCTTTCGCTCGCTGTTCGTCAGGTCGAGATTCCCCTAACTTCGGAATTGTTTCGTCGCGGTCAGAAGAGGCATCATCAGAGCTGATACGGTGGTACAGTTTCTTTACGCTCTGCTCAATTGGCTCGGGAAGGACCTCAACAGTTCGTTTGCCCATTCGCTTTGAGGTAGAGGGTTGTGGATGATAGTGATCAAATCCTTCTCGGTGCCAGCTCCCCAGAATATCACAGCCAATTGTCGTGTGGGTGTCTTGGAGTCGTTCTTGGAGACTGCGGGTAGAAGAGACGAATTCAAGCTCAGTCTCGGTAACATCTTTCCCATGGTGGAGAATACCATGCCTCGTAGGATATTGACCAGTTTGAATCGTCGTCACCGAAGCTGTGGTCTTGTCTGCACAGGCGAAACAGGACGTGAATCGCTCTGAATCCGCAGAAATTCGATCCAGCATCGGGGTAATATCGTTATCAGCAAAAACTCGGTCTGCTCGCAACGAGTCAATAACGATTAGTAAAGCGTTCCGAACCATGAGTAACAGTATAAAGTCGGTTAGTGTATTTGTATCTCCTGATTGGAAAACCGGCAACCACGGACGCTCCGAGGTCCGAATTGTGAGATAGTTTGTTGTCCTGAACTTCTCGTTTAGTTCGGAGATAGTGTTTAGTTTGCAGTATTGAGCCATCGAGCGAAGATACGCAACCACTTTTCAGCGGTTTTCGGCTCGACGTGACTGTGGCAGTTCGAAAACGTGCAGTATGGGGAGTTTTGTGCCGTCAATAAGAAACACGGTGTATTCGACATCGTGTATTTGTCGTATATTATGAATGAATTTTATGAAAGAGTGGTCATAGTCGTCGAACAGAGTCTGACGTGGAGCAGTTCGTTCGACTGTGAATCGACGGCGTTCAGCTAGAATTGCTGGTCGTTAATGCGAATCACCGTTTCGTCGAGCGCTATCTGGATCGGTGATTTTCCCGGTTCGGGCTGTAAGTCGGCTTTCTGCACCCAATCGTGGCCGACTTTTCGACTGCGTTGGACTCCCAGCCAGTCGAGTAAGTCAATGGTATTCGACGGCGAAAGCCCCACAACGTGCGATTGAATACCCAACGCCATCGCTGGCTCGGTGTCCGCTCGCGCTCCATAAACTCCAAATCAATCCACTCTCTATGACCGATGAAGCGGGCAATTTCTGCCATAGACCACAAGAAATTCTCCCGCCGCACGGTTCACGCTTAATTAAGCACTATCCTCAAGAGACAGCCAAATCATAAATATCCCACACCCTAAATGAAAATAATGAGTATAATACGAAGTATATATCAAAAAGCAAAAGTGAAATTGAAAGACCCATATCTCTTCACAATTGACGATCTGTCTACGGAACTCCGTGTTATTGAACCAGGAGATCTGACACACTATCGATCTAATGTAAAATCAGAACAAGCAATTTACGAGGATTTTGTTAGCTCTGTCAACAGTACCGATGTTGTCTGGGATGTTGGTGCCAATCTTGGAATCTACGGTTTGCTTGCGGCTGAAATCGGCTGTGAGGTGTCATTTTTTGAACCACATCCGGACAGTACTAAACGGATCATTCAGAATATCGACCATAACAAATATCCCGGAACAGTTCACGAAATTGCTCTGTCAAACGAATCGGGTACTGTAGATTTTGTTACCGGGCTACAGTGGTCTGGAGCAGGGGTGAATGCGATTAAGAGTGGTAATCTGGAAGACAATTATGACGAGAGATACGACAATCCAAACACAATAACTGTCGATACTCAGCGGGCAGATGCTATTTGCGACAATGGTGCTACCCCACCGACCGTTGCAAAAATAGATGTTGAGGGAGCTGAGATGGATGTTTTACTCGGTGGCGCGTCTGTGTTTGAGCCTTCTACATGCCGAGTGATATACTGTGAAGTCCACTCACAAATCACAGAATACGGTTATTCAATGGAGGACGTTAGGGCAGAACTGACAGAGCGCGGATACACTATCGAAATGTTGGGGGAACAAGAAGGCAACTGGAACCTCAAAGCGACAGCGAATCAAGAATAGCACCGCCCCAAAACAACTATTACTTTATCGACTGTCCCATGTGTTCATCAGCCAACGAATCCAACAATGGACGGTCAAGTTGTTCGAATCCGTCTTCCAAGACATGCTCGTGGAGTGGGACAAGCTGGCAATCCCCAAGGAATGCAGCGAAAGTGCTGAATGTACTTGGCGGGGTGAGAACCATATCACAGAGAGATAGTTCAGAGAAGTTTTCGAGATAATGGCCGGGCCCAAAAGGATCTCCAGTTGCAAATTGATAAGACGAGCCTTCGAATAGCTCGGGGTCCTGCGATTCATCAGACGCAATTACGAAGCAGATATCCTTTTCGGCGAATTTCTGCTGAAACGCCTCCATGAGTTCTCGATACTCCTGCGTGGTGAAGAAGTACCGCCCGTCGTTCCACGTTCGGTAATCACCCTGTCGAATCAGCACACCAACCACGAGATCATGTGACGATTGAAGAGAACGAATATACTCGCGTGCTGGATCAAGATATCTCTGAGCGGGCTGAAGATCATCACGGATTTGGTCTCGATATTTTTCCACAAGAGACCAGCCACGGACCCCCCATCCAGCGAGCACGGAGACACGTTTCGTTTCGAGGCGACGAACCATTGACGAGGCCGCAAGATCTACCTGGTCATACGAATCACCAGCAACTTCGAAGGGGAAGTGGGTGTTACCACCGACTACGCTTTGGGCGTCGTCACGCCACTCAGCTACCCGATGGAGCGTTTGATACCGAAGTCTGTTGAACGGACGGTGGCTGAAAACTTGTTCGGCTATCCCGCTACCCCATCCGTACCTGATAAGGGGGCGCCAATGTCCATCGGGACTGTTCTCCTGTATGTCGGAAAGCGGTGAAACCGGGGACCCGTACAGTTCCGCATACGGGTGCATAGCAAGATCCAGCACCTCGAATTCCGGGTGTTCGAGCTCGAATGCTAGCAGATTTGCGTAGTTTAGAAGCTGATTTCCTAATCGTCCCCCGCCGTGTGTGTAGATTACGTGCCTAGTCATCTGTGGAAAAACTATCTTGATCTCTCGAATCAATTGGCATGGCAGTAACTCAATTCCCAGCAGAGAAAGTGAGTCGCGACATTCGAGAGGTCTTATGTCGGCCCTCACTCATCAGCTTTCGTGACCCTGTCGAATGACCCGGGAAGCAAAATATATGGTCACAATCGTCACCAGCCCCGAAGTTCGAGAAATCCTGACGAAATAGGTGAGCAAGTTCCCGGTCAAGCATGTCCATTTCTCGATGCGCGGTTTGGTCGTGGTCTAAGTGAATATCGACGTTTTGCTCCGTGTCTTCCTCGCCTCCGAAGATGCCTTCACGTCCATAGTTGTGGACACTGATCACTTCATGTCCGTTCGATCTCGAGTTTCGACAACAGGCAGATCCGAATTGACCATTCCTGCCTGGTACGAGAATACGCGCAACCATTTGTGTTGATTCAGGTTTTATCCCGGATAAATATGTATGCGTTGTATCTCACCACTGCTCACTCAGGTAAGTTGCTCCGGCATGAACGCCCCGTGGTGACCACTGGGATAAGGAACAGAGCTTTTCATTTGTGAGACGAGCATTTGGCCTCTCTGCTTCGAAATTACAATTACTCGAAACCGTTGGGCGAATCCAGTCGGAATCGTATCCGAATTCATCCGCTATTATCCGGGCCCAGTTGAATCGGTTGATATAATCCGGACCGACAGCGTGGTAAATACCTGTTTCTCGTGTCGAGAGTAGAGCCTGTACAGCGAGACAAACATCAGTGAGCAATATCGGATTGTTATACCAATCAGAGAACACCTCAACTTCTTCATCTTTTTTTAATTTCTCAAGAATCCACGAAACCATTGAGTAATGATGGGACAGTTCAGTGAGTGCGTATGGCTGGTCAATTCGAAGTACAGCAGACTGGATATCAGCCGCTGAGACGATGTCTTCAGCTGTAGCTTTCGTTTGACCATAGACGTTTATCGGCGAAACTGGGTCAGACTCGCGGTGGATGTCCGACCCACCATCGAAAACGAAAGAACTAGAAAAAAAGACGACAAAGCTCTCAGCTGCAGTGGCTCCGGTAATGACGTTTTCTGTACCTTCAACATTAACTTCACGTGCTAGCGAGGGATTGTTTTCGCAGAGATCTGCATCACTCAGAGCCGCGGTATGCAAGACAACATCGGGGCTGAGGGCTTCGATCTTCTCTACAGTGGGAACGGAATCAGTAATGTCCATCTCAATCTTTGTAGCGAAATCCCGCTCAATGTCGTTTTCATGGACAGTGTATGTTACGTCATGTCCGTGCTCCGACAACCAAGCAGTCAGCGCCCATCCAATAAATCCCACACCACCGGTCACGAGAACTCTCATGTATGCGACGTGATAAACGAGTCAAAGAGGTCAATAACATATTCTAATTTCTTTCTCGTGAGTTCTGCGTGGATACCGATGACAAAGGCTGATTTCATTACGCGATTTGCGTGTGGCAATCCGTCGGAAGCAATCCGGTGATCTATGTCGGAAAAGCCCGGATGGTTAACGATGTTTCCGGACCAGAGGGCTCTGGTCTGTACGTTGTGTTCTTCAAGAAACGTGACGAGATCAACACGGTTGAACGGAGCGACGTCACGAATCTGCACTGGGTATGCTAACCAGTTTGTCTTTACACCCTCGTACTCTTTCGGTAAGACAAACAGGTCGGAATGAGACCTGAAGTACTCGTTGTACGTCTCAAAGTTGGATTGCCGTTTTCTTGCAAAATTATCTAGCTTATCAAGTTGTTCGTTGCAAAAAGCGGCGCTGGCCTCCAGTCCTAAAAAGTTGTACCCTACCTCATCAAAGATAAACTTCTGATCATACTGGACATCTCCAAGTTGGGACGAAAGTCGCGTTTCAATGTCTTCAACTTCGTTGACGGCTGATCCTCGGCCCCATCCTCGAAGTTTCATTGCCTTATCGCGAACTGAGTCGTCATTGACACATAACATTCCGCCACCGCCGAATCCGGTAATGATGTGAGAAGCATAAAAACTAGTGGTTGAGATATCGGAATAGTACCCTGTCGACTTTCCTTTGAATTTCGCACCGATCGTATCAGCTGAATCTTCAATCAGATAGAGGTCGTTCTTTTGCGCAATACGTGCGATTTCATCAAACTTGGGTAGATTTCCAACCAGAGATGGGAGCAAAATCGCAGACGTTTCTTCTGAAACTGCATCTTGGATTTGGTCAGGACTTGCTTGGTACGTTGCTGAGTCAATATCAACAAAAACAGGAATTAGATCGTTCTTTACAAGCGGCGCGACCGTGGTTGAGAAGGTTGTTGCAGGCGTAATTACCTCACTTCCATCAGGGAGATCAAGACTTTCAATCGCTAGATAATTCGCTGACGAGCCTGAATTGACCATTACGCCATGGTTTTTATCGAATAGCGAGGCCACACGTTCCTCAAGTCTGTTCGTCTCAGTCCCACCAACCAACTTCTTCGGGTTATCCAGAACTCGATTAACGGCATCACGCTCCTTTTGATCGTACGATGCACGAGCATATAGGACTTCCATATCGTCTGATTCCATACTAAATCGGTTGATGGTTACGCGCTTAGTAGTTACGAGACATCTCAGAGTGCAGAAAATGCGCTACGAATTTCCGGCTATGCATGATGATGATGAAACAGGTTGAAATCAGGTCGTCTGATCAAGTAGAACCGTCATCCACATGGGCTGCTTCACGAACGAATTTCGAAGCCTGATAGACACCTTCAGGGGTTCCAGCGTCAAACCACTCTCCCTCAAAGAGTTCGTACTGGAGCGAACCGCGAGATGCATATTCTTTGTTTACATCAGTGATCTCGTACTCTCCTCGCTCAGACAGTTCCAAGTCGTCAATGACATCAAATACATCCCGGGTGTATAGATAGAGGCCGATCACCGCGAGGTTTGACTCAGGGGTGGCTGGTTTTTCTTCAAGGTTAACGACCCTTCCGTCTTTAACGGATGCGACACCGTATGCAGCAGGCTCGTCCACCTCTTTTAAATATATTTTTGCGCCCTCTCCATCAAAACCTCGAATCTGCGTTTCCAAATCGCTTGCAAGAAGGATATTATCTCCCAGAATAACCGCAAACTTGTCATCGACGAACTCTTTCGCTAGTGAAACCGCCTGGGCAATTCCTTTCGGCTCAGATTGAACCTTATACTGGAAGTCAGCCTCAAAATCCTCTTCCAATAGCTCGATATATTTTCCAATATGCTCCGCATTGCTTATTACAAGGATTTCGTCGAGTCCGGCATTGACAAGTGTATTCACCGGATAGTAAATCATGGGTTTGTCATAGATCGGAAGAACGTGTTTATTCACAACACGAGTAACCGGACGCAATCTGGTTCCACGGCCACCAGCAAGGACAACACCTTTCATAGGTTATGGTGAGCCGAAGAGACTAAAATCATTACCGGTAATAAGGAGATAGATGACATCTCTCGACCGAATCCTCATTACAGGAGGGGCAGGATTTATTGGGTCGAACTTTACACACCACATTCTTGACCAGTTCGAGGAGATCTATGTTTTGGACAAACTCACCTACGCTGGAGACTTGTCGAACCTTGAATCAATACGAGATGAGATTTCCTTCGTTCAAGCAGATATCCGTGATTCGGAAGTGGTCTCAGAGTTGTACACAGAAGTCAATTATGTGGTTAATTTTGCCGCGGCATCACATGTAGATAGAAGTATTGAGTCAGGGTCTCCATTCGTTAAGAATAATGTCGAAGGTGCATATTCTCTCATGGAAAATCTTAGAGAACACGACATTAAGCGGTTCATCCAGATATCGACCGACGAGGTGTACGGGAGTTACGAATCTGGAGAAGCCTCGGAAGACGACCCCCTTGACCCAAGTTCACCCTACTCCGCGAGTAAAGCCAGCACCGACTTGTTCGTCAATGCATGCTGGGAAACCTACGACCTCCCAATCACGATTGTTCGTCCGACTAATATTTATGGCCCTCGTCAACACACGGAGAAGTTGATTCCAAAGTTCATCTCTCGCGCAATTCAAGAGGAACCGCTGCCACTCTATGGTGACGGCACCAACGTCCGGCAGTGGCTCTACGTGCACGACTTCTGTAACGCACTGCAGAGAATATTGGAAGATGGAAGAGAAACGGTTTACAATATTGCAGGCCCTGACCGGAAATCGAATCTCGAAGTGACGAGGTCAATTCTCGACAGACTCGGGAAACCCCACGAATTAATCGAGTTCGTTGAGGACAGGAAAGGGCACGATTATCGGTATGCGCTATCTGATGAGAAGATTCGAAAGGAAATAGATTTGGAACCATTCACACCGTTTGAGGAGGGTCTAGTTGAGACTGTAGAATGGTACCATAACCAAATCAAAGAGAGCCAGAATAGTTAGCTAACTACGAGCACAGTCCAGTGATGGAACAGACTCGTGACTCTTGGAGTCAGTTTGTGTGAGGGCAATAAGTACATATAAACCTAGCAAATATTACCACGCATGAATGTCGCTATGTTTGTAGGCGAATTTCCTAAACTCTCAGAAACGTTCATTATTAATCAAGTTGCTGCGCTCCTCTCGGACGGTCATGATGTCGATATTTTTGCTCTTAGAGATCCACAGGAAGAAGTCGTTCATAATAGAGTTGAGGAATTCGAAATGCGGAAGAAGTGTAGGTATACCTCACCACCTGAGACGCACGTACAAGGTGCCCTGAGAGTCCTTTCGAGTGTTGCGCATCACCCAAGATATGCACACGAGATTCTATCTGGCGTATTCTCTCGTCGGCCAGATCACGTGGTAGCGAACATCGATGAATTCCTGTCTCAAAGAGATACAAAGTATGATGCACACCACGCTCACTTCGGACCGATTGGACAGGATTGGCAATTCCTGAAAAAGAACAGCAACGACCTGTCCGACAGGGAAACACCGTTCGTTGTATCGTACTATGGGTTTGACGCTAGTACGTTGTTGGAAGACGATCCAGACGTCTACGAAGAATTGTACCGACGGGGTGACTGCTTTACTGTATTGTCTTCGGACATGAGAGAGAACTTGCTAAAGACTGGATGTCCTAGTGAGAAGATATGCTACAATCCGCTCGGAGTCGATACAGAATTCTTTGATTTTCAGGAACGTACTGACAATTCAGGGGAAGTGAATATGCTGATCGTGGCTCGGTTGGTTGAGAAAAAAGGGGTTATCGACGCGGTTGATGCGATGGCACAGATTGACGAGGAAATCGAAGCGCAACTGACTATCATTGGTGATGGCCCACGTCGAGATGTAATCGAAGAGAAAATCGACGAGAATGGACTAAAAAATACGGTTTCAGTTGTTGGATACAAGTCGCTATCCGAGGTGAGAGACTATCTGTATAAATCGGATATGTTTATGATGCCCTGTATTACGGATTCTAATGGAGAAACGTCTCCGACACCAACAATCCTGCTCCAAGCGCAAGCGACAGGCATTCCAATATTGGCGACGGAACACTCGGGTATTCCGGAGATCGTCAACGAAGACTCAGCCATACTCGTGCCAGAGAACGATTCTACAGCTCTTGCCGAAGCGATTGAAAAACTCGTGAAAAATCCGACAGACTGGTCGAAGATGGGTAAAGCGGGAAGACAGTTTGTTGAAGACAACCATTCGATACCGGCGCTTTCGGAGCGTCTCATAGAGATATATTCCAAGTGCCAAAATGGGTGCATAACATCACATTCCTCTGACAATCACTGAGACAATGGGAAAGCGATCAATACGAATGAGACAATTGTACTGCCAGATTGGAATAAAGTATGAGTGACTACTCAGCAGAGACACCGGTATGTCTGTTCATTTACAACCGACCAGAACATACGTCAAGAGTGGTTGACACAATCGCCAATGCCTCCCCCCCGCTGATGTTAGTCATCGCTGATGGGCCGGCATCGGATGCCGACAAAGACCTGTGTGAACGGACCCGTGCAGAGATTACGGATCGTGATTTTGATTTCGAAGTCAGGACAAACTTTGCATCGTTTAATCTAGGGCTTCCGGAGCGATTTACAACGGGATTAAACTGGGTATTCGAACAAGTTACCGAAGCGATAATCCTGGAGGACGACATTGTTCCCACACAGAGTTTTTTCCAATACTGTGACATTCTTCTCGATCACTTTCGAGAGGACGAACGTGTGATGGAGATAACAGGCCGGAACCAATTGGGACGGTGGAAGCGCAGCGAATATGACTACCACTTTTCGCACTATGGAGGTATCTGGGGCTGGGCAACGTGGCGAGACGCATGGAAAGAGTACGACCAAAGAATGGAACTATGGGATCAAGACATCGTGCGTGACCGTATCCGAGACGTGTTAGCGGACGATAGTCAATACAGGTACGTTGAGAGAGTGTACGATAAGACGAAGCAAGGCGAGATTAGTTCGTGGGGATATCGGTGGGGATTCGCTCGCAATAGAAACCATGGCCTATCGGCCGTTCCAGCCAAAAATCTAATCAAGAACATCGGTTTCGGAGAAGGTGCGACAAACACGACCAACACAGCCCACAAATTTGCAAATAAAGAGACGTATGAAATGTCCTTCCCGCTTACTCACCCGCCATTCGTTGCCCCAGACCGAGAATACGACAGGCGCTTCCACGAACTCAGGCAAACACGCTCGAAGCCGAGACGAATTCTCGATGCGCTCTTGGACACTGCCGGAATCAAAAAACTGTGACATCACCGTATTTTTGTAACGGCTTCGTCTGTATCCAGCATGACTTCTGTTGACCCGCTCCTCCTCACCGAACGCGATTCGGGAGGTGCCGGGACTGCGGCCAGACGGATACACAGAGGACTCCGTGCAATCGGGGTCGATTCGAAGATGCTGGTCAGGCGGAAGTCGTCCGACGACCCAACGGTTCTGGGACCCGAGACGAAAGGCTCGAAAGCGCTGGCGAGACTTCGTCCCCTCGTCGACGGCCTCCCGCTGTCGTTTTACGACGCCGCGAGCGAGTTCTCGCTCAGTTGGCTTCCGGATCGGCTCGGGCCCCGAATCGAAGCCGTGGACCCCGACGTCGTCCATCTCAACTGGGTCGCTGGAGGGTTCATGAGCCCGGAACGGATATCGTCACTGGACCGCCCTATCGTCTGGCGACTACCCGACATGTGGCCGATGACCGGCGGGTGCCATTACACGAACGGGTGTGCGAGGTACCAGTCTTCGTGCGGGGCTTGTCCGAAGCTCCAGAGTGCGAGCGAGTGGGACCCGTCCCGCATCACCCTCGGTCGAAAGCGCCGTGCCGTCGCTCAATCAGACGTGACCGTCGTCGCGACGACGTCGTGGCTCGCGGAGCACGCCCGGTCGAGTTCGATCTTCGAGGGTTGCCCTGTCGAAGTCATACCGAACGGCCTGGATACGAGCGTCTACAAGCCCTTCGACCGGCATATCGGTCGTGACCTCTTCGGTTTACCAGAGGAGAAGCCGCTCGTCCTGTTTGGCTCAGTCGGACCACTCAGCAACGAGCGAAAGGGGTACGATCTTCTGCGAGACGCGCTCCGCCATCTCGCGGCGGAGTTCGAGACGGACGCCGAACTGGTCGTCTTCGGAACGCGCCGTCCGGAATCCGAACCCGAGTTTGGACTGCCGACGCATTACACCGGATACGTCAACGACGACGAGAGCCTCTCGCTGCTGTACTCGGCCGCAGACGTGATGGTCGTCCCGTCCCGTTACGAGGGGTTCGGACAGACGGTCACTGAAGCGATGGCGTGTGGGACGCCGGTGGCCGCCTTCGACGCGTCAGGCCCCGCCGATACGGTCGTCCATCGTGAAACGGGGTATCTTGCTGACTCGTACGATCCCGTTGATCTCGCCGCCGGAATCCACTGGCTGCTCTCCGAGACAGCGGCCGGCGACTCGCTCGGGGTTCAGGCGCGCGCTCGGACGGTCGAGAAGTACGATTATCGCGACATTGCATCGCGATATCGGGAACTCTACGAGTCGGTCGTGTAGGGGGACTCGTCCGTGAAACAGAAGGCTGGTGAGCGAATCGATTACGTCACGTAGCCGAGCGATTCGAGTCGACTTCGGGTATCGGTATCGGTCGCGGTCTCTTGGCGGGGAGCAGGACTGTAAGTTCCGGAATCCGTCGTTTCGACCTCGAGCCACGGAACCTCTCGGAGGAACGGAAACGGCATACTGCCGGGGTGGCCGTAGATGCGATACTCGCCGATGGCGTTGCCGTGGTCCGAACTGACCACTGCGTGCTCGGCGTCGAGATTCTCTAGGAGGAGAGTCAGTTCGTCCATGACCAGTTCGAGGTTCTCCCGATAGTTCGTCCAGACCTCGTTCGCGTCGAGTTCGCCGTAGCTCAGTTGTGTCCAGACGTCGCCGTCCGGAGTGACGGGCCACGAATCCAGCGACTTGCCCTCCTCCATGGGACTGTCGGTCAAAAACGGGCTGTGAGGCTGCATGTAGTGAACGATGAGGCGACCGTCATCCATCGCTCGCCCCTGACGGATCGCCTCGTCGGTGATCGGCCTCGGGGGCTGGGTTCCGGTTCCGTCGTCCCACCCGTATCGCCAGACTTCGACCAGTTCCCGGAACCAGTTCGCGTCGAGCTTCTGTTCCGAGAAGGGGTTCCCACAGACGTAGACCGTGTCCTCCATCTCGGAGGCGTATCTCGGGACGAAATTTTGCTCCATCCAATCAGGCGTCATCGATGCCACAGACGTGGTCGTCTCTCGCGTCCGGACGTACGGATACGCGTTCGATGTCAGAAGATTTCGCATCAGATCGCCACGACAGGCGTCGAGGATGATGAGGACGTCCCAGTCCAGTTCGTATATCGGTTCGCCGATCGGTTCGAGCACTCCGTCGTTGATTGTCTGGAGAGATTTGATATACGGACGGTAGAAGAACTCGAAGACACCAGCCCGAAGACTCCGTTCGTGCCCCGCTCGAACAGCACGCTTGATCCAACTCTCGTAGAGTCCCATCCTACCCCCTACTCGTTCACGCGAATATAATTGTCTGTCCCTCTCATACGCGACAGTACCGACCGACTCAGTGCCGGTCGTCCACGCCACGTAGTAATGTTTTACTCCGTCGAAATCATTCGCTGTGTCACAGCACCCTAGATGCCACGAGTCAGCGTCGTCACGCCCACCTACAACCACACTGAAAATCTCGCCACCGCGATTCGAAGCGTCATGAACCAGTCGTTCGACGATTTAGAGCATATCGTCGTCGACGACGCGTCCGACGAGTGCGACCCCAGCACGGTAGTGAACCGGTTCGACGACGAGCGTCTCGAATACCTCTCTCACGAAGAGAACAGCGGTGCGGGCGCGGCCAGAAACACGGGGATAGCAGCGGCAGAGGGCGAACTGATTGCGTTTTTAGATGCTGACGATTTCTGGACGGAAGAGAAACTCGAACGCCAGGTCGCCGAGATCGATTCGCTGACCGAGGAGTGGGTCGGAGTGTACTGCGACGTACAGACGGAGGGGACGAGTCTGTTCAAGCACGTCGCCGAAAGAGTGCTCGGCGGCCGGCCCACGGTCACCGGCGATACAGCGGTCTTAGAACGGCTCGTCTATCCGAACTCCGGGTTCGCACTGGGTTCGACGTTTCTGGTGAAGCGAGACGCTATCGACCGAGTCGGTCCCTTCGACGAGTCGCTGAGTCGGTACGAGGAAATCGAGCTGGCAACGCGCCTGACTGAGGTCGGGAAAATCGGCTACGTGGACGAAGAGCTGGCTGTGATAAGCCGTTCCGGCTACCCGACCGCAACGGCGGTCGCCCGCTCCGGAGAGCGGCTCTTCGAAACGTACCGGGACGCCTACGCGGAGACGGAGATCGACGTCGAAGCCGCGATTCGGTCGCACCGGTTTCTCATCGCGCGGTCGTTCTTTCGAGAGGGGAAATTCTCTGTCGGGTACCGGTATCTGAAGCGGGCGGAACCGCACGACGTACGCCAGTATCCGCGTCTGAGCTATTGCCTGTTCCTCGGTGCTCGTGAAGTACTCCGGGAGGTGTCGCGGAGTTCGTGACAGCGCGAGACTTCTCCGTTCTCCTCCCCACGTACGGCGGCGACGATGCCACGGAACTCGAGCAGTCTCTCCGCAGCTGCTTCGAACAGACGGTCCCGCCGAGCGAACTCCTCGTCGTCGAGGACGGTCCGCTGTCCGACGAGCTGACGGAGACACTCACGGAGTGGGAAAAGCGGTATCCGGAACGGCTTCGGCGACTCCGTATCCCGGAGAATCGAGGCCTCGGAAACGCTCTCAAGACTGGCGTACAGGAGTGCACGTACTCGCTGATCGCCCGTCACGACTCCGACGACGTCAACGTACAGACTCGTTTCGAGAAACAGATCACCCACTTCAGTGAGCATCCCGATGTCGACATCGTCGGTGGCTATATCGGAGAGTTCTCGGAAGACCCGTCCGCCGTCGAAACCGTAAGAGAGGTTCCAGCGAATCACGAGGATATCGAATCGATGGCCCGGTTCAGGAGCCCGATGAACCACGGCACGGTCATGTTTCGAAAGGATGCTGTTCTCAGCGCCGGCAACTACCGAGCGGTCACAAGAATCGAAGACTACGACCTCTGGGTGCGCATGCTCTGCTCGGGCGCGACGTTCGCGAATATCCCCGAAATCCTCGTCAAGGTCCGAGCGGGAGCGGGCCTCACAGAGCGACGCGGGGGTATCGAGTACGCCCGAGCCGACGTTCGCCGGCAGGTGGAATTCTATCGCCGTGGGTTCATCGGCCTCCCGGTCTTCGCGTTCAACGTCGTGAGTCGAGTCGGTCTCAGATTCCTCCCCAATCGACTCCGTCGCCACGTGTATCGGGTCTTCGCACGTGAGTCCTAATCCACCGCGATAGCTGTCTGACCCACCACGATGGTGCACGCGACACGCACGACGGTCGGAGTCCGAGATGGGAGCCCGAGATACGATATCGGATTGACAGCCGAAGGCCCGCTAGACCAAATGCGGACAGAACGGCGGTCCTGGCAATGACAAGGCTTAATGAGAGGGTCAGAATAGAACAGATATCTACCGCTACGACCTATGAGTCGACTGTCTCACACATTTGCTCTCCACCGAGTTCGGCAACGGCCATTATACGGAGCCCTCGCCGTTTTCGTGGTCGCGTTGGCTGTCCGTTTGGGCTACCTCTCACGTATTCTCCAGGGGTCGTTGCGAACGCCGCCGGACACGTCCTCGTACCTCCGGGCATGTGAGGTCCTGTTCACCGATCCTCTCGTTATCCACGAACAGACGAAGGGACTCACCTATCTCGGATTCACGCTCCCGTTCTGTAGCGTCCGCTACGTGAGCGGCGGATCGGGAGTCGCCTGGGCCGTCGTTCAAGTGTTCCTCTCCGCAGCCACCGCTGTCCTCGTGTACTACGCAGGCGTTCGAGTCGTCAATGTCGTCGCTGGACTCGTCGCCGGAATCTCGTTCGGGTTGTTGTTCGAAGCGCTTCGGTTCGTGGTATACATGCTCTCTGAAACGGTGTTCATCCTTGCACTCGTCCTGTCTCTCTACGCCATTATCCGGTACAAGGATCGGCCATCGAAGGCCAATCTTTTGCTCCTGTTGGTGAGTTTTACGTGGCTCATTACGTCTCGTCCGTTCGGGTTCCCCATCGTGGCCGGATGGTTAGCGTTCGACCTGTTCCCGCGGGATAGCGGCTACCGCATTGGTTTCCTCCCGCAGAAGGCGGCAATCGCTGGGGTCGTCGGCGTCCCAATCGTCGTGCAACTATTCACAGACGTGGCACGTAAACTAAGACAGGTCGAAGATTCGTGGAAAGACGGCTGGATTTACTGGCACGGACGTTGGGACTCGCCGCTCGCTTCGTACGAGTACACGCCGCGTGCGGCGGACAGCCTCCTCGAGTTCTTCGTCGTGAACCTCGACCACGTGTTGGTGATGATGTTCATGCGTCTGTTCGTGTTCTTCATTCCACTGGTCCCACGGTTGGAGCGCGGCGCGATGATATACACGGCAGGTAATGCGGTGATATTGATTCCGCTGCTAATCGGGAGCGTCGCCGGGATGGTTCGAGCGATCAGGGAAAAGCCCATCGTGTTCAGCCTGTTCGCGACCCCGATTCTCGTCGTCGTCGGGATTACGATGGTGACGTTCGTCAGTTCCTCCTGGCGGTATCGCGCGCCGCTGGCGCCCTTCTTCGCGTTACTCACGGGCTATTTCGTCGCAACGAATCCGCATATCAACCGCTTGGCCGAGAGGCTGAGCGACGCAGTCGGAATATAGGTGCCCGAAGAGCGTGTTCGACATCACAAGAATGACCCGACGTATTCGCGGACGGCCTGTAATGCGGCCCAGTGGCGCCCCCGAATCGAGCGAAAAGACAGAGATGCCACGGAAGAAAGACAACCGATGAAGATTATCGACGAACACGGGAATCTCTTCGGCCTCGTCAACACGGTCGACGCACTGACGGTACTGGTGGTGCTGACGGTTCTCACCGCGGGTGCCACGCTCGTCCTCAGTGGTTCGACAGACGAGTCCGAACCGACCGAACCCGAACCGCTCAGGTACGCGACGGTCTCGTACACCACGCCACTCTCCAGCGATGCGACAGCCCTCGACACCGGAACGACGATCTCCGTCGCCGGAGGCGACGAGACGTTCCAAGTCGAGGACGTCTACCGGAGCTTCTCGAACTCGTCGGCGCACGTAGTGGCGCGTGTCTCGTACCGCGGGACACCGGTGGCGAATGGAAACAGGATATACGGCGGAGATACGGTGGAGATGACCACGAACTCGTATCGGTTCCGTGGCGAGGTCCTCTCGGTCAACGAGACCGCAACCGAAATCCACCAGACCAGAGTGCCAGTGGTCGTTCGCGCTACCGTCGACGATGCCGTCGCTCAGGCCGTCACGTCGGGCCAGCAGGTAACGATACAGAATCAAACAGTAGCCCGCATTCAGTCGGTAACGAGGGGGTCGACTTCTGGAAATCAGCGGGAAGTGCGCGTTCGGGTCGAAGTTGTCGCACGGTACCAGGGACAGGCACCGACGTTCGGTGGAAAACGGCTCCGTCTCGGCAGACCGATCTCAATCGTAACCGACACCTTCATTATACGAGGTAGTGTCATTGAAATTGACATTAACGCATCAGAGAGCCGATCCCAGCGGTACGCTGCCGTCACGGAGAGGCCGACAAACGACTGAGCAGCGGCCCAAACTGAAAGAGGTCATCACAGACAGTGCTCCGAAATAAGCTCCTCGGATCTTACAGTACGTCACGCCTCGGCGAAATCGCGGAACGACTGCAAGCCGCAGTTGACCGTTCGCGAGTGGTAACGTGGCTCACCAGGGAGACGGAGCCGAGACGCGCCACGTTCGATCTCAGGGAGACTGCAGTAGGGAAGCCGGCCATTTATGTTCTCACCGCGGTCGGAACGCTGCTTCGCCAGTCGTGGGCACAGTCTACGCTCCACCGAGGAGCCACCGCGGTTCGAAGCGTGCTACTCCGTTCTCCGAGAACGGTCGTCGCTGTGATGCTACTCGCGATCCTCGCGATGGGAATCAGTTCTTCGATCTGACCCGTGCGAAGGGCGGGAGCCGAGACGCGAGCGGTCCGAAGATATCAGGGTCGGCGAACCGAGCGAGACGAAGAAACGACCGACGTCAGTACCCGCCCCGATTGCCTCGAAGGCGGGTGAATCACCTCACTCCACCGTCACGCTCTTCGCCAGATTCCGCGGTTTGTCGATGTTCCGGCCCAGCAGCGCGGCGGTGTGATACGACACGAGCTGGAGGTGGATGTTCGCGAGCACCGCGGCGGCGCGGGGATGGGTCTCGGGCAGTTCGAGGACGTGGTCGGCGTAGCGGGCGACATCGCTCTGGCCGTCGGTGACGGCGACGACGGGCGCGTCGCGGGCCTCGACCTCTTTGACGTTGCCGACGGTCTTGCGGGCGCGCTCGTCGTCGCCGGTGACGATGGCGAACACGGGCGTGTTCTCGGTGACGAGCGCGAGCGGCCCGTGCTTGAGTTCGCCGGCGGCGAAGCCCTCGGCGTGCTTGTAGGTGATCTCCTTCATCTTGAGCGCGCCTTCGAGGGCGACCGGTTCGTGGTAGCCGCGGCCGATGAAGAAGTAGGCGTCGGCGTCCTGGTAGAGTTCCGCGACCTCCTGTGCGGCGGACTCGTCGAGGATTTCCTGGACGTGTCCGGGGAGGTCCCTGAGCGCGCTGATGACCCGGCGAGCGTCGCCGGTCGAGGAGGTCCCGAGCGCGAGGAGGTTCAGCGCGGCCAGCTGGGAGGCGAAGGTCTTGGTCGCGGCGACGCCGATCTCGGGGCCGGCGCGGATGTACAGCGCGTGGTCGCACTCGCGGGCCGCCGTCGAGCCGACGACGTTGGTGACGGCGAGGGTGCGCGCGCCGCGGCGACGGGCCGCCCGGAGCGCCGAGAGCGTGTCGGCGGTCTCACCGCTCTGGGTGACGCCGACGACGAGCGCGTCGCCGATGGGAGGCGTCGCGGTGGCGTACTCGCTGGCGAGGAACGCCTGCGAGGGGATGCCGGCCTCGCGGAACAGTTGCGCCCCGTGGAGCGCGGCGTGGTAGGAGGTCCCGCAGGCGACGAACTGGACCCCAGTCGGAGAGAGGTCGCCCAGGTCGCCGATGTCGACCGTCCCGGAGAGTTCGTCGACGCGGCCCCGGAGGCACTGTCGCAGGGCGCGGGGCTGTTCGTGGATCTCCTTGAGCATGTAGTGCTCGTAGCCGCTCTTGCCGGTCTCCTCGGGGTCCCACTCGACGGTGTTGACGTCCTTCTCGACGACCGAGCCATCGCTGTCGGTGACCGTCCAGCCGTCGGCGTCGAGCCGTGCGAACTCGCCGTCCGCGAGGTAGACGACCTGGTCGGTGAAGTCCCGGAAAGCCGGCACGTCGCTGGCCAGGAACGTCGCGTCCTCGCCGAGGCCGAGGACGAGCGGGGAGTCGTTGCGGGCCGCGAAGACGGCGTCACAGCCGGCGACGACGACGGCGACGGCGTAGCTCCCTTCCAGCCGCGAGACGGCCTTCCGGACGGCGTCTTCGGGGCTGGCACCCGCGTCCAGCGCGTCCTCGACGAGGTGCGGGACGACCTCCGTGTCGGTGTCGGAGGTGAAGGTGTGACCGGCCCCGACCAGTTCGTCGCGCAGGGACTGGTAGTTCTCGATGATGCCGTTGTGGACGACGGCAACGTCGCCGTGGCAGTCCTGGTGCGGGTGGGCGTTCGCGTCGGTCGGCGGGCCGTGCGTGCTCCAGCGCGTGTGGCCGATGCCGACCGCGCCGGAGAGCGTGCGGTCCGAGAGCGCCTCACGGAGGTCGTCGATCTTGCCGGAGTTCTTGCAGACCTCGACGTGGTCGCTCGACAGCGCGACGCCGGCGGAGTCGTAGCCGCGGTACTCTAGCTTCGAGAGCCCGTGGACCAGCGTGTCGAGGGTCTCGTCGCCGCGGCCGACGCAACCGATGATACCGCACATCAGCGGACCACCTCCGCGTCCTCAGGAACGGTTCCATCGACCGTGACACCGGTGGCGATTCGCGCGTTCGGCCCGACGAGCGAGCCGGGCACGAAGCTCACGTCCCCGCGGGCGTCGACCCGGTCGGCGACGACGGCCCCGAGCTGCTGGTCTTCGAACACTTCTGTGCCGACCTGCACGTCGGCCGGGCCGCCGGGGGCGACGGTGTCGACGCCCAGCGTCACGTCCTGGCCGGTGACGGTGTCGATGAGCGTCGAACTCGGGTCGACGCGCGTGTCGGCGTCGAGGACGGAGTGCTGGACGACGGTGTTCGAGCCGACGGTGACGTTCCGGCCGAGGGCCACGTCCGGCCCGATGACCGCGTCGGGACCCACTTCGCAGTCGGGGCCGACGACGACGGGTGCCTGCAGGACCGCCTCGTTGTGGACGCGGGCCGAATCGTCGACCCAGACCTGTTCGTCGCGGGGCGACTCGACCACGCGACCGCGTGCGAGAACCTCGGAGGCGACGGTCAGCAGGTCCCAGGGGTAGGTCGCGTCGACCCACATCCCGTCGACTTCGACCGCCCTGACGCGGTCGGTTTCGAGCAGGAGTTCGATGGTGTCGGTCAGCGCCAGTTCGCCCGCGTGGCGCGTCGTCTCGTCGATGGCGTCGAAGACGTCGCCGTCGAACGCGTAGACGCCGCCGTTGATGAGCCGGTAGTCGCCCTCCCGGGGCTTCTCGATGATCTCGACGATGTCCCTGTCGCGGACCTGCACCGCGCCGTATCGGCTCGTGTCCTGACGCTCGACGACGGCGATGCTCGTGTCGCCCGTCTCGTCGTAGGAGGTGGCGACCGCCTCGATGGTTCCGGCATCGACGAGTCGGTCGCCGTTCATCACGAGCAGCGGCCCGTCGACGGCGGTACGGGCCTGGAGGAGCGCGTGCCCGCTACCGAGCTGTTTGTTCTGCGTGACGTAGGTGATGGGGACGCCGCGGTAGGTCGGACCGAAGTGGTCCTGGACGCGGTCGCGCTTGAAGCCGACGACGGCGACCAGTTGCTCGATACCCGCTTCGACCAGCGCGTCGAAGACGTGTTCGAGGATGGGCCGGTTCGCGGCCGGCAACATCGGCTTGGGGCGGTTGCGCGTCAGCGGCCGCAGGCGAGTCCCCTCGCCCGCGGCGAGGACCACGGCCGTGTCGATGTGCATACGGGGTGCAGGCGGAGGAGGGGTTTCAATATGGCGGCCCTAACGCGGTTGGACGGTGGCTACTCTCGAACGTCCGTCCAGATTCGGTCCGCGAAACCGGACGACTGGGGCAGGGAGCGGCGTGTATTGTCGTGTCATCCGAAGCACCGTTCGGATTCGTTTCCATCGTAAATAGTTCGTTCCCATCACTATTTAAACTCCATTGCAATATCTGAATAGACTTATCCATTACTGCTGGTGCAGGTGCATATCGCAGACGGGAGTCGCCGAGACTCCTCTTTGACAGGAGCGTCTGAACACCGTCCTGACAACTGTTCTTCCGTGATGTGCTCGCAGCAGTACTCTGGCCCGCATTCGAGGCCCACGCTCTGCGTGCGCCTCGCTCACGGATCGCCGTCGCTCTCCGTTCGCACATCCGGCGGGCCGCGCTTCGCGCGCCCCGCCCGGCTACTGCTCTCCCATCCGCTCACCCGCCACCCGACGGCCCTTCGTGGTCAGATTCACTTCGGTCCGCTCGCGGAGGACACTGATGACGTCGAGTTCGATGAGGCGGTCGAAGATTTCCTCGGTCTTCTCCACGGAGATGCCGACGAAGTTGGGGATGTCGAACGGCGAGACGCCGGAGTGAAGCGCCATGATGACGCGCTTCTCCGTCGAACTCAGGTCGAGGTCGGCGCGGTTCTGCTCGGCGCTGTCCTCGAGCATCGTCCGCAGGACCGTCGCGTGGAACTCCTCGCCGGCGAGATGGGTCTCGACGCTGATGTCGGCCTCGCTGTGTTCGACCTGGATGACCGTCCGCTCCTCGCCGGAGACCTGCTTCTCCTCGACTTCGAGGTCGCCGATGTCGGCCCGCTCGATGTCGACGGCCTGGCCGTCGGCCAGCGCGAGGCGGAGCGCCTCGTCGGTCACCTTCAGTCGGCCCTTCGTCCACTCGGCGGACTGGACGACGCCGCCTTTCAGCGCGGGGTGTTGCACGAGGACGATAGCGCCGTCGAGGCTCGCCCGGTAGAAGTCGGTCACGAAGGTCTCGTGGTCCGAGGCGGACACCAGGATGACGTCCGCGCCGACGTGGAGCGCGACGTACTCCGAGACGCCGGCGCTCTGCTGGTTCACGTCGAACCGGTCGGCGATGCGGTCGATATCAGCGAGTGAAATCTGTCGCTTGTCGTCGCCCAGAAGCGCCAGCCGTTCGGTCGTAAGAACGATGCGACAGTTCCGCCACTCGGCGTCGGTGAGGCGCTGGCCCTGTGAGACCGCCTGCAGGTACTGTCCCTTCGTATCGGCGATCTTCTTCTCGGTGTCGCTCATGCCCTCACCGGCCTCCTGTGACTCCGTTATCCGTAGGCTCGAATATAACTTCCGCCGCGAGTGTCGCCGCCGATAACGGCGCGGTCGCACAGACAGCCGACTGAGTTGGTTAGATGGAACGTTTTTAAACGCAGACCCATATTGTCAACCGATGACAAGCGGCGATGGGCCGGCTGGCGACCGCCCGCGCGCGGACCACGCGACGGTCGACCCGCCGGAGTGGTTCGTCGAGCAGGCGAACGTCAGCGACCCGGCCGTCTACGACCGGTTCGAGCGGGAGTGGCCCGACTGCTGGCGAGCGGCGGCGTCGCTACTCGACTGGGACGAGCCCTTCGAGACGGTGTTTCGCGGCGAGGACGGCCCGCCCTTCGAGTGGTTCCCCGGCGGTCGGCTGAACGCCTCGTACAACTGCATCGACCGTCACCTCCCGGAGCGCAAGAACCAGCTGGCGCTGGTCTGGGAGGGCCACCTCGGCGAGTCGCGGACCTACACGTACCTCGAACTGTGCCGGGAAGTCAACGCCTTCGCCGCGGCGTTGCGCGAGCTGGGCGTCGGTGAAGACGACGTCGTCACCATCTACCTGCCGATGGTGCCCGAACTCCCGGTCGCGATGCTGGCCTGCGCGCGCCTCGGCGTGGCGCACAACGTCGTCTTCGCCGGCTTCTCGGCGGACGCGCTCGCGACGCGGATGGAGCGGGCCGACTCGGAGTACCTCGTCACCTGCGACGGCTACTACCGCCGCGGGAGCGCCGTCGCCCAGAAGAACAAGGCGGACAACGCCCGCATCGCCGTCGAGCAGGACGTATCGGTCGTGGTGCTCGACCGCCTGGGCCACGACATCCATCTGGGCGACGGCTACGTCGACTACCACGACCTGCTCGCGTCCCACGAGGGGGCCGAGGTCGAACCCGTCTCGCGAGCGGCCGGCGATCCGCTCTTTCGCATCTACACGTCGGGGACGACCGGCCGGCCGAAGGCCGTCACACACACCACCGGCGGCTACCTCGCCCACGTCGCCTGGACCTCGCAGTCGGTACTGGACATCAAGCCCGAAGACACCTACTGGTGCTCGGCGGACATCGGCTGGATCACCGGCCACTCCTACATCGTCTACGGCCCGCTCGCGCTCGGGACCACGACGGTGCTGTACAACGGCACGCCCGACCACCCGGAGAAGGACCGGCTGTGGGAACTGGTCGAGCAGTACGCGGTCGACGTGTTCTACACCGCTCCGACGGCCGTCCGCGCGTTCATGAAGTGGGGGAGAGAACACCCCGCGAAACACGACCTCTCCAGCCTGCGCCTGCTCGGGACGGTCGGCGAACCGATGGACGCCCGCGCCTGGGAGTGGTACCGCGAGCACATCGGCGGCGGCGAGTGCCCGGTGGTCGACACCTGGTGGCAGACCGAGACCGGGGCCATCCTCGTCTCGACGCTGCCGGGCGTCGACGAGATGAAACCCGGCGTCGCGGGCAAGCCCCTCCCCGGCGTCGAGGCGTCCGTCGTGGACCGCTCGGGCGCGGACGTGGACCCGAACACCGCGGGCGAACTCGTCGTGACGCGGCCCTGGCCCGGGATGCCGCGCTCGCTGCTCGACGGGACGGACTGGGGCGTGCCGCCGAGCGACGGGGAGTGGCGGTATCGCCCGGAGGACAGCGCGTCGATGGACGGCGACGGCTACGTCACGTTCCTCGGGCGCATCGACGACGCCATCAACGTCGCCGGGCGGCGGTTCAGCACGATGGAACTGGAGTCGACCGTCGCCGGGGTCGACGGCGTCGCCGAGGCCGCCGTCGTCGGCGCGAACCACGAGACCACCGGGACGGCGATCTACGCGTTCGTCTCGCCGGAGGACGGCCACGGAGAGAACGGCCTCCGAGAGGACATCGAAGGAGCCGTCGTCGAGGCCATCGGCGGCATCGCGCGCCCCGAGGAAATCGTCTTCACGCCGGACCTCCCGAAGACGCGCTCGGGAAAGGTGATGCGCCGCCTGCTGACGGCCGTGGCGAACGACGAGGACCTCGGCGACACCAGCGCGCTCCGCAATCCCGAGATACTCGGAGAGATTCAGTCGTCCACCGCGGGCGAGTAACTGTTTCGTAGGCTCAGATATTTCCGAAACGTCTCGGACGAGTACGTCGGTCTTACTGACGCCTGAGAGACCGACATCGCACAGTAGGTTCGAATGATCCGCCCTGTATACGCGCTTCGAGCCGCAGTTGCTGGCCGCTCCACCCGAACACTTATTTCGATATTCTCTGTATTTCCGAAACAGATGGACGAACCGGCCGACGAACTCGGCGAGCGCGGCTACGAACGGCTCCGACGCGCGGCCGAGACGCACCGCTCGGACCTCGTGCTCCGTCTCGGCGCGGAGGTCGGGCTCCGGCCCGCGGAGATGACGGCCCTGCGACCGGCCGACATCACCGAGTTCGAGGGCCACTACCTGCTCACCGTCCGCGAGGGCGAGGAGAGCGCGCGCGAGGCGTACCTCCCTGAGTCCGTCGAGCACGACGTGCGGAAGTACGCGAACGCGGCCGGCGTCGCCGACGACGAGCCGCTGTTCTCCGTCTCCGCGCGCCGCCTCCAGATGCTCGTCCGGGAGGTGGCCGAACGCGCGGCCGAGTCCGCGCCGCGGCTGGCGGACGCGTCCTCGCGGGACCTCCGGTGGCGGTTCGCCGCGAGCCTGCTCGACGACGGCGTCCCGCCGGACGTGGTCTGTGCGCTCGGCGGCTGGGACCGGCTTGACCGCCTCGCGCCCCTGCTCGACGACCCCGACCGCGAGGGAATCGTGGCGGCGCTCGGCGACGCCGACGGCGGCGAGGTCTCGGCGCGCCTCCAGCAGGTCATCGCCGCCACGTCGGCCGTCGGAGCGGGGCTGACGGACGCCGCGACGGCGTCGGAGATCGCCGCGACGGCCTGCGACCGGCTCGCGGCGACCGAGGGCTACCGGTTCGCCTGGCTGGCCGAGCGGACCGGCGACGGGCTCACTCCCGCCGCGGCGACGGACGTTGCAGACGCCGCGGTCGACCGTCAGCTCGACGCCCACGCGGAGGCGCTCACCGCCGCGCTCGACGGCCGCGAGGTGCACGTGAGCGAGGCCTCCGACGGACCCGTCGCGTTCGTCCCGGTCGTCAGGGAAGACGCGGCCACTGGCGTCATCGGCGTCGGTCCGACCGACGAGGTGACCGACGCCGAGCGGGACTTGCTCTCTGCGCTCGGCATGCAGGTGGGCCACGCGCTCGCCGCCGTCGAGCGCAAGCGGCTCCTCCTGGCCGACACCGTCACCGAACTGGAGTTCGAGTCCGGCGACGCGGAGGCGTTCACCGTCGGCCTGTCCCGCGCGCTCGACTGCGCGGTGGAACTGTCGGGAATCGTCCCCGTCGGCGGGCAGTCGCTGCTGTACTACCTGGTCGTCGACGGCGCGCCGGCGGACGCGGTGCTGTCCTACGCGGCGGACGACGACGCCGTCGCCGACGCCCGACTCATCGAGGACTACGGGGACGGCGCGCTGCTCGAAGCGGTCGTGACCGCCGCGCCCGCCCTGAAACTGGTCCGGAGCGGCGGGCGCGTCAGCGACTTGACCGCCGCGAACGGGACGGCGACGATCGCCGTCGAGATGCCCGGCGAGGTCGATATCAGACCGCTCGTCGACGCGGTAGTCGACGCCTACCCGGAGACGTCGCTGACGGCGAAACGCCAGACAGAGCGCCCGGCCGAGACGGACGCCGGCTTCCGGGAGCGCCTGACCGACCGCCTCTCGGACCGGCAGGAGACCGTCCTCCGGGCGGCCTACCACAGCGGCTACTTCGAGTGGCCGCGCGGGACGACCGCGGAGGAACTGGCCGACTCGCTCGACGTGTCCTCGCCGACCCTCCACAATCACCTCAGAAAGGCCCAGCAGAAGGCCCTGACGGCGTTCTTCGACGACAACCCGGCGGAGCCCAGACGCCCCCTCGACGACTGAGTTCGTGACTGCCGTTACCATAGTTAGACCCCCAGTTTATATGCCCGCTGTGGATTATCGATGATAGACCATGGCAGATGATGATGTACAACTGGAGGCGCGACTCGAGGAGCAGGAGGTATTCGAGCCGCCGGAGTCGTTCGTCGAGCAGGCGAACGTCAGCGACGAGTCGATCTACGAGGAGTTCGAGGAGAACTGGCCGGAGTGCTGGGAGGCGGCCGCCGACCTCCTCGACTGGGACGAGGACTACGACCAGGTGCTTGACGACTCGAACCCGCCGTTCTACAAGTGGTTCACCGACGGGTCGCTGAACGCGTCGGCGAACTGTCTGGACCGCCACCTCGACGAGCGGGGCGACGAGGCCGCCATCGAGTGGGTCGGGGAACCGGTCGACGAAGACAACGTCACGTACACCTACGAGGAACTCCACCGCGAGGTCAACGAGTTCGCGGCCGGACTGCGGGAGATGGGCGTCGGCGAGGACGACGTGGTCACGATATACATGCCGATGATCCCGCAGCTGCCCATCGCCATGCTGGCCTGCGCCCGCATCGGCGCGCCACACTCCGTGGTGTTCGCCGGGTTCTCCGCGGATGCGCTGGCGACGCGGATGAACTCCGCGGACTCGGAGTACCTCGTCACCTGCGACGGCTACTACCGCCGCGGCGACCCGCTCGACCACCTCTCGAAGGCCAACGAGGGGCTCGGCGGCGTCGAGCACGACGTCGAGCGCGTCGTCGTCGCCGAGCGCCTGATGGACGGCGACGGCTTCGGCTACGACTACGCCGACAACCAGGTCGCCTTCGACGACGTGGTCGCCGACAACGAGGGCGCGACGGTCGAACCGGTCGAGCGCGACGCCGAGGACATGCTGTTCCTGATGTACACGTCGGGGACGACCGGCCAGCCCAAGGGCGTCAAGCACACCACCGGCGGCTACCTCGCCTGGTCGGCCTGGACCTCGCAGGCGGTGCTGGACATCAAGCCCGAGGACACGTACTTCTGCTCGGCCGACATCGGCTGGATCACCGGCCACTCCTACATCGTCTACGGCCCGCTCGCGCTCGGGACCACGACGATGATGTACGAGGGGACGCCCGACCACCCGGACAACGACCGTCTGTGGGAGATCGTCGAGGACTACGAGGCGACCCAGTTGTACACCGCGCCGACAGCCATCCGGGCGTTCATGAAGTGGGGCAAGGAGTACCCCGAGCGCCACGACCTCTCCAGCCTGCGCCTGCTGGGCACGGTCGGGGAGCCCATCAACCCCCGCGCCTGGAAGTGGTACTACAAGCACATCGGGAACGAGGAGTGCCCGGTCGTCGACACCTGGTGGCAGACCGAGACGGGCGGCATGATGATCACGACGCTGCCGGGCATCAAGGACATGAAGCCCGGGTCCGCCGGGCCGCCGCTGCCGGCCAACGACGTACGCATCGTCGACACCGAGGGCGAGGAGGTCCAGCCCGGCCGCGCGGGCTACCTGACGGTCAACAAGCCGTGGCCCGGGATGCTCCGGACGCTGTACAAGAACGACGAGCGCTTCATCGAGGAGTACTGGGAGGAGTACTCCGACACCGACAGCGACGACCCCGACGACTGGGTGTACTTCCCCGAAGACGGCGCGAAGATCGACGAGGACGGCTACATCACCGTCCTCGGTCGCGTCGACGACGTGATCAACGTCTCCGGGCACCGCCTCGGCACGATGGAGATCGAGAGCGCCATCGTCGGCGTCGAGGGCGTCGCCGAGGCCGCCGTCGTCGGCGGTGACCACGAACTCAAGGGCGAGGCGGTGTACGCCTACGTCATCACCGAGGACGGCTACGAGGAGAACGAGGAGCTCCGCCAGCAGATCATCGACGGCGTCGAGGACGCCATCGGGCCGATCGCCCGCCCCGAGCAGGTCATCTTCACGCCGGAGCTACCGAAGACCCGCTCCGGGAAGATCATGCGCCGCTTGCTCGAAGACATCGCCAACGGCGAGGAACTCGGTGACACGAGCACGCTCCGCAACCCCGACGTCGTGAGCGACATCGAGCGGAAGGTCCAGGGAGACTGAACGCTCGCTTCTCGAATTACGATTTAGACACACCAGAATCCGACGCAGACCATGACTGATACCGACATACACGACGGCAGTAGCGACCGCTCCGTCGTTCCCGACGGCGGGACGACGACCGACGCGGCGCGAGAGCATCAGAACACGAACTACCTCGAAGAGGAGGTGAACCTCCTGAGCCCCAGCACGGCGTACATGCGGGACCACCTCCGCATCGTCTGGTCCGGCTTCATCGTCTGGGCGCTCATCGTCTTCGGACCGGTGACGCTGACGGCCATCGCCCCCGAGACGATGACGTCGATAACGATTCCACCGGGCTTCCCGCTGCACTACTTCTCGGTGGCCTTCGGCGGTCCGACCGGGGCGCTGGTACTCGCCTTCTGGTACGCCCGCAAGCGCGATTCGCTCGACGAGAAGTACGGCATCGACCACAGCGTCGTCGAAACCGACTCCGACTCCGACGGCGGTGAGCGGGGCGACGCCGCCGCGACCGACGGGGGTGTCGAGCAGTGACGGTCCCGCTGCAGGCCGAGGCGCTCGACATCTCGTTCAAGCTCGTTCCGGCCATCATCGTCTTCCTGATGATGGCCTCGTTCCTCGTCATCGGCTACCTGTTCAAGGTGGCCGACACCGAGGGGATGTGGGTCGCGGGCCGCGGCATCGGTAACATCGAGAACGGGATGGCCATCGGCGCGAACTGGATGTCGGCCGCCTCGTATCTCGGGCTGGCCGGGCTGGTCGCCCTCTCCGGGTTCTACGGCCTGGCGTTCATCGTCGGCTGGACGACCGGCTACTTCGTGTTGCTCATCTTCCTCGCGGCGCAGATGCGCCGGTTCGGGAAGTACACCGCGCCCGACTTCGTCGGCGACCGGTTCAACTCGCCGACCGCACGCGCGCTCGGGGCGTTCACCACGCTGCTCATCGCGTACGTCTACTCCGTCGGGCAGGCCCGCGGCATGGGGCTGGTCGGCCAGTACGTCTTCGGGCTCGACATCATCCCGATGATCGTCGTGATGATGACCATCACCGTCGGCTACCTCGCGCTCTCGGGCATGCTGGGCGCGACGAAGAACATGGCCGTCCAGTACGTCATCCTCATCGTCGCGTTCCTCGCGGGCGTCTACGTCGTCGGCTGGTCGCAGGGCTACTCGACCATCCTGCCCCAGATAGAGTACGGCGCGCTGTTCGGCGAACTCAGCCGCCAGTTCTCGGCGCCGTTCCGAACCGGCTCGTACTACATCTGGGTCGCGACGGCGTTCTCGCTCATCTTCGGGACCTGCGGCCTCCCGCACGTGCTGGTGCGGTTCTACACCGTCGAGAACGAGCGGACCGCGCGCTGGTCCTGCGTCTGGGGCCTGTTCTTCATCATGCTGCTGTACTGGGCCGCGCCCGCGATGGCGGCCTTCGGCGTCGACCTCTTCGCGGCGGTGAACGACATCACCCCCGACGCCGTGTACAGCGGCCAGCAGGCCATGTCCGGTGCCGAGGGCGACGTGATCGTCGTCCTCGCGGCGCAGTTCGCGGACCTCCCGCGCTGGTTCGTCGGCCTCGTCGCCGCCGGCGCGATGGCAGCGGCGATTGCGACCACCGCGGGGCTGTTCATCACGGCCTCCTCGGCGGTCGCCCACGACATCTACACGGAGCTCGTCAACCCCGACGCGACCCAGCGCCAGCAGGTTCTCATCGGTCGGGCCACCATCATCGCCATCGGCGCGCTGGTGACCGTGACCGCGTTCAACCCGCCGGCGCTCATCGGCGAACTGGTCGCCTACGCGTTCTCGCTGGCCGGCACTGTGCTGTTCCCCATGTTCTTCCTCGGACTCTGGTGGGAGAACACCAACCGACAGGGCGCGCTCGCCGGGATGACGGTCGGGCTGTTGCTGTGGATCGGCTCCGTCGTCAACAGCGTCCTGCCGAGCTACATCGGCGCGCTCGGTGCGGCGGCTGGCGAGAGCGGCGCGCTCGTCCCAATCTACGCTCAGTACGTCCCGCCGATCGGCGCGGCGCTCATCGGCACGCCGCTGGTGTTCATCGTGACCATCGGCGTGTCGCTCGTCACGCCGGAACCCCCGATGGAGACCAAGCGGATGGTCAGGCAGTGTCACAGCCCCGAGCCGATGGGCCAGCAACAGACCGCCGAAGACATCGTGAGCGAGAGCGGCGGCAGCGGCGGCACCCCCGCAGACGACTAAAGACATGTACGAGCACATCCTCGTTCCGACGGACGGTAGCGAAACCGCGGAGAACGCGGTCGACCAGGCAATCGACATCGCTTCGAAGTACGGGTCGACGGTCCACGCGCTGTACGTGGTCGACGTCGACGCCACCAGCTACTCGCTGGGGACGGAGCAGGTCGATCGCATCCGCCAGGGCCACCTCGACGAGATGACCGAGGTGAAAGAAGACGCAGACGAGGCCACCGGCTACGTCGCCGCCCGCGGCGACGAACACGGCGTCGAGGTGGTCGAACACGTCACCGCCGGCGAGCCCGCCCGGGCCATCCGGAAGTTCGTCGACGACAACGACATCGACCTCGTCGTGATGGGGTCCCACGGCCGCTCGGGCCTCAAGCGCGTCATCCTCGGCAGCGTCACCGAGAAGGTGCTGCGCCGGACCCGCCTGCCCGTCCTCGTCGTCGACGTCCACGGCGACACCGACGTCGAGGAGTGACCGGACCGCCGGACCACCGCTTCGCGACACGACACCACGAATGATACCAACGAACCCACTGCCGACCGCCCCGGGAGCAGACAGATGAGCGTCGTCGACACCATCCGCGAACACGTCCGCGACCACCAGCGAGGCATGGTCGTCGACCTCGTGTTCGCCGTCGCGTGGGTGACGATGGTCAGCGTCGTCTTCGACGTGCTCCAGGGCCCGCAGTGGGCGTACTACCTGACGCTGGCCGGCGGCGTCGTCGCCTACTACGGCTTCTTCTGGTCGCTGGAGATCGCGCGCGAACAGCGGGGAACGTAAGCGGCAGCCACCGCGGCCCGTTTCCGCATACCGCTGCGAGCGCGCTCACGACCCGCGATATTCAGGTGTGCGATATCCGAACCCACCGGTACTAATAAGCCAATGTAGTTCGATTGACTCTTTCACGGAACCACCCGCTGTGGAGCCACAATGATATACGAAAGTTCCTCGGGAGAGTACTACAGTGGCCTCGATATCTGGATGCGCTTCGAATCCGGTCTGTGGACCCCACACGACTGGGACGACGAGACCGGCCAGGAGTGGGTCCAGACCGACGACGGAACGGTCATCATGTTGACGCCGATCACGGAAGCCGAACTGCCGGAAGGCATCTCGGTCACGGAGATCGACGACGTAGAGCCGCCCGACGACGCCTGAAGCCACCGAATCCGGTCACAGCCTCCGTCGAGCAGAACACGACACACAGCGGTCCGTCCGCCGTCACTCGGCGGCCGTCACTTCTCGCTCATCGCCTCGCTCGCCATGTTCCGGCCCTGTGCGTTCAGCGCGACCTCGGTCCGCACCCGGACCTCGTCGACCGCGCCGATATCGAGCAGTCGCTGGTAGATCTCCTCGACCTCGTCGGGGGTCGTCCCGACGAAGTCGGACATCTCGAACGGTGAGACGCCCGAGTACAGTGCCATCAGCACCTGGCTCTCCATCTCGGAGAGTTCGTAGTCGTCCTCGCGGCCCTCGACGACGCTGGTGAACAGCGTCTCCAGCGCGCGGGTGTGGTGGTCCATCCCCGAGAGGTGGGTCTCGACACTGCGGTCCTGGTCGTCGGTGTGCTCGACCTCGATGACCGTCCGCTGCTGGCCCATCACGGTGCTGGTCTCGGTCTCGATGGTCCCCACGTCCTCCACCTCGAAGGAGAGCCCGCCGCCGCCGGGGAACTGGAGGCGGACGACGCCGTCGTCGAGCTGGAAGCGGGCCTTGCTCCACTCCGCGTCGTCCTGGACGACGCCGCCGACGACGGCCTGCTCTCGCGCGAGGATGACCTGTCCCTGCAGGGCCGCCCGGACGTACTCCGTCTCGAAGTCGTCGACGTTCGGCGCGTCGACCAGCAGGACGTTGTCGCCGACCTCCAGGGCAGTCGCGCCGCTCGCGCCGTCTGGAATCACTCCGTCCGAGTCCTCTGAGAGACGGATCTTCGAGTGCGGGATGGGCTGTTTCGACCCGTTCGTCGCCAGCACGAGCCGCTTGTTGGTGACGATGAGCCGGCACGAGCGCCACTGCGGGTCGGCCACGTCCTCGCCGTTCCGGACGACGTACTGGAAGTCCCCCGACGTGTCGACCAGTTTGCGTTCGTCACCACTCATTGCCCCTGATACAGGTGATTTAGCCCCGAGCGATATATAAGTTCCAGCACCGGTATCACAGCGCGACGAGCAGGCCACCGAGGACGCCGAGCGCGCCGAAGACCGTACACACCGCCCAGAACGGGACGCGGCGGACGAGGCGGACCAGCGCGTCGACGGTCAGGTAGCCGACGACGGCGCTGACGGCCAGGGCAATGACGGCCGGCAGCGGGTCGATGACGGGCACGCCGTCGTCGACCAGCACCAGCGCGTTCGCGGCGAGCGCGGCCGGAATCGACAGCAAGAACGAGAGCCGCAGCGACGACTCGCCCTCGTGGCCGCGCAGCAACAGGGCGCTGACGGTCGTGCCGGAGCGGGAGACGCCCGGTAATATCGCCAGCCCCTGGAGCGCGCCGACGAGGAGGGCGTCGGCCCAGTCGGGCACGGTGCGCTCGCCGAGCGACAGCGCCGCGGCGAAGCGCTGGAGCAGGCCCGTCAGCACGAGCAGGCCGCCGACCAGCGCGAGAAAGAGCCCTCCCTCCAGTTCCGAGACGGCGGCGTCGAGGGCCAGGTAGGCCGGGAGGCCGGTGACGGCCGTCGCCAGCGTCGCCACGGCGAGAAAGGAGAGGTCTGCCGTCTCGTCGGCGAAGGGGCGGCGGGAGAGGCGGCGGGCGGAGTCGAAGATGTCGCGGACTTCGCCGCGGTAGTACGCCAGCGCGGCGACGGCCGTCCCGGCGTGGAGAAACAGCGCCAGGCGGGTGGCCGCGGCGGGCGACACCCCGGTGACCACCGTGGACGCGAGCGCGACGCCGCCCTCGCTCGACACCGGAATCCACTCCAGCACGCCCTGGAGCAGGCCCAGCAAGATCGCGACGAGAATCGGGTTCATATCCACGGAGCGAACGGCGGACGACAAAGGCCGTTCGGTTCGGGGGAGGTAACCGTATATATAATCTCGCTGACCAACAGACGGTATGCAACTGGATAGTGGGCTGGTGTCGCTCCTGTCGGGACTCCCGCCCTGGCAGGGCTTTCTCGTCCTCATCGGAAGCGGGCTCCTCCTCGCGGCGGCCGTTCGCGTCCTCGGCGACCGACTGCTGGCTCAGATAACTCCACACATCAAGGGAGACGTCGACGACATCGTCTTCCGCGGCGTCCACACGGCGCTGTACCTCTCGATCGGCCTCGCCGGCGCGTACGTCGGCGCGCGGCTCTACGACATCCAACCGGCGATCGCCGTCTCGCTCGAAGCGGGGACGCTGTCGGTCATCGTCGTGGTCTGGATGGCGACGCTGCTGCGCGTCGGCCGTGAGGCCTCGGCGGCCGCGACCGACTCGGCGTACATCGACCGCCAGATGGTCCCCATCCTCCAGAACGTCTGGAGCGCGCTCGTCGCCGGCGGCGGCATCGTCCTCCTGCTGGTGCTGTGGAACATCGACGTGACGCCGCTGCTCGCCTCCGCCGGCATCATGGGCATCATCGTGGGGCTGGCGGCCCGGGACACGCTCTCGAACTTCTTCGGGTCGCTGTCGCTGTACCTCGACGGGACCTACAAGGTCGGCGACTTCGTCGTCCTCGAGACCGGCGAGCGCGGCCGCGTCGAAGACATCTCGGTCCGCTCGACGGTCATCCGGACCCGCGACGACATCCTCGTCACCGTCCCGAACTCGAAGCTCAACAGCGCCGCCATCGTCAACGAGTCGACGCCCAAGCGCAAGCGCCGCATCCGCGTCCCCATCGGCGTCGCCTACGGCACCGACATCGACGCCGTCGAGGAACTGCTGCTCGATATCGCCGAGGCCGAGGACCTCGTGCAGGAGCGCCCCCGTCCGCGGGTCCGCTTTCGGACCTTCGGCGACTCGGCGCTGAACCTCGAACTGCTGTGCTGGGTCGGGAACCCGGCGCTGACCGCCCGCGCCACCCACAAGCTCAACCGGGCCATCTACAAGCGCTTCCAGGCTGAGGGCGTCGAAATCCCGTTCCCGAAGCGGTCTATCTCCATCTCGTCCGAGACGGTTCCGGGCGACCTGTTCGGAGAGGGCGCGACGGAACTGCCGACCGACGGCGGCCGGCGGCCCGAGTGACGCGACAGCGGTCGGGGCACGCGCCCGACGGGGCGCCGAGAACGTATTTATCCAGTGACATCTAACGAGACCGCATGAGCGCAGTTATCCATCTCACCAGCGCCGCCGAAGACGACCAGCAGCACGCGCTCCGCTGTGCGGCCGTACTCCGGGACAACGAATCGCTGGCGCTCGACGACGTGACGCTGCTGCTGCACAGAGAGGGCGTCTGGATGGCGACGCCGGACGCCCCCGAGCGGGACCGGCTCGTCGAACTGCTCGACGCCGGCGTGTCGGTGACCATCGGCACCACGTGTCTCGACGCCCGCGACATTCCCCACGGCGACGTCCCCGCCGGGGTCGAACTGGTCGAGAGCGGCGTCAGCGAACTGGTTCGCCTCCAATCGGCGGGGCACGAATACGTCAAGATCCCGTGAACCGGAGCGGGGAGGTCGAAACGCAGTTAGGGTGGCGTCGCGTCGCCCCAAACAATGACTGTACTGGAGGACGCCCGCGCGGCGCTCGCGACCGGGCCGCTGTGCGATTCCTGTCTCGGCCGGCTGTTCGCCGACCGGAGCTTCGGGCTGGCCAACGCCGAGCGCGGCCACGCCCTGCGGGTGACGCTCGCGCTCGCCGACGACGACCCCTTCGAGGAGAGCGAGGACTGCTGGGTCTGTGAGGGCGAGAGCGGCCGCTTCGACTGGTGGGCCGAGCAGGCCGCGAGCGCCGTCCGCGGCTACGAGTTCGACACGTACCAGGTCGGGACGAAGGTCCCGCCGCTGCTCGAAGAGAACGACGACCTCCTGCGCGAGGACGTGGACCTCGACGCCGACGCCGGCGAGGCGCTGAAGACGGAACTCAACCGCGAGGTCGGCAAGCGCATCGGCGACCTGACCGGCGCGGAGGTGGACTTCGGCCGCCCGGAGGTCCAGTTCACGCTCGACCTCTCGACCGACGAGATAGACGTGCAGGTCAACTCCGCGTTCGTCTACGGCCGCTACCGGAAACTGGAGCGCGACATCCCCCAGACGAAGTGGCCCTGCAACGACTGCAACGGGACGGGGCTGTGGCAGGGCGAGCCCTGCGACGGCTGCGACGGCACCGGCTACCGCTACGACGAGAGCGTCGAACAGCTGTCCGCGCCGGTCGTGCTGGAGGCGATGGACGGCGAGGAGGCGGTGTTCCACGGCGCGGGCCGTGAGGACGTCGACGCGCTGATGCTCGAATCCGGTCGCCCGTTCGTCATCGAGGTGATGGCGCCGCGGACGCGGGACATCGACACGGAACAACTGGAGGCCGACATCAACGCCTTCGCCGACGGGAAAGTCGAGGTCGAGGGCCTCGAACCGGCGACCCACGAGATGGTCGAGCGCGTCAAGGAACTGGACGCCTCGAAGACCTACCGGATGGACGTCGAGTTCGACGGGCCGGTCGAGGCCGACGACTTCGAGGACGCGCTGGCCGAACTCGACGGCGCGACGATACAGCAGGAGACGCCCCAGCGAGTCGCCCACCGCCGCGCGGACCTGACGCGGACGCGCAGCGTCTACGAGGCGACGGGCGAACTCACCGACGACCGCCACGCCGAGCTCCGAATCCACGGCGAGGGCGGCCTCTACGTGAAGGAACTCGTCTCCAGCGACGAGGGGCGGACGGAGCCGAGTTTGTCCGGCCTGCTCGGCGTCGGCGCCGTGGTCACCGCCCTCGACGTGGTCGACGTGCAGGGTGAGGACGAGCCGTTCGCGACGGACGAGTACCTGAAAGAGTAGGCGGCGCGGGGCCGACGTGGCGGACCGGTCCGCACCGCCGACCGGAACCGATTTGTCCGACGGAGAACACCGACCAGCCATGCGATTCGGTGTCGACGAGGCCGGCAAGGGACCGGTGCTGGGGTCGATGTTCGCCGCCGCGGTCCGCGCCGAGCCGTCGGCGCTCCCCGACGGGGTCGGCGACTCGAAGGACATTCCCCCCGAGCGCCGCGAGCAATTGGACCGCGAAATCCGCGAGCGCGCGGCGGTCGGCGTCGCCGAGATTCCCGTCGAGCGCATCGACGACGAGGAGACGGACATGAACGCGCTCACCGTCGCGGCGCAGGCCGAGGCGCTGTCGGCGGTGGCACGCGACGGCCTCGCCGGGACCGTCGACGCGGGCGACACCGACGCCGAGCGGTTCGGTCGCCGCGTGGCCGCCGGCGTCGACGCCGACGTGCGCGTGACCGCCGAGCACGGAGCCGACGAGACCGACCCGCTGGTGGGCGCGGCCTCCATCGTGGCGAAAGTCGCTCGCGACGCGCACGTCGACGCGCTGGCCGCCGAGTACGGCGCGGTCGGGTCCGGCTATCCGAGCGACCCGACCACCAGGGGTTTCCTGGCCGACTACGTCGAGCGTCACGGCGACCTGCCGGCCTGTGCCCGCCGGTCGTGGTCGACGTGCGACGACGTGCTCGCGGCGGCGGAACAGGCGACGCTGGGCGAGTTCTGAAACGCGTGTAAAATCCCCGCAGACGCGGCTTGGAGTCGGACGGGAGATGTTTTCCGCAGTCCGTACGGCCGTGCCAGCACTTCGTGCCGCCTGTAGTCGGGCTCTCACCGACCTTGCCCCGACGGGCTTTAGCTGGGCTTTCACCAGCGTTTGACGGCGTACCGGGTTCCCGAACGCCCCTCGCGCGGCGTCCGGTACTTGGCCTTGACACCGATCCTGCCGGCCGGACCGGGAGTGGACTGGTGTGGTCCTCCTTCAGAGCGTTACCCTCGTGACCGTGTTATCGGTCGCTTGGTTGTGGCCCCCAACGCGTTCCGTTCCGTCCCGAACGGACAGTCTGAAGCGCGTCGTCCGATGTCTCCCCGCATCTAGCGGGATGTGTAGATAGGACGGGAGTGATAATAAGTCATTCGGTACCATGTACCAAGGACGGGGAGAGGCGTTCGACACCTCGACAGAGAACGCGAAAATATGTACCCGGCTCAGTCCTCGTCCAGCACGAGATTCCGCAGGATGTCACCGTAGGCCGGGCGCGTCACCAGCACGCCGATGAGGACGCCCACGATGGTGATGATGGCGAACCCGGAGAGGTCGCCGAGCGGGAGGACCATCAGCGGGCTCATCGCCATGATGGTCGTCGCCGCCGCCGCGCCGATGACCCAGAACGCCTTGCGGAAGCGGCTCTGGAAGACGCGGCCCGTCTCGACATCACCCTGCTGGAGAATCTCGTCGGCGATGATGATGAGGTCGTCCACCCCCGTCCCGATGACGGCAATGAACCCGGCCAGGTGCGAGAGATTCAGCGGGTACTGGACGAACGCCACGAACCCGAGGAGGATGAACACCTCGGAGAGCGCGGTGGCGACCATCGGGACGACGACCTCCACGCGCTGGTAGCGTGCGTAGACGACGAGGCTGACCATGAGGACCGCGATGAGGCCGGTCAGCAGCGAGTTCTGCTTGAACCGCTCGGCCAGCGCCGGGTCGAGGGACGCGCCGGAGTCCTCCGAGAGGTCGAGCGGCGCGGGCAGTTGGCCCGCCTTGAGGTTCAGTTCGATCTCGTTGGCCTGCTCGGAGCCGTTGGTCTGCATCACGTACACCGGGTCGTTGGCGAACTCGCCGTTCGCGAAGCTCTCGCCGAGGCCCGGCGTCACCCCGCGGGCCGTGACGACCTCGCCGTTCAGCGTGTGGACCAGACAGCCGTCGCCGGTGGTCTGCTGGATGTCCGAGTGGTTGTAGTTCCCGCAGGACGCGCCGTCGCCGAAGCCGGCGTCGACCATCCGCTGGGCGAACGCGTCCGCGGCGTCCTGTCTGACGGTGATGTACACCGCCCAGCCGACGCCCTCCCTGTTCGCGGCCGAGATGTCGTCCATCTGGGAGCGCTGGAGAACTTCCTCGCGGACGTACGAGCCGTTCTCCCCGCCCGGGTACACGGCGTAAATCTTGACCACACCGCGCTCGTTCAGGATATCGACGAGGTCCTCGCGGTCACGGTCGGGGGCGGTGATGCTGACGAAGTGCTCACCGCCGGGGACGTTGACGATCTGGACCGACGCGCCGCTGAGCGCCGAGGTCCGGAGCTTCTCGTCGATCGTCTCGACCATCTCCTGGCGAGTCTCTCGCGTCACGCCGTCGCGGACGGTGTCGGGCTGGTAGCCGTTCGCTTCGAGTGCGGCGCGCAGTTCCTGCTGTGTGACGTTCTCGGTGACGACCTCGACGGCTCCCGACTCGCGGTCGTTGCTGATGGGACGGACCCGGACGTCGATGGTGTCGATGCCGAGTTCGTCTGCCACCGTCTGTTCGAGCTGGGTGGCTCCGTTCGCTTGCACGTCGACACCCTCTGCCGTGATGCCCACGATGGGCGCGCGGAGACGGGTCCCGCCGCTGAGCTGGATGCCGTAGTTGAGGTTCGTCAGCTGACTGGCGCTCTCGGTTCCCGGCCCACCGTCGGTCGATCCCCCGTCGGCGCTCGTCCCCGGTGGGACCCCGGGAACGAACAGGGCCGTGGCGCTGGCCAGGAGGAGGACGACCAGCGCGACGACGCGCCAGTTCTCACGGAGGGCGCTCATCGGCCCACCCCCTCGTACTTGTACCAGCGGAGCAGCGTCACGTTGAGCATGTAGGTGTTCATCAGGTCGGCCGTCAGCCCGAGCACCAGAATCAGGCCGATGTCGGCCATCAGGCCGATTCCGAAGAACGTCGCCGAAATCGCCATCACGGCCATCGCCGCGATGGAGGTCAGGGTCATCGTCACACCGGTCCGCATCGCCCGGTACGTCGACTCGTAGAACCCGCCCGAGCGCCGGAGGACGTGGTTGTTCAACAGGATGTCCGAGTCGACGGAGTACCCGATCAGCATGAGGAAGGCCGCGACGATGCCCAGTGAGAGCTTGATTCCCAGTAGATTCATGATGGCGAGCGGGATCATGATGTCGGAGAACGCCGAGAGGACGATGGCGATGCTCGGGACGAACGTCCGGAAGAACGCGAAGGCGAGCAGGCTCATCCCCAGGAACGCGACGCCGACGCCGATGACGGCGAGGCGCTGGTTCTGCGCGCCGAACAGCGGCGACGTGGTCCCGCTCCCCAGCAGCGTCATCCCGTCGGCCGACTGGACGGCCGACCGGACCGCCGACACGTCGGTCGAGTTGTCGAACGTGACGACGTACTGGTTCTCGTAGGTGGAGTCCGAGGTGGTGGTGATGCCCTGGATGGAGACCACCGGCTCCTCGAAGGTCCCGGCGATCTCGTCGTTCGTGAGCGTGGAGTTCGACCCGATCGTCAGTTCCGTCCCACCGGTGAAGTCGATGCCCCGGTCGACTGGTGCGCCGGTGACGACCCACCAGCCGCCGACGACGGCGAGCGAGAGCACGAGCGCCGCCAGCGGAACCGCCAGCAACTGGCGGTTCGAATACCGGGTGTAATCGACTTCCGGGACCTCGAACTCGAACATGAGCGAACGGTGTGAGACGGGTCCGAATAAGCCTTCTCAATCCGCCCCGTCTCCCGCAGTGATTTGGTACGCGAGCACGTACACCACACCATGACTGACGAGGCACGCATCATCGAACTCTCCTACCCGGCGGACCTCAGCGGCTGGGGTCGCCAGAAAGTCGAGGGCTCACCCTTCCGCGCGTACCTCCGGAAGACCCACGACAGCGCCGCGGTCGGCGACGTGTGGACGGAGTTCGTCGGCGTCGGGTGTTGCGGCGACACGCTCGATTTCCCGCTCCGCGTCGAGTCCGTCGAAGGCGGCGAGCGGGTGACCGACGAGACGGCGTTCGTCTTCGGCGAGCGCGAGGCCTGCGGCGTCGCCGGCGGCTGGCGGGTCCAGAGCGCCGCCGGGCCGACGGAGTAGGGTGGGTGAGGCGACTCGCGGCCTCGAAGTGCGTCAGTCCGGCAGGTAGCGCACGCTGACGACGCCGCGCTCGGTGCGCACCTCCACGCGGTCGACGCCGAGGCGCGCCGCCCGCGAGACGGTCGCGTCGTCCTCGACCACGTCGGCCGCGGCCGCCTCGGTCTCGTCTTCGGGCACGGTCAGCACGTGGATCTCGCCCTCGCCGGCGCGCTCGACCGTCGTCAGTTCGCCGGCCGGTTGTTCGGCGGCGATGTCGGTGGCCTGCGTCGTCGGCGCGAGGTCGACCGCCTCGACCGGGATGGTCCGGCGCTCGGCGACTTCGGTGACGGTGTAGGTCACCTCCATCGGCGGCTCCGGTTCGACCGTCCCCTCGAGCACCTCGCCGGCCTCGACGCCGGGGTTGGCCGAGAGCGTGAGCACCTGCGAGTCGCTGACGTTCCGGAGCGTCGCCGAGTCCTCGTCGGCGTGCGTGACCAGGAACGTCCCCTCGATAGCAGTCATGCCTCTGGTTTAGCGACGGGCGTTTTTCCCCGTTTCGACCGCGGGAGCGACGACGGTGAGACGCGGCGTTACCGCAGCAAGCGATGGGCGAGGTACATCCCGCCGACTGCGAGCAGCGGCGGGACCAGTCCCGCGAGCGGCGGGAGCGAGTAGAAGAAGCCGACGACGGCGCTCTCCGTTGGCTCGCGTAGCTCGGCCGGCGCGGAGACGAGCAGCGCGAGGTACAGCGACCCGACGAACAGCAGCGCCGAGAGCGCCAGGCCGCGGTCGTAGGCCACCGAAGACCCCGTCCGGCGGTGGCGGCGGGCCACGGCCAGCATCGGCGCGAGCAGCGGCGCGACGACGAGCAGGCCGACGAACAGGAAGAACGTCCGCGAGAAGGTGAACGTCCCGCCCCTGACCGACCCGGTGGCGGCCAGCTGGACGACCAGGCCGAACGCGAAGACGATGGCGATGGCCGCCGACAGGAGCAGGGCGACGGGCACGTACGCCTTGCACAGCAGCGAGTCCGTCGCGCGGAAGGCGTACAGGAATGCGCCGGGCAGGCCGCGGTACGGCTCCGACCGGTCGTCGTCCTGGGCGTCCGCCGCGTCGGAGTTCTCTCCGGTGGCGGAGTCCGCGGCCGTCGCGTCTGTCATGGCCGGTGGTACGGCCACCGCGCCGTTAAGCGTCCCGTTGTCGCGCCGCCGGTCCGAGCCGACCGGACAGTCGCCGGCCGGGGCTCGACCGAGCGGTCGCTTCGGGAGTTGTTTGTACCCGCCCCCCGACAGCCCGAGTATGCACGTCGATATCGGGGCCGCACTCGCGAGCGCCGCCGACCCGGGCGTCGAGCGGGACGCGCTCGACGACCTGGACGAGCGCGTCGCCGACGCCCACGAGCGAATCGAACGGGGACGAGCCGAGGGGGAGTTCGGCTACGCCGCGCTGAACCTCCCGGAGACGACCGACGCCGACGAAATCCGTGACGCCGTCGCGCCGGTGGCCGACGCCGAGTCGGTCATCACGGTCGGCATCGGCGGCTCCGCGCTCGGCGCGCGGACCGTCACCGAGGCGCTGGCCGACGACCCCGGACGCCACGTGGTCCTCGACAACGTCGACCCGGAACACGTCGAGCGGACGCTCGCGGGGCTCTCGCTCGCCGACACCGCCATCAACGTCGTCTCGCGCTCCGGGACGACCGCGGAGACGCTGGCGAACTTCCTCGTCGTCCGCGCGGCCTACGAGGACGCGGGCGTCGACTGGACCGAGCGCATCGTCGTCACCACGGGCGAGTCCGGCCCGCTGCGGGCGCTCGCCGACGAGCACGACCTGCCGACGCTGCCGGTCCCCGAGGGCGTCCCCGGTCGCTTCAGCGCGCTCTCGGCGGTGGGGCTGGTCCCGCCGGCGATTCTCGGCCTCGATATCGAGGGCCTGCTCGAGGGCGGCCGGGCCGCGGCCGAGGACCTCGCGCCGTCGCTGTTCGACTCGCCGGCCTACGCCTACGGCGCGATGTGCTACGCGCTCGAAGAGCGGGGCGCGGCGGTCAACGCCTTCATGCCCTACGCCGAGCGCCTGGAGTCCTTCGGCGAGTGGTTCGCACAGCTGTGGGCCGAGAGCCTCGGGAAGGACGGGCGGGGCCAGACGCCGGCCCGGGCGCTCGGCGCGACCGACCAGCACTCCCAGCTCCAGCTGTACCGCGCCGGTCCGCGCGACAAGGTAGTCACGTTCGTCAGACCGCGCGAACGCGCCGACGTGGCGATTCCCGACCCGGACCACGAGGACCTGTCGTACCTCTCCGGGACCGACCTCGGCGACCTCATCGACGCGGAGTACGAGGCGACGGTCGCCAGCCTGCCCGCGGCCGACCGGCCGGCGCTCGAAATCGAGATCGACCGCCTCGACGCCCATAGCGTCGGCGAACTGCTGTACGCGATGGAGGCGGCCTGCGTCCTCGTCGGCGAGCTCGCGGGCGTGGAGACGTTCACCCAGCCCGCCGTCGAGTGGGGCAAGCGCGCCACCCGCGGGCTGGTCAAGGGCGAACAGACCGAGGAGACCGCCGCCGTCGACGACCGCGAGCGGCTCCGAATCGGCGAAACGGAGTCCATTTAGGACGCCGACCCCGACTGCCGACAATGGACGACACTGCCGCGGAGTGGGGCGTTCTCACGGCCGGGCTCGGTCTCGTGGCCGTCGCCGCGACCGAGAGCGGCCTCGTCAACTGGGTGACGCCACCGACGACGGTCGGTCCGGTGAGCGCCCGCGCCGTCGTGGGCGTCGGATTCCTCGCGGCGGTCCTGGCGTTCTCGCTCGCCCGCCACGGGACCGTCACGCCGCGCCAGAGCGGCCTCGGTGCGGCGGCCGCGAGCGCCGTCGCGGTGCTCGCCACGCTGGTGGCGTTCTTCGGCCCGACGTTCCAGGCCGGCGGCGAGATGGCCATCGGTGTCGCCCCCTATCTGACCGCACTCATCGGCGCAATCGCGATTACGCTCGGTCGCGCGCTCGCGGTGGGGGTCTCGACCGACCGCCTGTTCACGGTCGCCCGGTCGCTGTCCGTCGCGACCCTCGTCGGCCTCGTCGGCTACGTCGTGGGCGCGCTCGTCGCGCAGTTCGCGCTCCTCGGGGCGATGCTTGCCGGTCTCGTCAGCGCCGGCGCGCTCGAAGGCGGCACGGTCACCGGCCCCGCGTACCTCGTCATCACCGTCGGGAGCGGCCTCGGTTTCATCGCGTTCGGGGCGGCGGTCGCCTGGCGGCTGGACCGGACGTGGGACGACCTCGACCTGACCGTGCCGACCCTTCGCGACGTCGGCTACGTCGTCGGCGGCGTCGTCGTGCTCCTCGTGGCGCTGATCGCGTTCAGTCAGGCCCTGCGGCTCCTCGGGCTGGAAGCGGCCACTAGCAGCGTCGAGGAACTGGCCCGACGCAACCCATCGTTCCTGCTCCTGATGGTGCCGCTGTCCTTTCTCACCATCGGCCCGAGCGAGGAGTTCCTCTACCGGAACCTGATCCAGAAGTACCTCTACGACAGCTTCGGCGAGGTCCGCGCCGTCGTCCTCACCAGCGCCGTCTTCGGCGTCGTCCACTTCAGCCAGTACAGCACCGGGACGCCGACGCAGACGCTCCTCTCGCTGTTGCTCGTGTTCGTCCTCTCGACGCTGCTCGGCGCGAGCTACCTCAAGACCGAGAACCTGCTCGTCCCCGTGTTCATCCACGGCGCGTTCAACGCGATCCAGTTCCTCACGCTGTACATGGAAATTACGGGAAACCTCGGGCTCTGAGTCGTCTGACTGCCGTCTGACGGGTGTTTATGCGCGCGGCTATCAAACGGTGGGCCATGTCTCGGCGGTTCACAGTCGTCTGCGACGAGGACCAGTCGCGGGCCATCGAAACGCTCGCGCGCCGGTACGGAATCACCGAAGAGGAGGTCCTCAAACAGCTCCTCGAACTCGGTCTCGAAGCCAGGGACGGCCAGACCGCCTAGGCGGGATTCTTCCGCGAGAGCTGGCTCCCGCAGATCGGACAGCGGTCGTGGTTGTCGTCGAACTCCCGGCCGCAGCCGGCACACTGGAACCGCCAGTCGCGCTGTTCGGTGATGCCGTCGCGGGCGATGACCTCGACGCTCACGTCGAGTTTCTCGGCCACGTTCTGCATGGCGTAGTCGTCCGTCACTAGCTGGCTGTCGAGTTCGAAGGCGGCCGCGACCAGGCGAACGTCGGTCTCCGAGAGTTCCGCCAGGTCGCCCGTCTCGCGGGCGGCGCGTTCGATGCGCTCGACGGTGTTCTCCTCGGGGATGTGGAGGTGCATCCCCGACCCTTCGAGCGCGTCGAAGCGGTAGGCGGCCTCGTCTTCGAGTTCCTCGCGGACGAGCGGAATCGTCGCGATCTGCTCGTCGGTGTGATACTCGTTGATAAACGCCGAGGAATCCAGAACGTACATCTAACGCTGAACGATCATGTGGTCTTTCACGGCCTTGACCCGCCCGACGGGGACGAGCAGGCGGCCCTGGTCGCTGTACTCGAAGTCTGTGTTGCGAAGCGAGTCCGCGGGGTCGATGACGAGGTTGTGCAGCGCGCCCGAGGAGAAGTCCATCGTGATGTTGTAGAGACTGCCGATCTCCGCGCCGTCGGTGCCCATCACGTCTTTCCCCGAGAGGTTCTCTGCGAGTATCGCAGCCATACCCCCTTGTTCCGAACGCGGTTACATAAACGCCACGGGGACGTCTGACGGTGAGACCGCCCGGTTGCGACCGTGACCGGCGGAATCCAGGGTCGGATTCGGGGCAAGACTAAGCGGCAGGCGTCCGAGGATCACGTATGGAGCAGACCAGACGGCACCTGCTCGGCGTCCTCGGGGCCGCGGTCGCGGGGTCGGCGGCGGGCTGTTCGGGTGACGACGGCGAGGGGGCGACGCCGACGGACACCGCGGGACAGACCGACGCGAGCGCGGCGACACCGACCGCCGCGGAGACGGCGACGGAAACGACCGCACCCACCGATACGCCGACCGAGACGGCCACTGACACGCCGACCGCAACGCCGACGCCCACCCCGACCGCAACGCCGGTCGACGCCGCACAGACGGTCGCGGTCGGACCCGGCAACCTCGTCTTCGACCCGGAGACGTTCGAGGTTCCCGTCGGGAGCACCGTACTGTGGGTGTGGCGGAGCAGTGGGCACAACGTCAAGCCGGGCGGGACGCCGGACGGCAGCGACTGGACCGGGACGCCCGGCGACGGGACGTATTCCAGGGGGCACGAGTACGCCCACACGTTCACGGTCGCCGGCGAGTACGAGTACCACTGCGTCCCCCACCGGAGCGCGGGGATGACGGGCTCGTTCACCGTCACCGAGTGACGACGGACTGCAGTCACCGCGACCGTCACATCGCGCCGTGGGGCCCGCGTCGCCATTACGACGAACTTAACTGCGACGGCGGACTCCGTTCTGACAACTTCTGGAGCCATCTATGTCTGACACGGATGCCACACCCACCGACACCCTTCGGACGCCCATCGTCGCCGTCCTCGGCCACGTCGACCACGGGAAGACGAGCCTGCTCGACAAGATTCGCGGGTCGGCCGTGACCGCCGGCGAGTCCGGTGCGATCACCCAGCACATCGGCGCGACCGCCGTCCCGCTGGACGTGATCTCCGAGATCGCGGGCGAACTGGTCGACCCGACGGACTTCGACCTGCCCGGACTGCTGTTCATCGACACGCCGGGCCACCACTCGTTCTCGACGCTCCGCTCGCGCGGCGGCGCGCTCGCGGACATCGCGATCCTGGTCGTCGACGTGAACGACGGCTTCCAGCCCCAGACGCTGGAGGCCATCGACATCCTCAAGCGGACCCAGACGCCGTTCATCGTCGCCGCGAACAAGATCGACACCGTCCCCGGCTGGAACCCCACCGAGGGCGCGCCGGTCCAGCAGACGATGGAGAACCAGTCCGACCGCGTCCAGTCCGACCTCAACGAGAAACTCTACGAGATCATCGGCGAACTCTCGGACAACGGCTTCTCCGCCGACATGTACTGGCGGGTCCAGAACTTCCAGGGCAACATCGGCGTCGTGCCCGTCTCCGCCGAGACCAGCGAGGGCATCCCGGACCTGCTGACCGTCATGATGGGGCTGTCCCAGCGCTACATGAAAGAGGAGATGGAGATCGACACCGCCGGCCCCGGCGTCGGGACCGTCCTCGAAGTGAAGGACACGCAGGGCTTCGGGACGACGCTCGACGCCATCATCTACGACGGGACGATTCGCAGCGACGACACCATCGTCGTCGGGGGCCTGCAGGGCCCCATCGTCACCGAGGTCCGCGCGCTCCTCCGGCCGCGCCCGCTGGAGGAGATCCGGACCGAACAGGAGTTCGAGCAGGTCGACGAAGTCGTCGCCGCCGACGGCGTCAAGATCGCCGCACCGGACCTCGACGACGCGATGGCGGGCGCGCCGATCCGCGTCATCCGGAACCGCGAGCGCAGCGAGGTCATCGCCGAGGTCGAGGAGGAACTCGCCGAGATCGAGGTGCGGACACAGGAGGAAGGCGTGGTCATCAAAGCCGACACGCTCGGCTCGCTCGAAGCCCTCTCCAGTACGCTCGCCGAGGAGGAGATCCCGGTCATGCGTGCCGAAGTCGGGGCGGTCGCGCCGCGGGACGTTCGCGTCGCCGACACGGCCAACGAGTCGACCCACCGGGCGATTCTGGCGTTCAGCGTGGACGTGCTCGACGACGCCCGCGACCTGGCCGAACAGGAGGGCGTCGAACTGTTCGAAGACGAGGTCATCTACCAGCTCGTCGACGCCTACGACGAGCACGTCACCGCCATCGAGGAGTCCCAACAGGAGCAGATCCTCGACAACATCACGCGGCCCGCGAAGTTCCGCATCCTGCAGGACCACACCTTCCGGCAGTCGGACCCCGCCGTCGTCGGCGTGGAAATCCTCTCCGGCGAACTCCGCCGGAACGTCAACGTCGTCAGGTGGGACGACGGCGAGCCGACCCGCGTCGGCCACCTCAAGACCATCCAGGACGAGGGCGAAGACGTCGACTCCGCGCGCACCGGTGAGCGCATGGCCGTCTCCATCGAGGGGCCGACCGTCGGCCGCCAGATCGAGGAGGGCGACGACCTCTGGGTCGAACTCCCCGAGAAACACGCGAAGATCCTCGAACAGGAACTCAGAGAGGACATCTCCGTCGACGAGCGCGAGGCGCTGTCGATGTACGTCGAGAAACACCGGAACCGCGACCCGTTCTGGGGCAAGTAAGGCGAGCCGTCACGCATTTTCCGCGCGCGCTCGAAGCGCCGCTATGGTCTCCCGCGAGAACCGCGTCATCGCCGCCTGCGTGGTCGCCGCACTGGTCCTGTCGTTCCTGCTCGGCGCGCTGACACCGCTTGACGACAGGGTGTTACTCGCCGTGTTGCTGGGCGTCGGCGTGCTGGCACCGCTGGCCGTCAACGGGTACCTCGACGACCTGCGTCCGGAGTGACTCGCCGCGACCGACACCGGCGGCACTCCTCGCCACCGCCAGTAATAATATTTAATTAGCAGGCGTGTCTCCGCACAGACAGGAATGACCGGGCATCCGCACTCGCTCTCCGCGGCCGATCTCGTGCTCGCGAGCATCGCGCTGTCGATGGTCGGGGCGACGGTCGGCGCGGTCCTCACGTCGGTCAGCCTCGTCACCGCGCTGAGCGCCGGAAGCCTCCCGGCCACCGGGTCGATCGGCTACGCGCTGTTCTACGACCCGCCCGTCCCGGACGGGACCGGATAGCGTCGCTCGACGGTCGTCGCGACATGGAACGAGGGGCTAGCGGCAGAGAAGCGGTCCTGTCGGCTACTGGGCCGTCGGCGTGGTGTCGTCGTTCATCACCTGCTTCACCTGGAGCGCGGCGGAGGCGGCGATCCCCTGGGCGAGGTCGTCGCGCTCGTCGGCGGAGATGCTGGCGCTCTCTGGGTCTTCAGGCGTGTAATCCGCGCTGACGACCGACCCCACCGGCGGTTGGACCGCGATTGTGGCCCGCGGGCCCGTCGCGCCGTTGCTGATCTCGGACCCGACGACGAACTCCCCCGGCAGCAGTTCGCGGGTCCGTGCGGCGACGCTGGCCAGGTCACGCCGGAGTTCCTGACGCTGTTCCGCGGTCAGCGTCACCGCTTCGGTCTCCCCACCGAACGACGTATTGCCGTACATGAACGTTCTCCGATGCTAGGCGGGGGGTGCTTAAAAAACCGGCGGCCTCGTGTTTCGCTGACACGATTGTGACGGACGGCCGCCGCGCCCCCGCTAGACGACGGGACGGCTCTCCCCGTACGTCGCGAGGACGACGGCGCTCGCGTACTCGCGCTCCGGCGCGACCGATTCGACGTACACGTCCTCCTCGACGAACTCCCAGTCCCGCAGGTCACGCCCGGCGGCCAGTCCCTCGCGGATCTCCATCCGTACTTCGTCGGGACTCGTTCCGTCCACCTCGTAGAAGATGCCCGGACCGTCGGCGCTCCGGGCCCACCCGACGCCGGCGGCCGCCCGCTCGCCCGGTGCGGCGGTGGCCGACGACTGGACGACTTCGAGGGCCTCGCCGGACGGCCCCAGGTCGGGCGCGCGGCCGACGACCTCGATGTCCGGGCCGGCCGGGATGACCGACGAGAGCGTGACGAGGTTGTAGTTGTGGACCCCCGCCTCGGCGAGCGCGGCGTCGTACGACGACAGCGCGGTCGGGCCGGTGGCGGTCCCCCAGACGACCCGAATGGTGCTCATGGGCGACATTCGACGGTCCGGGAGGTAAGGGGTTTCGCTTCGGCGCGCTACGCCGGGACGAGCTTGTAGCACATCCCCGGCTGGTCGGCCTCGCCGTCGACCGCGCGCTCGGCGTAGTAGACCGCGTCGTCGGTCACCAGCGGCGCACTGGTGACGTGTCCGCGGTTCGCCACGGACCAGGCCGGCTCCCCGCTGTCGCGGTCGAGCGCGTACAGCCGCGTGTCGTAGGAGCCGACGAGGACGTGGTCTCGCGTCGCAACGACGCTCCCGATGATCCAGCCGCCGGTCTCGAAGCGCCACTGTTCCTCGCCGGTGGCGAGGTCGATGGCGTACACGCGGTCGTCGTGACTCCCGACGTAGACCGTGCCGTCGTGGACCGCCGGCGCGCACATCGCGTCCGCGTCCGTCGAGAACGTCCACTCCTCGGACCCGTCGGTCACGTCGACGGCGGTGACCGTCTCGGCCCACGACGGGACGACGGCGAGCCCGTCGGCGACGGCGATCGGCGCTTTCACGTCGCCGCCGGTGTCGTAGCGCCAGGCGCGCTCCAGGTCCGGGAACGTCCAGGCGTAGCAGTACCCGTCGTTCGACCCGAACAGGAGGCGGCCGCGCTCGCGGTCCAGCGCGACCGTCGAGTGCGGGTGGTTCGTCGGCCGGCTGTCGCGCCACTGCACGTCGCCGGTCGCGGCGTTCACCGCGGCGACGCTCCCGCTCGGCGCGGCGTGCTCGACGGCGACGTACAGCGACCCGTTGTAGTACGTCGGGCTCGCGCCGATGGCGTCGCCCAGTTCCGTGCGCCAGCGCCGCCGCCCGGTTTCGAGGTCCAGCGCCGACAGCGCCCCGTCGTAGGCCCCGATGTAGACCGTATCGTTGGCGATGGCGGGCGTTCCGTGGCTCCCGCGGGTCGCCTGCGTGATCGTCGTTTCCCACCGGACCTCGCCGCCGGTCGAGATGGCCCGCACCCGGCCCGTGTCGTCGGCCAGAATCAGGTCGCCCGTCGGGGCCAGCACCGGACTGCCCTTCGCCGCGGTGTGGTCGCCGCGGTTCGACGGCAGCTCCCACGCCCGCTCGACAGCCCCGGGGAGCGACACGTCCCGGTAGCCCTGATTCAGCAGTCCCTGCCGGAACTGCGTCGCCGCGTGCTCGTCCAGCGCCGTCGACGCCAGCGGGTCGAACTCGGCCTGACACCCCGCGAGCGTCCCCACCGTCGTCGCGCCGAGCGTGGCGAGGAAGGCCCGACGCGTCTGTCCCGTCCCGTGCACGCTACGCGCTACCGGGCGTGGTGGCTTAAATCGCGCGACGGAGCGCAACCGGGCCGCCCGCTCGAACGGCGGCCCCATAGCAAGGGGCCGATGCTCGCGCGAGCGGAGAACGGAGACCGCGAAAACGAGACTCAGGCGAAGGCGACGGGCACGCTGCTCGCGTCGTCGTCGCCCTCGATCTTCTCCAGTGCGTCGTGGAAGTCGGCCTGTTCGACCGTCGTCCGACCGTCTCGGATGGCGAACATCCCCGCCTCGGTCGCCAGCGAGGCCAGTTCCGCGCCGGAGAGGCCGTCGGTCTCGGTGGCGAACGCGCCGAGGTCCACGTCGTCGGCGAGGTTCATGTCCTCGGTGTGAATCTCGAGGATGCGCTCGCGGCCCTCGATGTCGGGGTTCGGCACTTCGATGAGGCGGTCGAAGCGGCCGGGGCGGAGGATGGCCCGGTCGAGCATGTCGAAGCGGTTCGTCGCCGCGATGATGCGGATCTCGCCGCGCTCGTCGAAGCCGTCCATCTCCGAGAGCAGTTGCATCATCGTCCGCTGGACCTCGGCGTCCCCGGAAGTCTTGGATTCGGTCCGCTTGGCCGCGATGGCGTCGATCTCGTCGATGAAGATGATGGCCGGTTCGCGCTCGGTGGCCAGTTCGAACAGGTCTCGGACGAGTCGCGCACCCTCGCCGATGAACTTCCGGACCAGTTCGGAGCCGGCCATCTTGATGAACGTCGCGTCGGTCTCGTTGGCGACGGCCTTCGCCAGCATCGTCTTGCCCGTCCCGGGCGGACCGTGCAGCAGGACGCCGCTCGGCGGTTCGATGCCGATTTCGCGGAACTGGTCGGCGTTGATGAGCGGCTCCTCGACGGCCTCGCGGACCTCCAGGATCTGCTCTTCGAGCCCGCCGATGTCGTCGTAGCTCACGTCGGGCGAGCCGTCGACCTGCATCGCCTGCGCGCGGGCGTCCGTCTCGGGGTCGAGTATCTGCTTGACGCCGAAGGAGTCGTTGATGGCGACCCGGTCGCCGGCTTCGAGGTCGTCGCGGATGGACGGCGAGACCTCGGTCAGGACCTCCTGGTTGTTGCCGTGTTGCTTGACGACGACGCCGTCGTCGGTCAGTTCCTCCGCCGTCGCGATGTACAGCGAGGAGGTCTTGAGCGTCTCGTTCTCCCGTTCGAGCTGGTCGACCTCGTCGGTGAGGTCGGACTGGCGGTCCCGGGCGGCGTCCAGTTGTTCGGTGAGCTGTTCGTTGACCTCGACGATCTCCGTGAAGTGTTCCCGGAGCGCCTCCAGACGCTCGTCAGGCGTCATATCGGGGTCGAGTTCCAACCGCGGTCGTTCCGGAAGCGAGGGACTGCGCGACATTTGGATGAGCGGTACTAAACGGTTGAGACACAAAGTGCCTTCGGGTCACGGGGATGAGAAACAGTGGCAAACAGAGAGCGGGCGAGCGGCCGCCGACCTACAGCAGGCTCGCGAACTCCTCGAGGTAGTCGCCGTAGGTCGACAGCGCGGCGTCGACCGGCTCCGGGCTGGCCATGTCCACGCCAGCGTCGCGCAGTAGTTCGAGCGGGTACTCCCGGGAGCCGCTGCGGAGGAAGTCGACGTAGCGCTCCGCGGCGGGCTCGCCCTCCTCCAGAATCCCGTCGACCAGCGCGACGGCCGCCGAGATGCCGGTCGCGTACTGGTAGACGTAGAACGCGCGGTAGAAGTGCGGGATGCGCATCCACTCGCGAGCGATGCGGTCGTCGAGCACCGCCGGCTCGTAGTAGTCGTCCTTCAGGTCGGCGTAGAGGTCGTCGAGCCGGTCGGGCGTCAGCGGCTCGCCGGCCTCGGACATCTCGTGGGTCCGCTGTTCGAACTCGGCGAACATGGTCTGGCGGTACAGCGTCGAGCGGAACCGTTCGAGGTACTCGTTGAGGATGTGCCGGCGCAGTCGCTCGTCCTCGACGGTGTCGAGCAGGTGGTGGGTCAGCAGCGTCTCGTTGACCGTCGAAGCGACCTCGGCGACGAATATCTCGTAGCCGGAGTAGACGAACGGCTGTTCCTCGCTGGTGTACTCGGAGTGCATCGAGTGGCCGAGCTCGTGGGCCAGCGTGTACATCGACTCCACGTCGTCCTGGTAGTTCATCAGGATGAACGGCTGAGAGTCGTAGGTCCCGCCGGAATACGCGCCCGACTGCTTGTGCTTCGTCTCGTAGACGTCGACCCAGCGGGAGTCGAGTCCCTCGGCCAGCCGGGACTGGTAGTCTTCGCCCAGCGGCGCGACGGCCTCGGTGACGTACTCGCAGGCCTGCTCGTACTCGATTTCGGGCGATTCCTCCTGCACGAGCGGGACGTAGAGGTCCCACATCCGCAGTTCGTCGGCCCCGATTGCTTCGCGCTTCAGTTCGGCGTGGCGGTGGAGCGTGTCGAGGTTGTCGTGGACGGTGTCGACGAGCGTGTCGTACACCTCGCTCGGCACGTTCGGGCCGTCGAGGGCGGCCTCGCGGGCGGTGTCGTAGTCGCGCGCGTTCGCCAGTTTCACGTCCGTCTTGACCGCGTTCTTGTAGGCCGTGCCGACGGCGTTGCGGACCGTCTCCCACTCGTCGTAGAACGACTCGTACACCCGCTGGCGGAAGTCGCGGTCCGGGTGTTTCTGCAGCGTCGTGAAGTTGTTGAGCGTGATGGGCTGCTGGTCGCCGTCGGGGTCCTCCACCGCGGGGAACTCCATGTCGGCGTTGGCGAGCATGTTGTACACCTCGCCGGGCGCGCCGGTGACCTCGCCCAGTTCCGCGAGCAGGTTCTCGACCTCGGCCGAGCGGGTGTGCGGTTTCATCCGGAGCACGTCGTCGAAGTAGTGCTCGTACGGTTCGAGGTCGGGTTCGGCTTCGGTCATCGCCTCGATGTCGTCGTAGTCGAGCGCTTGCAGTTCGGGTTCGAGGAAGGAGGCCGCCGAACTGGCCTCCGAGGACAGCGACTGCGAGCGCGCGGTCAGTGCCTGGTACGTGTCGTCGGTCGTGTCCTCGTCGCGGCGCATCCGTGCGTAGGCCGCGACGTTCGAGACGGTCCGCATCAGTTCCTCGTAGGTCTCTAGCGTCTCTAGCAGGGTGGCGGCGTCCTCGGTGGCCCGCCCCTCGTAGGCCGCCAGGTCCGCGGTCAGTTCCTCCGCCCGCGCGTAGGCGGCCTCCCAGTCGTCGTCGCTGGCGTACAGCGAGTCGAGGTCCCACTTGTACGCCTCGTCGATGTCGCTCCGTGCGGGTACCGAACTCATGGCCCGCTCTTCGACCGGCGGCGAGGTAAGCCTTCGTTTCACCGGCGCGCCAGCACGGTCGCGACGGCGGCGTTCCCGAACCCGCCGACGTTACACGCGAGTCCCACGTCGGCGTCGACCTGCCGCGGTCCGGCGGCGTCGGTCAGTTGCTCGTACAGTTCGACGGCCTGCGCCACGCCGCTCGCCCCGATAGGATGACCCTTCGACTTGAGACCGCCCGAGGTGTTGACCGGGAGCGCGCCGTCGCGGGCGACGGTCCCGTCCGCGGCGAGCCGCCACGCCCGACCCCGCTCGGCGAGTCCGAGCGCCTCCAGTTGCAGGAACTCCAGAATCGTGAACATGTCGTGGAGTTCCACCACGTCTAGGTCGTCGGGTCCGATTCCGGCCGCCTCGTAGACCCGCTCGCCCGCCGTCGAGACGGCGTCCATCGCCGTCAGGTCGGACCGCTCGTGGACGACCTGCCGACCGGTCGCGCCCGCGACGCCGGCCACCCGGACGTAGTCGTCGGTGAGCTCTCGGGCGCGCTCCTCGGTCGCGAACAGCAGCGCCGCGCTGCCGTCGGAGATGGGACAGAAGTCGTACAGTCGGAGCGGGTCGGCGACGACCGGCGAGTCCAGCGCGGTCTCGACCGTTATCTCCGTCTGGAAGTGCGCGTTGGGGTTGTCGACGCCGTTGCGGTGGTTCTTGACGGCGACGCGGGCCAGCGACTCCCGTGGCGCGTCGAAGCGCTCCAGGTAGCGCCGCGCGGTCAGCCCCGCGAACGACGGGATGGTGACGCCGTGGCGGTACTCCGCGGGGTGGGTGATGGCCGACACCACGTCGGACGCGACCGGCGTCGAGAGGTGCGTCATCTTCTCGCCACCGACGAGCAGCGACAGGTCGCTCTCGCCCGACGCCACGGAGCGCCAGGCCGCGGCGATGCCGGCCCCGCCGGCCGCCGAGGTCTGCTCGATGCCGGTGGCGTAGGCGCTCCCGAGACCGAGGTCGGACTGCAGCGCGTTCACGAGGCCGCCCTTCGACTCGTAGGCTCCGCCGGACTCCGCGAGGTAGAGGTGCTCGACGGCCCGCGGGTCGACGGCGGCGTCGGCGAGACACGCCTCGCCCGCCTCGACGAGCAGGTCGCGGAGGCGGGCCTCGCGAACGCCGAACTGGGTCATCGACGCGCCCGCGACGGCGACGGTCATGCCCGAGGGGTGGCCCGTCGTCAACCTATCTCTTTCGATGGGTTGACGAAGTGGGGGAGAGCGGCCCCTACGGTTCCAGCAGGACTTTCCCCCGCGTCTGCCGGCCCTCCACGTGTTCGTGGGCGGCCGCCGCGTCGGCGAGGTCGAACGCGCGGTCGACCTGCACCGCGGCCTCGCCCGCCGACAGCGCCGACAGGACCGGGTCGAACGCGCCGAACACCCGGTCGGGGTCGCGGTCGGCGGCCTCGCCGAGGTGGTAGCCGCGGACGCCGTGGTTCCCGAAGATGAGCCGCGGCGTCGAGACGCGCGGTATCTCGCCGCTCGCGAGCCCGTAGGCGACGATTCGGCCGCCCGGCGCGAGCGCGTCGAGGCTCTCGGCGAAGGCGTCGCCGCCGACGCCGTCAAGCACGAGGTCGACGCCCGCGCCGTCGGTCGCTTCCTCGACGGCCTCGGCGACGTCCCGGTCGGCGTAATCGACCGTCCCGTCCGCACCGAGGTCCGCGACGAACGACCGCTTCTCGGCGGTGCTGGCGGCTCCCAGGACGGTGGCGTCCGTCCGCGCCGCGGCCAACTGGACCGCGGCGGAGCCGACGCCGCCGGCCGCCGCGAGCACGAGCACCGTCTCGCCGGCGGCGAGGCCGCCCCACTCGAACAGCGCGTTGTGCGCGGTGAGCCACTGGATGGGGACGCCGGCGGCCGCCCGGAGCGAGAGCGCGTCCGGGACACACCGGGTCCGCGCCGCGTCGGCGACGACGGCCTCGGCGTAGCCACCTCGCAAGACGTAGGCCATGACGCGCTCCCCCGGCGCGAATTCCTCGACCGCGTCGCCCACCGCGTCGACCCGCCCCGCGACTTCGATGCCGGGCGCGTACGGCGGGGACGGACCGCCGAAGTACGTCCCGCGGCGCTTCGCGACATCGGCGAAGTTGACGCCCGCCGCGGCCACGTCGATTCGGACCTGTTCCGGACCCGGAGCGGGCCGCGACCGCTCCGCCACCGTCAAGACCGAGCTATCGCCGTGTTCCGTTACCTGAACGGCTCGCATGTGCCCGAGTGTGACGGCCGCGCGCAAAACCGCTGTGGCTTCGCCGGCCGCCCCCCGTCGGTCTCGGAGCGCCCTTTACAGCCCGTCGCTGACGTGGCCCGCGACGCGCGCCGCGGCGAGCGCGCGTCCGCGGCGCTCCTCGAAGGCCGCTCGCGCCGACGCGGCGGCGTCCTCGTCGACGGCGAAGGTCACGCCCGGATAGCGCACGTCGGTCAGCACGAGCGGGGCGGGCGGGGCTGGCGCGACGCCGTCAGGGCCGCTGACCGGGTCGGGCGAGAGCACTCGGTCGACCCGCGCGAGGTCGGCCGACCCGCGACCGACCGCGGCCGCCAGGCCGACGAGCCGACGGACCAGTTGCCGGCAGAAGCCGCTCGCGGTGAACCGAACGACCAGCACGTCCCCCTCGCGCGTCCACTCGACGGCGACCGCTCTGACGGTGCCGTCATCGTCGGGCGTGAGGTTGTGAAAGTCGTGCTCGCCGGCGAGGGCGTCGACGGCGTCGGCCCAGCGGCCGTCGTCGAATCGCGACGAGGAATCGCCGTCGGCGGTCGCTCCGCCCCGGGTCCGCGGTGCGTAGAGGTAGTAGGTGTAGGTCCGCTCCGCGGCGTCGTGGGTCGCGTGGAAGTCCGCGGGCACGTCGGCGCTGGCCCACGCGCGAACGTCGTCCGGGAGTTCGCCGTTGAACGCGGACGGCGAGAGCCACTCGGGCGCGTCGAAGGCCACCGTCTGGGCCCGGGCGGAAACGCCGGCGTCGGTCCGGCCGGCGGCGGCGTACCCCGGCGGAACGTCGCCGCGCTCGCAGACGCCGAGTCGCGCGAGCGCCGAGAGCAGTCGCCCCTCGACGGTGTCCACGTCGGGCTGGCGCTGGAAGCCGTGGTACGCTCGGCCGTCGTATGCCACCCGATAGGCGCGCATACCGGCACATCGCCGGGGAGACACTTGGCTCGCCCGAAATCTCACCTGTTGGGAAGGATAGGTGACCTTAGGCGGCGTGAGTCCGTAGGGCCCCCCATGACCGACGCCGCCGACCCCGGAGCGGAAACAGAGCTCCCCCGCCCGCCGAAGACGTTCACCGACGAGAAAGGGCGGTCCGTGACCGTAGAGGCGTACGAGGACGGCGACGACGAACCGCTGGTCGAGATGTACGCCGCGTTCGGGTCGGAGTCCCGGTCCCAGGGCGTGCCGCCGCGCACGAAACCGGAGATTCGAACGTGGCTGTCGAATCTCACCGAGAACGGGCTGAATGTCGTCGCCTGGCACGACGACCGCGCCGTGGGCCACGCCGTCCTCGTCCCCTACGAGGACACGTCGGAGCTCGCCATCTTCGTCCATCCGGACTACCAGCGCGCCGGCATCGGCTCACAGCTCATCCGCGTCCTGCTCGGGTACGGGCGCGACAGCGACCTCGAATCGGTCTGGCTCACCGTCTCGCGCTCGAACAAGATCGCGCGCGAACTGTACGAGTCGGTCGGCTTCGAGACGGTCACGCGCGACCGCGTCGAACTCGAGATGGAACTGGCGCTGTAGTCACTCCGTTTCGATCTCGAACGCGTCGTCCGCGTCGGCGGCGAGGGCACCCGTCGAGAGCCCCTCTGTCTCGAGTAGTCGGTCGAGTCGCCGCTCGAACTCCTCGTCGGACAGTTCGCCGCGGGCGTACCGTTCCCGGAGCTGTTCGACGGGACTCTTCGAATCCGCTGTTCGGACGTCTTCTTCGGTCGGTTCGTCGCGTTCCTCCGGCGACTCGACCAGCGGGAGGGCCGAGCCGAGGAGGGCGACGAGCGGAATCAAGATGAACCAGCCGGTAATCAGCGCTGCGGGTGCGAGCGACGAGCCGAACCCGGCAACGCCGGCGAGCATGGCGAGTCCGAGCGATAGGACGCCGATGACCGCCGCGAGCTTCCACCGCGGGAGGGCAATCGTAGGGAGGGCCATGACCGAGTCCCCTCACGGCGAGCGCAAAAAGCTACTGTCGGGAAGAACTGGGCCGAGCGACGACCGAACTACTCCGCGAAGTCCTCGAACGTCGGCCGGTCGTGGTCGCCGGGGAACTCGGACAGCGGCACGCTCACCTGCTCGCCGTCGTCCATCTCCTTGAGCGTCACCTCGTCGTTCTCGAGGTCCTGCTCGCCGACGATGACGACCGTCTCGGCGTTGATGCCGTCGGCGTAGCCCATCTGCGCGCCGAACGAGCGGTCGGCCACGTCGGACTCGACGACGTGGCCCCGCTCGCGCAGTTCGCGGGCGATGCGGGCCGCCGTCGGTCGGGTGTCGCCGACCTGCAGGACGTAGTAGTCCGTCGAGAGCTCCTCCTCGGGCCAGACGCCGGCGCGCTGACAGAGCAACTGGAGCGTGGCGTGGCCGGGCGCGAACCCGACGGCCGGCGTGGGCTGGCCGCCGAAGCCCTCGATGAGGTCGTCGTAGCGGCCGCCGCCGAACACCGACCGGGAGACCTCGCCCGTCGAGTCGAAGCACTCGAAGACGACGCCGGTGTAGTAGTCCAGGCCACGGGCGGTCGTCAGCGACAGCGTGAGTTGGTCGCGGACGCCGAAGTCCGCGGCGGCGTCGAGCACCGCGCGCAGGTTCTCCGTGGCCGCCCGGACGTCATCGGAGCCGGTGATGTCGCCGAGCGCGTCGAGGCCCTCGGCGTCGACCTGGAGCATCTCGTCGAACGTGTCGGCCTGGCCGTAGTTGAGGCCGGCGTCGGCGAGCGCGTCGTGGTACTCCTCGCGGTCGATCTTCGCGCGCTTGTCGACGGCGCGGATGGCCGCGGGCACGTCCACGTCGGCCTCGAACGACTCCAGCAGCCCCGCGAGGATGTCGCGGTGCGAGACGCGGATCTCGAAGTCCTCGTCGGACAGTCCGAGTTCGGTGAGCATGTCGACGGCGACGGCCAGTATCTCGGCGTCCGCCGTCGGCTCCGACGAGCCGAAGATGTCGACGTTGGTCTGGTAGAACTCCCGGAACCGGCCCTGCTGGGGCTCCTCGTAGCGCCAGAACGGCCGCGTCGAGACCCACTTGATGGGCTTCGAGAGCTCCTGTTGCTTGGCGACGACCATCCGCGCGACGGTCGGCGTCAGCTCCGGCGTCAGGGCGACCTCGCGGCCCCCCTTGTCCTCGAAGCTGTACAGTTCCTCGACGATCTCCTCGCCGCTCTTGTCGACGTACATCTCGGTCGGTTCGAGCGCCGGCGTTCCGATCTCTCGGAAGCCGTAGCGCCGCGCGACGCCCTCCAGCGCGTCCATGGCCCACCGCCGGGCCTGCATCTCCTCGGGGTAGAAGTCGCGAAAGCCCTTGACGGAGTCGTACATGTCCGCGCCTACAGGCAGGGCGCGCTTGAAGCTGTCCGTTCACCGGCGTCAGCGCCCGCCCGGGTCGCACCGTAGATCGCGACTAGAGGGACGCCATCCGACACGTGAGCGTCGGAGGCGGGTGAACGGTTCGGAAGCCCGCAGCTTCCGGCGCTGTAGCCGACGGCTACGCGTCGAGAGCGGTCGAGTAGCGAGTTCACAACAAAGCGGAATCCCACGTACCTCGGTACGATGACCCACATCCAGGGCCGGCGTTCGCGCTACGGGAGGAAACCGTGACGCGGCGCGTCACGACCGGCGTTCGAGCACTCGACAGGAAGCTCGACGGCGGGATTCCGCCGGGCAGCCTGGTCACGCTGCTGGCCGAGCCGGCGAGTCAGGCGGAGCTGTTCCTCGCGGAGTTCGCCGCCGGACAGCGGACGGTGTACCTCTCCGGCGAGCGGACGCCGACCGCCGTCACGTCGTCGCTCCGGACCCGCGGCGCGTCCGACGACCTCACCGTCAGCCGCCTGGACCGCGAGGCCCCGGTGAACGACGCGCTCGGGCACCTCGACGGTCTCCCGGAGGAGTCGCTGCTCGTCGTCGACCCCGTCGAACCGCTCGAACGGGCCGCGGACGGCGAGTTCCGCGCGTTCCTCGAAACGCTCCGGGCCGCGCTGTCACGGACCGAGAGCGTCGCCGTCCTGCACGCGCTCAAGCACGGCTCGTCGCCGCCACAGCGCCACCGGACGGAGTACCTGAGCGACATCGTTCTCGACCTCGAAACCGTCCGCGCCGACAACTCGCTCGACAGCAGGCTCTACGTCCCGAAGTTCCGCGGCGGCCGCGCACTCACCGAGCCGCTGCGTCTCGACCTGACCGACCGAATCGACGTCGATACCAGTCGAGATATCGCCTGAGCGGGCGAGAATGGGCGATGGCTACCGCAGGTCGCGGACGCGCGACTGCGTGTGGTCGGGAAAGACGTCGTCGACGGCCTCCTCGCCGTACTCGGCCCGCAGGAGCGCCCGCAGTTCCACCTCGTAATCGGCCTTCGGAATCTCGGCGCTGGGGCCGCGCTCGACGACGAGCCTGTCGGCCGCCATCGCGTCGATTGCGCCGCGGCCGATTCCGGCGAGGGGCGCGAGGTAGTCGACACCGAAGCGGTCCTCGACGCTCTGGGCGAGCGGCCGGTCGACCGTCGGCACCCGGTCGTCGCGCCGCGTCCCGTCGGCGACGGCGTCGAAACTGCCGACGGCATCCGCGCCAGCGACCCACTCGCCGGCGGCCACCGTCTCCACCGCGTGTTCGTGGACTCGCTGGATGCCGTTTCGCGGGTAGCCGTCGTCGTGCATCCGCTCGACGGCCTCACGGGCCACGTCGGGGTCGAGGTCGACCGTGGCGTGGTCGAACCCGACGGCCGCGGCGGCCTCGCGGGCCGGCTCGGCGTCTCGGACGCCGAACGTACCGCTGACGAGGCTCACGTCGTAGAAGGGGTCGAGCAAGAGCGCGGCGAGCGTCGAGTCTTTGCCCCCGCTGAACAACAGGGCGCAGTCCATCTACCGGCGCTTGATGTCGAAGCTCTTCGAGTCCGGCGTCAGTTCCGAGAGCAACTCTTTCATCTGGTCCTCGTCGATCTGTCCCTGGACGCGGCCGCTCCGGGCCAGCGCGATGACCTGCTGTTCGACCTGCTCGCCCACCTGGGGCTTCGACATCTTGACCGTGTTGAGGCGCTTGCGCGCGCCGTCGGTGAGGTGCTGGCGGAGCAGCGCCTTCTTCTGGGCGTCGGCCTGCTGCTGGGCGGCCTCCTGGGCCTCGGCGTCGCCACCCTCTTGCTGTTCTTTGAGCTGTTCCATCTTCTTCTTGCGGAGCTCTTCGATCTCCTCCTCGCTGGGGTCGCCGCTCATAACTGGAATAATCTACTGGAGACGGCCGGAAAACGATTTCGGAGCGGGCGCTATCGGCGCGTCGACCGAGAGAATTGAGAGTCGTCAGTTACGCGTAGCGCTCGAGTTCCGGGCGGTCCAGGTCTTCGAGGACCTCGCCGGCCGTGTCGTCGAGGAGGCTGCGGCCCTCGCCGGTGACGCGGCGGCCGTCGTTCTCGCTGGTCTCGATGTAGCCGGCGTCTTCGAGCTGCTGGAGCGCCGTCCGGATGATGTTCCCGGAACCCTTGGTCTTCTGGTGGGGACGGACGCGGTAGCGGGTGGTCCCCTGCTTCGCGGTGCCGTACTCGGAGCGGAGGGCGTTGACGCCGACAGGACCGTCGACGGCCACCTTCCGGAGCAGGCTGGCCGAGCGTCGCGCCCAGAAGTCGTCCTGCTCGGGCGGGAGTTCGCGGTCGACGCCGGTCTTGGTGAACGCGGCCCACTCGGGGGCCTCGATCTCGTCTTCGTCTGCGAGCGTCTCCGTGAGCGCCTCGATGAGGTCCTCGGGGGGAACGTCGTAGAGTGTCGCCATTGGGGATTCATTTCCGTCGCCGTCATTTAAACGCGTCGTTACCGCTCGGCGGGCGTGAACCGTTCACTCGCCCCGAGCGGCGGCGTAGACGAGCGTCGACCGGCGACGGACGGGGGGCGTCACGTCTCCGGCGACGCCGCGTGGTCGACGCCGAGCGCGGTGGCGACGCCGCCGCCGACGAGCGTCGGCAGGAGGTAGCTCCCGACGCGGTGGATGAGGACCGCGGAGGTCGCGACGGGCGCGGACACGGGGGCCGTCGAGACCAGCAGCGTCACCAGAACCGTCTCGATGGCCCCGGACCCGCCCGGGAGCGGGACGATGCTGGCGATGCTCCCGACGGGGACGACCAGGAGGACGACCTCTGCGGGGACCGGCGCGCCGACGGCGTACAGCGAGGTCCACAGCGAGGCCGCCAAGCAGGTCCACCCGAACGCCGAGAGGCCGAAGGTCTGGACGACCGTCCGGCGGTCCGTGGCGATGCGGTCGATGGCCGCGAAGAAGCGCTCGATGCGCGCCTCGATGCTGACCGCGGAGGGCGGCGTCCACCGCGGGACGACCCTCGCGACCGCGGTGACGAGCGGCGTGAATCCCCTGATGACGGCCGCTTCGATGCGGTACCGGTGCCGCCAGCCGAGTACTGCGGCGACGGGGATGCCGAGCGCGAGGACGGCGACGGCGACGGCGGCGAACGCCAGGTTCCGCGTCAACTGGACCGCGCCCGCGGCGACGAACGTGAACCCGACGATTGCGTAGCCCACGGAGGGGAGGAAGTGGACGGTGTCGACGGTGGCGATGGCCGCCAGCCCGGTCTCGTACTCCGTGTCCGCGGCCGCGGAGATGAGCAGCGCGCTCAGGGGCTCGCCGCCGGCCTGCCCGAACGGCGTGACGTTGTTCGAGAACACCGCGGCGACGAACACGAGGACCGCGGTGTGGGGCGCGACCGGCGACCCGAGCGCCCGCAGGACCGTCCACAGCGCGAGTCCCCACGAGACCAGCCAGCACAGCGCGATACCGGTGACGGCGGCCAGAGCGACGGGGTCAGCCGTCGTGAGCGCCGCGAGCGTGTCGTCGATGCCGACGACCCACACCAGCGCCGCGAGGACGACGAGCGTCGCCGCGAATCCGACGAGCGTGGCCACCCGGTTCCCGTCCATACCGGGCACGTCGGGAGTCTCCGATTTCAACCCACCGACCCCGGGCCGACGGCGGGTCCCGGCGGGCCCGTCCCGCCAACCGGAATCCGGAGCGTTTTGGTCCGGGGCGTTCGACGAGTGGCCATGGACGAGCGGGCCGCCCTCGCCGACCTCGCCGACAGCCTTCCCGCCGCGGGCGACGACTGCGCCGTGGTCGACGGACAGGTCGTCACCACCGACATGCTCCACGAGCGGACGGACTTCCCGGACGGGACCAGCCGCTACACCGCCGGCTGGCGGGCCGTCGGGGCCTCGCTGTCGGACGTGGCCGCGATGGGGGCCGACGCGACCGCCGCGGTGGCGGCCTACGGCGCGCCGTCGTTCGAACCGGCGGAACTGGGGGATTTCGTCGACGGCGCGCGCGACGTGTGCGAGGCGGTCGGCGGCGAGTACGTCGGTGGCGACCTCGACAACCACGACGAGTTCACCGTCGCGACGACGGCGCTCGGGACGGCGAGCGAGCCAGTGCTGCGGTCCGGCGCGAGCCCCGGCGAGGCGGTCTGCGTGACCGGAACGCTCGGCCGGTCGGCGCTCGCGCTCGACCTGTTCGACCGCGGCGAGACGGAGCGGGCGAACGACCTCTTTCGGTTCGAACCGCGCGTGCAGGCGGGCGTCGCGCTCCGCTCGCACGCGACGGCGATGATGGATTCGAGCGACGGACTGGCGCGGTCGCTCCACCAGCTCGCCGAGGCGAGCGACTGCGGCTTCGCCGTCGAGGAGCCGCTACCCATCGACGAGCGGGTGGACGCGGTCGCCGAGAGCGACGAGGAGCGACTGGAACTGGGCGCGTTCTTCGGCGAGGACTTCGAACTCGTCTGTACGATGCCCGAATCGGCCGTGTCGGCGGCGCGCGAGGCGACGCCCTGCCCGCTCCACCGCATCGGAACCGTGACCGAGGGCGACGTGACGCTCGACGGCGAGCCGTTCCCGGACAGAGGCTACTCGCACTGAGAAAAACCGCGCCGCAGGCGGCTCAGATCGGCGTTATCTCGAACGGGACCGGCGTGAAGCAGGCGACCCCGAGCGCGAACGTCACGATTCCGAGGAGCGTCCGCGGGCGACCGAGGGGCTGGTCGACGGTCGGACGCGCCGGGCCGGCGTAGGCCAGCCCGGTTGCGAACAGTCCCCAGAACACCCACAGCGTCCAGACGCCGAAACCGATGGTCGGCTGGTCCTGCGTGAAGTACAGGTAGCCAGCGAGCGCGAACAGCGCGCCCGGGACCGCCGCGGCGACGGTCTCCTGGCGCTGGCCGACGATGGCCCGCACGACGTGGCCGCCGTCGAGTTGCCCCACGGGCAGGAGGTTCAGGAAGGTGAAGAACATCCCCGCCCAGCCGGCGAAGACGATGGGGTGAATCGACTCGCGCGGACCGAGTTCCGTGCCGGTCCCGAGCGCGTGGACCAGCGCTTCGAGCGCCTGGAACAGCAACGGGTAATTGAACGTGATGACCGCGCCGGTGTCGCTGTTGGCGACCCGCTCGGGGACCGTGACCGGGTCGAGCGAGAGTCCGACGACGGTCACGACGGCGGTGGCGACGAGGCCGGCGAGCGGGCCGGCGACGCCGATGTCGAACAGCGCCTCGCGGTCGGGGATGCGCCCGCGGATGTTGATGACCGCACCCATCGTCCCCAGCAGTGAGGGGAACGGGATGAAATACGGCAGGGTCACGTCGACGCCGTGGTACCGCGCGGCGACGTAGTGGCCGAGTTCGTGGATGCCGAGGACGCCGAGCATGGCGACGGTGAACGGCCACGCCTCGAGGATACGGAGCGGGTCCTCGGCGACCGGGATGTAGTACCACGTGCTCGCCCCGACGTACAGCGTCGAGGCGACGGTGGCGAGCAACAGAACGACGTTGAGCCAGGGAACGCCGCCGTCAGGCGAGTCCGTCGGTTCGGCCACCAGCGCGTACTGCTGTGACGGGGGAGACCGTCCCGGAACGGCGATCGGTCCGGCTTCGGGTGCGTGGGCGTCGACGCCGCCGTTCGTCTGTGAGGCAGAGAGGCCTTCGAGCCGAACGTCGTAGCCCCGCTGGCGAAAGACCGGCCGGAGCTGTTCGACGACGGCGTCCGGCGGCACGAGCGGGTCGCCGACGTACCGCACCGTCCGGCCGGTCTGTTCGACGGACGAGACGCGGAACACGCCGGACAGTTGTGCGGGCGACGGCGGGTCACCGGCGGGGCCACTCATCGGCTACGGGTACACGTCGCTGCCACTAATACTCCGCGAACGGCGGCACCGCTCGCGGGGAGCGTGAGACGAAAAACGGGCAGCGGGGACCAGTCCGTTACGCCGGTTCGACGCGCCAGGTGGTCGCGCTCGTGTACGACCACTTCTCGACCTCGATCTCCGACGCGCTGTCTTTGAGCTTGACCATCAGGGCGCCGATCTCCTTGGGGGAGAGTCCGACTTCGTCTGCGATGAACTTGCTCTTGAAATACATCTCGCCGTCTGCGGCCTTCTCCGCGAGGAAGGACTTCAGACGCTCTTCTTTGGAGGGCTCTTCCTCACCGGAGGGCGTTACGGTAGCGCTCATCTGTGTCACCTCACTCACCCGTAACCCCGCTGGGAGTATATAAAGACGGGAACCTTCAGGTCGATTCGGCCACTTTCAGGCGAAATCGGGGTAAAACGCACATTTTACGACCGTTCGAGATTTCTTTAGACGTTTTATAGAGCCCTCTCCGCCCGCCGTTCCACCTCCGAGACGAGCCATTTTTTCGGGACTGTAAAACCAGAATATGACTTACGTTCGGCCGAGTAAACGGTATAAATCGCCGGTAGCGGCCCCGTCGCCGTCAGACGCCCGTCAGCCGGCACCGACCTCGGCGCAGACGCCGGCGAGAGGTCTTGACAACCCTTAAGAGTGCATCGCGGTTACGCCGGGCTAATGAAAGTCGTCGTCTCAGTCGGCGGAAGCGTACTGGCTCCGGACCTCGAAGCGGACCGGGTCGCTGACTACGCGGACGCCATCCACTCGCTCGACGCACAGGGACACACGGTCGGGACGGTCGTCGGCGGCGGTCCGACCGCCCGCGACTACATCGAGAGCGCCCGCAAACTGGCGGCCAACGAGATCGAACTCGACCAGCTCGGCATCGCAGTCACCCGACTGAACGGCCGGCTCCTCATCGCGGCCCTCGACGACCGTGCCGCGCCGACGCCGGCCGAGAGCTACGAGGAGGGCCGCGAGGCGATCCGGCGGGGCGACATCCCCGTCCTGGGCGGCATCGTCGCCGCGCAGACGACGGACGCCGTGGCCGCCGCCTTCGCCGAGTACGTCGGCGCGGACCTGCTCGTCTACGCCACGTCCGTCCCGGGCGTCTACGACGCGGACCCCAACGACGACGAGGCGGCGACCCGGTTCGACGAACTGGGGGCGAGCGAACTCGTCGACGTCATCGCCGACATCGAGATGGACGCCGGCAGCAGCGCACCGGTCGACCTGCTGGCGGCGAAGATCATCCAGCGGTCGGGCATCCGGACGGTCGTGCTCGACGGGACGGACCCCGAGCGCGTCGTCAGGGCGGTCGAGGACGACGAGTTCGACGGGACCGAGATCGTCCCGGAGGCGTAGATGGCCGAAGACCCCTACGAGGTCGGGCGCGGCGGCACGCGTGCGTTCTGGGCGGACTCGGTCGCCGACGCCGTCGAAGCGCGCGACCCCGAGGACCCCATCGTCATCAAGGGCGGCGTCTCGCCCTCCGGCGTGCCCCACATCGGCCACTTCAACGAGATCATGCGGGGGTACTACGTCGCCGAGGCCCTGCGCGACCGCGGCCACGAGGTCCGACAGGTGTTCACCGCCGACGACAAGGACCGCCTGCGGAAGGTCCCGCGCCAGCTGGCCGACCTGGACTGGAACGTCGTCGGCCTCGGCGAGGTCGACGCCGGCGCGCTCGGCCGCAACCTCGGGAAGCCCTACACGGACATCCCGGACCCGTTCGGCTGCTGTGACTCCTACGGCGCGCACTTCACGACCCTCCTGAAGCAGAGCGCCGAACTCGTCGGCGTCGACGTGGAGTTCGTCTCCAACACCGAACTGTACGCCGACGGCGAGTTCGAGGCGATCACGCGCCGCGTGCTCGAACGCGCCGACCGTGCCCGCGAGGTGCTCGCCGAGTACCAGAACAAGGTCGACGACGACTACGTCCCGTTCCTCCCCCAGTGCGCCGAGTGCGGGAAGCTCACCGAGGGCGTCACCGCGGTCGACCTCGACGCCGGCGAGGTCAGCTACGTCTGCGAGGACGTGGAGGCCGGCGACCAGACCATCGAGGGCTGCGGCCACGAGGGGACGGCGACGCTCCGCGACGGGAAGCTCCCGTGGCGCTTCGAGTGGCCCGGACAGTGGGAGATTCTCGGCGTCGACTTCGAGCCGTTCGGGAAGGACCACGCCGAGGGCTCCTGGCCCTCCGGCGAGGACATCGCCGAGAACGTCCTCGACATTCACCCGCCCGTGCCGATGGTGTACGAGTGGTTCACGCTCGACGGCGAGCCGCTCTCCTCGTCGTCGGGCAACGTCGTCACCGTCGACGAGGTGCTCGACATCCTCGAACCGGAGGTGTTCCGGTACTTCTTCGTGAAGGACCCGCGCAAGCAGCGGGACTTCTCCGTCGCGCACGTGGACCAGCTCGTCGACGAGTTCGACCGGTTCGAGCGCCGCTACTTCGGCGAGGTCGAGGCCGACGCGGACGAGCGCGAACTCGCCGAACGGGCCTACCCGATGGTCGTGGACGAGCCCCGCGAAGAGCGGGTGCGCATCCCCTACACGTTCGCGGCGGTGCTGGGGATGACCGACGACCCCGACCTGCGCGAGGAGATCACCCGCAAGGAGGGGCACATCCCCGACGACGCGCCCGAGTGGGCCGTCGAGGCGGCGCTCGCCCGCGTCGAGCGCGCCCGGGAGTGGGCGCGGCGGACGGACAACGAGTTCAACTACGAACTGAAGCGCGCGGAGCTGCCCGACGCGACGTTCGACGACGCGACGGCGGCGGCGCTCGACGAACTGGCCGACTTCGTCGCCGAGGGCCACGACGGCGAAGCGATCCAGGGCGAAATCTACGAGACGGCGAAGCGAAACGACATCGACATCGGCGAGTTCTTCTCGGCCGGCTACCGGCTGCTGTTCGACGACACCGAGGGCCCGCAACTCGGTCCGTTCATCGCCAAGCTCGACCAGCAGTTCGTCGTCGACCGGCTCCGGCGAGAGCGGTAGTCGTGCGCGAAATCGGACGGTAAGAACGGCTTACTCGACGTTCACCGCGGCGTCCGACCGCTCAGGCGGACGGCTCTCGCTCGATGATCCGCTCGAACATCGGCCCGAGGTGCTCGTCGTAACATTGCCGGCAGACGTACGCCTCGACGACGCCCGCCTCGCTCCGCGTGTGAACCATCGCGTGGACGGTCGCGTCGAACGGAACGGTCTCACCGCAGATACCGCAGTCTTCTGTCATCGGCTGGCACCACCGTGTGTGACGTTCTCAATACTCAAAGAACGGGTGGATGGTTTTCGCGGCCCTAGGTCGGGTCTGTCCAGTTCAGGGAGTGACTACGGATGTCGGACGGGAGCCGTGACCCGGTGGGACGCCCCGGTACGGCCCCCGTGACGCGTCAGTCCCGACGGTTCACCACCAGCACGGGCACGTCGATGTCGCCGAGTAACTGCGAGGTGACGCTCCCGAGCAGTTGGCGTTGCAGGTTCGACCGCCCGTGAGACCCCATGACCACGAGGTCCACGTCGTTGGTGTAGACGTACTCGCGAATTCCGACGGCGACGCCGTCGAGCGACGCGGTTCGATTGACGGCAGTCTCCACCGACACGTCCGGGGCACTGGCCGCGAGGTTCTCGGCGGCGGCGTCGATGGCCTCGCGGCCCTCCCGTTCGAGGCGGTCGACGAACTCGTCTTCCAGGCCGCCGGCGTTGAACGCCCCGCCCGCCGACTGCAGGTCGACGACGTTGAGCACGTGGACGGTCGCGCCGTACTGCGAGGCGACCGCCGCGCCGTGGGGGGTCGCGGCCGCGGCGTTCGCGCTCCCGTCGGTCGGAACCAGTATCCGGGAGTACTCGCGGGTCTGCTCGGTGGCGGCGGGTACGACGAGCACGGGGACCGCGACGTGCTGGACGACGTGCTCGGTCACGCCCCCGAGGAGTCGTTTCCCCAGCCCCGTCGCTCCCTGCCGGCCGAGGACGAGCAGCGAGGCGTCCGTCTCGCGAACGTGCTCGCCGATCTCGACGCCGGGTTTGCCGTCGAGGAGCGTCGTCGAGACGGAGCGCTCGCCGGCGAGAGCCGCCGTTTCGGCGAGAATCGACTGGCCGCGCTCCCGGAGGCGCTCGCGTTCGGCCGACGACTCGGTGAGGCGGAGCGAGCGGTGTTCGACGACGTGGACGACATCGACGGACGCGTCGAAGCGGCGAGCCAGGTCGAAGCCGCGCTTCGCGGCCCGCTCGGCCTCCTCGCTCCCGTCGACCGCGATCACGATGCGTTCGTACATTGTCTCGCGGTTCGACGGCCAGGCCCTTCACCGTTTGCCGACGGCGGTGCCCCAAACCAAACCCTCTTGCTTGGGTGGACCTTCCTTCTGACAAATGGTGAGCACGCTGACGTGGGTCCTCGCTGGCCTGGTTGCGTACACCCTCCTCGCGATGGCGTTGCAGTCCCGCGGCGTCGTGCCCGAGTACGTCCGCTTCAGCGGGCCGATCACGACGATCCACACGCAGAAGGGCAAAGCCGTGCTGAACTGGCTCGCCCGCCCGAAGCGGTTCTGGCGGGCGTGGGGGAACCTCGGCGTTGGCTTCGGCCTCGTCGTGATGGTCGGCTCCTTCCTGCTGGTCGCGCTCGGAGCCTACCAGGCGATCGTCGACCCCCAGCCGTCGGCGCTGAACGAACCGCGGAACGCGCTGGCGATCCCCGGCGTCAACGACTTCCTCCCGCTGTCGGTCGCCCCCGAGATCGTCCTCGGCCTGCTGCTCGGCCTCGTCGTCCACGAGGGCGGCCACGGCCTGTTCTGTCGCGTCGAGGACATCGACATCGAGTCGATGGGGCTGGCGCTGCTCGCGATCGTGCCCGTCGGCGCGTTCGTCGAGCCCGACGAGGACGAACTCCTTCGCGCCGACCGGGGCGCACAGGTCCGGATGTACACGGCGGGCGTGACCAACAACTTCGCGCTCGCGCTCGTCGCGTTGCTCCTGCTGTTCGGACCGATCGCCGGTTCCATCGCCGTCGTCGACGGCGTCCCGGTCGGCGGCGCGCTCAGGGGCGCACCGGCGGACCAGGCCGGAATCGGCTCGGGCGACGTCATCACGGCCATCGACGGCCAGCCGGTCGCGAACGGACAGGAACTCGAGCGGGCGCTGGCCGAGAGCGACGCGCAGACGGTCGAGGTGTCCAGGCGAAACGCCGCGCCGGTGACGGTCGAGCGGTCCGTGGTCGTCTCGGCCGCGCTCCAGAGCGCGCCGCTCCAGACGGGCGACACCATCGTCTCTGTCAACGACACCGCCGTCGCGACCGGGAGCGGCTTCGAGCGGGCCGCCAGGAACCACTCCGTCGCGACGCTCCAGACGGAGTCCGGCGAGTCCGTCACGACCCCGCTCGGAGCGTACGTCCTCGTCGTCGAGGGCAGCCCGCTCGACGAGGCCGGCGGCCCCGGCGGCGAGGCGATGATCATCACCGCCGTCGACGGCCGGCGGACCCACAGCGGGAGCGCGCTCGTCGAAGCGCTCGACGGCGGCGAACCGGGCGACAGCGTGACCGTCGTCGGCTACGTCGACGGCCAGCGGGAGACGTTCGACGTGACGCTCGGCGAGAGCGACACCAGCGACGACGGCATCGTCGGCATCAGCATCCAGCGCGGAATCAGCGGGATGCAGGTCAGCGACTTCGGCATCGACGCGTACCCCGCGGCCGCGTTCCTCGAGTTCCTCGGCGGGTCGCCGGACGCCCCCACGTCCGTCTCGGACTTCTCGTTCGCCCAGCGGGTGTTCAGCACGCTCTTGCTCCCCTTCATCGGCGTCGCCGGCGGCTTCGGCTACAACTTCGCCGGCTTCACCGGCATCGCGGCGAACTTCTTCACCGTCGAGGGACCGCTGGCCGCGCTCGGGACGACGCCGGTGTTCCTGCTGGCGAACGTCTTGTTCTGGACCGGCTGGATAAACCTCGTCATCGGCCAGTTCAACCTCATCCCGACCTTCCCGCTCGACGGCGGCCACATCCTCCGGGCCGCGACGGAGTCGTTCGTCTCACGCCTGCCCGTCTCCGACGGCCGCCGGGTGACGACGGCCGTCTCGATCGCCGTCACGGTGTCGATGATCGCCGGCCTCCTGCTGATGGTGTTCGGGCCGCGCCTGCTCGCGTAAGGGGTTTCGTTACCCATTTACTCCCCGCCGCGAAAGCCGGGCGTATGTTCCTGCAGCTCCGCGCGGAGGTCGAGGACGCCCTCGCCGACGCGCTCACAGCACTCGACCTGCCGGCCGAGGACCTCGGTATCGAGGAGCCGCCGGAGGGCGTCGACGCCGTGCTCGCGTCGAGCGCTGCCTTCCGACTGGCCGGCGAGGTCGGCGCACCGCCGCCGAAGGTCGCCGCCGACATCGCAGACGCGATCGACGCCGACGGCCTCACCTACGTCAGCGACGTGACGACGCAAGGTCCCTACGTCAACTTCCTGCCGAGCGAGGCGTACTTCGCGGCGACCCTCGACGCGGTGACCGACGACGGGTTCGGGCGGCTCCCCGACCGCGAGACGAGCGTCGTCGTCGAGCACACCTCGGCGAATCCGACCGGCCCCGTCCACGTCGGCCGGGCGCGAAACCCCATCATCGGCGACGCCGTCGCCCGCGTGCTGGATTACGCCGGCTACGACGTCGACCGCCACTACTACGTCAACGACGCCGGCCGCCAGATCGCGGTGTTCACGTGGGCTTACGAGACCTTCGACGAAGACGACCTGCCCGAACCGGAACGGGACTCCCCCGAGTACGAGATGGTCCGCTACTACCGCAAGGGCAACGCCGTCCTCGAAGACGGCGACCCGGAAGACGTGGAGGACGCCGAGACGGAGATTCAGGCCATCCTGCAGGGCCTCGAGGACGGCGACGAGGAGACCTACGAGCGGGTCGCCGAGGTCGTCGACACGGTGCTCGGCGGGATGCGGACGACGCTGGAGCGCCTGCCCGCCGAGTTCGACGAGTTCGTCAAGGAGACGCGGTTCATGCGCAACGGCGACACCGACGCCCTCGTCGACCGCCTCAAGGCCCTCGACTGCGCCGTCTACGAGGAGGACGCCTGGCAACTGGATCTGCCCGACTTCGAGAAGAACCTCGTCTTCCTGCGCTCGGACGACACCTCGCTGTACACGACCCGCGACCTGGCCCACCACGAGTGGAAGTTCGAGAACTACGACCGCGCCGTGACGGTGCTGGGCGAGGACCACAAGCTCCAGGCGGACCAGCTCGACGCCGCGCTGGGTCTGCTGGGCAACGATACGGACCAGCTCCGACAGGTGTTCTACTCGTGGGTGAACCTCCCCGAGGGCGGGATGAGCACCCGCGAAGGGACTGGCATCGACCTCGACGACCTGCTCGACGAGGCCATCGACCGCGCCCGCGACGAGGTCGAGTCCCGCCTCGACGACCGCACCCGCGGCGACCTCGACGACGAGGACGTCGAGCGAATCGCCCGACAGGTCGGCATCGGCGCGGTCCGCTACGACATCGTCTCGAAGCAGCCGACGAAGGGCATCACCTTCGAGTGGGACCGCGCCCTCGACTTCGAGGCCCAGTCCGCGCCGTACATCCAGTACGTCCACGCCCGCTGCTGTGGCATCCTCGACGACGTGGCGGACGAAGTCCCCGCGGACCCGGACTTCGGGCCGCTCTCGGAGCCCGAAGAGCGCGCGCTCCTGCGCGAACTGGCACGGTTCCCGGCCGTCATCGAGGCGGCCGCCGACGACCTGACGCCCCACACCGTCGCCACCTACACCCGCGACCTCGCCGAGACGTTCAACGCCTTCTACCGGGAGTGTCCGGTGCTCGACGCCGACGCCGAGACGCGCGCCGCGCGGCTGGCGCTCGTGGACGGGACGCGGACCACGGTCGCGAACGCGCTCGACGCGCTGGGCGTCGACGCGCCGACCTCGATGTGACGGGGAAACGGGTCAGTTGAACAGGCCGAAGACGCCGCCGGAGTCGTCGTCGGTGTCCGAATCGAGTTCCTCGTCGTCGAGGAACCACTTCTCGTCGACGATGGCGTCCACGTCGTCGTCGACGGTGTCGCCCTCGAAGAAGACCCCTTCGAGCAACTCGGCCAGTCGGCGATAAGCCTCGGCGGCCGTGCTCTCCGGCGCGTTGAGCACGAGCGGTTCGTCGGTCGTCGCCTGCGGGTCGTCCGGGACGACCGCGAGCAGCGGGAAGTCGAGCCGGTCGGCGATGTCCGCGACGTCGGTGTGGCGGGTCGCGCGGTTGATGATCGCCCCGGTGACGGGGCCGTCGATCCGGTTGGCGAGTTCGGCGGTCTTGACCGTGTCACCGACCGCGACGTCGTCGGGCGTCGTCACGAGGACGACGCCGTCGGCCAGCCCCAGCGGCACGGCCACCTCGTGACTCAGTCCGGCCCCGGTGTCGATCAACACCACGTCGTAGGCGTTTCTGAGCGTCTTGATGACCTTCCTGAGCTTCGCCGGGTCCGCGTCCGCGAACGCCTCGAGGGACTGCTCGCCCGGGATGACGGTGAGGCCGCCCGGCGCGTCGGTGAGCGCCTCGCTGACCGCCGCGTTGCCGGCCAGAATCTCGTGGAGGCTCTTGTCCGGTTCCACCGAGAGCATCGAGCCGAGGTTGGCCATGCCAAGGTCCGCGTCGACGACGACGACGTCGTGACCCAACTCCTGTAAGACGGCCCCGACGTTGACCGCGGTCGTCGTCTTCCCGACGCCGCCTTTTCCGCCTGCGATCGTACACACGTACCCCGCCATATTCTGATTGCTTGGGTACAACACAGGCAGTCATATAAAGCCGGCTGTCACGCGCCGACGTGGCGCAACGAGCGGCATCTACGGCGAGTCCCCCGGTACGGCGGTCTGCTGCTGACGGTTCGCTCTTCCGAGGGCCGCTCCCGTCGGTCGCGCCCCTCGCTCCCCCCACGGCTCACGGATCGCTTCGCTCACCGTTCGCTCTTTCCGAGGGCCCTCCCTCCGGTCGGCCCCTCGCTGTCAACAGGTTCTTACACCACCTCGGCTTATACGAAGTAATGAGCGAGCAGCAGGAACAGGAGCAGTCTGACAAACAGAAATACGAGTTCCGAAAGGTCATCGAGGAGCTCAAAGACTACCAGGGCTCGGGGACACAGCTCGTCTCTATCTACGTTCCCGAGGACAAGCAGATCAGCGACGTCGTGGCCCACGTCACCCAGGAACACTCCGAAGCCTCGAACATCAAATCGAAGGACACCCGGACGGCGGTGCAGGACGCGCTCACGTCGATCAAGGACCGACTCCGGTACTACGATAATACGCCGCCGGAGAACGGCCTCGTGCTGTTCTCGGGCGCGTTCGACACCGGCGGCGGCCGCACCGACATGGTGACGAAGGTCCTGGAGTCGCCGCCGGACCCCATCGAGTCCTTCCGCTATCACTGCGACTCGGAGTTCCTCACCGAGCCCTTAGAGCACATGCTGGCCGACAAGGGGCTGTTCGGACTCGTCGTGCTCGACCGACGCGAGGCCAACGTCGGCTGGCTGAAGGGCAAGCGCGTCGAGCCCGTCAAATCGGCGTCCTCGCTGGTCCCAGGCAAGCAGCGCAAAGGTGGCCAGTCAGCACAGCGGTTCGCCCGCCTGCGCCTGGAGGCCATCGACAACTTCTATCAGGAGGTCGCGGGGATGGCGAACGACCTGTTCGTCCCCGAGCGCCACGAGATGGACGGCGTCCTCGTCGGCGGCCCCTCGCCGACGAAAGACGAGTTCCTCGACGGCGACTACCTCCACCACGAACTGCAGGACATGGTGCTCGGCAAGTTCGACGTGGCCTACACCGACGAGTCCGGGCTGTACGACCTCGTCGACGCGGCCGACGACGTGCTGGCCGAACACGAGATGCTGCAGGACAAGGAGGTCATGGAGGAGTTCTTCAAGCAACTGCACGACGGCGAGAAGGCCACCTACGGGTTCGACCAGACGCGGAAGAACCTCAACATGGGGGCCGTCGAAGAGTTGCTCATCTCCGAGGACCTCCGGAAGGACGTGGTCGCCTACACCTGCGAGAACGGCCACGACGAGTACGAACTGATCGACAGCAACGCCGAGACCGAGGCCCACGACTGCACTCGCTGTGCCGCGACGGTCGACGCCGACGACGGCGAGCGCGACGACGCCATCGACCACCTGATGGAACTGGCCGACCAGCGCGGGACGGAGACGGTGTTCATCTCGACGGACTTCGAGAAGGGCGAACAGCTCCTGACGGCCTTCGGCGGCGTCGCCGGCCTGCTGCGGTACTCGACCGGCGTCTAAGGACTGACGCCGCCCGTTCTTCGGCTCACAGCAACTGTTCGAGCTGTCGCCGGCGCGCCGACAGGTCGACGTGGGCGCGGTCGCCGTAGCTGTCCGCGAGGCGGTCCACGGCGAGCAGCGGGTCGACGCCCTCCCGTTCGACCCGTTCGAGCAGCGCGGTGATCTCCTGTCGGTTCAGCGCCAGCGAGTCGAGCAGGCCGACGAGCAGCGCCAGCGGAACGGCCGCATCCGAGTCGGTGGGGAACGCGTCGTCGACGGCAGAGAGGTCCGGCGTCTCGGCCGGCGGGTCCGGGTCGGGGTGGATCGACAGACAGGCCCGACAGAGCGCTGTACCGGGCGCTTCGCCCGGTAGGTACTCGCGTAACTCGGCCGGCACGGGGATGGAAATCGTCTCGCCGCCGCAGTCTGGACAGGCCATACCGGCTCACGGACGGGCGCGGACAAAAAGAACGCGGAGAGAGCGGTCAGTCGTCGGCGGTGACGGGCTCGGGCTCCTCGGTCTCCTCGGCGACGACGGCGTCTTCTTCCTCTTCCTTCTTGGCCTTGATCTTCTTCATGCGGAAGATTTCCTCGCGCTCCTGCTCTTCGAGCTTCTGCTCGATGTACTCCTGGTTGTCGTAGAGGTCAGGGAGCAGCTTGAACTCGAGCGCGTTGACGCGGCGCTTGGTCGTCTCGATCTCCTCGAGCATCTTCTTCATCGCCGTCTCGACCTCGGCGGCGAGGATGATGTTCTCGAGTAAGTCCTCGTAGGCCTCGGCGGCCTCGTCGATGCGGGCCGAGGTCCCCATGACGCCGTAGCCGCGCTCGTCGAGGGACTTGCGGACCTTGCTGGACTCGATCTGCGGGACGACGACGCCCATGATGTTCTTCGACTGCGTCGTCAGTTCCGGGTGCTCTTTCAGTGCCGAGGCCGCGCCGCGGACGGCCACGTCGCCCTCCATCGCGCGTGCCATGTTGATGGCCCGCTGGGCGCGCTCGTAGGAGTCGTCGAGGTCCTCGCGCACGTCCTGAGCCTGGTCCAGGATGTCCATGAACTCCATGATGAGCCCGTCACGCTTCTTCTCCAGCGTGTCGTGCCCACGCTCGGACAGTTCGATGCGGTCCTCGATCTGCATCAGGTTTTTGCGCGTGGGTTTGACGTCCTTAGCCATTACGGGGTCCTTTTCGACGTAGGCAGTTAACGGTTTCCAGTTCTCTCGGTGCGAACGGGCTGGACGCCCATCGAAGCGGTCCGAGACGACCGCTCGGCGCGGTCAGTCGACGGCGGGCGTCGCGGCCCGACCCGTCGCCTGTGCCGACCCGTCCAGTACGGTGTGGCTCCGGAGCAGAATGGCCCCGAACCCGACCTTCGCGACGAGGTCGATGACCATGAATCCGGCCGTCTCGACGCCGATTCCGACGAGTCCCAGCCCCTCGGTCCCGACGAGCCACCACACGGGATAGACGAGCCAGACCACGGTCACGAGGTTCCGCAGGGTCCGGAACGTGCTCTGGGTGTCGCTGGGGAGGTCGCTGACGCGACCCGACAGGGAACTGAACAGGAAGTACAGCAGGACGAGCAGGAAGCCGGTGCTGACGCCCCACCAGACCAGCCGTTCCGCGCCGGCCGACAGCACGCCGCTGCCCGCGCTCAGCGTCGCGACGACGCCGGTCCCGATCATCAACACGTCGAGGCTCACCAGCGTGGCGATGGTGTTCCGGTCAGCGCCCGCCAACAGTCCCAGGTCGTACAGCAACAGCGGCGTCGTAAACAGCCAGTCGGTGTAGCGGGCCCAGTAGACCGGATGTTCGGTCCCGCCGAACTCGATGAACGTCAGCCCGAACCCCAGCGCCATCGCCAGGTAGTTCACGAACGCGATGGCCGTGATGAGTATCGTCGCGATGTAGAACTTCTGTCTCCGCTCGTCGGTCTCGCCCCAACCGCGGCCGATGAAGTATAGCATGCCGACGAACATGCCCACGGTGCCGAGCCACAGCCAGATGCCTTCGGTGCCTGGTTCTGGCATAGTACAGTTACGGCTTAGGAATGTCAATTGAATTTTCAAATGCCCAACCAATTGGGTATCCTCTGCGAAAGAAGCGGCAAAGATTCGGAAAAACGCGGGGCGGGACGGGCCTACGCTTCGGCCTCGACGGCCTCTGCGGTCTCGTCCTCGCGGTAGTGCTCTTCGATGAGATCCTCGTCGATGCGGTTGAGCGCGTCCTTCGGGAGCATCGAGAGCAGGTCCCAGCCGAGTTCGAGCGTCTCGTCGATGTCGCGGGCCGTGTCGAAGCCCTGGTCGACGAACTCCTCCTCGAACCGGTCGGCGAAGTCGAGGTACTTGTTGTCCAGTTCCGACAGCGCCTCGCGGCCGACGATGTTCACGAGGTCGCGCAGGTCCTCACCCTCCGCGTACGCGGCGAAGATCTGGTCTTTCACGTCGGCGTGGTCGGCGCGGGTCAGTCCCTCGCCGATGCCGTCGTCCATCAGGCGCGAGAGGCTCGGCAGGACGTTGATCGGCGGCTGGATGCCCTGGCTGTTGAGGTCGCGGTCGATGTAGATCTGCCCCTCGGTGATGTACCCGGTCAGGTCCGGAATCGGGTGCGTGTCGTCGTCGCCGGGCATCGTGAGGATCGGCAGCTGCGTCACGGAGCCCTCGCGGCCCTCGATCCGACCGGCGCGCTCGTAGAGCTGGGCCAGGTCGGTGTACATGTATCCGGGGTAGCCACGGCGGCCCGGGACCTCCTCACGCGCGGCGCCGATCTCGCGCAGCGCCTCGCAGTAGTTGGTCATGTCCGTCAGGATGACCAGGACGTGGTAGTCCTTCTCGAAGGCGAGGTACTCGGCGGTCGTCAGCGCCAGTCGCGGCGTGATGGTCCGCTCGACGGCCGGGTCGTCGGCGAGGTTCATGAAGACGACGGAGCGCTCCAGCGCGCCGGTGCGCTCGAAGTCGTCCATGAACTCGTTTGCCTCTTCGGCCGTGATACCCATCGCGCCGAAGATGACGGCGAACTCCGAGCCCTCGTCGTCGTCCCCTGCCTCCTCCTCTTCCGGCACCGTCGCCTGTCGGGCGATCTGGAGCGCCAGGTCGTTGTGGGGCAGGCCGGACGCCGAGAAGATCGGCAGCTTCTGGCCGCGGACGAGCGTGTTCATGCCGTCGATGGCCGAGACGCCCGTCTGGATGAACTCCTCGGGGTACTCGCGCGAGAAGGGGTTGATCGCCTCGCCGACGATGTCGCGGCGCTCGTCGGGGACGATCTCCGGGCCGCCGTCGATCGGCTGGCCAGTTCCGTCCATCACGCGACCGAGGAGATCCTCGGTGACGGGCATCTTCATCGTCTCGCCGAGGAAGCGAACCGAGGCATTGCGGTCGATGCCTTCGGTCCCCTCGAACACCTGGATGGCGACGTAGTCGCTCGCGGATTCGAGCACCTGACCGCGGCGGGTCTCGCCGTCGCTGAGCTCGATTTCCACGATGTCGTCGTAGCCGACCGGTTCGTCGGTCTCGACGAACACCAGCGGTCCGCTGATCTCCGTGATCGTCTGATACTCTTTCATGGTTAGTACAGCTCCTGGAGCTGCGATTTGATGTCGTCTTCGAGTTCGTCGACGTACTCGTTGTAGTCTTCCTGGACGCCGATGCGGTTGAGCCGTGGCGCGGCGTCGATGTCGGTGATCTCCTCGACGGGGACGCCGGCGTCCAGCGCCTCGAAGGCCGCATCGTTGTACGTCTGGATGGCGTTCATGATGCGGTAGGTCTTCTCGGGCTCACAGAAGGTGTCCACGTCGTGGAACGCGTTCTGCTGGAGCCACGCCTCGCGCAGGTAGCGCGCGATCTCGAGCGTGAGCTGCTGGTCCTCCGGCAGCGCGTCCTTCCCGACGAGCTGGACGATCTCCTGCAGTTCGGCCTCCTCGTCGAGCGTGTCGATGGCCCACTGGCGCGTCTCCGGCCAGTCGTCGCGGACGTTCTCGACGAACCACGGGTCGAGCTGGTCGCGATACAGCGAGTACGACTCGTTCCAGTTGATCGAGGGGAAGTGCCGACGTTCCGCGAGGTCGGCGTCCAGCGCCCAGAACGTCTTGACGATGCGCAGCGTGTTCTGGGTGACCGGCTCCGAGAAGTCCCCGCCCGGCGGCGAGACGGCCCCGATGACGGAGACGGACCCCTCGGTGTCGTTGATGTTGTTGAAGTAGCCGGCGCGCTCGTAGAACTCGCTCAGTCGAGCGGAGAGGTACGCGGGGTACCCCTCCTCGCCGGGCATCTCCTCGAGACGCGAGGAGATTTCGCGCATGGCCTCGGCCCACCGCGAGGTGGAGTCGGCCATCAGCGCCACGTCGTACCCCATGTCGCGGAAGTACTCCGCGATGGTGATACCGGTGTAGACGCAGGACTCGCGGGCCGCGACCGGCATGTTCGACGTGTTCGCGATGAGGCACGTCCGGTCCATCAGCGCGTTGCCGGTGGTCGGGTCTTCCAGTTCCGGGAAGTCCTCGATCACTTCGGTCATCTCGTTGCCACGCTCGCCACAGCCGACGTAGACGACGATGTCCGCGTCGGCCCACTTGGCGAGCTGGTGCTGGGTGACCGTCTTCCCGGAGCCGAACGGCCCCGGAATCGCGGCCGTCCCGCCCTTCGCGATGGGGAACAGCCCGTCGAGCACGCGCTGACCGGAGATGAGCGGTTCGGTCGGCGTCTCCTTCTCCTCGGCCGGGCGCTGACTGCGGACCGGCCACTCCTGGCGCATCTGGATCTCCTCGCCGTTGTCGAGTTCGACGACCGTCTCCTCGACGGTGAAGTCACCGGACTCGATAGCGACAACCTCGCCGCCCTCGTAGTCGGGCGGGACCATCACTTTGTGGTCGATGCTGGGCGTCTCCGGGACGCTCCCGACGATGTCGCCGGGCTCGACGGCGTCGCCCTCGGCGACCTCGGGGTTGAACTCCCAGGTCTTCTCCAGGTCGATGCCCGGCGCGTCGACACCGCGGTCGAGGAACGCCGAGCCCATCTTCTCCTCGAGGACGTCGAGCGGGCGCTGGACGCCGTCGTAGATGGCGTCGAGCATGCCCGGCCCGAGGTCCACGGAGAGCGGCGAGCCCGTCCCTTCGACGGGTTCGCCCGGGGAGACACCGGAGGTCTCCTCGTACACCTGAATCGTGGTGATGTTTCCTTCGATCTCGATGACCTCGCCCATCAGCCCTTCCGAGCCGACGTACACGACGTCGTTCATCCGGGCGTCGAGGTCCCGAGCAGTTACGACCGGTCCCGAGACGCTTTCGATAATGCCGTCCTCGCGGACGTCTGATTCTGTTGCTTGACTCATGGTTAGTCTTCGTCCATCAGGTCGATACCGATGGCTCGCTTGATCTGTTCACGCAGTCCGCCGCTACCAGTGCCACCGCCGAGCGTGACCATCACCGGCTCGACGCTCGTCTCGGCGTCCTTCCTGACGCCACGCGAAAGATGCGAGAGGTCGTCGTCGTGCATCACGAGGATGCCGACGTCGTCGTCCGTGAGCATCTCCTCGACGGCGTCGTCGAGCTGCTCGTCTTTCTGTTCGGCCGGGATGTCCGCGAACTTGCGGACGCCGGCGAGTCGAAAGCCCGTCGTGAACTCCGGACTTCCGACGACAGCGATCTCCTGGCTCATAGTATCACCAGTTCCTGTTCGATTTCGTCGGGTCCGAGGCCGGCTTCGCGGCCTCGAGCGATCGCCCGGATGTTGTCGACCTCGCGCTCCTTGGCGAGGACGTAGGACAGCACCGGACACACCGACAGCGGATAGCGGTTCGAGAGCCGGTCCGCGTATTCGAGCAGCGCCGCTTCGAGCGCACGCTCGAAGTCGAGGAGGTTCTCGGCGTCTTCGAGCGCCGAGAGCGCCGCGTCGAGGTCGTCGCCGTACTTGCTCTCGCGGACGGCGCTGACCAGCTGGTCGAGGTTCGTCGATAGCTGGGCGACCTCCTGTGCGTCGAAGAGCTGGCCGCCCTCGATGAAGTACTCCGAGGGGTCCACCTCGGCACCGCTGTGGGCCAGTCGGAGCGCGTTCCGGAGGTTCCGGAAGTCGACCTCGGTCTCGAGGAACTCGACGTACAGGCCGGTCGGGCTGTCGATCTCCGGGTTCTCCGGGAGACCGGACAGCAGCGTCTCGTAGAACGCGCGGTCGAGCGCGTTCTCGAGGGGGACCAGCACGCCGCTCTCCTCGTAGACTTCGAAGGCCTCGGCCAGCGACGCACCGAAGACGGTGTCGTCGAGCAGTTCGACGACCTCCTCGATGGAGCCGGCGTTCAGCAGCGACTCGATTCGGCGGTCGGAGAACTCGCCGGCCCGGATGAGGTCGTCTTCGACCTCGGTGCGGTCGATGTCCGAGTACAGTCCGCGGATCACCGTCTTCGCGTTCCACACGTCGAACTTCCGGAGGTAGCGGGCGATGTAGTCGTACAGCGCCCCCTCGGACCACTCCAGTAGGTCGTCGAAGTGTTTCGCGAGGTTCCGGTTCAGCGCGTACTCGACGAGGTCGACGCCGCTGTAGCGGGAGCCGAGCGCGTTCATCTCCGTCTCGTACTCCGTCTCCTCCATGAAGCGGGCGATCTCGCCCGTCCCCATGCGGACCAACTTGCGGTAATCGTCGTCGTCGAACAGCGAGGCACGACGAGAGCGGACCCGTGCGATGACGTACTCGTAGTTGCTTCCCTGGCCGCGCTGTCCCGTCGGTCGCGAACTCATTGGTCTTCGAACAGGCGCTCGCTGATTGCTTTCAGGTTGTCCTCCCAGACGCTCTCCAGGATGGAGTCGAACGTGTTGTTCACACGAACGCGGGATGCGCTGCTCTCGACGACGACGCCGCCGAGGCAGTCCCGTTCACCTGCGTAGGTACCGTTGTCGTAGTCAGTGAGCACATCCTCGAGAAGCGCCTGGTCCGACGCGCGACCGTACACCGACAGGTCCTCTCCGTCCTCGAACTCGTCGGTCGCGGCGTCGAGCAGCGCACGCGTCAGCTCTTCTCGCCGGTCTCCCTCGAGATCGGCGAGCGCGTCCTCGACGTTCTCGCGAACGTCTTCGAGGATGTCGCGTCGAGCGTTCAGCCGGGCCTGCTTGGCTTCGAGCTTCGCCGAGGAGAGCCGCTGCTCTCGCTCCTGCTCGATCGTGCGCTCGACCTCGGCCTGGCGCTCCTCGCGGATCTGCTCCGCGTCGGCCTCGGCCTCCGCGATGATCTGCTCGGCGCGCTCGTCGGCCTCGTCGCGAATCTCCTCTGCACGCGCGCGGGCTTCGTCTCGGATGTCCTCTACGACTGTATCAAGGCTCATTGTTGGAAAAGGGGGGTGCGTTAATTAGGAACGACGAAGACGACGACCAGCGCGAGGATGACGAGTGTCTCCGGCAGGACCGTCAGGATGAGGCCGCGGCCGAACATGCTGTCGTCCTCCGCGATCGCGCCGACTGCGGCGGCACCGATCCCACGCTCAGCGTACCCGGAACCGAGCGCGGCCAGACCGACGGCGAGGGCGGCAGCAGCCTTGTTTGGGATGGCCGGCGCAGCAGCGGTACCTTCTTGCAGTACAGCGTTGACAACGAGTGCGATGTTCTCGATCATGTTGTTGAAGTCCTCTCTGGGGTTGCTCGTGTCCGAACAGGCGTATGTGCCCCCACGTACTTCATAAAGCTTCCCAAAACGCTTCGCCAAGATGCTGTCCCGACGGTTTAGCCGCTCTCTGACCCGGGGTTGTGAGCTGATACCAGCCGGCGCTGTCGGGAGAGCGCTGGAGCTCGACGACAGTGGGAGAAACGCGGTAAAAAGCGACGAACGGCCAGTGTTCAGTCGTCGGTCGTGTACGTCCGCTCGTAGCCGAACGGCGAGTAGGGCTTGCCGCCGCCTTCGAAGAACTTGCCGAAGAACTCGACGTACTCGAGACGCACACCCTGCAGACCAGCGCTGGTGACGCCGAGCGTGAGGACGAGCACGTGGCCCAACACGAGGACGAGCAGACCGCCGACGACGCCGGCGATGCCGGAGTGCATCAGGCCGCCGAACATGACCTCGGTGACCTCGTGTCCGTGGTAGGTCCCCTGTTCGAGCATGTGCGCCGGCGAGTGATCGATCCCGAAATGCCACTCGGCACCGTGGTCGGTCTCGACGACGTACACGCCGAAGAACAGCAGGTTGACCACGAAGGCCATCCCGGCCTTCGCGAGCAGCACTGCGGCGAGTCGCGTGTACGACAGGACGTTCACGAGGACGTTGAGGAACTCGACGACCTCGATGAGGTCGGCCATCGCCAGCAGCACGAGCCCGACGAAGAACACGATCAGCCACGCCGAGATGGGGAAGCCACCGACGCTGAACAGGTCAATTGCCGGCAGCCCGGTGAACCCGAACGCGAACGGGTGGCCGGCGAAGATGCCCTCCTCGGCCGTATAGAGGAAGTTCGGCGCGGAGCCGTTCGCACCGGAGAACACCCACGCCCACAGGCCAAAGAGCATCAGCAGCCAGGACCCGCTCTCGGTGATCGCGTCCCAGAGGCCGTGGCGCATGTTCTTCACGAAGTCGAAGGTCCACCCGATAGCGAGGTGGAGCATGCCGGCGAGCAGGCTGATGGTCAGCCACGCGATGGCGTAGTCGCCGTACACCGGCTGGAGACCCTTGTGCATCGGCGGATTACCGCCCCATACGATCTCTCCGAGCTGGTGCAGCCCGAACACCTCGCCGTAGAGGACGCCGAACAGCGCGGTGAACCCACCGGCCCACATCGCGACGCCGCCCAGGCTCTTGAGCACGTCGCTCTCGACGTTCGCGTACAGTCCGTAACCGGCGAGGAAGTACAGGAGGCCGTAGCCGAGGTCCCCGATCATGAACCCGTAGAACGCCGGGAACGTCAGGAAGAACACGACCGTCGGGTCGAACTCGCTGTACTTCGGTCGGTTGACGACCTCGACGAGGTCCTCGAAGGGCTGGACCACGCCGGGGTTGTCCTGGATGACCGGCGGCTGGTCGTCGCTCATCGTCACGAGACCGCCGTCGGCGACGGCCTCCTGGGACTGGTCGTCAGCCTCGGAGATTGTCGCACCCTCGTGTTCGTCGGCACCACCGCCGCCGCGTTCGTGTTCGACCTCCTCGCGGGAGTGGGCGTGCCCCTCCTCGTACTCGGCGACTTCGAGCTTGTCGATGTCGACGGCCTCGGAGACCGACGAGTCGACGGCTCGCTTGAAGTCGGTGTAGCGCTCGTTGGGAATCCACCCCTCGGCGATGAAGGCGTTCTCCGTCGTCGCGAACGTCAGCGGCGCTTCGCCCTTCTGTGACTCGATGGCCAGTTTCTCTTCGGCGGCGAGCAGGAAGCCCGCGTAGTCGAGTCGGAGCGACTCCAGTTCGTCCTCGACGGTCGCGAGCTTCGACTCGAGCTGTTGTTTCTCGTGTTCCAGCTCTTCGAGGTACGCCGTCGGGTTGCCGTCGCCCTCGGGGATGTCGAGCCGGGAGAACGTCGCGCCGACGAGCGCGTCCTGGAGCGCGTCCTCGTCGGACTTCGCGAAGACGGCGACGACGCCGTCCTCGGTGAACAGTTCGAACGTCCCGATGTCGCTCTCGACCAGCGCGGCCTCGATCTCGTCGCTGTCGCCCTCGCCGACCGCGACGGCCAGGGAGTCGTAGCCCCGCAGGAGGTCGAGGTCGATGCCGAGCGCCACGAACGGCTCCATCGTGCCGATCTGGTCCTCGACCGCGCGGAGGTCGTCCCGAATCTCGTCCCGGCGGTCGTCGAGTTCGTTGACCTCGGTGCGGACCTCCTCCAGCTGTTCCTCGATGGCCTCGTCGGTGACGACGCGCGTCGGTCCGGCGTCCTCCTCGTCGACGTCCAGAATCGACTGCAGCGAGCGGACCGTGACGAGCTTGTCTGCCGCATCGTTGGTCCCCTCGAGGGAGTCGCCCGGCTCGAAGCCGTCCCACGAGCCGTCGTATTCGGTGACGTGGAGCATCTCGAGGTCGTGGACCGCCTCGATGGTGGCCTCCATCGCCCGCTTCGACCCCGTCACCGAAACGCGGCACATCTTCTCAGGTCTGAGCATGTACCGCCTCCTCGAACAGGTCTGTCACGTATTCGACGACCGCCTCGGTCTCGTCTTCGGCCTGCGCTTCGAGTTCGGCGCGAGCGTCCTCGCCGTTTTCGAGAATCCGCTCGCGTTCGGCCTCGATATTCTCGCGAGCCGTCTCGAGACGGTCCTCGGCCGCCGCCTCGGCTTCCTCGCGGGCCGTCTCGCGGATCTCCTCGGCTTCCTCGCGGGCCTCGGCGATCCGCTCCTCGCGGTCTTCTTCGGCCTCTGCGACGATCTCGTCGGCCTCCCGTTCGGCCTCCTGTATCCTGTCGAGAACTTCTGGCCGTGGCATTTGCTAATCACGTGAGGGTTGCCAGAGCGCCTATTTGGTAGTTGCGAAGTTCGCCCGTCTCACGTCCCGAGTCACCGCCGTGGCGGTGCGCCGGCCGAAATCCGGGGAATTATCACCGCCAAGCGCTAACGCCGGAACAATGGGAGTCCTCGAGAACAAAGCACGCGCGCGGACGTTCTACAAGTATCTCTCGAAGGTGTACGACCAGATCAACCCCTTCATCTGGGACGAGCGAATGCGCGACGAGGCGATCGCGATGCTCGACCTCTCCCCCGACGACCGCGTCCTCGACGTCGGCTGTGGGACCGGCTTCGCCACCGAGGGGCTCCTCGAACACGTCGAGACGGTGTACGGCCTCGACCAGAGCCCCCATCAGCTCTCGAAGGCCTACCGGAAGTTCGGCAAGCGCGGAGACGTGCGCTTCCACCTCGGCGACGCCGAGCGGCTCCCGTTCAAAGACGACAGCTTCGACGTCGTCTGGTCGTCCGGGTCCATCGAGTACTGGCCCAATCCCGTAGATGCACTCGCGGAGTGCCGTCGGCTGACGAAGCCCGGCGGACAGGTCCTCATCGTTGGACCGGACTACCCCAACTCGACGCTCTTCCAGAAGATGGCCGACGCCATCATGCTATTCTACGACGAGGCGGAGGCCGACCGGATGTTCACCGAGGCGGGCTTCGAGGACTTCGAACACCACATCCAGCAGTCCCGCCCGGGCAGTCCGCGCGCGATCACGACCATCGCGACCGTGCTGGAGTGAGGTCGCGCCGGCGACAGGCCGCTACCGCTCGTTCTCGACGCGAACGGACACCCGTTCGCCGTCCTGCGTCGTCACGGTGACCGTGTAGTCGCCCTGGGGCTCGACCGTCCAGAGCGCGCCGTCCGTGCCGGTGGTCCCGACTCGCTTCCCGTCGATGGCGACCGACCCCCCGACCGGCGCACTGGTCGCGTTGTCGGAGACGGCGACCAGCAGCGGCCCCGACTCGTAGGACTGGCTGACCTGGAGCCGCGTCGACTGGTTCGTCGCGGTTGCGACGGTCGAGCGCTCGACGGTCGACAGTTCTATCGACTGGTACTCGAAGAAGACGTTCGCCGTCCCGCCGTCCAGGAAGGCCGTCAGCCGTCCGTTCGGGTGGTCGGCCTGAAGCTGGTAGATGGCGGTTCGGCCGTAGGTCTGGACGGCCGGGTACTGCTCGCTGTAGAGCCACGGGTACAGGCCCTCGGCACGCGAGTTGACCGCCCCGAGCGGGTCCGGCGTGTCGGCGAACTGATCGGGCGAGTCCGGCCGTCGCTCGCTCCCGAGGTACGTCTCGCGTGTGTACTGGCCGTTTGCGACCGTCGACAGCATGTACCCCGTCGACGAGGCCTCCAGGTACACCGTGGTCGGGTCTGACCGGCCGGCCGCCTCAGTCGCCACCTGCCGGCTGATGGGGCCCCGGAAGGTCTTGAGAACGCCGCGGTTGTTCTCGAGTCGGAACCGCTGGGCCTGTGACAGCGAGTAGTCGGGGGCCGTCCCCGCGGCGGTCCGAATCCGTTCGAGCCGGCGCGTCAGTTGTCGGGACTGCGTGTCGATGAGCGCGCGCTGGCGAAGGAACTCCCGAGCGGTGAGCGCGCCGCTCGCGTATCGCTGCGTCGCGAGCCCGTGCTGCCGTTCGAGGCGTTCGACTCGCGTCTCGATGTCGGCGAGCGTGTCGGCGACAAGCTGGTCGCGCGCGGCGTCGGTATCCCGCCGGAAGAACTCCTGTTCGAACTTCGAGACGGCGTACCGGGACCGGAGGTCGCGGGAGCCGGCCGCGACGGCCACACCGACGTCGAGCGACGTTCGGTTGTACGTCGCGACGCGGACTTCGCTGTCCGGAATCGAGAGGTGGTTCGTCGTGTTGTCGACGACGGTGATCTGTGGGAGGGACTCACCGTCGGCCGTCTGGGCCGGCGTGGCCGGAGTCGCGGTGTAGCCGGCCGCCGGGACGGCGAGTGGCACCACCAGGAGGAGGGCGACCAGGGGGGCGAGGAGGGGACGCATCAGCGTCGAATACTCCCCGGTCGTACAAAAAGCCCACCATTCTCCACTCGGAGATGGCCGCCTGAGAGCGGTCGAGACCTTTCAAAGAGCGCGCTGACGTTTTATTCGCGGATGGAAAGGGTTTTGCCTCCGGGCTGATGAGCAGTGAACGAGAATGACCCCGCGGGTATCAGGTGCCCTCCTCCTCGTCCTGGTCGCCGTGTTGGCGACCCCCACACTCGCGACCGCGGCGACGCCGTCGGACGCCGCGCCACTCCAGCAGACGACGGCGACGCCGGAGCCAGTCGCGGAGAACACGACGTTCTCGCTACAGATACGGGAGAACGGCGACGCGAGATGGACGATAACGGACACCTACGCGCTCGAGACGGAGAACGAGAGTCAGGACTTCAGCGACCTCGGTGAGAGCTTCGCCAACGGCGACACCCAGGCGGGGTGGCTCGACGCGTTCCGGACCGCGAACGACGCTGCGAGCACGGCGACTGGCCGCGAGATGGAGGTCACGGAGGTATCGCGCGACTACGTCGTCACCGACCGGAAGGGACAGCTCGTCCTCGAGTTCACGTGGACGAACTTCGCGACGCGCTCCGGCGAGGACATCGTCGTCGGGGACGCGTTCAACACGACCGACGGGACGTGGTTCAACAGCCTGACCGAGGACCAGCGGCTCGTGATCTCGCCGCCGACGGGATACGGGGTCGAGAGCGCGCCGAGCGCCGTCGACGACGGCAAGCTCACGTTCGAGGGACCGCGGACGTTCGAGCCCGGCTACCTGTCGATCGTGTACACGGGCGAGCAGTCCCTGGGGCCGACCGACACGGACACGCCGGCGGCGTTCCTCGGCGACGGCAGTTCGCTCTGGATCGGTGGGGCCCTCCTCGCGGTACTCCTCATCGGCGCGGTCGGCTACATCGTCCGGCAGGGCCACGCCGGCCCGCTGCCGTCGGCGGCGAACGGGACCGACGACGAGGACGACGGGGCCGTGGCCGAACCCCAGACCGACGATGAACCGGAAGACGACGTCGACGTCGAACTCCTCAGCGACGAGGAGCGGGTCGAGCGACTGCTCGAGGAGAACGGCGGCCGCATGAAGCAGGCGCGCATCGTCACTGAGACCGGGTGGTCGAACGCGAAGGTCTCGCAGTTGCTCTCCTCGATGGACGAGGACGGCCGCATCGACAAGCTCCGCATCGGGCGCGAGAACCTCATCTCGTTCCCCGACGAGGACATCACCGACTTCGACGAGTAAGGCACGAGGCGGCGGCGAGACCGATAAACGACACCGCGGTGGTTTCTGGTTCGGAAACGTTTATTCGCGGTCCGTTCGGACGGACCTGTATGAAAGTCCTTGTCACGGTGAAGGAGGTGGCGGTCGTCGACGACGAGTTCGAGATCGACGGACTCGAGATCGACGAGCGCTACGTCACGGCCGATCTCAACGAGTGGGACGAGTACGCCGTCGAGGAGGCCGTCCAGATCAAGGAGGCCGGCGACGACGTGGAGGTCGTCACCGTCACGGTCGGACCGGACGGGACCGAAGAGACGATCCGGCAGGCGCTGGCGAAGGGGGCCGACCGCGCGATCCGCGTCTGGGACGACGCGCTCGCGGAGGCCGGACTGCTCGACCCCGAGACGAAGGCCGACGTCCTCGCCGCCGTCGCCGCCGACGAGGACCCGGACCTGGTGTTGACCGGCGTCCAGTCGGCCGACGACGGGTTCGGCGCGACGGGCGTGACTCTCGCCGAGAAGATCGGCTTCGAGTGGGCCGCCGTCGTCAACGACCTCGACCTCGACCGGGACGCGGGCGTCGCCCACGTCCACCGAGAGCTAGAGGGGAGCGTAGAGGAACTGACCGACGTCGAACTGCCCGCGGTGCTGACGATTCAGACCGGTATCAACGACCCACGATACGCGAGCCTCCGGGGCATCCGACAGGCCCAGAGCAAGGAACTGGCGACGAAGTCGCTGTCTGATATCGGCCTCGACGCCTCGTCGCTCGACAGCCCGCTCGAGCAGACTTCGCTGTACGAGCCGGAGACCGAGAGCGAGGCGACGGTGTTCGAGGGGAGCGCCGAGGAGACGGCCGCCGAGCTTGCGTCGCTCCTCCGCGAGAAGGGGGTGGGGAGCTGATGACCGTCCTCGCAGTCGCCGAGCACCGACGCGGCGAGCTCCGCGACGTGAGCCTCGAACTGCTGACCGCCGGCCGCGAACTGGCCGATTCCCTGGGCGAGGAGCTCCACGCGACGGTCGTCGGCGGCGACGTGGACGCGTTCGGCGAGAAACTGAACCGCGAGGGCGTCGACGCCGTACACACGGTCGACGCCGGCGAGGAGTTCAACCACGACGTGTACGCGCAGGTGGTCGCCCAGCTCGCCGAGGACCTGGACCCCTCGGTCCTGCTCATGCCGAACTCGGTCGACGGGCTCGACTACGCGCCGGCCGTCGCCAGCCGCCTCGACCGGCCGCTGGTGACCGACGCGATCGGCCTCGACGCCGACGACGGGCTCACCGTGACCCGGGAACTGTACGCCTCGAAGGTCGAGACGACCATCGACGTCCACGCCGAGCAGGCGGCAGTCACGCTCCGACCGTCCGAGTGGCCCGCGGCGGAGGGCGTCGGCGACGCGACCGTCGAGGGCTTCGACGCGACGATCGACGAGAGCGCGGTCCGGTCGACCGTGACCGGCTTCGAGGAGGTCGGCGGCGGCGACGTGGACATCACCGACGCCGACGTGCTGGTGTCGGTGGGCCGCGGCATCGAGGAGGAGGAGAACCTCGACATGATATTCGACCTCGCGGACGCGCTCGGGGCGACGGTCTCCGGCTCCCGACCGCTCATCGACAACGGCTGGCTGGCGAAAGACCGGCAGGTCGGCCAGAGCGGGAAGGTCGTCACGCCGGACGTGTACATCGCCATCGGCATCTCCGGGGCCGTCCAGCACGTCGCCGGCATGAAGGGCGCGGACACTATCGTCGCAATCAACACCGACCCGAACGCGCCGATATTCGACATCGCCGACTACGGCATCCAGGACGACCTGTTCGAGGTGGTCCCGGCGCTCATCGAGGAGTTCGGCGGCTGAGTCACCAACGCGCCCGAGCGGAGCGAGGGCGCGCCTTTTTCGCCCACGTTTTTCGCCGAGTGGTGTCGAGCGAAGCGAGGGCGCGAGCGGACGACTGCCGTCGCGGGTGGCAAGGTACTTTTTACGCTAGTCCTAAGGGGGCGGTGATGGAGTATCTGGAGCGCCGGCGCGACCGGGTCGAGGAACGGCTACAGGCGGTCCTCGACGGGGTCGAGCCGGACGAACTCGCCGAGGAACTCCGCCACGTGGCGCTCTCCGGCGGCAAGCGGGTCCGCCCGACGGTGACCGTCCTCGTCTGTGAGGCGCTCGGGGAGGAGCCGGCGGACGCGGTGGACTACGCGGTGGGAATCGAACTCGTCCACAACGCCTCGCTGGTCATCGACGACATCATCGACGAGTCCGAACTTCGCCGGGGGACCCCGGCCGCGTGGTCGGCGTTCGGCCACGGGCCGGCGATTATCGCCTCGGACGGCCTGCTCGGCGAGGCGTTCGACCTGTTCTCGACGGACGAGCGCGCGATGCAGACCGTCTCCGAGTCGATGGTCGAACTCGGAGAGGGCGAAGCGATGGAGCTCGTCGCACAGCCCTCGAACGAGGAGGAGTACATGGAACTGGCCCGCCGGAAGACCGGCGCGCTGTTCCGGGCGGCCGCCGAACTCGGCGCAATCGCCGCGGACTCGGACCCCTACACGGTCGAGGCCGTCGGGCGGTACGCCGAGCGGGTCGGCGTGGCGTTCCAGATGCGCGACGACGTGCTGGACGCGACGGCCGACGCCGAGACGCTGGGCAAGCCCACCGGGCACGACGCCGAGATGGACCGCCCCTCGCTGGTCGAGGTGACGGACCTGACGCCCGAGGAGGCGAACGAGCGCGCCCACGCCGAGTCCGAGGCCGCGCTGGAGGCGCTGTCGACCGTCGACGCGCCCGACTCCCAGTCGATGGAGTACCTGCGCGACCTCGCGGAGTTCGTCGTCGTGCGCGAGCGATAGCCGAACGGGAGGCTTTTGCCCGCCGCTCGATTACGGCCGGCAATGACAGTCATCGGTATCGTCGGGCTACCGGGCAGCGGTAAGAGCGAGGCGGCCAACGTCGCCGCCGAGATGGGCGTCCCGGTGGTGACGATGGGCGACGTGATCCGCGAGGAGTGTCGCGACAGGGGCCTCGACCCCGCGACGGACCACGGGACCGTCGCGAAGGCGCTCCGCGAGGAGAACGGACCGGCCGCCATCGCCGAGCGGTCGCTCCCGATCATCGAGGACGCGCTCGACGACCACGACACGGTCCTCGTCGACGGCCTCCGGTCTGACGTGGAGGCCGAGGCGTTCGCGTCGGCGTTCGGCGACGACTTCCTCCTCGTCGAGGTCGACGCCCCCTTCGAACTGCGCGCCGAGCGCCTCGACCTGCGGGGTCGCGACGCGTCGGCGGCAGACGGCGGCGAGTCGCTCGAAGCCCGCGACGAGCGCGAACTCGGCTTCGGCATGGCCGAGGCGATGGAGATGGCCGACGTGACCATCGAGAACACCGAGACGCTGGCGGCGTTCCAGCGGAAGGTACGAACGCTGCTCCGTGACGGACCGGGAGGACTCGACGGATGAGCGCGGTCTACAGCGTCGACGTGACCATCGCGGCCCCGGTCAACGACACCGAGGTGACCGACAGGGTGGCCGACGCGGTCCGGAACCTCTTCCCCGAGGCCGACCTCGACCATCAGCGGGGCGAACTCGTCGCGGAAGTCCACGCGATGGAGGAGTTCTCGGAACTGTTACACCGGGCCGAAATCCTCGACACCGCCCGCTCGGTCTTCTTCGACTCGCTGGAGGGCGACACGTTCGCCTTCGACGTGAAGAAACAGGCCGCCTTCGAGGGCCGCGTGAACTTCGCCGTGGGCGAGCCGTCGGAACTGGGCGACATCCACGTGACCGTGACGGTCCGCGAGCCGAGCGCCGAAGCGTACATCGACTACGTCGCGCCGCCGACCGAGGACGGCAAACCGGTCAGTCCCTCGGACGAATGACCACCGCGCTCTGCTTCGACCTCGACGGGACGGTCGTCCACTACCCCGAGCCCTACGAGGCGGTCGTCCGCGAGACGCTGGAGGCGCACGGAATCGCGTTCACCAGCGACCTCGCGTCGGTGGGCGAGGACGCCTTTCAGACGGCGTTCGACGCGATGGAGGCCGAGCCCTACCGGCGGTCGATGGCCGCGGTCGTCGAGGCGGCCGACGCGGACGCCGACCCCGACGCGATGGTCGAGACGCTCCGCCGGACCGAATACGCCGCGACGACGGTCCCCGACGCCGCCCGGGAGAGCCTCTCGGGGCTGGTCGAGGACGCCGACAATCGGCTCGCGATCGTCACCAACGGCGTCCGGAACTGGCAGGTCGGAAAGCTCGACCACCACGGCCTGACCGACCTGTTCGACGCCGTCGTCGCCTCCTACGAGGTCGGGGCGCACAAGCCCGACTCCGCCCCGTTCGACGCCATCCGCGAGCGGGTGCCGGCCGACGAGTACGTCATGGTCGGCGACGAGTACGAGGCCGACGTCGAGGGCGCACGCGCCGCCGGGTTCGTTCCGATCCACTACGAGGACGACGGCGACGGCCCGGGCCTCTGGGCGACTATCGACGCGCTGCTCTGACTGGGTAGCCCGCCGTCGACCGAGTGCTGGCCGGTGCAGGCGACGGCGACACCCCGCGTTCGCGCTCCCGAGTAAGCGGATCGTACTACGGCAGCGCCGACCCAGGACTGGGAGATAGTCGTCATATAACTAACGCTGCCTGATTTAGAAGGGAGAGTATGGGAGACGCTGACAAAACAGGCCCAGCAGAGCCTATCGACCGCCGTCGCCTCCTCGGCGTTATCGGCGGCGGGGCCGCAGGCGCGGTACTCGGGACCGGCGTCGGTGCCGCGAAACCGGACCACGCCAACGGCGGCAACGGGGACCGGGAGCGCGGCGGGAACGGCAACAACGGCGTCGGCCCGTGTACCTGTGACAGTTGTCCCGAGGGGACGTTTTGCGGGAAAATCGAGGGCGCGCCGGAGGACGGGAAGACGTACACGTTCGAGTCCGACGGGGACAGCTTCAGCGTGACTATCGAGAGCGTGACCGAGAAGGAGGGCGGAGAGGTCACGTGCTTCGAGTTCGCCACCGACGACGAGGTCGAGCAGGTGTGCGTCAAGGGCGGACCGGACACCGCGACGTACGACGACGACCCCGAAGGAACGGAACTGTGCGCACCGACGAACCCCGGCGGCCAGCAGGCGGCCATCAGCAACGTCTCGTTCTGCGGGACCGGCGGCGACGAACTGGAGTGCTACCAGATCGACCTCGTGGAGGGCGACGTTATCAAAGAATTCGGCGGTGACGACGACCCCGGTGAGGCGGGGTACGGTGACGCGCGTCGGTTCGAAAACTTCAGCGTCTGCGAAGACGGGAGTAACCAGCAGAACCTCGATCCATCGGGAACGCGTACGAGAGAAGGCTGTGAGATCAAGTGGGAGAATCTCGGCTTCAACGCCTCCGACAACACGGCCAGCGTCTATGTCGAACTCCTGTCGTCGGACAACGGGCCCTGTACGATCACGCTCGCCGGCTACCTACTCCCCGAGGGCAAGACGGAGTACGACCCGGACACGCTCGAGGAGCAGGAGTACCGCGACCACGACACGGTCGAACTCGACGAGGACGAGTCGGCGACGCTCGAAATCGACCTCGACGGCTGACCTGCGGCGCGTCCCTCACCCGGTGACGGCGACGAGGATGATACCGGTGTTCCACAGCGTCACCGCGACGCCGAGGATGGACAGCCCGAGCGGGATGCCGAGCGAATACGGCCACGAGGCGTACTTCCAGATGGCGAAGAACGCCGCGATGACCGCGGTTTTCAGGATTGTGAGCCCCACGAGCGCGCGCTGTTCGAGCAGGAGCGCGACGACGGGGCTGAGTTCGACGACGCCGGCGACGCTGTAGCCGATGGTCGTCGTGACCAGGTCGCCCACGCCGAAGAAGGCGACCGCGACCAGCCAGAGATGGGCGTCGACGCCGGAGGGGAGCGCCACGCGCTCGGGGGAACCACGCCAGTTCATGTCACCCGCTACCCGGGGCCACTACTTCGTTAGCAGTCGCTTCATTGACACCATTCGTCGGTAAGCCCCGCTTTCCACGGGCGGTGCGCCGTGAAACGAGCCGTCGCCACTCGGCTCAGAGCCCGCTGACGAAAATCGCGAGCCACTCGCCGACTTCGCGGCGCTGGCTGACGCGGACCGACTCGACCCACTTCACCCACTGGAAGCCGCGGCGGCCGGGCGCGACGAGTCGGAGCGGGTAACCGTGGCCGTGGGCCAGCCGCTCGCCGTCGACGTGGGTGGCCAGCAGGGCGTCGCGGGCCTCCGCCAGCGGGAGGCTCCAGCGGTAGCCGGTGACCGAGCGGAACTGCACCCACGCGGCGTCGTCGGCCGGGTCGGCGGCGTCGAGCAGGTCGCCCACCCGGACCCCGGTCCACTCGTGGCCCGAGTACCAGCCGCTCGTGCAGTCGAGGATCGCCCGCTCGGTCGCGTCCGGTGCGAGCTGGGCGGCGTCGTAGGTCCGCTCGCGGGCGACGCGGCCGGCGACCGACAGCGACCAGTCGGCCGCGTCGACGGGGTCCGGGTCGTCGGCAACCCAGCTGGTGACTGGAAACCGATTCCCGTCGTCGGTCCCCGTCTCGCGCGACCCGGTGTAGCGCCGGTCCGCGCCGGCCGATTCGATGGCGTCGTTAATCGGGCCCTGGACGCGCCAGAGGAGCGCCCCGGCGGTCACCAGCCCGGCGTACCGGAGCACGTCTCGCCGCCCGCCACGGGTCGCGGTCGCCGGCGAGTGGACGCGATAGCGGAGGTGCCACAGCAGCAGCGGCGGGACGAGCAGTCCCAGGCCGACGTGGAGGTGAAACAGCCCCCACGGACCGAGGTCGAGCGAGCCGCCGAACACCCACCAGACGCCGGTACCCAGCGCGCCGAGGACGACGGTCGCGAGGACGACCGAGAGCGCGCGGACGCCGGTGAGCCGCGACGGAGTCACGCGATGGGCCACCCGGTAGAGCTTCACCGGCAGGAGCAGGACAAGCACCACCCCCGAGATGGCGTGAACGTCGATAATCCACGCGGCGCTCGGCGTCCCGGCGAACACCATCCCCACGCCGGTCGCGAGCAGCGTCGCCACCGCGACGAACAGCCCCCAGTCGACCGCGCGGGGACCCGGGGAGAGCCGGCGGACATCCATGGTTGCCGTTAGCACTCAGCTCGTTTATACTCCCGTCTCAGTACGAGCGTTCCAGCACGAGGTCGCCCGCCGCGTCGCGGACGAAGACGGTGTCGCCGCCGTTGTTCCAGACCGCGCCGGAGCGCCCCCAGTAGCGCTCGGACTCGGTGTCGGTCCCCTGCCCGGTGTACAGCGTGACCGCGGCCCCCGGGTCGAGCGTGAGATTCTCGAAGGCGTAGCGGTGCCCCGCCTCGTCGGCGACCGTCCAGCCCGACAGGTCGACCGCCTCGTCGCCGGTGTTCGAGAGCGTGACGTACTCGCCGTTCAGGTTCTCGTTGTCGTTCCCCGACGCGTCGGCGTGGATGTCGGTTATCGCGAGGCCGTTCGGAGCGGCGGTCACCGTCCCGCCGTCGGCCAGCGGCGTCCCGGTCACCGCGTCGGGGTCCGTACACCGCCAGAGGCCGCGTCGCTCCGTTCGGGCCGTCTCCTCGGCGGCGTAGAAGGCGTCGGCCCGCGAGAAGTCGCTGTCGTACACCCGCGCGTGGCCGGTTGCGACGAGGCGGTAGTTGTACAGCGCCTCGTCGACGACGACGTAGGCCAGCAGGCGGTCGTAGTAGCCCCGGCGGTCGAGCGCGGGGTCGAACGCCAGCCCGACGGTCTCGCCGAGGAGGCGCTGTTTGGCGAGCGACGACGCGTCGGCGCCGGCGTCCCGGAGGCAGGTGGACCCGGCCGTCGTCTCGGGGACGCCCTCGAACTCCGCCGGGTCGTTCTCGACGTGGACCTCGGGCGTGTCGACCCCGACGAGGCGGACGGTGTCCGTCGTGCCGTTGGCGTACGCGACGCGAATCGTGTCGCCGTCGACCACCGCCGTCACCGACACCGTCAGGTCGGCCTCGGGCGCGTCGGACGCCGACTGCCCGCCCAGCGCGGCGTCGGTCGACGGTGACGGCGCGCCGGAGAGGGCGCTACAGCCGGCGAGGACGAGCAGGGCGGCGAGCGCGAGAGACAGCGTGACCCGTCGCATCGTCGGAACGAGGGCGCGGACGGTGACAAGCGTGCCGGTGTCGGCGGCGGCGAGAATCGGAGGCTGCGAGCGACCCGGACCTCAGGCGAAGCGTTCCAGCAGGCTGGCCCCCTCGACGTACACCAGGCCCTCGCGGTCGGCGTAGGCCCGCGCGGCCGCCGGGGGCAGCGCCGCGCCGGTCTCGTCGTCCAGCATCTCGCAGACGACGGCGGCCTCGGGCAGGTCGGCCGCCCCGGCGAGTTCGAGCGCGAGTTCGGTGTGGCCCTCGCGGTCGGCCGCGCCGTCCGGGGCCGCGCGGAGGAGGTGGACGTGCCCCGGGGACCGGAACGCCTCGCTGAAGGTCTCGGGGTCCGGGTCCGTCGCGGCGGCGGCCAGTTCGCGGATGGTCAGCGAGCGGTCCTCGTCCGTGATGCCGGTGAAGGTGTCGCGGTGGTTCACCGTCAGCGAGAACGACGAGCGCTCGTCGTACGCGAGGTCGTGGTCGGCCGCCGTCGGGTGGTCGAGCACCTCCTGCATGAACGGCAGTCCGAGCGCGTCTGCCACGCGGTCCGAGAGCGCGACGCAGACGAGGCCGCCCGCGTCGTTTCGCATCCGTGCCACTTCCTCGGGGGTCACCGTGCCGGCCGGGTAGACGAGGTCCGTCTCGCCCTCGCGGTCGGCGGCGTCGTGGACCAGCACCGGCTCGCCGCGGGCGAAGGCGGCGACGGCGTCCGCGACGCTGTCGGCGTCGACGGGGGCGTCCTCACTCCGAGACACGCACGATCACCTCGTCGCCGTCTTCGAGGTCGAGCACCTCGCGGAGCTTCTCCGGCGCGATGACCTCCAGTTGCTCCTCGCCGTGATGGGTCCGCTCGGGCGCGATGACGTGGGCCGGCTCGTACTCGCCGTCGCCGCCCTGAATCGAGGCGGGGTAGCAATAGGCGGGCCCGTAGGTCCGCTCGTCGTCCTCCCAGCCCTCGATCGTGACCGGCTCCAGCGTGCCCATCCGCGCGCGCTTGCGGACGCTCTCCTCGGTGAGTTCGAGGTTCAGCGTGCCCGCGAACGGCTCGTAGTCGAGGCGGTCGATGAACTGCTCCATGTAGCCCGGCAGCGTGATGTAGTGGCGACCCTCGCCCATCCCGGACGTGACGATGCCGGTCAGGTCGACGCCGGCGTCGGACTCGAAGATGCGCCGGTAGTCGGCGTACTCAGATTGGAGGCGGCGCTCGCCGTCGCCGGTGAGCGTGACCTCCTGCCCGTCGCTGACGATGTCCCGGTCGACCAGCCCGGCGTCCTCCAGCCGCTGGAGCCGCCGCGAAGCGGTCTGGTTCGAGGCGTCCAGCCGACCCGCGAGATCGGCACAGGACACCTTCGTCGGCTCGTCGAGCGCCCCGTCGAGCGCGAGCAGTTTCAGCGTCGCGAGCTCGTCCCGACCGACGCTTTGTCCCGTCGATTCTGCCATGCGCCGAGCTACGGAGTCGTGCCGGATAAGCATACCGAAGGTGAGATGCGTCCCAGAAATGGAACGGTGGACAACTGACGCGGCGTTGCAAAAGCGGCGCTGTATCTGCGTTGGGGCTGGGAACGGTTTAATCCGGTGGCGAACCGATTCGGAGCGGCCCCGCCTCAGTACTCCGCCACCGGGTCCCGCTCCCAGAACTCGCTCGACTTCTCCAGTTTCGGGACCCAGGTCTGCTTCTCGCGCGCGAGCATCGCCACGCGCGACTCCTCGACCTCCTTGAGCACGTCGTGGTCGGGCAGGTACTCGCCGAGTTCCTCGGTGAACTGCCGGACCTCGTCGTGCTCGGGCATCGAATCGCGGTCCAGGCGGCCCCGCGAGTGGCCGACGTGCATGTACGCCTTCATCTCGACGAAGTCGGCGTCGGCCCGGTCGCACATCGCCGCGTACCACTCGGGGTGGTGCATATTGTGCCCCTTCACGAGCGTCGTTCGGATGACCGTGCGGGTGTCGTCTTTCTCGGCGAGCACGTCGAGCGTGTCCACGAGGGAGTCCCAGGCGTCGTCTTCGACGGCCTTCACGGTCGAGTCGAACGTCTGGCGGTCGGCGGCGTCGACGGAGACGTACAGCTGGGTGGGGTCACACCGGTCCAGCATCTCCGTGTTCGTCCCGTTCGAGACGAGGAAGGTGGTGATGTCGCGGTCGTGGAACTCCTCGATGAGTTCCGGGAGGTAGGGGTACAGCGTCGGCTCGCCGTCGAGCGAGATGGCGACGTGACGCGGCTCCATCGCCTCGTCGAACACCTCGCGAGGGACCTCGTCGTTGCCGCCGAAGCCAGACAGCAGTTTCCGCTGGAGTTTCACGGAGGCGTCGGCGACCGCCGCGGGGTCGTCCCACTCCACGTCGCCGAGTTCGTAGGCGTGGCCGGCGTGGTCGCGCCAGCAGAACACGCAGCGCTCGTTGCACTTCACGACCGGCGTCATCTGGATGCAACGGTGGGACTCGATTCCGTAGAAGATGTACTTGTAACACTTGCCCTCGCCGCGTAGCGCGTTCTTCGTCCAGCCGCAGGTCTGGGCCGCCGTGTGGTTCTCGCTGTGGTAGGCCGGGTCCGACACCTGCTTCGGACCGCCGTCGGCGTCGCTCATTGGGGGGCAGTTCTGTATCCAGCGGCAAAAACTCCCGGATGTCGGCGGCCCGCGCGGTGCGTCGACCCGATTACGTCAGTTTGACGATGGGGTTGCTCATGTGGTGGCCGACGACCATCCCGTTCTCCATGATCCGGTCGTACCCGTCCGCGTCGACTTCGATCCGCGTCTCGCTGTCCTTCTGCATCAGATAGAGCGTTTTGTTCATACACAGATGGAAGCCCTAGACGGGCAAGACCCGAACTGCTAGATGAATAGGTGGTCCCCGAATCCCACGCTATATGTATTAAATCCGCCGTCAAACTGTCGCTGCGGCGGAAAATTTTCGGTGATGGAGGCGGGAGGTTTAGTATGGGGATAATTAGCACAGTATCCCGACTATTCGGGTCAGAAAGGAGTCATTACCGGTACCAGTGTCGCGACTGCCGGACGGAGTTCGCACAGCGGGCGACCGGCGAAGACGACCTGATCTGTCCCGACTGTGGGAGCGACGCGGTCCGGCCGTTCGACGCCTCCTGACGACCGCTCAGCGGCCCAGTTCGTAGAACTCGTCGTTGGGACGGATGTCGGCCAGGTGCGCCAGGCGGTTCGAGAGGTTGAAGAACGCGGCGACGCTGCCGATGTCCCAGATGGCGCGCCGACTGAAGCCGAGTTCCTCCAGCCGTTCGAAGTCTCGTTGGCCGATGCGTTCCGGCGATTCGGTGAGTTTCACGGCGAAGTCGAGCATGGCCCTGTGCGCCTCACCGATGTCGGCGGTCCGATGGTTCGTGGCGACCTGTTCGGCCAGTTTCGGCGCGTCGGCGTAGATGCGAAGGAGCGCGCCGTGGGCCACGACGCAGTAGAGGCAGTCGTTGACGCCGCTGACCGCCACGATTATCAGTTCGACCTCCTCGCGTTCCAGTTCCGTCTCCTCGACCAGCGCGTCGTGGTACGCGAAGAACGCCCGAAAGTGCGACGGGCGGTAGGCCAGCGCCGGGAAGATGTTCGGCGTGAAGCCCGCGCGGTCGGTCTCTTCCGCGATACGGTCCTGGAGGTCTTCCGGGAGGTCCGCGACGTCGGGCACCTCGAACCGACGCATTGCCGAGTCATGGTCCGCCATACCACGGATGCGCGCGGAACGGGCTTGAAACTAGGCCGTCCGTCGCCCGCCGCGGTCCAGCCCCGTGATAGCTCTTTGGGGAACGTGGCTCCGCCACGAACAGCCTCGCCGGCACTTTTCGCGGCCGTGACGACGGTCCAGTCGCATGTCGACGACAACCGAAACCGCCGGCTCGTACGACCTCGGTACCGGCAACTGGAAAGCGGGCGTCCTCGGCGGCGTCGCGGGCAGCGCCGTCATGGGAGCGCTGATACTCGCGATGAATCCGCCGACGCTCGCGGTGGCGATTCCCTCGCTGTACGCGCTCGCGCCGCCGCCGAACCCGGCCGCCGGCCTCGCAGTGCACCTCGCTCACGGCGCGGTGTTCGGCGTCGTCTTCGCCGGGCTGGCCCGCCTGGCGAACGCGGACTCGCCCGGCACGCTCCTCGGACTCGGCATCGGCTGGGGAATCGTCACGTGGGCGGTGTTCGCGGCGCTGGTGATGCCGGTCTGGCTCGGGGTCGTCGGCTCGCCCGCGTCGCCGCCGTTCCCGAACTTCGCGCCGCCGTCGCTGCTGTGGCACGTCGTCTTCGGCGTCGTCCTCGGCGGCGTGTACGCGCTGACGGCCGACCGGCTCTGAGCGCTGTCGTAGTCAGTGCACGCCCGGTCGCACGACGACGGTGACGATGTGTCAGTCGTGTCAACCGTGACTGTTCGGCTCCTGGAACACCTGCCACCGGTGCTCGCCGGTCTCGGCCTCGGCTATCGCTTCCACTTTCTCTCGTCCGAGTTCGTCGAGTTGTCCGGCGGCCAGGCCGACCCAGGACAGGAAGGCCTCGCGCAAGCGCGTTCGGACGGTCTCGGGGTCCCGGGGCGTGTAGACGTACACGTGTCCGCCCGCGGGCCGTATCCGTCGCCGCTTCTCGACCACACCCAGGTCGGCGAGGTGATTGAGGTGGCGCGCGACCACGCTCCGGTCGTACTCGATCTGCTCCGCCAGCTCCGCCACGGTGAGTTCCCCGCCCGCCATGACGCAGAGGCAGATCTCGAGTTCGGTCCCGGACATCTCGAACACCGTGCGCACGAGCGTCTCCAGCGACGGTTCGACGACGGCCGCGGTCGGCTCGACGGGCGTCATCGCCTCGCCACAGCAACGCGGCGGCTCGCTCGCAAGCGCTACGCCGTCGCAGGTCACACACTCGAACGGACGCATGTCGCCACTGACGTCAGACATACGGTACGGTAGCATCCGCGCCGACAGAAGTGTCAGGTATGGCCGAGGTAACCCCTGATGACGCCGGTCGACGACCGCCGCGAGGGGCGTCGGACGAACGGGTCAGTCCAAAGGTCTAAGCCCTCCCGGGACCGAATACCAGTCACTATGAGCACCGAGACAGAGGACGGGGACGACCTGCGCGAGCGCATCACGAACTTCCTGCGCCGGAACTTCCCGCAGATCCAGATGCACGGCGGGAGCGCCGCCATCGAGGAGATCGACCGCGAGACGGGCAGCGTCACCATCCGACTGGGCGGCGCCTGTTCCGGCTGTGGCATCTCCCCGATGACGATTCAGGCCATCAAGACGCGCATGACCAAGGAGATCCCCGAGATCGAAGAGGTCGTCGCGCGCACCGGCATGGACCAGCAGGAGGGCATGGCCGGCGGTAGCGGCGGCATGAGCCCGTCGTTCCCCGGCGAGTCCCGCGGCGGCGACGTGGGCGGCGACGACGAAGGTCCCGAAGCGCCCTTCTGAGGCCAGCACTCGCAGTTTTTTCGACGCGACGGCTCGGAGCCGTCGGCTCGTCGCACGGTTCACGGCGCGGCGCTGGATGCGCCACCCGTGACGCCCGCGTCGAGCCACACCGATTAAGACCACGGGGACAGTCGCCGCGAACATGGAGACAGTTGGGACCGTCGTGTGGGCGCTGTGGGCGATGTTGCCGGCGTACGTTCCGAACAACGCCGCGGTGCTCGCGGGCGGCGGGACACCGATCGACGGCGGCCGGACGTGGGGCGACAGCCGCCTCCTCGGCGACGGCAAGACCTGGCGCGGAACCGCGGCCGGGACGCTCGCCGGGACGGCGCTCGCGGTCCTCCTCAACGCGCTGTCGCCGAGCGTGAGCGGCTCCGTCGGGGTCGCCCTGCCGACGTTCCCCCTGCTGGCCGGCGTCGGGCTGGCCCTCGGTGCGATGCTGGGCGACATCGGGGCCTCCTTCGTGAAGCGCCGGTCGGGGCGGGAACGCGGAGCGGCGTTCCCCGGGCTGGACCAGCTCGACTTCGTCGTCGGCGCGCTCGCCTGTGCGTTCGTCGCCGCGCCGTCCTGGTTCGGCGAGACGTTCACCCTCCCCGTGCTCGTCGTCGTCCTCGTGGCGACGCCGGTGCTCCACGTCGTGACCAACGGCGTCGCGTACCTCCTCGGCCTGAAGAACGAGCCGTGGTGAGCGAGGCCGTCGAACCGACGAAGAAGTGCGTTTTTACGCGCTGACCGAGGAGTGTCGAGTATGACTACACGCGGGGAGACGCTGCGACTGGCGACGCGAGGGTCGGACCTCGCGTTGCGGCAGGCGGAGACGGTCCGGGACGCGCTGTCGAGCCGCCGGCTCTCGGTCGAACTCGTCGAGGTCGAGACGACGGGCGACCAGATTCGGGACGAACTCATCCACCGGCTGGGCAAGACCGGCGCGTTCGTCCGGAGCCTCGACGAGAAGGTGCTCGACGGCGAACTCGACGCCGCGGTCCACTCGATGAAGGACATGCCGACCGAGCGCCCCGACCGACTCGTCGTCGCGGGCGTGCCCGAGCGAGGCCCGGCAGAGGACGTGCTGGTGACTCCCGACGGCCGCTCGCTGGAGGAGCTTCCGGAGGGCGCGACCGTCGGCACGTCGAGCCTGCGCCGGCGCGCCCAGTTGCTCGCCGAGCGACCCGACCTGACCGTCGAGCCGCTGCGGGGCAACGTCGACACGCGCGTCGAGAAGCTGCTCGCCCCCTCGCTCCAGCGCGAACACCAGGAGCGCCACGAGGCCGAGCAGGAGCGCAAGGGCGACGCCGGCGATCCCGACGCGGACGATGAGGACCACCCCTACGACCGCACGGTCGAGGAGTGGTTCGACGACCTCACGGAACTCGAGCGGCGCTCGATGGAGCGCGACCTCGACGTCGAGTACGACGCCATCGTGCTGGCGAAGGCCGGCCTCTACCGCGCCGACCTCACGCGCTACGTCGAACTGAGCGACCTCGACCCCGACCGCTTCGTGCCGGCCCCCGGCCAGGGCGCACTGGCCGTCACCGCCGTCGACGGCGACCTCGCGGTCGACGTCAAGGAGCGCCTCGACGACCCCCAGACCCGCGTCGAGACGACCGTCGAGCGGACGATTCTCGGCGAGTTGGGCGGCGGTTGCGTCGCCCCCATCGGCGTCCACGCCACGCTCGAAGGCGGCGTCGTTCACACGCGCGTTCGAGTGCTCGCGCGCGACGGCGACGAGGAGGTCTCGGTCGCCCGCGACCTCCCGGCCGAGCGCCACGTCTCGGCGGCCCAGGACCTCGCCGCGGAGCTCGCAGACAGGGGGGCCGACGACCTCATCGCCGAGGCGAAGCGGGAGACCGGGACCGCTGACGACGACGCCGCGACAGCCCGGGAGGAAGACGACGCATGACCGAGCCCGGAAAGGTGTACCTCGTCGGCTCGGGGCCGGGCGACCCCGACCTGCTGACGGTCAAGGCCAAGCGCCTGCTGGAGGAGGCCGACGTGGTGCTCCACGACAAGCTCCCCGGTCCGGAGATTCTCGGCGCGATTCCCGAGGAGAAGCGGGAGGACGTTGGCAAGCGCGCCGGCGGCGAGTGGACGCCACAGGAGTACACCAACGCGCGCATGGTCGAACTCGCCGAGGAGGGGAAGACCGTCGTCCGCCTGAAGGGCGGCGACCCGACGGTGTTCGGCCGCGGCGGCGAGGAACTGGCGCACCTCGCCGAGCACGAGATTCCGGTCGAAGTCGTCCCGGGCATCACGAGCGCCATCGCCGGGCCGCAGGCCGCGGGCATCCCGGTCACGCACCGCGACCACGCCTCGTCGGTGTCCTTCGTCACGGGTCACGAGGACCCGACGAAAGACGAGTCGGCCGTCGACTGGGAGGCGCTGGCCGCGACCGGCGGCACGCTCGTCGTCCTGATGGGCGTCGGCAAACTGCCACAGTACACCGACGCGCTGCGCGAGGCGGGGATGGACCCCGAGACGCCGGTCGCGCTCGTCGAGCGCGCGACCCGGCCCGACCAGCGCGTAGCGACCGGGACGCTCGACACCATCGTCTCGGTCCGGGACGAGGAAGACGTCGAGCCGCCGGCCATCACCGTCATCGGCGACGTGGCCGGCGAGCGCGAGCGGGTGGTGGCGTTCCTGGAGGGGTACTGATGCGCGAGGAACCGCGCCTCCGCGTCGCCGCGTTCCGGCCCGACGACGAGCGGCTGGCCGACGCCGTGGAGCTTCTCGAATCGCTCGGCGCCGACCCGGTCCCCGACCCGATGCTCGCGGTCGAACCGGCCACCGGCGACGGCGAGTCGGTCGCGCCCCGGACCGACGCCGATTACGTCGTCCTGACGAGCAAGACCGGCGTCGAACTCGCCGCCGACGCGGGCTGGGAGCCCGGCGCGGCCACGGTGTGCGCCATCGGCGAGTCGACGGCCGACGCGCTCCGCGATGCCGGTTACACGGTCGACGTGGTCCCCGACGAGTACTCCTCGACGGGGCTGGTCGCGGCGCTCGGCGACGAGGTGGCCGGCGCGCGCGTCGAGGTCGCCCGCTCGGACCACGGCTCGGCGGTGCTGACCGACGGGCTGGACGCGGCCGGCGCGTACGTCCACGAGACGGTCCTTTACCGTCTCGTCCGTCCCGAGGACTCCGGCGAGTCGGCCGACCTGGCGGCCGCCGGCGACCTCGACGCGGCGCTGTTCACCTCCTCGCTGACGGTCGAGCACTTCCTCGAGGCGGCCGCCGAGCGCGGCGTCCGGGACGAGGCGGTGGCCGGCCTGAACGAGGCGACCGTCGGCGCGATCGGCGAGCCGACGCGCGAGACGGCCGAAGACCTCGGTGTCGCCGTCGACGTGGTGCCGGAGCGAGCCGACTTCGAGACGCTGGCCTGCGAGGTCGTCGAGGCGGCGGCCCCGACGCACCGCGAGTGACGGTGCCCGAGGCGTCCAGCCGAGCACCGGAGGGCGTCACCCGCCAGCTCGGGCTCGTGACAGGCTGGCAGGTCGTCGCGAGCACCTGCTTCTACGCGCTGTTCGCCGGGACCGCGCTCCTGCGTGACGCGGTCGGCATCTCCCGCTTTCAGGTCGGAATCGTCGTCACCGCGGCGACGCTCGGCTACACCGTCGCGCTGTTCCCCGTCGGGGCGGCCGTCGACGGGGCCGGCGAGAAGCCGGTGCTGGTCGGCGGCCTGCTCGCGCTGGCCGCCGGCGTCGGTGCGGTCGCGCTCTCCGGGTCCTTTCTCACCCTGCTGGCCGCGGCCTGCCTGCTCGGCGCGGCCTACGCGACGGCGATGCCCGCGACGAACCGCGCCATCGTGACGAGCGTGCCGTCGGCCGTCCGCGGGCGCGCGATGGGCATCAAGCAGGTCGGCGTCACCGGCGGCAGCGGCGTCGCGGCGGTGCTGGTCGTCAGCCTCGCGCCCTCGGTCGGCGCGTGGAACCTCGGCTTCCTGGTGGCCGGCGGCGTCGCCGCGCTCGTCGCCGTCGCCTTCGCCGTCGGCTACCGCGGCGCGCCCGGCGGTCAGTGGCGACTCCCCGACGTTCGAGCGCTCGCCGGGAACAGGGCCTACGCCGCCCTCGCAGCGGCGGGGTTCTGTCTCGGCGCGGCGCTGTTCACGACCGTCGGTTACGCGACGCTGTACCTGACCGACGCCGTCCGCGTCTCGGTCGCCGTCGCCGGCCTCGGCTTCGCGGCGATGCAGGTCTCGGGCAGCGCGGGCCGGGTCGTCGCCGGGTGGCTGGCCGACCGGCGCGAGGAGAGCGAGGCGCGGGCGAACGCCTCGGTGCTGCTCGGACAGGCCGCTCTCGGCGTCCTCCTGCTGGCCGCGCTCGCGATACCGGGGCTCTCGAAGCCAGTCGCGCTGGCGCTGCTGGTCGGCGTCGGCGCGACGGTGCTCGGCTTCACGGGGCTGTACTACGCCTGCATGACGGCGCTGGTCCCGACCGAGGAGGTCGGGGCAGCCACCGCCGGGGGACAGACGGCGCTCAACGCCGGGGCGTTGCTCGCGCCGCCGGCCTTCGGCTGGCTCGCCGACGCGAGTTCGTACCGGGCCGGGTGGCTCCTGCTCGCGGCCGTCGCCGCCGCGGGCGTCGCCGCCCTCGTCGTCGCGCGCCGCGCGGCCGCCTGACTACTCCGACGCCTCGGCTCGTTCCCGCGCCCCCTCGACCTCGGCGCGGAGCGTCTCCAGTTCGTTGTCGACGGCCCGCTCGCTGGAGAGCCGGTCGAGTTCGCGGTCGATGGAGTCGCCCTCCGCCAGCACCGACTCGAGGTCGCCGCTCTCCTCGAGTTCTTCGAGCGCGGCCGCGCGGGCCTCCATGCGCTCCGTGCGCTCGGTCGCCCGTTCGATGGAGCGGTGCACGTCGGCCATGGTGTCGCCCGCCCCGGTGAACGCCTCGGAGACGCGCGCCGACGCCTCGGCGGCCTCGTAGCGGGCCTTCATCGTCTCCTTCTTCGTGCGGAACTGCTCGACCTGACTGCTGAGTTCGGCCCGCTTGCCGACCAGTCGGTCCTGCGTCTCCTGCAAGTCGTCGATCTGGGCCGTCAGCTCCGATATCTGTCCGACGTGGACCTGCTTCTTCTCCAGGGCCCGGCGCGCGAGGTCCTCCCGGCCCTGCTGGAGCGCGGATCGGGCCTGAGTGTCGTGTTTCTCGACGTTCTCGCGCAGGCGACGGCGGTGAATCTCCAGCCGTTTCTTCTGGGTCGTCACGTCCGCGATGCCGCGGGTCACGTCCTGGAGTTCGTCCCGGAGTTGCTCGTAGGAGTAGTCCAGTTCCGCCGACGGGTCGGACGCCCGGTTCAGCAGGGCGTTGAGCTTCGACCTGACGAGGAACAGGAACCGGCCGAACAGGCTCATGGCCGCCCCGCTCGGGCGAGCACTCGAAGCGGACGCGCAGTCGTAGCGAACAGATGCATGTCTGGTCGTACGGTTGACACCATTATAATATCGAGGTGTTTGCCCGGATTAACGCGGCGTTAATCGGTCGAAGTGAGCCAAACTGGCGTCCAACGTCCGACCGCTTGATATGGCGACGGGACGGACGGGCGACCGATGAACGAGAAACTGCTCGCGGCCGGCGGCGTCGTCGCCCTGGTGCTCGCCGGCGGCGTCGCGGCGTTCGTCACCGGCGTCGCCCCGATTCCGGGCGACAGCGGGGAGGGGGTGTCGTCGGTCCAGACAGAGACGCCGACGGCGGAGCGCGGGTCGACCGCGGCCGGGAACGGGGCCGGTGACGGGAGTCCCGGCGGCGGGGCCGAACAGCCCCCGGAGACCGAGCGCGAAACGAAGCGCGCGCCGCCGTTCGCGTTCACCGTCGACGAAATCGAGTCCTGCGGGCGGACCTGCCGCGACGTGACCTCGACGCTGACGAACCGGCAGGACCGGACGGCGGAGGACGTCGCGGTCACCACGCGCATCTACGCCGGGAACGATACCGACGGCGAACCGGTCTGGTCGGGGACCGAGCCCGTCGGGACGCTCGACGCCGGCGACGCCTACACCGCGACACGGCGCGTGGAACTGTCCTACCGCGACGGCTTCGCCGTCCAGCGGGCCGGCGGCTGGATCACCGTCCGGACCACCGTGACGACGGCCGACCGGACCGTCACGCTCACCGACCGGCGCAACGTCGGCTGAGCGGGACCGGCCGAGCGCACTACCGAGGGCAGAACCGACTCCCGCGTCCGGGCGACGTTCCCGGGCGCTCGACGCCGCGGCCGCGCCGCGTCTGAACGTTTTTATCCCGGGGCGCACCTACCCGGGGACGATGACATCGACCGGCCCGGTCCCCGCGCTCGCCGACCGCGCGACGGCGTGTGCCGACCGCCTCCGAGCGGCCGACCGCGTCCTGCTCGCGTCCCACATCGACGCCGACGGGCTGACCAGCGCCGCCGTCGCCACGACGGCGCTGTCGCGGGCCGGCATCCCCGTGGAGACGGTGTTCAAGAAGCAACTCGACGCGACTGAAATCGCGAGCATCGCGGCCCGCGAGTACGACACCGTGCTGTTCACCGACTTCGGGTCCGGCCAGCTCGACGCCATCTCCGAGCACGTCGCCGCGGGCGACTTCGAGGCCGTGATCGCCGACCACCACCAGCCCTCGGACCCGGCGGACTGCCACCCGGACGCCGTGGTCGACACCGACGGCTACGCCGACTTCGAGACGCACCTCAATCCGCTGCTGGAGGGCATCGACGGCGCGTCGGAGCTCTCGGGTGCCGGCGCGGCGTACGTCCTCGCCCGCGCGCTCGCGGACGGCGACACCGACAACCGGGACCTCGCCTCGCTGGCCGTCGTCGGGGCCGTCGGGGACATGCAGGCCGTCGGCGGCGAACTGGTCGGCGCGAACGCCGGGCTGGTCGAGGAGGGCGTCGACGCCGGCGTCGTCGAGGAGGGCACCGACCTCTCGCTGTACGGGAAGCAGACCCGCCCGCTCCCGAAACTCCTCGAGTACGCGACGGAGGTCCCGATCCCCGGCATCTCCAACGACGAGGCCGGCGCGACCCGGTTCCTCGAGGGCCTCGGACTCGACCTGAAAGCAGACGGCGAGTGGCGCACGTGGGCCGACCTCACCGACGACGAGCGCCAGACCGTCGCGAGCGCGCTGGTCCGGCGGGCGGTCGAACGCGGCGTCCCGGCTGACAAGATCGAGACGCTCGTCGGGACGACCTACACCCTGCCGGCCGAACCGAGCGGGACGGAACTGCGCGACGCCAGCGAGTTCTCGACGCTGCTGAACGCCACCGCGCGGTACGAGCGCGCGGACGTGGGGCTGGCGGTGTGTCTCGGCGAGCGCGACGCGCCCCTGGAGCGCGCCCGGCGACTGCTCGCGAACCACCGCCGCAATCTCTCGGAGGGGCTGACGCTCGTGAAGGAACGCGGCGTCACGCAGGCCGGGTCGGTCCAGTGGTTCGACGCCGGCGACGCCGTCCGCGAGACCATCGTCGGCATCGTCGCCGGGATGGCCCTCGGCACCGACGGCGTCGACTCGGACAAGCCCATCATCGCGTTCGCCAGCAAGGACGACGAGGAGACCAAGGTGTCGGCGCGCGCGACCGGCCCGCTCGTCGGCCGCGGCGTCGACCTCTCGACCGTGATGCGCGAGGCCGCCCAGTCCGTCGGCGGCGACGGCGGCGGCCACGACATCGCGGCGGGCGCGACCGTGCCGGCCGGCGAGGAAGACGCCTTCGTCGAGGCCGCCGACGAGATTATCAGCGACCAGTTGTCGTAGCAGGGCCGGCGTGAAACGCACCGCTCGGTGGGAGCGGGCGGCGTTCTCGCTGCCGCCGAGTATCAGCAATAAAATTATACGTGTCGTTCTCCGATACCCACCCGATGGATTCACGGGGCCTGTTCGACGTCGCACTGGTCGCCCTCGCGGGGATACTGGCCTACACCGAGACGTTCGGCTTCGCGAGCCCGCGGGCCACGCTCGAAGAGATACTGGCCATCGTCGCGGGCCTCGACGTCCGGGTGTACCTCGTCCTCGGCGGCGTCTTCGGCATCTGCTTCGTCGCGTACCTCACGGTGTACCTCCCGCAGAAGGACGCCCGGACCATGCAGCGGTAGTATCGGGCCATCTTTATTGCCGGCCGCCGACCGTCCGGGCAATGACGGAGTTCGACCCCGAGAAGTTCGAGGACAAGTACGCGAACTACTTCCCGGAGCTACAGAAGGCGTACAAGAACGCCTTCGAGCGGATGAACGACACCTACGACTCGGAACTGGTCCACGCCATCGACCAGCAGATTCTCAACGAGTCCGAGCCCTTCTACGAGGACGGCGAGTTCACCGTCGAACTGCCCGAGAACCCCACGGACCGCCTGACTGCGGTCATCGTCGACGACGAGAAACTCGACGCCGTGCTCTCGACGTACGTCGAGGAGATCGAGACCGAACTGCGCCGCGTGTTCGGACTGGACGACTGAGCGGCTGGCGGTGCGATTTGAGCGGCGACGGAACGTTCGTGTCGAAAAAACGGAGAGCGGCGCGCTTACTCGTCTGGCGTGGCCGTGGGCGTCGCAGTCGCTTCGGGCGTCGCCGTTGATTCGGGGGGAGCCGGTTCGGGCTGCGGTGCCGGCGCTCCGCCGCCCCCGCCGATGGTCGCGCCACCGTTCCCGGGGACGGTCGGACCGGGTCCAGACTGCGACGGCTCGGCGGGCTGGGGCGCGTTCGCGGGCGACTTCTGGCCCGAGACGAGGAAGTCGAGGAGGTTCCCGACCAGTTCCTCGTTGTCGGCGCGGTAGAGGTACTCCTGACTGACGACGTTCGTGTCGCCGACGGCGACCACCGGGCCGGACCGGGCGACGACGCCGTAGGTGTCCTGTCGCCGCGTCTGTGAGAGCGTGGTCCGCTCCGTGGCCGTGACGGCCTGCTCGCCGCCGCTGACCGGAATCGCCGCGTGGAACACCGTGCGGTCGACGCCCTCGGTGAGCGCCGAGTCGCCGGTCGGCGTCGCGTAGACGCTCCGGTAGTTGGTATCGTACTCGTGCATGTTGTAGAGGTAGCCGTTCTCGTAGGCGAGGCCGTACTGGCTCGCGAGCGGGGCCATCGGGCTGGTCACGCCCTCGCTGCCGATGGAGATCACGATACCCAGGCCAGCGGAGGTCGCCTGCGAGGGCTCGTTCAGCAGCAGGACGCGGCCGCCGGCGTCGGTGAACGCCGACAGCCCGTCGAGTTGGCTCTCGGTGTAGCGCTGCTGGGCCCCCACGACGACGAGGGCGTCGGCCGAGCGCAGCGAGGCGTTCAGCGGCCGCCCGCCCTGGCGCTCGCCGACGTGGTAGCGCACCGTCGCGCCGTTCTCGGTCAGCGTCGAGACGAGCGGCGACAGTTCTTCGCGGTCGATGCTCGCCGAGTGGGCGGTGTCGATGACGACGACCTTCCCGCCGGCGTCGGCCGACATCGAAAGCGTGCCGTTCTCCGCGGGCGCGGCGGCGACGGCCTCGTCGCTGTTGAACGACGGCGCGTTCACGTCGGAGACCGCGGGGGCCGACTGGCCGGCGGAGCCGACCAGCGCCGCTCCGACGGCGGACGCGACGACGACCACGGCGACGAAGAAGCCGACGCGGGCGACCGTTCCGGTGAGCGCCATCTCAGGCACCCCCCTGTGCGCTGCTGTTGTAGACGACCTGCTGGTGCTCCGGTGTTCCGTAGATCATGAGGAAGTGGACCGAGTCGACGCCGCGGAACGCGTAGGGCGCGCGTTCGGCGGCGACGGTGGCGTTCTGGCCGGCCCCGTTCGAGCCGGCGAGCAACAGCAGGCTCTGGGGCTGGGCGGGGTTGCGGTACGTGACCTGGTACTCCGAGAGGCCGGCTTCTTCCGCCGCGCCGGCGATGGCGGCTTCGAGGCCGCCGATCTCGTCGGCGTAGCCGGTCTGGACCGCGCGGCCGCCGGTGTAGGCCGACGCCTCGGCGACGGTCTGGCGGGAGACGGTCAGCCGGTCACCGCGCTCGGTCATGACCGCGCCGACGAACGAGCGCTTCATCGACTCGAGGCTGGCGAAGTACTGGTCGCGCGTCATGCCGCGATGGGCCTTGTCCGGCCCGGTCGTCGCGGCTGAACTCAGCCCGTCGCCGGGAACGGTGCCGATGACGCCCACGTGGCCGACGAGGCTCGCCGGCGTCACGTAGATGCGGTCGCTCGGGACCGCGGTGTAGTACGCGCCCGAGGCGGCGTACTGGCCGACGCTCGTGTACACCGGCTTCTCGGCCGCGAGGCGCTTGACCGCCAGGTACATCGACTCGCTGGCGGCGGCGCTCCCGCCGGGGCTCGACACCCGCAGGACGACTGCTTCGACCGACTCGTTGCTCCGGAGCGCGCGGAGTTCCTGAACGGTGCTCTGTGCGCTCGAACTGGTGATCGTCTCGTCGACGTTCACGACCGCGACGTACTGGTCGTCGGTCGCCGCGACCGACGCCGCGTACGGAACGACCGCGGCGGCGACGAGGAGGGCGACGACCGCGAGGACCGTGTACGAACGGAGGGCAGTCGCGACCCGTCTGTCGATTGGGTTGTTCATGGGACCACATTCGTGCGCTGCAACGACTGGGTAATAAAACGGCGGCCTGAACTGCAGAGCCAGCAGTCGGTTCGCCCGACGCGGAGATGGGAAGGTTCGTTAGTATCGACCTGCAACCGTCGGCCATGGACAAGCGCAAGCCCCCAGCCACCGAAGAGGGCTGGTACGCGCTGCACGACTGTCGGAGCATCGACTGGGACGCCTGGCGGGACGCGCCCCAGCGAGTCCGCGACCGCGCGCTCTCGGAGGGCATCGACTTCCTGGAGGCCTACGAGGCCGTCGAGGACGCCGACGAGGGGCAGACGGCGGTGTACACGGTCATGGGCCACAAGGCCGACATCATGATCCTCCACCTGCGGCCGACGATGGGCGACTTAGACGCCGCCGAGCGACACTTCGAGCAGACCGAGTTCGCCGCCTTCACCGAGCGGGAGTACTCCTACCTCTCGGTGACCGAGGCCTCGGGCTACACGGAGAAGTCCCGCGAGTACTTCGAGGGCGACGTCGACGACGACTCCGGCCTCGTGCAGTACATCCAGGCCCGTCTCCATCCCGACCTGCCCGACGAGGAGTTCGTCTGCTTCTACCCGATGAGCAAGCGCCGCCAGCCAGAGCAGAACTGGTACGACACGTCCTTCGAGGAGCGGGCGGCCCACATCAAGCGCCACGGCGACATCGGCCGGGGCTACGGCGGCGACGTGAACCAGATGATCGCCGGTTCCATCGGCTTCGACGACTGGGAGTGGGGCATCACGCTCTGGTCCGACGAGATGCGAAACATCAAGGAACTGCTGACGGAGATGCGCTTCGACCCGTCGTCGTCGAAGTACGCCGAGTTCGGCCCGTTCTACGTGGGCCGGAAGTTCGACCCCGCGGACCTGCCGGCCGTCCTGGCCGGCCAGCGCGTCCCGACCGACTCGGGACCGGCCGCGACCGCGCCGGACGCCGGTGCGGCGACTGCCAGCGCCGCGGAACACGACGGCGGCCAGGGCGCGACGGCGCACGGACACGGCGGCGACGCGGAGGGCCACGGCGGCGCTCACCCGGGGAGCGCCGGGCAGGGAGACCACCCGCACGCAGAGGACGCGCCCGACGAGGACGCCGACCACCCGAGCGGGTCGAGCGGCGGCCGTCCCGACGTCTCGGCCGACTTCGAGGAGGTCGACGACGCCGTCCAGCGCGTCGGCCGACTCGGCATGTCCGAGGGCGAGGACTACGACGCCGGCGACTACGCGCTCGTCTTCCGGACCGCTGCGGACGCGGAGGCCGTCGTCGACGACGTGTCGGACCTCGCCGAGAGCTTCGACCACTACGACCGCCACGTGACGACGACGGTCCGCGCCGACGGCGGCCAGACCCACCTCGTCAGCGTCTGGACCGCGAAGGACGCCGCCGAGACAGCCGCCGGATTCCTGAGCGACATCGACGGCGTCGAAGAGCAGGTCGGCGGCCCGCTCGGCGCGAGCGACGGTGACGGCGGGGACGGCGACCACCGGGCCGCCGAGTCCTCGCAGTCCATCCGCGACCAGCTCGAGGCCGAGGGCGTCTACGCCGGCAAGCCCCACGGCGAGGACGTCTACGCCCTCGTCGTCTACTCGGAGGCCGACGCCGAGACGCTCGACGGCGAGGTCGCTGACCTCCGGAGCGCCTTCGACCGCTACGACACGCACGTCCGGACGACGGTCTACGGCGGCGACGACGTCTCCGCCGTCGCGTCCCTGTGGGAGACCGAGGACGCCGCCGAGACCGCGAGCGGCTACCTGACCGACCTCCCCGGCGTCGTCCGCCGCGCCGGCGAGGGCGACGGCTTCGGCACGATGGGGATGTTCTACACCGTCAAGCCCGAGCACCGCGAGGACTTCGTCGAGAAGTTCGCGACGGTCGGGGACCTGCTCGAAGAGATGGACGGCCACCGCGAGACGTCGCTGCTCGCGAACACCGACGACGAGAACGACATGTTCATCGCGAGCCAGTGGGACTCGAAGGACGACGCGATGGCGTTCTTCCGCTCGGACGCCTTCTCGGACACGGTGAGCTGGGGCCGCGACGTGCTGGCCGACCGGCCGCGACACGTGTTCCTGGCGTAACGGGCCTCACTTACTCGTAGCGCTGCACCGTTGCACTCCCGATTCGAATCCCGAGGAGCGCCCACTCGCCGGGCGGGGCGTCGCCCCCGTCGGTCGCCGTCTCGTCCCGATAGATGTCGTCCATCGCCGCCTCGACGGCGGCGATTCGGTCGGGGTCGTCGAACTCGCGTGCGGTCCCGAGCAACTGGACGGCCCAGTCGACGCCGGACTCGTCGGCCTGTTCGATCGAGACGGCGACGCGCGGGTTCCGCCGGACGTTTTCGAGCTTCTTTCCCCCCGTGAGTATCCAGAGGCGGTCGTCCTCGATGGCGTCGTCGCTGGCGGCCCGATAGGCGTCACCGCCCTCGTAGACGAACCAGACCGGGGCGACGTGGGGGCGGTCGTCGACGCTCGTCGCGAGGTGAGCGCTCAACGGCGCGTCGGCGATGCGGTCGATGACCCCGTCAGAGATGGACATACCCAACGTACGGCCGGCCAGCGGATAACGCTCGCGCAGGCGCGCAGTCACCGTTCGGCGACGAACCGGAGACGCCGGTAGTCAGCCGTCCACGTCTCGGTCTCGGTATCGTACAGAGTCGGTCGCAGGCGCTCCTCGATCCCGTCGAGAACGGCCTCGTGATCGCGTTCGGGAACGGGAGCCAGCACCGAATCGCCGAACATCTCGATCCACTCTCTCAGACCGTCCCTGCCGCCTTCGAGCGGTGTCGGTCGGTCGAACAGCCACGCCGCGGTGACCTCCAGCCCGTGCGCTTCGAGACGCGACGCGTACTCGCCGAGACTCGGAAAGTACCACGGATTCTCGGTCTCGTAGCCCCGTTCCGCGAGTTCGGCACGGACCGCTGTTTCGACCTGTGCGACGTTTCCCCGTCCGCCGAGTTCCGCGACGAAGCGGCCGCCCTCTGTCAACGCATCCACGACCATCGACAGGACGGCGTCGTGGTCGTCGCGAGGGATCCAGTGCAGCGCGGCGTTCGAGAAGACGGCGTCGAACGTGCCGGGGTCGTATTCCCGAGCGTCGGCCACGTCGAACGTCAGGTCGGGGTACTGCGCACGGGCCTGAGCGACCATCCCTTCGGCGGCGTCGATACCGACCACGTCCGAACCCCGGTCGGCGATTTCGGCGGACAGGTGACCCGTTCCACAGCCGATATCGAGGACGCCCTCGCCCGGTTGGGCGTCCAGCAGTTCGACCACGTCCGTTCCGTACGCGGCGACGAAACCGTAGCCATCGTCGTAGTCGTCGGGGTCCCACTCGTTGGCAGGCATGGACGGAGCGATAGCCCGACCGGAACGAAAAGAGTACCGCCGGTGAGAGAGCCGGTCGCATACCGACTCGGTGCGTGAGGGCCACATCGGCCGTCAGCGGTCGTAGCCAGTGAACGTCAGTGTACACCCGATCGCACGACGGTGCGGTCGGTGGGTAAAGCGGTTCAATTGGACGACAACAGTCGTCGCGAGGCGGAGAAACAGCAGTCCGTTTCAGTCGTCGTCTTCGGTCGACGTCCGGTCGATGTCCTTCTCGCCGAAGTAGATGTCGGCCCCGTCCTGGGCGACCTTCTCTGCGAGGACGGCGCACTTGACGCGCATCGGCGAGATGTCGACGCCGAGCATCTCCGTCACGTCGTCGCGGTCCATGGCGTCCAGTTCCTCGACGGTCATCCCGGCGAGTTTCTCCGAGAGCATGGAGGCTGACGCCTGCGAGATGGCACAGCCGTCGCCCTGGAACGCCACGCGCTCGATCGTCTCCTCGTCGTCGTCGAGGACGACGTCCATCCGGATCTCGTCGCCGCACATCGGGTTCTCGCCCACGTGCGTGAACGTCGGCTCCTCGATCTCCCCGTAGTTGCGCGGGTTCTTGTAGTGATCGAGGATCTGCTGCCGGTACATGTCTGAGCCACCGATACCCATTGGTATCGCTCGATACGGCTGTCGGCCGGAAAAGGCTTCCTCTCCGCCCCCTCCCCAGCGAGTGGTCGCGACCATCGCTCCGTGAAGCTGTGCTCTCCGGGAGACAGGGCCAACGTCGCCAGTGAGCCAGCCTCCGAGCAGGAGAGTCGGTTCGGTCGGCGAGACGACGCTATCACGACTGCTGAGAAAGCTTGATGAACGGAAAAGAATGGTTTTGCTGTTACCAATATTCCATTGCTGAATTAGACAATTTTAACAGGGGAAAGGAACAATACCCTCGTGATGAACCGAACCAACCAAGACTGGTGGCCGAACCAGTTGAACCTCGAGATACTCGACCAGAACACACAGGACATCAGTCCGTACGACGAGGACTACGACTACGCCGAGGAGTTCCAGAAGCTCGACTTCGAAGCGGTGAAGGAGGACCTCAGAGAAGTGATGACCTCCTCGCAGGACTGGTGGCCGGCGGACTACGGTCACTACGGACCGCTGTTCATCCGGATGGCCTGGCACAGCGCCGGAACCTACCGCACCGTCGACGGTCGCGGCGGTGCGGCCGGCGGCCGACAGCGCTTCCCGCCGCTGAACAGCTGGCCCGACAACGTCAACCTCGACCGGGCCCGCCGACTGCTCGAACCGATCAAGCAGAAGTACGGTCGACGGCTCTCGTGGGCGGACCTGATCGTCCTCGCCGGCAACGTCGCGCTGGAGGACATGGGCTTCGAGACGTTCGGGTTCGCCGGCGGACGCGAAGACGACTTCAAGGGCGACGACGCCGTCGACTGGGGTCCCGAAGACGAGTGGGAGACGATGTCCCCCGACCGCTTCGACGAGGAGGGCGACCTCAAGGAGCCGCTCGGCAACACCGTGATGGGACTCATCTACGTCAACCCCGAGGGTCCAAACGGTGAACCCGACGTCGAGGGGTCGGCGAAGAACATCCGGCAGGCGTTCAGCCGGATGGCGATGAACGACGCGGAGACGGTCGCGCTCATCGCCGGCGGCCACACCTTCGGGAAGGTCCACGGCGCCGACTCCGGCGACAACCTCGGACCCGAGCCAGAAGCGGCTCCCATCGAGCAGCAGGGTCTCGGCTGGGAGAACGAGTACGGCGAGGGGAAAGGCCCGGACACCATCACCAGTGGCATCGAAGGGCCGTGGACCCAGGCGCCGACCCAGTGGGACATGGGCTACGTCGACAACCTGCTGGAGCACGATTGGACGTCGGTCAAAGGTCCCGGCGGTGCGTGGCAGTGGGAGCCGGTCGGCGACGAACTGGAAAACACCGTTCCCGACGTCGAGGGCGCACCGGACTCGGTCACCCCGATGATGCTGACGACGGACATCGCCCTCAAGCACGACCCGGACTTCCGAGCGGTCCTCGAACGCTTCCAGGAGGACCCCGCCGAGTTCCAGGAGGCGTTCGCGCGAGCGTGGTACAAGCTGATCCACCGCGACATGGGCCCGCCGGAGCGGTTCCTCGGTCCCGAGGTCCCCGACGAGGTGATGCTCTGGCAGGACCCGATTCCGGACGCCGACTACGACCTGATCGGCGACGAGGAGGCCGCCGAGCTCAAAGCGGAGATCCTCGACTCGGACCTGACCGTCCAGCAGCTGGTGAAGACCGCCTGGGCGGCGGCGTCGACGTACCGCGACAGCGACAAGCGCGGCGGCCCGAACGGCGGCCGCATCCGCCTCGAACCCCAGCGGAGCTGGGAAGTCAACGAGCCGGCCGAACTCGAAACGGTCCTGGAGACCCTCGAGGGGATCCAGGCGGCGTTCAACGACTCCCAGCCGGACGAGACGAAAGTCTCGCTGGCCGACCTCGTCGTGCTCGGCGGGAACGCGGCCGTCGAGACGGCCGCGGCGGACGCCGGCTACGACGTCGAGGTCCCGTTCGAGCCCGGCCGGACCGACGCCACGCAGGAGCAGACCGACGTGGAGTCCTTCGAGGCGCTCAAGCCCGACGCCGACGGGTTCCGCAACTACATCGGCGACGACCACGACTCCTCCGCAGAGGAACTGCTCGTGGACAAGGCCGACCTGCTCGACCTCTCGGCGGCCGAGATGACGGTTCTGGTCGGCGGCATGCGGGCGCTGGACGCGAACTACCAGGGCTCTGACCTCGGCGTCTTCACCGACCAGCCGGGGACGCTGACCAACGACTTCTTCGAGACGCTGCTCGACATGAGCTACGAGTGGGAGAAGCCCGAGGACTCCGACGACGTCTTCGAGCTGCGCGACCGCGAGACCGGCGAGGTCGAGTGGCGGGGCTCTCGCGTCGACCTCGTCTTCGGCTCGAAGGCCCGACTCCGCTCCATCGCCGAGGTCTACGCCGCCGACGACGGCGAAGAGAAGTTCGTTCAGGACTTCGTGGACACCTGGCACAAAGTGATGACGCTCGACCGCTTCGACCTCGAGTAACCGCGTCGTCTCCGTTTTTCGCGTCACTGTTTCAGTCGGCCGCGGCGTTCGATGCCCGCTGTTCCGTCGGCCGGTCTGCGGTCGCCACTCCTCGAAAGAGATGGGTGAAAACGTGAGATGCCGCTTCGTCGGGCCCGGAGCGTCCGATTACGCGAACAGCTGACGCGCCGGGCGAGACGACGTCTCGCTGGCACTGCACTCACTGCGTTCGTGCAGTACGTCGTCGATTGCCTCGATCAGCTTGTCGGACCTCGCGCGTATCGTGAGGCCACGTTTTCACGGAGAGACCGCACTTCATTCGGTCCCGAAACGAGCGATCAGGCGAACAGCTGACGCGCGTCGTCGATAGCTTCGACCAGTTTGTCCACTTCCTCGCGCGTGTTGTAGATGTAGAACGAGGCGCGCGCGGAGGCCGGGACGCCGAGCTTGTCATGCAGCGGCTGGGTGCAGTGGTCGCCGGCGCGGATGGCGACGGCGGAGTCGTTGAGGATGGAGGAGAGGTCGTGGGCGTGGACCGAGTCGAGGTTGAACGAGACGAGGCCGCCGCGCTCGACGCCGGCCGGCGGGCCGAGCGCAGTCACGTCGCCCTCGGCGTCGAGGCGCTCCAGCGCGTACTGGGCGAGTTCGTTCTCGTGGCGGCGGATGTTCTCCATCCCGATGTCGTCGAGGTAGTCACAGGCCTCGGCGAGCGCGATGCCCTGGCAGATGACCGGCGTGCCGGCCTCGAACTTCCAGGGGAGGTCGTGCCAGGTCGAGTCCTCGAAGGTGACCTTCTCGATCATCATCCCGCCGTAGAGGTACGGCTCCATCTCCTCCAGGAGGTGCTTCTTGCCGTAGAGGACGCCGATGCCGGTCGGTCCGGCCATCTTGTGGCCCGAGAAGGCCATGAAGTCGGCGTCGATGGCCTCCACGTCGACGGGTCGGTTCGGCACCGACTGCGCGCCGTCGACGAAGATGTAGGCGTCGTGGTCGTGGGCGATGTCGGCCAGTTCCCCGACGGGGTTGACGGTCCCGAGCGTGTTCGAGACGTGGACGACGCTGAGCATCGCCGTGTCGTCGGTGATAATCTCCCGGGCGTGGTCCATGTCGAGCGTGCCGTCCTCCGCGACGCGGATGTACCGACAGGTCGCGCCGGTCTTCTTTGCGATCTGTTGCCACGTCACGAGCGAGGCGTGGTGTTCCATCTCGGTGAGGACCACCTCGTCCTCGGGGCCGAGTTCGTTCAGGCCCCAGGCGTAGGCGACGAGGTTCTCGCTCTCGGTGGCGTTCTTCGTGAAGACGATCTCTTCGCGCTCGCCGGAGGCCCCGACGAACTCCGCGACGCGGTCGTGGGCGTCCTCGTAAGCGATGCTGGCCTCCTGGCTGAGCTGGTGGAGGCCGCGGTGGACGTTGGCGTTGGTCGTCCGGTAGTAGTCGGCGATGGTCTCGACCACCGGCTCGGGCGTCTGCGTGGTGGCCGCGTTGTCGAGGTACACCACCTGCTCGCCGTCGAACTCCCGCTGGAGGATGGGGAAATCCTCGCGGATGCGCTCGACGTCGAGCGCTTCGGATTCGGAGTGTCCCATTACCGAGTAACAGGGACTCGACGGGCAACATTCCTTCGGTTCGCCTAGACTTGCCGCCGCCCCGGTCCGGAGCGCGGTCACTCCGACGCCCGCTCGGCGGCCCTCGCGTGCTGTTCGCGGTAGGTCTCAAGCCGGTAGTTGTCCCAGACGAGGTCGGCGAGGACGTGCGCGTACAGGACGACGGCGGTGAACAGCGCGAGCGGCTGGGAGACGAGCCAGAGGCCGCCGACCGCGACGCCGCCGAGGACGTGGTGGCTCAGGAGGCGCTGGAGCGGCCAGAGGTCGAACGGGTCGAATATCTCGTCCTGTCCGCTGACGACGAGGCGCGGGTTCCGGAGACAGCGCCGGAGCGCGGCCCAGTCGCCGGTCTCCAGTCGCGCCACGAGGAAGTGGTCGGCGTCGATGGCGACGCCGACCGCCACCGCGTAGCCGAGCGCCGCCCACCACGGGAGCGGCAGCGAGAGGCCGACGACGCCGCCGGCCCCGACGACGGCGGAGACGATGGCGTGCTCTCTGGAGTACATACGGGCCGTTCCGGGCGGCCGGGTAAAAATCCCCACCGCGGGCGCGAGCCCGGCCTACAGCCAGAGCAACTGCGCGTGGCGCGTCTCGCCCACGTCGAGGACGTTCTCCTCGTCGACGAAGCCGTGTTCGACGGCGACGTCGACCGCGTCGTCGCCGACGATGTTCGCGACCGAGCAGCGCGCGAGGCTGTCGATGATTTCGTCCTCGGAGGCGGACTCGCCGCCGTAGAACTCCTCGTCGACGGTCAGCGAGACCGGGCCGTCCTCGAACGTCTCGCCCATGATGTCCGGGTCACAGACGGAGACGAGCAGCCCCTCGTCGGTGTCGCGCTCGTTGAGTATCATTCCAGCAGCTGCTGTTCGGCCTGCTCGCGCATCTCGTCGACTTCCTCGGCCAGTTCCTCGGCGCGGTCGTACTCGCCCATCTCCTCGAGCGCGCGGGCCTTCTCCTCCAGCACGTCGGCGTTGCGGAAGCCGAGCCGGATGGCGTTGTCGAACGCCTCGAGCGCGTCCTCGGCCAGTCCGCGTTCGAGCAGGAAGAAGCCGCGGTTGTACCAGGCTTCCGCGAACCGCGGGTCGATCTCGACGGCGCGCTCGGCGTGTTCGAGCGCCTGCTCGGAGCGACCGGACTCCCAGAGCGCGTACGCGAGGTTCGTCTCGGCGGTGGCGGCGTGGTCGCTGTTCGCGGTTGCACCGCTCACGTCTTCCGAGGCGCGTTGCGCCTCGCTCTCCTCGCCGAAGTCGAGCGCTTCCCGGTACGCGCCGACGGCGGCGTCCCACTCTTCCAGTTCGGCGTGGGCCGCGCCCTTGTTCGTCCAGGCCTCCTGTTCGAGGCGGTCGTCCTCGGTGTACTGGGCGACGCGCTCGAAGGTCTCGGCGGCCTGTTCGTGGCGGTTGATGTGCATGTACTCCAGGCCCACGTCGAGCAGTTGCTCGGGGTCGACGGCGTCCGACGGGATGTTCCGCCGGTCCAGCATGTCGGTGACGACACGCGAGTCGACGGGGTCGACCTTGTCCGGGTCCACCTCGAACTCCGGGGGTTCGAGGTCGAAGCCCTCGTAGGGGTCGTCGAACCCCTGGCCCTCGGAGAACGCGTGGTCTTCGGGGTCGTGGTCAGTCATACGCCCGAATTGGCGGCCGACCCGGTTAAGGGCTACGTCCCGAGTCGAAACGGGGACCGCCGGTGGGTTCTTGCGACTGCCGGCGGAACGCTCGGTCATGAGCAAACGCCTGTTCGTCAGCGTCGACCTCGACGGACTGAGCGACGCCGTCGCCGCCGTACAGGAGCGCTTCGAGGGCGTCTCTGGCCTCCGACTGACCGACCCGGAGCAGGCCCACGTCACGCTGAAGTTCCTCGGCGACACGGACGCGGACCGCGTCGGCGAGGTGGTCGAGGCGCTCGAAACCGCCGTCGCGGACGGCGGCGTCGAGCCGTTCGAGGCGAGAATCGGCGGCCTGGGCGTGTTCCCGTCGCTCGACTACATCAGCGTCGTCTGGGTCGGCGTCCGCGACGGCGCGGGCGACGCCGAACTGACCGCGCTCCACGAGGCGGTCGAAGAACGGACTGTCGACCTGGGGTTCGACCCGGAGGACCACGACTTCACGCCCCACGCGACTGTCGCGCGGATGGACCACGCCGGCGGGAAAGAGACGGTCCAGCGCGTCGTCGAGACCGACGATCCGGACGTGGGTCGCCTGAGGGTGGACGAGATTCGCCTGAAGGAGAGCGTCCTCGGGAGCGACGGCCCGACCTACCGGACGGTCGAGTCGGTGTCGCTGTGAGCTGGGTCCGAGGTGGTGGTGTCGGAATGGCCTGCCGCCGGACCGTCTCAGCGACCGAGGCCGATGCGGGGCGACGCGCCGGGCAGGTGCCGCGTGACCGCCCAGCGGTTCGCCGCCTCGTCGACCGGCGCGAGTTCGACCCGGACGGTGCTCCCGGGACCGCGAGCCTGTAACTTTTCCGCCAGTATCGGGTCGGCGTAGTCAACCACGTCGTATCGCCGTCCGCTGTTCATCTCGCGGAGCGAGAATTCCACATCCTCTCCCTCGTTCGCCTCGATAGCGTACGAGTTTGCATTATTTGGCTTAACTGCTTTCGACATACACAGTACTATCCGCATTACCTGGATAAACGTTGTCCACTAGCCCATATTGTCAGAGGATATTGTATAAGGGATATTACGTCGACCCCACAGACCGTTTAGGCCCACCGAAAACAATCAACTTCGTGATAATTCTTAACCCGCCGAGCGGCGTAGCACCGGCATGGTCGCCTTCGAGAACGTCGCATTCGTGTTCGTCGCCGGGTTGCTGACGGCGCTGGCCACCGGGCTGGGGGCGGTGCCGTTCTTCCTCGTCGAGGAGTTCTCCGACCGCTGGAACGTCCTCCTGTGGGGGCTGGCGTCCGGCATCATGGTCGCGGCGTCGCTGTTCGGCCTCGTCCGCGAGGGACTCGCCTACGGCTCGTCGGTACTGCTCGTCCCCGGAATCCTCGCCGGCGTCGGGCTGGTCGTGGTGGCCCACCGGGCGCTGGAGGACTTCGAACACTCGCCGAAGCAGTTCGAGGGGGCCGACTTCAAGAAGCTCCTGTTGATACTCGGCATCCTGACGGTACACAGCTTCCCCGAGGGCGTGGCGGTCGGCGTCTCGTTCGCCGAACTCGGGCTGGAATCGGCCGCTCCGGGGAGCATGATGGCCATCGCCGGCCTCTCCGTGCCGCTGCTCGCGGTGTTCATGACCGTCGCCATCTCCATCCACAACGTCCCGGAGGGGACCGCCATCGCCATCCCGCTCCGCTCGCTCGGCGTCAGCGAGTGGAAGATGGTGTGGTGGGCGGTGTTCTCCTCGCTGCCGCAACCGCTCGGGGCCGTCGTCGCCTACTACTTCGTCACGCTGGCGAAGGCCTTCCTCCCGTTCGGCTTCGGGTTCGCCGCCGGCGCGATGGTGTACCTCGTGCTCACCGAGTTCGTGCCCGAGGCGCTCGAATACGGGAGCGGCCTGCCCGGCGGCGGCAAGCGCGAACTGACGACGGGCATCGCCGTCGGCGTGCTGGCGATGATTCCGCTCGCGTTCGTCTAAAACGGGAGGCGCTTCTCGATGACGGTCAGGTCGACGAACGCCGTCAGCGGGTCGTCGAACTCCTCGACGCGCGTCTCCATGCGGTAGTTCGAGTGGTCGACGGCGAAGAAGTACGGCCCGGGCTCGTCCAGCGGTTCGCGCGCCCCGCCGTTGGCGGTCGACGCCTCGTAGATGTCGGAGCCTTCCGGTCGTACCGCGGTCTGGCTGAACTCCGGGTTCCCCGGCGGGGTCTCGTCGGGCTCTCTGCCCTTGATGTAGGCGTCGTAGCGCTCGAACTGCTCGCGGTCCGTGAAGAAGTACACGCTGAACGGGACGTCCGCCTTGACGATGTACTGTATCTCCCCGCCGGGGTCGGACACGTCGGGGATCTCTTCTTTCATCCAGGCGTCGTGGGGTTCGACGGTGACGTCCTGCTTGACGCTCACGACGACTTCGCCGCCGCCTCCCAGACAACCCGAACCCGCGACTGTGGCCCCTGCTCCGACCGTGCGGAGGAACGTCCGGCGATTCATCTACCGGATATCAGGGAAATGGCTGCACTTAGTTCTACGTCCGCAGTTATGGCCGCTGATAACGGGGACGGCACGGGTGCAAAAAGGAAGGAATTTAAGCCGCGGCGCGGAAGAGGCAGCACACCATGAGTAAGAAGTCGAAGGCCAAGAAGAAGCGACTGGCCAAACTGGAGAACCAGAACAGTCGCGTCCCGGCCTGGGTCATGCTCAAGACCGACCGCGACGTGCAGCGAAACCACAAGCGACGCCACTGGCGGCGCAACGACACTGACGAATAATGAGCGCCAGTGACTTCGAGGAGCGCGTCGTGACCGTCCCGCTCCGCGACGCACGGGCAGAACCGAACCACAAGCGCGCAGACAAGGCGATGGTCCTCATCCGCGAGCACCTCGCCAAGCACTTCTCGGTCGACGAGAGCGCCGTCCGCCTGGACCCCTCCATCAACGAGGCGGCCTGGGCCCGCGGCCGCGCCAAGACCCCGAGCAAGATTCGCGTCCGCGCCGCCCGCTTCGAGGAAGAGGGCGAAGCTGTCGTCGAAGCAGAAACCGCCGAGTAACGTTGCTCCGCGCGGCATTCTCCGGGTCGTCGTACGTGGGCGTGTTCGCCCGTGCGACCGACGACTGCGTGCTGGTTCGCCCCGACCTAGACGAATCGCTCGTCGAGGACCTGAGCGAGGAACTGGACGTGCCGGCCGTCCCGACGACCGTCGGTCAGTCCGGCACCGTCGGCGCGCTGGCCGTCGGCAACGAGAACGGACTGGTCGTCACCGAACGCGTCCGCGAGACGGAAATCGAACGGATTCAGGAGGTCGTCGACCTCCCGGTGACGCGACTGCCCGGCCGGATCAACGCCGCGGGCAACGTCGTCTGCTGTAACGACAACGGCGCGTACGTCCACCCCGACCTCTCACAGGAGGCCGTGCAGGCGGTCCGCGACGGCCTCGACGTGCCCGTCGAGCGCGGCGTCATCGCCGGTGTCACCACCGTCGGGACCGCCGCCGTCGCCACCAACAACGGGGTGCTCTGTCACCCGAAGGCGACCGACGGCGAACTCGACGCGCTCGAAGACGTCCTCGACGTGCCCGCCGACATCGGGACGATCAACTACGGCGGCCCGCTCGTCGGCTCCGGGCTGGTCGCCAACGACTACGGCTACGTCTGTGGCTCCGAGACGTCCGGCCCCGAACTGGGCCGCATCGACGCGGCGCTCGGCTACATCGACTGACGCCCGGCACCACACCCCATTCCCGACCGCGAGCGGTCAGGACGGGTGCTGGTGGCTGAGTTTCTCCGCGACGACGCCAGGAACCGGCAGTCCGCAGTCCGCGCAGGTCCACGACCGGCTCGTGCCGCCCGGTTCCAGCGTCAGGTCCTGCCTGAACCGCAGCGTCGCACCGCACTGACACTGATAGGTCGTCCGGCTCATAACGCCGGCTTGGGCCCGATAGCACATAGTCCATGACAATTCGTGACAAGAGATAATATGTCACCGGGCCAATTGACACACATGGTTCAGCGAACCCCAGCCGTCGACGACCCGACCCGCCTCGTCTGCCGAAAGTGCGACTACTCGACCGACGTGCTTCGTCCGTCCTGCCCCGAGTGCGGCGGCGACATGGTGTACGCCCCCGACACATCGGAGTAGTCTCGGTCGGCGACCGTCCCGGGACTGACTTGCACACGCCGGCGCGTCCGCTCACGGGCGGAAGGGGAAGATACTTCCCTGCCCTGCCCGCACCTGCGTGTATGAGCACGTACACTGTTCGCGGTAGTTTCCCGGCCCGAGACGGCCCACAGGAGTTCGAGAAGGAGGTCGAGGCGCCCAACGAGAACGTCGCCACGGAGCGCGTCTACGCCGACTTCGGCTCCCAGCACAACCTCAAGCGCACGCAGATCACCATCGACGAGGTGGCAGCATGATGGGCGGCGGTGGCGGTGGCGGCGGCCAGATGCAGCAGGTCGCACAGGAGATCGAGCAGATGGAGCAGGAGATCGACGCCATCGACGAGGAGATCGAGCGCCTGCGCGAGAAGAAGTCCGACATCGACGAGGCCATCGAGGCCATCGATGTCCTCGAGTCGGGGTCGACGGTGCAGGTCCCGGTCGGCGGCGACGCCTACATCCGCGCCACCATCGACGACATCGACGAGGTCGTCGTCTCGCTGGGCGGCGGCTACTCCGCCGAGCGCGAGCAGGACGGAGCCATCGACACGCTGGAGACGAAACAGGAGACCCTCGACGACCACATCGGCGAGCTCCAGGAGGAGAAGGCCGAAGTCGAGACCGAGATGGAGGAGTTGGAGCAGCAGGCCCAGCAGATGCAACAGCAGCAGATGCAGCAGATGATGCAGCAACAGCAAGAGCAGGACGACGAGTAAGGCCGCATGTTCGACGGACTGAAGGACAAACTCAGCGGGTTCACGAGCGACGTCGAGGAGGAAGTCGACGACGAGGCGCTCGACGCCGAGGAAGAGGCGGCAACGGAACCCGAAGCGGACGCCGATGTCGAGGGGGCAACGGAACCCGAAGCAGACGCCGACGTCGAAGCAGATGCAGAACCCGGAGCGGAGCCCGAACCAGCGGAACCCCTCGACGACGCGGAACCCGGAGTCGAGGCGGACGTCGACGCGGAGCCAGCGTCCGACGGCCCCGCTGTCGAGACCGGTGAGGCGACAGCGGAAGCGACGCAATCGGAGAGCGGGCCCGCCGAGCCGTCGACCGAGGCACCGGACGAGAAGTCCGACGATGACGACGACGGCCGGGGTCTCGCCGCGAAGGCCAAGATCATGGCCACCGGGAAGACGGTCATCGACGAGGACGACCTCCAGAGCCACCTCGACGACCTCGAACTGGCGCTGCTCTCGAGCGACGTGGAGATGAGCGTCGCCAACGAGATTCTGGAGGGCGTCAAGGAGAACCTGACCGGCCAGACTCGCCGTCGCCTCTCCAGCACGGGCAACCTCGTCCGGGACGCGCTGCGCGAGTCGCTGTACGAGGTCATCAGCGTCGGCCAGTTCGACTTCGACGAGCGCGTGCGGACGGCCGACAAGCCCGTGACAATCGTCTTCACCGGCGTCAACGGCGTCGGGAAGACGACGACCATCGCGAAACTCGCGCGGTACTTCGAGGACCGCGGGCTCTCGACGGTGCTCGCCAACGGCGACACCTACCGCGCCGGCGCGAACGAGCAACTGGAGAAGCACGCCCAGAACCTCGACAAGAAGATCATCACCCACGAGCAGGGCTCGGACCCGACGGCGGTCATCTACGACGCCGTCGAGTACGCCAAGGCCAACGACATCGACGTGGTGCTCGGCGACACGGCCGGCCGACTCCACACGTCGGACGACCTGATGGCGCAACTGGAGAAGATCGACCGCAACATCGACCCGGACATGACGCTGTTCGTGGACGAGGCGGTCGCCGGCCAGGACGCCGTCAATCGGGCGCGCGAGTTCGACGACGCCGCCGAAATCGACGGCGCGATCCTGACGAAGGCCGACGCCGACCCGCAGGGCGGCGCGGCCATCTCCGTCGCGCACGTCACCGGCAAGCCGATTCTCTTCCTCGGCACCGGACAGGGCTACGACGACCTCGACCAGTTCGACCCCGAGGAGATCGTCGACAGCCTGATCGGCGAGTGAGCCACCGACCCCGCGGCAAATATTTCTGGTAGCGCCGGTCACCGACCGCCGCCAGCACGGCCCGCGTTCCGGGAACCGCGCGACACCTCACCGCTCCGAAACGTAGCGACGCAACCGAACCGGCCAGTGTTGCCGCATCGAGGGAGGTGTGGACGTATTCTCCGCCAGAGGCGCGTTGAAGGGGACAGTCGTTCATCATCGATACACACAGTATTGTGGTGTGTAATCAATGAACACTGTCGAACGCTGGAAACAGGAGAAACACCCGCTTGACGTGGTCGAAGACGTCGAGCGGTACGCGGCCGAGGAGCTGAGTTTCGAGGAGATCGAGGCCCGCGCGGGCGACGGCGAGTGGGAGCGCCTGAAGTGGGCCGGACTGTACGCCCACGGCCGGCAGGACGGCTACTTCATGTTGCGGACGAAGGTCCCGGGCGGGTCCCTCACGCCGGCGCAGGCCGAAGTCATCGGCGAGGTCGCCGACGAGTTCGCCACCGCGCCCGCCGAGTTCGGCGGCGAGGACCAGAACGCGGTCTGGGGCGACGCCTTCCTCGACGTCACGACCCGACAGGACGTCCAGATGCACTGGATCGAGGTCGAGGACGTGCCCGAGATATGGGACCGCTACGACGAGGTCGGCCTGACGACGATCCAGGGCTGTGGCGACTCGGCGCGGAACGTACTCGGCTGTCCCGCCGCCGGGCTGGACGACCACGAGTGCTTCGACGCCCAGCCCGTGGTCGACGCGATCTCGGACTTTTTCACGGAGAACCGCGAGTACGCGAACCTTCCACGGAAGTTCAAGATGACCGTCACCGGGTGTCGGCACGACTGCGCGCAGTCCCAGATCAACGACGTGGGGCTGACGCCGGCCCGCCGCGAGGTCGACGGCGAGGGGTACTACGGCTTCCACGTCCGCGTGGGCGGCGGCCTCTCGGACGGCCCGCGGATGGCCTCGGACCTCGACGTGTTCGTCCCGCCGGAGGACGCCGTCGAGTTCTGCCGCACCGTCGCTCAGACGTTCAAGGAACTGGGCGACCGCACCAACCGCGGCGTCTGCCGGATGCGCTACCTCGTCCAGCAGCTCGGTCCCGAGAAATTCGAGGAAGCGGTCAGAGACCGCTGTGCCGTCGACCTGCCGACCCGAGGGACCGACCTGACCGAGGGCTACCGCGGCGACCACGTCGGCGTCCACGACCAGCGCGAAGACGGACTGCACTACGTCGGGTTCAACGTCATCGCGGGGCGGATGGGCGGCGCGGAGTTCGCCCGCGCGGCGCGGGCCGCACGGGAGTACGGGACCGACGACGCCTCGATTCGGCTCGCGACCGACCAGAACTTCCTCGTCACGCACGTCCCCGACGCGAACCTCGGCGACCTGCTGAACGAGCCGTTCGCCCGGACCTACCGACCGGACCCCGGCCCGTTCTCGCGCGGCGCGGTCGGCTGTACCGGCTCCGAGTTCTGTAACTACGGCATCATCGAGACGAAACGGCGCGTCCGGCGGTGGGCGAAGGCGCTCGACCGCCGCGTCGACGTGCCCGAGGAGATCGACGTGGTGCGGATGCACATGTCGGGCTGTTCGGCCTCCTGCGCGCAGCCCCAGATCGCCGATATCGGCTTCCGCGGCGAGACCGTCCAGGTCGACGACCCCGAGCGGACCACGAACGAGGAGGGAGACGCGATCGTCGAGGGGATGGACTTCGGCCTCGGCGGGAGCCTCGGGGCGGACAACGAGTTCCTCGACTGGGTCGAACACGCCGTCCCGGCCGACGCCGTCGTCCCGGCGCTGGAGCAGCTGTTCGACGCCTACGCCGACGAGCGCGACGACGGCGAACGCTTCTACGAGTGGTGTCGCCGCGTCGGCAACGACCGCCTCCGCTCGGTCATGCGGCGGGCCGACGCGAACGTTTCGGGCGGCGTCGCACGCGGCGACGGCGGCGGCCGCGGGGAGGTGGCCGAGGATGACTGACCGACGCGTCCGGCGGCAGGTCGCGCCGGCCGACGCCGCGCCCGAACTGGTGGAAGACGAGCGAGCGAACACAAGCCCGGACCGCGACGACCCCCGAGTGGTGACCGACGGCGGCGAACCGATGCCCGGCGTCCCGGGCGACGGGAGCGACGGCTGCGGCTGTGACTCGTGTGGCTGTGGCGATGGCGAGAACGGGCGACACGGCGAGCGGCGCGCTCGACCGGACGGCGGTACCGGCGCGGACAACGTCGAACCGGACGGGACGCTCAAGCCGATCCAGTTCACCGAGCCCGCGTCGGGAACCAGTCAGGACGTGGAGAGCGGGTCGCCGGACGAGCGCGTCGGCGTGCCCGACGGCGTCGACCTCGACACGCCCGGCTACGGCATCCGCGCGGAGATGAGCGACATCGAGGAGCCGGACGGGAAGACCTGGTTCATGGAGCTGGACGAGGCGGTCATCCAGGCCGACCGCTGCATCCAGTGTGGGACCTGCGTCGCGGCCTGTCCGAGCGACTCCATCGGCGTCGGCGAGGACGACCTGCCGGAGCTCGTGAAGATGTGTACGGGCTGTTCGCTGTGCTGGGACGTGTGCCCGCGCGGCGGCCTCCGGTACGAGCGCCAGTGGAAGATCACCGGCGGCGACGACAACGTCTCGGGCGCGGGCGACCCCATCACGGAGTTCTCCGCGAAAGTAGAAGACGACTGGCGCGAGAACGCCCAGGACGGCGGCCTCGTGACCTCGGTCCTGTGTCACCTGCTGGAGGCCGGGGAAATCGACGGCGCGCTCATCGCGACCGAGAGCGACGACGCCGAGTGGAAGGCGGAGTCGTTCCTCGCCACCACCCCGGCGGAGTGCATCGAGAACGCCGGGAGCTTCTACAATCAGACGCTCGCGCTCGGGAACCTCGACCTCGAACGGTGGGCCCACAAGCTCGACGTGCCGCTCTCGGAGGCGTCGCTCGCGCTCGTCGGCACGCCCTGCGAGATCGAGGGAATCCGGGCGCTCCAGGACTTCGACTGGGACTACGCCGCCCAGGAGGACGGCGTCCGCGCGGTCGACTACACCATCGCGCTGATGTGTACGAAGAACTTCAACTACTACTCGCTCGTCGGCGAACTCCTCGAGGAAGAGCGCGGCATCGACCGGTCCGACATCGGCAAGATGGACGTGCTCCACGGGAAACTGATGGTCTACGGCGAGGACGGCGAGATGCTGCTGGAGGAGGACGTCGAGGCGTTCCACGACGCCGCGCTCAAGGGGTGTGACGAGTGCGCCGACTTCACGGGCTACTGTGCGGACCTCACCGTCGGGTCCGTCGGCTCCAGCGACGAGTACTCCTCGGTCATCGTCCGCACCGAGCGGGGCCTGCGCGCGTGGGAACTGACGGAACCCGACCTCGACTACCACGACCTCGAAGACCGCTCGGCCGTCGGCAAGCTCCAGGGGTGGGACAAGAAGAAGGCCTTCGACTCGCTGCAGCGACCCTTCGACCCCGACGCCCCGCGGTTCATCGACTACGCGGACCACGCCGAGCACTACGGGACGACTCCCAACCCCCACGAGAGCGACCACTGAGACGCGGGGTGGCAAATCAGGGTCGCATCCCGTTTCACGCCGACTTATCCCGTTGTTAACCCCGAATTCGCCCGTCGCTCGAACGGATTTTGACCGTCAGACGCTCGGGACCGCGATCGTAAGCCGACCCTGTGTCGACGCTCCCGACGCGGGGCGCCCGACTGTTCGGCACCCCATGTGACAGTTCGGCACAATAGCGATGTGTGGGATTGCCAGTCGGTCCCGAGTTCTCGATCCTCTCCCGACGTCGAGCGGAGACGCGGCGAGCGAGCGGGTCCGAGGCGAGCGACCGAATCGGACCAGTCGGTGCGATAATCCCCCGTTTCGAGAGTGAATCGCGGATTTACTCACCGCCGCCGTGACAGGGACTCACAGGTTCGGTCGCGTCCGGCAGACGACCGTACTGCGGGCGTCTCGTCGGGTCCCGGCAATTTCGAATGTTGGCCGGAGAGAGGGTCTGTCGGCAGATATTCGCCTCTTTCGATGTCGTGTCGCGCGCTCGGAGACCGTTGTAGCGTGAGCGACGGCCAAACGTGGTCCGTTCGGTCCATCCTTAGCATGTCATTCATAAACTCCCCCGGTGTCGTTCGGTGAAACGCTATGGGAAGCCAGAGCAGTACACGACGGAACGTCATCAAACTCGCGGGCGGGGCACTCGTCGCCCTCGCCGGCTGTAGCGACAGCGGCAGTAGCGGAACCCCGACCGAGGGCGGCGGTGCCGAGGGCCCGGGGACGGGAACTGAATCGGGCATGGGCGAGAGCTCCGAAACCGAGTCGGGCATGGGTGAAACCACCGAGACCGAGATGGGCGAGACCACCGAGACCGAGATGGGTGAAACCACCGAGACGGACACCGGGCTGACCGACGAGACGGACACCGGGACGACGACCGAAACCGGAATGTCGGGCAACGAGACGTCGCTCGGTAACGAAACCGGAACGGCCGGTAACGAGACGTCGCTCGGCAACGAAACCGGGACGGCCGGCAACGAGACGACGCTCGGTAACGAAACCGCCACGCCGGGTAACGAGACGTCGCTGGGCAACGAAACCGCTACGCCCGGCAACGAGACGGCGACCGAGACCGAAGAGTAACGTCGGACCCCTATCGACCGCCGTTCGACCCGTCGGCCGGGAGCGGTCCCGGTCCCCGGCGGGACCGTGTTGCGTTGCTATTCTCGGGCGGCTTCGACGGCGGCGACGAACTCGGCCGCTTGTTCGCGGACGCCGTCCATGTCGTCGTTCTCGATGGCCTCGTAGTTGACCAGCGCGGAGCCCGCGCCGACGGCGACCGCGCCCGCGTCGAAGAAGTCGTCGACGTTGTCGGTGGAGACGCCGCCGGTCGGCATGATGGGCACGTCGCCGAGCGGCCCCTGGAGCGCGCCGATGTGGGACGGGCCGACGGTCTTCGCGGGGAACATCTTCAGGATGTCCGCGCCGGCCTCCATCGCGTCGGCGGCCTCCGTCGGCGTCATGACGCCGGGGATGGCGACGACGCCCTCGCGGTTGCACACGTCGATGACGTCCTCGTTGAGGTTCGGCGCGAGGACGAACTCCGCGCCGGCCTCGATGACGTTCCGCGCGGCGGCGGCGTCCATGACCGTCCCGGCACCGATGACGGCGTCGGTGTCGGCGAGCGCCTTGTCGACGGCGGCGATCATGTCCGAACAGCGCTTGGCGTCGGCGGTGAGTTCAAGCGCCGTGACGCCGCCCTCGTGGACGGCCGTCGCCACGTCGACCATCTTGTCTTCGGGAATCCCGCGCAGGACCGCCGTGACGCCGCTGTCTGCCAGTGTCTGCTGGACCGCTTGCTTGCTCGTCATGGGCGCACCTGCGACGGGGTGGCCCAAAAGCGTGACTGAAGGGGCCGCCCTACTCCTCGGGGTCGTACGGCAGCGCGATGTCGGTCGGCGGCGCGCCGACGCCCAGCACCGTCACCGACGCCGGGGCGTCCGCGGGGTTGTACGCGCGGTGCGGGCTCTCGGGCTCCGCGACGAACACCTCGCCCGCGGACACCTCGTACTCACGTTCGGGCGTCTCGACGTGGAGCGTCCCGTCGAGGACGTAGAACAGCTCCTCGCGGCGCTCGTGGTAGTGGTAGGTCCGGGGCAGTTGCTCGCCGGGGGCCATCTCGTACGTGGCGGCGTGGAGCGCATGGAGTTCGACGGCGTCGGAGATGCCGCGCCGGTCGCAGGGGTAGTCGTCCGTCGCCGGCAACTCGGTCGGGTCGAGCTGGTGATAGGCCATACCGCCGGTGGGGCGGCGGCCGGCAAAAGCGTGGCTCACGTCAGGCGAACAGCCAGACGAAGAGTGAGAGGGTGCCGATCGAAGCCACCGTCGACGTGAAGACGTTCAGCGACGCGAACGCCGCGTCGCCGCCCATCTCGGTGGTGTAGACGTACGTCGAGACGGCGGTCGGCGCGCCGAACATCACGACGGCAGTCCCGAGCGCGGTGGAGCCAACCGGGAGCGACGAGTACACCAGCCACGCCAGTGCCGGCATCCACAGCACCTTCAGCGCGACCACGCTGGCGCTCTTTTGCACGTGTGACACCGGCAGGTCGGTATCGAGCGACGCCCCGATGCACAGGAGCGCGAACGGGAGCGCCAGTTCGGCCGGGATAGCGAGCGCGTCGACGAACGCCCCGGGGACGGGCACGCCGAGGACCGACGTGCCGATACCCCCGGCGAGCGCGATCAGCACCGGGTTCGTGAGGAGCTTCCGGCACTCCGCGAGGAGCGAGGCGTCGCTGCCGTTGATGCGGACCAGCAGGAACACCGTCACCGGGACGTGTGTGATGGAACCGATGCCGAGGAGGACGCTCGCGACCGCCGTGGCGTCGCCGCCCATCGTCTCCGCGACGAGCGGCAGGCCGAGAAACCCCATGTTGCTGTGGTACGACTGGACGACCGAGACGCTGCGGCGCTCCGCGGCGTCCAGGCGTCGGTGGACGAGCCAGCCGAGGCCGATGGTCACGGCGATGACGACCCAGAAGCCCGCCAGCAGCGACGGGGAGATGATCTCTCCGAGCGGCTGGCCGTACGTCGACCGGAACACCAGCGACGGCAGGGCGACGGTGAACACGAGCGTGGTGAGCACGTCGGTGCGGCGCTCGGTCAGGAGCCCGAGGTGGCCGGCGACGACGCCGGCGGCGAGGAACGCGACCATGAACCCCAGTTGCCCGAGCACGCCCATACTGGGGACCAGACGGGTCCCCCTCTTGACCCTTTCGTCGGCTGCAGATTTGGCGGGCTAGCCGGTCGCGCACGCGACGGCAAGCCTTTACCCGCGCGGTCGCGTACCTCGTCCCAACAATGGTACTCGACGATCTCGGGAGTTCGCTCCGGGGGACTCTCGACGACCTCCGCGGGAAGTCCCGCCTCTCCGAGGAAGACATCGAGGACATCGTCAAGGAGATTCAGCGCTCGCTGTTGCAGGCCGACGTGGACGTGGGGCTCGTCCAGGACCTCTCGAACAGCATCGAGTCGCGCGCGCTCGACGAGGAGCCGCCGGCCGGCACGACGCCGCGAGACTGGGTCCTGCGCATCGTCTACGAGGAACTGGTCGACCTCGTCGGCGAGTCCACCGAGCTGCCGCTGGAAGAACAGACGATCATGCTCGCCGGCCTCTACGGGTCGGGGAAGACGACGACGGCCGCGAAGATGGCGTGGTGGTTCTCGACGAAGGGCCTTCGTCCCGCCATCATCCAGACCGACACCGACCGTCCGGGCGCGTACGACCAGGCCAAGGAGATGGCCGAGCGCGCCGAGGTGGAGTTCTACGGCGACCCCGACGAGGACGACCCGGTGAAAATCGCCCGCGAGGGCCTCGCCGCGACCGAGAGCGCGGACGTTCGCATCGTCGACACGGCCGGCCGCGACGGCCTGAACGAGGAGCTCATCGAGCAGATCGAACGCATCGAGCGGGAAGTCCAGCCCGACCGGAACCTCCTGGTGCTCGACGCCGCGATGGGCCAGAGCGCCAAGAGCCAGGCCGCTGACTTCGAGGCGGCAATCGGCATCGACGGCGTCGTCATCACCAAGCTCGACGGGACGGCGAAGGGTGGGGGCGCGCTCGCCGCCGTCAACGAGACGGACTCGACCATTGCCTTCCTCGGAGCCGGGGAGACCGTCAAGGACATCGAGCGCTTCGAGCCGTCCGGGTTCATCTCCCGACTGCTCGGCATGGGCGACCTGAAACAGCTCACCGAGCGCGTCGAGCGCGCGATGGAGGAGACCCAGGAGGGCGACGACGAGGACTGGGACCCCGAGGACATGCTGGAGGGGCAGTTCACCCTCAAGGACATGCGAAAGCAGATGGAGACGATGAACAACATGGGGCCGCTCGACCAGGTGATGGACATGATACCCGGGCTGGGCGGCGGCCTCATGGACCAGCTCCCGGACGACGCGATGGACGTGACCCAGGAGCGGATGCGCGACTTCGACGTCATCATGGACTCGATGACCGAGGAGGAACTGGAGAACCCCCGCGTCGTCGGCCAGTCCCGGACCGAGCGGATCTGTCGCGGGTCGGGCAAGCCCGAGGAGCGCGTGCGCGAACTCCTCCAGCAGCACAAGCAGATGGACCAGATGCTGAAGCAGTTCCAGGGCATGGGCGACGGCGACATGGAGCGGATGATGAAGAAGATGCAACAGGGCGGCGGTGGCGGCGGCATGGGCGGCATGGGCGGCGGCGGAATGGGTCCGTTCGGCGACTGAGGCGACGCGCTTGGGTCGCCGCCGGGAGCGGTTCTCCCCGAAAATAACGGTCGAAACGTGTTCGCAGTCGTATCTGTCACGTTCGGTGAGCCGATATACGGACCAGAACTAAGGTGTGGCCACTCGTACCGAGGGAGCGAGCATGTACGAAATCGTTGCCGGCATCGACAAGAGCGAGGACCGTGGGCGCGCGATCGCGGAATCGATCACCGAGATGCCACTCGATCACGACGAGGTTCGGGTGACGCTGTTGCACGACTTCCAGGACAACCCCGAAGGGGCGTCCGTCGACCAGGTGGCGTCGATTCGCCACGCGCGGGACATCCTCGAGGAGGTCGGCATCGAGGTGGTGCTCGAAGAGTCCAGCGGCGAGCCGGCCGACGCCATCCTCCGACTGGCCGACGAACAGGACGCCGAGATGATCGTGGTCGCCGGGCGCAAGCGGACGCCGACCGGGAAGGTGCTGTTCGGCAGCGTCACCCAGAGCGTGATTCTCGGGACGGACCGGCCGGTGCTGGTCTGTAGCGGCGACGAGAACTAGAGAACGCGGGAGCCGGAACCGGCTCAGGAGCCGTACACTTCTTCGACCCGCTCGGCGAGCGCCGCCGGGTCTGTCCGTCCGGTGATTATCTCGACCGGTTCCCCGTCGTCGAACAGCACGAACGCGGGGGCCGCGTTGACGCCGACCGAGCGGCAGAACTCGGGCGAGCGCTCGCCCGCGACGCCGCCGACCGGGACGCCCTCGGGGAACGCCGAGAGCACTTCGTCCAGTTGGTCTTTCATCGCCTCGCAGGGGTCACAGAACAGCTTCCAGACCGTGACCACGCAGCGCTGGTGCGAATCGACGAACGCCTCGTAGCTGTCGTCGTCGAGGTGTTCGACCCCGTCGGGTACCGGCGTCTCCGGGCCGAGTTCGGTCGCCATCTGGGCCATCGTCGTCAGTTCCTGCAGGGAGTACGAGTCGTCGACGTTCGACCGGAGCGTCAGGAACGTCGCGAACTCCTCGCGGGTGACGCCCAGTTCGTCGATACGCTCGGCCGCGGCGTCCGGTGAATCGAGACCGAACACGTCCGCGACCGACTGGTGGAACTCCGCGTCGGGCATCGTCACGTAGGTGTCGTAGTACACCTCGCGGTCGGCCTCGAACGACTCGGTCGTGCTGACCGCGTCCGTCTCCGCGTCGATGACGACGACGCCCTCCCGTTCGAGAGCGTCGAGCAGCGCGTCCGGTTGCCGTGTTTCAGCCATCTCAGACACCCAGGTAGCGGTCCCGCGTCTCTTGGTCGTTTCGGAGCGTCTCGGCGTCGCCCTCGAAGACGACCGTCCCGCGGTCGAGCACGTAACACCGGTCCGCGATCTTCATCGCGGCGATGGCGTTCTGCTCGACCAGGAGAATGGTCGTCCCGTCCTCGCTGATGCGCCGGATGGCGTTCTCGACGGACTCGATGATCTGGGGGGCCAGCCCCTCGTACGGTTCGTCGAGCATCAGCAGGTCGGTGCTCTGGTGGAGCGCGCGGGCGATGGCGAGCATCTGCTGTTCGCCGCCGGAGAGCGTCCCGGCCTTCTGGGACCGGCGCTCGTCAAGCCGCGGGAAGTACTCGTATATCTCCTCGGTCGACATCCCCTCGTCGCGGAAGTCGAGGTTCCGTCCCCAGGTGTTGGACTTGTTGCGGACGGTCTCCGCGAGGTGGAGGTTCTCGGCGACGGTGAGGTCGGTGAACACCCGGCGCTCCTCGGGGACGAGCGAGACGCCGCGGACGGCGATGTCCTCCGGCGGTTCGTTCGTGATGTCGGTACCGGCGAACCGAATCGAGCCGCTGCGGACGTCCGGCGGGGTCGCCCCGGAGATACAGCGCAGCGTCGAGGTCTTCCCCGCGCCGTTGCGTCCCAGCAGCGCGGTGATCTCGCCGTCGTCGACGTTCATCGAGACGTCCTGGATGATGTGGCTCTCGCCGTAGTAGCCGTTGATGTCTTCGACTTCGAGCAGCGTCATTCTTCGATACCTCCCAGGTAGGCCTCCTGAACGGCCGGGTCGTTCTGGACCTCGTCGGGGGTCCCCTCCGCGATGACGGACCCGCGGTTGAGGACGACGATGCGGTCCGAGATGTCGAAGACGATCTCCATGTCGTGTTCGACCAGCAGGAAGGTCAGGTCGAGTTCGCGCTTGACTTCCTTGATTAGCTCGACGGTGGACTTCGTCTCCTCGGGGGACATGCCGGCCGTCGGCTCGTCCATCAGGAGCATGTCCGGCTCGGCGGCGAGCGCGATGCCGATTTCGAGCCGGCGCTTGTTCCCGTAGTCGAGGCTGTCGGCCTGCGATTCGCGCTCGCCGTAGAGGCCGACGGACTTCAGGACCTCGTCGGCGACCTCCGTGACCTCGGGGTAGGCGTTCTCGTGGCGGAAGAAGTTGAACCGGAACGAGCCGTGTTCGGCCGCGAGCGCCGCGATGACGGCGTTCTCCTCGACCGTCAGCTCCGGGAAGATCGACGCCGTCTGGAACGACTTGCTCATGCCGAGCTGGACGACCTGGTGGGGATCCATCCCGACGATGGAGTCGCCCTTGAACAGGATGTCGCCGTAGCTCGGGTCGAGCCGCCGGGTGACGAGGTTGATGAACGTCGACTTGCCAGCGCCGTTGGGGCCGATGAGGCTCACGCCTTCGCCCTGTTCGATGGCCATGTCGACCTCGTCGACTGCCGTGAGGCCGCCGAACTGCTTGGTCAGCCGCTCGGTCTCGAGGACCGTCACGACTCCTCACCTCCGAACAGGCGGGTGCGAACGTACTCGATACCGCCCCAGATGCCGTCGGGGAACAGCACGACCATCACGACGAAGACGAGACCGAGGATCAGGTGCCAGAAGACCCCGATGGTCTCGAAGCCGGCGACGATGTTCTCGATGTAGAGGTACAGTCCGGCACCGAACAGCGGGCCGAACAGCGAGCCGACGCCGCCGAGGACCGTCATGATGACGACCTCGCCGGAGGCGGTCCAGTACAGCGAGTTCAGCGGGACGTACTGGGACTGGATGGCGAACAGGCTCCCGGCGATGCCGGCGAAGGCCGCCGAGATGATGAACGCCATGAGCTTGTACCGCCAGACGTTCAGGCCCACGAACTCCGCGCGGCTCTCGTTCTCCCGGATGGCCCGGAAGACGATGCCGTACGGCGAGTGCAGGACGCGGTTGGCCGCCGCGACCGACAGCACGGCCATCGCGCCGACGAAGACGTACATCCAGTTGCTCATCAGCATCGAGATCGGGGCGGGCGTATCCGCGCCGAGTTCGATGATGCCAAGCAGCGGGCCGATGTCGACCGACGTGAAGCCGTTCTCCCCGTTCGTGAGGAACGCGAGCGGCGACGCCGCGAGGTAGAACGCCATCTGGCCGAACGTCAGCGTCAGGATGGCGAAGTAGATGCCGCCCCGGCGCAGCGACAGGAAGCCGACGATCCAGGCGAGCAACACCGCGAACACCGTGCCGGCGAGCAACACCAGTATCGGCTGGCTGCTGACGCTCGCGCTGAAGATGCCGGCCGCGTACGCCGCGCCGCCCCAGAAGACGGCGTGACCGAACGACAGAAGGCCGGTGTAGCCAAGCAGGATGTCGAACCCGACGGCGAAGATGCCCCAGATGAGCATCAGCGTCGCCAGTTGCGTGTAGCCGTCGAGGTAGTTGTTGAACAGGAAGGGGAACACCAGTACGCCGAGCGTGGTGATGATGACCGTCGAAATCTCCCGCTCCCGGAAGGCGGCCCACCGGTCGCCGAAGCCGTTACTGACCTCGGCGTCCGCGTCGGCCGCGGGTGATGCCGTCGCGTCGCGCGGTTCGTCGCTCACGAGACGTCCACCTCCGAGCCGAGCAGCCCCTGCGGACGGAGCAGGAGGATGAGCGCCGCGAGCGCGTAGATGCCGACCTGGTTCCAGGCGGCGAAGCCGGTCTGAATGAGGATCACCTGGAGCGTCCCGAGCATGAGGCCGGCGACGACCGCGCCCTCGATCTTCCCGACGCCGCCGATGACGACGGTCAGGAACGCCGGGACGAGCTGTTCGGTCCCGATGTTGGGGTTGACGTTCGCCAGCGGGCCGCCGACGACGCCGGCGACGCCCGCCAGCGCCGCGCCGATGCCGAAGACGACGAGGTACGGCCGGCTGAGGCGGATGCCGAGCAGCCGGACCATTTCGCCGTCGAGGGTACCGGCCTGGACGATGAGCCCGAAGTCCGTGTACTCGACGAGCGCGTACACCAGCACGACCAGCACGGCCGTGATGACGATGACGCCGAGACGCCACCGCGGGAAGTTGCCGATGACCGGCAGCGCGATGGGGCCCGATGCCCACGAAGGCTGCGGGAACGGCTGGCTGTTCCCGCCCAGCAGCGCCCGGAGCAGTTCCTGAACGATGACCGCGAGGCCGAACGTCACGAGGATCTGGTCGGTGTCGGGACGGTCGTAGAACGGCTGGGCGATGAACCGCTCCATCGCCAGTCCGATGACGAACACCACCAGCGGAACGATTATCAGCGCCGCGAGGAACCCGACTCCGATGCCGTACGTCTGTATCCCCCACTCGGCCAGTTGCCCGTTCGTCAGCGATACCTGCGCCGTGATGAACAGCCCCAGGTACGCGCCGACGAGGTACAGCGCCCCGTGGGCGAAGTTGACGAACTTCAGCGTCCCGAGGATGATCGAGAGGCCGACCGCGAGCAGGACGTAGATCGCACCCTGTTGGAGGCCGTTCAGTAGTATCGTGAGTATATCAGCCAGCAACGTCACGGCGAACCACCCACACTGTACGTGTTTCTCAGTAATTCTTCACTTCTAATCATGATTAATTTTGGTCTATCACGTAAGGCGACCCCTTACAACATAAATCCCGAGGGCGGAATCAATCCGCGTGTCCGGGTTGACAGCTATTCGTCGCCGTACTCGCCGAGTTCACATTCGGCGGCCGGCCCGGAGTCACACCCGTAGCCGACGTCACCTCGCGCGGTCAGCTCCACGATCTCGATGAAGTTCCCCTCGGACTGCTCGGACTCGGGCAGGCCACGGGCGACCGGAATGGCCCGCTGTGCCTGGTGGTCGCAGGCCCGCATCGTCTCCTCGCCCATGCCGATGTTGCTGTACTCGTAGTCCTCCAGCTGGCGGATGACCTCGGGCGGGTAGAAGGTCTCGGCCCGCTCGACGGCGGCCGCGTACTGCAGGGTCTGGGCGTAGGCGAGCTGTGCCGGCCCGGAGGGCGTGCGGTCGTACTCGTCCTGGAACGCCTGCGTGAAGGTGTTCGAGGGCTCGTTGTCGATCTGGGAGTCCCACGCGATGGTCCCGAAGATACCCTCGATCGCGCCGCCGGCGGCCTGCGCCATCGGGCGGTTGTACAGCGGGACGACGATCTCCATGTCCTCGTCCATCCCGGCGTCGACGGCCTGCGAGACGGAGTTCGCGCCGTCGAGGCCGTAGTGGTTCAGGATGAGCACGTCCGCGCCGCTGTTCGCGGCCTCCGAGAGGTACGACGAGAAGTCGCTGGTCCCCAACGGCGTCGGGACGCTCTCGACCTGCGACCAGCCGATGTCCGTGAGGAACTGGTTCATCGACTCCTGCTGGGTCTGGCCCCAGGAGTAGTCGGCGTACAGCTGGTAGAAGGAGTTGTCCGAGCCGTACTCGGACTCGAGCACCGGCGCGAGCGCCTGGCCCGTCATGTAGGCGTTGAACATCTCCCGGAAGCTGTAGCGGACGCAGTCCTTCCCAGTGGTGTCGTTCGAGTGGGTCAGACAGCACATGAACATGACCTTCTCCTGCTGACAGAGCCCCTGGACCGCGATTGCCACCGCGGAGGACGAGCCACCCGAAATCATCACCGCGTCGTCGCGGTTGATCATCCGCTCGGCGGACTGGCGGGCGGTGTCGGCGTCGGTCGCCGTGTCCCCGTTGACGGACTCCACGGTCTTCCCGAGGACGCCGTCGCCGCTGAGGTCCGAGAAGCTCTCCACCCAGCCACCCCCGTTGTTGAGGTGCTTCTTGGCCAGTTGATAGGCCCGAAGCTCGTCCTGACCCTCTGAGGAGTACGGGCCGGACTGCGGGACGTTGAACCCGAACGTGACCGTATCGCCCTCCACGGGGAAGTTACCGAGCGCCGGGTAGTCGGTGCTACCGCCACCGTCACCGCCACCGTCGCCGCCGTCTCCACCACCGCCGTCACCGCCACCGTCGCCGCCGTCGCCGCCGCCGTCACCGCCGTCTCCACCAGAGCACCCCGCGAGTCCAGTCAGACCCGCGACCCCTGCGATTCCCGTACTTTTCAGCAGCCGTCGTCGACTCACCGATCTGCCATCAGTTGGCATGGTGCATACGGGGGGCTAATCTATCATAATAGTTGTGGAACATTAAGCGAATATTTCACTTGTGGGAAAATCCGGGACGTGACGGCCGCTGGACGGCTCGTCCGAGCGTTTATGCGTCGCGACGGTAGAGTGACGGTATGGAAGGCCGTCGTCTGGCTCTGGTCCTCCTCGTCGCCGTCGTCGTCGTTACGGCGGGCTGTAGCGGGTTCGCGTTCGGCGGCGGGGACCGTCCGGTGTCGACGGTGACGCCCGCACCGGTCCCGAGCGACGACGCGGGGGCGTATCCCGTCGGCCTCGGTCCGGACGGCGTCACCAGTCCGTCGCTCCTGGGGGCGGCTCACGCGGACGCCCTCAACGGGACCAGCTACACGCTCCGAATGACCCGGACGGTTCGGTACGCGAACGGCACGCTCCGTTCCGACCTCCGGATCGAGGTCGCGCTCGACGCCGACCGGACCCACTTCGCCAACGTCTCGGTGCGCGGCCACGCGGCCCCGGTGTTGCTCGGCCGACCGCCGGCGTCGGCGTCGTTCTGGTCCGACGGCGACGTGTACCTCCGCCGGCTCACCCGGGACAACCGGACCATCTACAACGAGTACGAACCCCCGGACAGCTACGCCGGGACGTGGCGCTACTGGGTGCACACGGCCGCCCTCAACGGCCGTCCGTCGGCCGACGTGACCCAGACGGTCGCGCCGTTCCAGACCCGAACCGACAGAGCAGCGACCGGCGACGGGACGGAATACGTCGTCAGCGGCGACCGCCTGCGCCGGGGCGACATCGGGGCCCCGTGGTCGGCACGACGGAACGCGACGCTGGCCGCCCGAGTCACCGAGTCCGGACTCGTCCGGGCCTACCGGACCGAGTACACCGCGATGGCGGGCGGCGAGCGGGTCCGGGTCACGCGGACCGTCCGGTTCGACGGCGTCGGAAACACGACTGTCGGCCGCCCGTCGTGGTACGACCGAGCGCGGTCGTCCGCCGGGTGACGGGCGGCCGGCGGCGCGGGCCGAGCCACGCCGGGAGACCGAACCGGCAGTTATCAGGGACACGGCCGCGCCGCTAGCAGGTGGCTTTTTTTCGCGCGCCGTCGTTCGACCGGTACATGAGTCTCCGCGAGGTCGCCGCCGAGGCCTATCGGGAATCGCTCCCCGTGCTGGCGCTCAGCGCGGTCGGCGGCCTCTTCGCGGGGGTGGTGCTGGGCGGCATGGAGGCGGAACTCCAGGCGGTGTCCGGTCTCCTCGTCCTCGTGCCGGCGCTGTTGGCCACGCGCGGGAACGTCTACGGGTCCCTCGGGGGGCGACTCGGGTCGGCGCTCCACCAGGGCCTCATCGAGCCGACCTTCTCCTTCGACGACGAGCGCGTCAACGCGGCGGTCGCGGCGGCGCTGGCGAACGGCGTCCTCGTCAGCGGCGTCGCCGCGGTGATGGCCGTCGTCCTGCTCGTCCTGCTCGGACGGCCCGTGGCCTCGCTGGCGACGCTGGTCGCCATCGCCCTGCTCGCGGGAATCGTCTCCGGCCTGCTGTTGACCGTCGCCGTCGTCTCCGTGGTGTTCGTCGGCTACCGGCGCGGGCTCAATCCGGACACGCTCGCCGGTCCCGTCGTGACGACGACGGGCGACGTGGTCGGCGTCGCGACGATGCTCGGGGCGACGCGGCTCGTCCTCGCGCTCGGGGGTGGCTGAGTGACGGACTTCGACGCGCAGTGGTCGGTCCCCGGCATCGTCCGGACGATGTTCCCGATACTGCTCGTCCTGACCGCCATCGAACTCGGGAGCGGGCTCGTGCTCGACACCTTCGAGGGGACGCTCCTGCGGTACCCGTCGCTGCTCGTGCTCGTGCCGGTCACCATCGGGATGGCGGGGAACCTCGGGAGCGTGCTGGCGGCGCGGCTCTCGACCGCGTTTCACCTCGGCCTGCTGTCGTTCGAGGCGACCGATGACCGGCTGGCGGGCAACGCGGTTGCCACGGTCGGCCTCGCGGTGACCATCTTCCCGCTCGTCGGCGCGGGCGCGTGGGGCGTCCAGACCGCGCTGGGCGGGACGGCCCTCCCGCTTCCCACGGTCGTCCTCGTCGCGCTCCTCAGCGGGAGCCTCCTGGCAGCGCTGGCCATCGTCGTCACGACCGTGACGACCTACGCGTCCTATCGGTTCGGGCTGGACCCCGACGACGTGGTCATCCCGGTGGTCACGAACGTCTGCGACGTGCTCGGCGTGGTCGTGCTGTTCGGCGCGGTCCGCCTGCTGGTCTGACGCGACCGATGGGCCTTTGCCGGTCACCGACCGATATCGAGGTGTGCAGTCGCTCGTCGCCGCCCTCCTCGGACACCCCGCGGCCGCCGTGCTCGCGGACGTGGTCGTCCGGGTGCTCCGAATCACGGTCTTCCTCTCGCTGGGCGTGTTCCTCGCGGAGCTCGTGGTGGCCTTCGGCCTCGTCGAGAAGATCGCCGTCGTCTCGCGCTCCCTCACCGCGCCGGCGAATCTCCCCGACGAGGTGGGAACGGCCATCCTGACGACGACGGCCTCGACGACGGCCGGCTACGGCATGCTCGCGGACTTCCGCGAGTCGGGCGTCCTCTCGGACCGGGCGACGCTCGTGGCCGTCACCATCAACACGTTCTTCGGGTTCGCCCAGCACATCGTCACCTTCTACGCGCCCGTGCTCATCCCGATACTGGGCCTCCGGGTCGGCGTACTGTACGTCGCGACCCGGGGGCTGGTCGCGCTGGCGATCACGCTGACCGGCATCGCCGCGGGGGCGCTCCTGCTCGACGCCTCGAACGTCGGGCGCTCGGCGGTCGACCCCGACGCGTCCCCGGACGGCGGGACGGCCGACCCGAGCGCGACGGCCGGCGAGACCGACCCCGCCGACGTGCTAAACGACCCGCCCGAGAGTCGCCGCGCGGCCGTCCGGACCGCCGTCGCGGAGACCGGCGAGAAGGTCAGGGACATCCTCCCGCGGCTGGCGGTCATCTACGCCGTCGTCTCCCTGCTCGTGGCCTACGGGGACGAACTGCTCGCGCTCGCCGGTCGGGACGCGGCGGGCGTCACCGCGGCGGCGGACGGGTTCGCGGGCCTGCTCGGCCTCCCCGGCGCGGCGATTCCCGTCATCGCCGCCTACGCGCTCGACACCACGTCTGGCGCGACGGTCATCGCGCCGCTCATCAGGAACGGGACGTTCACGGCACGGACGGCGGTCGCGACCATGCTCGTCGGCGGCATCATCTCCTTCGCCGTCTCGACGTTCAAGCGCTCTATTCCCTTCCAGTTCGGTATCTGGGGCCGGGAGTTCGGCACGAAGGTCGTCGTCGTGAACACGGCGCTGAAAATCGTCTGGATCGCGGCCGCGCTGGTCGTGTTGCTCTGACCGCTACTCGAAGGAGTACGCCATCATCACCTCGTCGACCTCCTGGCCGTCGATGGTGTAGTGGTTCTTGCGGATGCCCTCGGTGTTCCAGCCGTGGTCCTCTAAGAACACCATCGCGCTCTCCGTGATGGCCGGGACGCTGTTGTACAGCTTCCGGTAGCCGTTGGCCTTCGCCCAGTCCAGCCCGCGCTGCATCAGCTGGCTCCCGACGCCGTTGCCCCGGTAGCGCTCTCTGACGCCGACGGTGAGCTGTGCCGTCTCCCGGAGCTTGTCGAGCTGGGGCAGGTCGAGGTGACACCAGCCGATCACCTCGCCGTCGACCGTGGCGACGAAGAACACGCGCGACTCGACGGTGTTGTGCCGCGTGACGGCGTCCTCGTACAGCAACTGCTCGGCGATGCTCTCGGCGACGACGTACGTCCCGTCGCTCGACACGTCGCGGATGGTCTGGACGAGGCCGTCGAAGTCGTCGTTGCGCGCCGGCCGAATCGTGTAGGTCAGCTCCCCGGTCGAGTGTTCCTCGACGGACCCCACGTCGAGCGCCAGCGTCAGCGTCCCGCCGTCGTCCCTGATGTACCCCTTCGACAGCAGGTGAGAGAGCGCCTCCTCGAACGCCTCCGGGTCGAGGTCGGACATCTCCCTGACTCGGTGTCGCGCCGCAGTCCCGTGCCGTTCGACGAGCTGGTACACCTCCATCGCCGCCGTCGTTTCGAACGTCGGCCGTTCAACTGCGTCCATATCGAGGGTATGATCTGGCAGGTGCTTAATCATTGTTATCTGGTAACAGGAAACACAGACGGTCGCGGCTGGTCCGAGCCCGACGACGAACCGGCGACTCAGGCAGTCTCGGGAATCGGGTCGGAGATGACGACGGCCTCGCCCTCGACGACGCACTCGCCGGTCCCGTCGTCGACGGCCGTGGCCAGACGGAATCGGTCCTCCTGGATGCGCTCGATGACCTCGCAGTGAGCCGTGACCCGCTCGCCGATGTCGACCGGGCCCTGGTAGCTCAGTTCCTGCGAGAGGTAGATCGTCAGCCCCGGCAGTCGGGCCAGCGCCGCGCTGATGATGCCGGAGACGAGCGTCCCGTGTGCGATCCGCCGGCCGAAGCGGGTCCCCTCCGCGAACGCCTCGTCGAGGTGGAGGCGGTTGGTGTCGCCGCTGGCCTCGGCGAAGGCCTCCACGTCGGACTGCGAGAGCACCTTGGAGAAGCGGACGTGGTCCCCGACGTCGATGCCGTCGGCCGTCCCGTAGCTCTCGAACTTCCAGTCCTCGTTCTCGTAGAGGGTGTCCGGGCGGGTGAACCGCGTGCGCTGGGAGGGCAAGTCTCCGGCCGGCGTCGGCCGCGAGACGTGCGGGATGTAGTTCGAGAGGTCCGTCGTCGTGACGATGCCGACCAGCGAGCCGTCCTCGATCACCGGCAGTTTCTTGATGTTGTGCGTTCGGAGCCGTTCGACGGCCGTCTCGAGGTCCGCGTCGGGGGCGACGGTCACCAGCGCCTCGGCCATCACGTCGCCGACGGTCAGCGCGGCCGTGTCGCCCTCCTCGGCGGTGACCGCCACGACGTCGCTCTCGGTGATGATACCCACGCAGTCGCCGTCCGACTCGACGACGAGCGAGCCGATGCCCTCGTCGCGGAGTCGGCGGGCCGCCTCGACGACCGTGGCGTCCGGCCCGATCGTCTCGACCGGCGTTCGCATCACGTCTCTGACAGGCAGTGGGACGAGCATCGTGTGAGGGCACACGTGGCAGACGTATAACATTCCGCCCGGGACCGCACGCGGACCGTCAACACTCTTAAACACGGACATCAATGGGGTAAATATGACACACGTCGAGACGACACGCGGTCACCGCGACTGCCGACCCGCCGGGAGGGTCGCGCGATGAGCGACCGGCCGGAGATGTTCGAGGGGGCCGACCGAATCTGGATGGACGGCGAGTTCGTCGACTTCGAGGACGCACAGACCCACGTCCTCACCCACGCGCTCCACTACGGAACCGGCGTCTTCGAGGGCGTGCGCTGTTACGACACCGAGCAGGGGCCGGCCATCTTCCGCTGGGAGGAGCACCTAGACCGCCTGTACCAGTCGGCCAAGCCCTACGACCTCGACATCGAGTTCAGCAAGGAGGAACTGACCGAGGCGACGACGGAACTCATCCGCACGGAAGGCTTCGAGTCCTGTTACATCCGCCCCATCGTCTACTACGGCTTCGACTCGCTGGGCGTCAGCCCGAAGAACTGCCCGACGCGGACCGTCGTCGCGGCCTGGCCGTGGGGCGCGTACCTCGGCGAGGAGGCCCTGGAGGAGGGCGTCGACGTGATGGTGTCGTCCTGGCGCAAGCACGCCTCCAGCCAGATCCCGACGAACGTCAAGACCACGGGCCTGTACGTCAACAGCATGCTCGCCGGCGAGGAGGCCCGTCGCAACGGCTACACTGAGGCCATCGTCCTGAACAAGGAGGGCAACGTCGCCGAGGGGCCGGGCGAGAACGTCTTCCTCGTCCGCGACGGCGAGATTTACACGCCCGGGCTGGCCGAGAGCATCCTCGAGGGCATCACCCGCAACACCGCCATCACGCTCGCCGAGGAACTGGGCTACACCGTCCACGAGGAGGCCACCATCTCCCGCGGCGAACTGTACACCGCCGACGAGGTGTTCTTCACGGGGACGGCCGCGGAGGTCACGCCCATCCGGAGCATCGACGACAACGAGATCGGGTCGGGGACGAAAGGCCCGGTCACCGACGAAATCCAGACGGCGTTCTTCGACCTCATCGAGAGCGGCGACCGCGAAGAGTGGTTCCGCTACATCTGAGGGCACCAGTCTGAGCGGCCCGGTTTCTCTGCGCGCACGCCCGCCGCGGCCAGACCATCTGCGCGCACGACCGACGCAGTCCGTCGCGCGGCCCGCCGTCTCAGTCGTCCGCGAACTCCTCTTCGTCGGCCACCGGAATCGGCGTGCCGCCGGCGTTGCGGTTCGTGTCGCCGAAGCCGGCGCTGAGGATGCGCGTCAGCGCGTCCTCGACCCGCTCGTCGATCTCCTCGTAGCGGTGCGGTTCCACCTCGAGCACGTAGCCGGTCGTGATGTTCGGCGCGGTCGGCAGGAAGAGCACCTCGCGGCCGTCGTCGGTCGTCTTGCCCGTCTTGAACGCCGTCATCCGCATCCCGTCCCACACTTCGAGTTTCACCGGTGACTGCAGTTCCTCGGTGCCCGAGAGGGCCGTCTCGACCGCCATCTTCGAGGCGTTGTACACGACCCGAAGCCCGGGGACGTGGTTCATCACGTCGTCGATGACCCGTTCGACGAGGTCGCCGACGGCCGTCCGCATCAGGTAGCCGATCGAGAAGACGATGAGGACGAAGATTATCAGCGTCGTGAACACCCGGGCGAACTCGACGAACCCCGCGCTCGACGGGAGTCCGAGCGTCGACAGGAGTTCGGCGTCGATCGCGGGAATGACGGCCGCGGACGCGAGGATGCCGTAGAGGTAGACGATGACGTACACCGTCACCAGCAGGGGCAGGAGGACGATGAGGCCGCTCGCGAAATCGCGCTTCCACGACGTGGACGAGGCCATACCTACACCTGTCGGGCGCGGACTATGAGCCCTTTCCTTCGACAGCGCGCCGACCGCGCCGACGCCGCCCGCCGTACTGCACGGCGCTCGTGTTGACCGAGACGAAGTCGTCGGCCACAACTCCGCCCGGGCCGTATAAATAAGGGCCACCCACATCTGACCGCAGAATTCGGCCGGGTACACCCACGCCAGCGTCGTTCGGAACGAGAGACCTGTCCCTGACGACAGATGTCTGCGGAGAGCGCGAAATTGCGAGCATCCGACCGCCGTTCCGGCGTCGGTGGTCGCGGACTCCGGCCGTCAGGCTACCACTCGGCGACGCTGCCGTCGTCGTGTCGCCAGACCGGGTTGTGCCAGTCCACGTCCTGCTCGGCCTGCTCGCGGACGAACGACTCGTCGATCTCGATGCCGAGGCCGGGGTCCGTCGGGACGGTGACGTAGCCGTCCTCGTACTCGAAGACCGACGGGTCGGCCAGGTAGTCGAGCACGTCCGAGGTCTCGTTGTAGTGGATGTCGATGCTCTGTTCCTGGATGAGCGCGTTGGGCGAGCAGGCGTCGACCTGCACGCAGGAGGCCAGCGCGACGGGACCGAGCGGGCAGTGGGGGGCCATCGCCACGTCGTAGGCCTCCGCCATCGCCGCGATCTTCTTCACCTCGGTGATGCCCCCGGCGTGCGAGAGGTCCGGCTGGATGAGGTCGACGGAGCCGTCCTCGAACACCTGCTTGTAGTCCCAGCGCGAGTACATCCGCTCGCCCGTCGCGATGGGGATGTCGGTGCTGGCGGCGATGGCCGGCAGCGCGTCGTTGTGCTCCGGCAGGACCGGTTCCTCGATGAACATCGGGTCGTACGGCTCCATCGCCGAGGCGAGTCGCTTGACCATCGGCTTCGTCACGCGGCCGTGGAAGTCCACGCCGATGTCCACCTCGGAACCGACGGCCTCGCGCACCTGGCGCAGGCGCGTCGCGGCCGCCTCGACCGTCGCCGGGTCGTCGATGCGCTCGATCTCCGGCGTGGCGTTCATCTTCAGCGCCGTGAAGCCGGCCTCGACCTGCTCGCGGGCGGCGTCGGCCACGTCCGAGGGCTCGTCGCCGCCGATCCACTGATAGACGCGGATGCGGTCGCGGGCCGCGCCGCCCATGAGCTGGTGGACCGACGCGCCGAGCTGTTTGCCCTTGATGTCCCACAGCGCCTGGTCGATGCCGGCGATGGCCGACATCAGGACCGGGCCGCCGCGGTAGAAGCCGCCGCGGTACATCGCCTGCCAGTGGTCCTCGATGTCCTCGGGATTCTCGCCGAGCAGGTAGGAATCGAGCAGTTCCTCGACGGCGGCGCGGACGGTGTGGGCCCGCCCCTCGACGACCGGCTCGCCCCAGCCGACCGTCCCGTCCTCGGTCTCCAGGCGCAGGAAGAGCCAGCGCGGCGGGACCTCGAACAGTTCGTAGTCGACGACGCGGTTCGCGTCGGCGCTCATGGCCGCTCGCCCCCCGGGCGACGGCCGCGAGCGACCGCCCTCCGACGGCGCGCGCGACCGCCGCGTCCGGCGGTGACCGCGACCGAAACAGTGCGTTCGTGCATGGTCGACCCCTCGGCGAGGGCGAAGTTAACCGTTGTGTCATCACCGCCTTCGGAACCGCTAACAGCAGTACGCGCGTTACGTTTCAGACAGGTCCGTCTGATTACAATTCCGCCGAGCCGGCGGTCGGACCGGCGGCCTCGTCCCCTGCCGTCGACGGCATACCGCTCACCCGAGGTTCGATTCCCACGTGCGAACCAGTCGCGTCAGCGTCTCGTTCACCGGGACCGGACGCGTCGCCGCGTCGACGACGTACCCGTTGATAGCGTCGATCTCCGTCCGCCGGTCGGCGGTCACGTCCTGGTACATCGAGGAGCGGTTGGCGGCGGTCTTCTCGACCACCGCTTCGGTCAGCGAGACGGCGCGGGCGTCCGGGAGGGCGACGCCGCGTTCGCGCGCTACCGCGGCGGTCTCCCGGGCGGCGTCGGCGGCGAGAGCGTCGGCCGGCGGGTCCCCGAGTGCGCCGTTCTCGACGTGAGCCAGTGCCGTCACCGCGTTGATGCCGGCGTTGACCGCGAGCTTCTCCCAGAGGCGCGTCGGCATGTCGGTCGCGATGGTCGTCTCGACGCCGGCGGCCCGAAACGCCGCGCCCGCCTCGTCGGCGACCGGCGACCGTCCGCCGTCGCGCTCGCCGAGGACCACCTCGCCGCGGCCGGTAAAGGCGACGGTGCCCGGCTCGCGGAGGCGAGCGCCGTAGGAGCACGTCCCCGCGAGCACCGGACAGTCCAGCGCCGCGGCCAGCGTCTCCTCGTTGCCCATCCCGTTCTGGAGCGAGCAACAGGCGTCGAGGGTGCAGTCCGCCAATGCGGCGGCGGCGGGGGCGGTGTCGTAGGCCTTCACCGTCACCAGCGCGAGATCGGCGCTGGCGGGCGGGTCGGTCCGCGCGTCGGGAAACACCCGGAACTGCTCGGTTCCGACGACCGACAGGCCCGCGTCAGCGACCCGACTCACGTGGGGTTCGCGGCCGACCAGCGTCACGTCGTGTTCCCGGGCGAGCAGGCCCCCGAGGAGGCTCCCGAGGCTCCCGGCACCCATGACGACGATGTCCATCAGGTGCGGAGACGGCCGGCCCGGACAAAAAGCCACCACCGGCGACCCTCGACCAGCACGCACTTGGACGCGAGCGACGAACGGGCAGCCATGAGCGACGAGGACGAGCGCTCCGAGACGGAGCGCGAGGCCGCGGCGGTGGTCCGCGCCATCGACGACATCGGTATCGACCGGCTCACCGACGCCATCGTCGACGCGTGGGAGCAACTGGACGCGGAGCGCGGTGGACCGACGTGGCCCCGCGACGAGACGCGTTATCGGCTGGAACTACCGGACCCGGACGAGGCCGTCGGGCTGGACGCGCTCGCGGCCGTGCTGGACGCGTCGCCCCGGGAGGCCGAGACGGCGTTCGTCCACCTCGGCCTGGGCCGGCGCGCCGACCCCGGCGGCGAGCGATTCGCCGTCGAGACCATCGCCAGCCACGGCGGCGTGACGGCGGCGGACGGGCACACGACCGGGCGCGTCCCGCTGACGGCCGAGACGTTCGACGCGCTGGCCCGCGTCCACGGCGACGCGCTCCGCTACGCCGTGGTCTGTGACGCCGACGGGCGGGCGATCGTCGAGCGCGACTGGACGACGCTCAGGTTCTCGCTGCCCCCGTCGGCCGTCGAGAGCGTCCGCGACGCGGTCGCCCCGCTCGACGGCGACCGCATCGAGCGGGAGCGCTAGGGACCGCGGTCAGTCCTCTTTCCAGTAGTAGATCTCCTCCTTGGGCGCACCACAGGACGGGCACTCCTCGGGCATCTCGTCCAGTTCGCCCATCTCGCCGCAGTCCCAGCAGCGCCACATCAGTTCCGCCTCGCCGGCGCTCCCCGGCTTGAGGTGCTCGCTCGACAGCGCCTCGATGCCGTCCTCGACGGTGACGTAGAAGCCGTGCTCGTCGAAGCCGCGGATGGTCCCGAGCCGGTTCCCCTCGTCGTCGAACACCGTCTGACCGAACGAGTACTCCTCGCTCTCGATGTTCGTTCTCATGTCGCTCATACAGAGATACTGTCGTGTCGATATGTGATAAAGACTAGCGTGGAGACTGCGACCGGCGGTGAAGCGGTGCGGCGCTCACCGCGAGAAGAGGCTGTTGTGGACCGGCGCGAAGTTGCTCTCCTCGCTGTCTTCGACCACGGAGTCGGTGACGGCCTTGCCGTCGATGCCAGCGTCGAGGAAGTCCGACAGCGGCGGGCCGACGTTGTCCGGTTCCACGAGGAAGGCGTCGTGGCCGTGGTCGGAGTCGATGACGTGGTGGGCGACGCCCGCGTCGGCCGTCCGGAGCGAGTCGGCCAGCGCCTCGGCCTGCTGGGTGGTGAAGTGCCAGTCGGCGGTGAACGACATCACGAGCGCCTCGCCGTCGAAGGCCGCCAGCGCGTCGGCGTCGGAGTCGAACCCCGCGGCGAGGTCGTAGTTGTCCATCGCCCGCGTGAGGTAGAGGTAGCTGTTGGCGTCGAAGCGCTCCGTGAACTTCTCGGCGTTGTAATCGAGGTAGGACTCCACGTCCCGATAGGGGAAGAACGACCCCGCGGCGTCGACGGGGAACGTGCGGACGGCGTCGCGGCCGGCGGCGCGGCGGCCGAACTTCTGCTCCATCGACGCCTTCGAGAGGTACATCACGTGGCCGAGTTGGCGGGCCAGCGCGAGGCCGTCGCGGGGCGGCTCGCCGTCGTAGTAGTGGCCCCGGTCCCAGTTGGGGTCGGTCGTGATGGCGCGGCGCGCGATGGCGTCGAGCGCGAGACACTGCGGGTCCAGCCGCGCGGCCGTGGCGATGGGGACGATTCGCTCGACGTGGTCCGGGTGGCGTTTGGCCCACTCGAGGACGTTCATGCCGCCGACGCTGCCGCCGACGACGGCGTGGAGGTGCGGGACGCCGAGTTCGTCGAGCAGGGCGCGCTGGGCGTCGGTCCAGTCGCGGACGGTGACCGGCGGGAAGTCCGTGCCGTAGGGCTCGCCGGTCTCCGGGTTCTCGCTGGCCGGCCCCGTCGACCCGTAGCAGGAGCCGGGGACGTTCACGCAGACGGCGTAGTACTCGGTGGTGTCGATGGCCTTGCCCGGCCCGACGATGTCGTCCCACCAGGCGCGGGCCTGGTCGGCGCTGTCGACCCGGTCGCGCCCGGCGACGTGGGCGCTCCCGGTCAGCGCGTGACAGACCAGCACGGCGTTCTCGCCGTCGAACTCCCCGTAGGCCTCGTAGGCGAGTTCGAGGTCGGGAATCGTCTCCCCGCAGTCGAACTCGAACTCGCCCACCGAGACGGTGCCGTGTTCGACGTTCATGTCACTCGCTCGATGGCGTCGTCGACGTCCGCCAGGATGTCCTCGGGGTCCTCGATGCCGACGCTCATCCGCACGAGGTCCGGGCTGACGCCGCTGGCGCGCTGTTCTTCCTCGGAGAGCTGTGCGTGCGTGGTGCTCGCGGGGTGGATGACCAGCGTCTTCGCGTCGCCGATGTTGGCGAGGAACTGCGCGAGGTCGGTCTCCTCGCAGAAGCGCTGGCTCGCCTCGTAACCGCCCTCGAGGCCGAAGGTGACGATGCCGCCGAAGCCCCCCGAGAGGTACTCCGTCGCGAGGTCGTGGGTCTCGTGGGACGCCAGCCCGGGGTAGGTGACCCAGGCCACGTCGGGGTGGTCCCGCAGGTGCTCCGCGACGGTCATCGCGTTCTCGCAGTGGCGTTCCATCCGCAGCGAGAGCGTCTCGGAGCCCTGGAGCGTCGCCCACGCGTCGAAGGGCTTCTGGCCGTCGCCGAGTGAGCGGAGGCCGCGCTGGCGGGCGGCGACGGTGAACGCGCGGTCGCCGAAGGCCTCCGAGAAGTTCGTGTCGTTGAACGCCGCGTTGGGCGCGCCGAGTTCGGGGTACTTCTCGGGGTACTCGCCCCACGGGAACGAGCCGCCGTCGACGAGGACGCCGCCGACCGTCGTCCCGGAGCCGTGAATCCACTTCGTCGTCGACTCCCAGACCACGTCGACGCCGTGGTCGAGGGGGTTACAGAGTGCGGGCGTCCCGAACGTGTTGTCGACGACCAGCGGGACGCCGTGGTCGTGGGCCACCTCGGCGATGTCTTCGAGCGGCGGCACGACGAGCGAGGGGTTCCCGATGGTCTCGCAGTGGACGTAGGCCGTGTCGTCGTCGATGGCCGCCGCGTAGGCGTCGGGGTCCAGCGTGTCGACGAAGCGGGACTCGATGCCGCGGCGGCCGGCGGTGTGCGTGAGGTAGGCGTGGGTGCCGCCGTAGATGGACGAGGCGGACACCACGTTGTCGCCGGCCTCGGCGAGGACGAGCGTCGCGGCGTCGAGCGCGGCCATCCCGGACCCGGTGGCGACGGCGTCGACGCCGTTCTCCAGCGACGCGAGGCGCTTCTCCAGGGTCCTGACGGTGGGGTTGTCGAACCGGGAGTAGACGTTGCCCTGGTCTTCGAGGGCGTACCGCTCGGCCGCCGTCTCGGCGTCCTCGAAGACGTACGACGAGGTCTGGTAGATTGGCGGCGCGCGCGCCCCCGTCGCCGGGTCCGGCTCCTCCTGGCCGGCGTGGACACAGCGCGTCCCGAATCCGTAGTCAGTCATGTATCACGTGCATATATCTCCATACATCTATAACCACCAGTTACGGCAAAACTCTCTGACTGTGCGAAACCGACCCAGGGGAGTCGGACGCCACCGACCGATAGTGAGTGGGTATTTGTCGGTGGCTGTTCACACGCCGGTATGGACCACGAGACCGCCGGCCGGACCAGCCGGCAAATCCTCGACGCCGTCGGGAACGCGGTCGTCGCCGACGACCGGTTCCTCGAGACGGTCATGACCGGCGTCCTCGCCCGCGGCCACGTCCTGCTGGAGGACGTGCCCGGCACGGGGAAGACGCTCACCGCCCGGTCGTTCGCGACGGCGCTCGGCCTCTCGTTCAAGCGCGTGCAGTTCACCCCCGACCTCCTGCCGGCCGACATCACCGGCTCGAACGTCTTCGACGAGGCCACCGGCGAGTTCGACTTCCAGCCCGGCCCCGTCTTCGCCAACGTCGTGCTGGCCGACGAGATCAACCGCGCGCCGCCGAAGACCCAGGCCGCCCTGCTGGAGGCGATGGGCGAGAAGCAGGTCACCGTCGACGGCGTGACCCACGAACTGCCCGACCCGTTCTTCGTCATCGCGACACAGAACCCCGTCGAGCAGGAGGGGACCTTCGGCCTGCCGGAGGCCCAGCGCGACCGCTTCATCGTCAAGACCTCGATGGGCTACCCCGACTTCGCCGGCGAGCGCGAACTCATCGACCGGCGGGCCGACCGCACCGAGCAGGCCCCCAGCGTCACCGGCGTCATCGACGGCGAGCGCATCCCCGCGCTCCAGCAGGCCGTCGAGACGGTCACCGTCGACGGGAAGCTCAGGGACTACGTGGTCGAACTCGGGCGGGCCACCCGCGAGGACGACCGCGTCGACGTGGGCGTCTCACCGCGGGGCATCCAGCGCCTGTTCGAGGCGACCCGCGCCGCCGCCGTCATCGACGGCCGGGACTACGCCGTCCCCGACGACGTGAAGGGCGTCGTCGAGCAGGCGTTCGCCCACCGCCTCGTCCTGACCGCCGACGCGGGCGTCCGCGGCGTCGACCCCGCCACGGTCGTCCGGGACGTGCTGGACCGCGTCGAAGTGCCCGCTGTCAGCCCCGGCCGCTGAGACGGCCCGCGGCCACTCGGGCCCGGATTACCGCGCCAGCAGCGGCTCCGCATCGGCCCACAGTCGCTCGAACCGGGCCTCGAACGCCGCCGCGACCTCCGCGTCGGTGATTCCGACCACGCCGAGCCTGTCGGCCGGCGAGAGCGGGTCCGGAACGTCGAGCGTCACCGCCGCGGCGTCGATAACGTCGAAGGAGAGCCCGACCGTCGGCGCGGTCCGGACCGCCGCGTCGGCCTCCCGGTCCGCGAGAATTTCGGGGAGCGACTCGGGCAGCACGTCCAGCACCGCCTCGCTACAGAGCAGGTCGACGCGCACGTCGTCGCCCACGCCGTCGAGGAACGCGTCGACCTCCGTCTGGAGCGCCTCCCACGACGCGCGCTCGTACGGCGGCCCGACGGTCGCCCTGACGCGCTCTCGGGCGGTCCTGACGTGCCGACGCATCGCCGCCCGCATCTCGTCGCTCCCGAGCGACCCGGGCCAGAAACTGCTGTCGACGGGCGGTTCGGGGAGGAGGTCGGACCGGACGGACGCGGCGACGGACCGGTAGCGCTCGAACTCCGACGCCAGTTCGCGGGTCCGCTCCGCGAGCAGTCTGTCGACGGCCCGCTCCGGGTCGACGGCGGCGTACCGCGTCGGCTCGGTCGACTGGGTCCGGACGAGCCCGCGGGCTTCGAGGCCGTTGAGCACGTCGTAGATCCGGCCTCTGGGGACGCCGCTCGCGTCGGAGAGGTCGCTCGCGGACACCGCGCCGGTCACCAGCAGCGTCCGATACGCCGTCTCCTCGTAGCTGGAGAGTCCGAGTTCGCCCAGTTCGGTCATCGTCGGGTGATCGAGCGGCCGACACATAGGTCCACAGGACCGGGGCCGACGCGGGCGGGGCCGCCTGCTGACCCGCATCACGGTGGCCGTCATGGAAAACAGCGCCACGGCCGCCGAGCGGCCGAAACACGCCGAAAGTGGCGGGGCGTTTCAGCACGTTCATCCCGCCGCCGGCCGCCGCACTCGGTATGAATCCGTACGCGTTGCTCGGGGCCGCAATCGCCGCGGAACTGCTCGGAACGACCGCGCTAAAGCTCTCGGAGGGGTTCTCCAAGCCTCTTCCGAGTCTCGTCGTCGTCCTCGGCTACGGCGCGGCGTTCTACCTCGTCTCGCTGACGCTGGAGGAACTCCCCATCGGCGTCGTCTACGGGACGTGGGCCGCGCTGGGCATCGTCGGCGTCGCCGCCATCGGGACGCTCGTCTTCGACGAACCGGTCGACGCGGTCGGCGTCCTCGGCGTCGCGCTCATCGTCGCCGGCGTGTACTGTCTCAACGTCCTGTCGTCGATGGCCGCGCACTAGGTCCGCTCGAACGGGTGATTCGGTGTGCCAGTGCGCAGACGAGGACAGCCCTCCTAGCGGAGCGCGACCGCCAGCGCCACGACGGCGACCAGACAGACCACGAGGGCCGCGAGCGCGACCGGCGACGCCACCGCGACGGAACCGCTGGCGAGGCCGGCCAGCCCGAGCGTCGCGACCGCGCCGACGCCGCCGACGGCGACCGTGCCGCCGGTGTGGACCAGTTCCGTGCGCCGCGTCGACGCCGCGGTCCCGACCTCCCGGCCGAGCGTCGCGCCGAACGAGCCCGCGTCCCAGACGACGAACGCGCCGACGAGGCCGCCGAGCACGAGCCACGTCGGGGCGGCGAGCGTTGCGGCGAAGGCGCTTGCGACGAACAGCCCGCCGCCGGCGAGCGAGACGCCGGCGGTCGCCTCGCGGAGCGACGTCGTCGCCAGCGCCAGCCAGAGCTGGCCGACGGCGGTGACGAGCGCGAACAGCGAGGCCACGACGAGCGCCAGCGCGACGGTCTCGGCCCCGTACACGTCGACGACGGGCACGAAGAACCGGTCGACGGCGGGCGCGACGGGCGTCGACCGCAGCGCCGCCTCGACGGCGTCGACGACCGGGCCGGCGACCGCGAGCACCGCGAGGACGACGGCCGTGCCGCCGACGTACGGCGCGAGGACGGTCCCGACGCGGTCGGCCGAGCTCTGGACGGCCCGCCGGAGGAACCACACGGCGACCGAGAGCGCGGCCCCGGCGAGCAACAGCCACCAGAGGAGTCCGCGGAGCGCAGGCGCGGCCGTCACCGCGACGAGGAGTTCGTACAAACCGGCCGGCAGCGTCGCGGCGAGCACCGACTGGCCGAGCGCCAGTTCGACCAGCGCGGCGACCGGAACGACGAGGACCGCGAGCCGGCTCGTCCACCGGAGCGAGCCCTCGACCGCGGCGACGGCCCCCGACACGTCCGGCGCGTCGGCCGTCTCGGGGACCAGTTCGGTCAGCGGGAGCGCGGCGACGCCGCGGGCCGCCGCGCCGGCCGAGACGGCGAGCAGCAGGCAGAACACGGCGAGGTGCGTGCGGCCGGGGACCGGGTCGAACACCGGCCCGAGGACGCGCCGCAGGACCTCGCCGGTCAGTCGCTGGACGCCGGGCGTCCCGGCGCTCGACTGCAGATAGCCGATGGCCCCGCGGAGGCCGAGCGCCGCGACGACGGTGAACGGAAGCAGCGTCGTGCGCACGAGGACGCCGGCGTAGTCGGCCACCCGCTCGGTGTCGACCACGCCGCGGACGGCCGCGCTCGCGCCGAACACCGCGACCAGACAGCCGAGCACGACGAGCACCTGCGAGACGAGCGCGACGACCATCGGGCGGATACCGGCCTGCGTCGAGACGGGGAACAGTTCCGCGCCGAGCGCGACGACCGTCCCGGCGCTGGCGACCGCGAGCCCGACGGCGAGCGGCAGCGCGAGCGCACTGGCGAGGACGGACCCGACGGCCTGCCAGCGGTCCCAGCCGACCAGCCACAGCGACAGCGCCAGCAGGACGCCGGTCGCTGCCCCGACGGCCGCGGGCCGCGTCGCGCCGACGGTCCGCAGGAGGCCGGCCACGACCAGCGCCGTCAGGACCGTGACGGTCGCGAGGCTCGTCCGGGGCGTCCGCGTTCGGATGGGTGTGTTTTCGGTCATGGTCACGCGCTGAAGAGGTCCGCGAGCGAGGCCCGCAGCGCCACGTCGATGGGGCTGTCGAGGTCCCAGTCGATGACGGTCGCGCCGGTCAGTTCGGCCCGCTGGAGTCGGGCGGTGCGCTCGACGCCGGCGACGGCCGCCCCGAGCGAGTCGCCGCGGGCCAGCGCCGGGCTGACGAGCGTCGTCGGGTAGTCCCTGACCGCCAGCGAGGAGGCGAGCGAGACGGCCCAGTCGTCGGCGGCCGGCGAGAACACCACCACCTGCGCCGTCGGCGGGAGGCGCGCGAGCACCGCGAGCAGGTCGGGGTCGTCGACCGTCCCGCCGTCGGCCGTCGCCGTCGCGGGGACCGACTCCTCGCTCGTCTCGCTTGGCGCGTCGACGTCGGGGGCCTCGGCCTCGCCGTCGGCGTCGGACCCGCGCGCCACGGCCCGGCCGACGCTGTCGAACACCTGTCTCGCGTGGGCGGCCGCGTGCCCGCCCGAGGCGTCGACCCACGCCAGGCCGTCGGGGCCGACGCCGCCGGGCACGTCCGCGTCGGCGAGCCCGACGGCGCAGACGCTCGCGACCACGCTGGTCCGCGAGAGCGCGTCGAACAGGCGCTCGGCGGCGTAGGCCGACAGCTCCGCGCCGGTCGGAAAGCCGGGTTCGGGCGTCACGCGGGACGGGGGCCGGGCGTCGACGACCAGCACGGTCCTGACCGCCTGCTCCTCGCGGTAGTCGACGGTGGTCAGCTCGTCGGTCTTGGCGTAGCGCCGCCAGTCGATTCGGTTGACCGGGTCGCCGTGCTGGTAGGTCCGCGTCGAGTGGAACTCCAGCCCGCTACCGCCGGCGTCCGTCGGGAGCGTCCCCGCCCGCGGGAGCGTCGCGTCGGCCAGCGGCACCTCGGAGACGGTGTTCGAACACGTCAGCGACCCGTCGCCGGCCGCCGGGAGGTCGGCTGTCACCTCGCCGCTTGCCGACAGCGTCCGCACGCGGACGGCGGTCGGCTCGAACGTGTAGGTCCCGCGCTTGGCCATCACCGCGTACGACAGCGTCGCGCGCTCGCCGGGCCGCAGCGACGTACAGCACCGCGGCGACCCCTCGACGACGGCCAGTTCCTCGGGCACGCCGTCGACGACGCGCAGGTCCGTCAGCGAGCGGTCGCCCTCGTTGGTCACCGTCAGTTCGATCTGGACCGGTTCGCCCGGCGTCGGCTGGGCGTCGGAGACGGCGCGCGTCGCCCGCACGTCGATTCCCGGCGGGACCCGCGAGAGCGCACCGTAGGCCACGTACGCGAGCGGGACCGCGGTCGCCGCGAGCAACAGCGGCTCGGCGGTCAGCAGGGCGACGCTGACGAGGAACAGCGTGGCGGCCAGGCCGCCGCGCCAGCGCCGGACCCGCCGGTGGGTCGTCATCGCTCCCCTCCCGACGCCCGCTCGATGGCGTCGACCGTCCGGCGGATGCGACGCCGCCGCTCGCTCTCCGGGTCGAGCCACAGGCGGAGGCGCGCCAGCAGCGAGTGGGGCCGCGACGGGTCGAGCAGCGCCGCCGCGACGGCGTCCTCCGTCCACGCGCCCGAGCGCACCGCCCGACGGGCCGACTCGCGGGAGACGCCGGCATCGACGGCGTGGGCCGTGGTCGCCGCCTCGGTCAGCCGCCGGGTCACGGCGTCCATGGCGTCGTCGTCGCCGCCGACCGCGTCGTCGATGGCCGCGTCGACCTCGGCGGCGACGAGGGCGCTCTCCGTCGCCGTCACCGCCTCGGGAGGCTGGTCGACCGCCGCGTCGAACGCCGTCCCCGTCCCGCCGGCGTCGCCGCCGAGCCACGCCGCGAGCGCCGCACAGAGACCGACGAGCAGGCTCCCGCCGGCGAGCGCGAGCGAGGGGTCGAGCGCGCCCGCGACGGCGACCAGCGACTCACCGACCGCCGCGGGCGCGAACACGAGCGCCGCGGCGAGCGCCGTCGCCAGCAGGCCCACGGTCCCGAAGACGGCGGTCCGCGGGCGCATCAGGGCCGCACCTCCGAGCCGTCGGCCGCGTCGCCGGCCGACTCGCGCTCCCGCTCGCGGACCGTCGCCTCGATGGTCCGGATGGCCTCCTCGACGCCCTCGACGCGGGTCTCGGCGTCTCGCTGGCCGTACTCCACGGCGCGGAAGGCGTCGCGGACCGTCCGCACGGCGGCCGGCGGGAGGTCGTCGCGCTCGATGGCGTGGGCGGCGATCTCGCCGGGCGTCCGCGTCCAGTGGCGACGGATCGAGACGTGGCCGAGGAAGCGCGCCCACGCCTCGCGGACGGTGACCCGCGCCGCCGGGGTTCCGTCAGCCGCGGCCGCATCGGTGCCGGCCCCCGTCCCGAGCACGTCGCCGACGGCGTCTTCGGCGGCCGCGGCGCGCTCGCGGAGCCACGCCCGGAGCGCGGCGACGAGTTCGGCCGGCGTCGCGCGACCGGCGACGAGGTCCCGGAGCGCCGCGGCGGTGAGCGCGAGTCGCTCGCGGAGGCGGGAAAGCGCGTCGTCACACGCCCCGGCGAGGGCGACGAGCGCCCCGACCGCGGCCTCGCGGGCCGCACCGAGCAGGGCCAGCACGCTCGCCGGCGAGAGGTCCCGACGGCGCGCGCCCGCGACCGAGCCGACGAGGAGCGCGAGGATGGGGACACCGACCAGCGCGGCGTTGACGAACAGCCCGCCGACGGTCGTCGTCGCCGTCTGCCCGTGCTTCGACACCGTGAACGTGGCCCCCGAGGCGAGCGGCAGGCCGACCGTCGCCGTGCCGGTCGCGCCGGTCCGCGCGACGGGCGTTCCGCCCAGTTCGACCGTCGCGTTCGCCACCGGCTCGCCGCCCATGGTGGCGTTCACCGTCTGGCCGGCTCCCGGGAGCGCGAGCGGGAGCGTCGGCGACGTGGACACGGCGAGCCGTTCGAGTTCGACGGTCGCGTTCCCGCGGACCGAGCCGCGCCGGACGGTGAGCAGCACCTCGCCGGGCTCTTTCGGGAGCGCGACGGCGGCGCGGCCCCGCCGGTCGGTCGTGGCGACGCGCTCGTCGTTACGGAAGACGGCGGCGTCGCGCACCGGCACGTCGTCGACGGTCGCGGTGACGGTCACCTCGCCGCCGGTGACCGTCTCGCCGGTGACGCTCACCGCGGCCTCGGTCTCCAGCTCGAAGGTCTCGTTCGCCGACTGCTGGGCCCGCGGCCCGGCGACGGCGAAGGCGCGGCCCGCGTCGCGCGGAACCGCCGGGACCGACAGCGACGGCTCGCCGCCGGGCGCGGAGACGCTGACCGTCAGGCGCTCCTCGTAGGGGACCGTCCCGACGACGGTGCCGTCGGGTCCGGTCGTGCCGACCGGCTCGCCGTTGAAGTACACCGCCGCCCCCTCGATGGGCGCGCCGTCGCGGGTCACCGTCGCCGTGACGGCCGCCCCCGGCGTCGCCGTCCGGTTGAGTTCGACGGCGAACGCGTCGGACTCCTCGCCCGCGCCGTCGCCGCCGGACGGGTCCGTCGCGTCGCCCCCGTCTGACCCGCCCTCGCTCGTCTCCGTCCCGGTATCGGACCCCGCCGCGCCCGTTCCCTCGCCGTCCGTCGGCGCCTCGGTCGCCGGCGGCGTGGGCGTCGGCGTCCCGACCGAGAAGTTCTCGCCGGGACTCCCGGACTCCGAGGCGCGATAGGACTGGCTCGCGTTTTGCATCGCCTGCTGTTCCGACGCCAGGCGCTCCCGGCCGGGCGTCGGATCGAACTTCACCCAGCCGACGCCCTCGAAGTACACCTCCACCCACGCGTGGGCGTTCATGCCCCGGACGGTGTACTCGCTCCGGCCGGTCCGCTCGCCGGTGGAGTAGCCGACGACGTAGCGCGCGGGGATGTCCTGGCTCCGGAGCATCACCGCCATCGACGTGGCGAAGTACTCGCAGTATCCCTCGTCCATCTCGAAGACGAACTCCGAGGCCACGTCGTCCTCCGGCGGTTGGCTGACGTTCAGCGAGTAGTTCTTGTTCGCCTCCAGCCACCGCTCGATAATCGTCGCCGTCTCGTATGGCGACTCGCTGTCGGCCGTGAGCCGGTCGGTGAACGGTCCGATTCGGGCCGACGTGGACGCCGGAACGCCGGTGTAGCGCTCCACGATGTGGTCCGGATATTCGCGACCGCTCGCGCGCAAGACGGCGGGGTCGTCCGGCGGCGTGACGCTGGTCGCGCTGTAGGTCGTGCCAGCCGGGAGCGCCCGCTCAGTCGTGATTGCGCGGTCCTGCGTGACCAGCACGTCGTCGCGCGACACCGTTCGCGGCCGCCAGACGGTCGGCAGCGAGGACGCCGACTTCGCCAGTTGCACGTCGTAGCTGACCGTTGCGTCGGCCATGCCCTCGGTCGGAATCGGGCCGTCGTAGGGCCGCGGTCGCGCGCGCCCGGTCCAGCCCGTCCCGGTGTAGTTCCCGTAGGCGGCGGTTCGCCAGTAGGCCGGCTCGGCGCTCCGGACCGTGAAGTGCGTTTCCGTGCTCTGGGACGTGAACGCGCCGTCGCCGCCGACGTCGCCGCCGACCTGTGCCTGGCCGCCGGGGTTCAGCGCGCCGAGCCCGCCGCCGCTCCCGCCCGGCGAGCTGCCGCCCTCGAAGGGGCTCTCGCCGGGCAGCGGGACGAGCGACTCGGCGGGGCTCTGGGCGCCGGCGGGTGAGAGAATCGGGAGCGTCGCCGCCGCGAGGACGACCGCGACCACGCAGACCGCGGTGAGCAGGACCCGGAGGTAGTCCCGGTCGGCCGATACGTCACCGAAGGGCGAGTCGTCGGAGACCATGAAACGGCGGAAATCTATCGTGTAGCCATCTCGGTCCCGGCGGTATAAATCTGCTGTCAGCGGCGGACGCGAGCGCCGTCCCGTCCGGCGGTCGCACCGACGTGGCCTCGCCGTCGGCCCGTCGCGGCTCGGTGGATACAAGCCCCCGGCCCGACAACCGGGCGGCAATGAGCGACTCCGAGGAGGCCATTCGGTGCTGGCTGGTCGAGCGGTCCAGTTACGGCGACGAGCGCATGGTGACGCTCGTCTACGCGACGCCGACGGGCGACCGGCAACTGACGAAGCAGTTCTCGCCGAACCTGCTCATGCGAAAGCGCGTCACCGCGGCCGTCGACGTGGAGCCCGAGCGGCTCGAACCGGTGGCCGACGACGAGACGCGCGAGCGCTACGCCGCCGAGGCCGAGCGGATGGCCGAGCGCCACGACCCCGACGCGGAGGTCTGAGACGGACTGCCGTCCCCACACCCGGGACCGTCGAGCGAGCGGCCGCGAACCGCCGACGAACCGCCGGACGTGGCGGGCGTGATGTTTTTTCCCTGACACGCAGAACACGAAAGACTATACACGCGGCCGGCACAAACGCGCCGTATGGCAGCGATAGAACTGGACGGCGTCACCAAGCAGTTCGGCAACCTCACCGCGCTGCAAGGGGTCGATCTCACCGTCGAAGAGGGTGAGATATTCGGCTTTCTCGGCCCCAACGGGGCCGGAAAGTCGACGACCATCAACATCCTCCTCGACTTCGTCCGGGCGACGGACGGGTCGGCGACCGTCCTCGGCCACGACATCCACGACGAGTCCAAGGCGATCCGCGCCCGGACCGGCGTCCTCCCCGAAGGCTACGACGTGTACGACCGCCTCACCGGGCGACAGCACCTCCAGTTCGTCGTCGAGTCGAAAGACGCCGACGACGACCCCGACGCGCTCGCCGAGCGGGTCGGCATCGCCGACGCCATCGACCGCAAGGCCGGCGGCTACTCGAAGGGGATGCAACAGCGGCTGGTCCTCGCGATGGCGCTGGTCGGCGAGCCCGACCTGCTCATCCTCGACGAGCCGACCACGGGACTCGACCCGAACGGGGCGCGCCTGATGCGCGAACTCATCCGCGAGGAGAACGAGCGCGGCGCGACGGTGTTCTTCTCCAGCCACATCCTCGGTCAGGTCGAAGCCGTCTGTGACACCGTCGGCATCCTCCAGAACGGCCGCCTCATCGCGAAAGACAGCGTCGAAGGTCTCCGCGAGGCCGCGGCCAGCGACACCGTCCTTCGGGTGACGCTGGCCGACGCGGACGGCGTCGACGACGCCCGCGCGGCCGTCGAAGCGCTCGACGAGGTCTCCGCCGTGAGCGCCGACGGCGCGACGCTGACCGTCACCTGCGACGGCGACGCGAAGATGGCCGTCCTCAACGCCGTCGAGGAGAGCGGCAACGAGGTCGCCAACTTCGAGACCGAGGAGGCGTCCCTAGACGAGGTGTTCGCCGCCTACACCGGCGAGCAAGAGCAGACCCGGCCGGAGGTCGACGCATGAGCGCCGGCGAGAACCCCGTGACGCGCGTCCTCGGCGACATCGACACGAGCATCAAGAACTCCGAGTTCGCCGACTGGTATCCCGTCAGCAAGAAGGAGTTCCGCGACACCGTCCGCTCGCCGTGGATCTGGCTGCTGTCGTTCATCTTCATCGTCCTGTTCGCCCTGCCGGCGATGCTGGGGCTGTACTTCAACATCGGCCAGCAGTTCGCCGACGCCGGGGCGTCGCTGACCTCGGACGCCTACGTCCAGTTCGCGCTCCCCATCGCCGCGCCGCTGTTGCCCGCCGTCGCCATCGTCATCGGCTACGCGGCCATCGCCCGCGAGAGCGAGCGCGGGTCGCTGAAGATACTGCTGTCGCTCCCCTACACCCGCGGCGAGATCCTCGCGGGGAAGTTCGTCGGCCGGAGCGCCATCACGCTCATCCCGGTGACGGTCGGCCTGCTGACCGCCCTGCTCGTGTTGGTCCCCTCGCAGATCGAGGTGGCGTGGGAGACGTACCTGCTGTTCGCGCTGGCGACGATGTCCTACGGCGTCGTGTTCACCGCCTTCGCCATCGGCCTCTCGGCGGCGCTGAAGACGGCCCGCCGGACGATGGCCGCGTCGCTCGGCATCTACGTCTACCTGCAGGTGTTCTGGTCGAACCTCGGACCCGGCCTCGGTCGCCTGCTCGCCGACCACGCGAACATCTCGCAGGTGACGCGGCTCCACGTGGAACTGTTCGTCTCCCTGCTGAGCCCCATCACGGCCTACCGGACCCTCGTCCAGGAACTGCTCCAGGAGTCGGCGATCCGCTCGCGAATCCTGCTCACGTCCAGCCCGCAGGCCGCCTGCGAGGAGATGCTCGGCGGCACGCTGGAAGTGACCCAGACGGGCGCACAGTGCGCTGAAGCCGCGCTTCCCCCGCAGTACGGCACCCTCGCCGTCGTCGGCTACCTCCTCCTGTGGCTCGTCGTCCCGCTGGTCGCGGGCTACTACGCCTTCGAAGGCAAGGACCTGTAGCGCCCGCCCGTTACTTTCGAGTTCGTCTCGCACACGCGCGAGCGTCGGGACCGAGCCGTCGACAGAAATTATGGTCGGTAGCTCCGTACAACACGTATGGTCATCTCGACGAAGTCGGTGTGGGGCGAGTTCACCGACGAACTGGTGATCGAGTACGACGACGCGACCGTCTACGGCGACTACGAGCAGGAGCGGGTCCTCCATCAGGGCGAGGTCCGCGTCCTCCCGAGCGGCTGGGTCGCGTTACCGACCGGCCGACTGCTCTCCCCCGAGGCGGTCCACCACGTCGACCCGTAGCGCCGGGACACCGACTGGTCCCGACGCAGTGCGTTCGACGGCGACAAGTGTCCGGTGGTCACACCACGCCGGCGTCCTCAAGTAGGTCCTCGAACGCCGCCTCGTCGAGCGTCTCGACGCCGTGGTCCGCCGCGTCGTCGCGTTTCCGCTGACCGGGGTTGTCGCCGCACACCAGGTAGTCCGTGTTGCCGGAGACGCTGCTCGTCGCCGACCCGCCGTTGCGTTCGACCAGTTCCTGGGCCTCGCTTCGGGTGTAGTCGTCAAGCGACCCGGTGAAGACGAACGTCAGGCCGTCGAGGGCGTCGCCGCCGGTCTCGGCTGCGGCCTGCGGGTCGACGTGGTCGAGCAGGCGGTCGAGGACGGCGCGGTTGCCCTCGCCCTCGAAGAAGTCGACGATGGAACGGGCGACGGTCTCGCCCACGTCCGGGACCGCCTCGAAGGCCTCGGTGTCGCCGCGGTCGGCGGCCGCCACGATTTCGTCGAACGTGCCGAACTCGTGCGCGAGGTTCCGCGCCGTGACGGTGCCGACCTCGGGGATGCCGAGGGCGGTGAGGAAGTCCGCGAGCGGCGGTTCGCGTGTCTCCTCAACCGCCTCGACGAGGTTTTTCGCGCTCGTCTCGCCCCAGCCCTCCAGGTCGGCGAGGGCGTCGACCGAGAGGTCGTAGAGGTCCGCGGCGTCCGCGACGAGACCGGCGTCGAGGAGTTGCCGGACCGCCTTCTCGCCTAGGCCCTCGATGTCCAGGGCGTCGCGGCTGGCGTAGTGCTCGATGCTGCGCTCGCGCTGGGCGGGACAGGTCAGGCCGCCGGTGCAGAACGCCATCGGGCCGTCGCGTTCGACCGGGCTGTCGCAGGCCGGACAGGCGTCGGGGAACTCGAAGTGGCCGTCACCGGCCGACTCGACGACCTCGACGACCTCCGGAATCACGTCGCCGGCGCGCTTGATTCGCACGCGGTCGCCGATGCCGACGCCGAGGTCGGCGACCTGCGAGGGGTTGTGCAGCGAGGCCCGCGAGACGGTGACGCCGCCGACCTCGACGGGGTCCATGAGCGCGACGGGCGTGAGCCGCCCGGTGCGACCGACCTGGACGACCACGTCCCGCACCGTGGTCTCCTCCTTGCGGGCCGGGAACTTGTAGGCGAACGCCCAGCGGGGGGCGCGCGACGTGGACCCCAACCGCTCGCAGGCGGCGGTGTCGTTGACCTTGAGCACCACGCCGTCGATCTCGTAGTCGAGGTCGTCCCGGGCGGCGAGTTGCTCGTCGCGGTAGTCGATGGCCGCGTCGATTCCGTCGACAACGGCCGTCCGGTCGCAGACGCGCAGGCCCCACTCGGGGAAGCGCTCGTGCATCGCCGCGTGGCTCTCGAAGTCGACCGAGGCGTCGAGGACGCCGAAGAAGAACACCGACAGCGGGCGCTCGGCGGTCACCGACGGGTCGAGCTGGCGCAGCGTCCCGGCGGCGGCGTTGCGCGGGTTCGCGAAGGGGTCCTCGCCGCGCTCGACGCGCTCGCGGTTGTAGGCGGTGAACGCCTCGCGCGGGATGTACACCTCGCCGCGGACGACCAGGCGCTCGGGGTAGTCGCCGCGCAGGCGCTGGGGGACGGCGGCGATGGTGCGGACGTTCTCCGTCACGTCCTCGCCGACCTCGCCGTCGCCGCGGGTGGCGGCGCGCTGGTAGACGCCGTCCTCGTAGACGACCTCGACGGAGAGACCGTCGAACTTCGGCTCGCAGAAGTACTCGACCGTCTCGACGCCCAGTCCGTCGCGGACCCGTTCGTCGAATGCCCGCGCGTCGGCCGCCTCGCCGCCCTGGTCGATGGAGCGCATCGGCGCGACGTGGTCGACCTCGGGGAGTTCGTCGAGGGGGGAACCGCCCACGCGCTGGGTCGGGCTCCCGTCCGTGTCGAGGTCGAAGGCCAACTCCAGGTCCTGAAGCCGCGAGAACAGGGCGTCGTAGGCCCGGTCGCCGATGGCGGGGTCGGCCTCGACGTAGTACCGGTGGTCGTGATAGCGGATCGCCTCGCGCAGCGCTTCGGCCTGCTCGCGGGCCCGCTCCGCGTCGAGGTCCGCGACCGGGTCGAACTCGGTCGGCGGGTCCGCGACGTAGGGGTTGTCCGCGGGGGCGGAGTCGTCGACAGCAACCATTTGTCGAGTCTGGGAGAGCCGGCTACAAAGCCGCTGTGAAGCCCGACAGCGGTCGGCGAAACCAGGAGAGCGGAGAACAGGAGACCGTCGGCGTGTCCGACCTCACCGACCGATCGACGCGGTCGCCGTGTGAACGACGACCTCACCGTCGCTTCGGACAGTGATCGAGTGACCGGCGTGCTCGAAGGAGACGCTCACCGACGAGTCCGACTGGACGAGTGCGTCGAGCGCCTCGGGGTCGATCGCCTCGTAAAGCGGGGCGAAGTCGGTCTGTTCGCGGCCCGTGATCGCGGAGATGACCTCCGGCACGGCCATGCTCGGACGGGTCTCGCTCCAGTCGAACTGCTTTCGGGTGACGTCCATCTGTCCTGCCGCATCGCGGTTCCCACTCCACCGGTTACTCTTACTCATACTGGGATACCTACATCTTAGCCACAGGAGCATAATATACTCTGCCCAGCATTATCAGACTCTGAAAACGCCTCGATTCGGCGTACTCGGTTCGAGACGGCGGTTCCGTCTCCGGGTTTTCGACCGGGCGTCGATGCGCCCTCCCTCCAAATGACGGTCCTTGATAACAATACCCAAATGGTCGGTCCCTCGGCTCGGTCGACCGTGCACGGCGAGACGGCCAACAGGCAGCCCCCGCCGCGCGGGGACCGATTCGAACCCTCAGAGGTCGGCGGCGTCTTCGATGGCGTCGGTGAGTTCCTTGATGCTCTCGACGGTGTGTTCGCCCATGTGGCCGATACGGAACGTCTGCTCGCCCAGCTGGGAGCCGTAGCCGTTGGAGAAGACCATGTCGTGCTCCTCGCTCACGGCCTCGATGGTCGCGGCCACGTCGATGCCCCGCGTGTTCTCGATGCAGGAGACCGTCTGGGAGCGATAGCCCTCCTCGGCGAACAGGTCGAAGTGTTCGGTGGCCCACTCGTGGACGTACTCGGTCATCTCGCGGTGGCGCTCGTCGCGGCCCTCGTGGCCCTCTTCGAGCATGTGCTTCATCTGCGTGCGGTAGGCGAGCATGACCGGGATGGCCGGCGTCGAGTGGGTCTGGCCCTTCCGGTCGTAGTAGTCGAGACAGCGCTGGAAGCCGCCGTACCACGACGAGGAGTCGGTGTCCAGTTCCCGCTCGTAGGCGTCGTCGCTGACGACGCAGACGGCGAGGCCCGGCGGCATGGCGAAGGCCTTCTGGGTCGAGGCGAAGATCACGTCGATGTCGTGCTCGTCGATGTCGACGTAGTCCCCGCCCAGCGCGGAGACGGCGTCGACGACGAAGTAGGTGTCCGGGTACTCGGCGATCACGTCGCCGATCTCCTCGATGGGGTTGCGGACGCCGGTCGAGGACTCGTTCATCACGGTCGCGACCACGTCGTAGTGCTTGTCAGTCGACTCGAGGTGCTCGCGGATGTCCGCGGGCTTGATGGCCTGCCCCCACTCGTACTCGAGGCGGTCGACGTCCTTGCCGAGGCGCTCGGCGACGTTCGCGTGGCGCTCGCTGAAGCTCCCGCAGGTCGGGACGAGGATGTTCTCGTCGACGAGGTTGAGCGTCGAGGCCTCCCAGAACTCCGTGCCGGAGGCCGTGAGGATGATCACCTCGTTGTCGGTGCCGAGGAACTCCTTCGTGTCCTCGACGATGGTCGTATAGAGGTCGGTCATCCGGTCCATTCGGTGGCCGAACATCGGCTGGGCCATCTCCTCGATGACGTCCTCGCGCACCTCTGTCGGACCCGGGATGTACAGCGTCTTGTCGGGGTAGTCGTCGGTATACTCGCGTTTTTCGGTCACGGAAGCCACCTTCGTAGGTGACCCCTCGGAGCGAGCGGGCATGGTAGTTTTGATACCGGGCGGAGCCACGCCACCTCCGGGTCACCCGTCGAGGGCGCTCGACGGACTCGCGGCGGCCTCGATAACTCACATGGTCGTTGCAGTCTACAGGAATTATTTACCGTATTAAGTGCCACATGCTATCATGGGCCGCCACGCCCCGCTCACCGACGACCAGCGCGCCGCGATAGCCGACAGAGCGGTCGAGCAGGTCGCGGACACGCTCGCCGAACTCGGCCTTGACCTGGGCGACGGTTCGACACCGTCGTCCGAAGGGGTCAAGCGGCGGACTCGGCCGGCGGCGCGAGCGGACGCCGAGACGCGCCGCGAGCGCGCTGGGCAGTGAGGTTGCGGACCGCCCGAGTCACTGGCGACTGATCACCCGGTGAACGAACAGGACCAGCGCGGCGTAGACGGTCGGCGCGATGAGAGAGGTGACCGAGACGGCCAGGAATCCAGAGAGGAGTATCCGAACGAACACCAGCAGGAACGGGGTGACCGCCAGCGCCTTCGCGCCGCGGTCAAGGGCCGCGTCGACGGAGTCGGCGTCCGCCGCGACGTACCCGATGCCGACGACGGCGAGCAGGTACCAGAGGGTCACGCCGGCCGGCGAGGCGAACGGGAGGGTAAAGAGCGCGACGACGGCGAGGGCGATGCCGACGAGCAGCGGGCCGCTGTCGTGGTCCTCGAACGAGACCAGGATTCCCGAGAGGTCCCCGGATTCCATCGCCGTCTCGATGTCGTCGGAGGTGCTCGAACCGAGCGAGCGACCGTGGGCGGCGTCGACGGGCGCGTCGAAGTCCCGGCCGCAGTGCATACACCACGTCGCGGTCGCGCTCACTTTCTCGGTGCAGTGAGGGCACCGGGGGTCCTCGCGCATACGGGGATGTTCGCGGGCTGGCAGTTAGCCGTTACGGGGAGAGGATTCAATGTCCTCGGCGCGCAACGGGGGGTATGGATTGGGTCGACCGGGCCGAGCGCCTCCTGTACGACGGGGAGGCCATCGAGGAGTCCGTCCGCCTCGACGGCGGCGGCGTCGTGGTGACGAGCCACCGGGTCCTCGCGTTCACGCCCGACCGCGAGGGGGCGAACTTCCGGCAGGTCGACCGGCCGAACGTCGACGGCGTCGACGTGACGACGCGGGGCGACTGGCAGTTTCTCGAACTCGGCGTGAAGGCCCTCGTCGTCGGCGGCGTGCTGGTCGGTGCCGGGACGACGGTGAGCCTCGATGGCCTCGTCGGGAACGTCTCGCTCGACAGCGGCGGGGCCGCGAGCGCCGTCGGCATCGGCGGCATGCTGGGGATGCTCCAGACGATGCTGACGCTGATGACGCAGTTAGACGACCTCATGCGACTGTTCGGCGCGCTGGGGCTCGCCGTCGCGGCGGTCGTCTTCGCCGTCTACCTCTGGAGTCGCGAGCGCCTGCTCGTCATCGGCGTCGCCGGCGACGACGACATCGAACTGGCCGCCCCGGACGAGGAGGGACTCGTCGCCCGCATCGAGGCCGCGGTCGCGCCCGGCGCGCCCGCCGCTGACGGACGAGAGCCCGGCCCCTCCCCGCCCGACGACCCGCTGGCGTGACGTTCAACACCGCCGAGCGCTAACCCACGGGCGATGGACGCCGCCGAGGTCCGAGACCGCGCCGGAACGCTCCCGAGAGAGCCCGGCGTGTACCTGTTCGAGCGCGCCGTCGACGACCAGCGCCGCGTCCTCTACGTCGGGAAGGCCGTCGACCTGCGGTCGCGGGTGCGCTCGTACGCCGACCCGCGGAGCGAGCGCATCGCGAAGATGGTCGACCGCGCCGACGGCGTCGACTTCGCCGTGACGGACACGGAGACGCAGGCGCTGCTCCTCGAAGCGAACCTCATCAAGCGCCACCGGCCGCCCTACAACGTCCGGCTGAAAGACGACAAGTCCTACCCGCTGGTCCAGCTGACCGACCACGCCGTCCCCCGAATCGAGGTGACGCGCGACCCCGAAGACGGCGCGACCGTCTACGGGCCGTTCACCGACAAGGGACGCGTCGAGACGGTCGTCAAGGCGCTCCGGGAGACCTACGGCCTGCGGGGCTGTTCCGACCACAAGTACCGCAACCGCGACCGGCCCTGCCTCGACTACGAGATGGGCATCTGCACCGCGCCCTGCACCGGCGAGATCAGCGAGGCGGACTACGCCGAAGACGCCGAGTCGGTCAGGCGGTACTTCGAGGGCGAGACCGGCGTGCTCGCGGACCCGCTGCGCCGCGAGATGGAGGCCGCCGCGCAGGCGAAGGAGTTCGAGCGCGCGGCGAACCTCCGGGACAAGCTCGGCGCGGTCGAGGCGCTCCACGGCGAGGGCGACGCGGCGGTCAGCGACTCGGCGACCCACCAGAGCACGGACGTGCTCGGCGCTGCCGTCGAAGGCGAGACCGCCATCGTCGCCCGCTTGCACGCCGAGGGCGGCAAACTTGTCGAGCGCGACCGCCACACGCTCGCGGCCCCCGACGGCGAGGGGACCGCCGGCGTCTACCGCGCGTTCATTCCGCAGTACTACGCCGAGCGCGACCTCCCGGACCGCATCCTCTGTGCGGAAGACCCCGCCGACCCGGACATCGAGGCGTGGCTGGAACGCGAGGGCGTCACGCTGTCGGTCCCCGGCGCGGGCCGCGAGGCGACGCTGGTCGACCTCGCACTGAAGAACGCCCGCCAGCGCGGCCGGACCGACGACGAGGCCGGTCGGCTGGCCGACGCGCTCGGTATCGACCGCCCGACCCGCATCGAGGGCTTCGACGTGAGCCACGCTCAGGGCCGGTCCGTCGTCGGGTCGAACGTCACCTTCGTCGACGGCTCGCCCGAGAAGAGCGACTACCGGCGCAAGAAGCTCACCGAGCGAAACGACGACTACGCCAACATGTGCGAACTCGTCCGCTGGCGGGCGCTGCGCGCCGTCGAGGGCCGCGACGACCGCCCGGACCCGGACCTGTTGCTCATCGACGGCGGCGACGGACAGCTCGGGGCCGCCCGCGACGCGCTGGCCGAGACCGGGTGGGACGTGCCGGTCGCCGCCCTCGCCAAGGACGAGGAACTGGTGATAACCGCGGAGCGGGTGTACGACTGGGACGACGACGCGCCACAGCTCCACCTGCTCCAGCGGGTCCGCGACGAGGCCCACCGCTTCGCGGTCCAGTACCACCAGACGCTCCGGGACGACGTGTCGACGGCCCTCGACGAAGTTCCCGGTGTCGGCCCCGCGACGCGAAAGCGACTCCTCCGCCGGTTCGGCAGCGTCGCGGGCGTTCGAGCGGCCTCGCGGGAGGAACTGACCGCGCTGGACGGCATCGGCGAGCGGACCGCCGAGACGATTCAGACGCGCCTCGGCTGATTTCGTATCGCCGATATCGGTTTATTCAGTGGAGCGGACCAGACATCGCGACGCCCCCCGATGTGCGAGTGTTCGTACTCTCCGTCGCCGTGAGAGGGTGTACCGCCCATCGAGGAGACCCTCGGCCCGTCGTGGCTTTTACCCGGTTCGGGGATCAAGTGGCGGTATGGACCTTCAGGTGTCTGAGCTGGAGGACCTCGAGGACCGGCTCGAATCGGCACTCGAACGGATCGCCGACCTTCAGATGGGGGCGCGAATCCAGTCGGACACGTTCTTCTCACAGCCGTTCATGGACGACCACACGGAGTTCGACTCCTTCGCCGCGTTCTGTGAGCAGAGTCCCTGGACGCTCGAGCAAGAAAGCGACGTGCAGGACGTCCCGCGCAATCGCCTCGACGACTACGTGGCCGACAGGACCGACTTCGAGACCTGGGAGGGGATGAAAACCCAGGCCGCCGAGGAGCGGATCATCGACCGGATTCACTCGTGAGCTAGCCCAGGCCGGGAAGCGCCCGCAAGACGTGGTAGAGTCCGTAGCTGATGATGCCGGCACCCACCATCGACCCGACCCAGGACCCGACCGTGATGCCGACCTTGCGTGGCGAGATTGCGCTCCCGTTCGAGGAGTTTGCCGCGAGCCCGCTCCCGACGATACTCGCGATCATCACCTTGTTGAACGAGATGGGGATGCCCAGGACGATCGCGAGCTGTGCGATCAGGAACGCGGGAATCAGGGCCGCAATCGACCGCCGCGGTCCGAGTGCGGCGTACTCGTTCGAGACGGCCTGAACGAGGCGCGGACCCCGTATCCAGGCACCGAGGAGGATCCCGCCGCCGCCGAGCGCGAGCAGGTAGATCGACGGGAGTTCGAGGTCCGTCTCGAAAATCGCCTCGAGCGGTCCGGTCGCCAATCCGACCTGGGAACCGCCGCTCGTGAACACGACGACGAGCCCCAGTACGACGAGGAACCGATTGATGCCGGCCGTCTCGTCGCGATGCAACAGCACGCGCGTCCCGACGAGCGCGACGAGCCCCGCGAACACACTCACGAGGACCATTCCGAGTGTGTAGGACCCGCCGACGTCTGTCGGGAACAGTCGGTACGTGGTGGCGAGGTATCGGGCGACCGAGCCCTGCGAACCGCTCGCAGTCGGGACAATCGTTAGCTGAATGTTTGCGAGCGCGTACCCGACCGTCCCGCCGAGAATCGGGATGCCGACGCTCTCGGGGACGGCGTCGCTCCGGAGCCCGCGCGCCAGCCCGTATGCGAGCGCCCCCTCCACCACGGGAATCGCGAGCCAGAACCCGAGGATGACGACGTACTCGTGAACGGCGAACCCGCCGCCGAGAGCGATTCCGGCCCCGACCATCGCCCCGGTGACGGTGAACGCGGACGGGATCGGGTAGCCGCGGGAGTTCCCGATCGTGATGAGCGTCGCCGCCGTCAGGAGCGCGGTCGCCGCGGCGAGCGGCGTGATCGACACGCCCGTGACGAGGTCTTTGCCGATCGTCTCGGAGATACTGCCGCCCTGGAGTATCGCACCCAGGCCGGCCACGACGCCGACGAGCAGCGCCGCCCGGAGGACCGAGAGCGCGTTCGCCCCGACGGCGGGTGCCACGGGTGCCGAGTTGCTGTTCGCTCCCACCGTAAACGACATGAACAGGGCCGCCAGCAGGGCTATCGAGAGAACGAGCAGCACAGACGCCATTCGTTCACACCTCCCGCCACCGGCCGTTCGAGAGCGAGCGACTTCGATTCTGGGAACACATTGCCCGATGCCCGTGTCACGAGATGGATGAATCCGTCGAAATTGCGTATATCGCCCGTTAGTTCGCCAATCGTCTCGATAAGTAATGTGATTGCGACGGGGACCGAACCGTGACGGCGACGGGGTTGCCGCACAACGGTACCGGTCCGCCGCGCAGGGCGGTCTTCGCGACGCATCGTCCGGGCAGTGGGTCCGACACGGTCGGTCGTCGCTTCTGATCGGGCGTCGACGGTGGTTTCGAGTCGACTGTCCGCGGTTCGAGGGCAGTGAGAACCCCCCACGGTACGCCAATATATATTGCTCTTCGCTATATCAAACTCCTTCGAACCACCGCGACCGGGACGGCATCGAGGCGCGCAGTTCGGTGGAGCGGCTACGCAGGCGCGTCGCGAGCAAAATCTCGAACGGCAGTGACGAATCGAATCGAGTCACCCGGTGACGGGCGTCAGAAGTCACCGTTGATGATATCAGCGACCCGCTGGCGGTCGAACAGTTGTTCGTCGGCCGGAATCTCGGGATAGGGGCCCTCCTCGTAGGTCGGCCACTGGCCGAACTGCTCCGGGTAGAGCTGTTTCGCCGTCATCTCCAACTGGAAGAGATTCAGGATCGGACCCTGGTATCTGGCCCCCTGTGCGTACAGCCGATCGTTCTGCACCGCTGTGATCTCCGCGGCCGCCGGGTCGGAGTTGAACGCGTCGCGTCGCTTCGGGAGGCTCGTCCCCGGTTCGAGTCCGCCGAGGAAGAAGATCACCTCGGGGTCGGCCTCCAGAAGGACTTCGAAGTCGACCGTCGAGTTCGTCTCGATCGCCCCCTCGAAGGCGTCACAAGGGCCGAGCGGGCGGGTGTGGGCGTTCAGGAACCCCGGCTGATCCATCGTGTAGGCCCAGATCTCGTCCAGGTCCGCGGAGGCGAGCATCACCGCCGTCGGCCGCGCCGACTCGGGCGGGAGGCCCGACTCGATGGTCGCCAGCAGGTCGTCGTGGATCGCGGCGAGCGCCTGATACCGCTCTCGCTCCCGAAACGCCTCGGCCACGAGTTCGAACTGCTCCCACAGCGTGTAGTACTCGTAGGACCCCTTCCAGGAGTCCGGCGGTTGCTGGTGGCGGTCGCTCAGGGAGTTGCCGAACCACGGGGAGACGTTCTCGGCGATCTCGTCGATGTCAGACCGGCTCCAGGCGTCCTGTTTGACGATCCACGCGGGGTCGGCGAGGTGCACGTCGCTGTCGAGTTCGTAGAGTTGCTCCTTACTCGGCTGCCAGGAGGAGTACAGCCCCGACCAGTCGAGGGAGACGCCGGGGAGTCGCTCGACGAACTGGTTCCACAGCCCGTCGTAGTAGTCCGGAGCGTGCATGGCGGTAACGGAGTTTCCGCGGCCGAGCGCGAGCGCCATGTCGGCGTGGTGAGTGAGCCGCGTGAACACGGTTTCCGGTGGCGACTCGAACGTCACTTCGCCGACTGGCGACATCGACACCGAATACGACTGATCCGTCTCCGCTGGGGTCTGCGTGGCCTCGCCGTCGGTCGGCGTCCCTGCCGTCTGCGTCGAGTCCGCTTCACCGGCACCTTCCGAACCGCTACACCCCGCCAGTAGCCCGCCGCCGACGACGGCTCCGCCGTACGCGAGCCACTCGCGCCGCGTCAGTGCTTCGTCCTGAGACATAGTTTTAGGTTCGCCTAATACGTTAAGTCGATTTCGAATTTTCGGCGGGCCTAAATCGTGAGAGTACCGTCGGCGGACCGGCGGCGACAGCGACGGTTACGCCGCGAAACCCCGTCAGTGGCGACCCAAGGGGGTTTCACCGACCGAATCGTATCGACAGCTATGCACGCAGGGCGTCGCCTGTTGCTCGCCGTGCTCGGCGTCTCCTCGCTCGCGGTGTACCTGGCTGCGGCGTTCGTGGGCTACCGGGTGCTGGCGACGGTGTGGGCACAGCGACCCTCGGCGGTGACGGCGGTACTCGTCGTGGTTGGAACGGCCCTCGCGATGGGCGCGCTGAGCTACTGGATCGGGACGAGCCAGCTCAGGCGGTCGGTCGACGCGGTCGAACTCCCGCGGTCGCGAGCGCCCGGCATCTACCGGCGGTTCGACTCGCTCACCGAGCGGATGGACGTGTCGACGCCCGCACTGCTGGTGGCGCGCCTGCCCGTCCCCAACGCCTTCGCGGTCGGCGGGAGCGAGCGGGCCGTCATCGTCGACCGACGGCTGTTCGGGTACCTCTCGGGCGACGAACTGGAGGCGCTGCTGGCCCACGAACTCGCCCACATGGAGACTCACGACGCGTTCGTCCAGACGGTGGTCTACAGCCTGTTGCAGAGTCTCGTCGGGCTGGTCGCCATCGCAGTGCTCCCGCTCGTGGCGCTGGCTGGCGGGGTCGCTCGCGCCCTGGCGCTGCTCCGCGGGCGACCGGAGTCCTGGTCCGGGTCGTGGTTCGGCGTCGCCCAGCGGCGGGCGCTGCAGTTCGTCGGCCTCCTCGGGTTCGCCATCGCGCTCCTGGCGCTGGCGTACTCCCGGCGTCGCGAGTGGGCCGCGGACGACCGCGCCGTCGAGGTGACGGGAAATCCCCTCGCGCTGGCCCGCGCCCTCGGCAAGATCGAGCGGGCGTCGACGCCGGACCTTGGGCCGCTGACGCCGCTGTACGTCCACGGAACAGAGGACGACGAGCCGTCGCGCCTCCTGTCGACGCACCCGCCGATGGACGAACGCATCGAACGACTGCGGGCGCGGGCGGTGGCCACAGCACGAACGGAATAGGTGGTCGTCGAACTTGCAGTTCTATTGGTATCTGTCGCGGCTCGGTCAGTTAGTTGAGGGGTTCCAAACCCGTTTTCGATAGTGTGTTTCCAAAGGGCCACTTATACGCTGGTATTCCGAATATTCGGATCTGTGTGACAATATACGGCGATCGGTCGGAGATGGCGACCGGTCGAGCGGAGCGACTAGGCGCTGGTTCCGGGAGTCGAAGCGGGGAGGTGGCGTCCACTCGCGGAGGACGGGTCAAGCCGCTCCGTGAGCGTCGACCGGCGACCTGTCGCTCTCTATATCCGAATAGAGCGCCACGTACCGGTCCTAGAAACGGCTTTCTACCGAGCGAAGGAACTCGTGCACATGCAAGCCAGTGTCCCACGGCGTGCGACGGAAGACCACCCGAATCCGACACACGGCTGTCCGCTGTGTAACTGCACCGCCAGTAGCCGGGATGACATCTACTGTCACTTGCTGGTCTCACATCGAAAGAGCACCATCGCGGAGGCACTGCTCGAAGACACCGGGTGCCGGCGATAACCCGCCGACCGCTCGCTTCTGCCATCGTTCCGCGTTTTTGCCTCGGGGAGCGGATGCCCTCGACTTCGATAGCGCAATTCGCACGAGAGTTTCGATTCGCTATAGCGAAATGTGATATATCGATGAGGACCGTCCAACTCGAGGATGACAGCGAAACGGGCTCTGAAGGCGTCTCAGTCCGATATCGGGGACTTGGCCGTCAGTTCACCTCCGACGCGAACAGCCACAGCGGGAGCTTATCGTGAACCACCGTCCCGGTTGGCGAACGACAGTCGACGAACAGCGACGGACAGCCACCGAAAGCAACAGCGTGAGCGGTTGACGAGGTGATGCGACGAAAGTCTCCCTCGCGCGCGACGAGTAGTCACTCCCTGGGTGGGACACCCGCCTCAGTTGGGGACTGTCGGAGATCGGTCGAATCGAATCGCCCGACTCGATCATCCCAACGAGCGTCCCGGGTGGCCCGAACTGCGGGACCGTACACAAACGGGTGGCCACGTGATGGCCGAGAGCCGTTACAGCGGTCGCCACGACTCAGTACAGAGAGGCCGTGATGCGGATGGCCGAGTGGGCATCTCCCCGAGAGATCTATCAGCGAGTCAACGCGCGTACCGGCCAGCGATGGCGGTGTTTGGTTGCGGATTACGAGCGTGAACTGCCAGATGGTCACCGCAATCTTCGCTCACGCGGCTCGCTGTCGTTCGAGAGGGCCGTCCCCGGATGCCCGCGAGGTTCTCGGGAACCCCCCGAACTCGCGAAGGGGCCGGAGCGCCCGTGAACAACTGCCGAAAGACACCGCCGACTGCAACAGGCCGAGGCCTTTGGACGCGACGAACAGAGTGCGCAGACAGTAAACACCCTCCTGCGGTCGAGCGGGCCGTCGGCTTCGTCGGGAACACACGCTCTCGCACCCGATATGGACGAACTGTGGCGTTTCGGATGGGGCTGCGCTGGATCGGGCGATTCGTCGCGGAACCACCGATAAATCATATATCGCGATATTAAATCGCCCATTGGAGGGAGAGAGTCGTCGAACGCGGGCGTCGGTTCAGAGAGCGGGTGAAAATCTCGATAACACGTATACACGTGTTACGACTGAGTGGACGCTGAGGGCCCAGACCGTCAGATCGACTCAGAATCGATCCGTACCGAGAGTGAACCGCACACGAATGGGAGGCGCGGTCCGGATAGGCGAACGAGGTCGTTCGAGCGAAGTGATCGTCCCACGTTAGTGAACGATATTTCGCTCCATACCGAAGGCCGCGAAGGATCGGGACTCGGGGAAGCGAGCGAAAAGCCACGAAGTATCGATTGGAAAAGCCGTACGCCTCAGGAGATGGCGAAACTGTCGAAAGAACGAGTGTTCGATAAATTGGAACACCCATCCGATTCAAAGTGTGACGACTGCGCTGTTCCGGTGTAGCCAGCGCAGACAACTCGACGGGAAACGAACGGTGTCAGGAGTAGGTGACGTTGAGTTCGATGACGTTCGCGACTTCGAGCACCTTCTGGGGGAGTTCCTCGGTGAAGCGCTCGTTCCGAAACCGGTTCGTCGGCCCGGAGACGCTGATCGCGCCGAGGACGTTGCCGTCGTTGTCGAGGACCGGCGCGGCGACGCACCGGAGCCCGTCGAGCCGTTCCTCATCGTCAAACGCGACCCCTTCGTCTCGGACCGATTCGAGGGCGGCCTGGAGTTCGTCTCGCGTGGTCACCGCGTTGTCGGTCTCGTCGCCGAGTCCGTGTCGGTCGACGATCGTGTCGACGCGTTCTTCCGGGAGGTGAGCGAGGATCGCCTTGCCGAGCGCGGTCGAGTGCAGCGGGACGCGCGTGCCGACGTGGGCCTTGACCTGGACGGCCTGCTCGCCGCGGGCGCGGTAGAGGTACGAACCGCGGCCGTGCTCCTCGACGAGGACGTTCGCCAGTTCGCCCGTCTCCTCGGCGAGGCGGTCGGCCTCGGGCTTGGCGATGCGAAACAGTTTCTGGCGGTGCCGGGAGTACGCACCGAGTTCGAGGAACCGAAGCCCGACCCGGTACCGACCGTCGTCGTTGACGATGTACTCCTCCTGTTCGAGCGTGCTGAGGTAGTTGTGGATGGTGCTCTTCGGGAGGTCGAGGTGTCGCGAGAGCTCGGTGACGCCGGCGCCGCCGAGGTCCTTGAGACCGTTGAGTATCTGAAACGTCGTCTCGACTGATTTGACCGGGTTTTGTGCCGTTCGTGCCATAGGTTGGGTTCGAATCTGGACTGCGAGGGCTCGGTCTCACGCCCGGAAACCGCTGGTGCGACGTCCGTCGGGGTCAGCCGGATGAGACATCGCGGCCCCACCACCGGGACGTGGCGAATCGACCGTACCGAGTCGGGCGCGTCGGCCGTGAACCGTCGCCGAACGACCGATGGAACTCGTATTCGTTAGATAACACTCACCGCGTCGCTCCATTTAAAGCCATCGCTCAGTTCCTCGGTCGCTCGTCTCCCGGCCGAGGCGCGGTCCACGGGGCGGGCCGGTCCCCCCGTCTCACTGACTGTCCGCGGGGGCGTGGAAACGTCATGGGGAAACGCGTAAGTATCGTGGACGCAATCCATCGAACGTATGACGCAGACGTACGAGAACTACATCGGTGGCGAGTGGACCGGTAGCGAATCCGGCGAGACAACGGAGGTCACGAACCCGGTCGACGGTGAGGTCGTCAGCACCGTTCCGGTCTCCTCGACGGCAGAGACGGACGCGGCTGTCGCGGCCGCGGTCGAGGCGACCGACGAGTGGGCCGGCATGCCGGGCCCGGAGCGCGGTGCCATCCTGCGCGAGACCGGTGAGATCCTCAAGAACCAGAAAGCGGAACTGGCTGAGACCCTCACCAGCGAAGAGGGCAAGCCGCTCGGCGAGGCCCAGGGCGAGGTACAGCGGGCCATCGACATCTTCTACTACTACGCCGAGAAGGCGCGCGACTTCGGCGGCACGGTCAAACAGCCCAGCGGCGGCCGCGCGGGGCTGTCGACCAAGAAGGAACCGCTCGGCGTCGCGGCGCTGATCACGCCGTGGAACTACCCCATCGCGATTCCGGCCTGGAAGATCGCGCCGGCGCTCGCGGTCGGCAACACCGTCGTCATCAAGCCCGCGATGCAGGCCCCGACCGTCGGCGCCAAGATCATCGAAGCGCTCGACGAGGCCGGCATCCCGGACGGTGCGATCAACCTGGTCTGCGGTCCGGGCAGCGAGGTCGGCGAGCGCCTGACCACCCACGACGACGTGGACGCGGTGTCGTTCACCGGCAGCGCGTCGATCGGCGAGCACGTCTACGAGCAGTCGACGGCGAACGGCAAGCGTGCGCAGGCCGAGATGGGCGGGAAGAACCCCACGCTCGTCACGGAGAGCGCGGACGTGGACAAGGCGGTCGACATCGTCGGCGCTGGTGCCTTCGGCGGCACGGGCCAGGCCTGTACCGCGACCTCCCGCGCCATCGTCCACGAGGACGTCTACGACGAGTTCGTCGACGGCATCGTCGACTACGCCGAGTCCCTGACGGTCGGTGACGGCCTCGAGGGCGCTGACATGGGCCCCCACGTCAGCGAGGGCGAACTCGAGGGCAGTCTCGAGTACGTCGACATCGCGAAGTCCGAGGGCGCGACCCACGAGACCGGCGGCGAGGAACTGACCGGCGACGAGTACGACGCCGGGAACTTCATCTCGCCGGCCGTCTTCTCCGACGTGGAGCCGGACATGCGCATCGCACAGGAGGAGGTCTTCGGCCCGGTGCTCGCCGTCATCCCCGTCTCTGACTTCGAGGAGGGCCTCGAAGTCGCCAACGGCGTCGACTACGGCCTCTCGGCCAGTATCGTGACGGAGAGCGTCGAGGAGGAGAACGCGTTCATCGAACAGTCCGAGTCCGGCGTCGTGAAGGTCAACGAGAAGACCACCGGGCTCGAGCTGCACGTCCCGTTCGGCGGTCTCAAGCGGTCCTCGACGAACACCTACCGCGAGCAGGGCGACGCCGGCCTCGAGTTCTTCAGCTACATCAAGACGGTCTACCGCAACAGCTAACCGGCCCGCGTCACCCGGTTCCTCGGTCTCCCGGTGTCGCAGCATCTACGTGAAACACAATTTTTTTATAGTAATCATCTGTACCCATAGTTGCTCTTGTCCACCACAAGAGCGAGCCTGCAAAGTCATCAGTCATGGTCGTAGCCCAATCGACCAGGGATGGTGGAACGGCCCCAGCACCGACGGCCATCGTCTGTCCCGTACAGACGTTCCACTATCGTTGCCGTCTGTAGGCACCCAGACCGCAACGGACTCCCGTCGTTGGACACTCTCGCGTCGAAGCGACTCCCGTACCATCGGACCGCACAACTGCCGCATGGCTCGTGGCAGAGACGCGTTCGGATTGGGCCCGGCCATGCATACTTTCTCTCTCAGGGATGGTCCGTTCACCGAGGAGACGAGTCTCCCCCGGCCGGACGGCATCGAACACGGCCACGTCTGAACTCACACCCCGGATTAGCTAGCGCTCGTTCAATGATAGTGAACGGACAGCGTAACGGTTGTACTGTCGTTATTCGGTGGCCGGTGCCGCGAGGACGTCGGACCTCAGAGGCTCCGTAATCACGCCGAATCACCGCTCTGACCGGTTTTTTCTCACGAGGCCAGAACTCGATGGAGTCCGCTCATCGAACGCCCCATCATTCCACGATATCGAACAAGAGTGCATCTGCAAGGGATCGATTGGCCCGATCGCTGAATTTACATTCGCGAATTCGGAACGCGGTCGATGTGGCAACACAACGCATAATAGCGACGCGGGCGCAGCCACCGGCATGAACGTCGACGCGCTCACGACGGACTTCGATCACCGGGACTGGCAGGAGTTGACGGAGACCGACGACCCGGTCCGGTTCGCGATGGTCGGCGTGGGCTGGTGGACCACGGAGCAAGCGATGCCCGCCGTCGCCGCCGGCGACCTCTGTGAGACCACCGTGCTCGTCAGCGGCGACCGGGAGAAGGCCGCGGACGTGGCCGCCGACTCGGAGACGGTCGAACACGCGATAACCTACGAGGAGTTCCACGACGGGGCCGCGAGCGACGCCTACGACGCCGTCTACGTCGTCACGCCCAACGCCCGCCACCTGCCGTTCGTCGAGACGGCCGCGGAACTGGGCAAGGCGATCCTCTGTGAGAAGCCGATGGAGGCCACCATCGAGCGCGCCGAGCGGATGGTCGAGGTCTGCGACGAGCACGACGCGACGCTGATGATCGCCTACCGGATGCACACCGAGCCGGCCGTCAGGCGGGCCAAAGACCTCATCGACGAGGGGTACGTCGGCGAGGCGCTGTTCGTCCACGGCAACATGACCGAGCCGATCCTCGACCTCGTGCCCGACCCCGACCAGTGGCGACTGGACTGGGAGCTCTCGGGCGGGTGTGCCGTCATGGACATCGGGCTGTACCCGCTGAACACCAGCCGCTTCCTGCTCGAGGCGGACCCGGTTCGCGTCCGCGGCACCGTCGACTCGGTCCAGGAGGAGTTCGACGACGTGCCCGACGAGCACGGGGCGTTCCAGCTCGACTTCCCCGGCCACGCCTACGCCGTCTGCACCGCCAGCCAGAACGCCCACCTCGACAGCCACATCTCGGTGCTCGGAACGGAGGGAAAGGTCCGCGTCGAACCGGCGTTCTATCCGTGGGACGACCGCGCCCTCCAGCTCTCGCGTGGCGGGACGACCGTCGACATCGACTTCGAGCAGATCGATCAGATGGAAGAGGAGTTCGAGTACTTCAGCCACTGCCTGCTGACCGGAGCGGAACCCTACGCCGACGGCGAGCACGGCCTGGTCGACATCAGGACCATCAAGGCCGTCTACGAGGCCGCCGAGACCGAGGCGACGGTCGAACTCGACTGACGGCACGAAGGTTTTTGTCGGGCGCGGACCCACTGGCGAGCCATGGTCCACTCGACATGGGGCGACTGGTTCGTCCGCGACGAGATGGAAGCGACGGATCCCGGCGACGGCGTCGTGGTCTGGTACCTCGGCTGTAACGGCTTCGTCCTCCGGTCGGCCACGACGACGCTGTACGTCGATCCGTACTTCGGTGAGGGGGACCCGCCGACGCTCGTCCGCATGATTCCGGTCCCGATGGACCCGGCGGACGCCACGCTGTGTGACGCCGTCCTCGTCACGCACGAGCACATCGACCACATGCACCCGCCGTCGTTCGAGCCGCTGGTCGCGGACCTCGGCGCGGACGTGTACGCGCCGTCGGCGTCCTACGCGGAGCCGGACTACGACGGCGAGATTCCCGTCGACGGCGACCAGCGCAACGAAATCGCCGCCGGCGACCAGTTCGAGGTCGGCGACTTCACCGTCCACGTCGCGGGCGCGAACGACCCCGACGCCATCGAGCCGGTGAGCTACGTCGTCGAACACGAGTCCGGGACGTTCTTCCACGCGGGCGACAGCCGCCCCGCCGAGGCGTTCGCCGACGTGGGCGAGCGCTACGACGTCGACGTGGGCGCGCTGGCGTTCGGGACGGTCGGCTCCATCTACGAGGCCGAACCGGACCGCGGCGTCCGCACGAAGTGGTACATGGACGAGAACGAGGTGATCGAGGCCGCGAACCAACTGCAACTGACCCGCCTGCTCCCCTCGCACCACGACATGTGGCAGGGCGAGGGCGGCGACCCGAAGGTCCTGCACGAGCACGCGGCGTCTCACGAGTACCCCCGTATCGTCGAGCCGCCCTACGTCGGCTGTTCGGTCCGGGTGGACGAGCCCGGCATCCGGCGTCTCGACGCGCTCGACGGGGACTGAGACGGACCCGCGTCCGTGGTTTGCGCGTCGGCAAGTCGTGTGTCGGGGTACATTTATTACGCCGACCCCGGTACGTCCGCCAATGTCGCCAACGATCACAAAGATCGAAAGCCGGGAGTTCGAGTACCCCCTCGAGGACGTGGGGACCGACGAGCACGGCTTCAATCTCGTCTACGAGCCGGGCGAGACCACGACGCGGAAGCTCTTCGGCGTGCGGATTCACACCGACGAGGGCATCACGGGGGAGTACGTCGGCGGCAACTCCCCGGCCGCCGCCCAGTACAACATCGTCGCCCAGTACCTCATCGGCAAGGACCCGCTGAAACGCGAGAAGCACTGGTCGGAGTGCAAGCGCGCGCTCCGGAAGTACGACCGGATGGGCATCGGCCCCATCGACATCGCGCTGTGGGACTTCGCGGGCAAGTACTACGACGCGCCCATCCACGAACTGCTCGGGACCTACCGCGAGCGCATCCCGGCGTACGCCTCGACCTACCACGGCGACGACGCCGGCGGGCTCGACTCCCCCGAGGCGTTCGCGGACTTCGCCGAGGACTGTCGCGACGAGGGCTTCGGCGGCTTCAAAATCCACGGCTGGGGCGGCGGTGATTCGGCACGGGACCTCACCCGCGAAATCGACGCCGTCCACGCCGTCGGCGAGGCCGTCGGCGACGAGATGGACCTCATGCACGACCCGGCCTGCGAACTGGAGACGTTCGCCGACGCGCTGAAACTCGGTCGCGCGCTCGACGAGGAGGGTTTCTTCTGGTACGAGGACCCGTTCCGCGACGGCGGCATCTCGCAGCACGCCCACAAGAAACTGGCCCAGAAGCTCGACACGCCCATCCTCCAGACCGAACACGTCCGCGGGCTGGAGATCAAGTCGGACTTCGCCGCCAGCGAGGCGACCGATTTCCTGCGGGCCGACCCCGAGTACGACGCGGGCATCACCGGCGCGATCAAGGTGGCCCGCATGGCCGAGGCGTTCGGCCTCGACGTGGAGTTCCACGCCCCCGGCCCGGCCCAGCGCCACTGCATCGCCGCCTGCCGCAACTCCAACTACTACGAGATGGCGCTGGTCCACCCGGACTGCCAGAACACTCAGCCGCCGGTGTACGAGGGCGGCTACTCCGACCTCATGGACGCCGTCGATTCCGACGGGACGGTGCCCGTGCCCGACGGACCCGGCCTCGGCGTCGAGTACGACTGGGACTACATCGCGGACAACACGACGGGGAGCGTCCACACGTACGAGTAGCGCGCCAACCGGCCGCTATCGGTATAGTTTTTCGCTCGCTACTGCGGGAAGTGGCCGCCTACTCCGCCGCGTAGGCCCGCACGCCCGTCTCGAGGATGTCGCGGTAGCGGGCCACGTCGATGTCGACGGCCACCCGTCCGTTCGGGTCGTTGTCGGTCACGCCGTGCTCGTCGCAGATGACCGCGCCGTGAGAGGGGCCGCCGCTCGTGTCGACGGCGATGTAGTACTCCTCGAACGTGAGCACGGCGTCGTCGACGATGTCGGCGACGACCGCGGCGTCGTGGATGGCCGGAGCCTCGGCCGTGGGGTAGGTCCCGGAGTCGGGCCGGTAGTCGAGCCACTCGGCGACGGTGGCGCGGACGCCCCCGGCCTCGCGGCAGGACGCGACGAATTCCGGGGCCACGGTCGCCCGGTTGGTCACGTCGAGACCGACCATCTTCGGCGCGGCGTCCTGCAGGACGCGGCTGGCCGCCGCGGGGTCGTTGTGGAAGTTCGCCTCGGCCATCGGCGTCACGTTCCCGGTCGTCATCGCCGCCCCGCCCATGAGGTATATCTCGTCGACCAGGGCGGGGAGTCTCGGCTCCTTGGCGAGCGCCAGCGCGAGGTTCGGCAGCGGGCCGACGGCCGCGATGGTCAGCGCGTCGCCGTGCTCGTGGGCCGCCTCGATGATCGCGTCGGCACCGTGGATATCGCGCGTCTCGCTGTCGGTTTCGGGCAGTTCACCCTTGATGCCGTTCTCCCCGTGAATCCACTCCGCGGTGTCGAGGTCGTCGACGAGCGGCCGGGCGCAACCGCGCGCGACGGGCACGTCGTAGCCGCCCAGTTCCAGTATCCCGTGGGCGTTCCGCGTGGTGTTCTCGACGGTCGTGTTGCCACAGACCGTCGAGATTCCGACCACGTCGACGGCGTCGTGCCCGAGGGCGATCGCCAGCATCACGGCGTCGTCGCATCCGGGGTCGACGTCGAAGAAGACCTTGCGTGACATACCGTTCGCCTTGCGGCCAGCGTCTATTAAAGGCTGGTGCGCGCACGTGACCGCGGCGACGAGGCCGGCGAACGGACCGGAACGCGGCCGCGACACACGGAGTGGACGCGGCCCGACGAGCGACACACGCCTGTGTCGGATGTGCGTGGCGGCACACGGAATGTGCCGCCGGAACGCTCTTGGGTGTGACAGGGAGACGAACCGACAGACGGACCGGGACGCGTCCCGATTCGGGAACGGGCTCGCGACAGCGCCCCGCCCTGAATCCGGCGAATGTCGGTGGTGTCGTTCGTCCGTTATCTCTAGTTTTCAGGTAGCTATCGATATGTGTTTGTCCGACGTAAGTTTTAACTACGCTGTATTTATACCATGGACAAAGTGACACCCAGTAACAACGTCCGTTCGCTAGCGCTTAGCATCGTTCTCGTTCTCTCCGTCGTGAGCGGTCCTGTAGCCGCTTCGACGACGACGGCGACACAGCCGACGAACGTGAGCACCGCGGCGACGGCACAGACCGCACAGAACGCGAGCGCATCGACCGTAAACTGTCAGCTGAACCAGACCTGCCCGAGACCTGATAGTTCGACCGACCTCAACGCCAGCGGGGCGGGCGTCGACGTGCTCATCGACGGGAGCCACCAGGGGTCGACGTTCACGAAGTTCGCGAGCCGACTCAGCGAGCGGGGGTACGACGTGGACACGAAGCGCTCCACCACGGGCGGGCTGACCTCGTGGAACGACACGGCCGCGAGCGGGCTGTCTGACTACGACGTGGTTATCGTCCCGGTGCCACAGAACGCGTACAGCGAGGCCGAGCAGGAGGCGCTCGACGAGTACGTCCGCAGCGGGGGCAGCCTGTTCGTCGTGGCCGACTGGACCTCGCCGCTGCAGGGCAACGCGGGGAAGCTCAACGACATCACCGACCCGTACGGCCTCCACTTCAACGGCGAGAGCGACCGGTGGCTGCGAAACATCCAGGACCCGACCAACAAGACCGTCGAGGACTACGAGTGGCGAGTGGTCCTGCACAACACCGGGAATCACCCCGTCACCGACGGCGTCGAGACGGTGGAGTACGACGGCGTCAGCATCAACGTCACCGACACGGACAACGGGACGCAGGCCCCGCTGCTGTACGGCGACGAGGACACCTACGAGTACACGTACTCGACTACCGAGGAGAGCTTCCCCCGCGGTGAGCGCATCGTCGGCGCGGCCGCGACGTGGGACATCGGCCAGAACGGCCGCGTCGTCGCCTTCGGCAGTCAGAAGTCGCTGACGACCTACCTCACCGACGAGTGGCAGGCCGAACACCAGCGGACCGACACCCGACCGTTCCTGTTCCGGACGGTGAAGTGGCTGGCCGCATCGGGCCACGTCGAGCGCCCCGAGCGGCCGGTCGCAGTCACCGGCGAACGGCTCAAGGGCGGCGAGACGCCCGCGAACGAGACCATCGTGCTGAAGAACAGCGAGGTCGCGGTCGCCATCGGGACCGAGAGCAACGGGCCATTCGGGACGCTCCCCGGCGGCATCTACGACGCCAACGCCTACGGGCTGACGACCGACCAGATCGGCGTCGCCGAGTTCGCGCTCAACAACTTCGGCACGTGGCCCGTCTACGAGTCTTTCGAGCGCCAGAACGCCACCGGACCGAACGGCGCGGCGGTCGTCACCGCGACCGGCCACGCCAGTAGCAATCCGAACGTCTCCATCACGACGACGTACACGCTGCCGGCCAACTCCAGTCACGTCTGGATCAACACGACGATGGAGAACGGCGGCGACCAGCGCCTCCCGGTCAACGACTCCGAGCGCCTCCAGAGCGGGGCGGCACTGAGTTCGGAGGGGCAGTCCACCTGGCTCCCCGGTTCGGGGTCAATCGAGGAGACGCGCGCGCCGCCGGTGAGCGCCGACACGCTCACCCAGCGGTGGGCCGCGCTGACCGGCGATCGCGTCAGCTACGGCGTCTGGGGCGGCAACGGCTCGTTCACCGCGTACACGGCCTCCTCGACGTGGGTCGACCCGTGGCTCGAACACCGCCTCGACCCCGGCGAGTCCCAGTCCGCCGAGTTCGCCTTCTTCGTCGGCGCGGACGGGTCCAGTAGCGCGACCAGCGAGTACTACAACCGGCAGACGGGCGCCGACGTTGGCACCGTGACTGGTACGGTCGAGAGCGCGGACAACGAGTCCGTCTCGCGTGCCACGGTCACCGCTTCGACCGACGACGGCGCGTTCACGTACACCGTCGGGAGCGACGACGGGTCGTACGACCTCGACCTGCCCGCCGGCGAGTACACGCTCCGGGCCGAAGCACCGGGCTTCGCGCCCTCCGAGCCCAAAAACGTGACCGTCACCGAAGGCGAGACGGCGACCGTCTCCTTCGACACGCTCGAAGGCCCCGCGCCGGTCAACGTCACCACGTCGCTGAACGACAGCGGGCAGGTCAGCCCGGCCGACGCCCGCATCACGGTGCTCGACGAGGGCACGGCGGTCAAGACCGTCTACACGCGGACGACGCCCGCCGGGACGGCCTCCTTCGAACTGCCGCCCGGTAACTACACCCTCGTCCTGAATCACGGGACGGAGTACACCACCGAACCGGTCCGCAAGAACATCTCCGTGACGCCCGGCGCGGCGGTCACGGTCAACGCCACGTTCACGGAGGAACTCGACCCCAGCGAGAACGACTGGATCGGGGTCGACCCGCACGCCCACAGCAGCGTCAGTTTCGACGGCAAGACGCCCATCGACAACTTCCTCGCCATCCAGAAGTCCTCGGGCGTCGACGCGGTGTTCATCTCCGATCACAACGCCATTGGCGGCTGGGGATCGATGCAGTCCCAGGCCGAGGCGCGCGACGTGCTGTTCATCCGCAGCGAGGAGATTACCACCGGCGACCTCGGGCACTTCAACCCCTACCCGATGCACGGCGAGGAGATGGTCGACTCCGAGGGGACGCTCGTGGAGTTCATCGAGGAGTCCCGCGCCCAGCACAACGCGACCGTCTTCCAGATCAATCACCCCGGTGACCGCTTCGTCGACCTCTCCGAAGCGCCCGGACAGGAGGACGAGTACCTCCCGATGGTCGACGCCATCGAGGCGTACAACGGCGAGTACGGAGCCAGTGACGCCGCCAGCGTCCGCGGGCTGTTCACGCTCTGGAACAACGGGTACGACATCGCCGCGACCGGCGTCAGCGACGACCACTGCTCGCAGTGCTTCCCGGTCAAGTACGGCAGCGCCCGCACGCGGGCCTACGTCGAGGGGAACGTCACTGCCGACAAGTGGGCCCAGTCCGTGAAGGACGGCCACACCTACGCGACGTACGGGCCGGCCGTCCAGTTCACCGTCGCTGACCGGATGCCCGGCGAGACCGTGACCACCGCGGCCGGGTCGAACGTCACCGCCGAGGCCACGGTCCGCAACCTCGACGAACTGGCCTACGCCCACGTCATCAGGAACGGGACGACCGTCGCCAACGTCACGCTCGACGGGACGAACGACACGATGCGTACCGAGGTCCCGGTCGACGGGAACGCGTGGGTCGCGTTCCGCGTCGTCGACGTCGACGGCGACCGCGCGCTGACCAACCCAGTCTGGATATCGACCACTCAGCAGGGCGAGTCCGACACCGAGAGCGACGGCGAGTCCGGCGGCGCGGCGTCCGACGACACCGAGACCGCTACGGAAGCGAGCGGGACCGAGACGGCGGACACGTCGACCAACGCTGAGACGGCGACCGACTCCGGCGGTGGGGCGACCCAGACCGACGACGCCGGGACCGAGACCGCCGCGGCCTCCGGGCCGGGCTTCACCGCCGTCGCGGCGCTGGTCGCGCTCCTCGGCGCGGTCCTGTTCGCGGCCCGGCGGGGCGAGTGAGCCGTGCGAGACGCCAGCCAGCGGACGACGCGGCGAGGGTTCCTCGGGACCCTCGCGCTGGCGGCGGCGTCGAGCGCCGGCTGTAGCGGCTTCAGCGCGTCCTTCGGCCAGTCAGGCACGGCTGGCGAGTCCGGGCCGAGCGCCGAAACCGA